>LULE01000006.1_pt1 | contig 481486 bp, 490 predicted proteins | sample 728231 | NCBI WGS metagenome assembly LULE01 (sample SAMN03860297, study PRJNA289734) | marine metagenome | biome: seawater column; feature: ocean; material: water; isolation source: Red Sea water column Station 192 - depth 10m | place: Saudi Arabia: Red Sea | collected 2011-10-15 | depth 10 m | reverse complement strand
CGAGCTGATCGCCCCGATCGCCATGGAAGAGGGCCTGCGCTTCGCCATCCGCGAAGGCGGCCGCACCGTGGGTTCGGGCGTCGTCTCGAAAATCCTCGCGTAATCGACCGGATTTCCGGCAGGCGACTTACCCACGTCTGCCGGAAACACGATTGTAACTGGGTTCGACGAGGCCTCCCGGAATGAGCCGGGGGTCCTCCTCTCAACTGAAAGGAATGACTATGGCCGCTCAAAGCCAGAACATCCGGATCCGCCTCAAGGCGTTCGACTACCGCGTGCTGGACGCCAGCACCGCGGAGATCGTTTCGACCGCGAAGCGCACCGGTGCAACCGTTCGTGGGCCGATCCCGCTCCCGAACAAGATCGAGAAGTTCACGGTTCTCCGTGGGCCGCACATCGACAAGAAATCGCGCGATCAGTTCGAGATCCGGACGCACAAGCGTCTGCTCGACATCGTGGACCCGACGCCGCAGACTGTGGACGCGCTCATGAAGCTCGACCTCGCCGCCGGCGTTGACGTGCAGATTTCGGTCTAAGGAGGGCATGACATGATGCGCTCTGGCGTAATCGCGAAAAAGGTCGGCATGACCCGTCTCTTCATGGAAGACGGCAAGCAGATCCCCGTCACCGTTCTTCAGCTCGACGGCCTTCAGGTCGTCGCGCAACGCACCGCGGAAAAGGACGGCTACACCGCCGTTCAACTCGGCGCCGGCTCGGCGAAAGCCAAGCGGACGTCGCAGGCGATGCGTGGCGTGTTCTCGGCGGCCAATGTGGCCCCGAAGCGCAAGCTGGCTGAATTCCGCGTGGACCCCGAGAACCTCATCGAGGTTGGCGAGGAGATCACCGCGAACCACTACTTCGAAGGTCAGTTCGTCGACGTGTCCGGCACCTCGATCGGTAAAGGTTTTGCCGGTGCGATGAAGCGGCACAACTTCGGCGGTCTGCGTGCCTCGCACGGCGTCTCGATCTCTCACCGTTCGCATGGTTCGACCGGTCAGTGTCAGGATCCGGGCAAGGTCTTCAAAGGCAAGAAGATGGCCGGTCACATGGGCGCCGTCCGCGTGACCACGCAGAACCTCCAGGTTGTCCGCACGGACGCCGACCGTGGCCTGATCATGGTCAAGGGCGCCGTCCCCGGCAACAAGGGCGGCTGGGTCACCATCAAGGACGCCGTCAAGAAGCCGGTTCCCGAGAACGTGATTCTCCCCGCCGCCCTGGCGTCTGCCGCCAAGGAAGCCGCGCGTCTGGCTGAAGAAGCCGCCGCTGCTGCCGCCGCCGAGGCCGAAGCCGAAGCCAAGCGTCTGGCCGAAGAAGCCGCCGCCGCGGAAGAAGCTGCGCTCAAGGAAGCGGAAGCCGACATTGCTGCCGACAAAGCCGACGATGCCGGCTCGGACGCTGAGAAGAAGGAAGGCGACGAATGAAACTCGACGTGATCAAACTCGACGGCGGCAAGGCCGGCTCGATCGATCTCGGCGACGAGATCTTCGGTCTGGAACCGCGCGCCGACATCCTGCACCGCGTTGTCCGCTGGCAGCGCAACAAGGCGCAGGCCGGCACGCATTCGACGCTCGGTCGTTCGGAAGTGTCCTACTCGACCAAGAAGATCTATCGCCAGAAGGGCACCGGCGGCGCACGCCACGGCTCCCGCAAGGCGCCGATCTTCCGCAAGGGTGGTGTCTACAAGGGCCCGACCCCGCGGTCGCACGAGCACGACCTGCCGAAAAAGTTCCGCAAGCTTGGTCTCAAGCACGCTCTCTCCGCCAAGGTCAAAGAGGGTTCGCTGGTGATCATCGACACCGCGGAAGCCGATGGCAAAACCGCCGCGCTGGCAAAACAGGTCAAGAACCTGGGCTGGAAGCGCGCGCTGATCATCGACGGTGCCACGGTGAACGAAGGGTTCGCCAAGGCCGCGCGTAACATCGAGGGTCTCGATGTTCTGCCGTCGATGGGTGCGAACGTTTATGACATCCTCCGCCGTGACACGCTCGTGCTCACCAAGGCGGCTGTCGAAGCTCTGGAGGCTCGTCTGAAATGACCGATAAAGCCGCACTCTACGACGTGATCCGCAAGCCGATCATCACCGAGAAATCCACGATGGCCTCTGAGGCCAACGCCGTGGTGTTCGAAGTGTCGATCGACGCGAACAAGCCGCTGATCAAGGAAGCCGTCGAAACGCTCTTCGGCGTCAAGGTGAAGGCCGTGAACACGACCGTCACCAAAGGCAAGGTGAAGCGCTTCCGGGGTAAGATCGGCACGCGCAAGGACGTCAAGAAAGCCTACGTGACCCTCGAAGAGGGCAACACGATCGACGTGTCGACCGGGTTGTAAGGTCTTCGCGCCCCAGTGGTGCAATGGATAACGAAAGGCCCCCGGAGCGATCCGGGGGCCTTTTGTATTGAAGGTGCGCATGAATGCGCACCCTACGGGCTCTCACTTCTCGGCATGTGCCTTGAAGTTGTCGAGGATCGCCTGCCAGCCGCCGCGCTGCATATCGAGGTCGTTCTCGGTTTCGGCATCGAACACGGTGGTCACTTCGGTCCGATCCGCCCCCAGATCGGTGAAGTTCGTGGTGACCGCGCGGCCGTCTTCCATCACGTAGGTCATGGATTTCCCCGGTTCGAGATCCGTATAGGTGCCCTCGAAATCAAAGCCGAAGCTGCCGTCCTTTGCCTCCATTCTGGACTTCATCTTGCCACCCACGCGCAGATCGTTGGAGGCGGAGGGGCAGCACCAGTCGTCACTGGCAAAGTTCCACTGGGTGATATCCTCGGGGGTGGTATAGGCCGCCCAGACCTTGTCCGACGGAGCGTCGACAGTTGCGGTTATGGTGATCTTTTCGAATGCCATGAGTGCGTTCTCCTATCTGGTCAGGTCTGAAAGCAGTTCGTCGAGCTTTTCATATGTGGTGGTCATGCCCTCTTGCATCTGCATGTCGATGACGGTTTGCAGTGCCTCGGGCGACCCGTAGTCGATGATGTTCTCGACGAGCGTTCCCTTGTCGGTGTCGGTAAAGGAGGTCCGCCAATGGGACACCGGCATATCGGTGTCGGGAACCCCCGTCTCGTCGGTAAAGGCGTCGCGGGTGGTATAGCCCGTCTTGGGCGTAATCGTGACGTAGTCGAGCCGTCCCCAGTACTGCGTTCCGTCGGTGTCGATCATCGCATGGTGCCAATGTCCGCCTTCGCGGAAATCCATGCTCTTGGTCATGGTCGTCATGGGCTTCGGCGCGAACCATTGGTCGAGCAGGTCGGATTTCGTGTGGCAATCCCAGACGAGGTCGCGGTGGGCAGCGAACTCCCGCCGCACGGTCAGCACGCCGGTCGTCGTATCGCCCGAGAACTGAAAGCGAAGGTCAGGTTTCATGCTCATCTCCCTTGAGAGCGGTAAGAAGGTGATCGAGGCCGTCGTAACGCCCCCGCCAGAACGCCCGCTGGGTCTCGAACCAACGCTCGGCGGCGGTGAGTGTTTCCGGCTGAATCCGGCAGGTCCGGGTTCGGCCGATTTTCTCTGATGACACGAGGCCCGCTTCTTCCAGCACGCCCAGGTGCTTCATGAACGCGGGCAGTCCCATGTCGAAGGGACGGGCGAGGTCCGAGACGCTCGCCTCGCCCTTCACGAGCCGCTGGACCACGGCCCGGCGGGTCGGATCGCCCAGGGCGTGAAAGACAGCGTCGAGACCGGCATCATTGTTTTCCATGTGGTGAACTATCTGCTGAGTCTAATAGTTCTGTCAATGGTAAAGTATTCTGCACCGCACCTGCGCGGGAACGCGCAGATACAAAACCTCAAGAAATTTTGGGTTGTAAGTGGAACGACGAAGGTTCTTAAGGTGTCTATTCCATGCCCTGAGAAGCAAGTGAGTCTGCCAATGTTGACCCGTCGCCATTTCATCATGACCTCCACGGCCCTGTTTTCGGCCCCTATCGCCTATGCGCAGGATGCCGACGCGCCGATCACGGCGGAGGAGTTGAACAGTGCGCTTGGGCAGGACCCGGCGGCGGGGCCCATCGCAGAGGAACCGCTCGTGCAGGTCCCGAACGAGACCGAGCCTGCCGCCGCGCCCGGACAGCGTCCGGTGTCGAACCCGGCGAACTGGGACCGCTGGGATGCACAGGTGACGCCCGCAGGCTACGATCCGGCCACGTCGAACCCCTGGGGCCTGCCGCGCCGGTTCCTGCCGCAACGGGTCGAAGCCAATCCGGGTCTCATCGTCGGTGACATCCACGTGGACGCGGTCGCGCGCTACCTCTACCACATCGAGGAAGGTGGCACGGCCATGCGCTACGGCGTCGCCATCGCGCGTGGCAACCTCTACGAGCCGGGAACCTACACGATCAAACGCAAGGCCAAATGGCCGACCTGGACGCCGACGCAGTCGATGATCAAGCGCGATCCGCACCTCTACGCGGGTAAAGAGAACGGCGTGAACGGGGGCCCGACCAACCCGTTGGGGTCCCGCGCGTTCTACCTTTACCAGGGAAGTCGCGACACCTACCTGCGCATCCACGGCAGCCCTGCGCCCAAATCCATCGGTGGTCGCGCCAGCTCGGGCTGCGTGCGCATGGTCATGGCGCATATCAACGACCTTTATCCGAACGTCTCGACCGGCTCGACCGCGATCCTCTACCCGCCAGAGGACATGCTCGGCTCGGCGACCTGACCGGTCACCTATGACGAAAACGAAACGGCCGCCCCTCGGGACGGCCGTTCTGCTTGGGGGTCTGCGTGTGGCTCAGTTCGCCATCGCGATGTCTTCGGGCTGACGCGCGCAGATCGGGCGGCCATCCACGGTGCGCAGCGGCAGATAGGTGCTCTCGACCGGGCCGCGGTGCAGGTAGTTGTAACACCCCGACACCTCGTCCAGCACGGCGGAGTTCACGTCCTGATAAGGCGCGGCGAGCGCCAGCACGTTCTCGGGCAGCGCACCGGGCAGGGCGGCAGGCGGCGAGGTCATCGTGCCCGTCTCGCAGGCGGCGAGGAACAGGGGCAGGGCGGCAAGGGCAAGGGTAAGTCTCATAAGGGGGAATCTTTCGCTTGTGGCGTGTGTTGCGGGCGAGCATGGGGTATGTGAGCGTGGAATGCCAGAGGCGGGCCATCGAAGGCCCAGCCCTTCAGGCGAAATCCTCAGTCTTTGCGGGCTTTCCCCTAGACACCCAGCCCCATCTCCCCTATAGCGCAGCAATCCAGAAGCCCCGGGATTCGTTCCGGGGTCTTTGGTTTATGAAGATCGGGCACCTGCGGGCGGCGACGCCGAGGGGCCTACACCGGGTCGACAAGACCCATCACAGAGACTGGCGGGTTCCAACTCGCCGCAAAACGGAAGACAGAAAGCATGGCACTCAAGTCGTATAAACCGACGACGCCGGGCCAGCGTGGGCTGGTTCTGATCGACCGTTCGGAGCTGTGGAAAGGACGTCCCGTCAAGTCCCTCACCGAGGGTCTGACGAAGTCGGGCGGCCGGAACAACACCGGACGGATTACTGCACGCCGCCGTGGTGGCGGGGCCAAGCGCCTCTACCGCGTCGTCGATTTCAAGCGGAACAAATTCGACGTGGTCGCCACGGTCGAGCGGATCGAATACGACCCGAACCGGACCGCGTTCATCGCCCTCGTGCGGTACACCGACGGTGAGCAGGCCTATATCCTCGCTCCCCAGCGCCTTGGCGTTGGCGATCAGGTGGTCGCGGGCTCGAAGGTCGACATCAAGCCGGGCAACGCGATGCCGTTCTCGGGCATGCCGATCGGTACCATCGTTCACAACATCGAACTGAAGCCCGGCAAAGGCGGCCAGATGGCTCGCGCTGCTGGCACCTACGCCCAGTTCGTCGGGCGTGACGGTGGCTACGCGCAGATCCGCCTCTCGTCGGGTGAACTGCGCCTCGTCCGTCAGGAATGCATGGCCACCGTCGGTGCCGTGTCCAACCCCGACAACTCGAACCAGAACCTCGGTAAAGCCGGTCGTGTCCGCCACATGGGCAAGCGTCCGTCGGTCCGCGGTGTCGCGATGAACCCGATCGACCACCCGCATGGTGGTGGTGAAGGCCGGACCTCTGGTGGTCGGACCCCGGTTACCCCGTGGGGCAAGGACACCAAGGGCAAGCGCACCCGCAACAAGAACAAGGCGTCGCAGAACCTCATCATCCGTTCGCGTCACGCCAAGAAGAAGGGCCGCTAAGATATGGCACGTTCCGTCTGGAAAGGTCCGTTCGTCGACTCCTACGTCCTGAAAAAGGCCGAGAAGTCGCGCGAGTCCGGCAAAAACGAAGTTATCAAGATCTGGTCGCGCCGCTCGACGATCCTGCCCCAATTCGTGGGTCTGACGTTTGGCGTCTACAACGGTCAGAAGCATATCCCCGTCAACGTGACGGAAGATATGATCGGTCAGAAATTCGGTGAATACGCGCCGACCCGTACCTACTACGGTCACGCTGCCGACAAGAAAGCGAAGCGGAAGTAAGTCATGGGCAAGGAAAAGAACCCCCGCCGCGTGGCTGACAACGAAGCTATGGCGAAACTCCGCATGCTTCGCACCAGCCCGCAGAAACTCAACCTCGTGGCGCAGATGATCCGCGGCAAGAAGGTGGAAAAGGCTCTGGCCGATCTGACCTTCTCGAACAAGCGGATCGCGGTGGACGTGAAGAAATGCCTTCAGTCGGCCATCGCCAATGCCGAGAACAACCACAACCTCGACGTCGATGAACTGGTCGTCGCCGAAGCCTATGTGGGCAAGAACCTGATCATGAAGCGTGGCCGTCCGCGGGCACGTGGCCGTTACGGCAAGATCATCAAGCCGTTCTCGGAAATCACGATCAAGGTGCGTCAAGTCGAGGAGCAAGCCTGATGGGTCAGAAAGTCAATCCGATCGGTATGCGCCTGCAGGTGAACCGCACCTGGGACAGCCGCTGGTACGCCGATACCAACGAATACGGTGATCTCCTTCTTGAGGACCTCAAGATCCGTGAGTTCATCAAAGAAGAGTGCAAGCAGGCCGGCGTCAGCCGTGTGATCATCGAGCGTCCGCACAAGAAGTGCCGCGTCACGATCCACACCGCCCGTCCGGGTGTCATCATCGGCAAGAAAGGCGCGGACATCGAGACGCTGCGCAAGAAGATCGCCAAGATGACCGACAGCGAGCTTCACCTCAACATCGTCGAAGTGCGCAAGCCGGAAATCGACGCCCAGCTGGTGGCCGAGTCCATCGCCCAGCAGCTCGAGCGTCGTGTGTCCTTCCGTCGTGCGATGAAACGGTCGGCTCAGAACGCCATGCGCATGGGTGCCTTGGGCATCCGGATCAACTGCGCCGGTCGTCTGGGTGGCGCCGAAATCGCCCGCACCGAATGGCTGCGCGAAGGCCGTGTGCCCCTGCACACCCTGCGCGCCGACATCGATTACGCCCTCGCCGAAGCCTCGACCGCCTATGGTATCATCGGTATCAAGGTCTGGATCTTCAAAGGCGAGATCATGGAGCATGACCCGGCTGCGCGCGACCGTCGCCAGCAGGAGCTTCAGGACGGCCCGGCGCCCCGTGGTGCCATGGGCGGCGACCGTCGCCGGTAAGGAGAGCTAGAAAATGCTGCAACCGAAGCGTACGAAATTCCGCAAGATGCACAAAGGCCGGATTTCCGGCCAGGCAAAAGGCGGGTCCGACCTGAACTTTGGCACCTATGGCCTGAAAGCTGTCGAACCTGAGCGTGTGACCGCGCGCCAGATCGAAGCCGCCCGTCGTGCCATGACGCGCCACATGAAGCGTCAGGGCCGTGTCTGGATCCGTATTTTCCCGGACGTGCCCGTGTCGGCCAAACCGATCGAAGTTCGGATGGGTAAAGGTAAAGGCTCGGTCGACCGTTGGGTCGCCAAGGTCAAACCCGGCCGCGTGATGTTCGAAATCGACGGCGTGAACGAGGAGATCGCTCGCGAAGCCCTCCGCCTCGCCGCGATGAAACTCCCGGTCAAGACCCGCACCGTGGTCCGCGAGGACTGGTAAGGGTGGTGCCGGGGTGAACCCTGGCCTACGGAAAAAGAGACCCCCGGTGGCGACACCGGGGGTTTTGCGTTTCAGGGTAGGATGGGGTTGAACCCCAACCTACGGATCCACCCATTTGTAATTGAAACTCACCGAAATCCGTTCTTCGTCGTCGGCCATGTTCATGGGCACCTCGTGGCGCAGCCAGGATTCCCACAGGAGCACGTCGCCCACCGTGGGTTTCGCGTAGATGAAGGTGCGAAGCTCTTCCCGCGCGTTCTTGCGGCGGGGGGGTGCGGCCATCATGCGGGCGGAACGGGGGTCTTCCAGTTTGAGCGCGGAGGCGCCTTCGGGCATCGCCACATATGTCGTGCCGGAGATCACCGCATGGGGGTGCAGGTGCGAGGAATGCGTGCCGCCTTCGGGGAGGATGTTGATCCAGATGTCCTCAAGCACGAGCTTCCCGTCGCCCAGATCGAACTCGAGGTCCTCGGCAAAGGCCGCGACATGGGCATCCAGCGCCTTGACCAGATCGGCGAAGATCGGGAAGCGCCACGGAAGGTCGGTGAGCGAGGCATAGGACGTGTAGCCCGGATACCCCTCCGTTTCGCACCATTCCTGTCCGGCCTCGTCGTCCTCGTAGATCGCGTAGCAGGAGGCTTCGAGCTCCGAGCTGTCGATGGCGGGGGCGTGTTCGTCGAGCCGGGCGCGGTAGAGGCGGGTGACGAAGAGCGATGAAATCTGTGGCATGAGCGGTCCTTTGTGGTCTCGCGCGGTCGTCAAAGCCATGGCCGAGCGGGCGCGGGCTTGCAAGCCTCTGGACCGCGCCTTAGCAGGGACGGGGGTATTTCAGCGGGAGATCGCCTTGGATTTCGGGGCCGCGTTCCACTTCATTTCGGACGGCTTCTTCGGCCATCTGTCCTATCTGCTGCTCATCGTGTCGATGATGATGCGGCGGATGATGATGCTGCGGCTTTTCGTACTGGCCTCGGCCATCGCCGGGATCATCTTCGATTTCTTCTTCCTGTCCAACTACGTGGGCGTATTCTGGCAGGCGCTGCTGGTCGCCGTGAACCTGTTCCAGATCGTCATGCTCTGGCTGCGCGACCATCGCGCGCGGTTTCGCGACGAGGAACAGGCGCTTATCAACCGCTTCATTCACGGCGGCACGCCGGGGAGCCGCCGGATGTTGCTCGACTTCGGCCATTGGGCGGACCTCGATCCCGGCGAAGTGCTGACGGTCGAGGGCGCGCGGCCCCGGCATCTGACCTACCTCGCGGCGGGCGAGGTGGCGATCAGGCACGGGGCGCGCGATATCGCCCATATGGGGGCAGGGCATTTCATCGGTGAAATGAGCCTCATGGGCGAGGGCAAGGCGAGCGCGGATGTGGTGGTGAGCCAGCCTGCCCGCGTCTGGCAGATCGAACGCGGCAAGCTCGACCGGATGAAGGTGAACCAGCCCCATCTCTTTGCACTGATCGAGGGCGCCATCTCGCTGGGCCTGCGCGAGAAGCTGATCGACGGGAACCGGCGGAAAACAGGGCAGGGGGTGACAGCGGGGTAGCGCGGCGTTTTTGCCAATCCGCGGAAATCCCGCAAGTTTCCCTTGCTGCACACCCCCACCACGTCTATAGAGCCACATCTCACGATTCCCGCCTACGGGATTCGTGTGTTTTGCATTGAACCCACCGGACCACGGGTCACCCAAACAAGGGGCCTGCCGGTGATTGGAAAGGACAAGGCGATGAACGCCAACGAACTCCGTGACAAGAGCGCGGATCAGCTGAAAGACCAGCTGGCCGATCTCAAGAAGGAAGCCTTCAACCTGCGTTTCCAACAGGCCACCGGCCAGATGGAAAGCACCGCGCGCATGCGTCAGGTTCGCCGTGACGTGGCCCGCGTGAAGACCATCCTGAACCAAAAAGCCGCGGCTGCGGCCGGCAACTGAGAGGAAGCCTAGAGATGCCCAAACGTATCCTGCAAGGCACCGTGACCTCGGACGCCAACGCCCAGACCGTCACCGTGCTCGTCGAGCGGCGCTTCAAGCACCCGCTCCTCAAGAAGACCGTCCGTTCTTCCAAGAAGTACCGGGCCCACGATGAGAACAATACGTTCAAAATCGGCGACTCCGTGCGCATTCAGGAATGTGCCCCGAAGTCGAAAACCAAGCGCTGGGAAGTCGTGACTGCCTAAGGGCGACGACTTCTCCAGATCGATCGAAACCATGGGGACTGAGTGAGCCCCAAAGGTCAGGAGAAACCTTATGATCCAGATGCAGACCAATCTGGATGTCGCTGACAACTCCGGCGCTCGCCGGGTGCAGTGCATCAAGGTCCTGGGTGGTTCCAAGCGTAAATACGCCTCCGTCGGCGACATCATTGTCGTCTCGGTGAAGGAAGCCATCCCGCGCGGCCGCGTGAAGAAAGGTGACGTCCGCAAGGCCGTCGTCGTGCGCACCGCCAAGGAAGTCCGTCGTGAAGACGGCACCGCGATCCGCTTTGATCGCAACGCCGCCGTCATCCTCAACAACAACAACGAGCCGGTCGGCACCCGTATCTTCGGGCCGGTGGTTCGTGAGCTTCGCGCGAAGAACTTCATGAAGATCATCTCGCTCGCTCCGGAGGTGCTGTAAGATGGCTGCCAAGCTGAAAAAAGGCGACAAGGTCGTCGTTCTCGCCGGCAAGGACAAGGGCAAGCAGGGTGAAATCACCCAGGTGCTCCCCGCCGCGAACAAAGCTGTCGTGGAAGGCGTGAACATGGCCATCCGCCACACCCGCCAGACCCAGAACGCACAGGGCGGCCGCCTGCCGAAGGCGCTGCCGATCGACCTGTCGAATCTGGCTCTTCTCGATGCCGATGGCAAAGCGACCCGCGTCGGCTTCCGCATGGACGGCGACAAGAAAGTCCGCTTCGCCAAGACCACTGGGGACGTGATCTGATGCTCGACACTGCAACTTACACACCGCGCCTCAAAACGGTCTACAAGGACACGATCCGGGCCGCGATGAAGGAAGAGTTCGGCTACAAGAACGACATGCAGATCCCGCGTCTGGACAAGATCGTTCTGAACATCGGCTGTGGCGCCGAGGCCGTTCGTGACTCGAAGAAAGCCAAATCGGCACAGGAAGACCTGACCAAGATCGCCGGCCAGAAGGCCGTCGTGACCAAGGCCAAGAAATCCATCGCCGGTTTCCGCGTCCGCGAAGACATGCCGCTCGGTGCGAAAGTCACCCTGCGTGGCGACCGGATGTATGAATTCCTCGACCGTCTGATCACCATTGCGATGCCCCGCATCCGCGACTTCCGCGGCGTTCCGGGCACCTCTTTCGACGGCCGTGGCAACTATGCCATGGGCATGAAAGAGCACATCGTGTTCCCCGAAATCGACTTCGACAAGGTCGACGAGGTTTGGGGTATGGACATCGTGATCACCACCACCGCGGCAACTGACGCGGAAGCCAAGGCGCTGTTGAAGCATTTCAACATGCCCTTCAACAGCTGATCGGCGGAGGAACTTACATATGGCTAAGAAATCCATGGTCGCGCGTGAGGAGAAGCGTCAGAAGCTGGTCGCTAAATACGCCGACAAGCGCGCTGCGCTCAAAGAAATCATCAACGACGAGTCCAAGCCGATGGAAGAGCGTTTCCGCGCCTCCCTGAAACTTGCGAAACTGCCGCGGAACTCCTCGGCAACCCGTCTTCACAATCGTTGCCAGCTGACCGGGCGTCCCCACGCCTACTATCGCAAGCTGAAGCTCTCGCGGATCATGCTCCGCGAGCTTGGCTCGATGGGTCAGATCCCCGGCCTCGTGAAATCGAGCTGGTAAGGAGAGATTACGATGAACGATCCTATCGGCGATATGCTCACCCGCATCCGCAACGCCCAAATGCGCGGCAAGTCCACGGTTTCGACCCCGGCTTCCAAACTGCGCGCCTGGGTCCTCGATGTGCTTTCCGACGAAGGCTACATCCGCGGCTACGAAAAAGGTACTGACGTGAATGGCCACGCCACTCTCGAAATCAGCCTGAAATACTTCGACGGCACCCCCGTCATTCGCGAATTGAAGCGGGTCTCCAAACCCGGTCGTCGCGTCTACATGGGTGCCAAAGAGATCCCCGCCGTCCGCCAGGGCCTGGGTGTCTCGATCGTCTCCACGCCGAAAGGCGTCATGTCCGATGCAAACGCTCGCGCCCAGAATGTTGGTGGCGAAGTGCTTTGCACCGTCTTCTAAGGAGGTTCTGGAATGTCTCGTATTGGTAAGAAACCGGTCGAGCTCCCTTCGGGCGTCACCGCGTCCGTCTCGGGCCAGACCGTCGAAGTGAAGGGTTCCAAGGGGACCCGCAGCTTCACCGCCACGGATGACGTGTCGATCTCGGTCGATGACAACGTCGTCAAGATCGAGCCGCGCGGCAAATCCAAGCGCGCTCGTCAGCAGTGGGGCATGTCGCGCACGATGGTGGCCAACATGGTCCAGGGCGTGAACGAAGGCTTCAAGAAAGAGCTTGAAATTCAGGGTGTGGGTTACCGCGCCACGATGCAGGGCAACACGCTGAAGCTCAACCTCGGCTACTCGCACGAAGTCGATTTCCAGGTGCCGGAGGGCGTCACCGTGACGGCCCCCAAGGTCACCGAGATCATCGTGGAAGGCATCGACCAGCAGCTCGTTGGTCAGGTCGCCGCGAACATTCGTGAATGGCGCGCGCCGGAGCCCTACAAGGGCAAGGGCATTCGCTATAAGGGCGAGTATATCTTCCGCAAGGAAGGCAAGAAGAAGTAAGGACGCGATAAATGGCACTCAGCAAACGAGAATTGTTCTTGAAGCGCCGCCAGCGCGTTCGGAACAAACAGCGGAAAGTGAACGTCGGCAAGATCCGTCTGTCGGTTCACCGTTCCTCGAAGAACATCAGCGTGCAGCTGATCGACGACGTGAAGGGCGTGACGCTCGCCTCGGCTTCTTCCCTCGAGAAGGATCTGGGCATCGTCGGCAAGAACAACGTCGAAGCCGCTGCCAAGGTGGGTTCGGTCATTGCCGAACGCGCGAAGAAAGCCGGCGTGGAAGAAGTCTACTTCGACCGTGGTGGTTTCCTCTTCCACGGCAAGGTCAAGGCGCTCGCCGATGCCGCCCGTGAAGGTGGCCTGAAGTTCTGAGGTTGCGGTGCGCAGTCAATGCGCACCCTACCCGCAGCACGTAGGGTGCGCACTTGTGGCGCATCTGTCTGAGAGGGGCGGGACACTCGCCCCTCCGATGATCCGGGAGTTTGGCGCTTGGTTCAAAGCGGCCCTCACTTGGATTGAGTTCAGTCGGCCCGCGACGGTTGTGAAACCTGACCGCGTGCCACCCAGATAAGGAAATGCCAGATGGCAGAACGTGATAACCGCCGGGGCAACCGTCGCGACCGTGAGGAAGCAACGCCCGAATTCGCCGATCGCTTGGTTGCGATCAACCGTGTGTCCAAGACCGTCAAGGGTGGTAAGCGCTTCGGCTTCGCAGCCCTCGTTGTCGTCGGCGACCAGAAGGGCCGCGTCGGCTTTGGCAAAGGTAAAGCCAAGGAAGTGCCGGAAGCGATCCGCAAGGCCACCGAAGCCGCCAAGCGCAACATGGTCCGCATTCCGCTCAAGGAAGGCCGGACCCTGCACCACGACATCGAGGGCCGTCATGGCGCTGGTCGCGTCGTGATGCGCACCGCCCCGCAAGGTACCGGGATCATCGCCGGTGGTCCGATGCGCGCCGTGTTCGAAATGCTCGGCGTTCAGGACGTGGTCGCCAAGTCGATTGGGTCGCAGAACCCCTACAACATGATCCGCGCCACGCTCGAAGGTTTGTCCAAGATGGCCTCGCCGCGTGCCGTGGCCCAGCGTCGTGGGAAAAAAGTGGCCGAGATCCTCGGCGCCAAGGCTGACGAAGCCGAAACCGCTGACGCGTAAGGAGATACGGACATGGCAACCATCGTCGTGAAACAGATCGGCTCGCCGATCCGCCGCCCCGCCAAGCAGCGCGAAACGCTGATCGGCCTCGGCCTCAACAAGATGCACAAGACCCGCGAACTGGAGGACACCCCCTCCGTGCGTGGCATGGTGAACTCCATCCCGCACCTCGTGGAAATCGTCGAAGAGCGCAAGTAAGCGTTCGGGCAATGGGGTGACCCCCATCCTGCGAATATGCACCCCGGTCAGAGATGGCCGGGGTGTTTTCTTTTGCGGTTCGCCTCGCACCACCCCAGCGGCGTTGTGATCTGTCGCCCCTTTCCGCCCGGCACCCGATGGGGCAGGGTCGTGCAAACCAAAAGCGAGAGACCATGCCAAGACCCGCCTACGATTGGACCCCCGCCGATATCCCCGACCTTACGGGCAAAACCGCCTTTGTTACCGGCACAACGGGCCTCTGCGTGGCGATTGTCGAGGGTCTCGCGCGGGCCGGGGCCTCGGTTACCATGTGTGGGCGAACGGAGGCGCGGGCGCAGCCCGTGCTGGACGGGATCCGAAGTCGCGTCCCGGGGGCCGAGCTTCATTTCCGGCAGGTCGACCTCGCCGATCAGGCCAGCATCCGCGCCTTCACCGCAAAGACCCTCGCCGAAGTCCCCCGCATCGACATCCTGATCCTCAACGCCGCTGTCATGGCCGAGCGCGGCCGGTCGGAGACGAAGGACCGGCACGAGATGATGTTCGGGGTCAATCACCTTGGCCATTTCGCCCTCGTCGCCGGTCTCCAGCGCGTCCTCATCGCGTCGAACGCCCGTGTTGTCAGCCTGTCCTCCGGCGCGCATCATTACGGCGAGTTCGACTTCGACGACCTGATGAGCAGGCAGCGCTTCAAGCCGATGGTCGCTTACGGCAAGACCAAGCTCGCCTGCCTCATGTTCGCCAAGGAACTGGACCGCCGGTCGAAAGCCGCCGGCTGGGGCATCACCAGCGTCGCCGCGCATCCCGGTTTTGCCCGCACCGATGGTGTCTTTGCCCGGCTGGCCACCATTCCCGTCGCCGGACCGATCATCGGCAAGACCATCGTCCCGCTCCTGTCGCATCCGCCGGACAAGGCAGCCTGGGCCATCCTCTATGCCGCGACCTCGCCCGATGTGGTGGGTGGCGGCAATTATGGCCCGGTCGGCTTTCGCGAACTCAAGGGGCCGGTCGGCCCCGCCTCGACCGCCGCCTATGCCGAGCGCGAGGATATCGCTGACCGCCTGTGGCACGTGAGCGAAGATCTGACCGGCCAGCACCTCCCCTCTTGGCGGGGCTAGGCGAAACCCTGTAAGGCGACCGCATGGTAGTTGATCTGGTCATCGAAGACGAACGGTGGGAGGCCTTTGGCCTCGAGGCGCTGGCGGAGCGTGCGGTAAGCGCGACGCTCGCGGACAGGGCGGTCGAGGGTGAGGTGGCGCTTCTTGCTTGCGACGACACGCGGATAGCGGACCTGAACAGCGAGTTCCGGCAGAAAGGCCAGCCCACCAACGTCCTCTCATGGCCGTCCGAGGAACGCGGCGCGGTGGCACCGGGCGGCGCGCCCTATCCCCCGACCGACGAGGAACTGGGCGACATCGCGATTGCCTATGACACCTGCGAACGCGAGGCCAGCGAACAGGGCAAGTCGATGGAGCATCACGTGACCCATCTTCTGGTCCACGGGACCCTGCATCTGTTGGGATATGATCACATCGACGACAAAGACGCCGACCTCATGGAAAATTTGGAAGTCGAAATACTTGGCAAACTCGGGATTGCCGACCCATATGGGGAGGCGGAGTCCTGAACTCCGGCCTGATGGAAAGGATCAATGGGCGAGAACGGCGAAGGGTCTTCTAACGCGGCGCAGAGCGCGCAGACGGAAGACGAAAGTCAGAGACCGGGTTTCTTCGGTCGGATCATCGAGGCGTTGAGCCCCTCGGACACGGGGGAAGAGACGACCGAGAAGCAACAGGCCAGGGGAGACGCCCCGCGCGCCGTTCCCTTGGGCATGATGAACCTGCGGCGGATGCGTGTACTTGATGTCGCGATCCCCAAGGCGGATGTGGTCGCGGTCTCGGTGGACACGTCCAAGGACGATCTGGTCGAGGTGTTCCGGGACTCAGGCCTGACCCGACTGCCGGTGTTCCGAGGCACGCTGGACACGCCCGTCGGCCTCATCCACCTCAAGGATTTCGCGCTGAAATACGGCTTCAATGGCGGTGGCCCGGAGTATGACCTCGAGGCCATGCTGCGCCCACTGATCTATGCGCCGCCCTCGATGCCCATCGGGGTGCTCCTGCAGAAGATGCAGAGCGAGCGGATGCACATGGCGCTCGTCATCGACGAATATGGCGGGGTCGACGGGCTCGTCACGCTCGAGGACCTCGTGGAAACCGTGATCGGCGAGATCGAGGATGAGCATGACCTCGAAGAGGGCGCGCTCTGGATGAAAGAGGCGACGGGATCCTGGCTGGTCGAAGCGAAAGCCCCGCTGTCCGATTTTGAACAGGCCTCGGGCCTCAAGCTTGCCACCGAGGACAGCGAGGACGAAGAGATCGACACGCTGGGCGGTCTCGTCTTTCTCGAGGCGGGTCGCGTGCCTGCCCGGGGCGAGGTGATCGAACACCCCACGGGCACGGAGTTCGAGGTGGTCGATGCCGACCCGCGCCGGATCAAGCGTCTGCGTGTGCGCCTGCCCGATGCGGCCAAGCGCGATGGCGACGGAAGCAACGCGTGACCTCAGCGGAAACGAGACGTCATGGCGACTGATTACGTCGGCCGCCCCGGGATGCGCGACAGCATGGCATGGGTTCATGCCTGCTGGCCGCGCGTCTTTGCCGTGGCGCTTTCCGGCGGGCTGATCGCCGGTTTCGGGCAACGCCCCATCGACTTCTGGCCCTTCACGCTCATGGGCCTTGCCCTTGGCGCTGGCCTCATCGCCTCGGCCCCCACGTGGAAACGCGCGGCGCTTTCTGGCTGGGCGCTGGGGACGGGCTACTTCGGCCTCACGTTTTCATGGGTGGTGAACCCCTTCCTTGTCGAACCCGAGGTCTATGGTTGGATGGCCCCCTTTGGCGTCTTTTTCCTCGCCGCGGGCATGGCGCTCTACTGGGGGATCGCGGGGGCGGTGGTCCACGCCCTGAGCCCGGGACGCTGGCTCTGGCTCGCGCTCGCCGCGGCCTTTGCGCTGGCCGAGATCCTGCGCGGCTGGCTTTTCACCGGCTTTCCCTGGGGCGGTCCGGGGATGATCTGGATCGACCTGCCCGTGGCGCAATATGCACGGCTTGTCGGGGTCTACGGCCTTAATGCCGTGACCTTTGCGCTTGGCTTCGGGGTCTGGCAGGCGATCATCGGCCTGCGCGGGCGGCTTGTCTGGGTTGCGTGCGTCCTTGTCCTCGCCCTAGGCGGCCTCATCCTCGAACGCCCCGCGCTCGCGCCCAGGGAGGCCATCGTCCGCCTCGTCCAGCCCAATGCGCCGCAAAAGCTCAAGTGGGACCCCGAATGGGTCCAGACCTTTTTCGACCGGTCCAAGGCGCTCTCGGCCAGCGAGGGATCGCCCGATCTCGTCATCTGGCCGGAAACCACGATCCCCGCCCTGCAGGGACAGGCCCCGTGGCTCGAGGCTGAAGCCGCCGCCTCCGCCGCGCCAGCGCCCCTGATCGCGGGCATCCAGCGCCGCAACGGGGCGAGCTATTTCAACACGCTCGTGCTCTATGACGGCGACGAGAACCCGGTCTGGCTCTACGACAAGCACCACCTCGTGCCCTTCGGCGAGTTCGTCCCCTTCGGCAACGTGTTGGCCAAGGTCGGCATCCACGGCCTCGCCCAACGCGAAGGCATGGGGTTTTCCTCCGGTGTCGGGGCCGAGGTCCTGCCGCTGCCGCGCGAGCTTGGAAACATCCTGCCGCTCATCTGTTACGAGATGATCTTTCCGCGCGACATCCGTTCGGCGCCCGTGCGCCCCGACTGGATCGTGCAGTCAACGAACGACGCATGGTTCGGCACCTTCTCCGGCCCGCAGCAGCACCTCGTGCAGGCGCGGTTCCGTGCGATCGAGTTCGGCCTGCCGGTGGCGCGCGCCGCCAATACCGGCGTGTCGGCGGTCATCGACGCGACCGGCGCGGTGATCGCGAGCCTCGGGCTGGACGAGGCCGGGGTCGTGGATGCGCCTATTCCGACGGCATTTCCGGCGACACTATATGCGAGACTGGCGGATTGGCCGCTGATCGTCGTGGCTTTGGGCCTGTTGGCCTTCCTGGGCGTGCGCCGCCGCCGGATTGCGATTGACCCCCCAACCGTCCCTCGGTAATGCCTTGAGGACAACCGCCACAACGGCTTCCTGACGTGGCGGGTTTAGCACAACGGAGCACTTTTCATGTCACGTAGCGAATACACGTTCACCTCGGAATCCGTTTCCGAGGGGCACCCGGACAAGGTCTGCGACCGGATTTCGGATGCGGTTCTCGATGCCTTTCTGACCGAAGACCCCTACGCGCGGGTCGCCTGCGAAACCTTTGCCACCACGGACCGGGTGGTCATCGGGGGCGAGGTGCGGGGACCTGCCTCGGTCATCAAGCGGGTAGAAGAGATCGCGCGGGAGTGCGTGCGTGACATCGGCTACGAGCAAAAGGGCTTCCACTGGGCCAACATGACCGTGGACAATTTCCTTCATGCCCAATCCGCCGACATCGCCCAGGGCGTCGACGCGGCGGGCGAAAAGGACGAGGGCGCCGGCGATCAGGGCATCATGTTCGGCTATGCGACGGACGAGACGACCGCGCTCATGCCCGCCCCGATCCTCTATGCCCACAAGATGCTCAAGCGTCTGGCCGAGGTCCGCAAGGACGGTACCGAGCCGCGCCTTGGCCCAGACGCGAAAAGCCAGCTTTCAGTGCGCTACGAGAACGGCGTGCCGGTCGAGATCACCTCTCTCGTGCTCTCGACCCAGCACCTCGACGGCTCGATGACCTCGGCCGACGTGCGCGCGCTGGTCGAACCCTATATCCGCGAGGTTCTGCCCGAGGAATGGCTGCGCGACACCACCGAATGGCATGTGAACCCCACGGGCAAATTCGTGATCGGCGGACCGGATGGCGACGCGGGCCTCACGGGCCGCAAGATCATCGTGGACACCTACGGCGGTGCTGCGCCCCATGGCGGCGGCGCGTTCTCCGGCAAGGACCCGACCAAGGTGGACCGTTCCGCGGCCTATGCCGCGCGTTACCTCGCCAAGAACGTGGTGGCCGCAGGCCTTGCCAAACGCTGCACGTTGCAGCTGTCCTACGCCATCGGCGTGTCCAAGCCCCTGTCGATCTACATCGACACCCACGGCACCGGCGAAGTGGACGAAGCCCGCATCGAGAAAGCCGTGGCCGAGGTCATGAACCTGACCCCGCGCGGTATTCGCGAGCATCTGGGCATGAACAAGCCGATCTACCAGCGCACTGCGGCCTACGGCCACTTCGGCCGCGATCCCGAGGACGACGGAGGCTTCTCTTGGGAGAAAACCGACCTCGTGGACGCGCTCAAGTCCGCCGTCTGACGCGACGTCCCAAGTCAGAAGGAAAAAGGCCCCGGCAGACGCGCGGGGCCTTTTGCTTCACTGCTTCAAAAATACTTCGGAGGGGTCTGGGGAGGCCGCCATTGTTGCGCCATTGGTCCGAGCGACAATGGCGGCGCCTCCCCAGCTGGTCGTCCCATGCGCAGCATGGGGCGAAACCTTATTCCGCCGGAACCGCCAGCGCGTCCTTCGACTTCACCGACCATGCGCCGGTACCAAAGGCCACAACCATGAGCATCCCGCCCGCGATTGTCATGTTCTTCATGAAACCGATCATCTCCGCCTGCGCGGCCATCGCGTCTTCCATTCCGAAGGACGGCACGAGGTGGAACAGGATGCCCGAGACGATCGAGAAACCGGCGAGCAGGATCGCCGCGATGCGGGCCTGAAAGCCGACCAGAAGGGCAATGCCACCCACGACTTCCACGAGGATCACGATGGGGAGGAGACCGCCGGGAACCCCCATCATCTCCATATAACCTTGGGTGCCGGCGTAGCCGGTAATCTTCTGGATTCCGGACATGATGAACATGAAGGAGAGGAGGAGGCGTCCGAGCGGGGCGGCGTAGGCGAGTGCGTTCATTTTGGCGTTCCTGTGACTGGCGCGGTGTTGCGCGATGCCTACCACAATGCTCCTACACGTTTACGCACTCAATCCAGATAATCGAGAGAGGTTCTGTGCGAAAAAGCGCGGGCGTTGATCGGGCGCTTCGGCTCGGGTAGAGGGGCGCATGACCCGCGATACCCGATCCGACTCCCACGCCTCTGGCGCACCATGGCGCAATTTCTACGGGCGCATCCACGGCAAGACCCTGAAGCCGAACCAACAGCAGTGGCTGGAGGAGGATCTTCCGCGCCTCGCTCCCGGCATGGTAGGGTGGGAGGAAAACCCGGATCGCATCCCTCTCGACACGGAAGCGATGTTCGACGGCAAGCCGGTCTGGCTCGAGGTCGGCTTCGGCGGCGGCGAGCATATGGCGCATATGGCCGAGACCTATCCCGACGTGGGCATCATCGGCTGCGAGCCCTTCGTGAACGGGGTCGCGATGGCTCTGGGCAAGGTGAAGAAGCGCAAGCTAGACAATGTGCGCATCCACGCGGGCGACGCGCGCGATCTTTTCGACGTGCTGCCCGAGGCGTCGCTCGACAAGGCGTTCCTGCTCTATCCCGATCCCTGGCCCAAGGCGCGACATCATCGCCGCCGCTTCGTGACGGAGGATCACCTCGAACCGCTCCACCGCGCGCTGAAGCCGGGGGCCGCGTTCCGGGTCGCGACCGACATTCCCGACTACGTGCGCCAGACCTTGGAAGAGGTGCCCAAGGCCGGTTTCGAATGGCTCGTGGAAGGCCCCGAGGATTGGCGGCGTCCGTGGTCCGACTGGTATTCCACCCGTTACGAGCAAAAGGCCCTGCGCGAAGGCCGCGTGCCGCATTACCTGACATTCCGGCGCCTGTAGGCGTCGGAAATTTTGCGTATTTATGGAAAGATGAAAAGGCGGGCGTGGACCTGTTCCTCTAGCTGCGCTATCAGCGCGTGACCTGAATTCTGGAGACGTGCATGTCCGGCCACGGCGACCCCATTCCGATGATTTCGCACAAATGCGGCCCGCTTACGGGCGTGGCGCATGTGCCAGGCGACAAGTCGATATCGCACCGCTCGATGCTGCTTGGCGCGATGACGGTGGGCGAGACGCGGATCACCGGGCTGCTCGAGGGCGAGGACGTGCTGGCCACGGCGAGCGCCATGCGCGCTTTCGGGGCGGACGTCGAGCGGCTGGGTGACGGCGATTGGCGCATTTACGGCTTCGGCGTGGGCGGCTTTGCCGAACCCGAGGATGTGATCGACTGCGGCAATGCGGGCACCGGCGTGCGGCTCATCATGGGCTGCATGGCGACCTCGCCGATCACCGCGACCTTCACGGGCGATGCGTCGCTCCGCTCGCGGCCCATGGGGCGGGTGACCGACCCGATTTCGCTCTTCGGTGCGGCGGCCTATGGTAGGTCCAAGGGGCGTCTGCCCATGACCGTCGTGGGTGCGCGCAACCCGGTGCCGGTGCGCTACACGACGCCGATGGCGAGCGCGCAGGTGAAAAGCGCGGTGCTGCTCGCGGGCCTGAACGCGCCGGGCGAGACGGTGGTGATCGAGGCGGAAGCGACGCGTGACCATACCGAGCGGATGCTCGCAGGCTTCGGCGCCGAGGTCGATGTGCAGGTGACAGGTGAGGGCCGGGTGATCACGCTCGTCGGTCAGCCGGAGTTGAAGCCTCAGACCATCGCCGTCCCGCGTGACCCGTCTTCGGCGGCCTTTCCGGTCTGCGCGGCGCTGATCGTCGAAGGCTCGGACGTGCTGGTGCCCAACATCGGCCTCAACCCGACTCGTGCGGGCCTGTTTGAAACCCTGCGCGAGATGCGCGCGGACCTGACCTACGAGAACGAACGCGAAGAGGGCGGCGAGCCGGTCGCCGACCTGCGCGCGCGGTTCTCGCCCGAGATGAAGGGCATCCGGGTGCCAGAAGACCGGGCGGCGAGCATGATCGACGAATACCCGGTGCTCTCGGTCGTCGCGGCATTTGCCGAGGGCAAGACCGAGTTCGTGGGCGTCCATGAGCTGCGGGTCAAGGAAAGCGACCGGATCGACGCGATGGCGCGCGGGCTCGAGGCCAACGGTGTGTGCGTCGATGAGGGCGAGGACTGGATGACGGTCCATGGCATGGGGCCAGACGGCGTGCCCGGGGGCGGAACGGCGGATGCACGGCTCGACCACCGGATCGCGATGAGCTTCATGGTGCTGGGCATGGCGGCGCGCATGCCGGTCAGAGTGGATGACGGATCGCCCATCGCGACCTCTTTCCCGATTTTCGAGAACCTCATGGCCGGGCTGGGCGCCCGGATCGAGCGGTCGAACCGGTGAGACGCGGACCGCTCCGTTTACTCCTGTTCGTCGCCTGGGTCGGGCTGCTGATCTACATGGTGGTCGTGATCCAGACCCGGATCGTACCCGTGACCGGCATGGCGCTGCAACCGCGCTGGACGGGCTATACCTATGCCGAAGTGACTCATTTCGGCGTGCAGCTCATGCGCTCGGGGCTGGGTGAGGTCTATCGCAACGTGCTCGTCTATGCCGACAGCGCCTTCGTGCTGGCCTTTGGCCTGTGGGTCGCGCTCGATTTCCGGCGCTGGCCCTGGTTCGGGGTGATCCTCGCGGTCGTCTACGCGGGCGCCGATCTAGGGGAGAACATCCTTCTTTACCGCGAGCTGAGCTGGTCCTGGGGCGTCACGAGCGAGGCGGTCGGCTGGATCCTGTTCCCGCCGGCCTCCGAGGGCGGCACGCCGATCGCGGCGGCCTTTACGGTCGTCAAACTGGTGCTGTTTTGTGTGCTCACCTTGGGTATCCTCGCGCGTGACTGGGTGCGCTGGAGGCGCGGATGACACCTGAGGGCTGGAATCAGATTTTCGCGAATGCGGGGGCGCTTGCACAGGTCGCTTTGGGCGGGGACGGCGCCATACGGTCGGTTGCACCAGACGCAGTCGCGGTCGCCTATCCCGCTTATCGGTCGATGAGCTACGGCGTCGGCCCGCGCAAGAACACGGAAGGTGCTGTCTACCTCTCGCTCCAATCGAACTGGGTGAACCTCGGGTTTTATCGCGGCACATCGCTCGTAGATCCGGAAAGGCTGCTTGAGGGGACGGGCAAGGCGTTGCGTCATGTGAAACTCACAGCTTGGCCGGAAGAGGACAAAGCGTTGCGCGATCTGATAAATGCGGCCTTCGACGAGCGGCGAAAGGCGGTCAAAGCATGACTTACCAGATACAGATGCGATGGTTCTGGTTGACTACGGCGGTTTTCTTCTTGGTCTACGGGCTGCTTGTGGGTTGGGTTGGGCCGTGGCTCACCGAACTGGCGGGGGGGCTTCCGGTGCTCGACACCCGGCCCATGGGATACACGCTGGACGACGTTCGCGGGCTGTTGAATGCCGCGCAACCGGGGTTCGTCGAAGCCTACGGCCATGTCGCGACCACCTGGGACCGGGCGGTCCCGGTGCTCGCAGGTGCGATGTTCACGCTGGGTCTGTGGACCGGGGGCGGGATCTGGCGGCTTCTCGCCGTGCTGGGCGTGGCCTACGGGATTGCCGACCTGACTGAGAACGCGCTGGTCCTGCGGCTCATGCGGACGATGCCCGACGAGATCACGGTGGACGCGGTGGCACGGGCTTCGGCGGTTTCGGTCACGAAATGGGTTCTGGTCGGCCTGTGTTTCGTCTCGTTGATCGGCCGCTTCGTCGCAGGACTATTCGGAAAAACACGGGGACAGGCGTGAGATTTACGGTCGCGATAGACGGACCCGCAGCCGCGGGTAAAGGAACGATTTCCCGCGTGCTGGCGCGGAGGTTCGGCTTTGCCCATCTGGATACGGGGCTGCTTTATCGTGCCGTGGGCAAACGGGTGATGGGCGGGGACGACCCGCTGGTGGCCGCGCGCAGTCTGACCGCGGCCGATCTGGCCGCGCCTGGGTTGCGTGATCCCGAGGTGGCGCAAGCGGCGAGCCGGGTGGCGGTGATCCCCGAGGTGCGCGCTGCGCTCGTCGATTTCCAGCGCGCTTTCGCCCGGACCGAAGGCGGCGCGGTGCTTGACGGGCGTGACATCGGGACGGTCATCTGCCCCGGCGCCGAGGTGAAGCTCTTCGTCACCGCGAGCGCCGAGGTCCGTGCGCGGCGCCGCTATGACGAGGATATGGCGGCGGGCCACGCGCTGTCCTACGACGATGTCCTGGCCGAGGTGCGCGCGCGCGACGACCGCGACACGAACCGCGCCGATGCGCCCCTGCGCCCGGCAGAGGACGCGGTGATCGTGGATACCTCGCAGATGAGCGTGGACGAGGCGGTCGCCGAGGCGGTCCGGTTGGTCGAGGCGCGGCTTTAGGGCGTGTCGGGCCAGCGCGCGCGGATCAGCGGCTCATAGGCCCGCCATCCCCCCGCGATGCGCGGGTCGATGCCTTGGCGCACCTGCCATTTCGATAGCGTCGGCATGTCGCCGCCCGCGGTTTCCGGCGCGGCGAGGGCGGGATCCCAATCGAGACCGAGGTTTCGCAGCACGGGCGAAAGCGTGGCGCGAGGGTCGCGGGTCAGGTCCTCGAGCCGGACCCTATGCCAGTTGTCGCCCGCCCGCGCACGGGCAAGGTCCGTCAGAGCAAGGTGGCGGTCGTAGTGGTTCTGGAGCGTTGTCCAGTCATAGGAATAGGCGTGGCCTTCGCGGAAGTCATTCTTGAAACAGGACCAGCAGGTCGCGGTCCGGTCCCGGGTCAGGTGCAGGATCTGGGCATCGGGAAACAGCATCGGGATCGCCCAGGCGAAGACGTAGTTCTCGGGCATCTTGTCGAGCGCGATGGTGTCGGTCGGCAGACCTTCGAGATACGTGGTCTGCGCGCGTTTCAGGCTGGCATGCGAGAGGGTTTCGAGAAATGCGAGGTGGGGCTGGCGGTCGGCGGGCAGGGGCCGCGCCAGCGCGGAGCCGAGCGCCGTGCGTTCGCCCATGTTGGTGATCGCAGGATGCGCCCCCAGCATCTGCGCGGTGAGCGAAGTGCCCGAGCGCGGCATCCCGATGACGAAGATCATACGGGGGCGGGCCGGGGACAATTGGACAAGCGGCGTCGCGCGGACCCTTTCGATGAGCGCCGCAGTCAGCCGCTCGGTGCCGGCATCGTCGAAGCGCGTCTCGTGCAGCCGGTTCGCGGTCAGAACGGAGTCGAAGCTCTCGCACGTCTTGCCCATGTCGTCGTAGGCCTTGGCCAGCATGAAATGGAGTTGCGAGCGCAAGGGATCTGGAAGCCGGGTGTTCGCGGCGAAGGTGACAAGGCGGGACAGGACCGGGTCGCCCTCCCGGTAGGGGGTTGCATGGGTGTAGAGCCAGAGCGCGGCCAGCGACCCGGGGTCAATGGCGAAGGCGGCATCAAGGGCGACATGGCAGTCATCAAAGTCACCGGCGTTGAGCGCGGCTTCGGCACGGGCCAGGTGGGATCGAAGGTCGGTCTGCGTCATGTGCTGCCCTTTTTGCCGCGACGCTGCACGGTCGGGGGCGGGTTGTCAAAAGGCGGGCCGTGCTTCGGCTGCATTTTGGGGTAAGGATTTCGGGATTCCAAGATTCCGGAATTCTAGAAAACCGGAATCTTGAATGTGACGGTAACGTGATGATCCGAAGCCAATATTCTCGCACACCCTCGGTTATTGCGATCAGCCGAGCTGCCCCAGCCCGACGGCAAGACACAGTCCTAATGCCACAGCGATCCCGGTCCACTTCGCGTCTTCCTTGAAGGCTTTCGGGAAAACCTCGGTCGCGAGCGAAGCGACGACCGCACCGGCCGCAAAGCACTTGATGGTGGCGATCAGTTCCTCGGGGGCGTCCTCAAGGCCGAAATATCCCCCCAGCGCCGCCGCAGACAAAAGCGCCGCGACCGCGGCCCAGAGCGCGATGGTCTGCATCTTGGAACGGCCATCTTCGACCATGCGTTTCGCGCCCCCCGCGGCCTCGGGCAGGTTCGACAAAAAGATCGACCCGGCGAGCGCGGCTACGGCCAGCGGCTCGGCCCCGATCAGCGCCGTGCCGAGCGCGAGGTTTTCAGGCACCCCGTCCAGCGTCACGGCCAAGAGTAAACCCGCACCGCCGGCGTTCTGGAGCTTGGCATCCACAAGCGCGTCGAGGCCGGTAAAAACCACGGCCCCGCCCAGAACGGCAGCCATCACGCCCCAGAGCGGCATCGCGTTCACCGACTGCCGGATGAGCTCGTCCATCACCGAAACGATGAGGGCCCCGCCCGCGAGCGCCACGATGAACCCCTCGGTCCGGTCCGACAGGCCCCGGTTCGCACCCCAGACCGCGCCGGCGAGTAGCGCGAAGGATGTGACGAGGATGACGGCGACAACGATCATGGTTCTGATCTACGCCGCCCGGTGCCGTCTGGTTCCCGGCTCAGAGGCCCCGCGCGACGGGAAACAGCGCGCGCAGCCGGGGCGAGCGCAGCCAGAGACCGCCCCAGAGGAACAGTCCGAGATAGACTGAGAACAGCTGGTTCGACAGCATCGGCGTGCCCGCCCGGATCTGCGTCACCATCGCGCCGCCCAGCACCGCCATGGATAGCACAGCCCCCAAGACGGCGGTGGGCGGGAAGGCATAGAGCAGCACACAGATCAGTTCGATGACGCCGATCAGCAGCACAGGGCTGTCCGCCCAGCCAAGGCCCACCATGGTCTGGTCCGCGACGTCGAGCCCCGCGAGTTTCGGAAAGACCGAAGCGCCGAGGGTGAAGAGAATATAAAGGCCCGAGAGCACCCAGCCGACAAGGCTCATGGTCTTCTGCGACACGATCGTCTCTCCTGATCCGGCGCCAAGGCCGCTGTCCCATCCGTGTGGATCAGGCACCGCGTTTCATATCCTGTCAACGGCGAACGCGCGGGCTTTCGCCGGAAACGCGCTTGCCGATGGCTGCCCCTTGCCGGGCGTCGGTGCGCATGGTCTTTCGAAATCCAAGAGCCGGGACCCATGCGCCACTGGCCGAGACAGAGACATGAGGCCCCGATGCGATTGACCCTTTGCCTGACCGCCATTCTTGCCCTCTCCGCGTGCGAGATGTCCTCGCTCGGGGGTATCGGCGGCAGCGGCGGCTACGGTACCTCCGTGGGAAACGGCACGTCCACAGGCCCGCTCGCAGACGCGACCGCCCCTGGCATCGGCGGCGGGCTGGGCCAGCTCGGCGCCGCGGCGCTCCTCGGCGGTGCCCTGCGCCCGGACGCGCGCGGCGTGCTCGCGCCCGTCATGCCCGCCTGCCTTGGTGCCACCTCCGGCATCGCGCCCAGCCCGGCGCAGATGGCCGCGCAGGGGTTCATGCCGGTCGCCTCTAACGGGGGATCGGGCTACCGCTACGACCTGTCGGGCGGCGCGATCGGTGCGATGGCCAATACCTTTGTGCTCATGAACGCGAACCCGGCGGAGCGTAACTGTTCGCTCACCGTGCGGGGCGGCGGCTTTGGCGGCCTGTCCTCCACGGCGGTCCTGCAGGCGTTGATGGCGCAGGCGGGCTTTGCCGTTGCCGGGGGCGGTGCGGGCGGCAGCGCGTCGGACGCGCTCTTCACCCGGAACGGGCAGCGGGTCGCCGTGGCGGGCGACACGTCTGCAAATGCGTCGACATTCACCTTCCGGGGCCTTCCGTAGCGGCGAAAACCGGCTCAAACCCCTTGCCAACAAGGGCCGGACGCCGTATAGCCCCCGCAAGACAGGCGATGAACGCCGCGAAACCGAGAGCGAGCAGGGTCGGGGAACCGGCCCTCTTTGTTTTGCGGAGCGCCCAAGCGCCGACGGTGCAAGGGATATTCGGCCTGTCCGACCGAAACCAAAAGACCCGCGGAGACAACCGTGTGGCCCGAAAATCGACCATAAAGGAACTGATACGCTTATGAGCGCCAATGCGACGATGGAGGAATTCGAGGCCCTCCTTAATGAAAGCCTCGAAATGGACACTCCGGACGAAGGTTCGGTTGTCAAAGGCAAGGTCATCGCGATCGAAGCGGGCCAAGCCATCATCGATGTCGGCTACAAGATGGAAGGCCGCGTCGATCTCAAGGAATTCGCAAACCCCGGCGAAGCCCCCGATATCTCGGTTGGCGACGAAGTCGAGGTTTACCTCCGGGCCGCTGAAAACGCCCGTGGCGAAGCCGTCATCTCGCGCGAGATGGCCCGCCGCGAAGAAGCCTGGGACCGTCTGGAAAAAGCCTATGCCGACGACGCCCGCGTCGAAGGTGCGATCTTCGGCCGCGTCAAAGGCGGCTTCACCGTCGATCTCGGCGGCGCCGTTGCGTTCCTTCCGGGTTCGCAAGTGGACGTGCGCCCGGTGCGCGACGCTGGCCCGCTCATGGGTCTCAAGCAGCCGTTCCAGATCCTCAAGATGGACCGTCGCCGTGGCAACATCGTCGTGTCGCGTCGCGCCATCCTCGAAGAATCGCGTGCCGAGCAGCGTGCCGAAGTCATCGGCAACCTGACCGAAGGTCAGAACGTCGACGGCGTGGTCAAGAACATCACCGAATACGGTGCCTTCGTTGACTTGGGCGGCGTTGACGGCCTGCTGCACGTGACCGACATGGCCTGGCGCCGTGTGAACCACCCGTCCGAGATCCTCTCGATCGGCGAGACGATCAAGGTGCAGGTCATCAAGATCAACAAGGAGACCCATCGCATCTCGCTGGGCATGAAGCAGCTTCAGGAAGATCCGTGGGATCTGGTCGCCGCGAAATACCCGCTGGAATCGGTGCACACCGGTCGTGTCACCAACATCACCGACTACGGCGCATTCGTTGAGCTGGAAGCCGGTGTCGAGGGCCTCGTTCACGTGTCCGAGATGTCCTGGACCAAGAAGAACGTCCACCCCGGCAAGATCGTTTCGACCTCGCAGGAAGTGGAAGTCATGGTTCTCGAGATCGACCAGGCGAAACGCCGCGTGTCGCTCGGTCTCAAGCAGACCATGCGCAACCCGTGGGAAGTCTTTGCCGAGACCCATCCAGAGGGCACGCAGGTCGAAGGCGAAGTCAAGAACATCACCGAATTCGGTCTGTTCATCGGCCTCGACAACGACATCGACGGCATGGTCCACCTGTCGGACATCTCGTGGGATCAGCGTGGCGAAGACGCCATCCAGAACTTCCACAAGGGCGACGTGGTCAAGGCCGTGGTCACCGAAGTCGATACCGACAAGGAGCGTATCTCGCTCTCGATCAAAGCGCTCGACGGTGACCAGTTCGCCGACGTCGTGGGCGGCGTGAAGCGCGGTGACGTGATCACCGTGACCGTGACCGCGATCGAGGACGGCGGCATCGAAGTGGAATACGAAGGCATGAAGTCCTTCATCCGCCGCTCCGACCTGTCGCGTGACCGTGCCGAACAGCGCCCCGAGCGCTTCCAGACCGGCGACCACGTCGACGTGCGCGTCACCAACGTGGACTCCAAGTCGCGTCGCCTCGGCCTCTCGATCAAGGCCCGGGAAATCGCGGAAGAGAAAGAAGCCGTGGAACAGTTCGGCTCGTCCGACTCGGGTGCTTCGCTCGGCGACATCCTGGGCGCCGCGCTCAGCAAGAAAGACTGATCGGATCTCGCGATCTGACGGTGACGGCCCCGGAGCGATCCGGGGCCGTTTTTCTTTGGCTCCGCTTGGGGGCGCCACAGCTCCGAATCAGGGGCTTCGGCCCTGTGCCTTCGGACCCGCGACGCCGGAAATCCGATGCCTTCCTGTCTAAGAGCCCGGTTTTCCATGGAAAAATCGGCAAAATCCGGCGAATTTTTCGTCGGGGGGATGAACGGCGCTGTTTCGCGACTACGTTAATGCTCCTATAGTCACCATGAGAGCGGCGCGCTGCCAACAAGCGCCGACCAGTCCTGTCGGGGGGATATCGGAATGATCCGTTCGGAGCTTATCCAGAAGATCGCGGACGAAAATCCGCACCTGTACCAGCGCGACGTCGAGCGGATCGTGAACACGATCTTCGAGGAAATCATCGACGCGATGGCCAAGGGCGACCGCGTCGAATTGCGCGGCTTCGGTGCCTTTTCAGTCAAGAAGCGGGATGCCAGACTGGGACGGAACCCGCGCACGGGTGAATCGGTTGATGTGGACGAAAAGCACGTTCCCTTCTTCAAGACCGGCAAGCTCCTGCGTGACCGTCTGAACGGGAACTGACCCGGAACCGACCCCGGAACTGAAAGGCCGCATCCCATGCGTTACATTCGCTACGCGTTTCTCGCCGCGCTTGCCGTGGTGCTGATCACCGTTGCGCTCGCCAACCGCGACATCGTCACCCTGCGTCTGTTGCCCGCTGAATTGTCGGGCTTTCTCGGGTGGAGCTGGACCGTTGATCTGCCGCTCTTCATCGTCATTTTCCTTGGCGTGATCGCGGGTGTGCTGATCGGCTTCATCTGGGAATGGCTGCGCGAGCACAAGCACCGCGCCGAAGGGCGCCGGGCCAAGAGCGCCGCCGTCAAGCTCGCTACCGAAGTGCAGGACCTCAAGCGCCAGCACGCCAAGCCCGAGGACGAGGTTCTGGCGCTGCTCGAACCGCCGCGCTGACATCATGGCCAAGGTGAAGATCTGCGGGCTGACGAGTCCCGAGGCCGTCAGAGACGCTGTGTCTGCGGGCGCGCTTTATCTCGGGTTCAACTTCTTTCCGAAGTCACCGCGCTACGTGACCCCCGCCGAGGCCGCCGCGCTCGCCACCGAGGTGCCGCCGGGCGTGGCCAAGGTCGCGCTGGTGGTCGATGCCGACGATGCGACGCTGGACGACATCGTGGGGCAGGTGCCGCTCGACATGCTTCAGCTTCATGGCAAGGAAATCCCCGAGCGGGTGGCCGAGATCCGTGCCCGCTACGGCTTGCCGGTGATAAAGGTCGTGGGCATCGCCGGTCCAGAGGACGTGGCGAAGCTCGACGACTACATGGACGTGGCCGACCAGATCCTTGTCGATGCCAAGGCTCCCAAGGGTGCGGTGCTGCCGGGCGGCAATGGCATTGCCTTTGACTGGCGGCTGCTCGCCGGGCGTCACTGGACGAAACCCTGGATGCTCGCCGGTGGGCTGACACCCGCCAACGTGGCGCTCGCGATCCGCATGACCGGCGCGCGGCAGGTCGACACTGCGTCGGGTGTGGAAAGCGCGCCCGGGGTCAAGGACGCTGCCCTCATGCGCGCATTTATCGAGGCGGCGGGATGATCTTTGCCGCCGCGACGACGGCCGATGTGGCCGGAGTCGTGGCGCTGCTCGCCGCCGATGCGATTGGCGATGTCATACTTGGCGAAGATGCGGCGCAAGCTGCCTATGCCGTGATGCTGGCCGAGGGCAACACGCAGCTTTTCGTGGCCCGCGACGGGGTGGGGGTGGCCGCCACCTACCAGTTGTCGATCCTGCATGGCCTGTCTCTCACCGCGTCCTGTCGCGCCGTTTTGGAAGGCGTCCGGGTGCGGGACGACCTGCGCGGGCAGGGGATCGGGGCGGCTCTGCTCGCGGACGCCGAGGCGCGGGCGCGCGCCGCTGGCGCGGTGCGGATCCAGCTTACCTCCAAGGTGCAGCGCGACCGGGCCCATGCCTTCTATGCGCGGCACGGATTCGTCGCGAGTCACGTGGGCATGAAGAAGCTGCTCTGAGGCGGGTCAGGGTTAACCGCGCCTTTACCAGAATCGCCCGTAGTGGGGGCATGAAAGACTTCATTCAAACTCCCACCCCCAAGACCTCCGCCGAGCTTTGGCTCGACCGGACGTTCTCCTGCAAAACGGCACTTTCCGGCGGCGTGATCAAGCGGTCGGTGAGCGAGGTTCAGTCCTCCATCGGTCGCGAACGCTTCCTGTCGGAAATCAAGAAGCGCGGCTTTCAGGCGGTCGAAAACGGCGACGACATGGTGATCTTCTGCAACCGAAATCCTGTGCGGTTGGCCATGGCGCGTCCGACGCTGGTCCTGTCGTGACGAAAGGGGCGCGGATGACCGCGCCCCGATCTCGTCGCCGGTTACTCGCAGGCAAATCCGTCGCCCGACGCGCGCGCGACCTCGGGGTAGAGGCAAAGCGGTCGCGTCTCGCCCCGTACCGCTTCCGGCGCCTCCTGGTTGTCCGCGCGCACGGTGGCCGTGACCGGGCCGGGGGCGGTGCCGTCCTCGACCCAGTCGGTCAGAACCGTGAGCAGGTCAAAGGCATCGGGGGCCGGTCCTCCCGGTCCGTGCTGCATCCCGGGCACCGGGTAGAAGACGACGTTGTTCCGCGTCGCCTCGCCCAAGTTCTCGGACAGGCGGTCATACCAGCCCACGGTGTCGAGGATCGAGAACACCGGGTCAGCCGAGCCGTGGAAGATCACGAGCTTGCCACCGGCGGCCACGAAGTCGGCCAGCATGGGGTCATCCATGTCGGGCGGAGTCATCAACTCGACCGCGCTTTCTGGGAATGCCTCTGACGTTGCCGTCACCTTCGGCGCCTCTTGGTCGAAGTCGTAGGACGTCAGGAACGCCTGCAACTCGGCGGGCGATCCGCCCACGTCGCTGGGCGGGGTCGAGAACACCTGCGCCAGTGATCCGGCGCCCATGACGGCGATGATCGGCTGTTGCTCCCACGGCGGAACCGGGCTTTCCAGCTTCCAGAACCGCCAGCCGCCCGAGGCGATGCCCGGATCCCACACCCAGTCGGAATAGAGCGCGTTGCCCGCGCTGTCGGTCGGACCGGCGTGGATTTTCTCCAGCGCCGCGACCTTGTCCGCGGACAGGCAGTCGCTGTTCTGTCCCTCGGCGCAGATCATCGACGCGGGATCAAAGGCGCTCTGGCACCCCATCGGGTCGAGCACGAGGCCATCTTCGGCCTCGTCCAGCCCGTCGCAGGCCGCCACGATGCTGGCCGCGACAACGCCCATCTCCTCGCGGCTGAAGGCACCGGGAAGCGTATCGCCGACCGACAGGAACGCTTGCACGTCCCAGGCATGCTGGATCGCCGCGCGGGGCAGGTTGAAGCCGGGAAAGCCCGCAAGCAGCCCGTCGAAGGTGTCGCCCATGCGGCTCGCCGCCACCATCGCGTGACGTCCCCCGTTCGAGACCCCCATCCCGTAACGGTAGTCGATGTCGCGCTCATAGTAAGCGGTGGTCAGCGCCTCCGCCGCCATCTGCACCTGCGGCACCGCCGCGTAACCATAGTTTTTGCGCGCCTCGAAGTCTTTCCCGAAGAGGTTCGATCCAGCCAGACCGGCCTCGGGGTTCGCGTCCCCGGCATGGCCCGCGTCGGAGGACACGACCGCCATGCCACGCGCCAGCGCGCCGTCTCCCGGTGCAAGCCCGGCGATCGTGCCGAGTGCGGGTTTGACCTCGCCGTCATTGCCGCCGTTGAACTGGTGCACGAGCGCGCCGGTCCAGTCGTCTGGCAGCCGCAGCTCGAACCGGATGGCATAGGGCTTGCCGTCCGTCCCCGTCCGCTCGGCAATGGTCGCGGTCACGATGCAGTGGTCGAGCGGGCTTTCCTCACCCTTGGGTGCATAGGTCGCGCCGGTGATCTTGCCACCCTCGAGCGACAGGCCCGCGGCGTTCTCGCAGGCTTCGGGCGAGGCGATGGCCGCGCAGGGCAGCATCGCCAGCGCCGCAACGCTGGTTCTCAGATGTTTCATGGTTTCCTCCCGTGTCGATCCGGGAGCTTCCCGAATCCACTTTATGATCCGTGGAAAATATCTTGAAAGCTACAAATTTTTCCCGGGGCCGCTTCGACTGGCGATCCCGCCGTTGTCGGTCCTTGCGCCAAAGGGGGGCAAAGGCTAGGAACGGCCAATGTATCTGGAGGGCAAAATGGCCGACGATCTGTTCAATTCCTTCATGAAGGGTCCCGATGAAAAGGGCCGCTTCGGCGACTTTGGCGGGCGCTTCGTGTCCGAGACGCTGATGCCGCTGATCCTCGATCTGGAAGCGGAGTATGAGAAGGCCAAGACGGACCAGAGCTTCTGGGACGAGATGAACCACCTCTGGACCCATTACGTCGGCCGTCCCTCGCCGCTCTACTTTGCTGAGCGCCTGACCGAACGTCTGGGCGGGGCCAAGATCTATCTCAAGCGGGACGAGCTCAATCACACCGGCGCGCACAAGATCAACAACGTGCTGGGCCAGATCATCCTCGCCCGTCGCATGGGCAAGACCCGGATCATTGCGGAAACCGGTGCCGGTCAGCACGGGGTGGCCACCGCCACGGTCTGTGCCAAGTTCGGCCTCAAGTGCATCGTTTACATGGGCGCCCATGACGTCGAACGGCAGGCGCCGAACGTGTTCCGGATGAAGCTGCTTGGCGCCGATGTGGTGCCGGTGACCTCCGGCCGCGGCACGCTCAAGGATGCGATGAACGACGCGCTGCGCGATTGGGTGACCAACGTGCGCGACACCTTCTACTGCATCGGCACGGTGGCCGGTCCGCATCCCTATCCGGCGATGGTGCGCGATTTCCAGTCGATCATCGGCAAGGAAACCCGCGAACAGATGATGCTGGCCGAGGGCCGTCTGCCCGACACCCTGGTCGCGGCAATCGGCGGCGGGTCCAACGCCATGGGCCTGTTCTACCCCTTCCTTGACGACAAGGAGGTCGAGATCATTGGGGTCGAGGCCGGCGGCAAGGGCGTCGATGACAATATGGAACATTGCGCCTCGCTCACCGGCGGGCGCCCCGGCGTGCTGCACGGCAACCGGACCTATCTGCTGCAGGACGAAGACGGTCAGATCCTCGAAGGCCATTCGATCTCGGCGGGTCTTGATTATCCCGGCATCGGGCCGGAGCACTCGTGGCTGCACGACACCGGACGCGCGAAATACGTCTGGGTCACGGATACCGAAGCGCTCGAGGCGTTCCAACTGCTCTGCCAGACCGAGGGTATCATTCCCGCGCTCGAACCGTCTCACGCGCTGGGCCATGTGATGAAGGTCGCGGGGGACTACCCCAAAGATCACCTGCTGGTGATGAACCTCTGCGGACGCGGCGACAAGGACATCTTCACGGTGGCCAAGGCGCTAGGCACGGATATGTCGGGTCTCGTGAGCTAGGACGTTGCCACTTGCCGCCACGGATCGAGGCGGCATTTTGGCTCTGGAACATGCAAAGTGGCGCCGCGATATGCGGCGCCACTTCTTGTTCAGACCGTAATTTCGGTCTTGCGGACTTACGAGTCGCCCATGATGCCGAGGCCGAGGCCGCCATCAATGCCGATGCCGACGGAGCCGGAGTCCGCGCCGTCGGACCCGCTGGCCGAGACGCCGAGGCTACCGCCGGTGCCGACCGAAATCGCGCCGGAGTCACCGTCGTTGGACCCCGACACGCCGACGTCGAGACCGCCGTCGAGACCGACCGAAGCCGAGGCTTCATCGTCGTCTGAGTCCGTCATGGTCGAGGCAGCAAGGCCACCGTTCGCGCCCACGGCGAGCGATCCCTCATCATTGTCTTCCGACCCCATCGCCTGCACCATGGCGCCGCCCTGAAGGTCGACCATCGTGTCCGACATGACGTCACCATCGTCGCCCATGATCAGGATCCGGCCATTGGTTTCGTTGCTCGCCGTGAAGGTCAGCGAACCGGACTGGTCCTGACGAACCTGGTTCACGTCATAGCCATCTTCCTGCAGCGTCGCCATGCCCATGGCATAGACGTCTTGATTCAACTGGGCCGCAGTCGTATCGGCAATGGCAGCGGTGCCCGCGAGAAGGGCGACAGCGGTCATGGTTGCAAAGCGTTTCATGGTGGTAGCTCCTTTTTCAGTCAGGCACCTGTCGTGCCCTGACCCTGGGTTCCCTTGTCGCGGTGGCCGTCATTGGCGTTCCGAGGGGGACCTTTGAACGGGTCCGATGCAAAAGAAACGATATTAATACAGAATGAGTTTCAGAGGTTATTCAAGTAATGGCTGAGAACTGTTCGAACTGTGGTGAAAATTAAAAAGAGCGGCGATAATTCGCCGCTCTCGATGTGCCATCAATGTATAATGATGGTATCAGATCAGTTGTTGGCGTCGATCGAAATGCCGGTGTCCGTCTCGGACGACACGCCCGCCTCTGCCGCACCGCTGTCACCGTCCGAAGTCACCGAAAGGTCGCCGGAGACCGCAGCGCCGGCGTCCGCGGCAGCATTGCCACCTTCGCCCGCTGCATCACCCGACACGGCACCCGAAAGATCGGTGGACAGGGCCGCCGAGGATTCATCGACGTCGCTCTCCATTTCGATCAGGATGCCGCTTTCAGCCGTGGCCGATCCGGGCACCTCGGTGGTTTCGTCGCTGTCGACCATAGCGTCCGCCATCACTTCGCCGCCAGCGCCCAGGGTGATCTGGCGGTTGCCAGCATCCGAAGTGCCATAAAGAGTTACGGTGTTGTCGGTGTGAACGACCACGCGCTCGACGGTGTAGCCGTCGGCTTCCAGCATCGCCATGCCGTTGGTCATCAGCGCGGCTTCGGCAGCCGAGCAGCCCTGATCTTCACAGGTCATGGGGGCCATGTTGCTCTGGGCGAAGGCCGGGGCGCCAAGGGCAAAGGCGGACACGGTGGCGAGGATGAGAGTTGTCTTTTTCATGGGAATCTTTCCTGTCGGTTTGTCGCCGGCCCGTCTCATCGCTTTCAGCAACGATCTGGTCCAAGGCGACTTGGGTTGGTGGGCCGACGAGACGCTCGTCTGCTCCGTCTTACCAGCCACCAACACGCCTCTATCGAACAAGTTCCAGAAAAAAATGAAAATAAAGAATTAAAATATACTAGTAGTATCATAAGGTGATGAGAGGTTGACTTTGAGGAAACCGATCTGAGCTTGAATATTGATGAAGGCAGAGGTGAGGGCCAAAAAATACCGGATGACCCGCCGCGTCCTTATCGGGCCGTCAGATGCGCGCGATCGTTCCCGCGTCGGTTTCCGTTTCGAACACGTCGTCGGACAAGATTTCTCCACCCGCATCGAGAACGAGAACCCGGCCATAAGCCCCGCTCGAGGCATGGAAGACGTAGCTGCCATCCGAGGTCTGGATGATGCGGAAGACGTCGAAGCCCTGATCGTAGAGATGCGAAATGCCCTGGGCCTCGACCGAGCCTGTGTCGATCTCGACGATCCCTTGCGCGCGTAATCCGTTCGCCTCTTGGGCCGTGACCAGTCCGGTGCTCGCGGCGGTGACCGATAGGGCAAGTAGGAATGGCAAGATGCGGGCGTTCATTGGGTGATCTCCGGTGCACATTTCCCATGTGCTCCGGTCGAAACGCGACACGATCTGAAAGGTTCCGTCTCAGATCGCGTGCTGTTCGAGGATGGCGAGCGAGACGACTTCGAGAGCGCGGCCATGGGTGGCCTCGAGCCTGACGCGGGGCGCGCAGCCTTCGTCATGGGCCTGGAGGAACCGCGAGGCGCAGAGGCACCACTGGTCGCCGGGCTTCAGTCCGGGAAAGTTGAACTCGGGCAGGGGGGTCGACAGGTCGTTTCCAACGTATTTCGAATAGGCGAGGAACTCTGCTGTCATGATGGCGCAGACCGTGTGGTTGCCCCGATCCGCGGCGCAGGTGTTGCAGTAGCCGTCGCGGAAATATCCTGTCTTGGGGGCATCGGAACACATGAGCAGCGTTCCGCCCAGCACATTGATCGGTTTGATCGGTTCGGCTTTCATACGTCGTCCTATCTCAACGCACTTGCTGCGCTGCTCGGGTGATTTGCCGTAACACGTCTATGTTTTCCTCAAAGACCCCGGGGTCCTCAAAGTTCTGGTCCGCCGCATTGATCGCGATCACGACATCCTCGGCCCGGTCGATCCAGATATATTGCCCATAGACGCCAATGGCAAAGGCTTCGCCGGGGCGCGCGTCGGCGGGCAGCCACCATTGCAGGCCATATTGCGACTCGCCTTGGACGGTGGGGGCGCTGGGTGACAGGGCGTCGTCGATCCAGCCAGCGGGAACGATCTGACGCCCCTGCCACCTGCCATCCTGCGCGATCATCTGGCCAAAGCGCGCATAGTCGCGGGTCATCATGTTGAGCCCGCCCAGAGCAAATGCCACGCCTTCACTGTCGGTGACATAGTAGGCCCGGCTTTGGACGCCGAGCGGCCCGATGATCTTTTCGCCCATGAGCGATGGCACGTCGCGCCCGGTCGCGCCCCGGATCACCATGCCCAGAACATGCGTGTCCATGGAGACATAAAGCCAGTCCTCGCCCGGTGCGCCGCGGGTTTCGGTCAGGTCCGCGGTGAAGTCGTCGAGCGACCCGCCAAGCGCCAGAACCCGGCCCATTCGGTTGATGTCGGACCAGAAGTCCAGGTAGTCCTCGTCAAAGACCACGCCCGAGGACATCTGCGCCACCTGCCGGATCGTGGCGGTCTCATAGGCCGAGCCGCGCAGCGCCGGCGCATAGGTCACAACGGGCTCGTCGAGGCTCGCAATGGCGCCCTCGTCGATGAGAATGCCCAGAAGGGCAGAGAGAAAGCTCTTGGCCACCGACCACGAGATGCGCAGGTCTGTGGCCTCGGTCCCGAGGAAATAGTCCTCGTAGACGATCGCGCCGCCGGACAGGATCACGATGCCGGTCGTGTTGCGCCGGGCAAGCCAGTCGGCCACGCCGTCCGGCAGCTCCATCCAAGGGCCCTCGGGCAGGGGTGAGATTGCCGCCGCCGGCGACACCACGTGCGCGGTCCGGAAAAGCGTATCCATGTTCGAGAAGTTGCCGACGATCCGGTCCGCGTCAAAGAGCGTGTTCACGGCCATGAGCCGCGCGATCTCTTCCCTCTTGAGGAGACCCAACGCCGCGACGCCGACCACGATGACCAGAAGAACCCGAAGGATGATGCGACGCATGGTATTCCCCCACCGATCCTTGGGACTATGGCGGCTGCGTCAGTCTGCGTCCAGTTGCCAGCGCAGCCAGCGCCCGTGAAAATCGACCCGGCCCAGCTCTTCGGTCACGCCTGCACCGCCGGTCCAAGTGGTGAGCGTGATGGCCGCGCCGTCCCCGGGCCTGTCGTCCACCTCTATCCCGAGCCGCGCGAGCGGGCTCTCGGGCGTGGCCTTCTGCCCGGCGGTCTCGAGTGTGGTGCGACAAGTGGCCTTGGTCGTTTCCGGGAAATACTGCCAGGCGACCGTGTGATAGACGAGGTGCAGGGCGGCCTTTGCCGGTCCTGCTGCGAGCCGATCCGCCAGCCATTGTGCTGCATCTCCCCGATCCACAGTGGCATCGAAGGCTGCGATGGCGGCTTCGGTCCGGGCGATCCGATCCGGCTGGTCGGCCCAGAGATAGGACAGGAGCCGCAGGCGATCCGCCGGGTCGCGCGGATCCATCGGATACAGATCGACACCACGGCGATCGACCACGCGTGGCGCCGCGCGCGGCGGACAGGGACCGGTCCAATCAGGCGCGAGCGTCAGCGCCGCGTCCTCCGGTCCATAGGTCCCGAAGGGTGTGTTCAGCGCGAACCGGTCCCACATGAGATTCAGCCCGGCGCTCGCCCCGAGTTCCGACAACGCGATGGGTAGCCCGTGACGAGCAGTCAGAAGGTGCCCGACGGCGATCAGGACGGCGGCCCGGCGCACCTCGTTCGTCTGCGGGGCAGAGGTGAGAGCGTCGAGAAGGGCGTCCTCCTGCACCTCAATGGTCCGGGCGAGCGCCGTGGCAAGGTCCGCGCCATCCGGCGCGGGGTTCGGCGGATAATGTGCGGCGAGCGTCGGGGCGCGCCCGGACAGGACCAGCGCGTGTAGCCCTCCCAGAAGCCGCAGCGGCAGCGAATGGCCCGCATAGCTCACATCGCCCTCCCAACCGCGCATCCGGTTGAAGACCGCGCCGGGATGGTCGCTCATCCCGCCAAGGATCGTCAGGACCCGCGCGGTGAAGGGCGAGCCCAGGCTCTCGTTCGCCACCGCCTGTTTGGCAAAGGCCTCGGCGAGGGACATTTCGCTCATTCCCTGGTGCTCACTTGAAGCGGTCCACGAGCTTTTGCAGCGGCGAGCGCGTGTCCGGTGTATCGGTGGTCGTGTCGGTGGGTGCGGCCGGTTCCGACCGGGGCAGGTCCGTCGGGGTGGGTTTCGCGGGCTTCTCGGCCTTGGGTTTCTTGGCCCCGCCAGTGCGCAGCGCAACCGCGTTGGTGAACTTGCCCCCGTCCCCCTTGGCGATGAAAGGCGCACCGTCGGACACGCCACGCATCAGGTCGTCGAGCCATTTCTCTTCCTGCTTGGCGAAATCCGACAGGACGTATCCCGACACGCGGTCCTTGTGCCCGGGATGCCCGACGCCCAGCCGGACCCTGTGATAGGCCTCGCCGATATGCTGGTGGATCGAGCGTAACCCGTTGTGCCCCGCGTGGCCGCCGCCGGTCTTGAGCTTGACCTTGAAGGGCGGCAGGTCCAGCTCGTCGTGAAACACGGTCACGTCCTGCGGTTCGAGCTTGTAGAACCGCATCGCTTCGCCCACCGACTGTCCCGACAGGTTCATAAAGGTCTCGGGCTTGAGCAGGATCACCTTTTCGCCGTCCAGCGTGCCCTCGCTCACCGATCCCTGAAACTTGCCGCGCCACGGTGCAAAGCCGTGATCCGAGGCGATCTGGTCCAGCGCCATGAAGCCGATGTTGTGCCGGTTTCCCGCGTATTTCGCACCGGGATTGCCAAGGCCTACGAAAAGTTTCATGGGCGCCTCCGGGTTCGCGCGTGGTGAGGGTTGGAGCGGCGCACAAGCCCGCCTAGTATCGGCGCAAACCTAGGGCAGGCGACGACGGTTGCCAAGGCGAGGACCGGTGAGGCGACTGGCAAGCGGGGGCAGGCGGCATGGCACAGTTCAGGATTGGAGACATCGCGCTCAGGGTGCCGAACCATGCGCTGACCGCCAAACTGCGCGAGGCATTGAATTCCGGGCGCTACGAAATCAACGAAAGCCGCGCGATCCGGCGGCACGTGCAGGCGGGGGACCGGGTGCTCGACATCGGGGCGGGGGCCGGCTTCGTGTCGATCAATGCAGGCCAGCTTGCCGGTGCGGACAACGTGATCTCGGTCGAGGCGAACCCGGCGATGATCGAGGCGCTGCGCGAGAATCTCGACCGAAACGGCATGGGCGCGACCGAGCTTCTGCACGCCGCCGTGGTGGCGGATAGCTATGCGGGCGGCACGGTGCGGTTCGAGCAGAAACAGGCGTTCTGGGCCTCGGGCCTTGCCACAGATGCGACCCCCGCGCACAAGGTGGTCGAGGTGCCCGCGCTGAAGCTCTCGGAGCTGCTCGAGGAATACCAGCCTACGGTCGTGTCGATGGATGTCGAAGGGGCGGAACGCGAGCTGTGCCAGCAGCCCTGGCCGCCCTGCGTGAGGATGCTCGTGATGGAGATTCACACCAGGCAATACCCGGCCTCGGACGTGAAGGCGATCTTTGACGGAATGTCGAAAAACAACATGACCTACATGCCATGGGGCTCCACCGGCGAGGTCATCGTGCTGCAAAGGTGTGAAAAATGAATACGGGGCGCTGATCGGCGCCCCGTTTCACGTGTCGTGGTGACGAAGGGCTTACGCCTCTTCGGTCGCCTCTTCGGCGTCTTCTTCCTCGTCCGCGCCAGACGAGCGCAGGCCCGACGGGGCCGAGATATTGGCGATGACGAAGTCACGATCCACGGTCGGCTTCGCGCCGGCCGGCAGGGTCACGTCGGAGATGTGGATGACGTCGCCGACCTGACGGCCGGTGAGGTCCACGGTGATGTGATCCGGAATATCGCCCGCGATGACCGAAAGCTCGACTTCCGGACGGACGGTGACGAGCACGCCACCCTTCTTGAGGCCGGGAGCCTTGTCTTCGTTCTCGAAGGTCACGTGGATGAAGAGGTTGATGCGCGAGTCACGCTTCAGACGCAGGAAATCGACGTGGGTGGGAAGGTCCTTGACCACGTCGCGCTGCACCGAGCGGCAGATGACGCGGACGTCGTCCTCGCCTTCAACCTTGAGGTTGAAGAGGGTCGACAGGAACCGGCCTTGCTTGAGCGACTTCAACAGGACGTTGAAGGGCATGTTGATCGGAAGCGGGTCCTTGCCGCCGCCATAGACGATGCCGGGTACGAGGCCGTCGCGACGTGCCTGACGAGCGGCGCCCTTGCCAGTCCCCGTCCGTACCGTGGCGTGAAAATCGGGTACTTCACGAGCCATGATTGGTTCTCCAGTTGAGTTAGGGCGGGGTTCCTCCAAGGCTGCAACCCCGCATGAGTGCGCGCGTATAGTGGGGAATCGTGGGTTTGGGAAGGGAAAAGTGGTGGCTCGGGCCTTGTATGGTTGGCCTTGCGCGCGTCGCGTTACCGCATGGAGCGGGCTTGCGCCCGCGCAGGGATTGCGCCGCCCCGCCTCCGGCGGGATCGGCGCGGTGGGTCGCTATGCCCAGCGGCCCGAGAAATCCTGCGGCACGCGCAGGATGTCGCGCGAGACGGCGTTGATGTCCCGATGGCCGCAAAACGCCATGGAAACGTCGAGTTCCTTGTGGATGATCTCGAGCGCGCGGGTCACGCCCGCCTCGCCCATCGCGCCCAGCCCGTAGATGAAGGCACGCCCGATGTAGGTGCCGGTCGCGCCCATCGCGACGGCCTTGAGCACGTCCTGACCCGAGCGGATGCCGCTGTCCAGATGCACCTCGACCTGATCGCCCACCGCCTGCAGGATCGGGTCGAGCGCCCGGATCGAGGACAGCGCGCCGTCCAGCTGCCGCCCGCCGTGGTTTGACACAACGATGGCATCCGCGCCGATTTTCGCGGCCATGGTGGCGTCCTCGGGTTCCATGATCCCCTTGAGGATAAGCTTGCCGCCCCAGAGGTCGCGGATCTCCTCGACCTTCTGCCAGTCGAGGCGCGGGTCGAATTGCTCGGCGGTCCAGTGCATGAGTGAGGTGAGGCTTTCGACGCCCTTGGCGTGGCCCACGATGTTGCCGAACGTGCGGCGTTTCGTGCCCAGCATGTCCTTGCCCCAACGCCATTTCGTCGAGAGGTTCAGGATGTTCGCAGGCGTCGGTTTCGGCGGCACCGACAGGCCATTCTTGAGGTCCTTGTGCCGCTGGCCCAGGATTTGCAGATCGAGCGTCAGCACGAGCGCCGAGCACTTCGCGTCCTTGGCCCGCTGGATGAGGCGTCTGAGGTAATCCTGATCGCGCATCACGTAGAGCTGGAACCAGAAGGGCGCGGAGGTATGCGCCGCCACATCCTCGATCGAACAGACCGACATGGTGGAGAGCGTGAAGGGCACGCCGAATTTTTCCGCCGCCCGCGCCGCCTTGATCTCGCCATCCGCCGACTGCATGCCCGTCAGGCCCACGGGGGCGAGCGCGACCGGCATCGCCACGTCCTGACCGATCATCTTGGTGCGTGTCGTTCGGTTCGTCATATCCACGGCCACCCTTTGCCGCAGATAAATGTCGTCGAAGTCGGACGAGTTCTCGCGGAACGTCTGCTCGGTCCATGAGCCGCTTTCGCAATAGTCGTAGAACATCTTCGGCACGCGACGGCGGTAGAGGCGCTTGAGGTCCTCGATGCTGGTGATGACGGCCATTCTTTCCTCCCGTTTCGATTTTTCTTAGCGGGCATGGTGCCTTCGCACAACGCGGGCTTGCGGCGACGTGACGAAACGCGCAGGGATTGCGCATGAGTATCATCGCAATCGGATTGCTCGCGAGCCTTGGCGCGGGGCTTATGACCGGGGTCGGGGCCCTGGCCGTGCTCTTTGGCAAGACAATCTCGCGGCAATGGTCGGACACGCTTCTGGGCTTTGCGGCGGGAGTCATGATCTCGGCCTCGTTCTTTTCGCTGATCCTTCCGGGGATCGCCTTTGCCGAAGAGCGGTCAGGTTCGGTCTGGATCGCGGCGGGGATCGCCGTGGGCGGCGTGCTCTTGGGTGCCGTCGTCGTCTGGGCGATGAACGCTTTTCTGCCCCACGAGCATTTCATCGTCGGGCCCGAGGGCGCGGACCCCGGCGCGCTGTCACGGATCTGGCTCTTCGTCATCGCGATCACGATCCACAACTTTCCCGAGGGCATGGCGGTCGGCGTCGGTTTCGGCGGCGGAAACGTGGCCAATGGCCTGTCGCTGGCCACGGGCATCGGGCTTCAGAACGCGCCCGAGGGGCTGGCGGTCGCGGTTGCCCTGCGGGGGCTGGGCTATTCCAAGGGACAGAGCTTTTTCATCGCGCTTCTGACCGGTCTTATCGAACCCGTCGGTGGGCTGATCGGGGTGATCGCGGTCACGGTGTCCGAGGCGCTACTTCCCTGGGGACTGACCTTTGCCGCAGGTGCCATGATGTTCATCATCAGCCACGAAATCATCCCCGAAACGCACCGCCATGGCCACCAGAACCGTGCGACCACGGGTCTCATGATCGGCCTCGTCCTCATGATGTTTCTGGACGTGACACTCGGTTAGCGTCAGGTTACATGGCGAAAGCAAGGGTTTTCATATTGCGCGGGCAGCAGGGGATGTCAGAGTTGCACCATGAGTGAGACCTCGATCTTTCGCCTCGGGCTTCTGGCCTGGACCGTGACTTTCGTGGGCGCGTTTCTGGATTTCGGCGGAGGCGGGGGAGCCTTTGGCCTGTCGCATTTCCTGCTCTGGCAGGTGGTGGCCAGCACTCTCGCCGTGCTTCTGTTCATCTATGGGCGCCGGTTCGAAAAGCGGTCGATGCAGCGCGTGGCGAGCCGCGTGCCAGGCATCCTGCTCATCGGGATCCTGATTGCGGCGGCGCTCTTCGCGGGCACCGCGGGGTTCATCACCGACGGCACCATCGACATCGGGTGATCTCATGCAACATTACTTCGAGGACCTCCCGGTCGGCTTCACCTTCACGACCGGTTCGCAAGTCCTGACCCGTGACGACATCGTCGGCTTTGCCCGCGACTGGGACCCGCAGCCCTTTCACCTGGACGAAGAGGCCGCCGCGCAAAGCCATTTCGGCACGCTCATCGCCTCGGGCTGGCAGACGCTGCTCGTCTGTTTCAATCTTGCCATGAAGGCGGGCGTTTGGGACGAGGCGAGCATGGGGGCGTCGGGGGTCGACGAGGTCCGGTGGCTCAAGCCAACCCTGCCGGGGGACGAAATCTATGCGGTGGGCGAAGTCGTGCGCGCGGCGCCGTCGCGCCGCACGGACCGCGGCTATGTCTCCATGCGATACGAGGTGTTTCGCAAGCGCGAGCACGGCGGCGACGAGCAAATCGCCACCTACATCGGCAACCACATCATGCGGACGCGGGCAGGGCTTTCAGGCTCGGGGGACGCTGCCGCGCAGGACGTTTCGCCGTCGTGACCGCCCAGACCGGGCGTTCGGTCGGGGCCCTCGCGTCCACGTAGGAGGCGCGCATCCCGGCTTCTTCCAAAACCTCCAGCACGTCGCGCACCACGTCTTCGGGCGCGCGGGCCGACCGGCCGATATGGATCACGCGCCGCGCGTCGTGCCCGTCTTTTGGGCGCACGATCAGGGCCTCTTCACGCAGCCAGTCTGGCGCGCGCCGTTCAATCCGTGCGATCTGGTCCCAGGGAAGCAGACCAAACACCCCGGCCTCGACGCCCAGCATGTCGACCGTCGCGATGCGGCGCTCGGTCCGGGCAGACCCGTAACTCACCGCTAAAAATGCAACGCCGAGCATCACAGGAAGAACAAGAAACACGATGAGTGGCGCGGAACCTGTGACGGCGGCACCACCCGAGGCAACAAGCGTTCCGATCCCCACGAGACCCAGTGTAACCAAGGCCAGCCCGTCGCGCCGCAGTGGCCGCCGGGGCAGAGGTCTCGCATGGATGTCGGTGCGCGTGGGCATCAGTTCATGTTCCGGTTTCGTTTCATCAGCGTCGAAGGTGATGAAAACGGGGCCGGGGACCGTTTGTTCCCGAAAATCCAGGGAAAACCGGGATTCTTCCCTCAGGTCTTGTCGCGCCAGCGGTTCACGATCGGGTAGCGGCGGTCGAGCCAGAAGCTCCGCATCGTCAGCCGTGCCCCGGGCGCCGACTGGAAGCGTTTGTATTCGCTGATGAAAATCAGGTGTTCAATCCGCTTCACGGTGTCGCGATCAAAGCCGCGGGCGACCAGTTCGGCCACAGACAACTCATGGTCCACGAGCCCCTCGAGGATCGGGTCGAGCACCTCGTAGGGGGGCAGGCTGTCGCTGTCCTTCTGGTCGTCGCGCAGTTCCGCGCTGGGCGGTTTCTCGATCACGCGGGTTGGGATGACCTCGCCCCGAGGCCCCATCATCCAGTCCCGATGGTTGTCGTTGCGCCAGCGGCAGGCTTCGAACACGCGAGTCTTGTAAAGGTCCTTGATCGGGTTGTAGCCCCCTGCCATGTCGCCGTAGATCGTGGCATAGCCTACCGCGACCTCGGACTTGTTGCCCGTGGTCAGGAGCATTTCGCCGAACTTGTTGGACAGCGCCATGAGGAGCAGGCCGCGCAGGCGGGACTGGATGTTCTCCTCAGTGAGGTCGGGCTTGGTGCCTTCGAAAAGCGGCGCGAGCGCCTCGGTCACCGCCGCGCGCGGCCCGGAAATAGGCACGTAGTCGTAGCGGCAGCCCAGCGCCTTGGCGACCGCTTCGGCATCGTCGAGCGAGGCTTGCGAGGTATATTCCGACGGCAGCATCACGCAGCGGACGTTGTCCGGCCCCAGCGCATCGGCCGCAATGGTGGCGACGACGGCGCTGTCGATCCCGCCCGAAAGGCCCAGGAGCACCTTCTTGAACCCGGTCTTCTTCATGTAGTCGCGCAGACCCTCGGTCATTACGCGGTAGTCGGCCTCGTAATCCGGCTTGGCCGGGACCACCTCGGCGGGAACGATCCGCCATGCACCGTCAGACTTCTCCAATTCGACAATCTGCATCACTTCGTCGAACTGCGGGAACTGAAAGGCCATCTCGCCCTGCACGTCCATCCCGAAGCTCGCGCCCTCGAACACCTGATCATCCTGTCCGCCCACCATGTTGAGATAGACGAGCGGCAGCCCGGTTTCCTCGACCCGGCCGCGCAGCACGTCGTGCCGATGCGCGACCTTGCCCCGGTAGTAGGGCGAGCCATTGGGGACAAAGAGCACCTCGGCCCCCTTGGCGGCGAGATCGGCGCAGACCGCGTCGGGCCACCAGGCATCCTCGCAGATCGGGATACCAAGGCAGAGGCCCCCCAGCATGATCGGCTCCTGCGGCCCGGCGGCGGTGAACAAGCGCTTTTCGTCGAAGACCGTCTCGTTGGGCAGAAGCTGCTTGAGGATGCGGTGTTTGACCACGCCGCCCTCGAGCAGCCAGAAGGCATTATAGAGCGATTTGCCGTCGTGATAGGGGCAGCCGATCCCCAGCATCGGGCCATCGGCGCAGTCGGCGGCGAGCGCCGCGCAGGTCTCCATCGCTTCAGCCCAGAAGGCAGGGCGCATGACGAGATCCTGCGGCTGGTAGCCGGTGAGGAAGGCCTCGGTCAGCATCACCGCGTCCGCGCCCTGCGCGCGGCCCCATTCCCAAGCCTCGCGCGCGCGGGCGGCGTTGCCGGGGATGTCGCCCACGGTGGGGTTCAGTTGCGCCAGGGCGAGTTTGATCGTCTCGGTCATCGGGGTCCCTATCGTCGGTCAGGGCAACCTTTACCGGCCTTTGCCAGCGCAGAAAAGCCGAGTGCCGCGAATGTCATGGAAAAACAATTGTCTCCCCTCGCGTGGGACTTTAGGTTTCGGACCAACCTATCCGGCCAGCTTTCGCCACCCCGCTGCCAGAGCCGGACTGCCCGAGGATACCCGATTTGATGCCCAGAACCCGCCGTTTCCGTCATGTTCTCCCGCTCAGCCTGACGCTGGCGTTGGCCACCGGTGCCGCGCTCGCCCAAGTCGAGACGATGCAATACGACGATGGGCGCGTCTATGAGGGCACGTTCAGGGACGGCCAGCCGCATGGCTCGGGCACCCTGCGCACGCCCACGGGTTATGAATACACCGGGACCTTCGTGGACGGCGAAATCCGGGGCGAGGGCACGGCGCGGTTTCCGAACGGGTCGGTCTATGTCGGCAACTTTGCCGCGGGCAAGCCGCATGGCTTCGGCAAGATCACCTTTGCCGACGGGTCGAGCTTCGAGGGCGACTGGATCGACGGCAAGATCACCGGCGACGGGATCGCGAACTATGCCAACGGCGTGACCTACGAGGGCGGGCTGCGCGAGGCGCTGCACCACGGGCGCGGCACGATGGTCAGCCCAACGGGCCTGACCTACGAAGGCGACTGGAACATGGGCAAGAAGGACGGGCAGGGTCGCGAGACCTACCCGGACGGTTCGGTCTACGAAGGCGGTTTCGCGGGCGACCAGCGGTCTGGCACCGGCACCTTCGTCGGCGCGGACGGGATGCGCTACGAAGGGGAATGGCAGGCGGGCCAGATGCACGGGCAGGGCACGCTGACGCAGGCCAATGGTGACGTCTACACCGGTGCCTTTGCCGAGGGCGCGCGCGCCGGGCAGGGGACCGTGACCTATGCGAACGGCGACAGCTATTCCGGCACGTTCGCCGCCGATCATCGTTCGGGCGAGGGCACCTTCACCGGCAAGGACGGCTATGTCTACGCGGGCAACTGGGTGGACGGGCAGATCGAGGGGCAGGGGACCGTGACCTATCCCGACGGATCGACCTATACCGGCACCTTCCGAGCGGGTCTGCCCGACGGGCAGGGCACGATCACTTATCCCGATGGCGGCACCTATGTCGGCGGCTGGCGTGATGGCGTGATCGAGGGCACGGGCCGCGCGACCTATCCCACGGGGGCGACCTATGAAGGCGGCTTCGTCTCGGCGCTCTTCGAGGGCGAAGGCACGCTCTCCTACCCCGATGGCCACGGCTACACCGGCGGCTGGAAAGCGGGCAAGCGCGACGGGCAAGGGAGCGAGACCTACGAAGACGGTTCGACCTATGTCGGTGGCTGGGCCGCCGGGCGCTATCAGGGCACCGGAACGCTCACGCTCACGGACGGCTTTATCTACGAAGGCGGCTGGCAAGCGGGCCTCAAGCACGGCACGGGCAAGGCGACCTATCCCAACGGCGATGTCTACGAGGGCGGCTTTGCCAACGACCTGCGGCAGGGCCAGGGCACAGTGGTCTATGCCTCGGGTGAGAGCGTGTCGGGCGAATGGGTCAACGGTATCCTGTCGTCGATGTACGAGGGTGGCACGCCCGCGCCGGTGACCGTTGCAACCGAAGCCCCCGCTACCGTGACTGGGACTTCCGGGGAGACAGCGGCGGAGACGGGAGAAGCGCAAAATGCGCCCGAAACGCCTGCCGCTACCGCCGAGACCGCTCCGGAGCCGCAGCCCGCGCCTGAACCGACACCCGAGCCCGAACCGGAACCGACGCCCGAACCGGCGGCGACGCCCGAGCCGGCCCCCGAAGCCGCACCGGCACCGGCACCGACGCCGGAACCGACACAGGCACCGGTTCAGGAGCCGGCACAACAACCTGCCCAGCCGGCGGCGCCCACGCCGCAACCCACCCCGGCCCCGACCTTCAGGGCGCCCGGCGCCGCCGGAGCGGACTCGGGCGGGATGCTTGGCTCCGGCGGTCTTTACTGACACCACGCCGCGACGCCTCTGCCGGACAACGACAATGGGCCGCCCGATCAGGGGCGGCCCATTTGCATTTCGTTTGAGCAGGCGTTCAGCGCGCGTCGACCTTGTTGATCTTCATCATCTTCATGATGACTTTCTCATACCACGGCTCGCTCACGCCCTTTCTTACCTTGCGGATGAAATACCATTCGAAGGCGAGCTTCGCCCAATGGACCCAGCGTCCCTCCGACGTCCAGTTCACGTTGCGCGGCGGGTTCTGTGGCATGGCAAGGAAAGCGGCCCCCCGGTCGCCGAAGTCTGCAAGGCAAAGCGCGTTCCATGACGGCAGGTTGTTGGGCTCCTCTCCCCGCAGTACGCGCGGCAGATTGTGCGCCGTCGCCGTGACCATCGACTCGATCATGAAACCGGTCTTGGGAACGCCGGTCGGGACGGGTGTTGCCACCGGTGGTGCGATTGCGATGGCGACGCCGATGCCGAAGATGTTGCGATACGTCGGGTTGCGCTGATAGTCGTCCACGATGATGAAGCCACGAGGGTTCACCAGTCCTTCGATCCCGCGCACCGCCGGGATGCCCCGGAAGGCAGGCAGCATCATCTTGTATTTCGCGGGAACCTCGTGTGTCTTTTTCTCGCCCGATCCATCCTCGTAGAACTCGGTCACATGGACCGCGTCCGAGGTGAACTTGTCGGTCCGCGCGTTCGTGATCCACCTGATGTCCCGGTCGCGCAGGGCGCTTTCCAGCATTCCCTTGGTGTCACCCACGCCTCCCAGACCCAGATGTCCGACATAGGGTTCCGACGTGACGAAGGTCATCGGCACCTTGTGCCTGATCTTGCGACGGCGAAGGTCGGTGTCGAGCGTCAGGAGATATTCGTAGGCCGGACCAAAGCAGCTCGCCCCTTGGACCGCGCCCACCACGATAGGACCGGGATCGGCGCAGAACGCTTCCCACGTGCCGCCCTTCGCACCGGATTTCTCCGCATGTTCGATGGTGCAGACGGAATTGGTGTGTCCGTCGGGTCCAAAGCCCTCGATCTCGTCGAACGCGAGGTCGGGGCCGGTCGCGATAATCAGATAATCGTAGACGATTTCCGCCCCGCTCTCGAGCAGGATCTTGTTTTCGGTGGGTAGGAGTTGCTTGGCCCCGTCACAGACAAAGTCGATGCCGCGCCGCTTCATCACGGGGGCCAGATCGACTGTCAGTTCCTTCTTGTTCCGCCAACCGACACCTGCCCATGGGTTGGACGGCGTGAACTGAAAATAGGGTTTGTTCGATACGAGCGTGATCCTGTCGCTCGCGTTCAGGGTTTCCTTGAGCTCGTAGGCCTGGATCGTGCCTCCAAGTCCCCCACCGAGTATGACGATATGCGCCATGATGTTCCTCCAACTGGCACCCCGCGCGGGTCCTCCCGGCGCGACCGACCTGAGCCGCTCCGTTCGGCCGCGGTTGCGGGAGGGTATACCGTGGGATGCTCTTAAAGGAAAGATAAATTCGATTATTAGAATTTGTTGAGGTTGTTCCATGCCGCTGGCCGGCGCCGGAACATGCCTGAACAGACAACGCGGACCCCTTCAGGGGCCCGCGCCGGTCACGCAACAAGACGGGAGTGGTTCAGCCCGTCAAGGGTCACGTCAGTGGTTCAACAGGGGGCGAGCATGGTGCTCAATGCTTCGATCGTCTCTTCCGACCGGGTAGCAAGGTCAAAGGCGTGATCCTCGATCACCCAGGCCACGCACATTCCGGAACAGGTGGACATGACCAACCGGGCCATGCTCTCTGCTGAAATATCTTTCCGGTAAGTGCCGCGCGCCTGACCGTCCCCGATCAGCTTGATTACCTGTGTCCGGCAGACCTGCAACGCAGCGACCAACGCCGAGCGCAGCGGCTCGTTCTGGGCCTGAAGCTCCCGCGACGATACGATGCTGGGAAGGGCGGGGTAGCTGCGCACCAGCGCCGCCATCTTGGTAAGATAGGCCCTGACGGGATCTTCGCTCTCGCCGACCTCGATGGCGACAGTCTCGATCTCCTTGACCACGCGATCGCCGACGGCTTCCCAGATATCCGTCTTTGTAGCGAAGTGACGGAAGATGGCCGGCTGGGTCACCCCGACCGCATCGGCGAGATGCTGGGTCGTTACCCGGTCCGGTCCAAGCGCAGCGGACAACTCGATGACCGTATCGACAATCTCCGCCCGCCTGTCTGCCGCGCTCTTGCGTTTGCGCTGCCTGTCCATGGGGTTCCTTTCTCCACCTCCCGGGGGTTGTTCCGAGGTGGTTCCTTGCGAGAAACCGTATACTGAACAGTTACATAATACGAGGCGGAAATATAAGTTTTGACAAACTGGCTAAAACCTGCCGACCCTTTCCCGGCGGTCAGAAGTTCTCCTTATATCCGGTCGCCGTTTTCCATCATTTCGAGAATATCGGCTGCGCTGCGCAAGATGTCGTCACGGTCATCTGGGGCCATGCGCCGCCACGTGGCGAGGATCGGACCCATCCTTGGGTTTTGTCCGAATCGTTCGGCGTGTCGGTCGATGAATTGCCAATAGAGCGGGTTGAACGGACAGGCATCCGGTCCCGTTCGCGCCTTCACGTCGTAGCTGCAACCGGCGCAGTAGTCCGACATCTTGTTGATATAGTTGCCCGAGGCGGCATAGGGCTTGGACGCCATCATGCCGCCATCGGCAAAGAGCGCCATGCCGACCGTATTCGGCGCCTCGACCCATTCAAACGCATCGGCATAGACGCAGAGATACCACTCCTGCACCTGAACCGGGTCCAGGCCCGCGATCAGGGCGAAGTTGCCGGTGATCATCAGTCGCTGGATGTGATGGGCATAGGCGTTTTCGCGGGTCGAGCGCACCGCCTCGGCCATGCAGGCCATGCGCGTCTCGCCGCCCCAGTAAAGCCACGGCAGGTCCCGGTCATGGCCCAGCGCATTGCGCCCAGTATACCCCGGCCCGTCCAGCGCCCAGATGCCGCGCACATATTCCCGCCAGCCAAGGATCTGGCGGATGAAGCCCTCCGCCGCGTTGATCGGTACCTTGCCGTCGCGATAGGCGGCCTCGGCCATCCGGCACAGCTCCAGCGGATCCAGCAGCCCGATATTGAGGGCAGGGGAGAGGACCGAGTGATACAGGTAATCCGCCCCGGTCAGCATCGCATCCTGATAGGTGCCGAACTGCTCGAGCCGATGCGCGATGAAATCCTCCGCCGCGCGGCGGGCCTCGTCATGGGTGGTGGGAAAGCCAAAGGGGCGCAGGTCGCCGAAATGGTCGGCAAACTCCGCCTCGACCAGATCCAGAACCGCGTTCGTCACCTCATCGGGGGCAAAGACCGGCGGCTCCGGCCGGAACAGGTCGTCGCGCGGCGGTTTGCGGTTGTCCTTGTCGAAATTCCACTTGCCGCCCGCCGGAGCGTCGCCGTCCATTAGCAGCCCGGTCTTGCGCCGCATCTCGCGATAGAACCACTCCATGCGCAGGTCCTTTCGGTCCTTGGCCCATGCCTCGAACTCGGCCTCGCTTGCGATGAAGCGTTGGTCGGGCAGGCGGGTCACGGCGAGCGGATGCTCGTCGAGCATCGCGATGAGGCGCCAGTCGCCGGGCGTCGTCGCGAGCACCTCCTTGGCGCCGAAATGTTCGGCCCGGCGCAACAGCTCGCTCGAAATGCTTTGCGCGTTGTCGGGATCGTCGAGCCGCGCGTAGGCGACGGTCCAACCGTCGGCCTCGAGCCGTGCGGCGAACTTGCGCATGGCTGCGAAGATCAGCGCGATCTTCTTGGGGTGATGCTTCGGGCTTCCCGCCTCGCCGTGAACCTCGGCCATGACGACCACGTCGCTATCCCGGTCAGCCTCGCGCAGGGCAGAGAGCTCCGGCGAAAGCTGGTCGCCCAGCACGAGCACCACTCTCACCATTCCACCGGGTCCCCGCGCCAGTCAAAGAAAAGCCCCGTGTCCGCCGCGCTGAGACCATCGAGCACCTCGAGGAGGTTTGCGGCAGCCTGATCCGGCGTCACCTTGTCGTGGCCCCGCCCATGCACTTGCGTGAGCCGGGTCTCGACGGTCCCCGGATGCAGCACCACGCAGACCGCGTGCGGATGGGTCCGCGCAAGCTCGATAGAAGCCGTGTGCACGATCTGATTGAGCGCGGCCTTCGCGGCGCGGTAGCCATACCAACCGCCCAGCCTGTTGTCGCCGATCGACCCGACCCGCGCCGACAGCACGGCGAGCCGCGCCTCCCGGTCACGGGGCAAAAGTCGCGCCGCGTGGCGCAGGATCAGCGCCGGGCCGATGGCGTTCACCTCGAATTGCCGGGCCATGACCTTGCCATCGATCTGGCGCAGGGACTTTTCCGGCCCCCGTCCGCCGATCTCCAGGGCGCCTGTGGCGACGAAGACCAAGTCGAAGGGGCCGTCGATCCCGGCCAGCGCAGCGTCGACGCGCGCCGGGTCGGAATAGTCGAAATCCGACCTGGATCGCGACACGCCAACCGTTTCCCAGCCGTCGACTTGCAGCTTTCGCGCAATCGCTCGCCCGATGCCGCCCGTGGCGCCGATGATGAGGGCTCGCCGTTCCATGACCACATTACGCAGCCAATCCGCCCTAGGTTCACCCGATCACGTCAGCGCGTCCCAGATCAGCTTGGTCCCGGTCGCGGTGAGCAGCAGATAGGTAAAGGCAAAGAACAGCCGTTCCGGCATGATCCGATGCGCCCGCACGCCGATCATGACCCCGACGATGGCGGCGGGGATCAGGAAAAGGTCGGCCTTCACCGTTTCCCAGCTGAAGATCCCGAGCATGGCGTAGGGCACGAATTTCATCAGGTTGATCGCCCAGAACATGAGCACGGTGGTCGCCTGATAGGTCGTCTTGTCGAGACCGCGTGACAACAGGAACACCGCCGCCGGGGGGCCGCCCGCGTGGCTCACGAAGCTCGTGAGGCCGCCGACGACGCCCGCGATTGCGCCGCCGACATCGCCCATCGGGCGTTTCGCGGGCCGGATGAGCCGGTATTTCCGCGCCATCTGGAACAGGACAAAGGTAATCGCCACGAGGCCGATGAGCAGCCGAAAGATATCCGGGTCAGCAAGCCGGTAGACCGCCGTGCCGATGGCGACGCCGGGCAGGGCGCCAAGGATGAAGACCGCCGCCGCACGCCCGTCCCATTTGCCCCAGTAGGGTCTGAGCGCGGTGACATCCATCAGCATGAGCAGCGGGAGCATCAGCCCAACCGCCTGTCCCGGCTCAAGAATCAGCGCGAGCAGCGGGGTCGCGGCAAAGGCGGCACCGGAGCCGAAGCCACCCTTGGAGATACCAGCAAAGACCACCGCCAGCGTGGCGATCGCGAAGAAGGTGAGATCGTATTCCACCGTATGCGGACCCCCAAGCCCTTGGACCCCTTGACGTTTAGCGCCACCAGCGCCGCCTGCAACCCCCGTTGCGCGGGCCATGCTGCGCCGCCGCGCCCTTGAAAGACCCTTTGAACGCGGCTAGGCAGCGCAAGGACAGTAAACCTGATCGGAGATCACTCTCATGGCACGACCCAAGATTGCCCTCATCGGCGCAGGTCAGATCGGCGGCACGCTCGCCCACCTCGCCGCGCTCAAGGAACTCGGGGACGTCGTCCTCTTCGACATCGCCGAGGGCACCCCGCAGGGCAAGGCGCTCGACATCGCGGAAAGCGGCCCGGTCGACGGCTTCGACGCGATCCTCAAGGGCACCAACGACTACGCCGACATCGCTGGCGCCGACGTCTGCATCGTGACCGCCGGTGTGCCGCGCAAGCCCGGCATGTCGCGCGACGATCTTCTGGGCATCAACCTCAAGGTCATGAAATCGGTGGGCGAGGGCATCCGCGACAACGCGCCCGACGCCTTTGTCATCTGCATCACCAATCCGCTCGACGCGATGGTCTGGGCGCTTCAGCAGTATTCGGGTCTTCCGGCTGAGAAAGTCGTCGGCATGGCCGGCGTTCTGGACTCTGCCCGGTTCCGCCACTTCCTGTCGGTCGAATTCAACGTGTCGATGAAGGACGTGACCGCCTTTGTGCTCGGCGGCCACGGCGACACCATGGTGCCGCTGTCGCGCTATTCGACCGTCGGTGGCGTGCCGCTGCCCGACCTCGTCGAAATGGGCTGGACCACGCAGGACAAACTGGACGCGATCATCCAGCGCACCCGTGACGGTGGCGCGGAAATCGTGGGCCTTCTGAAGACCGGATCGGCCTTCTACGCGCCCGCCGCTTCGGCCATCGAAATGGCGGAAGCCTATCTCAAGGACCAGAAGCGCCTGCTGCCCTGCGCGGCATGGGTCGACGGCGCGCTGGGCCTCAATGGCATGTATGTGGGCGTGCCCACCATCATCGGTGCCGGCGGGATCGAGCGGATCGTGGACATCAAGCTCAACAAGGACGAGCAGGCGATGTTCGACAAATCGGTCGACGCGGTCAAAGGTCTTGTGGAAGCCTGCAAGGGCATCGACGGCGGCCTCGCGTAAGCGACGCTTTCGAAGCGATCACGAAAGGGCTGGCCTCGCGCCGGCCCTTTTCGTTTTCGGAGTCTCCGCTCTTTCGCGGGCGCTACCCCTTCGTCGCCCGGCGCTTCTGACGCACGATGTCCTGAGACCGGACCGACAGCTCGGCCGCATGGACCCGGTCGAAGCCGGAGACCGAGAAATCGGGCGTCAGATGCGGCGCGACCTTCGCCACCGCGCCGGGAATGTCGATGGCGATCCGGTGCAGACGCCCGGCCTCCTCGAGCAGCCGCGCCTCGTCGGGCTTCAGGCAGAAGAGCGCCTCGTGAACCCGAACAGCCGCCTTCTCGGGGTCGCCCGCCTGGAGGATCGCGCCGATGGTCGCCATGCGCTGCCGGTTGAGGAGCTTGGTCATCGCGACCCCCTGCACCGCGTAGCGCAGATTCTTGAGCCCCCAGTGGCGTGGCGTCATCCCGTCGAAATGCAGCATTCGGGCGCGCGGGGCCTCCCACATAGGAAGATCGCCTTCGCCCTGGGCCACCTTGACCCGGTGGATGGCGAGAAAGCCCACGCCGGGCCGGGCCGCCGCCTTGCCTGCCGAATGCCCGCCCATGCCCGCCGATAGTGCATTCGCACGCTTGCCGTAGACGCGGACGTCAAAGCCTGGCAGGTCGTGGATCGGCTCGCGAAAGACGCCGTCGAACATGCCCCCCGTCACCGGCCCCTCCCAGCAGCGTTCGTAATTCGCGACATGGACCCAGTCCGCACTGTCCGGCACGGCGGCGAGGTCCAGCGCGAAATCTTCCGGGTGCCACAGGTATTCGTCCGCATCCGCGTGCAGCAGGAAATCCGCCGGATCGTCGCCATACGCCATCACGAGGTTCGCATTGAGCGTCTGGCGCGTGGTCTGTAGCGGCGGCGGGTTTCGATGCCCGAGCCGCGTCCAATGCGCCCCGTCGCAGCGCGTCACGACGACGCCGGGGATCGTCTCGCAGAGCGCTGCCGCCGGGTCATGGGGCACGTCGAAGAACAGATGCACCCGCCGCGCGCCGATGGCCAGATGGTGGCAGGCGAACCCGATGACGAGCGACGGTGGCTCCCGCACGGTTGCGACCACGTCCCACCTGAGAGGACGGGTCCGGACCCCGGACGCTGCGTTAATCGAGGAAGCGGACAATCAGGTCTCACCTATTCGGTTAATTTGTGGTATTGTTGCGTCACAATGCTTGACAGTGACAATTTACCCTTTTGTTCTAAAGCGTGCGACGGCAGAAACCCCCGCAGCAGATAGTAGGCATGACATGACGAAAAGACGCGCCGATTTCAACGAGAACCGGTTGCGTATCCTGAATGCAGCGGACGAGATATTTCTTGAACGCGGCGTGGGTGCGCCTCTCGACACGATTGCGCAGCGGGCCGGTGTGGGGCGAGCGACCTTCTTTCGTCACTTCGCGGACCGTCGTGCGCTGATCAACGAAATGCTCGACCAGTTCCTCGCCAAGCTGGAAGCGGTGAGCGTCAGCCTGCCGCCCGAAGGTGCGTCGGTCTTTGAACTGGTGACGACCTTCTACAACGAGATGGTGCATTATGCGCCCGTCGCCGACTACGTGCGCGCCCAAAGCCGCGAGGATCCGGTGCTGCTCGAGGCGATCGACCGTTTCCACGCGCTGCTCAGGCCGCATGTGCGCCGCGCCGTCTCCGAGGGCCTGGTGCGCGCCGATCTGCGCGAGGCGGATGTGGTGATCTTCGCCGTCATGCTCGCCGCCGCCGCGACCACGCCGAACATCGGCCCGGAAGGCCGCCGTCGTGCCTATGACCTCGTCTACGAAGGGCTTCGCGCCGGGCGGTGACGCCCCGGCCTCGGGCTGCACGGGCTGCGATGCTGCACCGTAAATCACGAATCCAGAGGCGGGCGAAAGCCCGCCTTTCGCTTTTCCAGAAGGTGCAATCGAGTTTGTGATCACAAGATTTATTCGTGTGATCACAGTTAGCGTTATTATCGGCCTATTTCTGCCCAGCCCCGAGAAATTCGTTCCAACGGCGCGTGAGAAATGGCATTTCGGCCCCGAACGCAAACCACAGGGACGAGTTCATGAACATCCATGAATATCAGGCGAAGGCACTGCTTCGCGAATATGGCGCTCCGGTTTCCGACGGTCGCGTGGTTCTCAAAGCCGAAGAAGCGAAGACCAAGGCGGGCGAAATGGACGGCCCCCTTTGGGTCGTGAAGGCGCAGATCCACGCCGGCGGCCGCGGCAAGGGCCACTTCAAGGAAGAAAGCGCCGGGGAAAAGGGCGGTGTCCGCCTGGCCAAGTCGGTCGAAGAGGCCGCCGAAGAAGCGAAAAAGATGCTGGGCCGCACGCTCGTCACGCATCAGACCGGCCCGGCGGGCAAACAGGTCAACCGCATCTACATCGAAGCCGGTTCGGACATCGAGCGCGAGCTTTACCTTGCCCTTCTGGTTGATCGTCAGACGAGCCGCGTGTCTTTCGTCTGCTCGACCGAGGGCGGCATGGACATCGAAGAGGTCGCCGCATCCACGCCTGAGAAGATCCTTTCTTTCTCCGTCGATCCGGCCACCGGCTACCAGCCCTACCACGGTCGCCGCATCGCCTTTTCGCTCGGCCTGACCGGCGGACTGGTGAAACAGTGCGTGACGCTCATGGGTCAGCTCTACAAAGCCTTCATCGAGAAGGACATGGAGATGCTCGAGATCAACCCGCTGATCGTGACTCCGGAAGGTCAGATCAAGGTGCTCGACGCGAAGCTGAGCTTCGACGGTAACGCGCTGTATCGTCACTCCGACATCGTGGCGCTGCGCGACGAGACGGAAGAAGACTCCAAGGAACTCGAAGCGTCGAAATACGACCTGAACTACATCGCGCTCGACGGCGAGATCGGCTGCATGGTGAACGGCGCTGGCCTTGCCATGGCGACGATGGACATCATCAAGCTCTACGGGGCTGAGCCGGCCAACTTCCTCGACGTGGGTGGCGGGGCGACGAAAGAGAAGGTGACGGAAGCCTTCAAGATCATCACCTCGGACCCGAACGTCAAAGGCATCCTCGTGAACATCTTCGGCGGCATCATGCGCTGCGACGTGATCGCGGAAGGCGTCATCGCCGCCGTGAAGGAAGTCGGCCTGCAGGTCCCGCTCGTCGTGCGCCTCGAAGGCACGAACGTCGAGAAGGGCAAGGAAATCATTGCGAACTCCGGTCTCAACGTCATCGCCGCCGATAACCTGTCGGACGGTGCCGAGAAGATCGTGAAAGCGGTGAAAGGATAAGAACATGGCAATCCTCATCGACGAAAACACCAAGGTCATCTGCCAGGGCTTCACCGGCTCGCAGGGCACCTTCCACTCCGAGCAGGCCATCGCCTATGGCACCAAGATGGTCGGCGGCGTGACCCCCGGCAAAGGTGGCTCGACCCACCTGAACCTGCCGGTCTACGACTCGGTGCACGAGGCGAAGGCCAAGACCGAAGCCAATGCGAGTGTGATCTACGTGCCGCCGCCGTTTGCCGCGGACTCGATCCTCGAAGCGATCGACGCCGAGATGGAGCTCATCGTCTGCATCACCGAGGGCATCCCGGTGCTCGACATGATGAAAGTCAAGCGCGCGCTGATCGATAGCAAGTCGCGGCTCATCGGCCCGAACTGCCCCGGTGTCATCACGCCGGACGCCTGCAAGATCGGCATCATGCCCGGCCACATCCACAAGCGTGGCTCGGTCGGCGTCGTGTCCCGTTCGGGCACGCTGACTTACGAGGCCGTGAAACAGACCTCGGACATCGGTCTGGGTCAGTCCACGGCGGTCGGCATCGGCGGCGACCCGATCAAGGGCACCGAGCACATCGACGTGCTCGACATGTTCCTCGACGACGACGAGACCACTTCGATCATCATGATCGGTGAAATCGGTGGCTCGGCCGAAGAAGAAGCTGCCGAGTTCCTCGCCGAGCAGCGCAAGAAGGGCCGTTGGAAGCCCGTCGCCGGTTTCATCGCCGGTCGCACCGCTCCTCCCGGCCGTCGCATGGGCCATGCTGGCGCAATCGTGTCTGGCGGCAAGGGCGATGCGGAGTCCAAGATCGAAGCCATGAAGAAAGCTGGCATCGTGGTGGCCGACAGCCCGGCAACGCTGGGCGAAGCCGTGCAAAAAGCCATCGCAGGCTAACACAATCGTCATGCGCGCCCTGTAGCAACGGGGCGCGCATATACCCATTTTGTCAGGTGACACCATGACGGACCAAAGCCCCAACGACCTCTACCACGCCTCTTCCTTCATGCAGGGGCACAACGCCGAGTATCTCGAACAGCTCTACGCGCGGTTCGCCAACGACCCATCGTCCGTGGACGAGGCCTGGCAGGCGTTCTTTCGCGAACTCGGAGACACCGAGACGGACGTGAAGCGCGAGGCGCAGGGGCCGTCATGGCTGCGCGCGGACTGGCCACCGACGCCGGACGACGACCTGACGCATGCGCTGGACGGCCAGTGGCCGAACGACGTGCCCGCCAAGCCCGCGCAACTTGCCGCGCGGATCGCGGAAGGCGCGAAGAAGGCGAATGTGGACGTGTCCGAGGACGCGGTGAAACGCGCCGTGCTCGACAGCGTCCGCGCGCTGATGATCATCCGCGCCTACCGCATCCGGGGGCACCTCATCGCCGACATCGACCCGCTGGGGATGCGCGACAACACTCCGCACCCGGAGCTTGACCCGAAATCCTACGGCTTCACCGAGGCCGACATGGATCGTCCGATCTTCATCGACAATGTTCTGGGTCTCCAGATCGCCTCGATGCGCCAGATCATCGACATCGTGAAACGCACCTACTGCGGCACCTTCGCGCTGCAATACATGCATATCTCGAACCCCGAAGAGGCCGGCTGGCTGAAAGAGCGGATCGAGGGATATGGCAAGGAAATCACCTTCACCCGCGAGGGTCGCCGCGCCATCCTGAACAAGCTGGTCGAGGCCGAGGGCTTTGAGAAATTCCTGCATGTGAAATACATGGGCACCAAGCGGTTCGGTCTGGACGGGGGCGAGGCGCTCATCCCCGCGATGGAGCAGATCATCAAGCGCGGGGGCAACCTTGGCGCGAAAGAGGTCGTGATCGGGATGCCGCACCGCGGGCGCCTGTCGGTTCTGGCCAACGTGATGTCCAAACCCTACCGCGCGATCTTCAACGAATTTCAGGGTGGCAGCTTCAAACCCGAGGACGTGGACGGTTCGGGCGACGTGAAATACCACTTGGGCGCATCGAGTGACCGCGAGTTTGACGGCAACAAGGTCCACCTGTCCCTGACCGCGAACCCCTCGCACCTCGAGGCGGTGAACCCCGTCGTGCTGGGCAAGGCGCGGGCCAAGGGCGACCAGTTCGGCGACCCCGAACATCACTCGGTTATCCCGGTTCTGCTTCACGGTGACGCGGCCTTTGCCGGGCAGGGCGTCGTGGCCGAGTGCCTTCAGCTTTCGGGCATCCGTGGCCACCGCACCGGCGGCACGATCCATATCGTCGTGAACAACCAGATCGGCTTCACCACCGCACCGTCGTTTTCGCGCACCTCGCCCTATCCGACGGATATCGCGCTGATGGTCGAGGCGCCGATCTTCCACGTGAACGGCGACGATCCCGAGGCCGTGGTCCACGCGGCCAAGATCGCGACCGAGTTCCGGATGAAATTCCACCGCGACGTGGTCATCGACATCTTCTGCTACCGTCGCTTCGGTCACAACGAGGGGGATGAACCCATGTTCACCAACCCCCTCATGTATAAAGAGATCAAGACCCACAAGACGACGCTGCAACTCTACACCGACCGGCTCGTCAAGGATGGCCTCATCCCCGAGGGCGAGATCGAGGACATGAAGGCGGCGTTCCAGGCCAAGCTCAACGAAGAGTTCGAGATCGGCAAGGACTACAAGCCCAACAAGGCCGACTGGCTTGACGGTCGCTGGTCGCACCTCGACCGGCAGGGCGAGGACTACCAGCGCGGCGAAACCGCCATCTCGCAAGAGACCTTTGACGAGGTCGGTCGCGCCCTCTCTGCCGCGCCCGAAGGGTTCGAACTGCACAAGACCGTGTCGCGCCTGCTCGAAACCAAGGGCGAGATGTTCGCCACCGGCAAGGGCTTCGACTGGGCGACAGGCGAGGCGCTGGCCTTCGGTTCGCTCCTGACCGAGGGCTACCCGGTGCGCCTGTCCGGGCAGGATTCGACGCGCGGCACCTTCAGCCAGCGCCACTCGGGCCTCATCAACCAGAATACCGAGGAACGCTACTACCCGCTCAACAACATCAAGCCGGGGCAGGCGCGTTACGAGGTCATCGACTCGATGCTCTCGGAATACGCGGTGCTCGGGTTCGAATACGGGTATTCGATGGCAGAACCCAACGCGCTCACCCTGTGGGAGGCGCAGTTCGGCGACTTCGCCAACGGCGCGCAGATCATGTTCGACCAGTTCATCTCGTCCGGTGAATCGAAGTGGCTTCGGATGTCGGGCCTCGTCTGCCTCCTGCCGCATGGCTACGAAGGGCAGGGGCCGGAGCACTCCTCGGCGCGCTTGGAACGCTTCCTGCAGATGTGCGGGGGCGACAACTGGATCGTGGCCAACTGCACCACGCCCGCGAACTACTTCCACATCCTGCGCCGTCAGCTGCACCGCAGCTACCGCAAGCCGCTGATCCTAATGACGCCGAAGTCGCTCCTGCGCCACAAGCTCGCGACCTCGGAAGCCGCCGATTTCGTCACCGGCTCGTCCTTCCACCGCGTCCTCTGGGACGATGCGGACACGCAAAAGAAGACCGGCAAATCCGAGATGAAGCTCGCCGCCGACGACAAGATCAAGCGCGTCGTCATGTGTTCGGGCAAGGTCTACTACGACCTGCTCGAAGCCCGTGACGAGCGCGGCATCGACGACATCTATCTGATGCGGGTGGAACAGTTCTATCCCTTCCCGGCGCTCTCGCTCGTCAAGGAAATGGAACGGTTCCCGAACGCCGACGTGGTCTGGTGTCAGGAAGAGCCCAAGAACCAGGGCGCATGGTCCTTCATCGAACCCAACATCGAATGGGTTCTGGGCCGCCTGCGCGACACCAACAACCGCCCGACTTATGCCGGGCGTCCGGCCTCTGCCTCGCCCGCCACGGGTCTGGCCAGCCAGCACAAAGCACAACAAGCCGCGCTCGTGAACGATGCGCTGACGATCGAAGGGTAAGAGATCATGAGCACCGAAGTCCGTGTTCCCACGCTTGGGGAAAGCGTCACCGAAGCCACCGTCGCCACCTGGTTCAAGAAACCGGGTGACGCGGTGGAAGCCGACGAAATGCTCTGTGAGCTTGAAACCGACAAAGTGACCGTCGAGGTTCCGGCCCCCGCAGCCGGCACGCTGGGGGACATCATCGCGGCCGAGGGCGAGACCGTCGGCGTCGACGCGCTCCTCGCCACGATCAACGAGGGTGGTTCCGCTGCCGCCAAGCCCGCGGCGAAAGAGGAGCCGAAGGCCGAAGCGCCCGCGTCCTCGGGCGGCGATAGCGTCAAGATCATGGTCCCCGCGCTTGGGGAATCCGTGAGCGAGGCGACCGTGTCCACGTGGTTCAAGAAGGTGGGTGACACCGTGTCCGCCGACGAGATGCTCTGCGAACTCGAGACCGACAAGGTGTCCGTCGAGGTGCCCGCACCCGCCGCCGGCACGATCACCGAAATCCTCGCGGGCGAGGGCGAAACCGTCGCCGCCGGCGCGCAGCTTGGCGTGATCTCGTCCTCGGGTGCCGCCCCCGCCGCGAAATCCGAAGAGCCGAAAGCCGAAGCCGAAGCGCCCGCCGCGAAATCTGGCAAGGACGTGGAAGACGCTCCTTCGGCGAAAAAAATGATGGCCGACGCGGGCCTGTCCTCGGGTGACGTCAAGGGCACGGGCCGCGACGGTCGCGTGATGAAAGAGGACGTGCAGGCCGCTCTCAAGGCGACCAAGTCGGTCTCGACCTCATCTGCCCCGGCAAGCGCACCCCGCGCTCCGGTTTCGGCACAGGACGCCGATCGCGAAGAGCGCGTGAAGATGACGCGCCTGCGCCAGACGATCGCGCGCCGTCTCAAGGACGCGCAGAACACCGCCGCCATGCTCACCACCTACAACGAGGTGGACATGACCGAGGTCATGGACCTGCGCAATGAATACAAGGACCTGTTCTTCAAGAAACACGGGATCAAGCTGGGCTTCATGTCCTTCTTCGTGAAAGCCTGCTGTCACGCTCTGAAAGAGGTGCCCGAGGTCAACGCTGAGATCGACGGGACTGACGTGGTCTACAAGAACTACATCCACATGGGTGTGGCCGTCGGCACGCCCAATGGCCTCGTCGTGCCGGTGGTGCGTGATGCGGACCAGATGAGCTTCCACGCCATCGAGGCCAAGATCGCGGAACTCGGCACGCGGGCGCGTGACGGCAAGCTGTCGATGGCCGAGATGCAGGGCGGGTCCTTCACCATCTCGAACGGTGGCGTCTATGGCTCGCTCATGTCCTCGCCGATCCTGAACCCGCCGCAGTCGGGTATCCTTGGCATGCACAAAATCCAGGACCGCCCGATGGTCGTGAACGGCCAGATCGTGGCGCGCCCGATGATGTATCTGGCGCTGTCCTACGATCACCGCATCGTCGACGGCAAGGGCGCCGTGACCTTCCTCGTCCGCGTGAAAGAGGCGCTCGAGGATCCCCGTCGCCTGCTCATGGACCTGTAATGCTTGATGCGGGGCCTCACTGGTCCTGCGTGTCGTAGGATGGGGTTTGAACCCCATCCTACCCATCCATCGGTAACGGCTCGCGGGCGCGTGATACGAATGATGCAGATGATTGACCCGACCCCCCCGCCCGCGCGATATGGCCGCGCTCCCCGTTCCCCCGAACGATGCCGGAGCGAACAGAAAGGCCCTCACATGTTCCGCATCGCCGCGTTTCTTCCCCTCGTTGCCCTCGCCGCCTGTTCCCAGCCCTTGCAGGTGAATCAAGCTCCTGTGCAATACACCGCGACAAAGCCGCTCTACGAACGCGGCACCTCGTCCTTCACCGTGCGCGTGGTGAACGGCTCGGGCCGGATGTCGCGCGAGATGTCGGGAATTCCCTGCACCTTCTCGGGCGACGGTTTCCAGTCCTCCTTCACTGCCCCCGCAGTGGTTATTTCGCCGAACCTTGGCACCAAGACGCCGGTTGCCAGCGTGTCCTGTTCGTTCGAGGGCAACACCCAGACCCGGCCGCTTCAGCCGATCAACAAGACGCTCCAGCAGATCGCGGGCTCCGTCTCGACCGGTTCGACCGTGGGCGCCGTGGGCACCGTCGTCGGCGGCGCGGTGGCCGCCGTTCAGTCGGTGACCCGCAAGGAAGACAACGATGTCTACGGATATCCGGACGTGGAGATCGTGTTCCAATGACCACCGAACTCACCGTCCTCGCCCTTGCCGCCCTTCTGCAAGCCGTGCAGTTTGCGCTCATGTCCGTGCCCGCGAACCTTGAGCTTGGGACCGGCAAGACGCTGTCGCCGCGCGACGCCTCGCGCCTGCAAAAGCCGCTGATGGAGCAGGTCTCGGACCGCACGGGTCGGCTCTACCGCGCGTTTAACAACCATTTCGAGGCGCTCATCCTCTTTACCATCGCCGTGGTCGTCGTGACGTTCGGCGATCAGTCGACCGCCTTCACCGCCGCCTGTGCCTGGGTCTACCTTGGCGCGCGGGTGCTCTACATTCCGGCCTATGCCTTTGGCTGGGTGCCGTGGCGGTCGCTGATTTTCTTCGTGGGCTTTCTGGCCACGATGTTCATGATCCTTGCCGCGTTGATCTGACGGCAGGGCAAAGACAACGCCAAGGAGGGACCTATGGCAGACTATGATGTGATCGTGATCGGTGGCGGCCCGGGCGGCTACGTCTGCGCCATTCGCTGCGCGCAGCTCGGAATGAACGTGGCCTGTGTCGAAGGGCGCGAGACGCTGGGCGGCACCTGTCTGAACGTCGGCTGCATCCCGTCCAAGGCGTTGCTCCATGCCTCCCACATGCTGCACGAGGCCGAGCACAACTTTGCCACCATGGGCCTCAAGGGCAAGACGCCCTCGGTCGATTGGGACCAGATGAAGGCCTACAAACAGTCCACCATCGACACCAACACCAAGGGCATCGAATTCCTGTTCAAGAAGAACAAGATCGACTGGATCAAGGGCTGGGGCAAGATAACGGCCAAGGGCGAAGTGACCGTCGACGGCACGGCGCACAAGGCCAAGAACATCGTGATCGCGACGGGGTCGGAACCCTCGACCCTGCCGGGTATCGAGATCGACGAAAAGATCGTCGTGTCCTCCACCGGGGCACTGTCGCTGGGCAAGGTGCCAAAGAAGCTCGTCGTGATCGGCGCGGGCGTCATCGGGCTCGAGATGGGCTCGGTCTATGCGCGTCTCGGGTCCGAGGTGACGGTGGTCGAGTATCTCGACAACATCACGCCGGGCATGGACGGCGAGGTGTCGAAATCCTTCCAGAAGCTCCTCAAAAAGCAGGGCATCGAGTTCATTCTCGGCGCTGCCGTGCAGGGCGTGGAGGCGAAGTCCAAGGCCAAGGTCACCTACAAGCTGCGCAAGGACGACAGCGAGCATGTGCTCGATGCGGACGTGGTGCTGGTTGCGACGGGACGTCGGGCGTTCACCGAGGGACTGGGTCTGGAGGACCTCGGCGTCAAGACCAACAAGCGTGGCGTGGTCGAGGTGCAGAACTGGAAGACCAACGTGGACGGTATCTGGGCCATCGGCGACGTGACCCCCGGCCCGATGCTCGCCCACAAGGCCGAGGACGAAGGCATGGCGGTGGCCGAGGCGATCGCGGGCCAGCATGGCCATGTGAACTACGACGTTATTCCGGGCGTGATCTACACCGCGCCGGAAGTGGCAAGCGTGGGCAAGACGGAAGAGGCGCTGAAGGACGAGGGCCGGGCCTACAAGGTCGGCAAGTTCTCCTACATGGGCAACGCCCGCGCCAAGGCCGTGTTCGAGGGCGACGGTTTCGTGAAAATCCTTGCAGACAAGGAAACCGACCGCATTCTGGGCGTGCACATCATCGGCCCGGCGGCGGGCGAGTTGATCCACGAGGCCTGTGTGGCGATGGAGTTCGGCGCGGCGGCGGAAGACCTTGCGCGGACCTGTCACGCCCACCCGACCTTCTCGGAGGCCGTGCGTGAGGCGGCTCTCGCTTGCGGTGACGGACCGATCCATATGTGATGGGTTTCGCCCCGCGCGTTGCGCGGGACGAGGTAGGTGGGGGGCTTTGCCCCCCACACCCCCCAAGGTATTTATGAAGCAGTGAAGGGGCGCGCGTGTCGCGTCAGATCGCGGCGACGGCCTTCGCGAGCATGTCCTTGACCTGACCGGCGACGGCGACGAGGTCCTTGTTGTCGATGCCGGCCATGGATGCCTGCGGATCGACGGCCGAGACCTCGACCCCGCCGTCCACGGACCGCAGGATGACGTTGCAGGGCAGCATCGCGCCGACCTTGGCCTCCATCCCGATGGCCTGCCAGGCCATATTGGGATTGCAGGCGCCGAGGATGCGGTAGTCGTCCATATCCTTGTCGATCTTTTTCTTCATCGTCGCTTTCACGTCGATCTCGGTCAGCACGCCGAAACCGGCGTCCCCCAGCGCCTTGCGGGTGCGGGCGTCGATGTCGTCGAAGCTGGCGTCGGGGAACAGGCGGTCGATTGTGTAGGACATGGGGAAATCTCCAAATTCGTTTGTTTGAATGTGGGGTTCCGGAGCGATGGCGTCAATGCGCCGGGGTCACGCGCCGCGTTTGAACGGGCCCATGGAGGTGAGGATGTCGATGTCCTCGTCCACCGCGGCGGCCTCTTGTTCGGTGAACTCCTCGACCGCGCGGCGAAAACCGGGGTCAGCGATCCAGTGGAGCGAATGGGTCGTGACAGGCAAGTAGCCCCGCGCGAGCTTGTGATCCCCTTGCGCGCCGGCCTCGACCCGGCCCAGTCCCTGCGCGATGGCATGGTCGATGGCCTGATAGTAGCAGAGTTCGAAATGCAGCGCCGGGTGGTGTTCGGTGCAGCCCCAGTAGCGGCCATAGAGCACGTCGCGCCCGATGAAGTTGAGCGCGCCCGCAACGGGTTCGCCACCCCGCAGGGCGAGGACGAGCAGCACGTCGTCGCGCATGGTTCGCTGCACCTCGTCGAAGAAGCGGCGCGTCAGGTAGGGCTGACCCCATTTGCGGGCGCCGGTGTCCTGATAGAAGGTCCAGAAGGCGTCCCAATGATGCGGCCTCAGGTCGTCGCCGGTGAGCGCGACGATCTCGCCGCCAAAGCCCTGAGCTGTCGCGCGGTCCTTGCGGATCGCCTTGCGTTTGCGCGACGAGAGGTCCGCGAGGAAGGCGTCGAAGTTGGCGTAGTCGCGGTTGAACCAGTGATACTGGCTGTGGACCCGGTGCAGGAGCCCCATCTCGCGCCCGGCGAGCGCCTCGGCCTCGGTGCAGAAGGTGACGTGGAGCGAGGACAGGCCGTTGTCCGCCGTGACCTGGACCGCGCCTTGGGTGAGTGCCGCCATGGCGGTGGCATGGGCATCGGGACGGGTCAGGAACCGCCGCCCGGTCGCCGGGGTAAAGGGCACCGCGATCTGGAGCTTGGGATAATAGCGCCCCCCGGCGCGTTCCCAGGCATGGGCCCAGCTGTGGTCGAAGACATATTCGCCTTGACTGTGGGATTTCGCATACATCGGCGCCGCGCCGATCATGCCGCTGTCGTCGTGGGCGGTCAGGTAGTGGGGCTGCCACCCGGTTCCCGTGCCGACCGAGCCCGACCTCTCCAACGCTGCGAGAAAGCGGTAGGTTGTGAAGGGATCCACCGGTCGCATCGTGCCGTCGGGTGCCGCACAGGCGTCCCAGTCCTCGGGCGCGATGTCGGCGAGGCTGCCGTGCAGGCGGATTTCGATGGTCGGGGAGGACATGCTGCGGGAGGACATGGGCGGATGGAACGCCTGCGCGCGCGTGGCGTCAACCGGGGATTGCGGCGCGGTAACCTTCGAAGGTCACGTTGACGGCGATTTCACGCGCTTTTGTTTCCTGCGCCTCGGACCGGACGGTCCAGCAGAGGATGGGCACGTCACGAGCGGCGAGGGCGGCCACGGGTGCGGCGGTCAGATCTGTCACGTCGTGGCTGATGAAGCTCGCGCCGATCCGGTTGAAATCCGGGATCGTGGCCAGGTCTTCGCGCCGTGCGGGTTTGACGAGCGGCCAGTCGTCGGCGGTAAAGGCGCAGGTGGTCAGACCGCGGGGGATGCGGGGCGCCAGGTCTGCCATGGCGGCGACGGAATTGGGATTGAAGGACATCACCGCGACCGGGCCGGGGTAGGGAGCCAGCGTTCGCGCGACGGCGGCCTCGAGGGCGCCGACATTGGAGCCAAGCGCGCCGTCCTGATCCTTGATCTCGATGAGAAGCGGCACCTGACCCGCCACGAGGGCGAGCACCTGCGCGAGGGTCGGGATGGTCTCGCCGCTGCCGGTCAGGCCGACACGGCCAAGCTCGGCCGCGCTGAGCTGTGCGACCGGTCCTGTTTCGCCGGTCAGTCGGGCGAGGTCGTAGTCGTGGAACACCATCGGGACACCGTCCCGCGAGGGCTGGATGTCACATTCGATCCCGTAGCCCGCTGCGATGGCCGCCCGCATCGCGGCAAGCGAGTTTTCCGGCAGCCCCCCTGTCATGTCATGCAGGGCGCGGTGCGCGATGGGGGCAGCGCGAAAGCTCGGGGGGAGCGGGGGGGCGGCTTGCATCAGGCGCTCAGGCGATTTCGAAGATCGCTTCGATCTCGACCGCGACGCCGAAAGGCAACGAGGCGGCCGATACGGCAGAGCGTGCGTGCCGTCCCTTGTCGCCCAATGCTTCGACGAGGAAATCGGACGCGCCGTTGATCACCTTGGGCTGGTCGCCGAAGTCCGGGGTGGAGTTAACGAAGCCGGTCAGTTTGACCACCCGTGTCAACCGGTCGATGTCGCCGCCGGTCGCGGCCTTGAGTTGCGCGAGCAGCGAGATGGCGCAGGCGCGGGCGGCTTCGGCCCCGCGGGCCACGTCCATGTCCTGGCCCAGCTTGCCCGTGACGAGCGCGCCGTTTTCCTGCGACACCTGCCCCGACACATAGACGAGGTTGCCCGACACGACATAGGGCACGTAATTCGCCGCGGGGGCCGGGGCGTCGGGCAGGGTGACGCCAAGCTCGGCGAGGCGGGTTTCGATCTGGCTCATCTGGGTCTCCTTTGCGCGTCTGCGACCATGGGTCCGCAGGCGGTTTCGCGCGGAGGCTAGCCGCGATGCCGGGCGAGGGGAAGGGTCAGCTTTCGCGGAACGCCCGGTTGAAGTAATCGGCGAGCGGTTTCACCAGATAGGCGAGCGGTGTCCGGTCCGCCGTCCGGATGTAGCTGTCCACCGGCATCCCGGGGATCAGCACGGTGCCCTCCGGAAGCCGTGCCAGTTCCTCGGGCAGAAGCTCTATCCGCGCCCGGTAGTAGCCGCGCCCGGTCGCCTCGTCGGTGAGCGCGTCGGCGGAAAGTGTCAGGACCCGCCCCTCCAGCACCGGGGTCTGGCGGCTGTCGAGCGAGGCCAACCTGAGGCTCACCGCCTGTCCCACGTGGATTTCGTCGATATGGATCGGGTCGACCTGCGCCGCGATTATGAGCCGGTTGTCCTGTGGCACGATGTAGAGCAGCGGTTGCGCCGGGCGCACGACCTCGCGTGCCGCATAGACCTGCATCGCGTGGATCACGCCGGAGAACGGGGCGCGAATGTCGAGCCGGCCAAGTTGCGAAATCAGCGCACGGCGCCGTTCTGCCAGTTCCAGTTCTTGATACCCAAGGTCGCGCAGGGTCGTGATCGCCTCTTCCCGCCTGGATTGGTCCAGTTTCAGGATCTCGATCTCGATCTCGGTGATGCGGCCTGCGTTCTGGGCATGGGCCGAGGTTAGCTCGCCTCGCTGGCCCATGATCGCCGCACGGTCCCGTTCAAGAGCGAGCACGACCGAGCTTTGCACGAGGTTGCGATCCAGAAGCGACTGCTTGTTGGACAGCTCCTGCTCGATGAGGTCCAGTTGCCGGGCGAGGGCGGTTTGCTGCGCGTCGATGCCCGCGTTCTGGTCGGTGATCTGTTCGACCCGCTTTTCAAGCTGGGCGGCTTCGGCGGCAATATTCTGACGGCGTTGATCGAACAGGCGCTCCTGTCCCTCCATCAGGCTGTCGGCCTCCGGCGCGTTCGCCGCCGCCTCGACCAGCATGGGGTCGAAGACGATCATCTCGGCCCCGTCGCGTTCCGCCTCGAGCCGTCCGCGCCGCGCAATCAGTTCGAAGAGCTGGTTCTGCACGATGGTCAGCTCGGACTGCAATTGTTCCGGGTCGAGTCGGATCAGCACGTCGCCCGCCTCGACCCGGTCGCCTTCGCGCACCGCGATGGTGTCGATGACGCCACCGTCCGGGTGTTGCACGACCTGCCGGGTCTGTTCCGCTTCGATCGCGCCGGGGGCGATGATTGCACCCGCGATGTTGGTGGTCGCCGACCATGTGCCGAAGCCACCGACGAGAAGGACCAGCCCGATCATGCCGGCGAGCACATGGGAGCGTGCCGACCAGGCCCGTGTCACGTCGTCCTGTGCCGGTTCTGCCGGGGCGACGGGCGCGACCTCGACCACCTTTGGTTTGATCAGTTCCCGGCTCATGCCACGCCTCCGCCCTGTCTATGGATGGTGCTTTGTTCGATCTGCGCGGCATTCTGCACCCACTTGCGCAGGACCTCGTCGCGTGGGCCAAAGGCCCTCTGGATGCCGTCGTCGAGCACGAGGAGGTTCTCGCATTCCTGAATGGCCGAGGGCCGGTGCGCCATGATGAGAACGCAGCCGCCCGCCGCCTTGACCGCCCGGATCGCGCGGTTCAGCGCCTCGGTCCCCTCGTTGTCGAGGTTCGCGTTGGGCTCATCGAGCACCAGGACGACCGGATCGCGATAGAGCGCGCGCGCCAGCCCGATCCGTTGTAATTGCCCGCCGGACAGAAGCCCGCCTGCGCCCACGACGCGGGTGTCGTAGCCATCGGGAAGCCGCAGGATCAGCTCGTGGGCCGCGGCGCGTTTGGCGGCTTCGACCACGGCGGCATCGTCCGGGCGCAGGTCGAGTCCGGCGATGTTTTCCGCGATGGTGCCGTCAAACAGCCGGATGCGCTGCGGCAGGAAGCCCACATGGGTCCCCAGCTGCGACCCGTATTGGTCGAGCGCGGCCCCGTCGAGCCGCAGCCGCCCGCCCGCCGGGGTCCAGACCCCCGTGATCGCGCGCGCCAAGGTCGACTTCCCGGCACCAGAGGGGCCAATGACCCCCATTGCCTCGCCCGGTTTCACCTCGAAATTCACCATGCGCAGCGCCGCCTGATGCATCCCCGGCGGCACGACCGTCAGGTTTTCCGCGGTGAGCCGCGCTCTTGGTCGCGGCAGTTGTGTGCGCGGCGCCTCTTCCGGCACCTCGGACAGGAGCATGGACAGCATGCGCCAGCCGCGCCGTGCCGCCTGCACCACGGCCCAATGCCCGATCAGCACGTCGATGGGGGCGAGTGCGCGTCCCAGCAGGATCGAGGCGGCGATCATCACGCCTGGCGTCACCGATCCTTCGAGCACGAGAAGGGCGCCGAGACCCAGCATGGCCGACTGAAGGAACATGCGAAACGTTTTGGAGATGGTCGAATAGGCCCCGGACCGGTCGACCGACAAGATCGAATCGGCGAGCGCCGCATGTCGCGCCTTGTGCCAACGGGCGAAAGCGGCGTCGGACATGCCGAGCGCGCGCACCATCTCGGCCTCGGACCGAAGCTGTTCGGCGACGAGGTCCGATTCCGCCGTCGCCCGGTTCGACGCGCGGGCGGGGGCCGAGGTCGAGACCTGATTGAGCATTGCGAGGATGACAAGGATACCACCGCCCACCAGGGCGAGAGCGCCAAGCCACGGATGGAAGAGCAGGATGCCGGCCAGGAACAGCGGCGTGAAGGGCAGGTCGTAGAGGGCCGACAAGACCGGCGAGGCGAGCAGGCGACGCACCGCTTCGAGTTCCTTGAGCCCGTTGTCCGAAGATGTGGCGTTCCGGTTCTGCATCGAATCGTAGCGGAGCACGGCGGTAAAGACCCGCCGGTCCAGCGCTGCCTGGAACTTCGCGCCGATCCGGGCGAGCACGCGCCCCCGGACGAAGTCCAGAAGCCCCATCATCGCAAAGAGATAGGCCATGAGGATCGTGATCGCGATGAGCGTCGCCTCGGACCGGCTGCCCAGCACACGGTCATAGACCTGAAGCATATAGAGAGGGCCGGTGAGCATGAGGATGTTCACGAAGACCGAGAACAGACCGACCGCCCAGAACAGTCCCCTGTTCTGGCGCAAGATGGCGCGAAGCTCGGTCTGGCCCTTCCCGGTCCGGTCCAACGACATCCAAGAACCCCCTTCCCGCCTATCTCGCGCGGGAAACCCTAAATTATCCCTTTACGATCCTATACCGGCCCGTGATCGAAAGGCGACAAGGGAAACGGGGGCCTGGTTCAATTGCGTCCGAAAATGTCCCGGATGACACCACGGATGGCATCTTCGAGAGGGATAGGCTCGGCCTGGCCGCGCGGAACGGGCTGGGGCGACTGGTTCTGAGGCTGGCCGAACAGGCCACCCGGCGCGAAGAGAGGATCGACAACCTGACCGTTGCCCTCGCCCTCGGTGCCGGGGATGGACGACACGACCTGCGGTTCGTTGAGCGGGACGAGCATGTGGATCGGCGGGGGCGTCTCGCCCTCGTGGATGCGCGCGATGGTTTCGTGCCAGATTTCGGCGGGCAGGCCACCACCGGTCACACCCTTGAGCGGCGAGTTGTCGTCGTTGCCCATCCAGACGCCGACCGCGTATTCCGAGGTGAACCCCACGAACCAGGCGTCGCGGGCCGAACTGGTCGTGCCCGTTTTCCCTGCGGCCTGGATACCTGCTACTTTGGCGCGCCCGCCGGTTCCGGTCTCGATCACCTGATTCATCATGTAGGCGAGCTCGAGAGACGCGCCCTGCGTGATGATGCGGTCGCCGATGCCGCCGGTTTCTTCCATGAGCGGCGCGTTGTCGCCAAGGAGCTTGAGCGAAGACATCCCGTAGGGCGTCACCGCCGAGCCGCCGTTCAGGATGCCCGCGAAGGCCCCGGTCATCTGGAGCAGCGTCGTTTCGGAGGCGCCTAGTGCAAGCGCAGGACCGGCGGCGAGGTCGGTCTTGATCCCAAAGCCCTCGGCCACGCGCACGACCTCGTCGCGCCCAACGTCCTCGAACAGCTTGACCGCGGGGATGTTGAGCGAATTCTTGAGCGCCGTTGTCAGTGTCACGGGGCCATAGAATTTCCGCGTGTAGTTCTGCGGCGACCAGGGGCCCGAGCCAGGGATGTTGATGGTGATCGGCTCGTCCACGATGGTGCTGTCAAAGGCCCAGCCGTTGTCGAGCGCCGCGGCATAGACGAAGGGTTTAAAGGCCGACCCCGTCTGGCGCATCGCCTGCGTGGCGCGGTTGAAACTGCCGGGCGCCGCCGGTTTACGCCCGCCGACCATGGCACGCACTGCGCCGTCCGCGCTCATCACGACGATGGCCGCCTGCGCCTTGGAATCCGACGACACCTTTTCCGAAAAGACGAAGGCCAGCGCCTCTTCCGCCGCCTGCTGGATGTCGGCGTCGAAAGTGGTCTGCATGATCACGTCTTCGGTCGTGTCGCGGGTCAGGAAATCCGGCCCCTCGGTCATCACCCAGTCCGCGAAATAGCCGCCCGCCTCGCGCTCGGCGGCGTCAGAGAGCTTTGCGGGATGCGCGCGCGCGTATTCCGCTTCAGCGGCGGTGATATAGCCCTGCTGCTCCATCAGTTTCACGACCGTGAGCGCACGCGCCCAGCTGCGTTCCATGTTCGCGGTCGGCGCATAGGTCGAGGGCGCGGTGAGAAGCCCGGCCAGAACGGCGGCCTCGCTCACGTCCAGGTCCTTGGCCGACACGCCGAAATAGCGGCCTGCGGCGGCCTCGACCCCGTAAGAGCCACCACCCAGGTAGGCGCGGTTGAGGTAGATGGTCAGGATCTCGGCCTTGGAATACTTGACCTCGAGCGCCATCGCGTAGATCGCTTCCTTGGCCTTGCGCGATAGGGACGAGCGGCGGCAGTCGGCCTCGTATTCCGCTTCGGTCAAGCCCGAGGCTGGATCGTAAGGATTGCCGAGACAGACGAGCTTGGCCACCTGCTGCGTGATCGTCGAGCCACCGTGGCCCTCGAGCGGGCCGCGACCCTCGGACATGTTGATCCGGATGGCCGAGGCAATGCCGCGCGGGGACAGGCCAAAGTGACGGTAGAAGCGTTTGTCCTCGGTCGCCACGACTGCGTCGCGCACGGCGGGGCTCACGTTTTCGGTGGTGACGATGCCGCCGAACTGGCTGCCGCGCCAGGCATAGGTCTTGCCATAGCGATCGAGCATGGTGACCGACCCCTTGGCCCGCCCGTCGACGAGTTCGGACAGCGAGGGGATCGTGGTCGAGGTATACCAGACCGCCGCGCCCAGCCCGAGGGCCGCGATGACGGCGACGGCGAATCCCAGCCGAAACACGAGGCGAAACACCCAGGCCACGAGCGCCAGGGGCAGGGCAAAGATCAGCGGCAGCTGCCGCTTTGGTGCCCGCGTGCGACGTGACCGCGTCTTGCGCGCGGTTTTCCCGCTCGCGGTCTTTCGTGTTGTCGTCGTTTTCTTGGCCGGCTTTTTCGTTGCTTTCGAACCGCTTGTGTAGCGCTTGTCCGCAACGAGCGGTTTGCGACCGTTTCCGTTGTTCGCCATGGGTGTTCCGTAAGACCTGCTCGTTTTGTGGGAACTTACCGACTCGCGGCAGGTAATGCGAGTGGCAAGGGCGTGAGGGATGCCGGGAGACGCCGCGCCAGCGAAAATTCGCGTTTCGCGACGCGCCACCGATTTAATCACACTCCTTGGCGTATGCTCAAAATTTAATCATATGCCTGCTTTCTGGGCGGCGGCCTCTGCCGGTTGCCTTGTTGCGGCCAGCTCACCTGCGCTTGCTAGCGGTGTGATTTCGCGCGGGGACCATGCCCGCTTCAATAAAAGGGGAATGACGTGAAACTGATCATTGCAGCGATCAAGCCGTTCAAGCTCGAGGAGGTGCGTGAAGCGCTCACCGCCATCGGCGTGCGCGGCATGATGGTGACGGAAATCAAGGGCTTCGGTTCGCAGTCGGGCCACACGGAAATCTACCGCGGTGCCGAATACGCCGTGAACTTTGTGCCGAAGGTGAAGCTCGAGATCGTCGTCGAAGACGGTCTGGCCGAACAGGTCGTCGAAACCATCGCAAAGACCGCCCAGACCGGCAAGATCGGCGACGGCAAGATCTTCACCATGGACGTCTCGGGCGCGCTGCGCGTGCGGACGGGCGAAACCGACGGGGATGCGCTTTGAGCGCAGGAACAGGGGAAACAACAGTTATGAAATTCACCAAACTTACGCTTGGCACCGCCGCCGCAGCCCTGCTGCCGCTTGCGGCCTTTGCGCAGGAAGCGACCGAAGAGGCCGCCGCCGCGGTCTCGACCTCGCCCGCCGGGACCGAAACCGGTTTCATCCTTACGACCTTCATGTTCCTCGTCGCGGGTTTCCTCGTGATGTGGATGGGCGCTGGCTTCTCGATGCTCGAAGCGGGCCTCGTGCGGTCGAAGAACGTCACCATGCAGCTCACGAAGAACATCGCGCTCTTCTCGATCGCCGGCATCATGTATTACCTCATCGGCTACAACCTCATGTATCCGGGTGACGGCTGGACCATTCCCAACGTGCTTGGTGCCTTTGGGACCACCGGGCTCGAGGACGTGGGCGTCGGCGCCGATGCGGTCGATCTGACCTACGCTTCGGTCGGGTCCGACTTCTTCTTCCAGCTGATGTTCTGCGCCACCACCGCTTCGATCGTGTCGGGCACGCTGGCCGAGCGCATCAAGCTGTGGCCGTTCCTGATCTTCACCGTGATCCTCACCGGCCTGATCTACCCGATCCAGGCGTCGTGGAAGTGGGGCGGCGGCTTCCTTGATGCCAACTACGGCTTCCTCGACTTCGCCGGTTCGACCGTCGTGCACTCGGTCGGTGGCTGGGCGGCGCTCGCCGGTGCCCTCGTGCTCGGTCCGCGTCTGGGCAAATACACCAAGGACGGCAAAGTGAACGCCTTTCCTGGGTCCAACCTGACCCTCGCCACGCTCGGCACGTTCATCCTGTGGCTCGGCTGGTTCGGCTTCAACGGCGGTTCGCAGCTTTACATGGACAGCGCCAGCAACGTTGCCGACATCTCGCGCATCTTCGCCAACACCAACACCGCCGCTGCCGGTGGCGCGCTCGCCGCTCTGGTGATGACCCAGCTGCTCTACAAAAAAGTCGACCTGACCATGGTGCTCAACGGCGCGCTCGGCGGTCTCGTCTCGATCACCGCAGAACCGCTGACCCCTGGTCTCGGTGCGGCGACCCTGATCGGTGCCTTCGGTGGGGTGCTCGTCGTCCTCGCGGTTCCGCTGCTCGACAAGCTCAAGATCGACGACGTGGTCGGCGCCATCCCGGTGCACCTCGTCTGCGGCATCTACGGCACCATCGCGGTCGTCTTCACCAACTCTGACGCGACCCTCGGCGGCCAGCTGATCTCGATCGTGATCGTCGGCATCTTCGTCTTCGTCGTGTCGCTGGTGATCTGGTTCCTGCTCAAGGCCATCATGGGTATCCGCGTCTCTGAAGAAGACGAATACATGGGCCTCGACAAAGCCGAGCTTGGCATGGAAGCCTATCCGGAATTCACCTCGTAAGAGAGGGTTTCTCCGGGACCACCCGATCTGAAGGTGGGACAGTGAAGCAAAGCGGACCCGGGCGGAAAACGCCCGGGTCTTTTGTTGCGCGGTTAAGGGTTTCCTGCGCGGGGCAGGGGTTAAGTGACTGTTCTGGTTGTCACATTCAAAGATTTAGGATTCCAGGTTTCTAGAATCCCGGAATCCTACAGGGGGCGCCGCGGCATGGGTCGGTGTCCTTTACCTTCAGATCCCGCGCCCCTGCCGGCCGCTCACCCCCGCAGCCGGTACTCGAGCAGGATCGGCACCACGAGGTCCTCCTCGTCGCTCAGGTGCCGGTCGAGGAACGTCTCGACACGCCCCGCCTCGTCCCGCACCAGCGCCACCTCCTCGCGGGCTTGCGCCGGGTCGAGCTGCAAGAGCTTCAGCGCCCGGTTTCCCGTCCGCGTCATCCTCTCGAGCACGGCGTCCAGTGCCACGTGGTCGGCCTCGAGCATCTCAAGCCCCCGGTCAAAGCGCGGATCGGCCGTCGACAGTTCGGGAAAGAAACTGAGGTCCTCGAACCGGTGATGCCCATGCAGCGCCCGCACCAGCCGGTCGCCATAGGCCGACAGCCGCGGCGCATAGGCTTCGTCGTCGAATGACCCGTCGAGGTATCGCTCCGCCCCGGTCCGCAGGAGATAGGCGAGGTCGCGAAACAGCCCGTGCGCGGCCATCCAGTCGCGGGTGGAGCGTGCAAAGGCCGGATTCGCCTCCCATCCTTCGCGCGGATGCTGGGCGAGAAGGGCGCGCATCTCGTCGGGCAGGGGGCTGGTCCGGATATCGGGGATTTGGGTCGTGTCGAACATGGCGACCTCCTTTCACCGCCCGATATGGGGCGCCGGATCGTCCTGTCATCCCGGCGTTGCCGCAGGGCGGGTTTGCCCAAGATGCACAGGTCGGGAACGACGAACGCCGCGCCCGGTGAGGGGCGCGGCGTTCCCGGTGATCTAATCCCGTGCTTAGACGCCAGCGTCCACAATGGCATCCGCAAGAATGTCGATGGTCTTGTCGTTGAGCCCCGCAATGTTCATGCGGCTGTCGCCCACCATGTAGATCCCGTGCTTTTCGCGCATGTGTTCGACCTGTTCGGGCGTGGCGCCCAGGCGCGAGAACATGCCGCGGTGTTCGGCGATGAAGTCGAAATTGTCGGAATTGGTCCGCTGGCGGAGCCCGTCGGCCAGCGCCTTGCGCAGCCGGAGCATCCCGGTGCGGACCTCTTCCAGTTCCGTCTCCCATTCGTTGCGCAGGGCCGGGTCGGTCAGGATCATCTGCACAACGCGGGCGCCGTGATCGGGCGGGAAGGAAAAGTTCTGGCGGTTCAGATGCGTCAGGTTCTGCTGCGTGATCTTCTGCTTCTCGGCATCCGGGGAAATCGCGAGGAGCAAACCGGTGCGCTCGCGGTAGACCCCGAAGTTCTTCGAACAGGACGCGGCGACCAGCGCCTCGGGCACGGTCGAGCACACGATCCGGGTACCTTCGGCATCCGCGTCGAGCCCGTCGCCGAAGCCCTGGTAGGCGATGTCGATGAGCGGCAGCGCGCCCTTCTTGACCAGAAGGTCCGCGACCTCTTCCCATTGTGCAGAGGTCAGGTTCGCACCGGTCGGGTTGTGGCAGCAGCCGTGCAGAAGCACCACGTCGCCTGCCGCGACATTGCCAAGGTCCGACATCATGCCCGCGAAATCGACCGCCCGGCTGTCGTTGTCGAAATAGCGGTATTCGGCCATCTTCATGCCGAGATGCTTGATGATCGAGGGGTGATTGGGCCAGGTCGGGGCCGAAAGCCAGATCGTCGCGCCGGGGGTGGCCATCTTCACAAGCTCGATTGCCTGGTGAATGGCGCCCGTGCCGCCGGGTTGCGCGGCGCCGGCCAGACGGCCCTCGTCCACCGCATCGCCAAGCACGAGCGTCGACAGCGCCTTCACGAACACCGGATCGCCGCCGAGCGCGGTGTAGCTCTTGGTGGTCTCGGCCTCCCAAAGCTGTTTCTCGGCGTTCTTCACGGCCTTCATCACCGGGGTGTTGCCGGTCGGGTCCTTGTAGACGCCGACGCCCAGATCGACCTTGTTGGCCCGCTCGTCCTCGCGGAAGGCGACCATGAGCGCCATGATCTTGTCTTGCGGTTGCGCTTTGAGATGTTCGAACATCAGTTCTCTCCGGTTGCGACCTTGAGGTCGTTATACATGCCCCATTCCGCCCAGCTGCCGTCGTAGACGGCATGGCGCGGGTTGCCGAGGATCGTGAGGGCGAGGTCCAGGACGGCGGCGGTGACGCCCGAGCCGCAGGACGAGATGACGGGCTTGGTCAGGTCCACGCCGGCGGCCTCGAAGGCGGCGCGCAGCTCGGCCTCGGATTTCATCGTGCCGTTCTCGGCAATGAGCCCGCCGAAGGGCACATTCTTCGACCCGGGAATGTGGCCCTTGCGCAGGCCCGGACGCGGCTCGTCGGCCTCGCCCCGGAACCGCGCGGCGGAGCGCGCATCTACGATCTGCCAGTCCCCGAGCTTTGCTGCCGCCGCCACCTGAGTCACGTCCTTGACCATGTCCGACTGACGGCTCACCGTCATGTGCCGGTCGCGGATCACAGGAGGCATGTCCTCGATCGGGCGCCCCTCCGCCTGCCATTTCGGCAGACCGCCGTCGAGCACGGCGACATCCGTCTTGCCCATCAGGCGAAAGGTCCACCAGACGCGCGGCGCCGACATGATGCCGTGGCTGTCGTAGACCACCACCTGGTGCCCGTCGCCGATCCCCATGGCGCGCAGGCGCGACATGAATTTCTCGACCGGCGGCGCCATGTGCGGAAGCTCCGAACGGCCGTCCGCGATGTCGTCGATGTCGAAGAACCGTGCGCCCGGAATATGGCCCGCGTTATACTCGGCCTTTGCATCGCGCCCGCTGTCCGGCATGTGCCACGAGGCGTCGATCACCCGCAGATCCGGGTCATTCAGATGCGCGGCGAGCCAGTCGGTCGAGACCAGCGTCTTGGGATCGTCCTTGGCCATGCGGTCCTCCCTTGGGTCGCGCTCTGCCTAGCGCCCGATGCCCTGTTTCGCAAGGGGCCGTTCGTCTGACAGGAGCGCCAGCGCCTGCCGGGCAAGCGCCTCGGCAAAGCCCGTGTCGAGTGGCGCGTGTCCCGCGAGCACGCGGTAGAGGATCGGGGCATAGATCATGTCGAGCACCACCTCGAGATCCGCGCGGGCAGGGATGTCGCCGCGTTCCACGGCCTGGGCGATCAGCCCGCGCCCCGCTTCGCGCGACGACAGGATCACCCGGTTGCGAAAGGCGCGGGCGAGCTCGCTTTCGGGATCGGACGAAGCCAGCGCAAAGGCCATCTGCCGCCCGCGTCCCTTGGCGAAACTCGAGACCAGCCGCCGCATCTGGTCCGCGAGAGCGGTCTCCAGCCGGCCCTCGACCGCGACATCCTCCGGTGCATCCGGCAAGAGTGCTGCCATCGCCAGTTCGCTCTTGTTGGCCCAGTGCCGATAGATCGTCGGTTTGCCGACACCGGAGCGCGCCGCCACCGCCTCGATCGTGAGCCGTCCAAGGCCCTCGTCCAGCAGGATCGTGCGTGCCGCCGCCAGTGCCTTGGCCCGCGCAGCCCTGGACGGGGGGCGGCCCCGTTTCGGGGGAGTATGACTGTCTTGACTCATTTCTTTACGATACGTAACGTAATTATGAAAAGCAAGCCAGACGAGGACGACATGCCTGTTCCCTATATCGTGTGCAAAGAGGCCGACCGGGCCATCGAGTTCTACAAGACGGTCTTCGGCGCGACCGAGGATTTCCGCATGACCGACCCGGGCGACGGGCGCGTCGGCCATGCCGAGCTTCTGTTCGGTGATCAGCGCCTGTTCATCGCGGACGAATACCCTGACTTCGGCGCCATCTCGCCCGACACGCTGGGCGGCACGGCGGTCACACTTTATCAGCAGGTGGCGGATGTGGACACCACCGCCGCCGGGGCCGAGGCGGCGGGCGCGATGCTCGTGCGGCCCCCGGCGGACCAGAGCTTCGGCGAGCGCACCGCGACCTTCATCGACCCCTTCGGCCACCGCTGGATGATCGCGACGGTGACCGAGGTGCTGACCGGAGGCGAGATGCAGAAACGTTGGGAGGACACGGTGGGCTGAGCCGCTCGCTCCTGCTTGACCCTGTGGCCCCCGCCCGATACGGCGAAGGCACGCGACAGGAGATCCGCCATGCCCACTTGGACCGCCCTCACCACGCTCGACAACCAGGCTGCCGCCGAGGCGCTGGGCGAGGACATGGAGGATCTGATCCCCGAACCCACCGGCATCGGCGTCTTCGAGATGGAGGACGGCTCGGGCCTGTGGGAGGTCGGCGGCTATTTCACCGAGGAACCGGATCACGCGGGCCTCGCGCTCTTGGCCAAAATGTTTGGCGCCAAGGACTTCGTGGTCTCGGAATTGCCCGAAGTCGATTGGGTCGCGCATGTCAAAAGAGAACTTTCTCCGGTCGAAGCGGGGCGATTTTTCGTCTACGGCTCTCACGATTCGAACAAACTGCCCTCGGACCGCATCGGCCTCCTGATCGAGGCGTCAATGGCCTTCGGCACCGGCCACCACGGCACGACGCTGGGCTGCCTCAAGGCTTTGGACCGGCTGGCGACCAAGGGCATCGTCGCGCAGAACGTGATCGACGTTGGCTGCGGCACCGCCGTGCTCGCCATGGCGGCGGCCAAGATCTGGCCCAACCCGACGATGGCCTCGGACATCGACGAGGTCGCCTGCGATGTTGCTCGCGCCAATATCGAGGCCAACCACATGCAAGGCTCGGTGCATGTGGTCGAGGCGGCGGGGTTCGATCATCCCGACATTCAGGCGGCGCATCCCTTTGACCTCGTTTTTGCCAATATCCTCAAAGGTCCGCTGATCAGCCTTGCTCCGGACATGGCGCGCATGGTGGCGCCGGGCGGGCGGGCGATCCTGTCGGGTATTCTCAATCCGCAGGCGGATGAAGTGGTGGGCGTCTACAAGGCGAACGGCTTCTCCGTGGACCTGCGCGACGAGAACGGTGACTGGACGACGCTGACGCTCCTGCGCGACTGACTTCCGGCCTTCGCGCGCGGGCGGAAGACCACCGGCAACGCGCCGGTGTTACCCCATGATCGCCCCGGTGACGCCACATTTTCCGGTATGATCGCGGTCATTGCCTTGAATTTGGGACGCGCCCATGTCCGATGCCAACCTGCGAGATTTCCAGAAACGCCTGCGCTCGATTCAGCAGAACCATCGTCGTCTGTCCTCGGGCTACGTCGAATTCGAAGAGCGAAACGGCCTCCTCGTTCCGGTGCGCAAGGTGCGCACGAAGCGCGGCTTGCCTTGGCGCGGGCTGTTCCTCGTCGCCCTGACCTTTGTCCTCTTCAAGGCCGTCCTTCTCGCGCAACTCGGCCCGGTCGCCTATGTGGACCGCCATGCCAAGCTCGAGGCGGGGAATTTCGTTGATCGCATGGGGGCCTTCGCGCTCAGGCCCGACCCGGCCACGGTGTTCCTGTCGGACAAGCTCGGCCCCGTCCTGCACAGGCTCGAGGCGATGGGGGTCGGCCTTTAGCGACCCGCCGGCGCCAGCGTCGTCCTAGCCCAGATCGACTTCCACCAGCCCCAGGCGCCGCGCGCTTTCGGTCGAGAGGATCGTGGAATTGAGCCCGGTCTGTTTCTGGAACGTCCGGATGGCGAGCCGCGTGGGCTCGTCCAGAATCCCGTCGGTCGAGCCTTCGTAAAGCCCGCGTGCGTTGAGCGCACGCTGGATCGAGGCGATGAATTCGGGCGTCCAGCGGGGCGGGCAGGGCGTTTCGAAGTAGATCGACTCGCGATCCTCTACGATGCGGCTCTCGGTGATCGTCTCGTATTTGGCGGGGGCGATGATGTTGCCCTCCGGCCCGATCCTGGCCTCTTCGATCAGTTTGTGCTCGACCGAATGTTCGATGGTCGCGGGGGTCACGTCCTTGCCATAGCAGACGCCGGGTTTCGCGTTGGGCGGCCCGAGGGTGAAATCGGTGATGATCTGTTCGTCGCCGAAGTCGGCGCGAGTGACCTCCTGTGGCCCGTGTTCCCACGGCGCCTGGCTGCAACTCGACAAGGCGACCACGACGCCAAAGGCCATCACGGGCGTCACGCGGGAGGCGCGGGCACGGATTGTGCGATTCATACTGCTCGGTCCTGTATCCGCCCCTGTTTTCGGGCGATTTTCATGGACCCTAGCGGGAAAAGTGAAATCGGGCTAGCCCCGTTCGATCCGGGAGCTTCAGTCCCGTTCGCATTTGCCGCCAATCTGCCACGCTTCGCTCCGCGGTTTGACGAGCGCAGGAGACCGCCCCTCGCGGGCGCTCGATCGCACCGCGTGGCTGGGCGGCTGGGAATGTGCGCCGAGTCTTGGCTGCGCCTCGGCCGGCAGGGCGATGGCGTCGAGCATCCACGAAATGTCCTCGACTAAATCGGCGATGACATGGGCGACGCCGCTCTCGCGTTCCACTCGCCCGGTGACCCGCAGCGCCCGGCCCGCGACCACCGCCCGGCGGAAGCGTTCGTAGACCTTGGTCCAGACCACCACATTGGCGATCCCCGTCTCGTCCTCGAGCGTGATGAAGATCACCCCGTTCGCCGTGCCCGGCCGCTGGCGCACAAGGACCAGCCCCGCCACCACGACCCGCGCCTTTTCCGGCGGACGGTCGAGCAGCACATGTGGCATCGCCGCCGGCGGTCGCGGCCAGCCCTGCGCGGGCAGGGGCGTGTCGTGTATCGGACGCAGGTGCAGCGGCGCGTCCTGCGGTGCGCTCCGGCCCGAGAACATCTGGCCCGAGGAAAGATTGACTGAGGAAAGATGGACTGAGAAAGAGTCAATGGTGGAACTGGGCATGAGAACATTATAGGAACATTGTGGATGGTTTCACAAGGTGCAAAGCCGATTTTGCGGGCTGGACCCTGCGCGGGGCCTTGGCTAGAACGGGCCGGACCGCGCCGGGAGCCCCGGCCGACAGGAAAGTTCGGAGACCAGATGGCCAAGATCACCTATATCGAGCACAACGGCACCCGCCACGAAATCGACGTGGCTAACGGGCTGACCGTGATGGAAGGCGCCCGCGACAACGATGTCCCCGGGATCGAGGCCGATTGCGGCGGCGCCTGCGCCTGTTCCACCTGCCATGTCTATGTGGCCGAGGAGTGGGTCGAGAAACTTCCCGCCAAGGAGGCGATGGAAGAGGACATGCTCGACTTCGCCTATGAACCCGACCCCGTCCGTTCGCGCCTCACCTGCCAGCTTCAAGTGACAGATGCGCTCGACGGGCTTGTCGTGCAGATGCCCGAAAAGCAGATCTGAGCCCGATCTGACCGGAAATTGATGGGACGCCTCTGGACCCGACGCCACAACGCGGGTCACATCGGGGGCGTCCTTTTTCGTGTCGTTTCCTGCGAGGCTCCGATGATCCGTGCCCGTCTTGTTGCCCGTCTTTCTGGCTGTCTTGTCGCCCTGACCGTGGCCATGCCGCTGGCCGCGCAGGAGATCGGCGGGGCGGGATATGTGGAACCGACCGACGCCTATGGCCACGGCGCGGTCGGCGACGGCGAGCACGTGGGGCTGCGCATCGCGCTGACCGATGGCACGGCCCAGACCATCCGCTTCGACGGCGCGGTCTACGAGGACACGCGCCCCCGGCTCGTCGATCTAGACGGCGAAGGCGGGTTCGAGGTGGTCGCGGTGCTTTCAGGATACGATGTGGGCGCAATGATCCAGATCGTCGACCTCGTGGATGGAAAGGCCCGCGTGGTCGCCATGACCGACCCGATTGGTCAGCGACACCGCTGGCTCGCCATCGCCGGGATCGCGGATTTCGACGGGGACGGGACGCAGGACATCGCCTATGTAGACCGCCCGCATCTGGCCAAGGTGCTGCGGGTCGTCTCGGTCCGTCCGGGCCAGACGATGACTTTCGTCTCGATGGCGGAGGCCCCCGGACTGACCAATCACCACCTGGGGTCCGACGTGATCGAGGGCGGTGTGCGGACCTGCGCTGGGGCGGCCCCGGTCGTGGTCACGGCGGACGCAGACTGGCGCGACGTGGTGAAGACGCGCTGGGCCGACGGCGGGTTGGTGAGCGAGGTGGTCGGTGCCTATGACGGACCCCGGAGCCTTGCGGACCGGCTGCGCTGCAACTGAAACGCGCGGTCAGGGGTTGCGCCCCGGGCTGCGCCCGGGTCGCGGCGGGGCGCCTCGCTTCGCTCGGCGCAGGCTTCTGTCAGGTGTTGCGTGGGAGAACAGGGGCCAGCGCCCGTGGTGCCTTCGGACGGGGGCTGTCTGCCCCCGTGAGCGACCTTGCGACGCAAAGCCGCTCATCCCCCGAAAGTATTTATGAAGCAGTGAAGCGGAGAGGGTGGCAGGTCGCCTGAACGCTCAGAGCGCGCGCCAGCCGATGTCCGAGCGGTTGAAGCCCTCGGGCCAGTCGATGCCTTCGATCATCGCATAGGCGCGGTCGCGGGCCTCGGCCAGCGTCTCGCCCCGCGCGGTGATGTTGAGGACCCTGCCGCCAGAAGCGGTGATCTGACCGTCGACCTCGCGCGTGCCCGCGTGGAACACCATCTGTTTCGAGGTCGCCTCGATCTGATCGAGCCCCTTGATCACGCTGCCTTTGTCGTAGGCACCGGGATAGCCCTTGGCGGCCATGACCACGGTCATCGCGTGGTCGTCGGCCCAGTGTGCCTGCCGCCCGGCGAGCTTGCCTTCGGCGCAGGCGATCATCAGGTCGAGCGCCTGCGCGCCCAGCCGCATCATCAGCACCTGACATTCCGGGTCGCCGAAGCGCACGTTGTATTCCACGAGCCGGGGTTGGCCGTTCTCGACCATGAGGCCCGCGTAGAGCACGCCCTTGTAGGGCATCCCGCGTTCGGCCATCACGCGCATGGTGGGCGCGACGATCTCGTCCATCGCTTTTTGCACGACGGCGTCGGTCAAAACCGGGGCGGGGGAATAGGCGCCCATGCCGCCGGTGTTGGGGCCGGTGTCGCCGTCGCCCACCCGCTTGTGGTCCTGCGCGGTGCCGATGGGGAGCAGGGTCTCGCCGTCCGAGAGCACGAAGAGCGAGCCTTCTTCGCCGGTCATGAACTCCTCGATCACCACCTCCGCGCCTGCTGCGCCGAACTCGCCGCCGAACATGTCGTCAATGGCAGAGAGCGCCTCGTCCTCCGTCATCGCCACGATCACGCCCTTGCCGGCGGCAAGCCCGTCGGCCTTGACCACGATCGGGGCACCCTGGGCGCGGATGTAGGCTTTCGCGGGGTCGGCCTCGGTGAAGCGGGCATAGGCCGCGGTGGGGGCCTTGGCCGCGTCGCAGACCTCTTTCGTGAAGCTCTTCGAGGCCTCGAGGCGCGCGGCAGCCTGAGAGGGGCCGAAGGTCAGGATACCTGCCTCGCCCAACGCATCGGCGACGCCCGCTGCCAGCGGCGCCTCGGGTCCGATGATCACGAAGTCGATGGACATGACGTTGCAGAAATCCACGACCTTTTCGCCGTCCTCGATGTCGAGCCGCGCGCATTCGGCGATCTTGGCGATACCGGCGTTGCCGGGCGCGACGATGAGCTTGTCGCATTTCGGGTTCTGCATCACCGCCCAGGCGAGGGCATGTTCACGGCCACCGCCGCCGAGGATCAGGATGTTCATGGCCGGTCCCTTTGCTGAGTTGCGCAGGGCATAGCCATAAGACCCGGAGGGAGCAAGGTGTCGGGGCGGGCGAATGCCGATCTCGTCGAGGGGAAGGAACGACTTGCGCCCGCGCGCCGTTGGGAGGGCAATCACTCAAACACAGGAGGATACCATGTCCGACCTCAACAACACCCGTATCGCCATACTCGCCACCCATGGCTTCGAGCAGAGCGAGCTGGAAGTGCCGCTCGAGAAACTCAAGGCCGCCGGCGCCACCGTTCATGTCGTCTCGCCCGACGCGGGCGAGATCAAGGGCTGGGACGAAAAGGACTGGGGACGCGCCGTTTCCGTCGACGTGACGCTGGGCGAGGCCAAGCCCGCCGACTACGACGCCCTCGTGCTGCCGGGCGGCCAGATCAACCCCGACATCCTGCGCGTGAACGAAGACGCGCTCGCCTTCGTCAAGGCCATCTATGACGCGGGCAAGGTGGTCGCGGCGATCTGCCACGCGCCCTGGCTTCTGGTCGAAACCGGGATCGCCAAGGGGCGCAAGATGACCTCCTACCCCTCGGTCAAGACCGACGTGATCAACGCGGGCGGGCTATGGGAAGACAGCGCGGTCGTGACCGACAAGGGCCTCGTCACCTCGCGCAATCCCGGCGACCTCGATGCCTTCTGCAAGAAGATCGTGGAGGAAATCAACGAAGGCCGCCACGACCGCAAGGCGGCGTGATCGCCCGCGGTCTGACTTGAACACGCGAGGGCGGCGCCGACCGGTGCCGCCCTTTTCCTTTCCCGACCACCCCGCTAGTGTCGCGCCATGGATCTGATCGACGACGACGGCACGCCTTCGGGCGGCAGCAATTCCCCCGAGTTTTCCGTCTCCGAACTGTCGGGGGCGGTCAAGCGCATGATCGAGGGCGAGTTCGGCTACGTGCGGGTGCGCGGCGAAGTGGGGCGGGTGTCGCTGCCGCGCTCGGGCCATGTCTACCTCGATCTCAAGGACGACAAATCGGTCATCTCGGGGGTGATCTGGAAGGGCGTCGCCTCGCGGTTCGCTACCCAGCCGGAAGAGGGGATGGAGGTCATCGCCACCGGGCGGCTCACCACGTTCCCCGGCCAGTCGAAATACCAGATCGTCATCGAGGACATCGCGCCGGCCGGAGCGGGTGCGCTCATGGCGATGCTCGAAAAGCGCAAGGCCGCGCTCGCCGCCGAGGGTCTGTTTGACGAAAGCCGGAAACAGCCGATCCCGTTCCTGCCTGAGATCATCGGCGTCGTGACCTCGCCCTCGGGTGCCGTGATCCGCGACATCCTGCACCGGTTGCGCGACCGGTTCCCGCGCAAGGTGCTGATCTGGCCGGTGGCCGTTCAGGGCCAGAACTGCGCGCCCGAGGTAGCCCGCGCGATCCGGGGATTCAATGCGCTGACACCGGGTGGGGCGCTGCCGCGCCCGGACCTCATCATCGTGGCGCGGGGCGGCGGGTCGATCGAGGACCTCTGGGGCTTCAACGAGGAAATCGTGGTGCGCGCGGCGGCGGAGAGTGACATTCCGCTCATCTCGGCGGTGGGGCACGAGACGGACACGACGCTCATCGACTATGCCTCGGACCGGCGCGCCCCGACGCCGACGGCAGCGGCGGAAATGGCCGTGCCGGTGCGGCGCGAGTTGATGGCGTGGCTCATGGAACAGGACGCGCGGCTCACGGCGGCGCTGACGCAGGGCCTGACCCGGCGCGGCCAGCGGCTCACCGACCTGTCGCGCGGGCTGCCGCGCCCGGAGGCGCTGCTCGACGTGCCGCGCCAGCGGCTCGACCGGGCGGGCGACCGACTTCCCGCTGCGCTCATCGCACGGGTGCGGACGGAAGAGGTGCGGCTCAATCGCGCTGCCGGGGGCCTTCGTCCGGGCGTGCTGACGGGGCGGATCGACCGTATGCGCGACCGTCTGGGCGACAAGGGTGCGCAGCTTGACCGGGCGCTTGCGCGGCCTGTCGAGACTGGCAAACGCGACCTGGCCCGGATCGCACCGCGGCTCGACGTGGCGCGGATCGAGGCGGCGCGGCAGCGCGGCGCACGGGACCTGGACGGGCTTTCGACGCGCCTCGCCCGAGTGGGGGCAGCGCAGATCGCCGACCTTCGCAAGCGGCTGGACGGTCTCGATCGGATGCGCCAGACTTTGGGCTACACCGAGACGCTCAAGCGCGGCTATGCGGTGGTGCGGGGTGACGGCGACGTGGTCACGGGCGTTGAGGCGGCAGAGGCGGCCGCTGTGCTCGAGATCGAGTTTTCCGACGGGCGCGTTGTAGTTGGCGGCGGCACCGCGAGTGGTCCGGCCCCGAAGCCCAAGAAGCCCAAGGACCCGCCGGCAGGGCAGGGATCGCTGTTCTGAAGCAAGCGGTGCGGGCTGACGCCCGCGCAGGTCTTGCGCCTGTTCGCCTGCGGCGAAACAGGCGCGGTGGCCGCCCCTGCCGGACCTTTGCGCGGGTCGGTGGGCCGGGGTTTGCGTATTTTCGGAAAGATGAAAGGGGCGATCAGACGCCCACTTCCGGTCCTTTGCAATAGAGAGGTTCGGCGCTTTCGCCGGTCTCGTAGAGTTCCGACCCTTCGGGGTCGTTCTCGAAGAGCGCCGTGAGCTTGCCGCCGTCCAAGTAGAAGGACCAGCATTGCGGGTCGTCGGGTCGGTCCTCGTAGACGAAGCAGACCTGGTCGTTCTGGTCATACCAGTAGCCCGACTTGCAGTCCCCATCGAGGTAGGACCAGCGGACCTTGCGCCCCGGCAGGTAATCCTCGCCGCCGTATTCGCCGCCGGTCGAGCCGTAGAGCAGCGTCTTGCCGGTGACATAGGCTTCGAACTCCTCGGGGGTGATCGGCTTGCCTTCGGCGGCGGCGAGCGAGGTCGGGAGGAGCGCCGGCAGGAAGGCGGCGAGAAGCGTGAGGCGGATCATGGAAGGCTCCTTTCGCGCCAGTCGGCGAGGCGCGGGTTCATGATGCGGCGCCAGATCTTCGGGAAAAGCGCGATCATGGCCATGGCAGGCAGGGTCGAGGGCAGGGTGGGCGCATCGGGCATCAGGCGCAGCGCCGGGTAGGGCCGCGCGGGATGGGCGTGATGGTCGGAATGCCGGGGCGCGTTGAGCATCAAGTGCCGGGAAAACCACTGGTTCGCGTTCCAGCTGTGGCCCGGTCCGATGGGTTCGAGCCGACCTTTGTCGCGGGTCTGGCGGCGCAGGCCGTAGTGCTGCACGTAGTCCGACAGCAGAAGCTGCGTCTGGGCATACCAGGCGATGAGGATAAAGCTGCCGAGCCCGCCCCAGCCGTGAAGCGCGAACATGGCGACGCAAAAGCCCAAGGCGCCCGTGCAGTAGGTGACGTAGGGGTTCATCCGCTTCGTCCCGGCGCGTTCGATGTCGGCCCGTTCTGCCCTGTATCCCTTGACGAAACTGCCCCACCATGCCCGTTTGGCGAAGCGGTAGAACCCCTCGTTCTCTCGGGCCGAATTGGGGTCTTCTGCCGAAGCGGCGAAGCGGTGATGCACCTTGGTGTGGGCCGAGGTGTGGTGGCCGAAGAGCAGCGAGATGTAGACCCATTTGCCAAGGGTGAAGAGCGGGCGCCGGCTGCGGTGGATGAGCTCATGGGCGTTGGAATTCGATACCTGCCCGAAGAAAAGCCCGGCGCCCGCGAAGAGCGCGAACCATGTCGCGAGGGGCAGGCTGCCCGAGGCGAGCGCGCCGACGACGGCGAAAATGAGCGGGAAATGCACGAGGGCCAGCGCGGCGGAGAGCAGGTCGGCCTCGGGCAGATCGCGGGCCGCAGCTGAGTCCTGGCCCGAAGGTGGGTCAGCGGGCGTGATCAGCGTGTCGAGCGAGAATGTGACGACCGTCATGTAAAGGAGCGCAAGCCACGGCCAGACCCCGCCATAGGTGGCCCCCGCTCCGATCAGGATGACAGGGGTCAGCGTCGCCGCGGCATAGGTGCCGACGAGCGGAAGGGCGCGGATCGTGTCGGGGTCGGTCATGGAACAACTCGCAAGGCTATCACATGATACCAGCACGGGCCGCGCCTGCAACGCCTGCCGCCCGCGGGCAACCGCGTCCCGCGACAGGTTGGATCACAGAAGTCTTGACGAGATGTGTGGCGCGCTCTTTTCTGCCGCCGAACGCAGGGCCGCGCGACAAAGCGGTTTGCGGCGGGGGAGAGGGGACAGACGCTTAATGGTTGCGAACTTTCTGGCTTGGACCGGGATCCTCATGGCGATGGTCTATCTGCCGATGTCGGAGGAACGGCCGGATTGGCTGCGGTCGGGCGTCAAGACCCTGCCGCTCCTGCTTTTTTCTTATTCGGCGTGGGAGTTCGGCGGCGGGCCGTTCCTCGTCGCGGGGCTGTTTCTTTCGGCGCTGGGCGACATGGCGCTGTCGCGGGACGGCGAGCAGACGTTTCTTTTCGGGCTCGCCGCCTTTGCCCTCGCACATCTTCTTTATATCCTGCACTTCCTGGGGATCGCCGAGGCACCCCTCTGGGAGGCGTTCCTTCGCAACGCGCCCATGGCGATTTTCCTCGTAGGCTATGCCGCGCTGGCCGAAATCTGGCTCATTCCGAATACCCGCCACCTCAAGTGGCCGGTGCGTGTCTACGTGTGGCTGATCACCCTCATGGGACTGGCCGCGCTGACCATGCCGATGGGTATTCCGTTTCTTGGCGCGGCTTTCTTCATCCTGTCGGACACGCTCCTTGCCTTTCAGCTTTTCCGTCTGGATGAGGACAACCCGCTGTCCGGGAGGCTCGTCTGGGCGATCTGGATTTCCTACATCGCGGGTCAGGCGCTGATCCTGTCGACCGCCTGAGATTTCCCCGCACACTCTTTTCATCATGGCGTTTCGCGATTAGGTCAGAACCAACAGCGGAGGCCATATGTCGTTTTTCTCGAAACTGAAGGATCGCCTGACCAAGTCGTCGTCCAAGCTCGAACAGGGGCTCGAGGCGATCGTCGAAGAGGGCGGCGTGGAAGAGGCCCTCGCGGCGGACCCGGAACCGGATGTTCCGCAGCCCGATCCGCCCAAGGCGCCCCAGCCCGCCGATCCGACCCCGACGCCCGAACCCACGCCCGTGCCCCAGCCGGACCTGCCCGAGGCCCCGGTCCCCGATACCCCGAAGCCCACGCCCGAGCCGGACCCGATCCCCGCGCCCGACGTGACCCCCGGACCGGGGCCGACCGTGCCGGGCAATTCACCCGCCGAAGTGCCGCCGCAGCCCGATGTAAACCAGCCGACCCCGCCGACCGAGGCGCCCCAGCCGCAGGATCCGAAATGGACCCCGCCGCCGTCGGAGCTGTCCGCCGGAGTCACCGCCGTGGCGGAGGCCGCGCTTGCGACCTCTCCCGCGCCGGTGACGCGGACACCCGAGAAACCGGGCCTCTTCGGGCGCATGTTCGGGCGGCAGGCGCAGCCGCAGACGGTGGTGCGCCGGGTGCTCGATGACGCCATGCTCGAAAGCCTCGAGGAGCTGATGATCGCCTCGGACATGGGCGTCGATACGGCGCTGCGCGTCTCGGCCAACATCGCCGAAGGGCGGCTGGGCAAGCGGCTCTCGGTCGAGGAGATCAAGTCGTTCCTCGCACTCGAGATCGCGCGGATCATGGAGCCGGTGGCCAGGCCGCTGCCGCTCTATCCCAAGCGCCCGCAGGTCGTGCTCGTCGTCGGCGTGAACGGCGCGGGCAAGACGACGACCATCGGCAAGCTCGCCTCGCAATTTCGCGCGGCGGGCAAATCCGTGGTGATCGCGGCGGGCGACACCTTTCGCGCCGCCGCCGTGGAACAGCTTCAGGTCTGGGGCCAGCGGGCGGGCGTGCCCGTGCTGACCGCGCCCGAGGGTTCGGATCCCGCTTCGCTCGCCTTCGACGCCATGACCAAGGCGCAGGAGGATGGCGCGGACCTTCTCATGATCGACACGGCCGGGCGGCTTCAGAACCGCGAGGATCTCATGCAGGAACTCGCCAAGATCGTTCGCGTCATCAAGAAGAAAGATCCCGATGCCCCCCACAACACGCTCCTCGTGCTCGACGCGACCACCGGTCAGAACGCCCTGAGCCAAGTCGAGACGTTCCAGAAACTCGCCGATGTCTCGGGTCTCGTGATGACGAAACTCGACGGGACCGCCAAGGGCGGCGTGCTCGTGGCGCTGGCCGACAAGTTCGGCCTGCCGATCCATGCCATCGGCGTGGGCGAACAGATCGACGACCTCGCTCCCTTTGACCCGGAAGACTTTGCCAAGGCGCTGACCGGGGCCTGATCCGTCGTTTGTCATGCCGGGGCACGGACTCCGTCGAACCATGGCAACTTGTTGGTCTTGTTAACCAAATCAACCGTCTCCCGAACAAACAAATTCCCCAATCCTCGGCTAAACGGGCGGTGAGCAACGCCAAACCTGAGGCCATTTCATGGGCAAGCGCCGCCAGCCAGAACCGATGATCGTGCTAAAGGGCACGCGCACCGCGATGTCCTTCGTACTCGAATCGCGTCGCCTCGCCATTGCCGAGCCTTACCCGGCCGAGGGGCAGCCCGGTTATTCCAGCATGGCCGATGTGCTGGCCCGCGCCGTCCTCTTTTCCAATTGGGAGGTGGTGGGAGCCGCTGCCCTGGTGCGTGCCGGGTCCGTGACGCGAGTGGTCGAGGCGGGGCTGTCCGGTCCCTACCGCACAGACGAGTTCATGCGCCGTCTCACCATGCGGATGCTGGCGGATGCGACCCACGAACTGATCGACACGCCGGTGATCGAGGATGCTTGGCGGCGCGAGGTCGACATCGGTGCCTTCATCAAACGCCGCCGGGTGAACCGGGCCGAGGACAAGGCGATGCGCCCGGAACCCATCGGGCCGCTCGAGATCCCGCTCGACGCCGCGATGCAGGCACGTTGGGCGAAATTCGACAGGATGCGCGGCGATGGAATGCCTCGTGCGCCCCGGAGCGTTTCCATGTAAGCACCCACCGTTCACAAACGGGTCGGGTGCTTGGGCGACTTCATCATTTCCTTGGAAGGCACCGAGGCGGGCAAGCAGCTCGCCCTCGGTCTCGCGCTCATGGCGGCGCTTCTCCACGCGTTCTTCGGTGCGCTGCAAAAGGGCCGCCATGACCCGTGGCTGTCGCGGGGCGCGATTGACTTTTTCTACGGTGCCATGGCCGCGCCTTTCGCGCTTTTCGTCGTGCCTTGGCCCACGGCGGAGATGATCCCGCTCTTCATAGTCGTCTGGGCGATCCATGTGGTTTACAAGCTGTGCCAGGCGTTTACCTATACGCTGGGCAGCTACACCGTGGTCTATCCCGTGGTCCGGGGCACCGGTCCGCTCTTTACCGTCTTTGGCGCCGGGCTGATCTTCGGCGAGCATTTCACATGGGTGCAATGGGGCGGTGTCGCGCTGCTCGTGGGGGCGATCTACGGGCTGGCGCTCTACAACCTCAAGCACTGGCAGGTGGGCCGGGACAAGCTCAAACCGGCGCTCGCCATGGCGGTGCTCACGGGGCTTTGCGTGGCCGCCTATACGACCATCGACGCCTATGGCATCCGGTCCACCCCCGATCCCTTCACCTTCCTCGCGTGGTTCTTCATGATCGACGGGCTGACCTTTCCGATCGTCGCCGCCGTCCGCTACGCCCGGATGGAGGACAAGCCGACGCTTGGTCCGCTCGCACTGCGCGGCATCATCGGGGCCTTCACCGCGCCGCTCAGTTTCGGGGCCATCATGCTCGCCACCCGCCTGGACGATGTGGGTGAGGCGGCCGTGCTGCGCGAGACATCGACCGTCTTCGCCGCACTCATCGGCTGGCTGGTGCTGGGCGAGAAAGTGGGTCCCAGACGCCTCATCCTCATGGCGCTTATCGCGCTGGGGGCTGTAATCGTCGAGGCGGGAGGTTAAGTAAGGCTGATCCAACCGTCACCGAAAGACGTAAGGCCATTATGACCTCCGAGACCACCGACATGACCGCCAGCGAAACGTCCGCTTCCCAGACACCCGAACGCAAAGTGAACCCGTGGCTGCGGGCATCGCTCGAATACGGGCCGATCCTCGCGTTCTTCGTGGGCTACATGATCGTGCGCAACATGAGCTTCACTGTGGGCGGGCGCGAATACGAGGGTTTCCTGGCCGTTACCGCCGGGTTCATTCCGCTCCAGATCATCTGCACCTTCTTTCTCTGGCGGGTGACGGGCAAGCTGTCGGCGATCCAGATCCTGACGGTCATTCTGGTCGCCGCGATGGGTGGCGTGTCGATCTGGCTCAACGATGAGCGTTTCATCAAGATGAAGCCCACGATACTTTACGTGTTCTTCTTCGTGATGCTGGGCTTCGGCCTTCTGCGCGGGCAAAGTTACCTACGTGTCGTCATGGAGCACACCCTGCCCATGACCGACGAGGGCTGGATGATCCTAACCCGCCGCGTCGCCTTTTTCTTTGCCGCGCTGGCGGTGGCGAACGAGCTGGTCTGGCGCACCATGTCCACGGATGCCTGGGTGAACTTCAAGACCTTCGGTCTGCCCGCGGCGCTGTTCCTGTTCTTCATGACCCAGTCGCGGCTTTTCTCGAAATATGGCATCGAGAAGGACGAAACCGCCGCCGAGGGCTGAGTTCAACGGGTTTTTGCGCTGGTTTCACGGTGAAATCCTGTTCGGGCACCGTGAAACCTGTCGCCTTCAACGCTTGAACAGCACTTTCTGCGCGTCCTTGTCGTCCTGTAGCTTCGACCGCTTGTCCGCCCCGACGGCCATCCCGCGCTTGACCGCATCGCGCGCGCCGATGGTGTCGAGCCAGCGGGCGAGGTTGGGTTTGTCGTCGAGCGTCTGCTCCTGCCGTTCCCAAAGCGAGGCCCAGCCGTAACAGGCCATGTCGGCGATGGAATAGAAGTCGCCCGCGAGGAACTCCGTCTCCGCCAGCTTGCGGTCCATCACGCCGTAAAGGCGCCCGGCCTCGGCCCGGTAGCGGTCCTTGGCATAGGGAAGGTCGTTGGGCGGGTCCATCGCCGGGGCATAGGTGAGGAAGTGATGTGCCTGACCCGCCATGGGGCCAAGTCCGCCCATCTGCCACATGAGCCACTGGTCCACCGCGATCCGGTCGCGTTCGGTCGGTCCGCAGAACTGCCCGGTCTTGCGCGCGAGATACTGGAGGATCGCGCCGCTTTCAAAGATTGCTATGGGCGCGCCGTCCGGTCCGTCGGGATCCACGATGGCGGGCATCCGGTTGTTGGGCGCGATCTTGAGGAAATCCGGCTCGAACTGCTCGCCCTTGCCGATGTTCACGAACTTGACCTCGTAGGGCAGTCCCATCTCTTCAAGCGCAATGGTGATTTTCCAGCCGTTGGGCGTGGGCCAGTAGTAAAGCTCGATGGGGGCGGGCATGTCAGGTTCCTCTCGTTGTGAGAGGGTCAGGATGACAGATGTGCGCCGAGCGGCAAGGGGGCGTCGGCAGGCGCCTCTGGCAGGGCGAGCCATCCGGGCGGCAGGTCACCGCGCAAAACCGCGCCGTAGAGCGGCAGGAGACCGGGGCGCAGGTAGGTCGACCAATGGCAAATGCGCGCCGAGGGGGCGGCGATGGGATGACCGAACCGGGCCAGCCGGTCGCGCGTCGCCTCGCGGTCGATGGCCAGATCGGTCCACCCCGGCAGCGAAAGCCCCGCGCCCAGCGGGCGACCACGCAGCCCCAAGGCAGCGGTCAGCATCGCGTCGAAGAGGGCGTTCTCGCGGCTCGTGACATTGAGCACTTCGGCCCACCGACCTGCGGGGGATGCCATTGCGGCGGCCGCACAGGCGCGGGTTTCTGCCCCGGCGAGCAACACGAGCCGCCCCACGCGCCCCTCGGGCGCGTGACGCAGGGCCGACAGTGCGACGCGCGCGCCGAGGGAATGGCCCAGCAGGTGCGCTGGCCGGTCGAGTGCCGTCAGAAGCGAGCCGAGCTCCCGCCCCGCTGCTTCGGCACGGGCATAGGCCGTCCAGATCGACCCGGTGGCCCGCCAGCCAAAGGCGACTACCAGCGCCTCGGGACCCAGCCGCAGGTGACGGGGCCAAGACAAGAGCTTCCAGCCCGACCGGCTCGCGTCGGGCGAAAGGATCGAATCGTGCGGGCAATGGCCGGGCAGGCCGGGGGCATATTTGTAACCGTGGATCAGGATGACGACGGGGGCCGTAGCGGGAAGGGCCGCAAGCGCCCTGGCCAGCGCGTCCGCGTCATGGGTCAATTCCTGCGCGCCCGCATTCACGATGAGATGGGCCATGATCCGCATCCCCGTTTGCCCCTTGGATGGACCCAACTTGCGCCTGTGCCGTGACCTCGGGATGAAGTCTGCGTAACGGTGCGGTAACAGATGCGGGGGCGTAAGGTCGGGCGTTCAGCCTTGCGGGCTTGACGCATCGTGGCCATCGGCGTATCGCCATCCCCGTGGCGCTTTGTTCACCGGATTGCGGGCCACGTTAAACAATCCGCTAAAGAGGTCTGGGACGGTCAGACGCCCCCGACTTGGATCGGTGGGCGTTTTTGTTTGCGCGGGGCACGCGCGAGAAGACCGGAGAGCGGACATGACGAATTACTCGAAACGGACCCAGATGGTGCACGGCGGTGTGCGCCGGAGCCAGTATGGCGAGCTGTCCGAGGCGATGTTCATGACGCAGGCCTTCGTCTATCCGAACGCCGAGGCGGCCGAGGCGCGCTTTGTCGGTGCGGGCGAGGACGAGTTCATCTATGCGCGCTACGGCAACCCGACGAACCGCATGTTCGAGGACCGGATTGCGATGCTCGAAGGGACCGAGGACGCCTTTGCCTGCACCTCGGGCATGGCCGCGGTCAACGGCGCGCTCATGGCGCTGACCAAAGCGGGGGACCACGTAGTGTCGAGCCGCGCGCTCTTCGGGTCCTGTCTTTATGTTCTCGAAGAGGTGCTTGGGCGCTTCGGGGTCGAGATCACGTTGGTCGACGGCACCGACAACGCGGCTTGGGAGGCGGCGATCCGCCCCGACACGCGGCTCGTGTTCTTCGAATCGATCTCGAACCCGACGCTCGAGGTTGTGGACATGGCGCATGTGGTGAAATGCGCCCATGCGGTCGGGGCGCTGGTGGTCGCGGACAACGCGATGATCACGCCGGTCTATTCCTATGCCGCGAAACTGGGCGCGGACCTGGTGGTCTATTCCACGACCAAGCATGTGGATGGGCAGGGCCGGATGCTGGGCGGCGCGATCTGCGGGTCGCGCGAGCTCATTCGCGGCCCGATCGAAACCTACATGAAGCATACCGGGGGCGCGATTAACCCGTTTGCGGCCTGGACGCACCTGAAGGCACTGGAAACCATCGACCTGCGGGTGCGCGCGCAATCGGAAAGCGCGATCAAGGTCGTCGAGGCGCTGTCGGGGCACGAGAAACTTTCCTTCGTGAACTATCCGACGCATCCGTCGCATCGCCAATATGACCTCGCGATCTCGCAGGCGCCCTCGGCGGGCACGGTGCTGGCATTCGAGGTGAAGGGCGGCAAGGAGGCCTGCTTCACCTTCCTCAATGCACTCGAGATTTTCATTATTTCCAACAACTTCGCCGATGCGAAGAGCATCGCGACACATCCGGCGACGACCACGCACCAGCGGCTTCCTCAGGAGCAGAAGGACGAGCTCGGGATCTCGGACGGTCTCGTGCGTCTGTCGGTGGGGCTCGAAGATCCGTCGGACCTGATCGCGGACCTCATGCAGGCCTTGGATAGGCTGTGACCTGATCCAATAGGGCGAATCGGGCGTATTCTGGTAAATGTGACGCTTCGGCCCCATATGAGGGTCGGACAAGCGGAGGGGCCGCCATGAACCACGTGACCAAGATCGCTGCGATTGACCGGCGCGATGCCGAAAGGGCATTGGACGTGCTGCGCGACTGGGCGGCTCAGGCGGACCCGGCCGAGGTCGCGGCGCTCGACCCGGCCATCTCGCGGCTCCTGCCCGATGCACCGCTTGGCAACTACCCGGACCTCTCGCGCACCTATAACGCGGAGTTCGAGGTGGACGCGGCCTACAAAGCTTCGCTGCCCGACCTTCAGAACGGTCCCGCGAGCCTCATCCAGGGCGAAAAGGCGGTCATCCAGCACGTGGGGATTTCCAACTTCCGCTTGCCGCTGCGCTACCGTACGCGTGACAACGGTGACCTGACGCTCGAAACCTCGGTTACGGGCACCGTGAGCCTAGAGGCCGAGAAGAAGGGCATCAACATGAGCCGCATCATGCGGTCCTTCTACACCCATGCGGAAAAGACGTTCTCCTTCGAGGTGATCGAGGCGGCGCTCGACGACTACAAGTCAGATCTGGGCAGTCTCGACGCTCGGATCGAAATGTCCTTTTCCTTCCCTGTGAAGGTGCAAAGCCTGCGCTCGGGCCTTCAAGGCTATCAGTATTACAATATTGCGCTGGAACTGGTGGAAGCCGAAGGCGTGCGCCGCAAGTTCATGCATCTGGACTACGTCTATTCTTCGACCTGCCCCTGTTCGCTGGAGTTGTCCGAACACGCCCGACAGTTCCGCGGGCAATTGGCCACGCCTCATTCGCAGCGGTCGGTCGCGCGGGTGTCGGTCGAGATGGCGCCGGATCAGTGCTGCCTGTGGTTCGAGGACCTGATCGACCTCTGCCGGGCAGCCGTGCCGACCGAAACGCAGGTGATGGTGAAACGCGAGGATGAACAGGCCTTTGCCGAATTGAACGCGGCCAATCCGATTTTTGTCGAGGACGCGGCGCGGCTCTTTACCGAGCAGCTCAAGGCGGACCCTCGGATCGCCGATTTCCGTGTGGTGGCGAGCCATCAGGAAAGTCTGCACAGCCACGACGCTGTGTCGATCCTGACCGAGGGCGAGACGTTTCGCGCAACGTCGCTCGACCCGCGGCTCTTTGCCTCGCTCATCCACACTGGCTGAGCGCCACGCGGGTTCCCCGTCGGCATTTTGTTAACCAACCAGTCCGATCGGTCCCGGTCAGCATGTGGCGCGCCTGAGAAAAGGCGCGCCATTTCAAGAAGTTGAGCCGTCCCGGCGTGGCCAGATCTCTCGCTGGCCTTAACTTCGGATTAGTCATTTCCCGCTACCTCTGGCCTCGACCTATCAAACGAGGGCAGACATGGCAGAGTTTCCAGACTGTGCACCCGACATCGCGACGGCAGAGGCCTGCCGCGCCCGTCTCGACGCGCTCATTTCAGATGGGCCGGTAGAGATCGACGCGACCGACTGGGCCGAGACCGACATCGCGGGGCTCGGCGTGCTTGCGGCCGGCTTCGCGTCGGCGGCGGCGCGGGGGCAAACTCTTTCCGTGCGGCTCCCTGAAGCCGGCGGCCTGCGTGCGACCCTCGCCCGAGCGGGCTTTTCCTCGACTGAACTCGACGTAAGGGGCGACATCTGGCGCGGATTTGCCTGACAGGACGCAGACCGCGGAACGACGCAAAACCGGAGCAAGACATGACCAAGACGATCATGACCATCGACGATTCTCCCTCCGTCCGACAGATGATCAGGACCACGCTCGGCGCCGCGGGGTATCGGGTGATCGAAGCGAACGACGGGCGCGATGCTCTGGCGAAACTTGCCAGCGAACGCCCCAACGCGATCCTGACTGATCAGAACATGCCGAATATGGATGGCCTGACCTTCATCAGGACCTATCGCCAGCAAAGCTATTCGGTGGGTGTGCCGATCGTGTTCATCTCAACGGAAACCAACGGGGCGCTTCGGGCCGAGGCGAAACAGGCCGGCGCCATGGGCTGGATGGTGAAACCCTTTGATCAGGCGCAACTACTCAACGTCGTGCGAAAGGTCGCGGGATGAGCCAGGACGACGCCGCACAGGTCTTTGCGCTCGAGGCCCTCGATCTTCAGGCTTCGATCGAACGAAACCTGCTCGATCTGTCCGAGGATCCGTCGAACCGCGACCTCATCGACACGCTCTTTCGCGAGTTGCACACGCTCAAGGGGTCGAGCGCGATGTTCGGCTTCACGGCCCTGTCGCGGTTCGTGCATGAGTTTGAAACTGCCTTCGAGACCCTTCGCGAACCGGGCGGGCGCGCGAGTGCCGATCTCGTCGCGGTGGCGCTCGCCGCCTGCGATCACTTCGAACGGCTGTTGACCGCCCCGGAAAAAGCGGGGCCCGACAGCGAGGCTATTCTTCATCGCCTGCGGCTCTCATTGGGCGGTGGGTATGGCGAAAGCTCGCAAGTCTCCTTCCAGGGAGATGTGCCCCCGGACCTGTCCGTCAATGCGCATACTTCGGCGGGTCCCGCGCAAGGAACGGGACAGGGTGACAGCCCTTTAGCGGACGGCTGGACGATCCGTCTGGCGCTGGGTCCCCAGGCGTTGTCTCTCGGAATCAATCCGCTTGGCGTGCTCGACGATCTGCGGGGCCTGTCGGCCGACGCGGATATTCGCATCCTATGCGACAAGACAATCACGCTCGACGCGCTTGATCCCCTCGAACCACCCTTCGCATGGGAGATCAGGTTGCCCGCTACGGTCGAACGGGCGCAGCTGGACGACGTCTTCCTTTTCGTATCCGACGACCTGTCGCTCGACATTCGACGAGCCGGGACACAGGCACCGGACGGTGTCGTCGAGGATCAGCGCCACACTGAACACCCTGTCCCCGGCGCCACGTCTCCGGTGACGCCGCTGCCGCCCGCCGCTGCCGGGTCCGACACCGAAACCCTGCGCAGCCGGCAACAGGCGCCTTCTTCCATGCGGGTCGAGACGGAGCGGCTCGACGAATTGATGGACCGTGTCGGGGAACTCGTCATCGCCGAGGCGCGCCTTCACGAGATTTCCGCCGACCTGGGAAACGGCGCCCTCCTGACCATCGCCGAAGATATTCGGCGCCTCACCTCGGGAATGCGCGACACGACCATGACGATTCGCATGGTACCGGTCGGCTCGCTTTTCGGTCGCTGCCGCCGGCTCGTGCATGACCTGTCGGGCCAGTTGGGCAAGCCGCTCGATCTCGTCACTACAGGGGGCGATACGGAACTCGACAAGACGGTCATCGAGGCGCTTGGCGATCCCCTGGTCCATATGCTGCGCAATTCCGTCGACCATGGCATCGAGTTGCCAGAGGTCCGGCGGGCCGCGGGCAAGCCGGACCATGGCCAGATTACCATCGCGGCGCGGCAGGCTGGCACCGAAGTGGAAATCACCATCGCCGACGACGGCAAGGGGCTCGACCTCGAAAAAATCCGTGAACGCGCGATCGAGCGGGGGCTGATCCAGCCGACCGACCATCAGAGCGAGACGCAGACCCGCCTTCTGATCTTCGAACCTGGGTTTTCGACCGCGCCGTCCGTCACTGAACTTTCCGGCCGAGGTGTCGGCATGGACGTTGTGCGCACGACGCTCAAGGCTCTTCGCGGCCAGATCGAGGTCGACAGCGAGCCGGGCCATGGCACGACGATCAAGTTGCGCTTGCCGCTCACCCTCGCGATCATGGATGGCCTTCTGGTCGAGGTCGGGACCGAGCGCTACACGATCCCGCTCGCCGCGGTCGAGGAATGTGTCGAACTGCCGGGCGAGTTGGCCACGGGCAGGGGGCAGTCCAATTTCCTGCGAGTGCGCGACGAGCTCGTCCCGTTCCTCAGCCTTGCAAGGCTCTTCGATGTGCCGGAACCACGTGCGCAATGGCAGAAGGTGGTGATCGTCAGTTCCGCCGCGGGCCGCGTCGGCTTGCTCGTCGATCGCATCGTGTCCACGAACCAGACTGTCATCAAGCAACTGTCCCGTCTGCACGAGGGTCTCAAGAACTTCTCTGGCGCGACGATCCTCGGCGACGGCAAGGTCGCGCTCATTCTGGATGTGAGCAATCTCGTCGGACATGGGCAGGCGATCGAGGCAGCCGCGCGCCAATCGGAAAGGGCCGCCTGATGCGCCATGTCACCTTCCGCCTCGACGGCGAGATGCTCGCCATCCCGACCTCGGTGCTGCGCGAGATACTGGAGCCCGTCGCTGTGACGCGAGTCCCGCGGGCCGCGGCCCTTTCGGTCGGGCTCATCAATGTGCGCGGGAGCATCGTGCCGCTCGTCGATCTGCGCGTGGCCCTGCGGTTGCCCGTCACGCCGGACACGGCGGACACACGCTTGCTGGTCCTGGATACCCGGATCGGGGACCTTCCCCTGTCGGTCGCTGTCATCGCCGAAAGCGTTCACGACGTCGTCGATATTCTCGAGTCCCAGGTGGATCGCGTGCCCTCGATCGGCAGCCGATGGCCACCCGAACTGGTGAGAGGCATCGCGCGACATGTCCGGACTTTCATAACGCTTCCGGACCTGGAGGCCATTTTCGAGCAATCGGATGCGGCGCTGCTGCCCGATTGCAAGGCGAGTTGAAAAGGGAAAATAACATGCGTCTGACGATCAAGATGAAGCTGCTCGGAGCTTTCAGCGTGCTGGGGCTGGCGATGGCCGCGACCCTGGTCATCGCGATCCGCGACCTGAGTTTGCTCAACACCAGCGTTACCGGGCTCGTGGAGCGGGAGGTGGCGCTTCTCGAGCTCAGCAGCGATCTGGAAATCCTGGAACTCGAAGCGCAGCGCAGCCTGCGCGAGCTGCTGCTGGGCGCGGACCCCGCCGAACAGGCCGCGATTCTCGAAGAGCGCACGGAGATCGTCGGGAAAATTGCGGATACGCTGACCGCGCTCGACGCGCTGGTCGAAGACGATGATCGCATTCTCTTCGAAGACATGAGCGCCCTTTCCGCTTCGGGCCGGGTCGTTGGGGGGCGTGTGACCGGTATGGTAGAGGCGGGCAATACCTCGGCCGCGCGGACGATCCTGTCGCGCGACGGCGCGCAGAACTGGTCCGCGCTGGACAGCAAGTTGCAGGACTTCCGCACGGCACAGCGTCGACATATGGCGCAGGCGTCGGAAGCGGCATATGCAACCTTCGCTTCGGCACGGTTCATCCTGATCGCCGTCGCCATCGCAGCCCTCACCGCCGCTTCCGCGATCGCGGGTTGGACCGTGCTCACGATCAATGCCGGCCTGAGGCGAGTGATGGCGCTCGCCGAACAGGTGTCGCAGGGCAAACTGACCGTCAGGACCGAGGCGACGGGCAATGACGAGATAACCGATCTCAGCCGCTCGCTCACGGAGATGGTGTCCCGGCTCCGCAGTATCGTGGGAGATATCTCGTCGGCGGCCCAGAACGTGGCCTCGGGGGCGGAACAGCTGTCAGGGACCGCCGTGCAGATGAGCGAAGGCGCGACGGAACAGGCCAGCGCAACCGAAGAGGCATCCGCCTCGATGGAGGAAATGGCAGCCAACATCCAGCAAAACGCCGAACATGCGCGTGAAACCGAACGCATGGCCATCAAGTCGGCTGAGGAGGCGAGCGCTTCGGGTCAGGCGGTGACCCGCGCCGTGGATGCGATGCAGACGATTGCAGAGCGCATCATGGTTGTCCAGGAAATCGCGCGGCAAACCGACCTGCTTGCGCTGAACGCAGCGGTAGAGGCCGCGCGCGCCGGCGAGCATGGTCGGGGCTTTGCCGTGGTCGCCTCGGAAGTGCGCAAGCTGGCTGAGCGCAGCCAGACGGCGGCGGGTGAAATCTCGTCTCTTTCCTCCAGCACCTTGCGCGCGGCAAAAGAAGCGGGCGACATGCTGTCGGCCCTTGTGCCCAATATCGAACACACCGCGCAACTCGTGGCGTCGATCACCCGGTCGAACGAGGAAAACGCGACGGGTGCCACCCAGGTCAACCTGGCCATCCAGCAGCTCGACAAGGTCACGCAGGAAAACACGGCCGCCTCCGAGCAGATTTCATCGACGGCGGTGGAACTCTCGGGGCAGGCCGACAGCCTGCGCAACTCGGTCGGTTTCTTCGACCTCGGCGATCGTCCCGGGGTCGTGATGCGTGCAAGGGCGTCTGGCCTCACAAGATCGTCGCCGCCCACCCGCCGTGCAACGACCGGTTTCGACTTCGATATGGGTTCGCATGAGGACGAACTGGATCGGCAGTTCATGGCGGCCCCGGGTCAAGGTGCCATCGGTCAGGGGCAGGTCGCATGAACGGCGTGGGAACCGTCGTGACCTTTGGCGTCGGGGACGAAACCTTTGCGATCCCGGTTTCCAAGGTGCAGGAAGTGCTCGAGATGCGGCAGATCTCCCGCTTGCCGGACAGCCCGGGGCATGTCCTGGGCGTCATCGACGTGCGTGGTCATGGGGTTTCGGTGATCGACTTGCGCAAAGTCATGAAGTTGCCCGACCAGGACGACGGCGACGCGACGCGGATCATCGTCCTGTGGCTCGACGAAGACGATCTCGTTGCGAGGGTCGCGATGCGGGCGGACCGCGTCTACGAGGTCACCTTGCTGGACGATGACAGGATAGAACCCGTACCCGAGGCCGAGCTCCTGCGGTGGGATTGCAGACTCGTGACAGGTCTTGGCCGCCGCCACGAAGCCTTCGTCGCCCTGATCGACCTCGACCATCTGTTCGCCGCGCTTCCCTCCCGGCTTGCCGCCTGACACGGAGAAACCCAGCCTTGCCTCAAGTGACCAGGTTTGAAGAACCCAAGACGCTAGGGGTCGAGCCGACCGATCGTTTTCAAAGGTTCGCCGCGTTTGTTCGTCGCGAGGTCGGAATCAAGCTCGACGCTTCGAAACGGTCAATGGTGGAGACCCGTCTTCGGCGGCGTTTCACGTTGCTGCACTGTGAAAGCCTTGACGACTATCTCACCTACGTTTTCGAGAATGGGGCGCTCGACAGGGAACGTCCGGTCATCGTGAATGCGGTTACGACCAACAAGACGGATTTCTTCCGCGAGCCGCCGCATTTCGATCATCTCATGGCTGAGGCGCTGCCTGAAGCAATCGCGCGCCGCCGATCCGTCTCGGACAGGGTCAAGATTTGGTCGGCGGCCTCGTCCACCGGGGCAGAGGCCTGGACCGCAGCAATCTGCTGCGCCGAGTATGCCCTTCGGCACGGACCCTTCGACTGGGGCATCATCGGCACGGATGTGAACTCGGAGGTGATCACGCAGGCGCAGACCGCGATTTTCGACGATACGTTCGTCGCGCCTGTCCAACCAGATCTGCGACAGCGCTACTTCAGGACCGGTCAGGGCGATTTTGCAGGTCAATCGCGCATCATTCCCGAACTGCGCGCACGCGTCAGATTCTTCGAGCACAACCTCTTGTCCGGCGTGGCCCTGCGTGATTGCAACCTCGACGTCGTGTTCTTGCGCAACGTGCTGATCTATTTCGGGGCCGCGGATCAGGATCGTGCGATTGCGCAGGCTGCCAGGAGCCTCGTGCGAGGTGGCATTCTATACCTTGGTCATTCCGAAGCCATGAGCATGCGACACCCGGATTTCGACGTGCTCGGGCCATCGATCTATCGGAAACGTTAGGGGACAGTCATGAAAGACAAGATCAATGTCATGGTCGTGGACGACAGCCCGTCGGTGCGGGCACTTCTGACGTCCTTCATCCGGCAGGACCCTGGGCTCGAGCTTTGCGGAACAGCGCAGGACCCCTTCGAAGCGGCGGAGAAGATCCGCGACCGATTGCCGGACGTGCTCTTGCTCGACCTTCACATGCCTCGGATGGATGGCCTGACGTTTCTGAAAAAGATCATGTCGCAGCGGCCGCTGCCGGTCATCGTGATTTCGTCGCTCGCTCGTGAGGGGTCCGAGACCACACTCAAGGCATTGGAACTCGGCGCGGCTGACGTTCTCCTCAAGCCGCAGATTTCCTCGCAGCGCGATCGCCAGGAAGCGGCGATCCGGATTTCGGATTGCATCCGGGCCGCCGTGCAGACCGGGACCCGCCGTCACCGCAAGACGGTTGCCATGGCCCCGGGCGAAAAACACACGGCCGACGTGATCCTTCCACGCGCGACCGGAGGCCCCCCCAGAATGCAGCCCCGGTTCATCGCCCTCGGCGCCTCGACCGGCGGAACGGAGGCGTTGCGCACCGTGTTCGAGGAATTGCCTGCGGACCTGCCCCCGATCGCGGTTGTTCAGCACATGCCGCAGGGCTTCACCACAGCCTTTGCCAACCGGCTCAACACGACCTCCGCGGTCGAGATATTCGAGGCAGAGGATGGCCGCATCATCCAGCCGGGGCAGGCCGCGATCGCACAGGGAAATCGGCACCTGACCATTCATCGCGACGCTTCGGGCTATCGTATCCGTCTGCGCGACGGTCCCTGCGTGTCACGCCACCGTCCCTCTGTCGATGTCCTGTTTCGTTCGGTCGCACAGACCGTGGGCGGCAGTGCCTTGGGCGCGATCCTTACGGGCATGGGGGATGACGGTGCTGCCGGTCTGCTCGAACTGCGCGAGGCCGGTGCGTATACCCTGGCGCAGGACGAGGCGACGAGCGTGGTGTTCGGCATGCCCCGCGTGGCCATCGACCTCGGGGCGGCGCATCGCATATTGCCGCTTGGCCGCATCGCGGGCGAAATCGTCAACTGGAACGCTTCTCAGCGTCAGATTGCATCATGACGGTCGCCGAATCCCTTGGCGGGCCAGCACCCGACACCGCGGCAGATCGCGGGTGGGGGCAGCTTGGCAACCTGCGCGCGCGGATCGAGACGTCCTTTCTGAAGGCGGGCGACAATGTCGAGAAACTGGTCCTGGGGCTTGCGTCTTTGCAGGAGCCGTTGAAGACGCTGACCGGGGTCCGGTCAGAGAAATGGACGGCGTTGTCCAAAGGGCTCGATGCTCTCTCAGTGCTCGAGAAGGAGCTGGGCGCCGCGCTTCTTGAATACCACCGGATCGTTGGCGCGATGATCCTTGCCTCCGATGGGCTCGACGGCGAGATTGCGGATCTGCGGCGCATCATCCGTACGATGAAGATCGTTGCCCTCAACGCCCGCGTCACTGCCTCGGCGGTGTCCCACCGCGAGGGCGGGCTTGAGGTCTTTACCAATATCGCGGGCGATCTTGTCGCGGAGGCCGACGAGACGCTGGCGGAGGTCGTCGATCTGCTCGACAAGGTCCAGCGCAACATCGGGGCGTCGGTCCACGATTGTCTCGAGCGCGCCTGGCGGGAACTGGACCAGGTCGCTGCTATGCTGGGCCTTGTGTCGCAGACCCTCGGACCCCTCGCCGCGGCGGGGGCCGCCGGAGATGACTTCGGTCCGGCCCTGCAGGATCGCCTGATGGACCTGAGCCGGACCATGGCCGGGGCCTTGGTGGCGCTGCAGGTCGGCGACCGGACACGTCAACGGCTCGAGCATGTCGAGGTGATCGCCGCGCAGGGGCATGGCAAGTCGTCCGGTTTCATCCTCTCCCTGGCGCGGGAACAACTGTCTGACACGGCGGAGGAATTTCGAACGGGCGTGTCGATGGTTAGGGAGCGGCTCGAGGATGCCCTGAGGCTGGCCCACACTTTTGGCGGCGTCGAACGGACAGAGCCGGGTGGGCATGTCGAAGCATCGGAGACGGCAAACGACGCGGAAAGGATCCTGTGGCAGGTGCGATCCATCCAGCATGGCATCGCCGCCTTGCAGGAGACGCGGACCGAATTGCAGGCCCTCGTGACCGAGATCGTGGATTACTTTGCCGCACTCGATGTCGCGCTGGCACATATCAATTCTCTCGAACACCAGATGCAACTGGTCGGGATCAACGCGGTCATCGCCTGCGGCCGGCTCGGACAGGAGGGCATGGCGCTAAAGGAAGTTGCGAACCAGCTGTCGGGGTTCGCGAGCGATGTGTCGCGCCTGCTTGCAACGGTGCGGCGCAGGCTCGCGTCGGTTGAGGTCCTGGCCGACGAACTGACCGGCGATCTTGCGGCCAAGCCGGGTCTGCTCATCGCCGACATGAGCGAGAAGAGCACGTCGATCATGTTGGAACTCGAAGACATCTTCCGGAAATCGGACCTCGTGACGACGGAAATGGTTGCACTGTTCGAGCGGCTGCAACGGCGGGTTCCCGAGGATACGGCCCGTCGCGGGGCGCTCAAGGGGACGCTTGCGGACCTTGTCGACAGCATTCCCGTGCCTGCCTTGATCGAGGCAACACCGCCGATGGACCTGATCAACGGCCCGATCTTCCACGCCTATTCGGTCGAGCGCGAACGCGCGCTTCACGACGACTTCTGTGGTCGGCACGGACTGCAGAAACAGGTCCATGTCGAAGAGGACGCCGCGCGCCAAACCATGGACGACATCTTCTTCTGATCCCGTGGTGAGACCGCCATGACGACGATTGCCGCTGTTTCCACGATCAAACGAAAAGGATACCCGATGATTTCCACCAGGATCGCCCTCATTCTGTCGCTCGGCTTTGGCGCCTTGGCATCACCCTTGTCATCCAATCCGACAGCCGATCACGATCATGGGACGGACCCGACCGTCGTCACAGTGGCCATGGATGCGACCCAGCCGGCCCCCGGCCGTGACGGGGCCGAGGCGGTGCGCCATGACGGGGGTGCGCCGCATTGGACCTACGACGGCGCCGAAGGACCGGCGTCTTGGGGCTCGCTGACAGAGGACTTCGGCCTGTGCGCGACCGGGCAGGAACAATCTCCGGTAAACCTTACGCGGGCCATCCGTGCCGAGGCCGAGGCAGTGCAACTCTTTTGGAACGCCGCTGCGGACTGGATGGTGTCCAACAATGGGCACACAATACAGGTCAGCACGAAAAACGGTGGCTTGATGACGGTGGACGGGACGGATTTCGAGCTTGCCCAATTCCATTTCCATACGCCCTCGGAACATGCAATCGACGGCAGGCGGTCCCCGATGGAGGTGCATTTCGTGCACAAGTCCGCGTCCGGTGCGCTCGCGGTCGTGGGCGTCATGATCGAAGGCGGTGGGACCAACGGATTGTTCGAAGCGATCATGGCGGCGGCCCCCTCGTTCGAGGGTGAGGCCGGCGTCGGGGTGCGCGATCCGGGCGATCTGCTCCCGTCCCAGACCGGGTTCTACCGTTATCAGGGTTCACTCACCACGCCGCCCTGTTCGGAAACGGTGCTCTGGACCGTGATGAAAGAGCCGGTGCAGGTGTCCGAGCGTCAGATTCAAGCGTTCCAGCAGATCTTCGCGATGAACGCCCGGCCCCTTCAGGACGTGCATCGACGCTTTGTTCTGGCCAATTGAAGGATATGTCCACCCCTGCATTGCCGGGGGCGGGGACCGGCCTCCGAACGCGACACTCCGGCGGATCGGGACCGCGCCGCGCCCCGGGTCGTCAGATGCTGTGATCGTGCAATCCGGACGAAGGGTGGCGCAGTTGCCCCGGCGGTGCCGCCAATGCGCCAAGCGGGCCTCGACACAGCTTGACAGTCGGTGAGCGCGACGCCAACGCTCTGCCCATGTTCGACCTGCGCCCCGTGGTCTATGTCATCGGCTGGCTCGTCGCCGCGCTCGGCGTCACGATGCTCATCCCGATGTTGGTGGATCTCTACTTCGGCAGGCCCGATTGGGCCGTTTTCCTGCAGTCCGCCGTCATCACGGTGACGCTGGGTGCCGCCATGTCCATCGCGTCGGCCAATGGGGTCAGTGCGGGGCTGTCCGTTCAGCAGACGTTCTTCCTGACCACGCTCGTTTGGGTCGCGCTACCGGCCTTCGGCGCGCTCCCTTTCATCTTTTCCGAGATCGGCGCGCGCCCCGTGGACGCGATCTTCGAGGCGATGTCGGGCATGACGACCACGGGGTCCACGGTGTTTTCGGGCCTCGATACGATGCCCGAGGGGATCCTGCTCTGGCGGTCGATGCTCCAGTGGTTCGGCGGCATCGGGATCATCGTCGTCGCCATGGTGTTTCTGCCTGAACTGCGCGTCGGCGGGATGCAGATCTTCCGCTCGGAGGCCTTCGAAACGATGGGCAAGGTCCTGCCCCGCGCCGCGGAGATCGCCGGTCAGATCAGCTGGATCTACGTGGCGCTGACCGTGCTCAACATGCTGGCCTATCTCGTCGTGGGGATGACTCCCTTCGACGCGGTGAACCATGCGCTCACGACCATGTCGACGGGCGGGTTTTCGACCCATGACGCGAGCTTCGGCGTCTATCAGGGCGCGCCGGAATATATCGCCGCGATCTTCATGATCCTCGCGAGCCTGCCCTTCGTGCGCTACATCCAGATCGTCGCGGGCACCGCGCAGCCGCTGTTTCGCGACAGCCAGGTGCGGGCCTATCTCGGCACGATCCTCATGATCTCGCTCGTGATGACGCTCTACCGCCTGATCGGAAACGGCGACCGTTTCGAGCATGGGTTCCGCGAGGGGGTCTTCAACGTCACCTCGATCATATCTGGCACCGGGTTTGCGAGCGTGGACTACCAGCTCTGGGGCACCTTTCCGATCGTGGCGTTTTTCTTCATCGGCCTGATTGGCGGCTGCGCCGGGTCAACCGCTTGTTCCGTCAAGATTTTCCGATACCAGATCCTCATCGCCGCGATCAAGACGCGCATCCAGCAGATTTCGGCGCCCCATGGCGTGTTCACCCCACGGTTCGAGGGTCGGCCGATCCCCGAGGCGGTGCTGTCCTCGGTCATGGCGTTTTTCGTGATGTTCGTCGTGTCGCTCGGCATCCTCGCGGTGCTCTTGTCGATGACCGGGCTCGACATGGTGACGTCGCTCTCTGGCGCCGCTACGGCGATTGCGAACATCGGGCCCGGGCTGGGGGATACCATCGGACCGGCGGGCAATTTCGCGCCGCTCAACGACACGGCGAAATGGCTCCTTACCGCGGCCATGCTGGTCGGGCGGCTGGAACTTCTGTCGGTCTACGTGATCTTTACGCTGCGGTTCTGGAGGGCCTGATGTCAGGAGACGAAGTGCGCGCGGCGCGGCTGTTGCATCTGGGGGTCGAGGGTCTGTCAAAGGGCGCGGCGCGGTCGCTGCCACTGGTGCAGACTTCGACGTTTCACTTGCCCGGCGATCCCGCTGGTGTGCCCGGCTACGGCCGGATGAACAACCCCACGTGGGAGGCGACGGAGAAGGCGCTGGCGCTTCTTGAGGATGCGCCGACGCGGCTCTTTCCGTCTGGCATGGCGGCCATCGCGGCGGCACTTTTCGCGACGCTCAAGGCGGGCGACCGGCTGCTTCTGCCCTCGGACGGTTATTACACGACCCGGCTGCTGGCCGAGGATTTCCTCGCCCCTTTCGGCGTGACGGTCGAGACTCGCGGATCGGCCACCTTCGCCGAGGGCGGCTTTGACGGCTTTGCGGTGGTCTTCATCGAAACCCCGTCGAACCCGGGTCTCGACGTGATCGACCTCGCCGCCACCTGCGCTGCCGTGCGGGCATCCGGGGGTGTGAGCATCGTGGACAACACGACGATGACGGCGCTGGGTCAGCGTCCGCTCGATCTGGGGGCCGACATCGTGGTGGCGTCCGATACCAAGGCGCCGGCGGGCCATTCCGACGTGCTCGCCGGCCATGTTGCTTCGCGCGATCCGGCGCTCATCGACCGCATGACGCTATGGCGCAAGCTCTCGGGACCGATCCCGGGGCCGCAGGAGGCCTGGCTCCTCCACCGCTCGCTCGAGACGCTCGAGGTCCGGTTTGAACGCATGTGTGCCTCGGCTCATGTGATCGCCGAACGGCTCGCAGCGCATTCGGCGGTGGCAAACCTGCGCTATCCGGGCCTGCCGACCGACCCTGGTCATCCGGTTGCGCGACGGCAGATGACCACAGGCGGGTTCCTGATCGGCTTCGACTTGGCGGACGAAGCGACGGCGGAGGCTTTTCTCGCAGATTGCCCGCTGATTGATCCGACGACCAGCTTCGGCGGCACACATTCGTCTGCCGAACGCCGTGCGCGCTGGGGCGATGCGGTCGCACCAGGGTTCCTGCGCCTCTCCATCGGGCTTGAACCGGTCGAGGTACTCTGGACTGCGATCGACGCGGCGCTTGCACGCTGACGCCCCGCGCGTCATGATCGGCACCGGACAGAGGGAGCCCTTTCATGCGCAAGTTTCTCGTGGTGCTCGATGACAGTCGGGAGTGCCTGAACGCGATGCGGTTTGCCGCGATGCGGGCCGCCAAGACCGGGGGCGGCGTCGAGATCCTGTCGATCATCGCGCCGGAGGAGTTCAATCACTGGCTTGGCGTCGGCACGCTCATGCGCGAAGAGGCGCGCGAGCGGATCGAGGCGCATTTCGAGGTCTTCGCCAAGTGGATGCGCGACAAGCAGGGGGTGAACCCGGAGCTTGTGATCCGTGAGGGCGACGCGATCGAGGAACTGCTGGCCCAGGTTAACGAGGACCCGGAAGTGGGTGTCGTCGTGCTGGGGGCGGGCTCGGGGAAAAAGGGGCCGGGGCCGCTCGTCACGGCGCTCACCCGTTCGGCGGCGAACTTGCCCGTGCCGCTGACCATTGTCCCCGGCGAGATGTCCAAGGACCGGCTCGAGAGCATCACCTAGGGGCGCATCGCGGGCCGCACGGTGACGCGCCGCCCCTTCATCAGGGCGACGAGGTTCGATACCGCGAGCGTCGCGATCACGATAGCCCCACCGATCAGCGCAAAAAGTCCAGGGTTTTCGCCCACCACGACCCAGGCGAGGATCGTGGCCAGCACGCTTTCGATGAGCAGGAGCAGCGCGACTTCGGCCGAGGGCAGGTAGCGCGGACCGATCGCCATGAGCGCGGTCGATAGCGTGATGAAGAACCCACCATGAAGCAGGACCCAGATCCAGTCGTCCGCGGGCACAGACATAGGGTCGGCAAAGGGCAGCAGCACGAGCGCCCAGATCGCCATGCCCACCGGGATAGCGGGCACGACCGACACCGGGCGAACGCTGCGCGCCGCCGTGAGGCCCAGCGAGAACACGCAGACCACGCCAAGCGCGATGAGATCGCCGGTGAGCGACGCGCCTTCGGTCTCGCCCGAGCCGAAAGCGATGAGCGCGATGCCGACAGGCACCACTGCCATGGTGATCGCGGTGCGCTTCGACAGCCGTTCACCGAGAGCGATCCGCGAGAACAGCGCCGAGACGATGGGCATGGCGGCGATGATGAAGACCACGTTGGCGATCGAGGTATGCGCCACCGCGATCACGAAAAGCGCGCCCGAGGCTCCGGAGCAAAATGCATAGATCCAGACCGGCCAGCCTGCCGCAAAGGACGCGCGATAGGCGCGCGGGCCCTGCCAGAGCAGGATGGCGAGTCCGGTGACCAGCGCCACCAGGAGCGACTTCCAGAAGGCCACAGTGGCGCCGTCCGTGGCGATGAGCCGAACCATGAGGCTGTCGGGCACGATGAAGAGCACACCCAGCGCGGTGACGAGAAGGCCTTTCACATGATCGGGATTTGAGGTCGTCATGGGCGCGACCTTGGCAATGGCTCGCGGGAAAGGGAAGGGGGGAACGGTTGACTTAGAACGGTTCCAAGCGCATATGAATGCCTGACAGAAAGGGTAAGTCTCATGTTCATCCAGACCGAATCCACGCCGAACCCCGCGACGCTGAAATTCCTGCCCGGTCAGGCCGTGCTCGACGCGGGCACCGCCGATTTCCCGAGCGCCGAGGCGGCCGCAGCCAGCCCGCTTGCCCGGCGCATCTTTGCCGTGGACGGTGTGACGGGGGTGTTCTTCGGCACCGACTTCGTCACCGTGACCAAGGCGGACGCAGTGGATTGGGACCATATCAAGCCCGCGCTACTGGGGGCGATCATGGAGCACTACCAGTCGGGCGCCGCCGTGATGGAAGGTGCCGGTCAGCAGGCCCATGCCGACCATGACGGCCCGGATGGCGAGATCGTGGTCCAGATCAAGGATCTGCTCGACACCCGCGTGCGTCCGGCCGTGGCTCAGGACGGCGGAGACATCACGTTCCACGGGTTCGACCGTGGCGTGGTCTACCTTCACATGCAGGGGGCCTGCGCCGGTTGCCCCTCTTCGACGCTCACATTGAAGATGGGCATCGAGAACCTGCTCAAGCACTACATCCCGGAAGTGACCGAGGTTCGGCCCGTTGCCGTCTGACGTCACGCTACTGGCTTTCGACACATCGGCCGCGCATTGCGCGGCCGCTTTGCTTGTGGACGGGCGCGTGACCACCCGGGTGGAAGAGATGACCAAGGGGCAGGCGGAGCGGCTCATGCCTTTTCTGAACGCGGTCCTGAACGACGCGGGCCTCGACTGGACCGATCTCGACGCCATCGGCGTGGGCGTCGGGCCGGGTAACTTCACCGGTATCCGTATCTCGGTCGCCGCCGCGCGGGGCCTTGCGCTGGGGCTCGGCAAACCCGCTATCGGGGTCTCGACGCTCGAGGCGCAGGCACATGGGCAGACACGCCCCTGCCGTGCCGTGACCGAGGCGCGGCGCGGCACGGTCTATGCGCAGGTCTTTCCCGATGGCACGCCCGAGATGCTGGACGAGGGCGCGGTGCCGGACGATCTGCCCCGGGCCGGACCGGTCGCTGCGCAGACGCTCGTCACGAATATTGCGCAGATTGCGGCGACCCGCCTCGCGGGCCACCAACTGCGGCCCGCGCCGCTCTACATCCGGGGGGCAGACGCCGCGCCGCCCTCTGACCCGCCGCCGGTCATCCTGCCGTGACCTACGATGACCTTGCCGCAGTCTACGCCGCCGCGTTTGCCTACGAACGCGGATGGTCCGCTGCCGAGATCGAAAGTCTTGCGACCGGGCCGGGGGGATTTGTCGTCACCGAGCCTCAGGGGTTCGCCCTGGGTCGCACCATCGCGGGCGAGGCGGAGCTTCTGACCATCGCCGTCCTGCCCGCCGCGCAGGGGCAGGGGATCGGACGCCGCTTGCTCGCCGCCTTCGAGGCCGAGGCTCGCGCCGGGACTGCCTTTCTCGAAGTGGCCGAGGACAATGCGCCCGCGCGCCATCTTTACGAAAGATGTGGCTGGGTCGAGGCAGGACGCCGCCGCGCCTACTACGCCCGTGCGGGCGGCCCTGCGGTCGATGCCGTCCTGATGTCGAAACGGCTGGCCTGAGGTCTTTCATCTTTCCGAAAATGCGCCTAAGAACGCTGGCAGCGCGCAACCGCCTGTGCATCCCCTCTTGCAATCCGGCCCACGGTGCGCCCGCGATCTGAAGGAGCCGCCATGTCCGACGCCAAGTCACTCGCCAGTGCGATTCGTGAGCGGGCAGGGGACGCGCCCGTCGAGATGGGACTGATCCTCGGGTCAGGTCTTGGTCACCTCGCCGACGCGGTCGAGGGCACGGCGATCCCCTATGACGAGCTCACCGGATTTCCCCACGCGGGTGTGTCGGGCCACAATCCCAAGCTGGTCATCGGCGATCTTCTGGGCCACCGGGTCGCAATCTTCGGCGCGCGCTCGCACTATTACGAACACGGCAATGCCGCCGCCATGCGCCTGCCGCTCGAGGTTCTGACCGAACTTGGTGCGTCCCGGCTGTTCCTGACCAATGCAGCCGGATCGCTGCGCGAGGATATTCCCCCCGGCGAACTCATGATGCTGTCGGACCATATCAATTTCGCCGGGGCCAACCCGCTCATCGGGGAAAAGACCGACCGACGTTTCGTGCCCCTCGGCGATGCCTATTCGCCCGCGATTCGCGCCGATCTTCACCGGGCGGCCGAGGCCGAGGGGATCACGCTGAAAGAAGGCACCTATACCTGGTTCTCCGGCCCTTCGTTCGAAACGCCCGCCGAAATTCGCGCGACCAAGGTGTTGGGCGGCGATGCGGTCGGCATGTCGACGGTGCCCGAAGTGATCCTCGCCCGGTTCTTCGGGCTCGAGGTTGCGGCAGTCTCGGCGATCACGAACATGGCGCAGGGCATGTCGGACGAGAAACTCTCGCACGAACACACCAAGACGCAGGCGGTGGCCGGGGCGGAAAAGCTCGAACGACTGATCCGACGATACCTGTCCGACCTCGCCTGAACGCCGTCGGTGCGTGCGGAGCCAGAGGTGTCCGCCCGCGACCGACCGGATCGCCCCTCACTCTCATCACACACCGAGACACATGCAGATCTACCTCCCCATCGCCGAGGTTTCGGTCAACGCCTTTCTTCTTCTGGGACTGGGCGGACTGGTCGGCGTTCTGTCGGGCATGTTCGGGGTCGGCGGCGGGTTCCTCCTGACCCCGCTTTTGTTCTTCATCGGCATCCCACCCGCCATCGCCGTCGCCACCGGCACGAACCAAGTCGTCGCCTCGTCGATCTCGGGCGTGCTCGCGCATCTCAGGCGGGGGACCGTGGACCTCAAGATGGGGACGGTGCTGTTATCAGGCGGGTTGGTCGGTGCCTTTGCCGGGGTCAGGCTCTTTGCATACCTGCAATCGCTGGGGCAAGTCGACCTGCTCGTCACCCTGTCCTACGTGGTCTTTCTGGGCATCATCGGGGGGCTGATGCTCATCGAAAGTGTGCGCGCACTGATGCGGTCGCGCTCCAACGCCGTGCCCAAGCGCCGCAAACACGGGATCGCGCATGTCCTGCCGTTCAAGTCGCGCTTCAGGACCTCGGGTCTTTATATTTCGGTCATCCCGCCGGTGATCGTCGGCTTCTTCGTGGGGGTGCTGTCGGCCATCATGGGCGTGGGCGGCGGCTTCATCATGGTGCCCGCGATGATCTACATCCTGCACATGCCCACCAAGGTCGTGATCGGCACGTCGCTCTTTCAGATCATCTTCGTCGCGGCCTTCACCACGCTGATGCACGCCTGGGAAAACCACACGGTCGATCTGGGGCTTGCCGTTCTGCTCATCGTCGGTGGGGTCGTGGGCGCCCAGGTCGGCACCCGGATCGGGATGCGGATCAAAGCGGAACAGACGCGTATCCTGCTTGCCCTTCTCGTGCTGGGGGTTTGCCTCAACCTTGCCTTCGGGCTGCTCGTCGAGCCGTCGGAAATCTATTCGCTGGGGAACGAATGATGCGTGTGCTTGCGTTTCTTTTCCTGCTGCTCGCAGGCACGTCGACGGCCACGGCCCAGGTCGAAGAGGGCATCGTCGCGGGTCTGAGCCAGAACCGCGTCTCCATCGACGCGCGTTTCGTGGGGTCCGAGATCCTCGTCTTCGGCGCGGTGAAACGCGATGCCCCTGCGCCCGAGGGACCACTGGGCGTCGTCATCGTCGTGCAAGGCCCGAACGAACCCGTGATCGTGCGCCGCAAGGAGCGGCGTTTCGGCATCTTCGTGAACGCCGAGAACGTGACCGTGCAGGAGGCACCCACCTTTTACGCCGTCGCGACCTCCGGCCCCTTCGACGAGGTGCTGACGGTCGAGGACAACGCCGCACGGCTCGTGTCGATCGACGAAAGCGTCTGGGTCATGGACACTGATGCCACCGACAACGAACAGGCCTTTGCCGATGCTCTGATCCGCATCCGCGAGAACGATGGCCTCTATTCCCGGCAGGAAAGCAGCGTCCGCGTCAGCCAGAACACCCTGTTCGACGCCGCGATCCAGCTGCCCGCGAATGTGACCGAGGGGCTCTATCAGGCGCGGATCTTCCTGACCCGCGAGGGCCGGATCATCGCGGATCAGGTCAGCTACGTGAGCGTGCAGAAGGTCGGGTTGGAGCGCTGGATCTACAACCTCGCCCACGACCTGCCGCTGGTCTACGGGCTTCTGTCGCTCGCCATCGCCATTGCGGCGGGCTGGATCGCCTCGGCCGCCTTCCGGATGTTCTCGCGGACCTAGTCGCGCTTCTGACGCACCCCTGTCACGCCGCCCGTTGCGGGCGGGCTGAATTCGCCATAGAAGGCGCGGAAGTTTGGATAGGAGAGTGACATGGGCTTTCGCATGGGGATCGTCGGGCTGCCGAACGTGGGGAAATCGACCCTGTTCAACGCGCTGACCAAGACGGCTGCCGCGCAGGCCGCGAACTTCCCTTTCTGCACCATCGAGCCCAACGTGGGCGAGGTCGCGGTGCCTGACGCACGGCTCGACAAACTAGCCGCCATCGCGAAGTCTCAGAACATCATCCCGACGCGGATGACCTTCGTCGACATCGCCGGGTTGGTCAAAGGCGCCTCCAAGGGCGAGGGGCTGGGCAACCAGTTCCTGGCCAATATCCGCGAAACCGACGCCATCGCCCATGTGCTGCGCTGTTTCGAGGACAAGGACGTGACCCACGTCGAGGATCGCGTCGATCCCGTCGCCGACGCCGAGACCATCGAGACCGAACTGATGCTCGCCGACCTCGAGTCGATCGAGAAACGTCTCGTCAACATCGTGCGCAAGGTGCGTGGTGGCGACAAGGAAGCGGTCCAGCAAGAGCGGCTGATGCAGGCAGCGAAGGCGGCGCTGGAAAACGGCCAGCCTGCGCGCACCGTCGATGTGGCTGACGACGACAAGAAGGCGTGGCGCATGCTCCAGCTTCTGACGTCGAAACCCATTCTCTACGTCTGCAACGTGGGCGAGGACGAGGCGGCGACGGGCAACGCGCATTCCGAAGCTGTGGCGAAAATGGCAGCAGAGCGGGGCGCGGCCTCGGTCGTGATCTCGGCCAAGATCGAGGAAGAAATCTCGCAACTCGACCGCGAGGAGCAGGAGATGTTCCTTGGCGAACTGGGCCTCGACGAGGCAGGCCTCGACCGGCTGATCCGCGCGGGCTACGAGCTCTTGCACCTTCAGACCTACTTCACCGTCGGTCCCAAAGAAGCCCGCGCCTGGACGATCAAGGCCGGCACCTCGGCCCCGCAGGCGGCAGGTGTCATCCACGGGGATTTCGAGCGCGGTTTCATCCGGGCGGAGACCGTGGCCTACGACGACTTCATCGCCCACAACGGCGAACAAGGCGCGCGGGATGCGGGCAAGCTCAGGGCCGAGGGCAAGAGCTATGTCGTCAAGGACGGTGACGTCCTGCATTTCCTGCATAACGGCTGAACCTGCCCAATGCGCCCGCGACGGCTCCCTCCTCCCCCCGTTTGCGCGGGGGGGGAGGAGCGTGGCTGTCCACGGGCCGGGAGGCGCGCCAAAACTCATTCACCCTGCGCCACCATTTCCCCTTGTTTTCCCGCGCATAGCCCCATAGACACACCGGCGGAGACGTGGCCGAGTGGTCGAAGGCGCTCCCCTGCTAAGGGAGTAGGCGGGAAACCGTCTCGAGGGTTCGAATCCCTTCGTCTCCGCCACTTCAGTCCGCCTCTGGGCACGCCAATCGCCGCCGATTGCCGCACCTGGCCGCCCGCGAGGGTTCTCAGCAGTTCCGTTTTCGACCCCATGATGCGGATTGCGTCGTCTGCGACCTCGACACGCTGCGCCAGGGCGCGCAGATGATCCCGCCGATAGCCGCCCTCACGATCCTGTATACGGTCGCGTGCGATCTGCGAGAATTGCCGGATCATCGCCGGGCTAATGGCGCTGTGGCCGGGGCTGTCGAGCAGCGCCTGTGCCCGGTCGGCGTCGGCCCGTGCCTGATCGCGGATGACCTTGAGGCCGGCGATGCGTTCGGTCAGAGCCGGATCGTCCAGATCGGCCACCCCCGCCTCGATGGCGTCATAGAGACGCTTGAGGCGTAGTTCCGATTCGGCTGCCCGCCGTTGCAATTCGGCGATATGCTGGCGGCGACGCTCGGCCTGATCTTCGCGGCGGCCGAGGACGCTGCCGAGCAGTTTCTCTAGCCGCTCGGGATCAAGCAACCTATCCTCGATATGGCTGGCGACCATCGTGTCGAGCTTGTCCATGGGGATGGCCCGGCCCTTGCAGCCGGTTTCGCCCTGCCGCGCGCGGATCGAACAGGCATAGTAGCGATAGCGGCCGCTCTTGCCGGTGCGGATGGTCATAGCACCCCCGCAATTGCCGCAATAGCAAATGCCGGTCAGCAGCGTGGGACCGATCACGACGCGCGCGGGCAGTTCGGTCTTTGGGTTGCGGGCCTGCAAGAGTTTCTGCACCGCGTCGAAGGTTTCGCGGTCGATGATCGGCGGCACTGGCACGATGACGATTTCATCGGCTTCCTTGTCCGTCTTGTTCCTCCGGTTCTTGCCCCATTGATGCTCGCCCATATAGGTGCGCCGCGTCAGGATGCGGTGAACCTGGCCGACGCCCCAACGGCCGCCGTCGCGGGTGAAGATGCCCTTGCCGTTCAGATGCTTGACGATGGCCTTGACGCCCATCTGGCCGGAATCGCCGTCGCCTTCCAGCGCCAGGCGATAGATCAGGCGGATGGTGTCGGCGTGCAGCGGGTCGATTTCCAGCTTCTTCTTGACCTTCGCGCCGCGCTGCTCGGCCGCGACGACGCGATAGCCGATGGGCGGCAGCGAGCCGTTCCAGAAGCCTTGCCGCGCATTTTCCTTCAAAGCCCGCATGACGTGCTTGGCGTTTTCCTTGGACTGGTATTCGTCGAACAGCGCCATGATCTGCCGCATCATGACGTGCATGGGGTCGTCGCCCATCTCCTGCGTGATGGAGACGAGGCGAATACCGTTCTTCGCCAGTTTCCTGACGTAGAATTCAAGCTCGAAGTGATCGCGGAAGAACCGCGAGAAGCTGTGAACCACCACTACGTCAAACGGTGCGGGCTTTCTGGTGCCCGCCTCGATCATCCGTTGGAACTCGGGGCGGCGGTCGTTGGTGGCCGAAGCGCCGGCCTCCACGAAGGTCTCGACAAGCTGATAGCCACGCGCCTCGCACCATGCTTCGCCCTGGTTGCGCTGGTCGGGGATCGACACGTCATGCTCGGCCTGCCGGGAGGTCGAGACGCGCAGGTATAGGGCAGCCCGCAGGGCGACATTGGGATTGTGGACGTTCATTTGCGGGTTCCTTTCCTGCGCGGCTCGACCAGCGGCAAGACCAGTTCCACCCGGTCGTGAACGAGCTTCGGGACCAGTCTCAGACCCCGGCCCTTTTCCATGCGGACAAGGCCGTATCCGACCATGGCCTTGAGGGTTCGGGACAGGTTGGACTTGGCGCGGCCGGTCATCTGCGCCAGCTCTTCCAGCGAGGCTGGCTCCTGTTCGTGGATGATACGCAGCATCTCGCAATTGCTCGCTGACATGAATTTGGCGAAGGATGTCGTGGAAACGAACCAGACGGTCGGCTCGCCGGGCTTTGGCTTTTCCTCGCCGCGCGCGATCCGAAGGGTGCGGGCTTTCATTTCCTCGGGATCGGCGATCCCGACTTTCAATGTGGACACGGCAAGCCTCGATCATCGTTCAGGGCTTTTCATTATCATAATACGATAACGGTTTCAAGTCGTCGGGCAGATCGACCGCGCCGAACAGATCATCGAACACATCGGCGAACCAGCGCTCGAACACTTGCATCTCGGCCTCGGTGATCGGCACGTCCTCGGGCCAGTCGTCGATAACCGGCAGCCGCTCGACATCGAAGAGATGGGGCGGGCGTCCGCGCGGCGGACTGACGCGCGGCGTGGGATCGTCGCTGTAGTTGTAGAGATCGTCGGGGAGCGTTTCGGGGGCCGGCTGGCGTGGGCGGCCCCTGCTGCCGTGACGGCGTTTCGTAGACATGGAATCCTCCGTGGTTCGCGGGATTCTCCGGGGGCTGGAAGCCCCGGATCAGGCGAAGCATGGAGGGGGACCGGCGGCCTGTAGCGTGCCGCATTTGCAGTCATACGCTGGCGGCACCCCTACCGCGAATGTCGGCTGGGAGCCCGTTGTGTCGGATGTTGCAGAGGTAGCTAATGGCCGCTTCTCATTTTTCCGTTGCAAGCACCTTGTCCAACATCCAACCGATATGGTCGTCACCGGCGATTTCCAGCAGCGGACCGCGCTCGCCGCCGATTTGAAGTTTCGCCATCGTCAGACCGTGGAGCATTATCCAGATCAATACCGCAAGTTTTGCGGGGTCTGTGAGTTCGATTTGGCCGGACGCCCCCCCGGCGGCCAATTCAAGTGTCAATAAGTCTAGGGCTTCCGCGCCTTTTGGAGAAAGCGCTCGAACATTACCCGGGGTTGCTGGGCGGAACATCACGAGCATGTATTCTCGGTTCCTTTCGGCGAACCTTACATAGGCCCTGCAGCCTGCTTCCAGCCGGTCCCTCCAAGTCGAATGTGTGGCGATCTCCCGGGTGATCTCGTTGCTCAGCATTTCAAAGCCGTGATCCGAGATCGCTAGCCATAGCGCTTCTTTATCTTTGAAATGCATGTATGGCGCGTTGTGGCTTACGCCGATCGCACTCGCCAACTTGCGCATGCTTACCGCTTGAAACGATTGCGTCTTAAGCGCTTCCACGGCGGCATTGATCAACTCGGTTTTCACATCACCGCGATGATAGTTTTTTGTCTTCGGCATATTGACACTGTCAATTTGAAGTTATATTGACAATGACAATATCAACTACCCTCCGACAACGCAAGAAGGAGCATGTAGATGCGCAAACCACTTCGATACGTCCATTTGGTCGCCGGGCTCTTAATTGGTGCATACGTCTACAGTCCAACGTTACGCGGCAATGCAGCGTTTCAGGCAATGATCCAGTTGGGCGTATTTCCGATTATCGCGTTGAGCGGGATTGCGATGTGGCAACAGCCGCGATTGATGAAGTTGACCCGCCGGACCCAGAGCTGACATTCGCGGAGACACAGCGAACGGCAGCAAAGTCCGCTCTGCCGCTATTCATCCCGCCGCGCCACCTCCTTCTCGCCGCGCCTTTGCAAAGCCGCGATCCGTGGCGATGAACCGCTCCAGCATGGGCACGATCAGCCTGACGGGATCGGCGGCAGGCTGCCCAGTCTCGCGGGCCAGCACCTCGGCATAGGCGACCAGATCGCGGTGGAGCGGCGCGGGTAGCTCCAGGGTCACTTTTACGGGCTTGTCGTCGGGCAGCGGGCCGAGTTTCAGCTTGGTCATAGTCAACCTCCTGCCGGCTCGAACACAAGGTCGCGGGTGACGATGATCCTGACCGGGAAGCCCGGCCGGATGGTCAGCGTTGGCGCAACCTGCAACTGGCGCTGGACGATCTGCTGGCCCGCCTGATTGACGGTATCCTGCGCGCCGTCGCGGATCGCACGGATAAGCCGGTCCTCGTCGCTGGTCGCTAGCTCCGTGCCGACTGCGAGCAGCGTGGACAGCCCGGCGGCCTTCATCAGATCCCACCAGCGATAATCGACGCCATCCTCAAGCCCGGCATAGCCGCTGGCGTCCGTGCCCGGCAGGCGCTCCAGAACGATGGAACGGCCGCCCGGCAGGATCAGGCGATTCCAGACAAGCAGGACGCGGCGCTGGCCGAAGGTCACGCCGTCGTCATACTGGCCGATGATGCGGGTTCCTTGCGGGATCAGGAGCAGCGAGCCGGTCGGGCTGTCATAGACGTTCTCCGTCACCTGCGCGGTGATCTGGCCCGGAAGGTCGGAACGGATGCCGGTGATGAGCGCGGCCGGGATCACGGCCCCGGCCTGAAGTATCCAGGGCGATGCGGGCGGCGTGACGCGATCCGGCGCGACGATCTGGCGATCCACCGGGCCGCCCAGAAAGGCGGCATGACGGTTCTGCCCGGCCGTTCCGTCCGGCTGACCGCCGAGACCGGCCAGGCCGGGCATGGTCGTTCCCGGCGTTGCTCCGGGGCGCGGGCCGGTCTGGAAGAACACCTTGCTCAGGCGCGCGGCCTCTTCCTCTGCGCGGCGTCGTTCTTCCTCGGGATCGACCGCGGGCGTGGTGATCGCAGGCGCGGCGACCGGCTGTCCCCGATTCTGCGCGTCGAGGATTGGACGGCCGAGATCGCCGGGCAGCGCGGGGCCGAGGACCGGGCCGGTATAGTCGGAGGGCAAGCCCGTGAGCCCGTCCGCCGTGGGCCGGTTTTCGGTCGAATAGAGTTCTTCGCCCCCCGGTCCCGCATCGCGGGTCTGAAGGGCATAGATCAGCGCCCCACCGATCCCTAGAAGCGCGACCGCGCCAATGCCTGCCAGCATCTTGCGGGACAGGCGGGTGACGCGAGGCGGTTCGGCGCGCAGCCGCATGGGCGCTGTGGTGTCGGTGATCGGGTTGTCTGTCATGACGGCGAGTCTCCGGTGGCTGCGGGCTGAACGGCGGCCTGCCGTTGCTCGATGCGGACGATCCTGACGACCTGCTGGCGGTTGCCGCTGCCGAGGCGCAGTTCGGCCGCGCCAAACAGACGGTCAACGATCAGGACGTTCCTGTAGATACGTGAATTGACGATTTGCGGCTCGCCGTCCGACCCGAGCACGAAGATCGGCGGCATCTCGCCCTGCACGATGCCGGCCGGGAAGACGACATAGACGCGCCGTCCATCATCGAACACGGAAACCGGCCGCCATGGCGGGTTGTCGCCCTGCACCTGCAAGCCGTAGCGATAGTTCCGCGCCGCCTCGGCGGGGATGACCGGCGCGGCCGGAACGGCCGGGCGCTGGCCTGCCGGTGGCGCGGGATAGGCCCATGCAACGGCCGGCATGTAGAGCGCTTCCCGCGCGCGCAGCTCGATCATGTAGGTGCGGCGGTCGGTGGTGACGACAAGGTTGGTCGAGATGTCGTCGCGGGTCGGTTTCACGAGGATATGGACGCGCCGGTTGACACCGCTGCCGCTCTCGGTGTCGCCGATGATCCAGCGGGCGGTGTCGCCGGCGGCGATCGGTCCCGCGCCGGTCAGGCTTTCGCCCGGCTCCAATGCGATATTGGTGATCTGACCAGGGGCGGCATAGACCTGATAGAGCGCGCCTTCCGACCACGGGTATATCTGGATGGCGTTGTAATAGCCTTCGCGGCGCGGCTCGACGCGGGCGGCCGCGTTGGCGTTCTCGACGCGGCCGGTCGGCGTGCCCGCCCTCTCGCCACCGCGCGCGACGGCCCAGGCGGGCGGGACATGCAGCGGCTGGGGTCGGTCCTCTGCCGAAGCCGCAGGCGGCGACGGCAGCGGCGGCACGGCGTCGTCATAGGAGAATTGCGGCGTCCGGTTGGTGGCGCAGCCGGCCAGCACGGTCGCGGAAAGCAGCAACGCCGCCAGTGCGGGTTTACGGAAAACCGGAAATCCGGCTTTACGAAAATTCGTGCGGGTCATTGGCTCATCTCCCGCGACCATGAGATTGCGTTGACATAGATGCCGAGCGGATTGGCGCGCAGCCTCTCGGCGGTGCGCGGCGGCTGGATCACGATGGTCAGGATCGCGGTCCATCGCTCGGTGCCGGAAAGCTGGCCGTTTTCGTAATGGCGTTCGGTCCAGGCGATGCGGAAGGAACCCGGCGATGCCCGGATGACGCTGGACACATCGACGGCGATCTGTTGGCGGCCGACACGGGTGAACGGGTCGTTGGCGCGGGCATAGTCGTTCAAGGCCGCCGCGCCCCTGTCGGTGGTGAACTCATAGGCGCGAAGCCAGTTCTGGCGGACGATGATCGCATCGGCCGGGATCGCGCGCACCTGCTCGATGAATCGGCCGAGATGGAAAGCAATCTGCGGATCGGTCGGCCGATAGTCGGCGTTGGCAGGCGCGACGGTCTGTGCTTCGCCGAGCGCATCGACCTGCACCACCCACGGCACCACGGTCCCGCGCGCCGACTGCCAGACCAGCGCCGATGCGAAGCCTGCCGAAAGGATCAGGGAGCCGAACGCCATGTAGCGCCAGTTCCTCGCCTGCACGCGGGCCGAACCGATGCGCTCGTCCCAGACCTGCGCGGCCTTCTGATACGGGGTCTCGGGTTCCGGCGTCTTGCCGAAATGGGCTGCGGGTCGTTTGAAGATGCTCATGAGCGGTCACTTTCGGAAAGGTTGACGGAAGAGCCGGTGCCGTGGCTGTCGCCGGAGCGGACGGCGTGCGCGGCCATGGTCGTGCCGTGGTTCATGGCCTGCGAGCGCCGCATCCGCTGCGCCCAGGCAGGCGGTGCGCCTGTGGCCGAGGCGAACGCGGCCGGGGCGGATGCTTCCGCCGCGCCACCGCCCGTTCCCATGGTGGACGTGCCACCACTCGCGCCGAAGCCGGCCTTCGCGCCTTCGGAGAAACTGGACTTGACGCTTTCGGACGCGCGGGAGGCAGCGCGTTTCAAGGGTGAGACGGCTGCCGATCCTGCCGCGCGAGCGACGGCGCCAACGCCGGAGGCGACGCCGGTCGCGCCGGTCTGGCCGAGCGAGCCGAGGCTGTAGGCTGCGGAAGCGGCTCCTGCGGCCGTCGCGCCGCCGCGAACGGCCGCGGCTCCGCCGGACAGAGCGGCAGCGCCGCCTTTTGCGCCGAGCATCGCCGCGCCACCCGCCGCCGCACCGCCCGCCAGCACCATGCCGCCGGCGGCGAGGCCGGTGCCCACGGCCGCGCCCGCGCCGAGCTGGGGGCCGCCCGAGACAAGGCCGGTGGCGATGCCGGGTCCGAAGATGCCGAGGCCGAGCAGCGACAGGGCTGCCAGCACAATCGCCATGGCGTCGTCGATGGTCGGGGTCGCCCCGCCGAAACCGACGGTGAATTGCGAGAACAGCGTCGAGCCGATGCCGATGATGACGGCCAACACCAGAACCTTGATGCCGGAAGAGATTACGTTGCCAAGCACACGCTCGGCCATGAAGGCGGTCTTGCCGAACAGGCCGAAGGGGATCAGCACGAAGCCGGCCAGCGTGGTCAGCTTGAACTCGATCAGCGTGACGAAGAGCTGCACGGCGAGGATGAAGAAGGCGAGGATCACCAGCGCCCAGGCGAACAGCAGGCAGGCGATCTGGATGAAGTTCTCGAAAAACGACCAGTAGCCCATCAGGTCGGAAATGGAATCGAGCAATGGTCGGCCGGCATCGAGGCCGGTCTGTGCCACCCGGCCTGGCCGCATGAGGTCGGCAGCGGAAAAGCCCGTGCCCGACGCCATGAGACCGAGACCGGCGAATGAGTCGAAGACGATGCGGGCGAGGTTGTTCCAGTTGCCGATGATGTAGGCGAAGACACCGACGAACAGGGTCTTCTTGACCAGCCTTGCGATAATGTCGTCATCCGCGCCCCAGGCCCAAAAGAGCGCGGCGAGCGTCACGTCGATGACGATCAGGGTGGTGGCGATAAACGCCACTTCCCCACCGAGCAGGCCGAAGCCGGAATCTATGTAGCTGGTGAAGACCCCGAGGAAGTTGTCGATGACGCCGGTTCCGCCCATCGATCACTGTCCCTCGTTCTGTCGCGGAGCGGTCTGGGCGGGCGTCCGGCCAAGAAAGCGGTCGCGGCTCTCGGCCCATGCGGAAAGGCAGACCGGATCGCTCGTCGCCGCTTCCCCAAGCTGTTGGCACCGGCGAAGCGTCGCGCGGAGCGGATCGGCCGGCGGTTGCAGCGCCGGTGCGGTGCTGGCCGGCGCGGGATCGTCCTTGCGGGTCATCTCGATCACCGTGGCCGTGATGGCGATGGCGACGAATACGACGGCCCCGAGCCGGGCCAGCATCTTGCCGTCCATGGGCGGCTCCTCCGGTGAGTCAGTTGTTGCCGTTGAACATCTGCGCATTGCCCGGCTGGTAACCGCTGCCGGGGGTCAGGAAGCGCTCGCGCTGAACGCGGCCCTGTTCGGCGGCCGTGGCGCGCTCGGCCTCGATCAGCGCTTCCGACCGGCCATTGGCGGCGAGCATGGCGATCAGGTCCGAAAGCTGCTGCGATTGCAGGGCGAGGAGCTGATTGCCGGCCTGCGTCGCCTGCAATGCGCCGGTCGCGCCCTGGCTCTGGCCTACGAGCGCGGCCATCTCCGCGCGGTTGGCGTCGATATTGCCGACGACACCGGCTTGCACCTTCATGGCGTCCTGCAAGCCGCCGACCGTGTTCTGCCAACGGTCGCGCGCATCGGCGACAAGCTGGACGTCGGTCGCCGACAGCGAGACGTTGCCGTATTGCTGCTGGAACGCCTGGTCGATGTTTTGCACATCAAACGCGATGTTCTGCGCCTGCGCGAGAAGCTGCTGCGTGCGGCTGACGTTCTGTTGAATCTGCTGGAGTGCGCTGTATGGCAGGCTCGTCAGATTCCTCGCCTGGTTGATAAGCATTTGCGCCTCGTTCTGGAGGCTGGTGATCTGGTTGTTGATCTGCTCCAGCGTCCGCGCTGCCGTGAGCACGTTCTGCGCATAGTTGCTCGGGTCATAGACGATGCGGCCGAAGCCGAATTGCGCATGGGCCGGGCTTGCCAGCATGGGCGAAAGCGCGACAGGAACGGCGAGCGCCAGCGCAAGGGCCGAGGCCCCGACAAACTTGGAATAGGTCATGGAAGAATCTCCTGTGGGGTATCGAGCCGAGCCGGCGCGGCGGATTCCGGCCGGTCGACAAGATTGGTGAGGTTGGGGATCAGGTCGGCCGCCCAATCGACGCCGCGCGCCTGTAGCCATGCGGCGAGGAAGCCATCGCGGCCGTGTTCGGCGACGATCTGCGCGATGAGCGTCTGATCGGATTTGGCGGATGCGGCGCAGAGCGCGAGGCCGACTTCGGACAGGCCAAGCTCGAACAGGCGATTGCCCCTGCGGCTTTGGCAGTAGTAATCCCGTTTGGGCGTGGCCCTTGCGAGGATTTCGATCTGCCGGTCATTGAGGCCGAAGCGGCGATAGGTGGCCGTGATCTGCGGTTCGATGGCCCGCTCGTTCGGCAGCAAGAGCCGCGTCGGACAGCTCTCGATGATGGCGGGCGCGATGTTGCTGCCGTCGATATCCGACAGCGACTGCGTGGCGAAGATAACGCTGGCGTTCTTCTTGCGCAGCGTTTTCAGCCATTCGCGGAGTTGGCCGGCGAACCCCTCGTCGTCCAGCGCAAGCCAGCCTTCATCTATGATGAGCAGCGTGGGCTGCCCGTCGAGTCGGTCGCCGATGCGATGGAACAGATAGGCGAGCACGGCGGGGGCCGCGCCGGTTCCGACAAGCCCCTCGATCTCGAAGGCTTGCACGTCCGCCGCGCCAAGATGTTCCGTCTCGGCGTCGAGCAACCGGCCATAGGCACCGCCGACGCAATAAGGCCGAAGGGCTTGCTTGAGGTCATTGCTTTGCAGCAGGACCGCGAGGCCGGTGATGGTGCGCTCGCCAACCGGCGCGGATGCTAGTGAAGTCAGCGCTGTCCAGATATGCTCCTTCACCTCGGGGGTGATGGCGATCCCCTCGCGCATGAGGATGGCGGCAATCCAGTCCGCCGCCCATGCGCGTTCATAGGTATCGTGGATGCGGGCTAGCGGCTGGAGCGAAACGGACGCCTCTGCTCCCTCTGTCAGCCCGCCGCCAAGGTCGTGCCAGTCGCCGCCCATGGCGAGCGACGCGGCGCGGATCGAACCGCCGAAGTCGAAGGCGAAGACCTGCGATCCCGCATAGCGCCGGAACTGCAACGCCATGAGGGCGAGCAACACGGACTTGCCCGCGCCCGTGGGGCCGACGACAAGGGTGTGGCCCACATCGCCGACATGGAGACTTAGCCGGAACGGGGTGGAGCCTTCGGTCCTGGCGTAAAGCAATGGAGCGTCGCCGAAATGCTCGTCCCGTCCCGGCCCCGCCCACACCGCCGATAGCGGGATCATGTGGGCGAGATTCAAAGTGCTGATGGGTGGCTGCCGCACATTCGCGTAGGCGTGGCCGGGCAGGCTGCCGAGCCATGCGTCCACTGCGTTGACGGTCTCGGCCATGGCAGTGAAGTCGCGGCCCTGAACGATCTTCTCGACCAGGCGCAGCTTCTCGTCGGCAAGGCGCGGGTCGGCATCCCATACGGTGACGGTCGCCGTGACGTAGGCCATGCCCGCCACGTCCGCCCCAAGCTCCTGCAACGCCATGTCTGCGTCGAGCGCCTTGTTGGCGGCGTCGGTGTCCACAAGGGCGGACGCCTCGTTGGTCATCACCTCTTTCAGAATCGCGGCGACGCTCTTGCGCTTGGCGAACCATTGGCGGCGGATACGGGTCAGCAGCCGGGTCGCATCGGTCTTGTCGAGCAGGATCGCGCGCGTGCTCCACCTGTAGGGGAACGGCAGCCGGTTCATTTCGTCGAGCAGGCCCGGCGTCGTCGCGGTGGGGAATCCCACGATGGTCAGGACGCGCAGATGTGCGTCGCCAAGGCGCGGCTCCAGCCCGCCGGTCAACGGCTGGTCGGCAAGCAGCGCGTCGAGGTGCATCGGCACCTCGGGCACGCGCACGCGATGGCGATTTGTCGAGATGGTGGAATGGAGATAGGTCAGCGTCGCGCCGTCATCCAACCAACGGCACTCGGGCATGAAACCGTCGAGCAAGGCCAGCACGCGGTCGGTGCGGTCGATGAAGGCGCGCAGCAGCTCCCACGGGTCGACGCCGGCTTTCTCCCGGCCCTCATAGAGCCATGTTTCCGCGCGCGCGGCTTCCTCTGCCGGGGGCAGCCAGAGGAAGGTGAGGAAGTAGCCGGACACGAAATGCGTCCCCGCTTCCTCGAACCCGGCCTTGCGCTCCGCATCGACCAGCGCCGATGCGGGATCGGGAAAGGTGCTGTCGGGATAGGTCGCCGCTTCGCTGCGCTGCGCCTCGACGAAGATGCTCCAGCCGGAGCCGAGACGGCGCACGGCGTTGTTGATGCGGCCGGCGACGGCGACCAGCTCGGCCGCGACGGCGGAATCCAGATCGGGACCGCGAAACTTCGCCGTCCTCTGAAAACTCCCGTCCTTGTTCAAGACGACGCCGGAGCCGACCAATGCGGCCCATGGCAGATAATCGGCGAGCCGGGTGGCGGTGCGGCGGTATTCGGCAAGGTTCATCATGGCTGCGCCCTCACACCGCCAGAAAGGCCGGGATGCGCAGATGCCGCCGCCCGACCTCGACGAATTGGGGATCGCGCTTCGCCGCCCACACGGCCGCGAAATGCCCGATGGCCCATATGGCGATGCCGACCAGCCAGAGGCGCAGGCCGAGGCCCACGGCCCCGGCCAGCGTTCCGTTCATGATGGCAATGGAGCGCGGTGCGCCGCCGAGCAGGATATGCTCGGTCAGCGCCCGGTGGACCGGGACCGTGAAGCCCGGCACCGCGTCGAGCTGTTCGAGGCCGCCCGCCATCAAACGAGCGCCCCGCCGCCGAACGAGAAGAACGACAGGAAGAAGCTCGACGCGGCGAAGGCAATCGACAAGCCGAACACGATCTGGATGAGGCGGCGGAATCCGCCGCTGGTGTCGCCGAACGCGAGGGTCAGGCCGGTCACGATGATGATGATGACGGCGATGATCTTGGCGACCGGCCCCTCGATGGATTCGAGGATGGATTGCAGCGGCGCTTCCCATGGCATCGAAGACCCGGAGGCATGGGCGGCCGGGGCCATGAAGAGGCTAATATAGGTGAAGGCCGCGGCCGTGGCGACGTGGCGGCGGATGCGCATGGCATGACGGATCATTCGGGTTCTCCTGTGCTGATTGGGGGTGCCAAGGGGCCGGGGTGCGTGATGCGGTAATCGCCGTCCGGCCCCAGCCCTTCGACGCGGGCGAGTTCGGCCAGCCGGCGCGTGGAACCGCGCCCGGAAAGGACGGCAACAAGGTCGATGGTCTCGGCGATCAGCGCGCGCGGGACGGTGACGACAGCCTCTTGAATGAGCTGTTCAAGACGGCGGAGCGCACCGATGCCGGTGCCTGCATGGATGGTGCCGATGCCGCCGGGGTGTCCCGTTCCCCAGGCTTTGAGAAGGTCGAGGGCTTCCGATCCGCGCACCTCGCCGATGGGGATGCGGTCGGGGCGCAGGCGCAGCGAGGAACGGACCAGATCGGAAAGCGTCGCCACGCCGTCTTTCGTCCGCATAGCGACAAGGTTGGGCGCGGCGCATTGCAGCTCGCGCGTGTCCTCGATGATGACGACACGATCCGCACCCTTCGCCACCTCGGCGAGCAGCGCGTTGGTCAGCGTGGTCTTGCCGGTGGACGTGCCGCCCGCCACCAGGATATTGGCGCGGGATGCGACGGCCGCGCGTAGCGTTTCCGCCTGATCGGCGGACATGATGCCGGCCGCCACATAGTCGTCGAGGCTGAACACCGCGACGGCGGGTTTGCGGATGGCGAAGGCCGGCGAGGAAACCACCGGGGGAAGCAAGCCTTCAAAGCGTTCGCCGCTCTCGGGAAGTTCGGCCGAGACGCGGGGACTGCGCGCATGAACCTCGACGCCGACATGGTGTGCGACCAGGCGCACGATGCGCTCGCCATCGGCTGGCGACATCGTGTCGCCCGTATCCGCCAGCCCTTCGGAAAGCCGGTCGATCCAGATGCGGCCGTCCGGGTTCAGCATGACTTCGACCACGCCCGGGTCTTCCAGAAACCGGGCAATGGCGGGACCGAGCGCGGTGCGCAACATCCGCGCGCCGCGCTGTATCGCCTCTGCTCCATGATGTGTGGCAGTCATGTCGACCCCGCTTTCGACGGGGCGCGCGACAGTCGGTCCCCTTATCGGGGTTGATTAAAAGAACCTGATTTTTGGCTTACTCAACAACTATTTACGCGCGTGCGGCCATCGGCGGTGATCGGCGGCAAATAGGACGGTTTGAAAATTCAGGATCGGTTGTTATAGGCATCGGACCGCCGCTGCGCGGGACTGTCCCCAAGCGAATCGACATCGCGCGACAGCTCCTTGAGGAACCTGTCTCCAGTGGCGAGGCGCTTGCCGAGGGTCTGAATGAATCCCTCGAACCGTTCCACGCCCTTCGCACGGGCGGACGATTGCGCTGTGTCGGAGATAGGCGGCGTAATGGTCAGCCAGAACTGGACGAACAGCGAAAGCGTCTCGCCGAGCACGGCGAGATCTTCGTCGAGCCCGTCCATCTGGCGGCCGAGCCTGTCCAGACGGCGCGACATGGCCGCCTCCAGCCGATCCGCCGCGTCGCCGGACAGGAACGAGGCGACGGACGCCTCGACGATAGCGGATTTGGAGACATTGCGCCGCAGCGCCAGCATCTCGACCTGTTGCAGCAATTCCGGATCGAAATAGACATTCATGCGGGTTCGCGTGGTCATGGGCAGTTTCCTCAAAGCTCAATACCGTCATCGGGGTTCATCGACGCCTGCCGGGCGACCGCGCGCATACGCTGACGCAGCGCGCGGGCTTTGGCCGCATCCAGGTCCGGTTCGTCGTCAAGGATGTCGAACTCCCGCGCCGGAGACGGCGGCGGAATGATTTCCTCATGCTCGGGCAATTCCGGTTCGCGGCGGATGCCGGCATTGGCCGGATCGCTTTCGGCCCTGTCGCTGGCACCCCTCGCCGGATGGCCCGCCGCCGCGACCACGCGGCTCGACCAATCGTCGGATGACGGATTCGTGGCGGGGTCGGAAACCGGATCGGGCGGAGCCAGGAGGCGTTCCGTGAACCGCGCATCCTCGAAATAGCGCGCCTTGGTGGCGCGGATCGGCGGCGTGCCCGCAACCATGACAATCTCATCCGTGGGCGGAAGCTGCATGATCTCGCCCGGCGTGAGCAGCGGCCGGGCGGTCTCCTGCCGTGACACCATCAGATGCCCGAGCCACGGGGCCAGCCTGTGCCCGGCATAGTTGGTGGAATCGCGCAACTCGGTCGCGGTGCCGAGCGCGTCGCTCACCCGCTTGGCGGTACGCTCGTCGTTGGTGGCGAAGCTGACGCGGACATGGCAGTTGTCGAGGATCGAATTGTTCTGGCCGTAGGCGCGCTCGATCTGGTTGAGGCTTTGCGCGATCAGGAAGGATTTGAGGCCGTAGCCCGCCATGAAAGCGAGCGCCGATTCAAAGAAGTCGAGCCGGCCGAGTGCTGGAAACTCGTCCAGCATCAACAATAGGCGGTGGCGCTTGCCGGACGTGTTCAAGTCCTCGGTCAGCCGGCGGCCGATCTGGTTGAGGATGAGCCGGATCAACGGTTTGGTGCGGTTGATGTCGGATGGCGGCACAACAAGGTAGAGGCTGACCGGCTCCTTGCTGCCGACCAGATCGGCAATGCGCCAGTGGCATCGCGCCGTCACCCGCGCGACCATGGGATCGCGGTAGAGGCCGAGAAACGACATGGCGGTGCTCAACACGCCCGACCGTTCATTCTCGGATTTGTTCAACAGCTCCCGCGCCGACGATGCGATGACGGGATGAACGCCAGCCTCGCCGAGATGCGGCGTGTCCATCATCGCGCGCAAGGTCGCCTCGACCGGGCGGCGGGGGTCGGACAGGAAGTTGGCGACGCCAGCCAACGTCTTGTCCTTCTCCGCGTAGAGGACATGCAGGATCGCGCCGACCAGCAAGCTATGGCTGGTCTTTTCCCAATGGTTGCGCTTGTCGAGACTACCTTCCGGGTCCACGAGAATATCCGCGATATTCTGAACGTCGCGGACTTCCCATTCGCCTTGCCGAACCTCCAGCAGCGGGTTGTAGGCTGACGATCTGGCATTGGTCGGATCGAACAGTAGGACGCGGCCATGTTTCGCGCGAAAGCCGGCCGTCAGCGTCCAGTTTTCGCCCTTGATGTCGTGAACAATACAGCTTCCCGGCCAAGTCAGTAGTGTCGGAACGACAAGGCCGACGCCCTTGCCGCTGCGTGTCGGGGCGAAGCAAAGGACATGCTCCGGGCCGTCATGACGCAGATAGTCCCGGTCGTATCGGCCGAGCACGACGCCATCGGGACCGAGCAACCCGGCAGTGCGGATTTCCTTGTCCTCGGCCCATCGTGCCGAGCCATAGGTGGCGACGTTCTTTGCCTCGCGCGCCCGGATGATGGACATGAGGATGGCGGCGGCGATAGCGATAAAACCGCCGGACGCAGCAATGATCGCACCTTCGACGAAGATCGCGGGCGCATAAGCATCGAAGGAAAACCACCACCAGAAGAAGGCCGGCGGGTAAAAGACCGGCAGTCCGATCAGCTCGAACCATGGATTGCCGAGCTGGGGCTGAAAGCCGAGGCGGAAGGCAACCCATTGCGTTGCGGCCCAGGTCATCACCAGAACGATGGTGAAGACGACAGCGATCTGACCCCAAAGGATTCGGCCTCCGCGCATACGGGCTCCAGTCGGCAAGAGAGACGGAGCCAATCAGAGAATAGGCAACTCCGCGACACGCAACAGGAAAACGGATGCGGGAGGGCTGCCGGATACTATCGGCGGCAAATAGGACTGGTCATATCATTGTGGGCGCTCGCGGCGCCGGTGCTGGATGTCACCCTGAGCCGAATCGCAGATGCGCCCCAGCTTGCCCGCGAGTACCAGCATGTTGCGGATAGCCGGGCTTTGGCTGAACGGCGACCAGATGGCGGAGAACTGAACCGGCTCCGGTTCGTCGGCGAACGGCAGGAAGACGATGCCGGTCGTCGGCAGCAACGCCGTGGCCGCCCCGACGATGGTGACGCCGAAGCCCTGCTCGACCATGGACAGCAAGGTGCCGCGCCCCACGTCGAAGCGCTGGATCGAGGGCGGCGGCAAGCGCCCGGCGAGGCGCAGGATGATATGGTCGTGGACCTGCGGGCCGGTGCTGCCGTGGCGCGCGAGGAAGGTCTCGCCCGCCAGATCGGGCCATGTGACGGCCGACTGCCTGGCGAGTGGATGCCGTTCCGGCAAAACCGCCACCAGCGGTTCGGTCCAGATGCGCCGGGAATGGAAATCGGGCAACTCGGCCGGACCAGCGATGAACGCGAGGTTCAGACGGTCAGAACGCAGTTGCGTCAGTGCATCGCGGGCCGTGCTTTCGGTAATCTCGACCTCGATACCAGGATGGGCCTCCCGATACTGCGCGATCAGTTTCGCGAGAAAACTGCGCGGGATCAAAGCGTGAATACCGAGACGCAGGTGGCCACACTCGCCCGATGCTGCCATGCTGGCAGTCTTCACGGCATGGTCGAGTTGATCGATGCCGACAGACACCTGCTCGACAAATCGGCGACCGGCCTCGGTGAGCCGGACGCCCCGAGCATGACGCTCGAACAGGAGGATGCCCAGGTCTTCCTCCAAGGTTTTCACGCGGGTGCTGATGCTGGACACGCTAATACCGAGCGCATTCGCTGCATGGCGGAAGTTGAGATGTTCGGCGACGGCGAGAGTCTGAATCAAGGATGCGAGGGGAATACGCGACCCCAGCGAGGTCGGCACTCCCCATGGGCGGTCGATCATCGGTATTAAATTGCGCTGCCGCCGCATCGCTCACTGCTCTCTCATTCAGCGGTCATCGCCGGAAGATTAAAAGCCGCAATGAGCTCGGCCGAATACTTCCAGAGCCGTTCGGCTTCCTCGGGGTCGACGGCATAGTCGCGCACGCCGACCATTGAGCCGTCGTCGCTTTCGGCAAGCCCGGCAACATCGCAATCCTCGCAGTAGAGGCCGCCAAGCCCGTCGAGATTCGGTGAAGTCGCCGCCCACACTGCCGTCGCCGCACCTTGCTCGGAGGTCTTGAACGACGGATCGGCCGGATCGCCGTTCTCGTCGAGCCAGCCCGCGCCGATCATCTCATCTTGCGTCAGATGCCGCTGAAGCGGTGTGAAGATCTTTCCCGGGTGCAACGAGAACGCACGGATACCTTCACTGTGGCCCAATCGGTCCAGTTGAACGGCGAAAAGAACAGTCGCCGTCTTTGCTTGGGCATAGGCGAGCCATTTGTCGTAGCCCTGCTCGAACTGAACGTCGCCCCATCGGATTGGCGAAAGATGGTGGCCTGCCGAGGACACCGACACCACGCGCGCGCCGCCTTTCAGGACTGGACAGAGCAGATTGGTCAGCGCGAAATGCCCGAGATGATTGGTGGCGAACTGCGACTCCCATCCCGGACCAACGCGCGTCTCCGGACAGGCCATGATCCCGGCGTTGTTGATGAGCATGTCGATGTGGGTGCCTACGGCCAGGATGCGGTCGGCAAACGACCGCACGCTGTCCAGGTTCGACAAGTCCAGTTGCTCGACGTTGACGCCGCCAATGTCGGCGATGGCGGCCATTGCCGAAGCCGTATGGCGCGCGGCGACGATCACCGTCGCCCCGGCTCTGGCTAGCGCTTTCGTGGTTTCAAGCCCCAAGCCGGAGTGGCCGCCCGTGACGATGGCAAGCTTGCCGGATAAATCCATGCCATCGAGCACTTCGCCAGCTGTCGTTCTTGCACCGAAGCCGGAGCCAAGGGGGTTTTGGTTATTGGTCATGCGTATCTCCTGTTATCGTCAATGAACAGAAGATCGGCGCTGGAAGGCGAACGTTCCATGTTGTAGAATACAGAAAACCTTCTTGATCGTTCGGACTTGTTGCCTTGGACCCTCTTTCCGATGTTCTTTCTTTGCTGAGGCCCAAAAGCGCGATCAGTGCCGGCCTTGAAGCGGGTGGCGATTGGGCGATCCGCTTTCCAGCGCATGAGGGGGTCAAGTTCAACGCAGTCATGCGTGGGTCGTGCTGGGTGCAGGTCGAGGGCGCTTCGGAGCCTCAGAGGATCGAAGCCGGTGATTGTTTCCTTCTGACGCGGGGCCGTCCCTTCCAGTTTGCGACCGATTTGTCGCTGCCGGCGATAGAGTCCCCAACGATTTACGACCGGGCGGTGGACGGTATCGCCTCCTATAATGGTGGCGGCGACTTCTTTTTGATCGGCGGTCGCTTTTCCTTCGAGGGCGATCACGCAGCGTTGCTTTTCGATGCCCTGCCGGCCGTCCTCCATGTTCACGATGCTTCCGCTCAGGCGGCCGTTCTGCGATGGTCGCTGGAGCAACTTGCAGACGAACTCAAGACACGACCGCCGGGAGGCACACTGATGGCGGAACATCTTTCCCAGATCATGTTGTTGCAGGTTCTCCGCTTGTGGATGGCGGCTGAAAGCACTAAAACGCCGGGTTGGCTGGGCGCCTTGGCGGATCCACGCCTTGCGCGAGCTATCGCAGCGATGCATGCCGAACCAGGCCGGAAGTGGACCCTGGCCGAACTCGCTGGCGTTGCGGGCATGTCGAGAACCAGCTTCGCCGAGCGTTTCCGTGACATGGTGGGACGAACGCCGCTCGACTACCTCATCAACTGGCGCATGAGATTGGCGGCCGACCGACTGCGGCGAACAGACGATCGCGTCAATGTCATCGCCTTGTCCGTAGGCTACGAGTCCGAAGCCGCGTTCAGCACGACGTTTCGCCGCGTTATGGGAATCTCGCCCGGACGCTACAGATAGGCTGTTGAGGTTCAGATATTCAGTGACAGCGAGCGTCTGGATGGGCGACGCGAGAAGAATGCGCGGGCCTGGCGATGTCTGCGCTCCCGATGAGCGATCGATCCCGTGTGCTAAACGACCAGGCAACGCTCATCACCTCTCGGATTGTGTCAGTGGCCGTTTCAAGAGCATCGACGTAACCATTGATCCGGCAGCGAAGGTGACTAAGACAGCGAAGCCCCAACCGTATGCTAACTGGTTGTCAGCCTTAGCGGCTTTCTCGAGAACGACGACAGTTGTGATAGCGCCCAGAGCGCCACCAATGCGCTGTGCGATGTTGACAATTGTAGCGGCATCGCCGGTCTCATTCTTCCCAACAGCGACATAAGCCGCCGTCATCGCAGGCATCTGAGCCAATGCCAGCCCGCCTCCACGAGCAAACAGCAGTGGCGCCCATGCAAGCGACAGCATCGAAGGCCAAAGGAAGGCTGTCGTGCTCAGCAACAAGATGGCACTGCCGATCAAACTGACCGCGAGAGCGCCATAGCGGTCTGTCACGTTGCCCGCCATTGGCAAGACGACTGCCGCTCCCATGCCCATCATGAACAACATCAAGCCGGCGTCGGTCGCCGATAGATGCAAACTGTCTTGTAGAAATAGCGGTATAAGAAGGAGGCCGCCATACATGGCTGCGCCGGTAAGACCCGCGGTGCCTACGGCTGCGGCAAAGCCTGCTCGCCGGAATAGTCGAATGTCGATTAGCGGTGCCTGTGAACGGCGTGCATGTATAACGAACGCCATAGTAAGGGCCATTCCGACTGCCAGCGAAGAGGTCGATGAGAGAGTAAGGCCCGATTCTCCGATTCCGGCGCTACCAAACAACACGAGCGGAAGGCCCAGCCCAATCAGTATCAGCCCGGTGGTGTCGAGCCGGTCTGCGCTTGATGCTTCGCCCAGTGGAAGCACATATTTGGCGGCAAACGCTGCGCCGATCCCTACCGGCACGTTGATCCAAAACAACCAGCGCCAAGACAGGCCGTCAATCAACACCCCGCCAAGCCCCGGACCAAGCGCGGGACCAAGTGCAACCGCAAAACCTACCGTTCCCATCAATCGGCCGAGCTGTTGACGATTGGCGGCCTCGCTGAGAATCGCCTGTCCAGTCGGCACCATCAAACCGGCAGACAGCCCCTGCAGGCATCGAGCGACGGTTAGTGTCGCCATGTCGCGCGATAGCGCACACCATATTGACGCAGCCACGAACGTAAGGAGTGCAGCAACCCAAACGCGGCGCGATCCAAATCTGCGCGAGAGCCACGCCGACAAAGGGAGTGAGAGCGCAAGCGCTACGAGATAGCTGGTAGCGACCCACTGCGCATCCTCCAATGGCGCTCCAAATTCTCTGCTGATTGCGTCGATTGCGAGGTTGGCGACAGTGGAATCGAGCATCGCTATGAACGCGCCGCACCCCGTGACTGCGGCGACCATCCAGAGACGAGGTGAAATGGTGGGGGGAGCTGACGACATTGTTTACGACACCAGAAGACACAATTGGATTTTTGTGATACAGTCGTATCATAAAAACATACAGGAACCAAGGACCCGTGGATGCCAAAGACTGTTGACCACGATGAGCGCCGATCAATGATCTTAGGCGCGTTTGTCACCTTGGCTGTACGAGACGGGTTACACGCGGTCTCCATGCGCTCTGTCGCTGCCGAAGCAGGGATCTCGCTTCGTCTGGTGCAGTACTATTTCAAGACGAAGGCTGGGCTGATGCAGTCGGGCCTCGCTATGCTGGAAAACGTGAGCAACGAACGCTGGGAGAAACGTGTCCTTAGTTTGCCAGAAGCATCGACTGCAAAGGAAACTTTGAGGGCGTTGTTCGCCGAAGCCTTGCCGACCGACAGACAGAGGCGTGAGTTTCATCTTCTTTGGACAGCCTATGCGGTCCTCGGGCAGACGGACCCAGAGATTCCGAACCACATGGTCGTGGCAGGGCCTAGTCGGTTACTGCAACGTGTTGTGTCATTATTTCGGCAGGGTAAGGCGCTGGGTGAGTTTGATATCGAACTCGACGCAGATAGCGAAGCTGCCGTTCTACTAGGGCTTATTCATGGCCTCAGCACCGCCGTGATGATAGGCCTTCAAAGCGGAGATGCCGCAATGGAATTGCTTACGTGTCACCTTGATCGGCTAGATGTCGGGAAGAAGTAATGGGCGCTATATGTAGGCATGTTTTGGGTCATATGTTTATTCCCCTCTGCCGCCCCAACTGCCACGACACCGAACCGCCCTGCACGACGCCCATGACCTCCCGGCCTAGCTGACGGTCGATGACCGGCCGCCACGGGAGAAGGGTGAACTCATGGCTCTTTTCCACGATGGCGAACTTGCCGCTCAATAGCCGTACGGTTCCGGTGAATTTACCACTGACGGTTTCGCCTTCTGTCGCGGCGCGGAACGGCAGCGCCTTTCTCTCAGCTATCTCCACGCCGACGCGGGCAACCTCCCGCTCGCGTAGCGTGGCGAGAAGGTTGCGCCGGTAGAACACGCGGCCGTCCCGCGCGCGGGTTGCGTCGCCCTGTTCGACGTGATGTTCACGGCGGCGGTCGATGGCCTCGCGCACCTCCTGACCGAACCCCGCCGGCGCAAGGTCAGTGACCTCGCTATGAATCATCCGCCGGTCGAGCCAGGTCGAGCCATCCGCGCCGATCTGCTTTTCCAGATCGAAGGCCGACAGGAGGCGAACGCTGGCCTGCCGGGTGCGGCGGGCATCATAGGCGGCGACACGGCTCTCGAAGTCCTCGGGGATGCGCCATTGGTCGCCGTCGATCCGCTCCGCGATCCCGGCCCGGCGCAGCGCCTCCAGCCGGCGCACATGGGCATCGACATAGCCCTCATAGTCGCCGCCCGGAACGCGGCCCTCGAACTTCGCCTGCTCCAGATGGCGGCTCGGTCGATAGATACCGTCCTCGGCGATTGTCGCTATGGTGCGGTCGGACGGCCGGGCCGTTACCTCGGTCCGGCTGATCTCGATGACGCCGCCGATCCGGGCGTCCTCCAACTGCGCGGGGTCGATGTTGGCGATGTGGTGCGTCCGTCCGTCGATCCCGTCCACGACGACGGTGAGATTGTCGCCCAGCTCGTTGGCGAGATATTTGTCGAGGACGCGGCCGGTGATGGGTGCAGCGGGTGCGCCCTCATGGATGCGGAAGGTTATGGGATCGCGCTCAAGCCCATCGGCGGAGAGCGATCTTTGCATGGCGCGGATGATGTCGCCGCGTTCGCCCAACTCGCGCAGGGTCGGTTCAAGCCGCTCGTTCAATTCCCAGATGCCGGGCGCGTGTTCGGTGGCGAGGCCCATCCGCCCCAGCTTGGACAGCCGGCGCAGGCGAAGCGTGCGCTCGAACTGCCGCTTTGGCTCCCCCGGTTTGTGGCGCAGGTCGAGGAACCGTCCGTCGGCTTCTTCGACCATGGCCCGGTCGATGCGGGTGAAACGATCCTGGTCGATCTCGGCGGTGAGCTTGCGTGTCTGCTCGATCTCCCGAACGGGACCGAGTTCCAGCGTCGCCAACTCGCTGGCCCGCTCGCGAACACCATGAACGATGTAGTCGCCGTTGATGACCAGATCCTCGCCCAGATCGTCCTTGCCCCGGACGATGACATGCACATGGGGATGGCCGGTATTGTAGTGATTGACCGCGACCCAATCGAGCCGGGTGTCGAGGTCGGCCTCCATCCGGCCCATGAGGTCGCGGGTATAGGCCGTGAGGTCGGACAGTTCCGCCCCGTCCTCGGGGGAGACGATGAACCGGAACTGGTGGCGGTCGTCCTGGCCGCGTTCAAGGAAGGCGTCGCCATCGGCGCAGTCCTCGGTGCGCGAATAAAGCTGCCCTCGCTCGCCGTCGCGCGATGTGCCGTCGCGCTGGATATAGCGCAGATGGGATTGCGCCTTCCAGCCCTTTCCGGGGTGAAGGATGTAGCGCTGCTGGACCATGACGCGCCTCGCTCCCGGCTGCCGGTGATGCCAGCCGCCGCCGAGATTGCGGGTGCGGACGAAGACCGCGCCGCGCCCGCGCTTCACGCCCTTGCCGCTCGACAGGACAACACCCGAACACGCCGGGGTCGCGGGCGTGAACGCCGCCGTTCCGAAACCGACGCGGGGCGAGGTGCGGCGCTGCTGCCGCGCGATCTTCTTGGCCTGCGTCAGAAAGCTCTTGGTCTTGCCCGCGCGCGGGGTGTCCGAGCGGATGCGGCCGGGCCTTGGCCGAAAGCGGTTTTCGTCGTCGGCGCTCATGGCTGCGCCTGCGGTCGAAATCGCGGAAAATCGGGCAATCGACGGGTATGGTGCCGGTCGAAATCCCGCAAAGCCAAGGCGTTGCACGAAATCGCGGCACTCCGCCGCCCGAAACCTTGGTGCCGGAAACGGCCGCCTAACCAGTGTGCAGACAACAACAATTTCGGAAACCGGCCCGACATGGTGCCGGTTCCTTCAATCTTGCCCTCCCTTCTTACCGCCCTTTTCGTCCTTCCCGCCGGGATTCCAGCCAGGCGCAAACCTGCCTGACTGGACACCGGAACGGATCGCGCCGTGCGCCGGATCGCCGTCCTCACGGCGCTCCCTCGTCGTCGGCGCGGGCCACGAAAATGTTGCCGGTTTCCGGCTCCGCATCGACGGGACCGCGCACCGGAACGGTTGCGCGGCCGTCGCCGGATTGCGCCCCGAACGGCGCGGCGGCAGTCCGCGCGTTGGTCGGGCGCGTGACGAAGAGCGGGGCTTCGCGCCAGTCAGGCGGTGGCGGCGCTGCATCTGGAGAAGCCTCGCTGCCGAGAACCGGCGCGAGCGCGGCGACATAGGCGCGCGTCTCCGGTGGCAATGCGCGGCCGGTCGCAAGGTATTCATCGTAGCGGCCGGGGCCGGCATTGTAAGCTGCCAGCATCGCCGCGACATTGCCGTAGCGGTCGAACATCTCGCGCAGATAGGCCGTGCCTGCGAGGATGTTCTCACGCGGGTCGTAGGGATCGCGGCCGAGCCGATGACGGATGCGCAGGCTCGCCCAGGTGTCGGGCATGACCTGCATCAACCCCATCGCGCCGGCCGATGACACCGCGCGCACGTCGCCCGCGCTTTCGGCGCGCAGCACGGCGACAATCCAGTGCTCGGGGATGCCGAAGCGCCGCGCCGCTTCGGCAATGTGGGCGGCGTGGGGATCGACGGCGGCGAGTCGGACCATCGGCGTCGATTGCGCAACGGCCATTGCCGATCCCGCGCCGAGCGACAGCATGGCGGCGGTCAGCAGAACGGCATAGCGCCATGCCGCCCTGTCTCCGCCACGACGCCAGCCTGCCAGCGTGCTCGCTGCGGTCAAGGGCAAGGCGCAAGCGCCGGCCGATGGCCGCCCTTGACCTGCGCGGCGCGCGCCGGCCGTCTTGCGCCTCAGCGGGACGACGGGATGAGACGGCTTTTCCGCGAACAACGGGATGAGGGTTTTGAGCGCGGGGATGACGCGGGATCGCATGGCCTTAGTCCCGCTCGTCGCGCGGCTTCGGGCGGCTCCAGTGCAGCGACCACGACGCGCCCGCGTCGTCGTCGCGGAACAGGTTGGCGCGGATCGGATGCGGGAATGTGGGATCGTCCAGCAGCACGGAAAGATATTCGCCAGCCTTCTCGCCGGTGCGTTTCCAGGCCGCGCCGACCTCCGGGCCGGTTTCGTTGCTCATGCCGTCGAAGAGGTGAACGCGATAATCCGGTGCGTTCTCCGCGTCGGACGGCTCTGCCGCGACGATGATAATGTCCTGATGCAGTAAGAGCGTCCCGAAGTGTCCGATGAAGCCGGCCTCGTCGCGCGCAAATTCACCAATCTGGGGCATGACAGTCTCCTTGGCGGTGAGGTTGGGAAAACCATCGGCGGGCACCGCTCCCGCCGATGGGGAAGCGGTCATTGGGTCGGCGCACGCCATTCGTAGCGGCCGTCGCCTTCCTCGTCGGTCCAGAGCGGGACCGCCCGGCCGATGACGGAACTTGCGGGGATGGGTCCGAAATAACGGCCGTCGAGGCTGTCTCGGACCTCCCAATTCATCAGGAAGAGTTCGCCGTCGCCGATGGTCCGGCATCCCTGCCAGACGGGCAGATCGCGGCCGATCCGGTCGCGGTCGAGCGCCTCGCCCATCTCGATCCCGTCCACCGTGATCGTGAATCGCAAGCGGCAAACCCGCTGTCCCGGCAGGCCGAGGACGCGCTTCAGAAGCGGCACGCCGCGCCCGACATAGCCGCGTTCGACCATGTATCGCTCCAGCGGTTCGGGCGGCATGACGGCGACCAGCTCCGGCACGTCGAGCGCGCCGGCCGGCCCGACCGTGTAGAAGCCGATGGGCGCGCTGGCGGTGGCGTTCCAGATCAGTTTCGTCGGAAGATCGGCGACGCTGGCGGTTGCGATGCCCGTGACGGCCAGCGCCGTTACCGCGAGGATGCGGCGGCGCCTCATGGGTCGATCCTCTGGCGGCCGAGCCAGGAGGCGTGTCGCTCGGGCGTATAGGCGTGCGGCTCCAGACCGGCAGTCAGACGGTTGTGGACATGCCGCCAGTGCTCCGGCGAAACGTCCGCGGCATCGAGGCCGAGGGCTTCCACGGCGTCGATGGCGGCAAGCGCGCCCTGCACCTTCGCCCAGCTACCGAGGCGCAACAGGATGTCGCCGCCGGGGCGGACGAAGGGTAGCGTCTGGAACGGCTCGCCGCGGCCGATGGCGCGCAGGATGTCGATGCGGGAAATGATCGTGCCATGCTCGCCGGACGCCCATCGGACAAAGGCGAAGATGCTGCCCGGCGCGAAGCCGACGATGCTGCGGCGGCGGTCGAGGATCTGGTCGTAGCTCTTGCGGCCGAAACGTATCCAGTGCTCGACCTTGCGCTTCTGGAACGTCAGTTCGACCAAGGTGGTGAAAGGCGCGGGTCCGTCCGGCAGTGGACGGCCGTGCAAGCGGTGGGCCGCATTGCCGGTCATGGTTTATCCCCCTCGGAGGATGGAAATTCACGCGCCAGCAGGTCGCGCAGCATGTCGGTGACGGTGATCCCACGCCGGAAGGCGGCGACCTTGATGCGGCCGCGCAGCGCGGGGGTGATGTCGATGGTCAGGCGAGCGGTGAACGCTTCGCCGGCGGCTTTGCCGTTCGGTGGCGTTTCGCCTGCCCTGATCCAGCCTTCGGGATTGCCCGGCCGGGACGCGAAACCGGGCTTGCGGGTGCGCCCGGTCATGGCGCGGCTCTCCCGATATGCAGCCGGTCGATCGCGGCGGCCAGCGCCGCGATCTCGCGCGCGGCAGAGCTGTCGCCGTCAATCTCGGATGCAAGCCGCCCGGACTGCGCGGCGTCGGCAAAGACGACGCGCTGGCCGATGGTGCTGGCGAGCAAGGGCGGATCGTGATCGGCTAGCGTCTCGGCCGTCTCGCGGGCGATGATCGTGCGCGCGCCGCAACGGTTGAGGACGAAGCGGGCGGCGAGTTCAGGCCGGTAGATGCGCGCTTCGCTCAGAAGCGCCAGCATCTCGGCCGAGGCCCAGCCGTCGAAGGGGGACGGCTGCACCGGGATCAGCACCAGATCGGCGGCGAGGAGCGCGGAGCGCATGAGGCTGGCGACACGCGGCGGCCCGTCGATGACGACATGATCGGCGTCGCGGGCCAGCTCCGAGGCTTCCCGGTGCAGCGTGTCGCGGGCCAGGCCGATGGTGCTGAACAGCCTCGGCAAGCCCTCGTGGCTGCGCCGCTGCGACCAGTCGAGCGCGGAGCCTTGCGGATCGGCGTCGATCAGGATGACGCGCCGTCCCTGCGCGGCCCAGGCCCCGGCGAGATGCAGCGCCAGCGTGGTCTTGCCGACGCCGCCCTTCTGATTGAGCAACGCCATGATCATGGCGCACCTCGCCCCGATCCGAGAGACCTAGCACCGGCACCATGGATCGCGTGCGCGCGCGTCAAAGAAGAAGAGTTAGTTTTATTGTTAGATTCTTCTATAGAGTCCGGCGCGCGATTTGCGCCTAATGTCCCGATAGTCCGTGCGCCTAATGTCCCGATAAACTTCACATGGTTTTCCACAGGCACTGTGGATAGATTTTCAGGGACGAAGCGCAGCAGTTCACGCCCGTCTTCCCACTCGATCTGGAGGCTGTAACCGGGCAGCGACTGACGGGCCGCGATCCGGCGCAGGTCGAGCGCGAAATCGGACTGCCGGGCCGAACTGCCGGATTTCCGGTGAAGGTGGGAAATCTCGAAAGCCCAGCCCTCGGGCTGGCGTCCGGCGTGCTTGCGGGCGACGCGATACAGCCACCGCTCGATGCCGCCGGTCAGCCGGAAATAGGCCGGGTCGATGGTCAGGACCAGCGAACGGTCGATAACGCTGTTGTAGAACCATTCGGGCAGGACGAACTCCATGCCCTCGACGCGGCCGGTGCACGTCGTCATCTCCTCCCATTCGTTGATCCATGAGAATTGCCGCCGCCGCCACTGCTTCCCGTTGCGGATCGTCGTGGCGATGACGGTCGATTGCAGGCGGGCGAGCGCGGCCTTGAGCAACAGGTAATCCCGGTTGCCGGTGGCCCGCCCCACCGCGCGCAGGAGCTGGTAGGGCATGAAGCGGAAGAAACGCGACGTGGTGAACCCGTCGTTCTCGGCCGCGACGATCTGGCTGGCGGCCCAGATCAGCACGTCGGCATCCCAGATCGTCGCCATGCCGTGCTCGGGCATGGCGAACACCTGCACCTCGACATTGGCGGCCTGGTAGAGGATCGGTTTTGTGCGGGGCCGCTTGGCCAACGAGAAGAACGGCCGCTCCATCAGATCGCGCTGGTCGCGCGGCGCGGCATCGCCCGTCGCGATCACGAAGGGATCGAGACGGCTGCGCTCGCTCGTTTCCGCCGCCTGTTCGCGGTGATGATCGTCCCCGCGCAGCATTCAGGACTCGCCCCGTTCTTCGGGCGTCAGCGGGCGTGCGGGGAAGACCATTCCGGCGCTTGTGTCGCTGGTGGATTTGCGGGTGCCGGTGGCGCTCCATGCTTCCAGATCGTTCAGGGCATAGAGGACACGGCCGCCGATCTTTCGATAGAGCGGGCCGGTTCCGTAGGTGCGGTGCTTTTCAAGGGTGCGGATCGAAATGCCGAGGAAGCGTGCGGCTTCCTGTGTGCGCAGAAGGCGCGGCGGCAGGTCCGCATTGCGGCGGTTCGCCATGGATTACCTCCGGTTCGTCAGTGGATGGCGCTGCCGATGACGGCGGCGCGCTATGGCGAACCATGGCGAGGGACCGGCGGCCTGTAGCGTGCCGCATTTGCGCACCCGCGCTGGCGGCACCCCCTCCGGGGCGGGATCAGGCTGAAAAGATGGAGAGATTCAGCGTGTCAGCGGGGGTCGTGCCAATTCGCCGAAGACAATCCCGTGCGGGTCGGGTAAGACTGAACGCGGAGCAGACGCGCTGCTCTGGGGCTTAGTAACCCCTGACTAGCGGTTGGTGCCGACCGTGATGGCACCACCATCCTCGAACCTTATGGTCGGGGAGCCTATGGCGTATGTCCAGGGCTGCCCGCCTAAAGGTCATAGGGCCGTCTAGTCACGGTTACTAACTCCCCGATCACCAGGTCAGAGGGGCCAATTGCGGGGGCGCACCGCAAGCCATGGCTCTTCCGGGTAGAAGGGGAACGACGATGCGAACGCCCGTCGAACTCGATCCCGATGTGGACGATGAAGCCCCAACGGGAAACGACATCACGCCTTATGACGAAGCGCATTTCGTGACCTATCTGCGGCTGCTCGACGCGAACGCGGAAGGCGCGGACTGGAAGGAAGTCGCCGAGCTCGTGTTGCACCGCGATCCGGTCGACGACGAGTTCAGGACACGTCGATGCTGGCAAAGCCATCTCGAACGCGCGCAATGGCTTTCGCGCGTGGGTTACAAGCGGATACTGGAACAGGCCGCGGCCAACAAGGCGTGAAAAGGCGAATTCTGGCCGATATTTGGGCTCGAAGCCGTTTAAGGTAGCCGGAAAGCGATGAGTTCGCGTCTGTTGGGGTAGCTACCGACATTCGCTGCGGTCGCTTCGATGTTCGGGTCATGCGGTCGAATCGGTCATGCCCGATGCTTGACGCCGCACTTCAAATGGCCAACTATTCGGCTGTCCGTCCGCACCTGCATCTTGGTCAGGCCGTTCCGAGCCCGGTGCCAAGCTATCTCCAGCCGCTGGACAAGACGCTTCGGAGCAAGCGTCCGGATATCATCCCACATCGAAAACAGAAGGAGTCTGAGACGATGATCTCAGCCGAATATTGCCGCCTCATGTCCCGCTATAATACTTGGCAGAATACCTCATTGGTAACTGCTGCTGACGGGCTCACCGAAATCGCACGGCACAAGGATCGGGGGGCGTTCTTCAAATCAATAGCTGCCACCCTGAACCATTTGTATTGGGCTGACGCCCTGATCTTGCAGCGATTGAAGGGAAACGAACGGCCAGAGAAAACCATTACGCACTCCCTGACCAGCCCATCGGATTGGAACGAGTTCAAAGCTCTGCGTTCCAAGCGCGATGAGGAAATCGAAGAGTGGGCGGCCCGACTGGGCGACGCTGACCTTGACGGAATGGTTATTTGGTATCCAGGCGATGGCTCAACTCGTATCGAAAAACCAAAGACTCTTTGCGCCGCAGAGCTCTTCAATCACCAGACCCACCACCGGGGGCAGATCCACGCAATGCTGACAGCAGCAGCCGCAGAGCCAGAGCCAACCGACCTGTCAATGTTGCCGTAGCTTGAACGCGAAGGGCTCGAAGCAGCCAATCGCGGCGCATCGCCCGTAGGTCTGCAATTGATACGGCTACCAATGAGACCGCCCTGACGGCGTAATACCTTACTTTGGTTGAACCTTGATCGGATAGTGCAGCAGGAGCCGGTAGCCGCCGCGCATCATCCTGATGCCGTGGGCGACGAGGCGACGCGCCTTGTTCTTGCTTGGATCGCTCTCGAAATCCTCCTTTGCGCCCCGAAAGCCAAGCAGGACTTCGGCAATGGTGCGGTAGCTCTCGCCGCGCAGCCGGGCGTCGAGCGCGCGCAGGGACAGGATATGCCATTGCCGGAGCTGGGCGGGCATGTTGCGGAAGTCGGGGCCAGGCGTTCGGCCCTTGAGGGATCGCCAGAAGCGCCGCGCCGCATGGGCGCGAAGTTCCATGAAGTCATCCAGAGGCAGTTCGACGGCGTAAAACGCCGCCGCATCCGGCACGGATTCGGATAACCAGAACTGGTGTTCGACGCCATCCGCCTGCCAGATACCGTGCCAGCCATCGGCAGCGCGGCGCAGATCGAGACCTTCGAGATGGGCGAGAACGACGGTCGGCTGACTTGCCGTCTCATCCGGTTCGGCCGGCACGAGTTTGACGGCTTGCGGTTGAAACCGGGGCGACCAGAATAGCGGATCGCGGTCAGGCGCGGCGTCGGGATCGTGCGGGAAATCGCAAACCCCAGCGTCGGGCGAAGGCTTCCAGCTCGGTCGCATCCGGGCGTTTGGCGCGGACGAGAAGCCGGAAGTCCTCTCGGTAATCGTCGTTGCGACGCAGATACTCCCAGGCGAATCCGGCGGCGGGAATCTTTCGCGTGTGCCTGTAGGCCGCCGGCGCCCGCCAATTGATCTTCAGCATGGCGCACCCTCCCTTTACTCACGGGTGCTTGGGGAGACACCCGGACCAAGGAGTTTCGGGCACGACCTATGCGGGAAATAGTCTGTATGATCTGAAATGTTGTTCGTATATCCAGAACACTTATAGTTATTTTCTTCTTAACAGTGTTTGCGTGATTTTGCGAGCCGGGCGCAGCCCGGCGAGCGCGGTCATGTTTTCGGGCATGGCCGCAACGCCGATCCGCGACACCGGATCGGCGGAAAATTTGGGAACCCTGAAAGCCTGAAAAGCGGAAAGCCGCGCAACCGGGTTTCCGGTTGCGCGGCTCTGCTGATTAGGCGGCCTTCTCCAGCAAGGTCTTGGCCTTCGCCTCCAGTTCAAGGCGACTGTCCTGATGGGCCTTGCTGCGGGCATGGGCCGTCATGCCCTGCACGAAATCGAAGATGCTTTCCGGCGGGCGGCCTTCCTCCCGCAACACGGTTTCGATGATCTTGCCGGTCTCCGCCTTGCTGAACCCGCGCTTGCGCAGGAAAGTTTGGCGGTCCTCGTCGGTGCGGGCGACGATCTGCTCCCGCGCCGCCCTGATCCCGGCCACGAATGGCACGGGCGAGGAATTGGCGAAGCTTGTCAGCGCGGGCGCGGCCTCATGGGCGAAACGCTGCGCGGCAAACTTGCTGTGCCGGATGCTGATTTCCTCGAACCCTTCCACGCCCCAAAGGTTGCGGTTCATGCAAACCGCCCGGAGATAGAAAGAGGCGATGCCGAGGGTCTTCGATCCGACTTCGCTATTCCAGCAATAGAAACCCCGGAAATAAAGGTCGGGGTCGCCGTTCGGCAGGCGACCGGCCTCGATGGGATGCGTATCGTCCACCAGAAACAGGAAAACGTCGCGGTCGCTGGCGTAAAGCGTGGTCGTGTCCTTGGTCACGTCCACGAACGGATTGTGCGTCATGGTCGCCCAATCCAGAACGCCCGGCACCTTCCACATGGTATCGCCGACGCCATTGCCCGCGATCTTCATGACGGCGGCGACAAGCTCATGGTCCCAGATGCGGCCATAATCCGGGCCGGTCACGGCGCGAAGCTCAACGCGCCCGTCTTCAGTTTCCAGCGTCTTCACCAGTTCAGCTCGGTGGTTCAAAAGGCCGTGCTGCATATTGATGCCCGCCAGCGGTGCGGGAAGATCGCGCAGGTAGCGGGCTGGTGCGCCGACAAGGCTGCAAAGCTGCCCGAAACTCCAATGCGTCGGGGCGACGGGCTGCTCCTGTCCGGGGACGATCAGCGAAAGCCGTTCCGCATCGTCGCGGCTGGCTTCCACGCGCACGGCGCGGCTCTCCACGGTGCGGGCCTTGGCGCGATCCGCACGGGACTTCACGGCGTCGTAAAGCTCGGTCAGCGACAGATAGCGTTCATCATCAGGGCGAGGGCGGACGGGCGGAGGGGGATCACCCGGCCTGCACAAGCGGATCGAAGTCATGACGAAGATGCGAAACATGTATCCGCGCGGAAGGCTGGGGATACCACCCGGCCGCCCTTGTGCCGCGCCAGGGGGCAGCGCCCCCAAGCAACCGGCCCGGCCAATGCGAAGCGGCGGCCGGGGGGAGAAGATCTGATCGGGCTACGCAAAGCCTGATAATCGGAAAGCTGCCTATCCCGATCTCCTTGTTCCTTGATAGACGGCGGCCATGAGCAAAAAAAGAAGCCCCGCTCGGATGAGCGGGGCAATCTCGGGCTTCGGTCTCAGTCGCCGTTGCGGCGGGACCAGATGAGGTTGTGGGACTTTCCGTCCTCGGCTTCGACCAGGCTGGCGTAGATCGGTGCCGGGAAGCTCGGATCGTCCAGCTTGACGGAAAGGTATTCGCGCTGCGTCTCGCGGGCGATCTTCTTCCAGGCCGCGCCGAACTCGGTGGCACCGGCGAAGATGCGGAAGTCTGGGCCGCGCTCGCTGTCGCTCTCGGTGGCGGTGAACTTGGCCTTGACGTTGAGGGTCAGGGTCTTGACCGCGCCGGTGAAGCCCGCGCCGTTCTCGTTCTGGGTGAAGGTGCCGATGGTTGCCATTGTCGTATTCCTTTTCCTGTCGGGCCGCACCATTGCGACCTCGATGGCGGTCGTGAGACCGGGGACGGTCGGCCCCGCACCCCTTGGGGCTGGAACATCGTGGAAGGCGGCCGGCGACAGCTTTTTTGTTTCGCGCTGCAACGCCGAAGGCGGCGGAAAAAAGCTGGCGGCGGACGTTGCGGGAAGACGAGCGAGGCGAAGCCGGTCTTCGGTCAGACCTTGCCAGATCGAGGATGCGGATGGAGCGCCCATAACAGGAAATCGCGTGGAATACGGCAATGGCGGCCGTCCTGCGCCGCGCCGGAACCGGGGACTCTCTGCGGGTTCATTGGCTGCGGTTTTCCCTGATCCGACCGATAAGGCAGGTTCGCCCTATCGCCAGCAGGGGCCTGCGGTGTGGTCTCGACTGATCTTTGCCGGTGCTGCCGTGTCCGGTGTGGCCGGAAGATCGCTTGCGGGGCGTTGCGCCATGCTCGGCCAGGTGGATGGTTTGGGTTTCCCGGCGCTGATCCGCTTGCCCGTTGGAGTGGATGGAAAGCCGAACCTCATGGGCCTGCCGGGGCGATCGGGATCAACGGCCCGGATCGCTCCAGTTTATCCGGGTGGGGCCTGCCGCGAAATGGCCGCCGCCGCCGCCGCTTTGCGTTAGGGATTGAAGCCGAATGGCGGAAACAAGCCAAGGGCGTGGTTCCGGCGCAGCCGAAAGCCCGGCCCGGAGGGCAACGTCCAAGTCTCCCTTACCGCGCACGTATTGACATTGTGGATACGATCACTCATGTTGCGATCATGACCAAAGCTCGTATCGCCCCTTCGGAATCTGCCCGTTCTGCGACCACCGCGGTTGCAGGTCGTGCCTCTACGGCTGACACCAAGGGCAGCATCAACCTGCGGATCGAGACAGGCACGCGCCAGCTCATCGACGATGCGGCGGCGGTGCTCGGCAAGACGCGCACCGAGTTCATGGTGGAAAGCGCCCGGCGGCAAGCGGTCGATGTGCTGCTCGACCAGCGCTTGTTCACGCTCGACCCCGAGCGCTACGACGCCTTCATGCAAGCGCTCGACAATCCGCCCGCGCCGGGGCCGAAGCTCAAGGCCCTACTGCGCCGGACCCCGGCATGGCAGAAATAGACGACACGCCCGACCATCCCGAATTGCCACTGTCTGCTCCTGTTCCTCTGACAGCAGAGCATGACCTTTCGGCATTTGATTGCGGTGAGCCTGCGTTGAACGACTGGCTGCGCCACCGGGCCTTGAAGAACGAAAGCCGATTCTCGCGCACTTATGTCGTGTGCGCGGGCAATCGGGTCGTTGGTTACTTTTGCATTTCGGCCGGGTCGGTCGAGCGCGGTGCGGCTCCCGGCAAGGTGCGGCGCAACGCGCCCGACCAGATTCCGGTCTCGATCATCGGACGGCTTGCCGTCAGCCTCGACCATGCGGGCAAGGGCCTCGGCGCGGACCTTGTATCGGACGCGCTGCGTCGGATCGCGCTGGCATCGCAGAGCATCGGCATTGGGGCCGTTATGGTCCAAGCGAAGGATGACGCGGCCAAACGCTTCTATCTGCGCTGTGCCGAGTTCGTCGAATACCCCGAAGACAGCCGGACGTTGTTCCTGCCTATCGAAACTGTGGTCGCGGCATTTAGCTAGAGTTTGGGGGAAATGCGATGGGTGAAGCCAAGCGAAAGAAGCAAGAACGGGCTGCTTGGCCGGATTCTGATCGCTACAACGGCACGATAGATCTTCACGTTCTGCCGGCGGCGGCGGAGATTGACGGAGCACGCATTCGCGAACTGACAGGTGATGATACAATACCGGACACGACGCAGGTCATCTTGCGCGCGTTCAGGGCAGTCGTTGGTGAGCGGACCTTCCATGTCGGATTCTGCCTCGGTGACGGAGAATCCTTCAGCGCTGTTGGTATCGCTGTCATCGAAAGACTGTCGATGGAAGCGCCGGGAGCCGCACTTCACATTGTGCCTATCGTTCACGACGACATCGCATGGGACATCGTGATGCGGCATATGCGCAGCTTCACGGGGCAGGTATTGTTGTTCGCATTCCCGAATTCAGATGTTTACGACGCGGGCACCGCTGAAGTTTCCTACTCGAAACATATCCGTCAGTTCGATCCAAGCGGCGCCTTGCTTGGCCGATTGACCGAAGCGCAGCGGCGCAAGATACGCGAACAAAAAGCTTCGATGCTCAATCGACCGCCGCCGCCCAGATTCTATCCAGCATCCGGTATCACGCAGGAAGACTCGCCATGGATATTCCGGGTTGGAACTCCTGCCGGAAAAGTCATCAGAACCGCCGTTTGGGATGGCCGTCGCAACTATGCGCATGAACTCCCTGAAAACATCGTGCGATGGGTTGGCGGCGACAGGATCGCCATCGTGCAGGTGGACAGTCCTGTTGGGGTCAATCGGCGGTCTTCACTCGACTTGACGCACAAGCTCGCCAAAGATTTCGATGGCGTCATTCATTGGGCGCGGGATACGGAGACATTTCAGTCGATCCTCAAATCATTCATCCGCCTCGATCTGGAATCGGTGAGTCCGCCGGAGCTTCCTGCCGGTTGGGAGCCTGAAATTGTAATCTTCGCGGCGAACGGTGACGATGCGTGAAAAAAGCTGAATGCGAGCAAGCTATCCGGCATTTGTGCCATCAATGGCGGAAAGAATGTGGCTTTTCGTCCACTCCGGCAGACCAGTTGAGCTTCGGCAGCTTCCTGTCATGGGTCCAGCAGGATTATTCATCCTATCTCAATTTTCGCACCACCACCTCCGTCTCTTATGACGTGGAGATGTGGTTTGACGATGAATTCAAACAGAACTGGCGAAGGTAGGATCAGCATCGCGCGACACGGCTAACCCGAGGGCTGGCCGACACCAGCCGCCAGGCGCATCCATGCCGCGATGCCGACGCATCCGCCCCCGACGATGCAGAAGATTTGCCGCCAGATTTCGGACGGCACGGTCTCCTTGGTGATGCCATGGACCAATGCATAACCGGCCACGGCGGCGGGCGCGGCGAAGACAAGCGCCACGATCAGGCGGATGATAGGTGTGCGGATCATCTCGAACAGCACCGCCAGGACGCCGAAGACGACGCCAGCCGAGAACAGCCCGACCAATCCCGCGCCGATCAGCCCGGAGCCGGTCTGATAGGCTAATTGCGCGGCGACAAGCCCGACGAAGAAGGGCAGCGCGTAGATGGCGAGCGTATAGGCGAGAACGCAAAGAAGCGCGATCAACGCAACGCTCATGAACATGACGGCGACCATGATCTTGTTCCTTTGACTTTACGGCACCGCCTTTCGTGCAGTCGTCAACACCGTCGTTGCACATCTTTATGGTGCCGTTATCGTTCCAATCTGTCGAGGTCATCCGGCCGCGCGCGGAAGTCGCGCGGCCGCGATTTTTTCTGATGGAAGACCGGGACCGCGTGCGCGATCCCGGCTTGCCTTTCATTCCGCCGCGACGGGGAAAGCCTCGGGCTGCTCATCGGCCAGCCATGCGGGCGGCTCGGTGCGCAGCACGGGCGGCAGCCAGCCGGTTCCGGCCAGAAGCCGCTCGGCGGCCTCCGCCATTTCCGGCTTCTTCCTGTCCGCGATACGCTCCGCCGCTTCGTCGCCAAGGGCATCGCGCACGGCGGCGAGGATTTGCGCCTTGGTGACGCGCCCGAGATAGGCGCCAACCGTGGGCGTCCAGTGCGCCGTCATGTCGAGTGCAACCGCTGTCGCCAGCCTGTCGGCGGTGGCAAGAGCATGGCGCTTGTGGGCTTCCCACGGCTGCTTGACGGCATTGACGGTCAGCGAAGCGCAATGGGCGAACAGGGCCATGACGCTGGCATGATCCAGTCCGGCGATGAAGCCCCAAAGCTCCGCCACGTCGCGCGGCATGTCCGCCGCCCATCCGGCGTGGCGATCCTCCAACGCCTTCGCCGCCGCTGTGTCCTCGATCCCGTCCGCGTGGCTGGCGAGGTAGCTGCTCGTCGGGCGGATTTCGAGGCAATGGGCATCCCCGCCGCCGCGATAGAAGGTCTGAGCGGCAAGCGCATGGGTGACGGCGATCAAGGCCATGTCCGGCTGCTCGCCAAGGGCGAGACGCAGGGCAAGGGTGCGATACGCGGTCAGGTCGCGGATGAGCGAGTCCGACAGCGGCTTACCGTCTTCCTCCGCGTCCTCGTCTTCCGGCCCATGGTCGGAGGCTGGATGACCATCGCCGTCATGTTCGTCACCGTCCATGACTTCGCCATCGGCATTGACGCGCACCCCGTTGATGACGGTGCTGCCGTCCTCCGCTTCGGATTCCTCCGGTTCCGGAGCTTCGTCCTCGGGCCGGATGAAACCGCGCTCGATGCGGGCTTCCCCGTCATGGTTCAGAACCACGAACACGCCACCGCGCGCGATCTCCTCGGCCTCATAGGCATAACGCTTGCCGTCGATCCGCTCGATTTCGGCTTCAAGCTCCGCAAAGCGCTGATCCACCTCCGGCGGCAGGTCAACGTCCGCGTCCTCCCATTCCGTCGACAGGCGTTCAAGTTCCTCCTGCGCGGCGTCGTAGGCGGTTTCGTCTGCCTCCGAAAGCTCCACCGGCTGCGGATAGGTGCGGCGCAGGCCATGGGCGTGGGGCCAGTCGATATGGGCCGAAACCCATTTCCACCCCTCGGCCTCGTGAACCTGCGCCGCGATGCCTTCCAGCTTGTCGAGGGTCAGCCGGTCCAGCAACGCGGCATCTTCATAGAAGCCGCCGCGATCCTCGGTGAACAGGTCGCGGATGATGGTGCCGCCCGCCTCCGTATAGGCTTCCGGGCCGACAAGGATCGCGCGCCGGTCGGTCGCGGCCACGTTGCTGGCGGTCAGGTCGCGGCGGATAATCCACGGCTCGCGGTTGTAGGACAGGTTTTCGTAAACCTGTTCCTGCCGGGCATGGTCCTCGGTGATGGCGAAGGCCATCAACTGATCCAGGGTCAGATCGCCGTCACGATAGACCTGCATCAGCTTGGGGCTGACCGCGCCAAGGCGAAGCCGCTGCTTCACCACATGCGCGGTGACGCCGAAGCGGGCGGCGATTTCCTCCGCGCCCCATCCGCGCGTTTCGGCAAGCTCGCGGAAGCGCTCGAACTGGTCGGCGGGGTGCAGGTCTTCGCGGGTCACGTTCTCGTCAAGGCTGATTTCTGCCGCATCGTTCGCCCTGTCGATGACGCAGCGGATCGGCTCGGTCCGCTTGATCTCCTTGCGCTTGGCGCGCAGCAACTGCGCCAGCCTGCGGCCTTCGCCGACGCTCACCAGATAGCAGCCGGTCGGCTCACCTTCCGCGTCAAGCTCCGGCTCGACCACCAGATTTTGCAGGATGCCCTTGGCCGCGATGCTCGCCGCCTTCGCCTCGATGGATGCCTCGCTGTGCGGAGTCTTCCGGGCGTTCTGCGGGTGCTTCTTGAGCTTGTTGAGCGGGATGAAAACCGTTTCGCCATGTTCGGGGACGGTCGAAGGGCGGACGGGCGGAGGGGGATCACCCGGCCTGCACAAGCGGATCGAAGTCATGACGAAGATGCGAAACATGTATCCGCGCGGAAGGCTGGGGATACCGCCCGGCCGCCCTTGTGCCGCGCCAGGGGGCAGCGCCCCCAAGCAACCGGCCCGGCCAGAGCAAAGCGGCGGCCGGGTGTATGAACAGGATCAGGATGTGGGAAACCGGAAAGCCGAAGGCCCTGACACCCTGATCGCCGCATAATGCCGGGCGAGGTCTTCACGTGACCATGCGGACGTGCCTCGTCCGTGGAGCAGGTCCGCTTCGCCTGGCAACTGAGATTTAGGCTCAGTCCTTTCTAAGCACCGTGAAATCGAATATCGAAATGATACTGCGGGTCGTGGGCAGACAAGGAAGAAGTGCGTGAGTGGGGCGAGCGACTTTGCCATGTTTGGGGGCGAGCAATGAAAATCTATTCTGTGGCCATCGAGAACTTTCGTGGCATCCGCACGGCTACCATCGTGTTGCCCGATCATGCGGTGCTCATCGGTGACAACAATACGGGAAAGTCGTCGGTGATCGAGGCCATCGACCTCGTTCTGGGACCGGATCGCCTCAACCGTCGTCCACCCGTGGATGAGCATGATTTTTGGCAGGGTCGTTATGTCGCCGCCGTGCCGGAGGGCGAGAACGCCGTCGAGGGCGATGCTCCCAAGATCAGGATTAACGTCACCATCGTTCACCTATCCATCGAACAGCAGGCGCGGTTCGGCGGACATATCGAGTGGCTGAAAGTCGAGACCGGCGATCTTTATGCAGAGGCTAACCCAGCAGGTGTCGATGCCGCCGCAATCGTGGCAGCGTTGCGCGTAACATTCATTGGCGAATACAACGTCGATGAGGATGATTTCGACGGCAACACCTACTACACGCGCAGTCTCACGGAGGACGATCCCCCAGCGACCTTCTCAAAGAAGGACAAGCAGCATTGCGGGTTCCTCTATCTGCGCTCGCTCAGGACCGGATCACGCGCTCTCAGCCTCGAACATGGCAGCCTGCTCGACATTATCCTGCGCCTAAAGGAAATCCGGCCGCAGATGTGGGAAGCAACCATCGCGACGCTCGCGGGCTTTGACGTGGCGAGTGACCCGGAGCTGGGGATTTCCGGCGTGTTGGAAAGCATCAACACGTCTTTGAAAAAATATGTCCCGCAGGAATGGGGAGCGAAGCCGCACCTCAAAGTATCCAGCCTCACCCGTGAGCATCTGCGCAAGGTCGTCACGGCTTTTATAGCCACGGGCGACGGCGACCATGCGGCACCGTTCTACCGACAGGGCACCGGCACCATCAACATGCTGGTGCTTGCGATGCTTTCGCAAATCGCCGAGGACAAGCAGAACGTGATCTTCGCCATGGAGGAGGTCGAGACCGCGATCCCTCCCTATGCGCAGAAGCGCATTGTGCATGAGCTGCGCAAGCTCTCCGCGCAGTCGATCGTCACCTCCCACTCGCCCTATGTGCTGGAGGAGTTTGGGCTGGAGCAAACCGTGATTTTGGCGCGCTCTGACGGCGGCGACCTCAGCCAAGCGAAGATCGCGCTGCCCGACAGCGTGAAGCACAAGCGCTATCGCCAGGAGTTCCGCACACGTTTTTGCGAAGGGCTGCTCGCCCGGCGGGTGCTGATCGTAGAGGGCGCGACCGAGGCGACCGCTTTTCCGGCAGCGGCGCGCCGGCTAGCGGAGTTGAACCCGGCAATCTATTCATCTCTGGAAGCGTTGGGGCTGTGCGTCATCGACGCCGGTAGCGAAAGCCAGATTGCCGATCTGGCGTTGCTTTACCGAGGTCTTGGTAAGCGGACCTTCGCGGTTTGCGATAAGCAGACCGATGCCGCCAAAGGAGCTATCGAGGCGCAAGTTGAGCATCTTTTCATGCACGAGGAAAAGGGTATCGAGGATCTGGTGCTGAACAACACAACGGCGGCCGCGCTTGGGCGGTTCGCAGAGATGCTAGATTGGCCGCCGCATCTACTCGCGCAATATCCTGATCCCAAAGCCCAAGCTGTCGCCGCTCTTAAGGCATATTTTGGCTGGTCCAAGGGAAATTGGGGAATTGCGGAGTTTCTCGCCCAATGCACGGAGGCAGAGATTCCGCAATGGATACGCGATGCCTGCATCGAACTGCGCAAGCGATGCGATCCTCCGCCGGCGCCGCCGGCGGCAGGCGCTAATGGTGGCGACCTGTTCTCTGACATTTTTGGCTAGAGTGCTCTGCTATGGTCGAGTTGACGAAGGCCCAACAGGATGTGCTTGTCACGGACGGCTATCAACTCGTCACCGGCGGCCCCGGATCGGGCAAGACCACGGTTTCTATCCTCAAGGCAGCGAAGATCGCGCGTGAGGCACTGCGACCGGAGCAACGTATCCTTTTTCTCAGCTTCGCCCGTGCAACCGTATCCCGCGTCCTGGAGGCCATGGATGAGGAAAGCCGGATTTCACGAGACGAAAAGCGACGTATTGAGGTGGACACCTACCATGCGTTCTTCTGGCGTATTCTCAAGACGCACGGCTATCTCGTAGGCTTTCCGCGCCGGCTGGCGATCCTGACACCACCTAACGAGGCCATCGCCCTATCAGCGGTGCGGAGTGGCTACAAGGCCAACTCCAAGCTCAGTGACGCGGAGAAGGCCGAAAAGGAAGCGCGCGAAGAGGCTGAACGGAACCGTCTGGCGAAAGAGGAAGGCCGGGTCTGTTTCGATCTTTTCGCCGACCGGGTTGCGACGTTGCTGCATGGTTCGGCGAAGGTTCGGACACTGATCTCAACCATGTATCCGTTTATCATCCTCGATGAGTTTCAGGACACTAGCGCGGATCAATGGCGCGTAGTCGAGGCGCTTGGCGCGAACAGCACACTAATCGCACTGGCTGATCCCGAGCAGCGGATATTCGACTTCATCGGTGCTGACCCCGAACGCTTGGATCATTTTCGCGCCGCGTTTCACCCCTCAGAACATGACCTGGCCGGGGACAACCACCGCAGCAAAGGCACCGAAATCGCCCTGTTCGGTAACGACGTGCTGAGCGGGAAATTCCGGCAGTGCAACTACAGTGGCATCGCTTTTCAGGGGTTTAAATCGAACCAGAACCAAGCCTTTGCTAGCTTGGTTGGTCATGTGCTCCAAGCACGCCAGCGGCTGATAGACAGCGGCAAACCTAATTGGTCGCTCGCGATCCTTGTGCCTACGAAGAAGATGACCCGGTTGGTGTCGGATGTGTTGCGTGAGCCCTTTGGGCAGGTGCCAGCAATCGGACATACGGCAGCCGTTGATATGGATGGGCCGATTCTCGCGGCGGAGGTCGTAGCCTTCCTGCTTCAACAGGGGCGTCATGCCGGCCATTTCGACGAATTCTCGGACCTGCTCTGTAGTTACTACCATGGCCGGGGTGGCGCAGCGCCGACAGCGGGCGATCTGACGGAAGCGGCGCGTCTCAATGCAGCGCTCGGGAAATGGAATCAGTGCTTGGCAGTGGGGAAGGCACCTCCCAAAAACTCCGTGCTGAACGCGACTGCGGCGGTTTATGCGACCGCCCTAGATGTTGGCCTGACCGGCGATCCTGACCGCGATTGGGCTGCGATCCGCGCTGCGTTGGAGGCCGGCGGTTGTGCGAGATTGCGGGCGATAGCTGGAGACGTTCGCAACGTCCGCCTGCTCGAGCGCGGCACCCAGCTTCGGCAGGGCTTAACTCAAGATTGGCGAGATACCGGCGGCTATCTCAATGCTCTTGCCATCACGCGGCAATCCTTTGTGCAGGAGCATTTTGCCACGGCGCACAAGCCGGAAACCGGCGTGGTGGTGATGAATATGCACAAGGCCAAGGGAAAGCAATTCGATGAGGTCATCATCTTCGAGGGATGGCCAAGGCGTGCAAAAGGCAAGGTCGTGGCCAACTTCGACCGGATCGTGCGTGAGAATATTGCTGCCGGGCCGATGGTGCAGGCTCGACAGAATTTCCGCGTCAGCGTTACACGCGCAAAGCTACGCACCACAATCCTCACGCCGGAGGATGATCCTTGTGTGTTGCTCACGGCATCTGGATAGGTCGCCGGTCTATTTTAGAGGGTCATGGAGGGCTATAGAGTAAACGTAGTTCTCATCGCTATCCGGCGTGCCCCGCCACAATGGCCTTCAAGTCATTGATTTTTAATAAAAATGTGAATTGCAACAATTCATCGCACCATCCTAGCCACCAACAAACACTCCATTGCGTCGCCACGTTATGCCATCGGCTGCAACATGACCTGCAGCGCATACGGTTTTCCTTGTCTTAGCGCGCGTGAAGCTGACCTGCCAAAAAGTTGTTACGTAGGAAAGTGAGCTCAACCGTCAGAATCCTAGATCTTTCGGGCGGCGTTCGTGCTATATTGAACCAATCAAGCAAGTGAACTGATCAGACGTCGTGGCAAGGTGTAATCCCCTCCACGGCGTAAATTTTTGCGCCCTGTGATGGAGAGGCTGAAGCATGAGCAAAGAAACCAAAGCACTGTATCTTTCGGTCGACCAGGTCGCTGAAAGGTTTTCCGTGTCGAAGCACTCGATCTGGCGCTGGAGGCGCGAGGGTGATTTTCCTGCGCCATACAAGTTGATCGGCACCACAGCGAGGTGGAAACTTGCGGACATCGAAGAGTGGGAGGGTGGACTTCGGAGCGGCCTTGCCACGCATCTCCTCTTCGACCTCGAGGAAGTCTTCGTTACCTAAAATGTCTGCATCTATCTAGACCCAACTTTCTACTGCCAAAACCAACTGTCGTGGCCCGCGTCTTTGTGCGCGGGGCGAAGCTGTATGTCCAAATAGGAGCCAAAATGGCGCTGTCGATTGCTTACAATGCAGACCAAGACCGCACAGCTCGAACTTCGGAAAATACGCGTCCACAAGATCCGAGTTTGATTTCACCCGAAGGCATCCCGACCGGGTTCTTACTCGGTGACGACGGAATTTATGAAGTTCGCAACGGAGGTGAGGAAGACGAATACCTCGTGAGAATTTGTTCTCCGATGCGAGTGAAAGGTCTTTGTCGATCAAAGGAGAACGGCGGTTGGGGGCACGTTGTGACTGTCAGGGATCCTGACGGTTGTTGGCACGATGTGGTAATGGAAGCGACCGCGGTCTCGCGCCGCAACATTGCAGCATTGGACCCCCTGTTTCGGGTAGGTTTTTCTCTTGGCGAAGGGGAAAAAGCGGCACGTAGTGTCACTACGCTACTAAGTAGGTGGCTGCCCAAGGCCCGGTATACGCGAGTCACTCGACTGGGTTGGACCGACGATACATTCAAAGCATTCGTGCTCGGAAATGGAACGGTCATTGGCGATGGCAAAGTCGTCACCGATGGTTTCAACGGCGCCGTCACTGCGTCGATGACGTCGCGGGGTAGCGAGGTATTCTTGGTCAGAAATCCCAGTCGTCGTCCTCGGTCGCGACGGTCTTGCCGATCACGTAGCTTGAACCCGATCCCGAGAAGAAATCGTGGTTCTCGTCCGAACCGGGCGAGAGCGCGGCCATGATCGCGGGGTTCACCCGGCAGGCCTCTTCCGGAAACAGCGCTTCAAATCCGAGATTTTGCAGGGCCTTGTTTGCGTTGTAGTGCAGGAAGGCCTTTACGTCCTCGGACAGGCCGAGCGGATCGTAGAGCTGTTCCGTATACCGCGCCTCGATATCGTAGAGATCGAAGATCAACCCGAAGGCAAACTCCTTGAGTTCGGCGCGCTCGCCCTCGGTCAGACGCTCCTGCGCCCGCTGGAACTTGTAGCCGATGTAGTAACCGTGAATTGCCTCGTCGCGGATGATCAGGCGGATCAGGTCGGCGGTGTTCGTCAGTCGCGCGCGGCTCGACCAATGCATGGGCAGGTAGAAACCCGAATAGAACAGGAACGACTCCAGGAAGACGCTGGCGATCTTCTTGCGCAGCGGGTCCGAGGTGGCATCGTATTCGTCGAGGATCAGCCGCGATTTGGCCTGAAGATGTTCGTTCTCGACCGACCAGCGGAAGGCCTCGTCCACCTGCGCGGTCTGGCAGAGGGTCGAGAAGACCGAGGAATAGGACCTGGCGTGGACCGCCTCCATAAAGGCGATGTTGGTCAGCACCGCCTCTTCATGCGGCGTCTGGGCATCGGGCATCAGGGCGGGTGCGCCCACGGTGTTCTGGATCGTGTCCAGCAATGTCAGCCCGGTGAAGACCCGGATCGTCAGGGTCTGCTCATCCTCGGTCAGTTGCGACCAGCTCTGGATGTCATTCGACAGCGGCACCTTTTCGGGCAGCCAGAAGTTGGCGGTCAGGCGGTTCCAGATTTCCAGGTCCTTGTCGTCCTGCAACCGGTTCCAGTTGATGGCGCGGGGGACGGGACGGGTGTGGGTGATGTCTTTCATCTTGTCGCTCCGGGCGCGTCGCGCCGTCTTGTCGTGTTCGCAGGTCTTCGAGGGGGGCGGACTGTCGTCTACAGCGTGCAGGACACGCAGCCCTCGACTTCTGTTCCCTCCAGCGCGGCCTGACGCAGGCGGATGTAGTAGATCGTCTTGATCCCCTTCTTCCACGCGTAGATCTGGGCGCGGTTGATATCGCGGGTCGAAGCCTCGGCCGGGAAGAACAGCGTCAGCGACAGCCCCTGATCCACGTGTTCGGTTGCGGCGGCATAGGTGTCGATGATCGCTTCCGGCCCGATTTCGTAGGCGTCGCGGTAGAACTCCAGGTTCTCGCCGTTCATGTAGGGCGCGGGATAGTAGACGCGGCCGATCTTGCCTTCCTTGCGGATCTCGATTTTCGAGGTGATCGGGTGGATCGAGGAGGTCGCATAGTTGATGTAGCTGATCGAGCCGGTCGGCGGCACCGCCTGAAGATTGCGATTGTAGAGCCCGTGCTCCATCACTTGCGTCTTCAGCGCAGCCCAGTCCTTCTTGGTCGGCAGCTCAATGCCGAACCGTTTGAAGAGCGCCTTCACCTCCGGCAGGTCCGGTCGCCAGCTTCGGTCGGTGTATTTGTCGAAGAACGAGCCATCCGCATAGGTCGAGGTATTGAACCCTCTGAACGTCTGCCCCTTTTCCTGCGCCAGTTTGCACGACGCGGTCAGCGCATGGAACAGCACCGCGGCGAAATAGGCGCTTGTGAATTCGACACCCTCGGGGCTGCCATAGTGGATGTGTTCGCGGGCGAGAAACCCGTGCAGGTTCATCTGGCCCAGCCCGATGGCATGGCTTTCGTCATTGCCCTTGCGGATCGAAGGCACGGAGTCGATCGCCGACATCTCGGACACCGCGTTCAACGCGCGGATCGCCGTGCCGACCGATGCCGCCAGATCGCCGCCATCCATGGCCCGCGCGATGTTCATGGACCCGAGGTTGCAGGAAATGTCGGTGCCCATCTGCGCGTAGGAAAGGTCGTCGTTGAACGTCGACGCCTCGTTCACCTGAAGGATTTCCGAACACAGGTTCGACATGGTGATGCGTCCCGCGATCGGGTTCGCCCGGTTCACCGTGTCCTCGAACATGATGTAGGGATAGCCGCTTTCGAACTGGATCTCGGCCAGCGTCTGGAAAAAGGCGCGCGCGTTGATCTTCTTTTTGCGGATCTTGGGGTTGTCGACCATCTCGGCGTATTTCTCGGTGACCGAGATTTCCGAGAAGGCACAGCCATAGACCTTTTCCACGTCGTGCGGCGAAAAGAGATACATGTCCTCGTTCCGTTTCGCCAGTTCGAAGGTAACGTCCGGGATCACCACGCCGAGGCTCAGGGTCTTGATGCGGATTTTCTCGTCCGCGTTCTCGCGTTTCGTGTCGAGGAACCGCAGGATGTCGGGGTGGTGCGCGTTCAGATAGACCGCGCCAGCCCCCTGACGCGCGCCAAGCTGGTTGGCATAGGAAAAGCTGTCCTCCAGCAGTTTCATCACCGGTATGACGCCGGATGACTGGTTCTCGATCCCCTTGATGGGCGCGCCGTGCTCCCGGATGTTGGTCAGCATGAGCGCCACGCCGCCGCCGCGCTTGGACAGTTGCAAGGCCGAGTTGATGCCGCGCCCGATGCTCTCCATGTTGTCTTCCAGCCGCAGCAGAAAGCACGACACGAACTCGCCCCGCGCCTTTTTGCCGGCGTTCAGAAAGGTCGGCGTGGCGGGCTGGAACCGGCCGGACAGAATTTCCTCCATCAGCTGCATGGCGAGCGTTTCGTCGCCCCGCGCCAGCGCCAGCGCGTTCATCACCACGCGGTCCTCGTAGCGTTCGAGGTAACGCTGCCCGTCGCGGGTCTTCAGTGTGTAGGACGTGTAGTATTTGAAGGCGCCGAGGAAGGTGGGGAACCGGAACTTCCGGGCAAAGGCCGCATCCCAGATCCTGTGCTGGAAGGCTTTGGAATACTGGTCCAGAACGCCGCCCTCGTAGTAGCCCTCATCGACGAGGTAGCCCAGCTTTTCTTCCAGTGAGTGAAAGAAGACCGTGTTCTGATTGACGTGTTGCAGGAAATACTGCCGCGCCGCCATCCGGTCGGCTTCGAACTGGATGTTCCCCTCATCGTCATAGAGGTTCAGCATCGCGTTCAGCGCATGATAGTCGAGACCTTGGGTCAGGCTGGCGTCAAGCATCGGGTTCCCCAGAAGGTTTGCAGCCCGTCGCGGACGCGGGCGATGTCAGTGTCTGTGCCTGCCAGCTCGAAACGATAAAGCACGGGCACGTTGCATTTCCGCGCGATGACCTGTCCGGCCATCGCGAAGGTTTCGCCAAAATTCCGGTTCCCGCTGGCGATCACGCCGCGCAGCAGGCTGCGGTTCGCCTCGACGTTCAGGAACCGGATCACCGGCTTGGCCACTGCGCCCCGGCCTTCGCCGTCTGCGTAGGTCGGACAGATCAGCACGAAGGCGTCCGTCATCACCGGCGGGACGGCATCGCCGCGCAGGGGAAGCCGTGTGGCGGGGAGGCCAAGACGCTCGACGAAACGGGCCGTATTGCCCGACCCGCTGGAGAAATAGACGAGGCCCCCCATCTCAATCCGCCCTCAGGACAGGCGGTTGATTATGTCGGGGCGGAAACCGGCCCAATGGTCGTCGCCCGCGACCACGACCGGCGCCTGACGGTATCCAAGCCCGGTCACCAGCTCCATTGCGGCCGCGTCCTCGGTCAGGTCGATCAAATCGAATTCGATGCCACGCGCGGTCAGGGCGCGGGTGGTCGCGGTGCATTGCACGCAGGCGGGTTTGGAATAGACGGTGATGCTCATGGTTTTGTCCCTTGCCAGTGGCTGCCTATGGACAGAGGGGACACGAAGACAGGGCCCACGAGCCCATCCACGCACCCGGGCCCTCCGCCGCGGTCGTCGTTCATGCCTTGGCAGGTCTCCTGACTTGCGGCTCGAACGCTTCTGGTCCGCCTTCCCGGCGCTGCCTTGCACCAGTGGATTGGACCGAAACTCGCCGCTTACAGTTGCGGGGGCAGTGCCGGAATTGATCGCATGATCGCACCGGTTTCCCTCTTAGCCTGCGAGTCACCTCGCAGGAACCAAAGCATCTGCATATTGAGGGAGTCGGGTGCTGACTGTCAATATGTTGGTTCTCGACTTGCATGGACAAGTCGAGGGAGCCGAGCAGGCCTCTGCATCATATGCCGTTCACAATGACCAGTCCCGAGAGGCATGCCATACGCCCGGCGGTAAGGAACCGAACCCGCGAAACCGGACAGTCGTCGGCCCCACGAACGTGGTTCCCATAGCCTTGTTGCCGTGTATCGGATTGAATCACCGAGATGAACTTCGTCGTTCCTATCTCGCCAGAAAAGCTGCCCGCATCCGAACGGGTCTGAGATCAATGGTCTCAGAGATTTGATGAAATTGCCTTGTTGCCCATGACACTAGACCTCAAGTATGGAGAGCTTGAATGACCCTCAGTCAAGTTTCATGATCGACACCCAACCCCTCGTCATCCTGCGCGAAATCGACCGGACCGGCAGCCTGACGGATGCCGCGGATCGGCTGAACCTCACCCAGTCGGCCGTCAGCCATGCCATCCGCCGCTTCGAAGAGCGCCATGGCGTGAAGCTCTGGGAGCGCGAGGGGCGCAAGCTGCGCCTCACGCCGACGGGGGAATATCTGCTGGGGCTGGCCGCCCGTGTCCTGCCGCAATTGGAGCACGGCGCGACGGTTCTGGAGGATTTTGCTCGAGGGCGGCGCGGTGCAATTCGGGTCGGGATGGAGTGCCACCCCTGTCAGGACTGGCTGATGCGGGTTGTCGATCCGTTTCTGGCCGACTGGCCGGATGTCGATCTTGATGTGACGTCCGCTTTTCAGTTCGGCGGGCTGGCTGCCCTTCTGGGGCACGAGATCGATCTGCTGGTGACACCCGACCCGGTGGAGCGCCCGGGTCTCGAATACCGGCCGGTGTTTAATTACGAATTGGTCCTGGCCGTCGCCGACGATCACCCGCTTGCGCGGAAGCGGCAGGTCACCCCCGCCGACATGGTCCGCGAGACGCTGATCACCTATCCCGTCGCGCGCGAAAGGCTGGATATCTACACCCAGTTCCTCGTGCCCGCCCACGCCCTGCCGCGCCGCCATCGCACGGTCGAGACCACCGACCTCATGCTGCGGTTGGTTGCTTCGGGGCGCGCGGTCAGCGCCACGCCCGACTGGCTGCTGCGGGGCGTAAAGGGCGTGACGGGGGTGCGCATCGGCGCCGGGATCCCCAAGTCCATCTACCTGGGCTATCGGGCGGGGGCCTTGCCGACCTTTATCGAAAGCTTCATGCAACTCGCGGAATCCGTCGAGATCTGACGGCTTGACCTCTGCATGCGCTTGGGGCGGAAGACCTCCCACCACATGACGCACAGTAATGTATTTCCGACAAGAAGTCATTTTTTTTCATGTCCCGATTGAGGCAGACGGGGGCAACGCCGCCGTCGGCGGGCCAGCTGCCCGACGCCACCGGCCCCATGACCCCTGACAGGAGACTTGACCGCCATGACCGAGCCCTTCGCATTCCAGATCAAGCGCCTTCGGTTCGACGAAAGCTACTCCCCGGACAGCTCCACGCGGCTGACCACCAATTTCGCCAACCTCGCGCGGGGCGAGCACCGGCAGCAGAACCTCGCGAACGCGCTGCGCATGATCGACAACCGGTTCAACGATCTGGTCAGCTGGGACAACCCGCAGGCCGACCGCTACGCGGTCGAGCTGGACATTGTCTCGGTCGATCTGGACCTCGACGGCAGCGGCAAGGCCTTCCCGGCGATCGAGGTGCTTCAGACCTCGATCCTCGACGGTAAGACCGGGACGCGGACGCCGGGCCTCGTCGGCAACAACTTCTCCTCCTATGTGCGCGACTACGACTTCAGCGTGGTGCTGCCCAAGCACAACGAGGGCCGCGACAGCTTTTCGCTGCCTGACGGCTTTGGCGAGCTGCATGGCCGCATCTTCAGAGCCTTCGTCGCCTCGGAGACCTACAGGACGCAATTCCCCAAGTCGCCGGTGATCTGCCTGAGCGTGTCGGAAACCAAAAGCTACGAGCGCACCGCGAACACCCATCCCGTGCTGGGGGTCGAATATGCCCCCAGCGGCGCGTCGCTGACCGAACAGTATTTCGGCAAGATGGGCCTTGGCGTGCGCTACTTCATGCCGCCGAAAAGCGTTGCGCCGCTCGCTTTCTACCACACGGGCGATCTGCTGAACGATTACACCAACCTTGAGCTGATCGCGACCATCAGCACGATGGAGGCCTTTCAGAAGATCTATCGCCCCGAGATCTACAACGCCAATTCCGTGGCCGGCCAGACCTACCGCCCCAGCCTGAAGCATCAGGATTTCTCGCCGACTCGCGTGGTCTATGACCGCGAGGAACGCAGCCGCCTCGCGACCGAACAGGGCAAATTTGCCGAGGAAACCTTCATCAAGCCACACGGCGCCCGGCTGGCCGAATGGGCCGCTCGTTCCGCCGCCTGACCCCACGACCATGAAAGACATGACCATGACCAGACTTCTCCCCACCTCTACCGCCGGCAGCCTGCCGAAACCCTCCTGGCTGGCCGAGCCCGAAAAGCTCTGGTCGCCCTGGAAGATGGAGGGCCCGGCGCTGGCGCAGGCCAAGCAGGACGCCCTGCGCGTGACGCTTGCCGAACAGCGCGTCGCGGGCATCGACATCGTGAGCGACGGCGAACAGACGCGCCAGCATTTCGTCACCACCTTCATCGAGGGGCTGGAGGGCGTCGATTTCGAGAAACGCGAAACGGTGCGCATCCGCGATCGCTATGATGCCAGCGTGCCGACGGTGGTCAGCGCCGTATCGCGCCCCCGCTCGGTTTTCGTCGAGGATGCGAAGTTCCTGCGCGCCCAGACCGATGCGCCGATCAAATGGGCGCTGCCCGGGCCAATGACCATGATCGACACGCTGTATGATGCGCATTACCGCAGCCGCGAAAAGCTGGCCTGGGAATTCGCCGTGCTTCTGAACGAAGAGGCGAAGGAGTTGGAGGCCGCCGGCATCGACATCGTCCAGTTCGACGAGCCCGCCTTCAACGTCTTCTTCGACGAGGTGAACGACTGGGGCATGGCGACGCTGGAACGCGCCATGGAGGGGCTGAAATGCCAGAAGGCCGTCCACATCTGCTATGGCTATGGCATCAAGGCGAATACCGACTGGAAGGCGACGCTCGGCTCGGAATGGCGGCAGTATGAGATGATCTTCCCGGCAATTCAGGCCTCCAGCGTCAATCTGGTGTCGCTGGAATGCCAGAACAGCCATGTGCCGATGGAGCTGATCGAGCTGATCCGGGGCAAGAAGGTCATGGTAGGTGCCATCGACGTCGCGACCAACACGGTCGAGACGCCCGAGGAGGTCGCCGCCACCCTGCGCAAGGCGCTGCAATTCGTCGATGCGGACAAGCTCTATCCCTGCACCAACTGCGGCATGACGCCCCTGTCGCGGCAGGTCGTACGCGGCAAGCTGGAAGCCCTGAGTGCGGGTGCCGCGATCATCCGGCGTGAACTCGGGACCTCTGCGGCGACATGACCTTGGTGGATGTCGACCCAGATGCGCTGCGCGCCTGCTGCGGCCGTTTCGCCACCGGCGTGACGGTCGTGACCACCCGCACGGCCCAAGGCGATCACGGCATGACGATCAGCGCCTTCATGTCGGTCTCGCTCGACCCGGCGCTGGTCTGCATTTCCGTGGGATGCGGGGCGCGGATGCTGCCCAGACTGCGCGCCTCCGGGCGCTATGCGGTCAACATCCTGTCCGAGGACATGCGCGCCCATGCCCTGCATTTCGCCGGACGCCCTGATGCGGGCTTGCGCGATCTGTTCGAAGACCGGCACGGCCTGCCTGTCCTGCGCGGGGCGGCGGCGGTTCTGGTGACGGATGTCGTCCAGACCATCGAGGCCGGGGACCATGTGCTGTTGATCGGCAAGGTCCGGCATATCGAACATGAGCCTATCGCGAGGCCGCTCTTGCATCACGCGGGGCAATTCGGCGTCGTCAGTGCCGTTGCTGCCTGAACCGGGTGTAAATCAACATCGGGCCCTGCCATGGTGCAGGCCCCGATGTATTGTGAAAGCCGTCAAACGGATTCCGGCACGACCGATGCGACGATACTCTGATCCAGCGCCTCGAAGTCATTGAGGCGGATGGTATCGTAAAGCTCTTTCCGGGTCTGCATCTGATCCAGCATCGCAGTTGTCGCCCCATCACGGGCCAGCGCGGTATAGAGCCGTTCCTGCGCCCTGTTCGCCACCCGCAGGGAGGACACGGGCCAGATCACCATGTCATAGCCCAGTTCTGCGAACTCTTGCGCAGTCAACGCGGGCGTGCGACCGAATTCGGTCATGTTGGCTAGCAGCTTGACGGCCGGAAGCGCGGCACGCATCTTGCGGAACATCTCGACACTGGTCAGCGCCTCGGGGAAGATCGCGTCGGCCCCGGCCTCGACGTAGAGTTTCGCGCGGGCGACGGCGCCCTCGATCCCCTCGGACGCTGCCGCATCGGTGCGGGCGATCACCACCAGGTCACGCGACGCCTTCGCTGCCGCCGCAACCTTGGCCGCCATGTCCTGCGGCGCGACCAGCCGCTTGTCGTTCAGGTGGCCGCATTTCTTGGGCAGGAACTGGTCTTCCAGATGAACGGCGCCGGCGCCTGCTTCCTCGAAGCTGCGCACCATGTGCATGACGTTCAGCGCCTCGCCATAGCCGGTATCGCCGTCGACGAGCAGCGGCAGGCTCGAGGCACGGGCAATCTGGCGGATGAAGAAACAGACCTCGTCCACCGTGATGATGCCAAGGTCCGGCAGCCCCATGGAGGCGGTCATCGCGGCCCCCGAAAGGTAAAGCCCGTCGAACCCGGCGGCCTTTGCCTGCAAGGCGGCCTGCCCGTTGTGGGCGCCGGGCAGGCGCAGGATGCCGGGACGGTCCAGAAGACTGCGAAACCGGCGGCCAGCAGTCTGGCTCGGCAAGTCGTCTGCGATCAGATAGGTCATGTGCTTACTCCGCCGCTGCCGACAGGGTGAAGCCGCGCTTGGAAAGCGGCACAAAGGCCCGGGTCTCGGGTCCGGTATAGTTGGCCGAGGGGCGGATGATCTTGTTGTCCTGCCGCTGTTCGATCACATGGGCGCCCCATCCGGCGGTGCGCGAGATCACGAAGATCGGCGTGAACATGGCCGTCGGCACGCCCAGCAGGTGGTAGGAGACGGCGGAATACCAATCGAGGTTCGGGAACATCTTCTTGGCGTCCATCATGACCGCCTCGATGCGTTCGGCGATGGCGAACATCTTCATCGACCTGCCCTCTTGCGAGAGCTGTTTGGCCACCCGCTTGATGACCACGTTGCGCGGGTCAGAGATCGTGTAGACCGGGTGGCCGAAACCGATGACGACCTCTTTCGCGGCGATGCGAGCGCGGATATCCTCTTCGGCGGTGTCGGGGTCGGCATAGCGGCGCTGAACTTCGAAGGCGACCTCATTGGCCCCACCATGCTTGGGGCCGCGCAGGGCGCCGATGGCACCGGTTACGGCCGAATAGACATCCGATCCGGTGCCCGCAATGGAGCGCGCGGTGAAGGTCGAGGCGTTGAACTCGTGTTCGGCATAGAGGTTCAGCGTGGTGTCCATGGCCCGGACCTGCGCCGCGGTCGGCGCTTGCCCGTGCAGCAGGTGCAGGAAGTGCCCTGCGATGCTGTCATCCTCGGTCTCGACCTCGATGCGCCGTCCGTTCTGGGTGAAGTGATACCAGTAAAGCAGCATCGAGCCCTGCGCCGCGATCAGCCGGTCGGTGATGTCGCGCGCGCCGGGCAGGTTGTGATCCGCCGCCTCGGGCAGCGCACAGCCAAGCGCCGAGACACCCGAACGCAGCACATCCATCGGATGCGCCGCTGCCGGGATCGCCTCGAGCGTGTCGCGCACCGCCCGTGGCAGGCCGCGCAGCTTGCGCAGATGGGCCTTGTAGGCGGTCAGCTCAGCCTCGGACGGCAGGTGGCCGTGGATCAGCAGATGCGCGACCTCCTCATAGGTGCAGGCCTCGGCCAGTTCGAGGATGTCATAGCCCCGGTAGTGCAGGTCATTGCCGCTTTGCCCGACCGAGCAGAGCGCGGTGTTGCCGGCTTTGACCCCCGAAAGAGCCACGGATTTCTTGGGTTTGGTGACGGTTACGCTCATGCTCTCGCCTCCTTAGCTGCGGTCAAAGATGCCGGCGGGGCGCGGCGCGCCCATCAGGCCGGGATCGACGGTGAAGTTCAGCTGGTGCAGATCGCCCGACTTCAGATCGGCCAGCACCTCGGCGCTGTCGAGGAAACGCTGTTGCTCCTGCGGGGCCAGAACGCCCTCCGACAAGGTAAGGAACTTGCGGACGTAGTTGGCCCGCACGAAGGGCCGCGCCCCGTCGGGGTGAGCATCGGCCAGCGCCAGCTCGTCGGTGATCTTCGATCCATCCTCCAGCGTGATGGTCACGCGGCCGCCGAACGCCTTCTCCTTCGGGTCGCGGGCGTGATAGCGGCGCGTCCATTCCGGGTTCTCAGCGGTCGAGATCTTGTGCCAGAGCGCCACCGTCTCGGGCCGCTGCGCTCGGTCGGGGGCATAGCTGCGCTCGTGGTGCCAGCCGCCGTCTTCCAGCGCGACCGCAAAGATATACATGATCGAATGATCCAGCGTCTCACGGCTGGCCTTCGGGTCCATCTTCTGGGGATCGTTGGCGCCGGTGCCGATGACGTAATGGGTGTGGTGCGAGGTCTCGATCAGGATCGATTGCACCTTTGTCAGATCGCCCACCTTCGGTCCCATACGCCGCGCCAGGTCGATCAGCGCCTGGGACTGGTATTCCGCCGAATGCTCCTTGGTGTAGGTGTCAAGGATCGCGCGCTTGGCCTCGCCCGCCTCTGGCAGGGGCACGTGATAGACAGCTTCCGGCCCGGACAGCAGCCAGGCGATGAAGCCATCCTCGCCTTCCCACGCAGGGCTTGGCGCCCCTTCGCCGCGCATCACGCGGTCGACGGCCTCGATCGCCATCTTCCCGGCGAAAGCCGGGGCAAAAGCCTTCCAACTGGAAATCTCGCCCTTGCGGGACTGGCGCGTGGTCGTGGTAACATGCAGCGCCTGCTGGACGGCCTGATAGATAGTCTCGACCGGCAGGTTCAACAGCGTGCCGATCCCGGCGGCGGCCGAGGGCCCGAGATGGGCGATATGGTCGATCTTGTGCTCATGCAGGCAGATGCCCTTCACCAGATCGACCTGGATCTCATATCCCGTCGCCAGCCCCCGGATCAGATCGGAGCCAGACAGGCCCAGGTGCTGCGCCACGGCCAGGATCGGCGGGATGTTGTCGCCGGGGTGGGAATAGTCGGCGGCCAGAAAGGTGTCGTGGAAATCGAGCTCGCGCACGGCGGTGCCGTTGGCATAGGCCGCCCATTCGGGGCTGATGCGGGCGCTTTCCACGCCGAAGACGGTCGCGCCGGGGGACATCGGATGGCACAAAGCCTGCGCGCGGGCCGAGGCCACGGGCCGCCGCGCGACAGAGGCGGCGGCGACGGCGGCATTGTCGATCACCCGGTTGATGATCATCTCGGTCACGTCAGGTTCGACCGCCACCGGGTCGGCGGCAACTTCGGCGATCTTCCAGGCCAGCTGATCTTCGAGGGCCAGGCGTTCGGCGGATTTATAGCTCCGCACGTCATGCGTCTTCATGGGTTTTCCTTTACGTTTCCGGGATCGCGCGGGGCCGGCCCGCGTCGTCCACTGCCACCATCACGAAACCGCCCGAGATGACTCTGCGTCCCGCTACCGTCCCGATGACCTCGACGGTCAGGGATGTCTGGCCGGTGCCAGTCACCTGCGCCGTCAGGTCCAGCAGGGATCCCACCGCCACGGGTGCGGTGAAGTCCACCTGCCTGACCGCCGCCATGACCACGGCGCCGCCGACCTGCCGGAACGCCGCGGCAAAGGCCGCCTTGGCCAGCAGGTCAAGCGCGTTGCCGCCGAAGAGCGTGCCGTAGTGATTGGCGTGCTCGGGCAGGATCAATTCGCTGGTGGTGGTGGGTTGTGTCATCCGTCTTCGCTTCGCAACATTTGCAACAGGAGCTTTTCACAAGGCACACCTTACCCTAAACTACTGAAAATGCGTGTTTTGGCGAAGACTTGCGTTGTAAATTGCGAATGTTGCGAAGGGGTGAGCGATGAAGAAGGCCTATATGGGCGTGCGCCTGAAACGTCTGCGCGAGGAACGCGGGATGACACAGGCGGCCCTTGCCAGCAGTCTTGAGTTGAGCCCCAGCTACCTCAACCAGATGGAGCGCAACCAACGCCCCCTGACCGTGCCGGTGCTCCTGCGGCTGAACGCGGTGTTCGGGCTGGACGTGCAGCTGTTCTCCGAGGCCGAGGAAGCCCGCCTGATCCCTGACCTGCGCGCGGCGCTTGCGGATCAGGGCGCGGGGGCGTCGATGGCCGAGCTGCGCGAGATCGCCTCGAACATGCCCAGCGTGGCCCGTGCGATCATCGACATGCAGACCCGTCTGCGCGAGACCTCGGAACAGATGGGCGTGATGGCCGGCCATCTGTCCGGAGAGGTGTCCGGCGATCCGGCCCCGTTCGAGGCCGTGCGTGATTATTTCTACAACCACCGCAACTACATCGCCGCGCTGGACGAGGCCGCCGAGGCACTGGGTCAGGGCATCCGCCCCGGGCGGATGGCCGAAGGACTGACGGATCGTCTGGGCGGGCGACACGGCATCAGGGTCGCCACAGAGGATGACGCGCAGGCGCTCCGCCGGTTCGATGCGGAGTCTGGTGTGCTCACGCTGTCGTCGCGCCTGACCGCCGGGCAGCGCGCCTTTCAGATGGCGACACAGTTGGGGTTCCTGGAACAGGACGCGCTGATCGATCAGCTGGGCCGGGACTCCGGCATGGCCAGCGACGATGCCCGCGCCCTTCTGCGGATCGGCCTTGCCAACTATTTCGCCGGAGCGGTGATCCTGCCCTATGGCGCCTTCCTTCAGGCCGCCGAGGCCGAGCGCTATGACATCGAACGCCTCGCGCATAGGTTTGGCGTCGGGTTCGAGACGACCTGCCACCGCCTGTCCACCCTGCAACGCCCCGAGGCGCGCGGCGTGCCCTTCTTCTTCATCCGGGTGGATCGCGCCGGCAATATCTCGAAACGGCAATCGGCCACGGATTTCCACTTCTCGCGGATCGGAGGCTCCTGCCCGCTGTGGAACGTCTACGAGGCCTTCTCGCGCCCCGGCGAGGTGCTGACCCAGATCGCGCAAATGCCGGACGGGCGCAGTTACCTCTGGGTGGCGCGGACGGTCAGCCATGGCTCGGGCGGCTTTGGCGCGCCGGTCAAGCGGTTCGCGGTGGCCCTTGGCTGCGACCTCGCCCATGCCGACCGACTGGTCTATTCGCGCGTGCTGGATCTACGGAACCCCGATCTGGCAACACCAATCGGTGCCGGCTGCAAGATCTGCGACCGCCGAACTTGTCCGCAACGCGCCTTTCCGATGACAGGGCGACCGTTGCGTCCCGACCCAAGCGTATCACGCCTTGCGCCCTATTCAGGCAGAGAGACCGGTTGAAAACGGGCTGACCTGTCTGCAGGCTCATGGTTTCCCACGCTAGCCGGAGGAAGTGTTCAGCCATAGGCCGCTTGACCGCACTAATAGTGTAGCCTTGGTTGACTCCGTGATTTGATCAACCGATCCCGACTGCATTGCTAACGCCGGAAAGGTCGCCTGATCAACAGCGTTGTTAATGAGGTCGTATGGCCGAAAGCGCTGTGAGCGGATTTGAGAGCCGCAATACTGGCGCCACCCGATCGCGGTATTTCCGTGTCGGCGTTGCTCTGCCCCACCTGATGACCTCGGCCTGCCAGACAATGCCGCACGTCGCCATGGATGACAATTTCGGAGAAGCTGCGACGCAGCGATGAGCCAGGTTGCAGATGTCAGCTTCGGGCCGTTCGTGAAGTCCCGGCGGTCAGGGCGGGAAACTGCCGTTCCCTCGTCAAGCACGAAAGGCTGCTTTTCCCTGGACTACCTTCTTCCCTTGAAATCCGAGCTCCACGCTTTTTCCACAGAACCGAGACCTCAAAGAACTGCTATGCGAAACCAATAGCAGCGCAACCTCTCGACGCCCGGCCAGGTCGATCAAGGCCCGCAGAAGGCTCTCCTGTTCGATCGCATCCAGTTGGGCGGTGATTTCGTCACAGATCAGCACCCGCAGACCCGGATGGAATAGCCGCGAAAGCGAGACCCGCGCCAGTTCACCGCCCGACAGTTGCGGCGGGCGACGGTTTGTCCACGCTTCGCGGATGCCAAGCGTTGTCAGCACCTCGGGGTCCGGGGCGGTGGCGTTCGCAAGGATCCTCCCGACGGTCCAGCGGGGATCGACCGCCAGCTCGGGTGATTGGGGGGCGTATTGCACTGGACCCGGGAGACCCGGTCTGGCCAGTTTGAACTTCGCTCCATCGAGCAAAACCTCGCCGTGATCGGGCGTGAACTGCCCGGCGAGGATCCGGCAAAGGGTCGTCTTGCCCGAGCCCGAGGCCCCGCCCAAGCCGAGCACCTCGCCCCGCGCAAGGTCGAAGTCGACGCCATTCAGGACCTGCCAATTCCCATAGGCATGGTGCAGCGCGCGGGCGGTCAGCATGGCGCATCCGGCGCAAGCTGGGCATTCCAGAGAGCCCGGGAAAAGGCATCGCGAAAGGCGGTTCCGGTTCCGGTGAATGCGTCCGCCGGGGCCGTTTCCACCTGTCGGCCCCGGCGCAGGATGACGATGCGTGACGAAATCTTGGCCAGACCACAGACGTCGTGCGAGATCACGATGATGCCGCGCCCGGTGGCGGCCAGGTCGGTGAACAGGGACAGCACCCTGCCCGCTGCGACCTCGTCCAAACCGACCGTCGGTTCGTCGGCGACGATCCAGTCCGCTCCGGTGGCGAGCGCTGTGGCCAGCAGGACGCGGCGCGCCATGCCGCCCGACAGTTCGTGCGGGTAGAGCCGGGCGGTGTCCGGCGGCAGGCCGACGCGGGCCAGCGCGTCGGGCACATCGACCGGTCGGCCGGCAAGGCGGGCAAACCTCAGGATTTGACGTCCAACCGGCGCCATCGGATCCAGCGCATCCAAGTGTTGAGGGGCCAGTGCAACCGTCCGGGGGGCGACCGGCGCATCGGCAAGGGTGATGCGGCCCGTGCGGATGGCATCCGGGGGCAGCGCGCCGACCAAAGCCTCGGCAACGATGCTCTTGCCCGCACCCGAAGTGCCGGTCAGCCCGACGACCTCTCCGCGGTCGAGCGCGAGGGACACGCCTTCCAGAACCGGGCCGGTCGGAAAGCTCACTGTCAGGTCTTCGATCCTGAGTGTCATGCTTCCTCTCCCGCCGGGTTCGACAGCTGACGCAATGCCTCGCCGAACCGTTCGAAGGTCAGGGCGACCAGCATCAACCCAAGGCCAGGCGCGGCTGCGACCCACCAGTGACCCGCCATGATCTCACGCAGGCTTTCGGACAGCATCACGCCGATCGATGGCAGATGAGGTTCGATCCCGAGGCCGATGAAGCTGAGCCCGGCCTCGTGCAGGATCGCGTGGGGGAAGATCACGATGAACCCGGCGACGATCTGCGGCACCAGGGGCTGCGCCAGGTGATGCCGGGCGACCCAGAGCCTCGACCGCCCGAGCGCACGCGAGATCGCCACATAGTCTGACGCGGCGATCGTCTGCGCCTCGTGCCGCAAGACTCGGGCGAGGCGCGGCCAGTGGGTCAGCGCGACGGCGACAACCACGCCGGCCGTGCCCCCGCCCATGGCAAAGGCGATCATGATCAGCAGGACGAAATGCGGCAGGCCGAGCGCGAGTTCGGTCAGCAGCCCGACGACGTGATCGGCCATACGCCCGAAGGTCGCCGCCAGCCCCAGCACGACCGCCATGATGGTCGAGGCACCGGCTGCCAGAAGACCGACCTGCACGCTCTGCGCCAGCGCCGCAAGCGTGCGGGCGGCGATGTCGCGGCCCAGCAGGTCGGTGCCCATCAAGTGCGCGGGTTGGGGTGGTTGCGCACGGGTGGCGGCGTTGACGGAGAGAGCGCCGTCGGGCAGCAGCACGGCCCCCGCCAGCACCGCGCCCAGTATTGCCAACGCAACGATCCCGTGTCTTTTCGCCCGACGCTGCGGGCGTCGCAGGTGCTCAGGCAGGCACAGGGGCAGCTTGGTAGCATCGCTCATGCGGGGCCCCTCAGTCGTGGGTCGGCCAGGCGGGCGGCGACGTCGGCCAGCAGGTTGCCCGCGAAGACGAAGAGCAGCGTCGCCAGTCCGATCCCCATCAGCAGCGGTGCATCCGCCCCTGTCGCCGCGCGCACGGTCGCCTGTCCAAGGCCCGGCCAGGCAAAGACCGCTTCAGCCAGGACAGAGCCGCCGAAGAGCTCGCCTGCCCCCGCGAGATGCAGGGTCAGCGCGACGCCCGCCGCGTGGCGCAGCCCAGGGCCGAATGCCAGATGCAGCGGTGTGGCCCCATGGGCCGACAGATGGCGCGCAGCGGGACTGTCGAGGAAGGCCACAAGACTCTGCCGCGTGTGCAGCACAAGCGGCGCGATGCCCACGACCGAAAGTGTGGCGACGGGCAGGACCATGTGCCGCCAGCGATCCGCCAGCGTCACCTCGGCGGCCAATTGACCGGGGGGCGTCGCGCAGCACGCGGGCAGCCAGCCCAGCCCGACCGCAAAAAACGCGACCAGCAGGATCGCCACCCAGAAGCCCGGGCTGGCGGCCATCACGACGGCGATGGTGCGGATCACCCGGTCGGGCCAGCGTCCGCGCGTTGCCCCCGCCACCAGCCCCAAGGCCGTGCCCAGAACGAAGGACAGCACAAAGGCCAGCCCGATCAGCGCCAGCGAGGCCGGCAGCCGGGCGGCAATCACCTGCATCACCGGCGCGTTGAAGGTGATGGATTGCCCCAAATCCCCCCGGGCCAGCTGACCGAGCCAGTTGGCGAAGCGTTCTACCGCGGGCCGGTCCAGCCCCCAGGCGGCGGCGATGGCGTCCCGCTGCTCGGGTCCGATCTGGGATGTTCGGCCGCCGACATAGGCCTGCACCGGGTCAATCGGCGCGAGCGAGATCAGCGTGAACAGTCCGACCGCCGCCAGGGGCAAGAGCCAGGCCAGCCGGATCAGGCGACCGGCCAGCAGGGCCGGAAGCCAGGCTTTCATCGGGCCCTCATTCGCAGGTCCAGCGCCACGAGGGCAGGTCATGGGTGATCGGGAAGCCATGCCCGTGCGGATGCACCTGCAACGGCCCGAGGTCCAGGCAGTCCGACACCCAGTAGGAATGGTCGAGGTTCACCATCCAGGCCCATGTCGCGTCGCCCTTCAGACTGAAGCCCGTTTCGCCGTCCCAGGCCGCGGCCTTCCATTCGGCCAGTGACGCGTCGAAGCTTGGCGCGGCCTCGGCAGCCTCGAGGTGCGCATCGACGGTCGGGTTCGCGTAGTGGCCGGTGTTGTAATAGTCGACCCCGGCATAGTCGCCATGGTGCAGGTAGAAGATCTCCGACGGGTCATGTGCGCCCCAGCCCAGCACGACAACCTCGCTGTGCATCAGGGCGCCGATCTCGTCCCAGCTGCTGCCGCTGGGCTGCGCGTCGATGCCGATTTCGCGCAACTGGTCCGACGCGCCAAGCGCCAAGGCCTGCCGTGTGCTGTCGCTGGCGGGGTAGAGCACCTGGAACGCCGCGCGCAGACCATCCTTCTCGCGGATGCCGTCGCCGTCGGTATCTGTCCAGCCGCCGGTTTCCAGTGTCTCCATCGCGGCGGCCGGGTCATTGCCGGGGATCGCGGCCTCCGGGTTATCCCACGGCAGACCGTCGGCGGGGCCGGTCGCAGGGCGCCCGTGGCCATTCAGGGCCAGCGCCACCAGCGCCTCGCGGTCGAGCGCCTGGTTAATCGCCACTCGGATCGCCCGGTCCGCCGTCACATCGTTGCCGATTGGCGTGCCTGCGGCGGTAGTCCCGCCTGTCCTGAACACCATCGGGAAGGCCAGCCCACGGTTGTCGACCGTATCGACATGCAGCACCTTCATCCCCGACGGGGCCGCATCTGCCAAGGACGGTGGCACGGCCACCAGGTCAGCGGTCCCCGTGCGGGCCAGCGCTTGACCGGCCTCTTCAGAACCGAAGACGAAGCTGACCCGTTCAAAGGCGATCGCGCCTCCATGCCAATGAGGGTTGGGCTCGACTACCAGCTGCTCACCCTCGCGCCATTCGACCATCTTGAACGGGCCGGAGCCGACGGGATACCGGGCATAGTCGCTGCCGTAGGACGCCGCGGGCACGATGCCGAGCGTGGCAAGACGGGAGACGAACGTGATCCGGGGCTCTGTCAGTTCCAGTTCCACGGTCGTCGCGTCCAGTGCGCGAGCTTCCTTCAGAACGGTGAGGTCGGCCAGTCCACCGGCGGCGCGCGCCGTGTTGTAGGTGAAGGCGACATCCTCGGCCGTCAGCGGTGTCCCGTCCGAGAACATGGCGTCGCCGCGCAGGCGCAGCTGCCAGACGAGGCCATCCTCAGACAGGATCCAATCCTCGGCAAGGTCGCCGATCAGGTTCAGCCCGGCGTCATACCGCAGCAGGGTCGACTGGAACAGCGGATTGCCATAGTGGCCCCAGCCCATGATCGGGTCGAAGCCGCCGTCGGGCTCTCCGCCAATGGCCAGGACCAGGGGGCGCGCATCGGCCTGCACCGGTAGCATTAGGGACAGGGCAATGGCCATGGTGGAAAGCGGACGGAACATCTGGCACCTCGCGGTATGAAATACCGACTCATATTTCATACTTTGATCATCAGCGGTGTAAAGCACGAACTTGCTTGCGACCGCCTTCCCATAGGACGATGTTTGTCAAGACAGCACGGAGAGGGTCATGCAGCGGATTACCATAGCCATCGAGGATGAGCTGTTGGCGGAACTTGACCAGCAGATGGAGCGGTCCGGTGCCACCAACCGGTCCGAGGCGATCCGCGACCTGCTGCGTCGAGCGCTGATACGGGATGCGCCGCAGAGCGCGGACTGCATCGGGGTCGTCAGCTATACGCTGAATCTCTCGACCCGCGATCTGGGCCGTCGGGTTCCGCAAACCCGCCATGCGCGTCACGATCAGGCCGTCGCGGCCATGTCGGTGCCGCTGGACCATTCCAACGCCATCGAGGTGACAGTGATGCGCGGCAAGGTGGCGGAGGTCGAGGACTATGCCCACGGTCTGTTTGCCGAACGGGGCATCCGCCATGGTCATCTGTCGCTGGTGCCTGTGGAGGACGTGGAGGAGATCCATCAGCATGGCGGCGGTGAGCCTCACAGGCACAGCCATCTCACCATCAAGGATGGGTTCTGAAACAAGAATGTGATCCGACGCATGTCTTCGGCTCAAGGTGCTACGAGATCGGAACGCGGCCGCAGCAATGAGCGTCATCTAAGGGGCGATTTGGGACGTGCTGCACTACTCTGCGAATGTCCGCAAAGGCCCGTAAGCGACGGCTTAAATACGCCGCTATCTTCGTCACGTAAGACCTCCCTGCGCTCAAGTGGTGATCGTCTTTGCTTTCTCAGAGGGCCGAAGTAAATGTTCATTGAACAGAGAGGCTTGCACGACCTTGCGCGCAATTCTGCGTCCGGAAACGCTTCGGTTGCGAAACGATCGTTCATTGCTGCCGCCGCGTCTTCTGCTCACCCGCTCCCAGATCGCTGACGAACTGACCGGATCGGGCAGAGGTGGCAATGCGGGCAGCAGAAAGGCGGCCAGACCGCTGAAGATCAGCATAAGAGGTGCCGCGACAGGCTCCTTTCGCGAGCATAGCCGGGGCAGCCAGAAGGACAGGATGATGACAAGGCCGACGAAGGTGAGCTGAAGGTGGTAGGGCTCGAAGGCGAAAAAGGACGACAGCTGGTCGATGCTCATCACGCTCAGCATCGCCACATCGGGGCGTTGATGTCTGGGGTGCTCATCGTTTCAAGGTCCTTTGCTGGAAGCTGGATGCCAAATCCAAACAGATCAGTCGCTTGCGGGTTCCGCTGTGGCGCGACAAAGAGAGATACTTAAGGCGGGGCCTGAATTTGCCCTGCCAGACTATGCTGGACGATGCCTTGAATGACGGGTTCGCGTGGCTGTGCCGCAGCGACGGCCTCGCTGGCGACTGCCGGGTTACACGCAGAGGCTTTCTGCGCAGCAGCGCACTGGCCGCGTTTGCCTTTGGCCTGAGTTGGCACGCGACAGAAGGCGTGGCTCAGACGCCGGACGCCCAACCCAATATCGTTTTCATTCTGGCCGATGACATGGGCTTTTCCGATCTGTCCGCGGATGGGGCGCGGGGCTACGAAACCCCGGTCCTCGACAAGCTCGCGAGCGAAGGGGTGCGGTTCACCCAAGCCTACGCCAATTCCCCCGTCTGCTCGCCCTCTCGGGTCGCCTTGCTGACAGGCCGCTATCCGGGCAACTTCCAGGCGGGACTCGAAGAGCCCAACGTGAGGTTTGCGCCGGGCACCGAATTGCCCATCGGCACGCCCACGGTAGCCTCGCTGCTGGGCGATGCAGGCTATCAGACCGCCTTGGTCAGCAAATGGCATGTTTCCGCAGTGCCGGAGTTCAACCCGACCAGATATGGCTACGACAGCTTCTTCGGGATCAAGGGCGGCAGCGCGGACTACTTCCTGCATCGCGCCAACCAGGCCCCCGACAAACCGATGACCGGGCTCTTCGAGAATGACATGCCCGTGAAGCGCGACGGTTACCTGACGGACATCATCGCCGACGAGGCGATCAAGGTCATTGAAGGGAAATCCGATCAGCCGTTGTTTCTGAGCGTGCACTTCACCGCGCCGCACTCGCCATGGGAAGGGCCGGGTGACGCCGACCGGGCGGCGACGATCAGCGCGACACAGGACAGGAACGGCGGTTCGGTCGAGATCTATGCGAACATGATGAAAAGCCTCGATCAGAATGTCGGTCGCGTCTTGGACGCTTTGGACGAAGCTGGTCTGGCCGAGAACACGCTCGTGGTCTTTACCAACGACAATGGCGGCGAAAGGTTCTCGAACAACTGGCCCCTGATCGGTTACAAGGGCGAGGTTCTGGAAGGCGGGATCCGCACGCCCACGATCGTGCGCTGGCCGGATGTGGTTCCGGCAGGCTCGACGACCGAACAGGTCGCCATCTCGATGGACATGATGCCCACCCTGCTCGCCGCTGCGAACGCGTCGATCCCCGAGGATATGGAAGGTATGAACCTTCTGCCGGTTCTGACCGGGGCGGGCGAGGTCACCGAGCGCACGCTGTTCTGGCGGATGAAATCCAACGGACAGGCGGCTGTCCGGCACGGCGATTGGAAATACGTTCGGATCAAGCAGTCCGAGCATCTCTTCGATCTGGCGGCGGATCAGCGTGAACGGGTCGATCTGGCCGTAGTCCATCCCGATATCCTCGCGGACCTGCGCCAGAAATTCGACGACTGGAATGGCCGGATGCTGACCTATCCCGAGGACAGCATCAGTTCGGACGTGACGAGATCCGGCATTTATGTCGACCGTTACCGCCCGGCAGGTCAATAAAACAGAAGTGTGATGGAGGGGTCGTCCCGGCCCCTCCATCCACGCACCATTCGGCCGGGGGAGGCGCATCCCCAGACCAGAGCGTTTGTCTTGCTGGGCGTGGTTTCACGGGGCAGGGCGCACTGATCCGCGCGGACTTTTCCAGAGCAACCATCATCCGTCCTTTGGCCTCTGCTAGGCGCCGCACCTGCCACGCACGCGCGCGGTGCGACCGGCTTTCGCCCCCCGATGTCGTCGCAGTTCCGCCCCAGTTTCGGCAAATTCAGTGTCCAAAGTAGTAACAACGAAGCGATAACCCGCAGTGTCGTTTCCCGAACCCAAGCCGGCGTCTGGCAAAGCCGCACGCCCTGCACATACGGACGGATACAATGAAGATCCTCGCTGTTGATGACGACCAGTTTGTGCTCCGGCCTCTCAGGACGATGCTTGAGCGGGCCGGATACGATAACCTGCGCACCTGCACCTCGGCAGAAGAGGCGCTCACCCTGATCAACAATGCCCGCAGGCCCTTTACCTGCTTCATCCTCGACATCCAGATGCCGGGCATGGATGGCGTGCAGCTCTGCCGCACGATCCGGGAAAACCGGCAACATGCCGAAACGCCGATCCTGATGCTCACCGCGATGTCGGAGAAATCCCACGTCGACCGGGCCTTTGCGGCCGGTGCAACCGACTATATCACCAAGCCGCTCGATCCGACCGAGATCATGGCGCGGCTCGGGATTGCCGAGGCGTTGAACCGGGAACGCAAGTCGCTCGCGGAAAGCGCTGGAGTGATCGACTCGCTGATCGAGGTGCTGGACCGGTCGACCCGGCACGACTTCGAGGACGCGATCGACCTGGGCAAGATGGATCGCCTGTTGCGTTATCCGTCGTTCGAAAACTACGTCTACCAGTCGGGGCGGGGGGCCATGTTCCGCTCGACCGTCTTCGCGGCCAAGCTGCGCGGAGCGGCGGACCTGCACCGCAAGTTGCCGCCGCTCGAGTTTCGTGACTTCCTGCGCGACACGGCCGCAACGATCATCCAGCGTTTTGCCCACGAGGACGTCCGTATCGCCTACCGTGGGTCCGGGGAATTCAGCGGTTTTCTCGCGCATCGCAATGGCCCGCTCTTGCAGCGGCTGTCCGAGGAGGTCCGGATCGACATCCTCGATTCCGAGGGCAGGGACGCCGCCAAGCTGCCCGCCTCCACCCGTCTCATCTTTGCGCCCGGCAGCAGCATTTGGCTTCCGACCCGCGGCGAGTTGAGCCGTTCGATCTGGACAGCGGTCGAGAATGTGCGGGCCAAGTCCGAACCGGTCGTGGTTCAGGGGTCAAGATGGTGGCCCTCGCGCAAACCGGAACCGCAGGCCGATGTGACGGACGAACCGAAGGCGCCGACGCGTCAGGAACTGCGCGCGGAATTCGCGCAGATGCTGCGCGACGAGGTCGAAACCGATGCCGACCGCCGGGTCCACAAGCCAAGCGTTTTCGCCACGTCCCCGGCGCGGCAAAAACCAGAACAGGCGCGCGAGCCTGTCGATCGGCTGCCGCGTGCCCGCGTGGTCCCCGGCGTGGAATCCGCGATGGATCCGGTTCAGCCACGCAAACGAAAGCGGCAGCCGGAACGGGCACAGGTCACCGCACAACCTGCCAAGCGCAGCGCGGTCGCCGATGGTCTGTCAAATCAGCACCCGGCCACCGCACCGCGCCGTCCGCAGACCGCGGTTCCGGCCCGTGCCGCGACGCCGGACGTGCGGACGCCGGACGCCGGCAGGTCGAGGCCTGGGATGACGGGGCGAGCCGATGAACCAGCCGCGAAGGCACCCAAAGAGATGAGCGTCGAACAGGCACTGGAGGCCGCCGTCAACAAGAGCCGGGGACAGTTCGTCGCCAAGCTCGCGGACTACCACAGGACGCTCGCGCAGGTGGCCAAATCGGGCGGCGATCCCGCCGAGACGGACGCGTCCATCGAAGAGGCCATGTTCGTCGCGCACCGGATCGCCGGCGTGGGCAAGACGTTGGGTTTTCCCGAACTTGGCAATGTCGCGCGAGAGACCGAGGCGACGCTCGCGGCCTATCGCCAGCAACGTGGCTCCCAGGAACTGCGCAAGGTTTCCGTGAGCAGCGCGGACCACTTGGCGCGGCTCGTGAAAGAGACCTGCGCAACCTATGGCGCCGCGACGGTCTAGGTCCTCACGTCAAAACATCCCAAGGGCCCGCACGTCAGCGTCGCGGGCCCTCATGGGGTGTCTTCCGCCCACTTGTTCACGCAAGAAGCGATATCTCGTGATCATGTTCGGCGCGGCTCGCCGCCGCTACATAGGAGGTCCGTGACCGCCCGACTTGGCTTCACCCTGCCTGGCGGCTCGCCCAAGCGGCTTCGATCCTGCCGCAAAGCTCTGTGATTTCAAAAGGTTTGACGATGACGGCCAGGGCGCCCTCGTCGATAAGGCTCTGGCCGAAGGTTTGTTCGGACTTCGCCGTCATGAAGATCACCGGCACGTGCTCGAATTGCGGGCGCTGCCGTAATTCCCGCCAAAGCTGAACGCCGCTCATGCCAGGGATCATGTAGTCGAAGAGGAACAACTGGACGTCCAGGCGATCCACCGCGGCAAGGGCAGCTTCTCCGGACATGAATTGATCGACCTTGTAATGCCCGATCAACTCGAGCGCCATCTTGGTCAGCGCGCAAATGTCCTCGTCGTCATCGACGTGCAGAATGCGTTCGAGCTGTTCCATCCACCCGGTCCTCCTCACACGTCGGATCGACGTCCGCTCGCCGTCTGGAAAGCGACGTGACCTAGGATAGTCACGGCAAAACGGTAAGGGAAACCCCCATACTCGCTTCCGGCTTGCACATTTTCAGGACCCTCCTCCCATACAACCCTAGTCGACGGACGGGCTCCGTATCAACAACAATTGACCGGTTGCCGGAATACCGGGCGTCCTGCCGCAAGGATCTTCAAGGCGCGACACGGCAGGAGGGGCAATCCCGGCGGGCGTTTTCCGCAATGTGTTTCCGGTTGAGCCAGTTGGGCTTTGCGTCAGGCCGACAGTTTGAACGCGGGCTCGGCGGTGTCCTCGACAAAGTCTGCATGGACCCGGTCGAATTCCACGTAGAAGTTCGTTCCGACGCCGTATTCGCTTTCGTAGTCGATGAGCCCCTTGTGGCGGTCCACGATCTGCTTGGTGATGTTGAGGCCAAGACCGGTGCCGCCTACCTTGCGGATGTCGGAGCTGTCCACCTGGCTGAACTTGTCGAAGACGCGATGACGCGCTTCTTCCGGGATGCCCACGCCATCGTCCTGAACGGTGATGCGCACCCGGTCCTCGGTCGCGGTAACATGAACCCGGACCGATCCGCCTTCGTTCGAGAACTTCAGCGCATTGGACAAAAGGTTGTTCATGACCTGAATGAGCCGCACCTGGTCGCCCTCGATCATCACGGGGTGCGGGAGCAAGGTTGTCGTGACCGGGACGCCCACCTTCGAGGCGTACCCATCGGTGGCTTCGACCGCCTCTTCGACCAGATGGTTCACGTCGATGGTGCGGAAATTGAACTCCATCTCGCCGGCTTCCATCTTTTGCAAGTCGAGCAGGTCATCAATGAGCAAGCTCAGGCGCTGGCTGTTCTTGGCCGCGATCGACAGGGCCGGTTTCAGGGTCGTCGGCACGTCGCCCAATACCCCGGTGCTCACGAGGTCGAGCGACGCCTTGATCGAGGTAAGCGGGGTGCGAAGCTCGTGGCTCACCGTCGAGAGGAATTGCGATTTCACCTCATAGGCTGCCTTTGTCCGCTCTGCCTCGCGCTGGATACGGCGCATCTGGTCCAGACGTTCCTGGTAGCTCTTGTAGAACTTGAGCGATGTGTCGGCGATGAAATAGAGCACGAAGATGATGGTGAAGACCTCGAGCCAGATGTTCGAGGACAGCTCCGGGCGGTAGCGCAGGACATCGAGGAATGCGATCGCGAGAAAGGTCAGCCCGTAGATCGAAAGCCGGAGCACAAGGATATAGACGAGCTGGCTGTTATACATGGCCGCAAAGAGCGAGGCCGAGAACAGGAAGAAGAGCGGCGTGAAATGTCCGCCCGAGGTCTGTTGAACAGCGATGCTGAGAACGAAGACCCCAATGGCGACGGAACTGAAGACGGTGTTGAACGTGATGCGCTTGAGCAGCCGGTTCCCGACCACGGGGTCCTTGCCGTCCCAGGCTTCGGCGCGCGCGCCGAGCAATTGGTCGAGCAGCTCGGACACGAACACGGTTGCGTAGCAGATCGAGGCGATGACGGGATCGAAATAAAATGCGGTCAGGAGCGCCGCCGCGAGGAAGCTCGCCTGTCTCTGCCAGATGAGCTTGTTGGACAGCGAGACATAGTCCTTGATCCGCTGTTCACGGTCAGTGGGATTGAACCAATCGCGTCGCCCTCGCCAAGCCGCACGGAGTCGTCTTTTCATGGGATGCCCCTAAAGTCACTTGTCCTGAGTTTACTCTAGGCAGGCAATAGGGTCGAAATCAGCCGATTTTCGGGCAATTGCGGTCCGGACGGGCAATTGTTGCAGACTGACACGGAATTGGCACAGTGCCACTCCGGCGTGATCCTCTGCGGCCTCGGTCAAGCCGCGTTGCACATCCGTCCCGAAGAGGGGGTATAGATACCCTTCAGCGAAGGGAAAGCGATGTCGGAATTGGGCAGTTCAGGGACCTTGCCAAAGAACGGATACCGCTCCAGCACCTCTGCGCGATGCTGGCGCACCTGGGCCGTGAGCAGGCCGACTGGCTTTTTCAGCCCCGGATACTGGCGCGGCTCGCCCGAATGTTCGTAGCCCAGATACTTGAGATAAAACGCCGAATGTTCGGTGCGAACCGGGGCCAGGGCGATGTCTGTCTGGTAGAAATCCGTGGCGAGGAACGGGATGCGAAGGGCAAGGTAATGCACCGGCAGGCGCAATTGCCGCGCGGTCGGATGCACGACGAACCGGGTGGGGTCCAGCAGCGTCTGTTTGGCCTCGACCCACGCGGCGATCTCTGGAAAGACTTCCATCGTTGGGGAGGCGTGATCGAGGCTCGACACCACATGCAGCCGCACGGCACCGACGAACATGTCGTTCATCCGGACCGCCACATGGACGCAGTTCTCGGCATCGTCGAAGGGGTCATACATCGTTCCGGACGCATTCTCCGGTATCGACTGCTCGGCACGATAACAGTCATAGCGAAGCCGGTAGACATGATCCAGGTCGTCCGAGCTGGTGAGCACAGCGTAACTGCACCGTTCGAGCGCATCCATGATCTGCTTGAGCATAGTGGTCCCCTTCAGTTCCTGCGCAACGGTGCAGCGCGGCACAGCAAAAGATCGCTGTAGCCGCGGTAAACGGTTTTCTGGGTCAGGATTTCAAAACCAGCCTGTTCGACTGCCGCGGCAATCTCGGTTTCGGAATGGGTCCAATATGTGTTGTCTTGCTGGGCCTTGAAGATCGCCTTGTTCTGTTTTGCGATCTGGCGGCCCTGCCAGAAAATATGAAGGGCCTTGGCTAGCCCCACTTCTTTGATGAGATGAGAGAAAAGATAAGAACGCCAGTCGGATACGTCCATAAGCCGCCCGAGATCGAGCAGGAACATCATCCCGCCGGGTTTCAGAAGGTCACGAAGCTCGTCCAGTCGCGCGTGTTGATCCGGCATGGCATAAAGGGCATGGGCGCAGACCACAAAATCGGCTTTGGGCAGACCGGCGGCGTCGAGCGGGCCAAGGTCCTGAAAGGGGCGGTCGATGTAGACCACATTGTCGTGCTCCGACAGCTTTTGGCGCGCCATCGCACGCATGCCGTCGTCCGGCTCGAGCAGGTGAATGGTGCTGTCGGGAAACGACCTTGCAAGGATCCGGGAATAGTTTCCGGTGCCGCCACCGACGTCGTAGATAACCGCAGGCTGACCGACTTGGGGCAAGATATTTTCGAACTCGGACAGGAGATCCTGATAGGCAGGATTATACAACGACAGAAGATCATATGACGCAGCATATGCATTCCAGTCAGCCTTGAGGGCCTCGCGCCGATTTTCGACCGCTGTCGACGAAAGATCGGCTGACGCCTGCGCGCGCGCGGCCGTTTCAGTTTGTGCTGACATACTTATTCACCCCATCCTCAAGGAAACCCGAAAACGTCACATCTCTGCGGCGTCCCGGGACCCTTGTCACCACGTTACATTGCGCGAGGGGGCGATCAAGGAAATTTCTCAACCTTTTTGTCGCCTTAGCCGATCCCTTGCAGAAAACTCACATCCGCTTGGCCCGTTTGAACCGAAGATCGACGTGACAAAGGGTGATTTCAGCAGCTTTTTACCTATTCTTTAGGCGAAACGCTGCAATTCGCCCTTTAGTCTTGCGATTGTCGCACCTATGCCAAAAATCATTACTTCCGCAATGAACCATGCGGTTCAAATCGAGTGTGCGCGCGGGTGGAGAGATTTGAATGCTGTTGCCGGGCTTTTGACATTCGGAAACTGATTCGGATGAAATCGATTTATTATGAAGAAATTGGAATAGTTAGTTCACAATTGCTTGGCGCCGAAATCAGGCTTGCACTGATACATTGTGCATCATTTTCGAGTGTCCAATCGCGTAAAGGGCACCGGATTTGCGTCATTTGTCGAAATAGTCGGGAAATGACAGAGCCCGGTCACATTTGCGCCCAAATTCAGGTCCCACCTGTTCGAAAGGATAGCGGAAAAGCTGTCTGACAGGCCAAGAAAGGACCGCAACATGAGAATGCTGGTTGTTGACGACGACACCGTGATGCTCGCGCTGCTGCAAGAGATCATTCGGGCCACCACGAGTTATGACGTGCTTACCGCTGGCAGCTCCGAAGAAGCGTTGGATATTATCAATTCCGTTCCCGCCGACTACTTCGACTGCTTCCTGCTGGACATCCAGATGCCGGGCATGAACGGGGTTGACCTGTGCCGGACGCTTCGCAAATCCGGACTCTTTCCCTTTACCCCCATCGTGATGCTGACCGCGATGCATGAAAAGCGGGACGTCGATGCCGCGTTCTCTGCGGGTGCCACGGATTACATCACCAAGCCCTTCGAGATCCACGAGATCAAAATCCGGCTCGATCACGCCCAGCGGCGTGTCGCCCAGCTCGAGGCCGCGCGCGCCTCGGACGACGGTTTGCACGCGGTTCCGAACTACGGTCTTTTCGACTTCGTACCGATCTTCGACGTGGACGGCGTGGTCGATTATGCCGCGATGGAGAACTACCTGCCGTCGCTGCCCAAGCAGTCGCGCAATGGCTCGGTGATCCTGGGCGTCCAGATCCGCTCGGTCGAGGCGCTTCATGCCGAGGCGACAGGGTTGCAGTTCTCGGGTCTCATCGAGGATACCGCCGAGGCGCTGTCCGATGCGCTCCACGGATATGCCTGCCTGATCTCCTATGCGGGCAACGGCACCTTCCTTGTCGTGATCGAAAGCGGCCATGTTCCCAACCGGGGCCTGCTTGCCGACCAAGTGAACCTCGCGCTCCAGAAACAGGGGACGCATCTGACGATGAACCGCGACACCCAGATCCGCGTGATCTGCGGCGAATTCGTCCGCCTCACCCATTTCGAAACCGGCAGCATCCGCGGCTACATGCAGGACGCCCAGGATTCGGCGCTGCGCGCAGCGACGGAGGTGGAGCGGAACCTCGAGAAATTCTGGTTCATGGGGCAGGTCGCTCACTGAGGCCCTGATACGGGAACGAAGGCTGTCTCCCGGCGCCCCGCGCCGGGAAGGGGATCCGCGAGGACATAAGCACGCAAGGCAACGATGACACGGGCGGCCATAACGGTCGCCCGTCGCGTTTTTCGCGCTCGCATGGTGTCGTTCGTGCAAAGAAAAATGGTGCTGCTGGACAGGATTGAACTGTCGGCCTCTCCCTTACCAAGGGAGTGCTCTACCACTGAGCTACAGCAGCACGCTGTCGTGTCCGTCCGGGTCGCCTTGCGGCCCCGTCTTGACCGTGGGCGGCTGATTAGACGCAAAAGGGATGGGGCGCAAGTCCTTTGGCGCGGGTTTTTTCGCCGCCCGTTCCGCCGCGCGACGCGCAGGGGTGCAAGCCCCGGAAAAACCCCCTATATGCACGCGACGAAAGCAGGGCAGCGTGCCCCGCAAACCGGGAGGAGACCCGATGGGCGACTGGGTCGGCGTTTGGGTCGAAAGCTACGGCATACTGGCCATCGGCATCGGAATTTTGCTCGAATGCATGGGGCTACCGCTGCCGGGCGAGACGCTGCTCGTGATCGGATCGGGCCTTGCGGGCACCGGTGAATTGCCGTTGTGGGAGCTTGTGGTGGTCGCCATCACCGCCGCGACGGTGGGCGACAACATCGGCTACATGATCGGACGCCTCGCGGGCCGCCCGCTCATCCTGCGCCACGGCGCGCGGATTGGAATCACCCATGACCGCTTTGCCAAGGTCGAGGACATCATCGAACGGCGCGGCATGTTCATCGTTCTCGTGGCCCGATTTATCGTGCTTCTGCGCCAGTTGAATGGTCTCGCCGCCGGCACCGCGCGGATGCACTGGATCAAGTTCTTTCTCGCCAATTTCGCGGGCGCGACGCTCTGGGTCGGTTTTTGGGCGACCCTCGGGTTTCACCTGGGTCCCGCGGCAGAAGAGATCATCCCCCATGCTCTGCGCTGGCTCGCCGCCCATGTGCTCGTCGTGGCGCCGGTCGCGCTGATCCTCGTGCTCGCCGCGCTCTGGGTCCTGCGAAACCGGCGCATCGTCCGCGCGGGCGCCAATCTGGACGCCACGGACGACCTGCGTTAGAGACGATCCATGGAAAAAGACCCCGCACAACGCGCAGCCCCGGCGGCCAAGCCGAAGCCGGTTCAGACCACCCGCGAGGATCGCCTGAAGGCGGCACTCAAGGCAAACATGTCCCGGCGCAAGGCACAGGCCGTGGGCAAGGCTCGGGCCAAGGCGTGCGAAGCAGGCAACGAGGAAGAGTAGGCAGTCATGGACAGTATCGTCGTCACCGGCGGAGGCGAACTTCGCGGCGAAATCCCGATCGCGGGGGCCAAGAACGCCTGTCTCGCGCTCATGCCCGCGACGCTTCTGTCGGAAGAGCCTCTCACGCTCACCAACGCGCCGCGCCTGTCGGACATCAAGACGATGACGACGCTGCTGCAATCACTGGGCGCCGAGGCCGCGTCGCTTCAGGACGGGCAAGTGCTCGCCATGTCGTCGCATGACCTGACCTCGACCCGTGCCGATTACGACATCGTGCGCAAGATGCGGGCGTCCAATCTGGTCCTCGGCCCGCTCATCGCGCGGCACGGCCATGCCGAGGTGTCGCTGCCCGGCGGTTGCGCCATCGGCGCGAGACCCATGGACCTGCACATCTTCGGGCTGGAAAAGCTGGGCGCCGAGATCGACCTGCGCGACGGCTACCTGCACGCCAAGGCGCCGAACGGGCTCAAGGGTGCCGAGATCCCGCTCACCTTCGCGAGCGTTGGCGCGACCGAGAATATCGTCATGGCCGCGACGCTGGCCAAGGGCACCACGGTCCTGACCAACGCCGCGCGCGAGCCCGAGATCGTGGACCTCGTCCAGTGCTTGCGCGCGATGGGCGCGCAGATCGAGGGCGAGGGGACGAGCCGGATCGAAATTCAGGGCGTCGACCGCCTGCATGGCGCGACCCATGCAGTCGTCGCGGACCGGATCGAACTCGGCACTTATATGCTCGCGCCCGCGATTGCGGGGGGCGAGGTGGAATGTCTGGGAGGGCGTCTCGACCTCGTCGGTGCCTTTGTCGAGAAACTCGATGCGGCGGGCATCGCCGTCGAGGAAACCGCGCGGGGTCTCAGGGTCAGCCGCAAGAACGGTCGCATCCGCGCGGTGGACGTGACCACCGAGCCTTTCCCCGGCTTCCCCACCGACCTGCAGGCCCAGATGATGGCGATGCTCTGCACCGCCGAGGGCACATCGGAACTGAACGAGACGATCTTCGAGAACCGTTTCATGCACGCCCCGGAACTGACCCGCATGGGCGCCCGGATCGAGGTGCACGGCGGCAAGGCCCGCGTGACCGGCGTGAACAAGCTGCGCGGTGCTCCGGTGATGGCCACCGACCTGCGCGCTTCCGTGTCGCTTATCCTCGCGGGGCTGGCGGCGGAAGGCGAAACGGTGGTCAGCCGGGTCTATCACCTCGACCGCGGTTACGAACATGTCGTGCGCAAATTGCGCGGCGTCGGCGCACAAGTGGAGCGGGTCAAGGCATGACGGACGCACGGTTCGAAGACGGCGGCGACAAGCCGCTCCGGCTCATGGCGGCGGATACTGACGACCTCGCGGTGATCGCCTCTCTCACGCAGGACAGCGTGTTCCCGGCGGGTGAGATGACTTGGCGCCCCGCCACAAGACAGTTCGCGCTGCTCCTCAATCGCTTCCGTTGGGAGGACGCCGAGACCGCCGCCAGACGGTCGCGTCCCGTCGAGCGTGTGCAATCGGTGCTGCTTTTTGACGATGTCGTAAAGGTGCAATCCCAAGGCATTGAGCAGGGCGACAAGGACATGGTGATGTCGCTTTTGTCTCTGTCGTGGGAGCCGGGTGAGGATGGCACGGGCCGCATGGTCCTGACGCTCGCGGGCGACGGCGCCATCGCGCTCGATTGCGAGGCGATCAACGTGACGCTCAAGGACGTGACCCGTCCCTATGCCGCCCCGAGCGGCAAGTCCCCCCATCACCCGGAGTGATCCGATGCCGGTCTTCCTAGACACCAAAGACGCCGATTTCGAAACGGCGTTCCAGCGCCTCCTGTCCGCCAAACGCGAGGACAGCCCGGACGTGGATGACGCCGTCGCCGCGATCATCGCCGACGTGCGCGCGCGGGGCGACGCGGCGGTGCTCGAGCTGACCAAACGCTTCGACCGCTTCGACCTGACCGCTGCGACGATGCGCATGTCGCCCGACGACATCGCTGCCGAATGCGCCAAGGTCACGACCGAGGAACGCGCGGCGCTCGAAAGGGCCGCCGCGCGCATCCGCGCCTACCACGAACGCCAGATTCCCGAGGATCAGATGTGGACCGACGAGGTCGGCGCGACGTTGGGCTGGCGCTGGAGCGCGGTCTCCGCCGCTGGCCTTTACGTGCCCGGTGGCCTCGCCTCCTATCCGTCCTCTGTCCTCATGAACGCGATCCCGGCCAAGGTCGCGGGCGTCGGGCGGCTCGTCGTCACGGTGCCGACGCCCGATGGTGTGATCAATCCGCTCGTCATGTGCGCCTGCCAGATCGCGGGCGTGGACGAGGTCTACCGCATCGGCGGTGCGCAGGCGATTGCTGCGCTCGCCTATGGCACGGACACGATCGCGCCGGTCGACAAGATCACCGGACCTGGCAATGCCTTCGTCGCCGCCGCGAAACGCCGGGTCTTCGGCAAGGTCGGCATCGACATGATCGCGGGCCCCTCGGAAATCCTCGTCATCGCAGACCGCGACAACAACCCCGACTTCCTCGCCCTCGACCTGATGAGCCAGGCCGAACATGACGAAAGCGCGCAGTCGATCCTGATCACCGACGACGTGAGCTTTGGCAAGGCCGTGGCGCAGGCCGTCGACAAACGCCTCGAAACCCTCGAACGCCGCGCCATCGCGGGGGCGAGCTGGCGCGACTTCGGCGCGGTCATCACCGTGCGCGACCTGACCGAAGCCGCCCGCCTGTCCGACCGCATCGCGCCGGAACACCTCGAGCTCTGCGTGGCCGATCCCGACGCCCTCAGCGCCAAGATCACTCATGCCGGTGCGATCTTCCTTGGCCAATACACGCCCGAAGCCATCGGCGACTACGTGGGCGGCCCGAACCACGTCCTCCCCACGGCACGCTCGGCCCGCTTTTCCTCCGGCCTCTCGGTTCTCGACTTCATGAAACGCACGACGCTGTCCAAGATGACACCCGCGGCGCTCAAGGCCATCGGCCCCGCCGCCGAACGCCTCGCGCAATCCGAAAGCCTCGAAGCGCACGGCCTCTCGGTCCGCGCGCGGCTCGACACACTGAACGACTGACCCTTCACTGCTTCAAGAATACCTCGGTGGGGGTCTGGGGGAGGCAGAGCCTCCCCCAGCCGGTCGGATTTTGCGCAGCAAAATTCGAGGTCACTCCAAGCTGTCGGATTTTGCGCAGCAAAATTCGAAACCACCTCGCCCGACGCGCCGGCACATTGCCCCACCCGTGATCCTTCGCTATCCCTGTTTCAAAGGGACAGAACCATGAACCGCATCACGAAAATCGACATCGACGATACCGGCCTCGCCGCGCCGACGCCGCAGATCGAGCAGGAGCGAAAGGTGGCTGTCTTCGACCTGCTCGAAGACAACAGCTTCACCCCCATCGGTCGCGACGACCGCCCGACACCCGAAGGCCCTTATGCGCTGGGCCTCGCGATCCGCGATAAGCGGCTCGTCTTCGACATCCGCACCGAGTCCGGCGATCCGGCGGGCGAGTTCCACCTCTCGCTCGGTCCGTTCCGGCAGGTCGTGAAGGACTACTTCCAGATCTGCGAAAGCTACTTCGACGCGGTCAGGAAACTGCCCCCCGGCCAGATCGAGGCGATCGACATGGCCCGGCGCGGCATCCACAACGAAGGGGCGCGGGTGCTCATGGAGCGGCTCGAGGGCAAGGCGATCCTCGACATCGACACCGCCCGCCGCCTCTTCACCCTGATCTGCGTTCTGCACTGGGGGTAACGCTTGCCCGCCACGCTCCCTCAGGCCGTTCTCTTCTGCTGCGACCACAACGCGGTGCGCTCGCCCATGGCCGAGGGCATGATGAAGAAATACTACGGCACCCGGACCTACGTGCAGTCGGCCGGGGTGAAGAGCGAACTCGACGTGGACGGTTTCGCCGTCACGGTCTGCGAGGAAATCGGCGTGCCGCTGTCCAACCACCGCTCGCGTAGCTTTGACGAGATGCAGGAATGGGGTGACGATCTTTCCCAGTTCGACGTGATCATCGCGCTTTCGCCCGCGAGCCAGCGCAAGGTATTGGACCTCACAAGATACCACCATCTGGACGTTGAATACTGGCCGGTGATGGACCCCACCGGGCTTGGCACCCGGCGCGAGGAAAAGCTCGATGCCTACCGGCAGGCGCGCGACCAGATCCGGGAGCGCATGATTTCCCGGTTCGGTCCCCCGGCGACACGATAAGGGCACAGCGCTTTACTAGCGGACGAAAAGGTCCGCGGCGCATTGTGCAAGTTCATCTCGTTCACCGACACATGCTGTCGCGTTACACCAAAGAGGGGAAAGCCTGGCGGTCGAGACCATGCTGATCTGCACCCTTACAAGATGACGGCGAACCGGCCCAGAGCCGCGGGCCAGAAGGTGCGGTTCCCGGTGTCCGCCGAGGTTGCCTTACGCGACGGCAAGCTCCCGTGCAGCCGCTTCGTCTATTCGCAGGCGGATGGGATGCGCATATTCAAAGGAAGAGCCGATGTGAAAGCAAGGGACCTGAAGGAAGGGGTGCGCGCATGCAGGACCAACTGAAGAAGATGACCGAGGCGGATATCCGCGAGATGAACGATCTGGCTTTCGCGGCGTTCAACGCGCGGGAGTGGGACAACCTGCTCGCCCTCGTCCATCCCGAATGCATCCTCGAGGTCGGGTCGCACGCGCGCAGGACAGGTTCGACCGGCGCCCGCGAGATCATCGCCTATTACGAACAATTCTACGAAATGCGCTTCGTCTCCTACCGGCACTTCGTTTCGGGCCATCGCACGTCGACCGAAGCGATGATGCGGGTAAGATACGTCGCGACCGAACCCGGCCTGCCGAAGGCCCGTGGACAGGTCTGTGACGTGCCCTTTGCCTGTTTCGGTGAGGTGCGGGGCGGGCGCTACACAAGGATCCGCATGATCTTTTCCTTCGTCGAATGGATCAACATCGTCTCATGACGGATGCTCCCGGATACGACCTGCGCGCCCTGACCGGGGCGGCGCTGGACCGGGCCTTGCCTGAGGTCGCGCGGCTTCGGATCGAGGTGTTTCGGGACTGGCCCTATCTTTACGACGGCGATCTCGCCTACGAGGCGCGCTATCTCGAAAGCTACCGGACCTCGCCCGGTGCTGTGGTGGTCGGGGCCTATGCGGGCGACCGGCTCGTGGGTGCGGCCACAGGCACCCCGATGGAGGATCATGCCGAGGATTTCGCCGCAGCCTTCGAAGCCACAGGACATGACCTGACCGATATTTTCTACTGCGCCGAGAGCGTGCTTGAACCCGCGTGGCGCGGACACGGCATCGGTCACGGCTTCTTTGACCTGCGCGAGGCACATGCCCGCGCATTGGGCCGCCGCTATGCCGCTTTTTGCGCTGTGATCCGTCCCGACGATCACCCGGCCCGGCCCGTGGACTACCGGCCGCTCGACGCCTTCTGGCGAAAGCGCGGCTACGCTCCGCTGCCGGGCGTGATCGCGACATTCACCTGGCGCGATCTGGGCGCGTCTAAGGACACGCCGAAACCCCTGCAATTCTGGATGCGAGAGCTATGAAGATCGCCGCTGCCTGTTACCCCCTCGACGAACTCGCCAATTGGGCGGCCTATGAGGCCAAGATTACCGCTTGGGTCGGCGAGGCCGCAGGGCAGGGGGCGGATCTTCTGGTTTTCCCCGAATACGGCGCGATGGAACTGGCCACGATCGAGGGTGCGTCGTCGCTCATGCAGCAGATGGTGTCGGTGTCAAATGCCTTACCGCAGGCATGGGGTCTGTTAGCGAGGCTCGCTACCGAGTATCAAGTCTACATTCTAAGCCCGTCCGGCCCATACTTGTTTGACGACGCCTTTGTAAATCGGGCGATGTTTCTCGGACCAGAGGGCGGCGCAACGCCAGTGGACAAGTACCTGATGACCCCTTGGGAGCGTAATCCAATGGGTGTCGAGGCTGGAAAGTTGCCCCAGCTCTTCGACACGTCCCTCGGCCTCATCGGCGTGCAGATCTGCTACGACTGCGAATTTCCCCTGCCCACGCGGGCGATGGTCGAGGCGGGGATGGACCTTCTCCTCATCCCCTCGGCCACTGAAACGCTCGCGGGCTATCACCGGGTCAGGATCGGGGCACAGGCCCGCGCGCTCGAGGGCCAGATCGTCACGGTTCAGTCGCCCACCCAAGGCAAAGCCGACTGGTGCGAGGTCGTGGACGTGAACCGGGGGGCCGCCGGCATCTTCTGCCCGCCCGACGTGGGCCTGCCCGATGACGGCATCCTGGCGCTGGGGGAAGAGGGCAAACCGGGCTGGACCTATGCCGATGTGGACCTCGCAGCACTCGCCCATGTACGCACCCATGGCAATGTGCGCACGAGGGCGGATTGGGGCGAACAAGCGTTTCGTCAAGACCTCATGTCGGCCAAAGGCAGCGCATCGCCCATCGTAATCACGCAGCTGCGCTAAATCCCGCTTGATAATCGGACCGATTAGGCCCATTTACCTGCCACCCGTGTCATGGCGGGTTGATAACTATGGAGTGAACATGGCCAAGGAAGAAATGCTCGAATTTCCCGGCGTCGTGAAGGAACTCCTGCCGAATGCGACGTTTCGGGTCGAGCTTGAAAATGGCCATGAGATCATCGCACACACGGCAGGCAAGATGCGCAAGAACCGCATCCGTGTCCTCGCAGGCGACAAGGTGCAGGTCGAGATGACCCCCTACGATCTGACCAAAGGTCGGATCAACTATCGTTTCCGGTAAGACCATCACTGGTCGACCCAGACTGATCCTCGGCTCCGGCTCGCCCCGGCGCGCCCAACTTATCGGCACGCTTGGCTTGACGGCGGACGAGGTGCGTCCACCTGACGTGGACGAAACGCCCATGAAGGGCGAACTGCCGCGCTCATATTGCGAACGTGTGACGAGCGACAAGATCGCCGCGATGACGCTGGCGGTGGGCGAGGTCGCGCTTTGCGCCGACACCACCGTCGCGCTTGGCCGCCGGATCATGGGCAAGCCTGCGGATGCGGGCGAGGCTGCCGAATTTCTCTATCTTCTGTCAGGACGCCGCCACCGTGTGATCACCTGCGTGGCGGTGAAGTCTGGCGACCGGGTCTGGACCCGGACCGTGGAAACGGCGGTCAAGATGAAGGTGCTCTCGGATGTCGAGGTGAACGCCTATCTCGCGTCGGGCGACTGGCGCGGCAAGGCGGGGGCCTACGGCATCCAAGGGCCGGCGGGTGCGTTCATCCCGTGGATACAGGGGAGCTATACCGCCGTCATGGGCCTTCCCGTGGCTGAGACCGCGCAGCTTCTGATCGCCGCCGGATTCCCGCTGCTGGAGGGCTGGGCATGAAAGGCACCGTGATCGCGCTGGACGAGGTCAAGGGGCGCAAGGCCGCTGCCCTGATCGTCGATGGCAAACTCGACGATTTCCTGATCGACCCTGTGGACGAGGCCGGACCTGTGCCGGGTGCCATCTACCGCGCCACCTGCGACCGCCCGATGAAGGGGCAGGGGGGCATGTTCCTGCGTCTGCCCGACGGGCAAAAGGGCTTTCTGCGCGCGGCCAAGGGCCTTGCCCCTGGTCAGCCGCTGCTCGTTCAGACCACCGGCTGGTCGGAGGAGGGCAAGGCCCCCTCGGTCACGCCCAAGGTGCTCTTCAAATCCCGCTACGCCATCGTCACGCCCGAGGCGCCCGGCATCAACATCTCGCGCTCGGTGAAGGACGACGAGGACCGCGTGCGCCTGCTCGAGATCGCACATGAGGTGATGGAGGCCACCGACTTCGGCCTGATCGTGCGCTCGGAAGCCTCGCACGGCTCGGACGACGACGTTGCCGCCGACATCGCCGCGATGCGCGACCTTGCCATCGCCGTCATGAGCGACGCCGAGGGGCGCGAACCGGAATTGCTGGTGGACGGTGCCGACGCCCATGACATCGCCTGGCGCGACTGGCCGACGCCCGAGGTGCTCGACGACCGCGACGGAAGCTTCGAGCGGCACAATGTCGATGACATGATTCATACATTAGCCAGTCCGCGCGTAGGCCTTGGTGCCGACGGATTTGCCTATATCGAACCAACCCGGGCGCTCGTGGCCGTCGACGTGAACACCGGCGGCGACAATTCCCCGGCGGCGGGACTCAAGTCCAATATCGCGCTCGCCAAGGATTTGCCGCGCCAGTTGCGCTGTCGCGGCCTTGGCGGCCAGATCACGCTCGACCTCGCCCCGATGGGGAAAAAGGACCGGCGGACCTTCGAGCAAGCGCTGAAATCCGCCTTCCGCCGCGACCCGGTCGAGACCGTTCTTGCAGGCTGGACCCCGCTCGGGCACTTTGAGCTGCAACGCAAGCGCGACCGCCTGCCCGTGAAACTCTGACCTGCAACGCCCGATCCGAAATGGCCTGCCCGATCTGTTCCAAACCCACGAACCCGGATTACCGCCCGTTCTGCTCGAAGCGTTGTGCGGATGTGGACCTGGGGAAATGGCTGACAGGTTCCTACCGTCTGCCCGGCCCGCCGCCCGAGGACTTGGACGAGGCAATCGACGAGCTGGAAGCCGAGCTTGAACGCCGGTCGAAAGACGACCTGCACTGAGGTCCTCAGACTTTACCCGACCCCGACAGCATGATCGCGATGGGCCGTGTCGCCTCGATTTCGGCCAGCACGATGACCAGCGTCGCGGTCAGCGGCACGGCGAGCACCGCGCCCGAGACACCCCAGAGCGCACCCCAGAAGGCCAGTGCGAGCAGCACCACGAAGGGCGACAGGTTGAACGCCCGGCTCATCATCCGCGGCTCGAGGAACCCGGCGACGAAAAGCTGCGCGATACTCAACGCCACGAGCACACCCGCCCCCATGTAGAGGGATCCGAACTGCGCGAGCGACAGGAGCACGGGAAAGAACACCCCGATCATTGAGCCGATGTAGGGGATGTAATTCAGAAGCCCGATCAGGATTGCCCAGAACAGCGCGAACTCGATCCCGAGCGCGAGCATGATCAGGAAGGACAGGCCCGCGAGGATCACGTTCACAAGAGTCTTGACCGAGAGGTATTCGCCGACCCGCGTGTTGATCCGTTCGAGCAGCGCCACGGTCCGGTTCTGTTTGTCCTCGTCACCCAGGGCGAGGGCGAGCTTGCCGGTCAGGTCAAGCCGTTCAGCCATGAGGAACGCGGCATAGAGTACGACGAGAAACAGCGTGCCCCCGAAGCCGCGCAGCGAGGTCAGCAGCACGGGCACCATGGACTGGATCTCGAAACGCCCGATGGTGGCGTCATAGAAACTCGACCAGGACGGCTGGTCCTCGATGCCCACCAGCGCGGCGGTGTTGACGATGAGCCGGTCGAGGTTCTCTTCGTATTTCGGCAGCGCGTTCACCACGGTGGCAAAGGTGTTGATGACATAGACGAAGAGCGCGACCACCCCCACGGTAAAGGCAAGCAGCACGATCACGCGCCTGAGCGCGACCGGCAAAAGGCCGATGACGGGGAATCGTCCCAGCGCATTGGTGGCCGATGCCAGCACGTAGAGCGAAATCATTGCGATCAACACGGGCAGAAGTACCCCCTGACCGACGCGCAGGATCCAGCCAAGCATGAGGATGATGGCCAAGCTGAAGGTCACTGTCCGTAGGTCGGGACGCATGAAGGCGAAAAGTCCGTGCGAAGTCGGGTGCAAGAGATTTCTGCCACGTTGACCGAACCCGCGGAGATTTGCCAGATACCGCAGCCCAGAAATTCGTGAGAATGGTTGAAAGAACATGGATTTGCGTTCCGCCCGAACCTCGTTTTGCGCCCGTCGCACGCTCCATGTAAAAAACCGCGATTTCCCTCTGGACACCGCCCCCGCCCCCGACTAGAAACCGCGCACCCGAACGTGATCGTTCACCCGTGCCCGGGTAGCTCAGGGGTAGAGCAGTGGATTGAAAATCCTCGTGTCGGTGGTTCGATTCCGCCCCCGGGCACCATCTTCTCCCTATGCGTCTCCTATTCCCGCCCGCGCCGCAAGGCGCTTCCGGCTCGGTTCGCTTTCGGCGCGTGACCATTGCCGGAGATGTCGGGGGACTGTCCTCGCTTGAACGCGCGGGAAGCGTGATCATGTCTGGGCGCTTCCTGGTCGGGGTCCAGACCGGGGCGGCAGCGTAGGGTTGAGCGTGTAAGCAACCGGCGGACTATGGCGCGGGGGCAACATCGGTGGTGGGTAGAAGCGTGATGTGGGCGGCGGTGGAAACGGTTTTTTCCGAGCTTTCTCATGGTCTTGGACGTGAGGTGGCAAGGTCGGACTCTATAACCCGGTCACATGTGGCCGCAGGGGGTGTCTTGCCCTCACCGCCTTGCGCGTGGGCGGACAACTGGCCATAAACGCTCCCGTGGGACGTGGATTCTCACCTCGATCCGCAGGGGGGGCTGGCGACGTCCGGTCGGCCCGTAGCGGCTGGCATAAGGGGACGGCAGGCATGGGTAAGGAGCAGCGCGGTATGCGGATCGCATCGTCACGGCTTCTCATTGCCCTCGTCCTGCCGTTTCTCGCGGCCTGCGCCTCGTTGCCGGGGCAGGGGCCAAGCCGGGTCGACATCATGCTGACCGAGGACGCGACACCGGAACAGATCGCGAGCCGTAGCTATACGACCATCGACCTGACCCCGGCCGTCGTGCGTGTCATCGGTCCGGGTCCGCGCGGCACGATCGGCGCCACGCTGGGCAACGGCGGGCGCGGCACACGCGCGGTGAGGCTTGGCGTGGGTGACATGCTGACCGTGCAGATCTACGAAAGCTCGCCCGACGGCCTCTTCGCACGGTCGGGCAACAACCAGACCGCCATTCCCACCGTGGTCAACGACGGCGGCGAGATCTTCATTCCCTATGTCGGCAACGTGCCCGTGCTGGGGCTTGGCATCGACGATGTGCGCGAGCGGATCACGGTCGGGCTAGAGGGTATCGCCGTCGATCCCCAGGTCGTGGTCCAGATGGGCACGCAGGGTGCGCAGACCGTGACCGTTGTGGGCGATGCCCGGACCTCGGGCCGGTTCGACATTCCGCCGAGCGGTCTCAGGCTTCTGGATGCCGTAGCGCTGGCAGGCGGCAGCCGCGAACAGGATTTCGACACTGTTGTGCGCGTCGTGCGCGACAGCCGCACCGCGCAGGCGCGGCTCGATGACGTGGTGCGCGACACGACGAACAACATCTGGCTCATGCCGCGCGATGTGGTGCAGCTCAAAGTCCAGCCGCGCAGCTTCACCGCTTTCGGGGCCGTGGCGAGCAACCGTCAGCAACCCTTCGAGACCGAAACCGTGACGCTGGCCGAGGCGCTGGCCCAGGCCGGCGGCCTGAACGGCGGTCTCGCGGACAAGGGCGGGGTGTTCCTGTTCCGCTTCGAGAGCGAACATCGGGTCAAGGCGGCCGGGGGGCGTTTGCCGCCCCGCGTCTATGCCCAAGGGGTTCCGACGATCTACCGGCTCGACTTCTCGAGCCCCGATGCCTTCTTCCTCGCCCAGTCCCTCGAGATTCGCGACAAGGACATTCTCTATGTGGCGACGGCCCCGGCGGTGGAATTCCGCAAGTTCACCGACAACATACTTCTCCCGTTCCTTGCGGTCGGGGACACGGCGGGTAACGTCGTGCCAGCATTGAATTAAACGAGACTTGACGCCCCATGAAATCTGTCCCTAAAAGCGTGCGGGGGCGTTGGATTATTGGAAAGAGCGTAGTAATTGGGCGACATTTCCGCCGATCATGAAGGTTTAATGACAACAGCATTGACCAATTTATGACTCTGACGGATATTCCCGCGGTGCATTCGGAAGGTCCTGCGCGTCGGGGAATGCTCGATGAAAAAAGCGCAAGGGACAACGGGGTAAGCAAGATATGAGCGCGAAATTTGGGTCAAAGCCGCGGTTCTACGGGGCGTGGCGACTGCCGGGCGAATTTCGGGTCCGCCGCCTCAACTTCCGCTCGAAATCCCTGTTTTCCGTTCCCTTTATCAGCCGCCTGCGCGGGCTGCTCGTGGCAGGCATGTATTTCAGCGTCGTCTCTGGCAGCGAGTTCGAGGTCGAACTGGACAAGGGCGAGGGCTGGTTTCGCCGTTTCAAGCTCTACCGCCGCCGCCGTTTCCCGCATTTCACCTTCGACAACCGCCGTGGCGATGCCGTCGCCGCGCTGATCCTTTTCGCCACCCGTCTGGGCGTGAACGAGACCAAGCAGGTGAGCCTGCGCGTCAGCCGTGATGGCCAGCAGAAGAGCTTCATCGTCGGGACCGTCATGGGGCACGAACATCTGCCGGTTCCGGCGGGCGACACGGCCAATGCGCTTGCCGAAGAGATCATCGCCCTCGGCGGCGAACCCAAGGGGCCGCGCGATCTGACCGCCTATGCCCGCATGGCCGAACGTCTGCGCAGCCTCAACGTGTCGCGCGAACATCGCAAGCGGCTCTTGGTTCTGCTCGACACCGCCTTCCGCGTGAACCATTGCATAGCAATCCGGGGTCGCAACAAGCTCAAGAATGCCGCCGTCGCGCGCGGTCAGGCGGACGAGTTCTCGGCCTTCAACGCGCTGCTCGACCGGGCCTGCGCGCCGCGCTTCCTCGGTCCGCACGGCTATCGACTCCCGGTCGGCAAGGTGCCGATCGAACAGGTCACCGCCGAGCTTGCCGACGTGATCCAGGAACTGCGCGGTCTCGGGATCGAGGCGTGGATTTCCTGCGGTGCCCTTCTGGGCTACGAACGCGAAGGTCGGCTTCTGCCTCATGACGACGACGTGGACCTGAGCCTTCGGGTGCCCGGCACCGACCTCACCGAGGTGGCCGAGAATTGGAAGGCGATGATGGAGCGCGTGGACGCCAAGACCAACGCCTTTCCCAAGAACGGCTTCATTGCGCTGGTGCTCCCCTCGGGGATCGAGGTCGATCTCTTCCCGCATTGGGACATCGGTGGCGTCGTCCACTCCTACCCGCACGTCAAGGGCGAGCTGCGCAACGAAGTCTTCTTCCCGCTTGTCGAGCGCGAATGGGCCGGTTCGCGTCTGCCGTTCCCGGCGCAGATCGTGCCGATCCTCGAACAGCACTATGGCCCCAACTGGCGCACGCCGGACCCCTACTGGAAGTTCAACTGGCTGCACAGCTCGGTGCGCTTCGCGCCCTTCATCAAGCGTGTCAAGAACTAGCCTGACCCCGAAAACATCTCCGCCAAGCGTGGCCCGCGCCGCAACGTTCCGAGACGGGGCCTGCGGCGTCGGACTTGAACAATTTGGTGACCAGGGCCAATTGTGTTCCCCTACGGACGCCGGGCGTTTACAAGGGCGCAGGCCAGCCTTGGCCGCGCGTTTGTTCAGGCCAGCCTTGGCCGGGCGTTTGGATGAGAACTAAGGAATATCTCGATGGCGACTAAACCGGGCCTTTCGTCGGTCACGCCGGCCACTTCGCACAAAGGCGACGCTGCCAAATCCGCCGACGCAGAGACGTCGGACGCGGACAAGACTAATGGCGATACCCCAGGGGACGCCACCGGGAAAGCCGCCGACGTGACGGCGGGGCAGGACGCGACCGGCGGGGATACGCAGTCCCCCGCAGCACCCTCTCCGGAAGGCAGCACGACGGATGTCTCGACCCAGTCGGGCGCGGCGCCTGTCTCCGATCCCGCGACTCCTTCCGACACAACGCCCGCGACGGCCAAGGCGCCCGATGCCACGCCTGAGACCGCACCTGCGGACGATGCCGCCAAGCTCGCCGCGAAAAAGGCCGCCGAAGCCGCCGCCGCTGCCGCCGCGACCAAACCGCGTGGCGTGCAGCCCAAGCCGCGCAAGGTTGGTCGCCAGCGCAAGCGCAAATGGGCGACGATTTTTTCCTTCTTCCTGCTCGTCGTGGTCCCCACGGTTCTGGGCGGCCTTTATTACGGCATGGTCGCGACCGACCGCTACGCCACAGGGGCCAGTTTCGTGGTGCGCAAGCTCGAACAATCCGCCGCGCCCGATATGCTCAGTTCCGTGACCGGCTTTGCCTCGAGCAACTCGACCACGTCGGACAGCTACGTCATCCGCAACTTCCTTATCAGCCCGGATCTCCTGCGGCGGCTCGACGAGGAACTGGACCTGCGCGAGGTCTATTCCGCCCCCGATGTCGATCCTCTGTCGCGCTTCAACGCATCGCGGCCCTTCGAGGACTTCGTCAAATACTGGCCGCGCCGGATGAAGACCTCCTACGACAACACGACCGGCATCGTGACCTTCGAGGTGCAGGCCTATGACCCCGAAACCGCCGTCACGCTGGCCGACACGGTGCTCGCGGCGACCGAGCAGCTGGTCAACGCGCTGTCCGAAGCCGCCCGCCGTGACGCGGTGAAATTCGCGACGAGCGAAGTCGAGCGCGCGGAAGAGGCGCTGCGGCAGGTGCAGGCCGACCTGCGCGAGTTCCGCTCGGTCAGCGGCTCGATCGACCTGACGACAAACGCCCGCCTCGATGCCGAGCTTGTGGCGGGGCTCGAGGAACGGCTCACCGAACTCAAGACCCGGATCGCGGTGCTGGCCCAGCAGGTCTCGCCCGATGCGCCTTCGCTCAAGCAGATGCGCACCGAAGCCTCCGCGCTCGAGGCCGAGCTTGTGGCCCGCCGCGCCGCCGTGGGGGGCACGAACACATCTGGCGACGGCAGCTCGACCGCCGAGGCGCTTGCCAATTACGAGGCGCTGCAACTGGAACAGACCTTTGCGCAGCAACGCTTTGCCTCGGCGCTTGCCTCGCTCGAAAGCGCGCGCATCGACGCAGACCGGCAGCAGCGTTACCTTGCGGTCTTCTCTCGCCCCGCCTTGCCGGAAGACGCGATCTATCCGCTTCGAGTGCGCGACACCTTCCTCATCGCGATCAGCGCTTTCCTGATCTGGGCGGTCGGGTCGCTGCTCGTGGCATCGGTGCGCGATCACATGCGGTAGTGCAATGTTTCAGACCCTCGTGATCCAGGCCCGGGTGATCGTCGCGCTCACCCTGCGCGAAACCCGTATGGCGTTCGGCACGTCGTTCATCGGATACCTGCTTCCGATCTTCCAGCCGATCTTCGGCGTGGGCTTCCTCGTCTTTCTCTTCTACCTCATCGGGCGGCACCCGCCCTTTGGCGAAAGCCTCGCGCTGTTCTTCGCGACCGGCGTGCTCACGCTTGACGTCTACAACAAGTCGAGCAGTTCGCTGATGAAGGCCTTCACCACGAACAAGGCGCTTCTGTCCTATCCGATGATCAACTTCGTGGACACACTTCTGGCCCGGCTGACCCTGATCGGCGCGACCTATGCGGTGGTCTTCGTCGTGTTCTTCTCGGGTCTCATGCTTCTGGACATGGCAACGATGCCCGCGCATCCCGAGCGCGTCATCATCGCCTTTATGGCCACGCTTTTTCTGGGTTTCGGCAAGGGGTCGCTCGACGCGGTGCTCTACCAGATGTTCCCTTCGTGGCAGAACGTGGACAAGGTGCTGTCGCGCCCGATGTATTTCCTTTCGGGCATCTTCTACGTCCCCGGCCTCCTCCCCCCCGAGGCGGTGGCAGTCCTGAAATGGAACCCGGTGCTTCATTGCGTGGAATGGGCGCGCACGGGCTGGTATCAGAACTATCCCGATGACGTGTTCAACCCGTGGTATCCGCTCGCCTTCGCTTCCATATTGCTTCTGATCGGTCTCTTTTCCGAACGGATCACACGCAAGCAGCGCGGAGGCATGGCATGATCGCATTCGATACCGTGACCAAGGTCTACACGGTCAAGAACGTGCGCAAGGTGATCCTCGACAAGGCGTCGTTCCTGTTCGAGAGCAATCGCAACATCGCCATCATGGGCCACAACGGGGCCGGTAAATCCACGATCATGCGGATGCTTTCGGGCATCGAACTGCCCACCTCGGGCGTGATTTCGCGCGATGAAAAGGTGAGCTGGCCCATGGGGTTCGCCAAGGGCTTCAACGGCAACATGACCGGCATCGAGAACGTCCGCTTCGTTTCGCGCATCTACGGCGAGGACCCGAACCGGGTGCTCGAGTCCGTGCAGGAATTTGCCGAACTGGGCAAGTCCATCGACCTGCCCGTGACCACCTATTCCAGCGGCATGAAGGCGCGTCTGGCCTTTGGCCTGTCGCTCGCCATCGACTTTGAAAGCTACTTGATCGACGAGATCACGGCGGTGGGCGACCGGCGGTTCAAGAAAAAAAGCAACGATGCGCTTCGGGCCAAGATCGAGAACGCGCGTGTGATCATGATTTCTCACTCCGAGAGCACGATCCGAGAATATTGCGACAGCGGCGTACTGGTCCATGGCTCGAAGCTCTACTATTACGACGACCTCGAAGGGCTGCTGGCCGATTACAACCGTTTCGCCTGAATGTGGTGTAAGAGGCTTTTGTTGGCGATCCCGGCCTTGGGTGTTACACTCCCGTTACGAGCAAGTCCCGGAAAACATGGGGCGCAGATAGACGAGGTTCAGTTCGCACCGGGACGGCGCTTTCGCCGCGGGAGAACGACGGAGGCGGGGCACATGGCGAAACAGTCCTTTTGGCGCAGGTTTGCGCGCGTCCAAAACGGTTTCGGGTCCGGGGCTGCACGGAACGTCCGCGAAATTCTCGTGGCCATCGGCGGGATCGGTATCGCGGGGCTTCTCGTTTCGGGCTGCGCGGGCCGCGCACCGCAGATGGCGCCGACGACCGCTACGCCGCAGGTTACGCGGGCCTCTGATGACCTTGGTGATGCAACTTCCTGTGGAACACGCAGCACGGACCCGCTGCTCCTGATGACTTTCAACATCCGCGTAGGGTTCGGCGATGAACGCCGGGGTGTGCGTCCCCAATACCTCGCGCTCAGGTCGAAGGACCTGGGCCCCATCGTTACCTCGATCCGTTCCGTTGATCCCGACGTGGTCGCGTTGCAGGAAGTGCTGACCTCCCGCCAAGGCCAGCGGATCGCTGATGCGCTCGGGATGCATTACACCTTTGCCTCTCATTTGGGCAACGGGCCGCTCTGGGGTGTGGCGATCCTGTCGAAATGCCCGATAACGGGCAGCGAGGCCGTGCAGGTCAGCAACGAGGCCGGCAACAAGCGCCGCGCGCTCGTGGCTTCGGTGGCCTTCGACGACGGGACCGTCGATTTCGCGTCTCTACACACCGATCCAGACGTGGACATTGACACCCAGCTTGCCGCTCTCTCACAGGCTGCCTGGCAGCGCGACGTCATCCTGATGGGCGATTTCAACGTGCCGCCCACAGACGACGGCCTCGACCGGTTCCGTCAGGGCTTTACCGACACCGCGCAGGCGGCCCCCACGACGTCCGCGCTCGCCGTGCGTGAACGCGGCACGATTTCCGGCCGGGAGGCCGCGAAACGCCGTATCGACTACATCTTCGTGCCCAAAGACCGCTTCGCGGTGCTCGACGCTGGACTATCGCTCGACGCCTATGCCCATGCCTCTGATCACCGGGCCTATTATACGCTGGTGCAAGTCGCGGGTGGCGACCCGGGCTGAGGTGTTCAAGGCCGGTCCGGATACGTTGTCACTTCGGCCTTTGACCCGCCGCGGCCCTTGTTTCACTGCAACATCTGCGCGCGCCCTTCCGCCGGTGATCCAGAAAAGCGGTAGACTCACCAAGGTAGTTGGGTCATATGAACCGAACGTTAAATTCCTTGAGTGCTAGCGCAAACATATGCTGTCTGCAGGTAAGTCAAACGAGCGGGGGCTACCGGTCTTTCACGCTGTGCTGAGTAAGCCCCTTGCGCGTCGCGTTCACCGTGCGAACCATCGCTCGCCATTCTTCGTAGCCTCGCGTCTTGGGCGTCTAAGTTCGGGCATTTTCATCTTTGCAGCCGTCTTGACCGTGCCGGGCACCTACGACCATGTCCTGCGCTACCGCGAGGACGTGAAGCGCCCTTGGCAGCTCCGTCTCTATCGCCGTCCGGGCAAGTTCCGTTTTGCCTTCTCCAACCGTCACGGCGACGCGACGCGCGGCTATCTCCTGGGCTTCCCCCGCGCGGGCAAATCTGTGCCCCGCAAGCTCGAGATCGAGGTTCAGGATACCATCGGCAGCACTCGCTATCCGGTCGGTGACCTGATTGGCTACCGCGGCGACTCCAAGTTGAAGCAGGACAGCGCTGCTGCGATCGCGGCCGAGTTGCGAAGGCTTGCCGAAGAACGCCGCCAGTCCGAGGCGGGTTGCCTTCCCGGCGCAGACTATGCGCCGCTTCTGAGCCGCATAGGCGCGGTCTCCGCCTCGCCCGAGGAGAAGCTGCAACTCAAGGTGCTGCTCGACACGCTCTACCGCGTGAACCACGTCCGCGCCATCGCCCGCCAGCGCAGGCTGCGCGCCCGGGCGGAGACGATGCCTGAATGGCAGGCGCAGCTTGCCCATTACGAGGCGCTGCTGGCCGAGATCTCCGCGCCGGAGTTCTTGGCGCCCCATGGCTACCGCCTGCCCATTTCGGCGATCCCGCTCGAAACCGTGACTGCCGAGCTTGGCGCGGTGATGGATGCGCTCGCCGATGAGGGCATGACCACCTGGATCACCTACGGCGCGCTGCTGGGCTATGAACGGCAGGGCGCGCTTCTGCCCCATGACGACGACATCGACCTGAGCATCCATGTGCCAGGCGACGATCACGACGCGGTCGTGACCAACTGGAAGCGCATGATGAACCGGATCAAGACCGGCTATCGCGGCTTTCAGAAGAACGGATTTGTCGCGATCGAGTTGCCCTGCGGTATCGAGGTCGACCTCTTCCCTTGCTGGGTCGTGAACGGGGTGGTAAATGCCTACCCCCATGTTCAGGGCGAATTGAGCGAGGACGCCTTCTTTCCGGTCGTGAAAAAGGACTGGGCCGGCACGGAGCTGCGGTTCCCGGCGCGCGTCGAACAGGTCCTCGCACAGGCCTATGGCGATACATGGCGGGTCCCCGACCCCTACTGGAAATTCGACTGGAAGCGGTGTCACGCCCGTTTCTCCGCGTTCCTGACAATGACCAGGACATGATCCACCAGCTTCCGGATTTGCCGGGGGCATGATTTGAAAGACCAAGAACGAAAATGGCGAAGAAAAAAATCTATGTCGGCATGAGCGCGGACCTCGTGCATCCCGGCCACATCAACCTCATCAACCGCGCCGCCGAGCTGGGCGACGTGACGGTGGGCCTGCTGACCGACCGCGCCATTGCCAGCTACAAGCGTGTGCCATTCATGAACTGGGATCAGCGCGCCGCCGTCGTGGGCGCGCTCAAGGATGTGGTCGCCGTTGTGCCGCAGGATACGCTCGACTACGTACCGAACCTGCGCCGCTACAAGCCCGATGTCGTGGTGCACGGCGACGACTGGCGCACCGGCGTGCAGGCCCGCGTGCGGCAGGACGTGATCGACGTGCTCGCCGAATGGGGCGGAGAACTCGTCGAAGTACCCTATACCGAAGGCATCTCGTCCTCCAAACTCAACGCCGCGATGAAGGAGATCGGCACCACACCCGACATCCGCCGCGCCGCCCTGCGCCGGATGTTGGCTGCGAAACCCATCGTCCGGTTCGCCGATCTCCATACGCCCCTGTCTGGCCTCGTGATCGAAAAGATCGGCGTGGACACGCCGAACGGCCGCCGTGAGTTCGACGGCATGTGGGCCTCGTCGCTCACCGATAGCACCTCGCGCGGCAAGCCCGACATCGAGGCCGTGGACACCACCCAACGGACCACAACGCTGGGCGAGGTGATGGACGTCACCACGAAGCCGATCATCTATGACGGCGACACAGGCGGCAAAGCCGAACACTTTGTCTTCACCGTACGCACGCTGGAACGCCTTGGCGTGTCCGCGATCATCATCGAGGACAAAACGGGCCTGAAGAAGAACTCGCTCTTCGGCACCGACGTGGCCCAGACGCAGGAAGACATTGCAACCTTCTCGGACAAGATCCGCGCCGGGAAAGCCGCCCAGCAGACCGACGATTTCATGATCATCGCCCGGATCGAGAGCCTCATCCTGAACCAAGGCATCGACCACGCCATGGAACGCGCCGAGGCATTTGTCGAAGCCGGTGCCGACGGCATCATGATCCACTCGCGCAACAAGTCGCCGGACGAGATCCTCGCCTTCTGCGGCCGCTACAACCAGCTCGATAACCGCAAGCCGCTGGTCGTCGTGCCGTCGAGCTTCAACACGATCACCGAGGATGAACTGGCCGCCCATGGCGTCAACATTGTGATCTATGCAAACCAGCTCCTGCGCTCGGCCTATCCGGCCATGGTCCATACCGCGCAGTCGATCCTGACCCATGGCCGTTCGGCCGAGGCCGACGCGAACATGATGCCGATCAAGGATATCCTCGAACTCATCCCGGGCACGAAATAATGATTGCACCCAGCGACTTCTACGCCGCCCTCGCCGAGGCGGGCGTCACCTTCATGACCGGCGTGCCCGACAGCCTGCTCAAGGAGTTTTGCGCCTATGTGGATGCCGAACTTCCGCCGAGCCAGCATGTGATCGCGGCCAACGAAGGTGCGGCAGTCGGCATCGCGGCGGGCTTCCATCTCGCGACAGGCAATCTGCCTGTCGTCTACATGCAGAACTCGGGTCTCGGGAACGCCGTGAACCCGGTGCTGTCGTTGTCGGACACCGCGGTGTACGCGATTCCGATGATCCTTGTTGTCGGTTGGCGGGGCGAGCCGGGGGTCAAGGATGAACCCCAGCACGTCAAACAGGGCGCCGTGACGCCCGCGATGCTTGAAGCGATGGGCATTCCCTACCGCGTTCTGTCGGGCAAGGCGGACGAGGCGATGGACATCGCCAAATGGGCGGCGTCCGAGGCGACCTCGACCTCTGGCCCCGTGTGCATCCTCGTGCGCAAGGGCGCCTTCGAGAAATCGACCAAGAAACGCCTGGCGGCCACGCCCGCGGCCAACATGCTGGCGCGCGAGGCGGCGATCGCCAAGATCACCGGCGCGCTGCCGTCCGATGCCACCGTGGTCGCGACCACCGGCATGATCTCGCGCGAGCTTTACGAACAGCGCGTGGCGCAGGATCAGGACCGTTCGTCCGACTTCCTCACCGTTGGCTCCATGGGCCATGCCTCGCAGATCGCGCTGGGCATTTCGATTGGCAAGCCCGAGGCGCGTGTCGTCTGCATCGACGGGGACGGGGCGGCGCTCATGCATATGGGCAGCCTTGCCATCACCGGCACCAACAAAGGCGCCAACATCCTGCATGTTCTTCTGAACAACGGCGTGCATGACTCGGTCGGCGGCCAACCCACCGTCGGGTTCGAGGCGTCCTTCACCGACGTGGCCCGCGCTTGCGGCTACCCGGTTGTCGAGGGACCGCTGGTCGACGAGGCCGAGATCACCGAAGCCGTTTCTCGCCTCGCTGCGATGACCGGGCCCCGATTCCTCGAAGTGCGGGTCAAGCCCGGTTCGCGTGCCGATCTCGGTCGTCCGAAAGAGACGCCCGCCGAGAACAAGGCGATCTTTGTCGAGCGTCTGCGGGGCTGACCCGGTGAGCGTCTGGAGCTTTCGCAACCCCGTCGATGTGCGCTTTGGCGCGGGCCGCCGGGGGGATGCCGCCGCGCTGATCGCCGGGAAATCCGTGCTGGCCGTCGGCACGAAACGGGGCAGGGGTCAGTGCGAAGCTGATGCGCTTCTCGCCCCCGCGCTCGCCGGTGCGGCATCGGTCACCTGGGTGGACAGCGTCATGCCGAACCCCGGCCTCGCGGATGTGCAGGCGGAGGTGGACCAGCACGCGGGCCAGTCCTTCGACCTCGTGCTGGCCTTTGGCGGCGGCTCGGCCATGGACGCGGCCAAGGCGCTCGCCGCCTGCCTCGCGCCCGGCATTGATACCCGCGACCTCGCGCAACTGATCGCCAGGCCCGGCGAGCTTGTCGGGCCCTCGGCCCTGCCCATCGTCGCGCTTGCGACCACCTCGGGCACCGGGTCCGAGGTGACGCCTTTCGCGACGATCTGGGACCACGCCAACGCCAAGAAACTCTCGCTCGCCTCGCCGCACCTGTTCAGTCGTGTCGCCATCGTCGACCCCGAGCTGACCCACGGCATCCCCATGGCGGCCACGCTGTCCACGGGCCTCGACGCGATGAACCAGGCGTTCGAAAGCGCGTGGAACCGCAATCGGTCGCCCGTCACCATGGCCATGGCCGCCCGCGCCATCGCGTTGGCCTTCGACGCGCTGCCGGTGCTGGCGCAAGGTGAGAACGCCGCAGCCCGTGCCCAGATCGCCGAGGCGAGCCTCCTCGCGGGCCTTTGCATCAGCCAGACGCGGACGGCCATCTGCCACGCCACGTCCTATCCGCTGACCGCGCATTTCGACCTCGCCCACGGCTACGCCTGCGCGTTTTCGATGAAGGCAGTGGCCCGGCTCGTCGACATCCACGCGCCCGAGATATTCGACGACCTCGTCGCGCTCGGTGCCGCGACGTCCCGCGCCAATCTGCTCGCGAAACTCGACGCGGTGCTTGCCGCCTCGGGTCTGGCCGAGGCTCTGAACGCGCATCTTCCCGACGCCGCCGCGCTGCAGGCGCTGGCGTCCGAGATGCATACGCCGGGGCGCGCAGATAACTTCCCGATCTCGATGGATGGCGGTCGGCTCGAAGCGCTTCTTGCGGACAGTCGCGCGGTCTAAGTCATATCAGCGACTGGAATATTTCCCTCAACCACTGGCGCGGGGCACCCCATTCCTGCCACCTTTGCCGTGTAAGCCCGATTCTCGACGCGGGGTTCTGCACGAAAGCGAAGCGCCAGAATGCGCATAGTCATGGTTGTCAGCGATTTCCCGAAGGTCACCGAGACCTTCGTTCTCGCGAATGCGCGCCATTTTCTGGCGCGTGGCCATGAGGTTGCGCTCTTTCACCTGAAACCTTTCCGCCATGGCGAAACGCTTCATCCCGACACCGCCCATGTGGTCGCGTGCGGCATCGACCTGCCATGGATCCGCGGAGAAAGCGCGCGCGGTCTTCTCTGGGGCCTTGCCCGGCCGCGTCGTCTGATCCCGCTTGTCGCGACCCTGATCAAGGCTTTCGGGACCGAGCCAAAACGCCTCGCCGCTTCGCTTGCCATCGTGCCCAAATCCCTGGCCATGGCCCGCCGCATCACGGGTGACGGCACCGATCACATCCACGCCGAGTTCGCGGGCTACCCCGCAACTGCCGCCTGGATCATTGCGGGGATGACCGGCAAGCCCTTCAGCTTTTCGGCCCATGCCCACGACATCTTCCTGACCCAGAGCCTGCTTGTGACCAAGGCCCGCGCAGCGTGTTTCGTGCGCGCCATCTCGAAGTTCAACAAGTCCTTCCTCGAGGCGCTGCCCGGGTTCCCCGCCGAGAAGGCCGAGGTCCTGCACTGCGGCGTCACGATCCCGCCCGACGCCCCGCTGCCCGCGCAGCAGTCGCCGCTGCGCCTCGTCTTCGTGGGCGCGCTCCTGCCGAGAAAGGGCGTTCAGCACCTGCTCGCCGCCCTCGACCTGCTGCCCGACAGCCTTGACTGGCGGCTTGACATCCTTGGTGGCGGCGCGATGGACAACGACCTCATGTCCCGCGCCGTCCTTCATGGCCCGCGCGTCACTTTCCACGGACCACAGGGCAGCGACTCGGTCCGCGCCGCGATGGCCGCCGCCCATGCCGTCATCGTCCCTTCTACGACCGGAGAAGGCGGCCGATCCGAAGGTATCCCGGTGGTCCTCATGGAGGCGCTTGCCCTGTCGCGCCCGGTGATCACCTCGCGGCTCTCGGGCATCCCCGAGTTGGTCATCGACGGAGAGACCGGCATCCTCACCGAACCGGGCGACGTGCCCGCCATCGCCCGCGCGATCGAGGCGATCGCCGCACACCCCGGCAAGGCCGCCGCAATGGGGCAGGCGGGCCGGGCACGGGTCATGGCCGAGTTCGACATCGACCAGACCGCCGCGGCACTGCTCCGCAGGATCGAGGAGACGACACCATGACCTTTCTCGTTGTCCTCTTCTGGGCCGCCGTCGGGCTCACCGCCTACACCATCTTTGGCTATCCGCTCCTGCTCCTCCTCCTCTGGCAGTTGAAACGCCCGCGCAGGCAGGCGGAAACGGTTTTGCCCAAGCAGGTGGATTTCCTGATCCCTGCCCACAACGAGGCCGCCCATATCGCGGGCAAGATCGCCAATACGCTGGGCCAGGCGAACCCTCATGGCCATCAGATCCGCGTTATCGTCGTCTCGGACGGCTCGACCGATGAGACCGTCGCCATCGCGCGCGGCACGGGCGATGCCCGCGTCACGGTCATCGAGACCCCCGGTCGCGCGGGCAAACTGGGTGCGCTCAACCTTGGCCTTGGTCATTGCACTGGCGATGTGATCGTCTTTTCCGATGCCAACGGGCTTCTGTCCGAAAACGCACTGTCCGCCCTCATGCGCCCTTTCGAGGATCCCCAGATCGGCGGTGTCTGCGGCAAGATCGAAGTAGCCAGGACCGGCGGGATCGCCAGGGCGGACGGTCTCTTCTGGCGCTACGATCAGGCCATGAAGCGGGCCGAGAGCGATCTGGGCGGCGTCGTCTCGGCGCAAGGATCGCTCTATGCCATCCGGCGGTCGCTGACATCCGCTTTGCTGCCCGGCTTTGCCGACGATTTCCTCATGTCCACGCGGGTCGTCGAACAGGGTTACCGCCTCGCCTTCGCGCCCGAGGCCATCGCGGTCGAAGAGGTGACGGAACACGCCGGCAACGAGATGGACCGCCGTGTCCGCTCGACCGTCATGGGCTGGGCGGGCCTCATGAAGATGCGTCACCTGATGAACCCCTTTCGCACCGGGGCCTATGGCTGGCAACTTTTCTCGCACAAGTTTCTGCGCCGCCTCGTCCCGGTCCTCCTCCTGATCGCTTTCGCCACGAACCTGCTTCTGATCGGCGCATCGCCCTTCTGGACGGTCCTGGGTCTCGCGCAGACGCTGGTCTATGCGCTTGCGATTGCCGCATGGGTCCGGCCCGAACTGCGGCGCGTCCCCATCGTCACCCCGCTCCTCTTCTTCATGATGTCGAACTTCGCCATGCTTCTGGGTCTTTGGCGCTATTATCGGGGCGAGCGCGTTTCGGTCTGGACGCCCGTGCGCGATGCGGCAGCAGATAGCACGCGGGACAGTCCGCGCGAGGCCGAGCGGTGAGGCCGCCCGTCTTTATCCTCGGCCTGCAACGGTCGGGGACCACATGGGTTGCCAATCAACTCGCCGCGCTTCCCGGCGTGGCGGCGGTCCAGCACCCGGACCATCAGGGCGTTCATGAGAGCGTCTTTTTCTCGCATTTCGCGCGCAACTTCGGTGACTGGTCGGATCCAGCCGCCCGTGCCGCCTTTGTCGAGGCTTTCGGGGCCAGCGATTATGTGCGCCTCATGGATCTGCCCACGGGCATGCTCGCAGTAGAAGCCCGAGGGGCGAAAAGCTATGGCGACCTGTTCGCACGGATCATGCACGATTTCACGACAAGGCAGGGGTGCGACCTCTGGATCGAGAAGTCCCCGCATCATACGCTCTTGGTTGAAACGATCGTCGCGGATATCCCCGAAGCGAGATTCCTGATGGTGGAACGCGGGCTGGTCGATCTGGTCTGGTCCCGGCTGCACGGTTTCGGTCGTCGCCCTGCGCCGGGCCTGCGGTTCGCGGCGGACACGCTGCGCGGCACCGTCGTCGCGGTGCTTCACCGCCGCGAGATGCACCGCCTGATGCGGGTCGTGCTGATGCCGGGGCAGGGGATGCTGGTGCGCTACGAGGATCTGACAGCCGACCCTGAGGACGGATTCAAGGCCCTTCGGGACTGGTTGGCACTTCCGTCCGACGGGGCAGCGGCGGAAACCGCCTATCCCCCGAACTCCTCCTTCGCGGGGAGCAAACGACCGGAGCCAGGCCCCGGTTTCCGGACCCTCGTCGGCCTGACCGCCGCGCTTGCCGCGCTTGTGCCCCTGCCATGGCTCCTTCACTGGCAACGGCGGCGCGATGCGGCGCGGGGGGCCGACTGGCCGGACTGGGTTTGGAGCCAGACGGGCTATGTCCCGCCTGAGAGGACCCCGTCGATCAAGGCGCCATAGGCGCGGGCCGAGGCGTCGAGCGTGTAGCCGCGCGCAACCTCCAAGCCCTTGGCCTGAGCCGCCGCCCGTGCGCCCGGATCATCGGCAAAGGCCCGGATCTGTGCCGCGATGGCCTCGGGGTCGCGGCTGTCGACAAGGCGACCGGCACCACGGCCCAGAAGGATCGCTGGCCCGTGCGGGCAATCGACCGACACGACCGGAAGCCCCAGCGAAAGTGCCTCGACGATCGCGTTGCCGAAGCCTTCCACCCGCGAGGTGCAGAGAAACAGGTCCGTCATGGCAAGCGCCTCAAGCGGATCGTCGGTTCGCCCGGCGAGCGTCACGCGCCCCGCGATCCCTGCCGCCATGATCTGTTTGGCAAGGGCGTCGCGTTCGACCCCCTCGCCGTGAATCGCGAGGGTGAAATCCTCGGGCAGGCGGCGCATGACCTCGATGGCCAGCGCGAAATCCTTTTCGGGACTGAGCCGTCCGAGGGTCACGATCCGCCGCGCCTCGGGGCGCAAGGGCATGGCCGAAACCCGGTCCACAACGGGGTTGGGCAGGCAGAAGGTCCGCGGGCAGGCCGCCCCCAGGAGCGCCTGATGCTCGTCCAGAATGGGCTGGCTCGGCGCCACCAGCGCCGCCGCCCGATGGTATAGCCGCCGCATGATCCAGCGCCGGAGCCAGGGATGCCTTCGCGTTTCGATAAAGGCCTTCAGGGGGATATGTTCGCCAACCACGATCTTGGGCGTCTCAGCGCCCAACCCCCGGCAAGCCAACAGCGCCGCGATATTGGTGGCATTGGTGGCACTCAGGACCACGTCCACCGGAGCCTTGCGCAACTGCGTCCTTAGCGCGCCGACGGTGCGACCCAGACCGGATGCGCCCAGATCGACGACCCGGCCCGCCTGTTCCAGCAGATCGCCATCGGCCCGCTGCAAAAGGAAGGTGACCACGTGACCCTGGGCCTCGAGACGGGGTGCGAGCCGGATCATGTTCCGTTCGATCCCGCCCGTTCTCAGGTGCGGCAGGAAGATTGCGACTTCGGCCAAGACGGCCCCCGTTCCAGATAACCTCTCGAGATGTCCCGACAGATGCCCCTCGCCGGGGCTCTTGCCCTTATTGGCCTGAAACCTTGGCCAGCACGAGGGTTTTGTCTGGGCCCTGCGACAGGGTGAGGGGCCGTTTCCAGCGTGGCGGGCGCGGGGCGATCACCGGGTCGTCCATGAGGTAACGGTCGATGAGATGCGACGCGATGTCGTTCAGCGGCTCCGCGCGATGGGTCATCCCGCCGGGGTTTGCGGCGATGGGCACCAGCCGGACCGCCGCCCGGCGCAGCCCGTGGCGCGTGCGGATCAGCATGTGGCCTTCGCTCACGAGCGTTCGGTGCTGCAATTCCAGCTCGAAACCCGCGACCTGCCAGATCGTGACGTCGAGACCCGAGGCGCAGGCGAACGACAGGTTCCAGTCGGCTGCCTTGCGGCGCGGGTTCACACCCACAAGCCTTTCGCCGATGAGCCGCAGCGACTTGCCGAGAACCGCGAGTGCCACGCTGACGAACAGCCGAACCTCCTGCCGGTAGTCGACCGGGTTGGTGCAGAGCTTGTAGTTGTAGCGCGCGCGCAGGCGTTTGGAGGTGCCGTGCGACATGTAGACCTGCGTCGGCCCGATCAGGCCCGGCTTCACCCGGAAGCGGATCGCGTAATGCGGGTTGCGCGCCTCTTCGATCGCGGCGAGTTCCCTGCGCACCGGGCGCGGCCCCACGATGTTCATGTCGCCTCGAACGATGTTGAAGAGCTGCGGCAACTCGTCCAGCCGGGACGCGCGCAGGTATTTGCCTATCGGAGTCTCGATCCCCGAGTTCTTGGGCAGCACCTTGGTTCCGGTGATCTCCTGGGCGAGACGGGCGTCCAGGGTGCGGAACTTGTAGATCTGGAATTCCTTGCGGTCGCGACCGATGCGCGTCCCGCCATAAAAGAATGGTCGGCCCTGCGTGAGGGCGACGAGCAGGGTCACGACGGCCAGGATGGGCAGAGCGAGCAGTAGAAGCACGAAGCCAACCGACCGGTTATAGATCGCGTGGACACGTTCGTTGCGCGGAACAAACCCGCTGGCGCAGGTCCGCGCGCCGAACGGCGCGGCATCGAGCGCGGTGCCGGCCACGCGCCGACGCGCACCCACATGCTGCGGACGCGAAAAAAAGCCACCCTCGACACCCTTGCGGGTGTCGTAGCCCAAATCGTCGTACATATTTTTCCCCAGGCTCTCGACACGAAGAGGTGGCGACCACGTCGGTGCCCCATTCGTGCCACAAAAAAGTCTAATTCTTAAATACGGGAAATGTTCGGGTTAAGGGAAGAAAAACCTTTCTATTGCAGCGTTTTGTCACCTTTCGCTTGTCCAAAATGGCAAGTATGGGCGTTAGACGCAGCCCATTGTTTCGCAAATTGGAACAATCATGAGTGGGTGACGTAACGGCAACATCGCGGAAAAGGTGAGTGATCGAATCAAGGCCCTGATCCTGATTTTCGTGGCTCGATCAACGCGCCCGGCGCAGGATCAGGCCATGCGCTTCACTTGTGCAAGCGGCCAATTCTGCGGCGCAGCATCGCAAGCAGGTCGGCCGTCTCGGGTTGCCCGAGCATCCGTCCGGTGCCGACGTAGGCGATGCCGAAGATCACGCCCGCCACGAGGAGCCGGGCGAACTGGAGGAGCTTGTGGGGATCGGACGCCCCCGGTCCCGTCCAGAGGAATGTCGAGCCGAAAGCGAGTGCCGCCGCGACGCCCGCCGCGAGAAGCACGGTCGCGCTTTCCGCTACCAGCCGCCGCCCGAGAGAGGGCCCCAACTCGCGGCGCAGGCGCAGCCCATGGGCAATGGTCTGGGGCAGGGTGGCGCCGATGGCCGCCCAACCAAGACCAGCCAGTCCGATGACCGGCACGAGCACCGCCATGAGCGCAAGACGCAGGATAAGCGCGGCCGCCATGGCCACTGCGAAATGCCGGGCCAGCGGCACGCGTGGCTGGGCCATGAGCGCGACCTCGAGGACGCTCGCGGGGGTCTGAAACAGTGACGAGAGTGCAAAGAGCGTGACGAGGCCCGCCACGAGCCTGACGCTCGTGTCGTCGAAGGCGCCATATCCCAGCAGGACATCGGCAATCGGTCCCGAAAGCACCGCGACAAAGAGGGCGAGCGGTGCGGTAAAGAAAAGCGCCCGCCTGAGGCCGCTCGCGATCTCGGCGATGGCTGCGGCGCGGTCGCCGGCAACCGCATGTTCCACGAAGCTCGTGTAATAGACGACCAGCATCGAGCGCATCATCTCGGTCACCCCGATAGAGGAAATGCGCTGCGCCAGCGTGAGAATGGCGATGGCACCAAGCCCGGCAATCGAGGCGTAGTAATTCTCGGCAAAGGTCGAGATGACGAAGAAGGTGGTCGCGATCGCCACCGCGCCGGACCGATGTGCCGTGCCTTTGCGGTCCTGTGCCCCCTCCGCCACCTCTGGTGGCAGGGGCACCGTCGCTTCGCCCATGTCTTGCACGACGCGCTTACGAACGCGGAAATAGACGGCCCAGACGACGATCTGCCCAAGGACCGAGGCCAGCGCGACCGCGGTGATGCCAAAGCCCAGCGGCACGGCGGCAAGGGCCAGAAGGATCAGAAGACGCGGGAGCAGGCGCAGGAGCACCGGGGCCGAATAGCGGCGCGTGGCGTTGAGAAAGGCCCCCGAAACCGAGGTGGCGGCGATCGCGGGCAAGGCGAGCCCGAGATATTGCAGAAAGTCCGACGCGAGGCGAAAGGCCTCGTCCGACAGGCCGGGGGCCATCGCGTCGGTGATCTGGTCGGGAAAGAACAGGAGCCCAGCCGCCAGCATCGCTCCACTGGCCGCAAAGCCGATCTCGGTCGGGCGTAGACGACGCAGTGCCTCGCGCGCGCCCAGCCGGGAAACCGCGCTCACGATCTGGGGCACCAGCGTCGTCTGGGTGATCGCATCCGCCACAAGGACCGCGTTCCCCATGAGACGACGCATGAGAAAGAAGGCATCCGAAGCGGCCCCGGCGCCAAAGAAGAACGCGACCCCCACCGCGATGACAAGGCTCATTCCCATGCCGAGGGCGCGCAGCAGAAACTGGATCAGAATACTGCCGACTCCGACGCGCGCGGGTTTCGGGGATATGTCGCTCACGTGGTCACCGGGTGAAAAGCTGGGATTTCATGTGTCAGGCTGCGGGTTTCCGGGCGCAGCGGAAACAGAGTGATGACCCGGTTCCGGTTGCGGCGCCTTTCTATCGCGGGTTAACCTTTTCGGAAAGGCGTGACGACCATGCGCCGGTTGCGTAAAGGCCCACCTCCCAATGGCCCCCTTCCAGTTGCGAAAAACGCCGGCGGTGCGGCCACATGGACCGACGGACTACGGGCGTTACCGTTGCGAGCGGATTACCGATCCGTTCCGGTTTCGCGATATCGCGGCCGACTGGGGGCGGTTGCACCGGCGTTCGGGCGGCTCGGTCTTTTCCCATCACGCGCTCCTCATGGCCAAGATCGAGACCTCGATCGAAAAGCGGCGCGCGCTGTGCGCCGTAACCTTGTGGGACGGCGACCGGCTGGTGGGCGCCGCCTGTCTGGCTCGTCGGCGGGAACGGATCGCGCGAAAACTGCGGTTTCAGGCCATGAAGCTGACCTTTCTCGACCAGTTCGACGTGGGCTGGAACGATGTGCTTCTCGACCCCGATGCCGAGGGGCTGGCGGATGTGATGGTGCGGGCCTCCTACGACGTGCCCGGCGTCAAGATCGCGGATTTCTTTCCACTTTCTCCCTACGCGGGCGGCACGGCCTTTCGCATGGCAGCGCGCCGGACAGGGCGGATGCTCGACGAACAGGTCGAGATGCTGTCATCGACCGTGGACCTCGAGGGCGGGCAGGAAGGTATCCTCGCGCGCCGATCCAAGAACACCCGCACCAAGCTAAGGCAGCTCATGCGACGGACCGAAGGGCCGTCGTTCCGATACCTTCGCAGCGGTAACGACGATGCCTTTACCCACGAGCTTCTCGACGAGGCGCTGGAGATGTCGTTTCGGTCGTGGAAGGCGGATGTGGGCACCAACATCGGCGCAAGAGGCGACGAGCGCAGTTACCTGCACCGGCTTCTGGCCGAGCCCCCCGAAGGTTGCCATTTCTACGTCGATCTTCTGCGCCGGGATGGCGAGGCGGTGGCCTTTGCCCTCACGCTGACCGACGGCAAGCGGGCCTGCGGACTGATCACCGACTATGACAAGGCCTATCAAAAGGAAAGCTACGGGCGCGCGGTCTTCATGCAGTCGATCTACAACGCGGCCGCCGACGGGGCCGAGATCTTTGACACCATGAGACTCACGCCGTTGTCCGAGAACATCCACGACGACCTCGAGGACCTCTGGCGCTGTCACCTGCGGCTGGGCTACGGGCTTGCCCCGCTCGTGGTGCGGGTCGAGGCGCTGCTCAGGGGGTTGCGGGACCGCACCGGGCTCAAATCGACGCGCGTGCATGGAAGACGCAAGTTTCAGGCACAGGAGTAGCGACACAGCGTTTCCCGCCGGGAAACACTTCATTCACCGCGAAGTCATTGCGGGATTTCGACCCTTTCCGCTAACGTGCCCTTGGGAAGCAAAGAAAATTGACGAAAACGATGTTCAGGCTTGAAATCGTGTCGGAGCCCGCCCGGTTTCGGGCGCTGGCGGACGACTGGACTCGGCTGCACCGGGCCTGCGGCGCGACCGTCTTTTCCCATCACGCGCTTCTGGTAGCCAAGATCGAGACCTCTGTGGAACGGCGCCGCGCGCTGCACGCGGTGGTGCTGTGGCAGGGCGAACGGATGGTGGGGGCCGCCTGTCTCGCCAAACGGCGCGAACGGATCGGGCGCAGGCTGCCGATCCGCGCGATGAAGTTGACCTTCCTCGACCAGTTTGACATCGGCAGCAACGACATCCTGCTGGACCCGCATGTGCCCGGCGTGGCCGAAGCGATGGCACGCACGGTCTACGAGATGCCCGATGTGGCGATCGTCGACATTTTTCCCCTCTCGCCCCATGCGGGCGGACCTGCGTTCCTGGCGGCCGTGCGCGCCGCCGGGCGGATGCTGGCGGAGCGGGAAGAAATGCAGTCGTCCCTTGTCGATCTGACAGGTGGTCCCTCGGCGTTTCTCGCCCGCCGGTCGGCAAAGACTCGCGAGACCCTGCGCAAGAAAATGCGGCGGGCCGAAGCGGCGGGGTTCGAATTCGTGCGCGCACGCGGCGGCGAGAAGAGCGCACATATGGTGCTGGCCGAGGCGCTCGAGATGTCGTTCAAGTCGTGGAAGGCGGCCTTTGGCACCAACATCGGCGCGCGGGCAGAGGAACGCGGGTTCCTGCATCGGCTCGTGGCCTTTCCGCCAGCCGGCTGCACGCTCTGCGTGGACACCTTGCGCAAGGACGGCGTTGCGGTGGCCTTTGCCATAACGCTGCACCACAACGGGCGGGCCTATGGGCTCATCACCGATTACGACGCGGCCTATTCGAAGGAAAGTCTCGGCCTTGTGGCCTGTGTGCAGGCGATCTTCGATGCGGCGGAGGCGGGTTGCGATACCTTCGACACCCTGCGCCTAACGTCGCTTTCCGAAAGCATCGGTGACCGGACCGAGGTGCTCAAGCGATGCCATATCCGCAGCCGCTGGAACATGGCGGCGGGCGTGATCCTGCTCGAAGGCCTCATGCGCCGCGTCAAGGATCGGGCGGGGCCACGGGCCAAGCGTTTGACGGGACGGCGCAAGTTCCTGTCGAGTGGGGTGGCGGAGCAATGACCCTCACCCTGCGCGCGCCCGTTCCGGGCGAGGGCCCGACCTGCCGGGAGGGCTATCCCATTCATCAATGCGAGGCCTGGACCCGGCTTGGGCCTCAGTCGTCTCGCCAGACCAACCTGCGCTTCGTGCTGGAGGGGCCGCTCCCGGCGCAGGGCATGGTCCGGATCACCCGTGTTCTGCCCGGCGTATCGGTCGCCGCGATCCAGCGCGGGCCGGTGACGCCAGCGCCCGAGGACCTCGCCGCCGTCCTTCCGCCGCTCGAGACTGCCTTGGCAGCGCGAGGCGTGGCGACGCTCACGGTGAACCCGGTCTGGACCGGTTCGGACGTGCCTCGTGCGCGCGCCGCGCTGGAGGCGCTGGGATATGCGCAGGTCCCCGCCGCGCTTCAGAATTTCCCGACCGCGACGGCGGGGCTCGACCTCACGCGCAGCGTGGACGAGATCCGGGCTGGCATGTCCAAGTCTGGCCGCAAGGATCTGCGCAAGGCCGCAGAGAACGGGATCGCGGCCCGGCCCATGGCCTCGCTTGCCGAGGCAGAGGCCGCCAATCGGGCCATGGCCGAGATGGCGGCTGCAACCGGGATGCAGACCGACGCGCAGCATGATTTCCGCCGTCATTTCGAGTATCTCACGGCTCATCCCGAGGAGGGCGTAATTCTCGTCACCACCCTCGACGGCGAGATTTTCGGGGGCCTCGTGAGCTATTGCGAGGGTGAGGTGGGCTATGGTTTCAACCTCTGCACCCGTCCCGGCATTTCGCTGCCGCGCACCCATGTGATGATGTTCGAGGCGGCGCTGGCGCTCAAGGCCAGGGGCATCCGGCGCTTCGACCTCGTGGGGTACGACAGCGGCGGCGACGCGCAGCGGCTCGGACGGTCGATGTTCAAGAAGCACTTCGGCCCCGAGATCATCGAGGTGCTGCCGATCTTTTCCAAACCCCTGCGCCCCGTGGTCCATCACGCGGTGCAAGGCCTGCGTGGGGCGGTGCGTCGGGCGCGGGGTCTGAAGCCTCGCGCAAAGGGGGTGTCGGATGCGTAGCTTGCTCGTCGGCTGCGTTGCGCTCCTTGCGAGCGCTGCCATGGCGCAGGACGCGCCCGGCCTGTTCACGCTCGACCTCGAACCGAACCCACGCCTGGCACTTGCCTTTCCCGGCAAGGACCCCGCCTATTATCCCCGGATCGCCGACATGGGCATCGGCGTCGTGCGTATCGGGGTCGGCTGGAAATGGCTTGAGCCGGAGCCGGGACAATACCGCTGGAAATCCCTCGATGCCCAGATCGCCGCGCTGGACGCGGCAGGTCTCATGCCGCTCATCACGCTCGAGTCCGACGCGCCTTGGGCGGTGGAGCATGGGGATCAGGTCAGGAATGGCACGCCGCGCGACATGACCTCCTGGGGTGCGCTCGTCGGGCAGGTCGTCGAACGCTACGACATGGACGGGCAGGGGGACGGCCCCGACCTCTCGCGCCCGGTGCGGCTTTATCAGGTGGCGAACGAGCCCTTGTCGGACAGCAACAGATCGGGCGGCTGGGCGGGCAGCGACGCGGCGCTGGTCGATTTCGTCAACACCGCCCATGATGCGGCCAAGGCCGCGGACCCGGAGCTCACTTTCATCCTCGGCGGTTTCGCCTCGATGAACCTCGACGCCTTTCTCGTGACCGAGTTCGGTGCGGACATGCCGGTGCAGCAGGTATGGCAGAACGGAACAAAGACGGTCCTCGACACCGGGGACGCGGGCATGATGGCGAGCCTCGCGGACGCCTATGACCGGATGGAGCGCCTGCTCACCGAGGCGCGCTATGACTTTGCCGACGTGCATCTTTATGGTCCCGAGGACCGCGACGAAGCCCGTATCGCGATGATCGCCGGGATGGCCCATGCCCCGGTCCTGTCTACCGAATGCGGCGGGCCGAGCCTCGACTACGGTGGGACCTATAGCGGGCAGGACCATTACCGCGCCGTGCTCTGGCGCAACCTGGGTGTGCTGGCCGAGGGTGCGCCCTTCTGCGCCTGGTTCGGGCTGGGCGAGGGGCTGGGTTCGACCTTTGGCAACAGCCGGGCGCAGCTTCTCGACGCGCAGGGGAATGAAAAGCCGGGCGTCCACGCCTATCGCCTGCTCGCACGGCTTCTTGACGAAAACGCGACCGTTAACCGCCTTGCTCCTGCCGTGTTCGAAGTCCAGACAGGGCGCGGACCCGTGCGCTTCGCGCTGACCATGGCGGGTATTACGGCGCTGGGCCAGATGGGCCCAATCCTGCAACCGGCGGTCTGCATCCGCGACGCCGAAACATGGGAAACCGATATGATCGTCTCTGTCGCGCCCTGTGACGGCTATTCCATCCTCCTCGCGGGCCCCGGCCTCGCGGGTCTTCTCTGACGAGAGCACCGATGTTCCAACACTACGCCGACCTCTTCAAGATCTACTGGTTCCGCATCCTGGTCGGCGCGGTCGTCGCGGGGGCGATCACGCTGGTCCTCTCCACGCTTCTGCTCGTCAAGTCGCCGTCCTACACGGCATCGGTCACCATGAACATGCAGCCCTCGGAACAGGCGCTGACCTTCAACCGTGAATTTCTGGGCCAGTCACAGTTCAACCCGGCCACGATCATCGCCCAGACCCATATCGAGCGGCTCCTGTCGCGACCCGTGGCCGAGCGGACGCTCGAAAAGATGCTGGCGCAGGCGGGTGACGAGGTGGCGGAGGAACCCTCGGGCCTTGCCGCTCTGAAGGCCTGGCTCTGGCGCACCTACACGCGGGCGAATTACGGGACGTTCAAGGAACTGTCCGAACACGACAAGATGGTGAACACCATTCTCGGGATGCTCACCGTCGAGGCGGTCGAGGGCAGTTACATCCTGCGTCTCTCGGCCACCTTCGATTACCCGGACGTGGCGGCGCGGATCGCGAATTTCCACGCCGAAAGCTATATCGAGATCGTGTCCGAAGAAGTCGCGGACCGCACAAGCACAAACGCGGTGATCATCCGGAACCGCATCGCCGAACGGCAGGGCGAACTCGATGCGCTGTTCGGCCGGCTCACCGAGATGCGCGAGAACTATGCCATTTCCGACCTCCAGACCGAGAGCGAAGTCACCATTCAGGCGCTCCAGGACGCGGTGACGGCCCGCGGGACCGAGGAAATCGACCTTATCCTCGCGCAGCGCGAGTTGAGCGAGCTGGAGCAGCGGTTCTCGAGCGCCGCGACCTCGCGCCAGGGCCCTGTGGAAGAGGCGCGGAACAGAGTTTCCGACCTGCAGGAGCGGGTGTCCTTCCGCGACGAGCAGATCGCAGGCTACAGGGCGCAGCTGGCGGACCTTGGCGCACGGCAGGCAGAGTTCGACGACCTCGATCTTCAAAGCCGCGCGGTGCAATCGGACCTTGCCGCCCTTCGCCAGCAGCTTCTCCAGTTCGAGCTTGGCGCGCAGGCGCAGGCCGGGCAAGTGCAGATCCTCGCCCCGGCGACGACGCCGGTCTACCCCTCGTCGCCCAAAGTGTTGGTCTATACCGTTTCTGCCCTCATCACCGGGGCGTTGCTCGTGGCGCTGGGCATCGTCATGCAGGACCTCTTCGGCACGCGCGTGCGCACCGCGTCGGACCTTGCCGCCATTGTCGGCGGCCGCGCGCTGCCCACCATCGACCGCAGCGTGACGCGCGGCGGGGGTATTGCCGGACGGTTCCGCGAGGCCCGTCAGCGGCGCATGGTCCGCCGCTTCATGGTCGCCTTCGGACAGAAAATGAGCGCCGAGGCCGGGTGGAAACGCCGAAACCTGCTCGTCACCGGGTTCCTGGAACCCAAGGAGCTGATCGAGGTGCGCAACTTTCTGGGTCGCGTCGTGCAGAACTCGGTCTACCTCGGCAATTCCGAGGACCCGTTCCGTGTCACATCCATTGGCCCGATCCATTCGATCAGCGATTGGGACAACCTGCCGGACGGGCAGGTCATCGTGGTCATGCACCCCTTGAAACAGAACGCCGCCGACCTCGATGGCCTCACGCGGTTTGGCGAAAAGAAGCCGCGCGAACCGCTTTTCGTGCTGTGGGAGTGACCCTTGGTCGACCGCCGGACCATCCGCAAACGCAGGCTCGCCCTTTGGGGAGGAGTGGCGCTGGCCGGGTTGGCGGTCGTGGCCCTGTCGCCCTGGGCCGGACTGGCGATCGTCGCCATTGCCCTGATCATGCTGGCGCAACGCCGGGGCGTTCCGATCCTTGTCTATCACTCGGTCTCGTCAGATCCCGGCTGGCTGCCCTGGGGGCATAACATCTCGGTCCGGCCCGAGGTTTTTGCCGCCCAGATGGAGCATCTGGCCGCGAGCCGCTGGCGCGTCGTGCCGACCCAGGCGGTGTTCTTGGGCGAGACGGATCACCGCTCGGTCGCGCTGCATTTCGACGATGCCTACCGCGATTTCGCCGTCGCGGCCGGGGTGTTGCGCAAACATGCGTTGCCCGCCACGGTCTTTGCCTCGTCCGATTTCATCGACCCCTCCATCGGCCCGCGACCGGTGGATGACGCACCGGGATACCTCAATGCCGACGAGCTGCGCGCGTTCGATGCAGAACCACTGTTCAACGTGGATTGCCACGGTCAGGATCATGCACGCGTCGCCGTTTCGGACAGGACGACGCCGCGTGATCCGAACCGTTGGGGGCCGGAGACCGCCTATCTCTGGTCGCTCCTGCCGGGTGACAAGTCGCGCTGGTTCGAAACAGAGCCACCGGGGGTTGCGCATGTGCCCGAAACGGAGTCCGCGCTGATTGCTGCCGCCGTCACCGACGCCGGGCTTGAGAGTGACAAGGCCCGCGACGCCCGTGTGACCCAGTCCTTGACCGAGGCGCGCACGGCCCTGACCGCCGTCCTCGGTCGGCCCGTCACGTTCCTGTGCTGGCCCTTCGACCGGGTCACGCCCCATGCCCTCGCTTCGGCGCGCGCGGCCGGCTTCACGCAGTTCACTGCGGGTAGAGCCGACAACCCCATCGGCAAGCGGACCGACATCCTGTCGCGCACTCATATCAATGACCGGGCCGCGGGCGGCGGGCCGATCTGGCTCGAGGTCCTCGTCTTTCGCGCAAGGCTCGAGGTCGCCGCGGGCAATCTCCTGTTCCTGCCTGTCACCGCCCTTGCCGCTCGGCTTCGCGCGCGCCGTTTCTCGATCCTGCATGGACCGGACGCGGGGGCGACGGCGTGATCCGGCGCGGCGTCATACCCATGCTTCACGAAGGCTGGATCGGGCTTGCCGTCGGTGTGCTCGGCGGACTGTTCACACTCGTGGTCGCACTGTCGGGCGAGCCGCTGCTTGCCCCCTTCGTGCCCATCGGGATCATGGTTGGCCTTGCCGCCGTGGTCCGACCCGTCTGGGGCGCGATGATGCTCGTGTTCTTCGCCTACCCGGATGCGCTGCTCGACAAGCTTCTCTTCATGGTGCCCGGCGCACCCTACAAGCTGCTCGCGCTCATGACCATGGCGGGGCTGGCGCTGCGCGCGCGCGATTACCGGATGCGGATCGAGGGCATCTTTCGCGGGCCCACCATGGTGGCCTTCGTCATTTTCGCGACCACGTGGGCCATCGCGATCCTCATGGCGCAAGACCGTGGCGCGGCGGTCAGTTGGGGCGGGGACCTTGCGACGACCTATATCCTCCTGCCGCTCGTCGCCATCGCCCTGTCCGAAACGCGGCTGGCCACCATCGGCATCTGGCTGCTGGCCGCCGCGACGCTGATCTCGGGCCTCGCGCTCATGGCCGACATCGTCACCGGGCAGCGGCTGCTTTCGACTTCGGATGCCGCCACCACGGCGCGCACTGCCGAGGGCTTTGACCGGTCCTCGGGCGCGTCCAACGCCAACCCGACTACTGCCGCCACGATGCTCCTGACCGGCACGATTGTGGCGCTGGTCCATGCCATCGAAACCCCGACCTACCGCAAGGCCTTCACGCTCGCGGCCCTCATCGGAACCCTTGCGATCCTCGCCTCTTTTGCTCGTTCGGCCATGCTTGTCTACGGGATCATCGCGGTGGCGCTCTGGGTCACCTACCGCAGCCACCGGCAGGCGGTGCCCATCGGCATCCTCGGCCTTTTCGGGCTGATGGTCGCCGTCGCCTTCATGCCCGCGAGCTTCCTTGACCGCGTGCTTTCGATTTTCGGCTTCGGAGGGGGCGATTGGACGCTTGGGCGCCGGATGACCTACAACATCATCGGCCTCGATCTCGTCTGGCGCTATCCGGTCTTCGGCATCGGGCCGGGCAATTTCTACGAGATGTTCACCGATCAGGATTACCGCTACCTGCCGGGGCGCACGCTTTATGGCCGTCAGCTTCACAACATGTATCTGTCGATCATGGTAGAATACGGCCTCCTCGGCTTTGCGGCCTTCATGGGCGTACAGATCACGGCCCTGCGCAGCCTCAAGCGGCTTTGGCAGACCGCGCCGCCCGACGTGGCCGCCGCCGCCAAGGCGCTGTTCTGGGGGATGCTGACCTACCTGGTGGTGAGCGTTTTCGTCCCCAATGAATACATCAAATATACGTGGATCCTGCCCGGGCTGGCCGCTGCGCTCTGGCTTTCGCAGCGCAGGCCGGGGTTTCACGACGTGAAATAGGTCTTTGGTCTTTCTTTGGGTTTCGTTCCGGTCCGGCTAAACTGACGGGAGAAGGAGGCCCCCATGATCCTGTCCGAAGGTTCCCATGTAAACGCCGCGATGTTCTGCGATTTCTCGCAGACCGGCTTTATCGATTCCGCGCTGGCACCCTATGATCACCGCTTTGGCCCTGTGGTGGTTTCGGATGACCCGTGGTTCCGGCCCAACGTGCTGCCCCATCGCCGGATATCGCCGGGGGAGGTCGGGCTGGATGCGGTGCCGTTGGACAGCGCGCGGACCACCCAGGCCCTGCGCACGGCGGTGGCGGCGCTGGAGGGGCCGACGGCGGTCATCGTGGACATGAGCTGGGGGCTTGATGCGCTCCATGGCTCGGACAGCTACGAGACATGGGGCGGGGTGAGCGAGGAGCTGGCACTTGAGCTCGGGATGCCCTTCATGTCGTTTTACAACAAGGAGCTGATGATCGAGGACCAGATGCAGGCCGCGTTTCGCGCTCATCGGCAGTTCCTCGCGCCCTCGGGTCTCTATCAGAACCCTTTCTGGCTGCCGCCCGATCTGGTCCGCGACGGCACGCTCGACGAACAACTGGGCTTCATGCTTGGCCGGGTCGTGCCCGATTTCGCGGACGGTCCGCTCTTTAAGCATATGGAGCGGGAGGCGGCGCGGGGCGCGACACCCGACTGGCTTGACCGGGACCGCGACCAGGTGGCGCTGAGCGTCGGCTCGGGGCGCTGGCAGATCCATTGCCTTGGCCGCCTGCGGGTGCTCACCGGCCAGAACCGCGAGGTGGACTGGCAGGTGCCGGGATCGGCGCCGAAAAAGACGCGCACGCTTTTCGCCTATCTGCTGCAATCGGGCGAAAAGGGTGCCCATGCCGACCGGATCGGTGAATTGCTCTGGCCCGATGGCGGGACCGAGGCGCAGAAACGGGCGCGTCTGCACCACACGGTCGCCATGCTGCGCCGGGCGCTGGGGGATCAGCGGGCGGTGCTCCGACAAGGCGACTATTACCGGCTCAACGCCCCCGTGGGGTCGTGGATGGACATCACGAGTTTCGAGCAGCTGTGCAGGCGCGGCTTTTCCCTTGCCCGGCACGGCGAACGGGAAGCGGCGATCCGGATCTACTTTGCGGCGGAACGGCTCTACGGCGGCGATCTGTTCGAGGACCTGCCACAGGATTACGTCGAGAACGATCACGACGACTGGTGTATGCCGCGCCGCATCTGGCTGCGCGACATGGCGGTGCGCCATCAATACGACTTCTCGAACGTGCTGCGCCAGTCAGGCCGGTTGGGCGAGGCGCTGGAGCATGTTCTGAAGGCGCTCTCCATCGACCCCACGTCCGAAGCTGCCCATTGCGAGGCGCTGCGCGTCTACTTTGCCCAAGGCCGGATCGAGGCGATGCATCGCCACTACCGCCAGCTCGCCAAGCGCGAGGGCGATGTGGATATCGAGGTGCAAGGCTCTGAAATACAAGAGGTTTACGAGAGCCTTTGCGACGATTTGGAGAACATGACGCCGGACCAAAGAAAAACCAAAGTGATGGCGCTACGGTGATTCCAATCCGCCAAGCCCGCTGTCAGAGGATGTCACCGGGCGCACCCGCGAGGGTGACGGCGATCTGGGAGGATACTGATGAACGTGATGCAAGGCGCCATGGCGCCTCAATCTTTCGACCCCTTTGACCTGAACAGACCGCAGCCCGTCTGGGCCGCGTTCCGTGAAAGCGCGCCGATCTTCTACCACGAAGCATCGGGCTATTGGGTTGTGTCGCGCTATGACGAGATCAAGGCGATCTTCGACGACTGGAAGACGTTTTCGTCCGAGAACGTGAACAAGCCCGCCGTAACCACCTGCGACGCCGCGAAGCAGGTTCTCAAGGATGGCAACTTCACCGCCTATTCGGGCCTCACCTCGCGCGTGCCACCCGAGCACACGCGCATCCGAAAGGTGGCGCAGTCCTGTTTCGGCCCGCGCCGCTTCAAGACGATCCAGCCGCAGATCGGCGGCATCGTGGAGCGTCACTTGGTCGCGCTCGAGGCGGCGGGCAAATCCGGCCCAGTCGATTTCTGGCGCGAGGTCGCCTATCCGGTGCCCGCCTTCGTTCTCTTCACCCTCATGGGTATCCCGGACGAGGATGTGCCCAAGATCAAGAAATACGGTGAAAGCCGCGCGATGCTGACCTTCGGTGATCTGGACGACGCCGGACAGATCGAGGCGGCGCATGACATGGTCGCCTACTGGAACTACATCGACGATCTGGTGTCGGCGCGCGAGGCCAATCCGGGCGACGACTTCCCCTCGGACCTGCTTCGGATGCAGGCCGAAGGCGCCGACATCAGCCGGGACGAGATCAAGGGGCTCATGTTCTCGACGCTCTTTGCGGGACACGAGACCACCTCGACCCTCATGGGCAATGCGGTCATCACCTTCATGCAGAACCGGGGAGCGTGGGACGCGATCAAGGACGACCCGGCCAAGATCCCCAACGCGATCGAGGAAATCCTGCGCCATTCGCCCAGCGTGACCGGCTGGCGGCGCAAGGCGCGGCAGGACGTCCAGATCGGCGGGGCCGACATCAAGGCGGGCGACGAGATCCTGATGATCACCGGATCGGCCAACCGCGACGAGAGCCAGTTCCCGGATGGCGAGACCTTTGACATTTCGCGCCCCAACGCGCGCACGCATCTGAGCTTTGGCTATGGCATCCACTACTGCCTTGGCTTCCAACTTGCCAAGATGGAGGGGCAGGTCGTTCTCGAACAACTGACCCAACGCTTCCCCGACATGACGCTGGCCGAGAACTTCGAGGCGCAGTTCCTGCGCAACCTGTCGTTCCGCGTGCCGACCTCGGTCATCGTGAACACCAACGCATGAGGGCTGACATGAACGCGCTTTTCACGCTTCCCTTTACCGCAATAGGCCGTGCCGACCATGACCGAGTCGGCGGCAAATGCGCCTCGCTCGGTGAAATGACCCAAGCCGGCGTCGCTGTCCCGCCGGGCTTTGCCGTCACAACCGACGCTTATGCCTCGATGCTGGCGAACCACGGTCTGAAGGACGAGATCGCGCGGGCGCTGTCGCGCGTCGATCCCGACGATTTCGACGCCGTGGACCGCGCCGCGCAGGCCATTCGCATCCGTATCCGCAGCCACAGGATGCCCGCCGATGTCGAGTCGGCGATCCGCGACGCCTATGCCGCCATGTGTGCGGAAATCGGCGCGGACATGCCGGTCGCGGTGCGGTCCTCCGCCACCGCCGAGGACATGCCGGACGCCTCCTTCGCGGGGCAGCAGGACACCTATCTCTGGGTGATCGGCGCTGATGCCGTGGTGGAAAAGGTTCGCGATTGCTGGGCCTCGCTCTACACCACCCGCGCGGTGGCCTACCGTGAGAAACAGGGGATCGACCACGGGGATGTGCTCATGTCGGTCGCGGTGCAAAAGATGGTCAACGCCCGAGCTGCGGGCGTGGCCATGTCGCTCGACCCCAATACCGGCGACCGGACGCGCATCGTGATCGACGCCTCCTGGGGGCTGGGCGAGATGGTCGTCTCGGGCGTGGTGACACCGGACAACTACTCGGTGGAAAAGGTGCTGGGCGAGATCATCGATCGCAAGATTTCCGACAAGCATGTAGAGCTTGTTGGCGACCCCGCGCGCGGCGAGGCGGTCGAGCGCGAGGTGGACGCGGCCCGCCGCAAAACACCCTGCCTGTCGGACGACGAGGTCAAGGCCATCGCGCAACTGGCGAAGCTCCTCGAGCGCGAGAACAAATGCCCGCAGGACGTGGAGTGGGCCATCGACGCCGATCTGCCCGCCGGTCAGAACCTGCTCGCGCTGCAATCGCGGCCTGAAACGATCTGGTCGCGCAAGGCCAAGGAAAAGCCGCGAAACCCCTATGCCTCGGGCATGGCGGGGATCGTCCATACGCTGACGAACCCCTACGGCGCGAAACAGGCCAAGGCGGCGAACTGATCCGCCCGACCCTCAGCAACAAGATACAAACGCAATCCATTCCGGGAGGAAATCGAATGGACGCACAGAAGTCGTTGTTCCCCAGCCCCTATGACGCGGCCACCCCGCCGGGGGCCGAAGGTTGGGAAGACCTCTATCCCTACTACGTGAAATTCCAGCCCTCGCGCCGTATGGAGGAAGAGGGCAAGTTCTGGTTCTGTGACAGCCAGCATTGGCCGACGCCGTTCCGCCCCTTCGACATGTCGATGGTCGAGTTTGCCACCAAATGTCTTGGCCAATACAACACCCGCCACTTGCTCGTCCCGCCCGCCAACGGGATCGACTACCGGGTGCTCAATGGCTACGTCTATTTCTCACCAATCGCCGTCGATCCCTCCGAGATCGAGGCACGTGTTCCACAGTTCATGGAACGTGCCGGACATTATTTCGCCAATTGGGGCGAGATGCTTGAGAACTGGCACAAGAAGGTCGACCAGAAGATCGCCGAACTCAGCGCGCTGGAGTTTCACGAGCTGCCGGACGTTGTGCCGCTCGAATGGATCACCAGCGGCAAGGGGCTCGACAACACCACCGACCTCATCGACAGCTACGACCGCGCGATCGAACTGATCTACAAGGTCTGGCAATACCACTTCGAGTTCCTGAATCTGGGCTACGCCGCCTATCTCGATTTCTTCGGCTTCGTGAAGGAGACCTTTCCGTCCATCCCCGATCAGGCGATCGCGAAGATGGTGCAGGGACAGGATTCCGTCCTCTTCCGCCCGGACGACGAGATCAAAAAACTCGCCAAGCTGGCCGTCGAACTCGGCGTCGCGGACACGCTGAAATCCGGCAGCGTGGACGAGGCGCTCGCCGCCACCGCCGCCGCGCCGAACGGCCAAAAATGGGTGGATGCGTGGGAAGCGGCCAAGGACCCGTGGTTCAACTTTACCTCGGGCAACGGGATGTATTCGACCGACAAGTACTGGATCGACCACCTCGACATCCCGATGACCTACCTGCGCGACTATATCGAGCGGCTGGAAGATGGCGACGAGATCATGCGCCCGACCGAACGGCTCATTGCCGAACGCGACCGGATCACCGCCGAATACCGCGAGATGATGGATGATGAGGCGCAAGCGATCTTTGACGGCAAACTGGGCCTTTCGCGCGTCGTGTTCCCCTATGTGGAAGACCACAACTTCTACATCGAACATTGGTCGGTGGGGATCTTCTGGCGCAAGATGCGGTCGCTGTCGGAACTGCTCATGCGGCAGGGGTTCTGGGACGAGCCCGACGGAATGTTCTTTCTCAACCGCAACGAAGTGCGCGACGTGCTCTTTGACTACTCGTCCGCCTGGGGCACGGGTGGCCGGGCTCAGGGCACCGACATCTGGCCCGCCGAGGTCGAGCGCCGCCGCGCGATCATGGAGGCACTGGGCAAGGAAAGCCCGATCCCGGCGCTGAACAACCCGCCCGAGGTCATTACCGAACCCTTCACCATCATGCTCTTCGGCGTGACCAACGACTCGATCCAGTCGTGGCTCGGGCAGGACGACGACGCGAGCAAGATCACCGGCATGGCCGGTTCGCCGGGCGTGGTCGAGGGGATCGCCCGCGTGCTGCGCTCGCCCGACCAACTGGGCGAGCTTCAGAAGGGCGAAATCCTCGTGACCCCCGTCACGGCGCCCTCGTGGGCGCCCGTGTTCGGCAAGATCGGCGCCGCCGTGACCGACATCGGCGGGATGATGAGCCACGCGGCCATTGTCTGCCGAGAATACGCGCTGCCCGCCGTGACCGGCACCGGCAACGCGTCCAGCCGGATCAAGACCGGGATGCGTCTGCGCGTCGATGGCAACGCCGGCACCGTCGAAATCCTCGACTGACCACTCCTCCCGACCGGGGCGGGCTGTCATGGCCCGCGCCATTCCTCGAGAAAAGACCAAGGCCCCGATGACCGATCCGCAAAGATACGCGACCGTCTGGAAACGCATGGCCCCCTATATGGCGGCGCGGCGCAACGACATTCACCTGCCGCTCTGCTTCACCTGGGTGCAGAAACTCTGCGATGCCTATCCGGATGCCGACCGCGACATCTGCTCGCTCGCGATCATGCTCCACGACATCGGCTGGTATTCCATCGACAACGACCGGATCATGGAAGAGGGCTTTCGCTCCGAGAACTATATCCAGTCCGACGTGCGCTACCTGCACGAGGCCGAAGGGGTGCGCATGGCGCGCGAGATCCTCTCGGGCACCGAATGGGTGCATCTGACCGATCCCGTCTGCACCATCATCGACGGTCACGACACCCGAACGGCTCCGCGCGACCTGAACGACCGGGTGGTGCGTGATGCCGACAAGCTCTGGCGCTACGAACTGGCGGGGCTTTGCGTGTCCGCCGAATGGTTTCAGGACGATCCCAAGGCCTACATGACCCGCATAACCGGATTCCTGAGGTTGTTCGAAACCGACGAGGGCCGCGCGATGGCCGAGGCCGAGATGGCCCGGACATCCCAGGCCCTGATGCTTCATATCCTCTGAGGTCGCCCATGCGGATGTTCATCGACGGAAGCTGGTGCGACGCGGACGGGGGTGAAACCTTTGCCGTCTTCAACCCGCGCGACGGGTCCGTGGTGGATCACGTGCCGCTGGCGGGCCCGGTGGACGCCGACCGCGCGATCCGGGCGGCGGAAGCGGCTTGGGCGAGCTGGCGCGCCACGCCGATGACCGCGCGCGTGGCGACCCAGAAGGCCTGTGCGACGGCCATGCGCGACCGTGCGGACGAGATCGGCGCCTTGCTCCACGCCGAGCTGGGCCGCCCGCTCGCCGCCTGCATAACCGAGATCAGTCGTTCCGCCGACCTCCTCGACATCTATGCCGAAGAAGGCCTGCGTCTGTCAGCCCAGATGTCGCTGGGGTCCGCACCGGGCGAGCGCACCGTGGTCACCCGCGACCCGGTGGGCGTCGTCGTCGCGATCACGCCCTTCAACTATCCCATCACGCTTCTGATGTTCAAACTCGGCGCCGCGCTCATCGCCGGTTGTCCGGTGGTCGCGAAACCCTCCGAGGATACGCCGCTGTCAACACTGAAGCTGGCCGAGGTTTTCCACGACGCGGGCCTGCCCAAGGGGCTATTCAACGTCGTCACCGGCAAGCGTGACCTGGGCGAGGCGCTCGTCGCCCATCCGGTCCCGCGCAAGATCGCCTTCACCGGGTCGGTGCCCGCGGGCAAGGCCATTGCTGCCGCCGCCGCGGGCACGATGAAGCGCCTGACCCTCGAGCTTGGCGGGCATTCCGCCGCCGTGGTTTGTGCCGATGCCGACATCGACAAGGCGGCGACCGCCATCGCCCGCCATGGCTTCGCGAACTCCGGCCAATTTTGTTACCGCGTGAACCGGGTCTACGTCGAGAGCTCGGCCTACGACGACTTCCTGTCCCGACTGGCTGCCCGCGCAGAAGCGTTCACGCTCGCGCCTGCCGGTGGGGACGGGGACCTGGGGCCTCTGGTAAACGGTAAGATTTTCTCGGTGTCCGAGACCCAGGTCACTGACGCGCGGGCTCGCGGGGCCCGCATCCTGACGGGTGGTGTGCGGCCGATGGGGGAGGGGTTCCGGAAGGGCCATTATTTCCCCCCGACGGTCGTGGCCGACGCCACCCCTGACATGCTGGTGATGCGCGAGGAGACCTTTGGCCCCGTGATCGGCGTCGCCCCTGTGGATACCCCGACCGAGGCGCTCGCGCTCGCTAACGACAGCCCCTTTGGCCTCGCCGGTTTCGTCTTTACCGGCGACTTGGCCCGTGGCCTCGCGCTTTGCGAGGGGTTGGAGGCGGGCTCGGTCTGGCTCAACGACATCCAGCGCTCGTCGCATCACGTGCCTTTCGGCGGCATGAAGGAAAGCGGTCTGGGCCGGGAAAAGGGCCGCTACGGGGTCGAGGCCTACCTCGAATACAAGACCATGTATCTCTCGTGGGAGGTGCCCGCATGAGCGAGGCGAAATCCTACGAGGTCCTGCTCGAGGACGGCGTCTTCCTGCCCCGCGATCTGCCCCTGTGGGAGGCCGCGAAACCCTACCTCGACGTGCGCAACAACGACGAACACACCGTGGGCGTCTATGCACTTGCCCGGATGTTACTGCGCGACATGCCCGAGGCCGATGAAAGCGTCGTCCTGCCCGCCGTCGTCCTTCATGACGTGGGCTGGAAAACTGTGCCCGAGGAAGAACTGTTCAACGCCATTGGCTCGGCCCCCACGCGGCTCGACCTCGTGCGCGAACACGAGGTGCGGGGGCGCGAGATTGCCGCCGAAATCCTCGACCGCGTGAAACCCGAGGGCGTCGACATCGACCACGTGCTCGCCATCATCGACGGCCACGATACGCGCGACACGGCGATCAGCCCCTCGGACGCGGTGATGAAGGATGCGGACAAGGCCTGGCGGCTCACGCCCAACGGCATCCGCCTGATCAAAGAGTGGTATGGCGACGAGGCGACGGACGCCTGGTTCGTCGAAATGGTCGAACGTCGCTCGAACCCGAAAATGCTGACGCCGGTGGGGATTGCATTCGCCCGCGCGATTACCGCCTCGCTCAAGGCGGACATGATGCTCGATAGATATATGGGAGGGTCACATGCGTGATCTTGGACTGAAGGACAAGCGCGTGATCGTCACCGGTGCGGCCGGTGGCCTCGGCCGCGCCTTCGCCCGCGCCTTTGCCGAGGCGGGCGCGCGGGTCATGGCGGCGGATATCGTGACCGCAGGGCTCGAAGTCACGGCCTGCGAGATCGAAAAGGCGGGGGGGCGGCCCTACACCGGACAGCTCGACGTGTCCTCTGCCGAAAGTTGCGCGGCGCTGGCCGATCAGGTCGGGCGCGAGATGGGCGGGCTCGACGTGCTCGTGAACAATGCGGCCCTCTACGGCACGCTCGAACGCAAACCCTTCGAGGACATCGACGAAGCGGTCTGGGACCGGGTCATGCAGGTCAACATCAAGGGCGTCTGGCAGATGTGCCGCACCTTCGCGCCGATGCTCCGGCAGGCAAAGGCAGGCTCCATCGTCAACGTCGCGTCAGCCACGGTGTTCTCGGGTTCGCCCGAATGGATGCACTATGTCACCTCCAAGGGCGCGGTGATCGCGATGAGCCGGGTCATGGCCAAGGAGATGGGACCGGACAATGTGCGCGTGAACGCGATCGCGCCGGGCTTCACACTGACCGAGGCAAGTCTCGGCCAGATCGAAAACGCCGTCGAATACGGCGTGGGCCGGGCCGCCATGCGGCGCAACGCCCAGTCCGAGGACATCACCGGCGCCGCGCTTTACCTGGCGTCGGACCTGTCGTCCTTCATGACGGGGCAGACCCTGGTCGTGGACGGCGGCAAGCAGTTCATCTGAGGAGACACAATGGTCAAGGTCACCTTCATCGAAGCGGACGGCACCCGCCGCGACATCGACGCCAAGGAAGGCGAACCCCTGATGTATGCGGCCAAGGACGCAGGCATCGCGGGCATCATCGCGGAATGTGGCGGCTCGGCCATGTGCGCGACCTGTCATTGTTATCTCGCCTCTGCCCCGAACGGCCCACTTCCCGACATCGAGCCCGCCGAAGAAGACACTCTCGAGTTCACCGCGCATGAACCGACAGACCGCTCGCGGCTCACCTGCCAGGTCATCGTCGATGACCGCTGCGAGGGGGCGGTGTTCGAGGTCGCGACAGGCCGCTGAACTGGAGCTGACCCAAGGCGAACGCCTCACAGCGGCTCCTTCACTGCTTCATAAATACTTTGGTGGGGGTCTGGGGGAGGCAAAGCCTCCCCCAGACGGTCGGATTTCGCGTCAGCGAAATTCGACCGCCTGCGCCCTAGCTGGCCGCCGACAGACGCCGCGCGGCAAAGCTCGCGAACCAGTCGAGCGCGTGGGGGTTCTTGGTCGCATCCTTCGAGGCGACCTTGTCCGGGTTCTCGCCCAGAAGCATCCGGCGCACCGGGACCTCCATCTTCTTGCCGGTGAGCGTCGTCGGAATCTCGGGGGCGTGCACGATGACATCGGGCACATGTCGCGGGGAACGCTCGGTGCGCAGGCGACGCACGATGTCCTTTTCGACCTCTTCGGTCAGCGCCTTGCCCGGCTGCATCTGCACGAAAAGCGGCATGTAGTAGCCCCCGTCCTTTTCCTCGATACAGACGATCAGGCTGTCGGCCACTTCGGGGATGCTTTCCATCGTACGGTAAATCTCGGCCGACCCGATCCGCACGCCAAAGCGGTTGAGCGTCGCGTCCGACCGGCCCAGCACATAGGACCCGCCCTCGGGCGTGAACCGCACCCGGTCGCCATGCCGCCAGATGCCGGGGTATTCCGCGAAATAGCTGTCCGTGTAGCGGGTGAAATCGTCGTCCCCCCAGAATTTGAGCGGCATCGAGGGCATCGGCTGGCGCACCACCAGTTCGCCCACACCACCTACGACCGGTTGCGCCGCCTCGTCATAGGCGACCGCGTCGCAGGCGAGACAGGGCGCCTGTATCTCGCCCGCGTTTGCAGGGAGCAGGCAGGAGCCGCCAAGGATACCCGAACACAGCTCGGTCCCGCCCGATTGCGAGGTGGCATAGATGTCGGCCTTCACCGCCTCGTGGATCCAGGCGAGGATCTCGGGGGTCGAGGGCGATCCGGTGAGCAGGATCGTCTCGAGTGCCGAGAGGTCGAATTCCTTGCCCGGCTCGATGCCCTGTGAACGCACCATCTGCATGAACGTCGGCGACACGCCAAAGGTCGTCACGCCCGTATCTGCCATCAACCGCCAGAGCGCGCGGGCGTCGGGGTAAGTCGGGTGCCCATCGTAAAGCACCACGCGCCCGTTCTGCATCGGGCCCTGCATGAGCGTGTTCCAGACCATCCAACCGGTCGTGGAATAGCAGAATTGAACCGCGCCGGGGTGCATGTCCAGATGCACGGCGCCGGATTTGTAGTGTTCGAGCACAATCCCGTGGTGGCCCTGCACGATGGGCTTGGGCAGCCCCGTGGTGCCCGACGAAAACAGGATCCACAGGGGATGATCCGATGGCACGCGGGCATAGGTGAAATCCTCCCGCGCCACCTCCGGTCCGGCGAGTGTTTCGTTCCAGCCATGCGTATTGCCCGCAAAGGCCGGCGCACCCGCATCGGGCAGGTAGTCGAGTAACACGAGACATTCTGCCGAAGGCAGGTAGCCCAGAATGTTGGACAACTCGCTCGTGCGGTCGAAATGCTTGCCGCCGTAGCCATAGCCGTTCACGGCAAAAACGAGCTTCGGCTCGATCTGGCTGAATCGGTCGATCACGGTCTGCGCTCCGAACTCGGGCGCGGCCGACGACCACGTCGCCCCGATGGCGGTGGTCGCGAGCATCGCGATGAAGGTCTCGGGGATGTTGGGCATATAAGCGACGACCCGGTCCCCGGGTTCGACGCCGACCGAGCGCATCCAGGTGGCGAGCTTGCGCACCTTGCCCGCCATCTCGCCCCAGCTCATCTCGGCCAGTTCGGGCCGCAGTTCCGAGGTATGCGAAATCATTGTGCGGGCAGGGTCGCCGTTCGTTTCGTTGCGCAGCACGTGTTCGGCGTAGTTGATCCGGGTGCCCGTGAACCAGCGGGTGCGCGGCATGGGATCGTCGGTCATGACCTCGTCGATCTCGCCGTCGTGGATGATGTCGTAGAAGTCCCAGATCGCCTTCCAGAAGCCCGGCACGTCATCGACCGACCATTGCCACAGGCCCCAGTAGTCCGAGAAATTCTTGCCCCGCTCGGTGGCGAGCCAGTTCATGAAGCGCGTGACCTCGGCGTTCTGCTTTCGGGCGTCCGTGGCGCGCCATAGCTCCTGGCCTTCGGTCACTGTGGTGATGGCTGTATCGGTCATGCAAAGTCCTCCTGGCAGGCAGAGAGGTCGAAATCTTCGAGCGTGTCCAGCACGATATGCGCCCGCGTCTCGGGCGACATGGCATCAAAGGCGGCGCGGTCGCGCCCCCCGGTGGTGACGCCCAGAGCAAAGGCCCCCGCGCGCCGCGCCATGAGAAGCTCGAGCTTCGGGTCGTCGCCGATCACGATCATCTCATCGGGTCGGGCCCCTGTCAGGTCTGAGACCATGGTCAGCCCCGCGACCGACGGCTTGCCAAAAAGCGTGTGTTCGACCCCGGTCGCGTTCTGTAGCCCCGCCACCAGCGCACCCGAAATCCCCATCATCTTGCCCTTGGCCGAAGCGAAGTAGGGCGCGACCGAGGTGGCGTAAAGCGGCGCACCGTTCCACAGCGCATCCGCAGCTGCCTCGAGCATGTGAACGTCGAAATCCCGCGTCCAGCCGACGAGGACGGCATCGACCGCGCCCGCGCCTTTCTTCGGCGCGACGATCTCGACCCCGGCCTCGCGCACAGGCTCCACCACCCCCTCGGCGGCAAGCACCATGACGCGCTTTTGGCCGAGCCGCGCCAGTTCATGCGCGGCGACCACGGCGGGCGTCATCATGTGGCCGGGCTCCAGTTCGATCCCGGCGCGGGCAAGGGGGGCGTAGTAGTGCTCGGGCGTGAAAATCGTGCCGTTGGTATAGGCGACGACCGCCATCCCTGCCGCCTTGCAGGTGTTGATCGCCTCGATGGCACCGGGGAGCGCGGTGAACGCGCCGGTTTCCTTGTCCATCATCGCGAGCGTTCCGTCGATGTCGAAGACAGCAGCCTTGAAGGTCATCATGCGCCCCCTTTCAGTTCGAGCTTGAAGCCCGGTTTCTCGATCTTCACGTCGCCCAGACCCCGGCGCGAGGTGATCTCGCGCATCAGGTCCATGACGGGCTTCGACTTGGGGTCATAGCCGCGCCTGGCCGGACCATGGGCCACCATCGCGTCCACCTGATCGGCTGGCATGACGGCGCGGAGGATGAACTCCTCGTCCGACAGCCCCTTGCCGTGTTTCGCGCGCAGCTCGTCGAGCGACGCCATATGCGGCTCCGCCTCCAGCTCCTTGGCGCGTTTCGACGACCGCACCCGGTCTTCGACTTCGCCGTTCATCGGGAGCCACGGCTTGCCGAATCGGCCCAGCACATAGCGCGTCACCTCGTCGGGAATGGTCTTGTAGCGTTCGCCCGACACGACATTGAGCAACGCCTGCGTGCCAACGACCTGCGAAAACGGCGTAACCATGATCGGATAGCCCAGATCGGCGCGCACCTGCTCGACCTCTTCGAGAACCTGTGGAAGCAGGTGCGACCGCTTCGTTTCGGCCAACTGCCGTTTGAGCGTGCCCATCATGCCGCCGGGCATCTGGTGGCGGAAATAGGCGCGGTCAAACTCGCCCGGTGCGCCGTGTTGCAACCCTTCGGTCGCGGCCAGCGCGGTGAAATAGGCGTCCATCTCGGCCACGGCCTCGTCATCCACGTCCACCGTGAACCCAAGGTCGCGCAGGTTCGCGATCACCGGGGCCTGCGCTGGCTGCGACGTGCCGTTCGCGGCGGAGGACGACGCCGTATGCAGGCACGTCGCGCCATGCTGGGCCGCTTCCAGATAGGAGAACGGCCCAAGCCCGATGGTGCAGTGGGAATGAAACTCGAGCGGCAGATCACCTATGGCGGCCTTGAGCGCGGGCATCAGCGTCTTGGCACGGTCCGCCGTCACCAGCCCGCCGGGGTCCTTGAGGTAGAGCTTGTCGTAGTGCCCGCCTTCCGTGAGCCGCTTCGCCGCGTCCGCAAAGAACGCGTCGTCATGGGCCGGCGAGAGCGTATAGGGCAGGGCGGCGACCACCTGGTTCGCGCCGGCCTTCCGCGTCACCTGTGCCATACGCACCATCGCGTCCACGTCGATCATCGGGTCCATGATCGCGAAGCGCTCCATCCCGTTGTTCACGAGCGTGCGGAAACAGAACTCCATGAATTCTTCCGACGCGATTTCCCACGAGATGAACCGCATCCCCGTGGTCAGGAACGACAGGGGCGTCGTCGGGGTCTTTTCCTTGAAGAGCCGGATACGCTCCCACGGATCCTCCTGCTTGAACCGCACCGCGACGGCCATATGGGTGGAGGAGATAAAGTCGATGGACTCATATCCCACCCGCTCCATCGTCGGCGCGATTTGTAGCATCATTCCGGTATCGAGCCCCGTGGCGCCCCAGTTCGACTGGTTGCCGTCGCGCACCGTCGTGTCCATGAGCGTGATGTTTTTCGTCATTCCGCAGCCTCCTTCGCGGGCGCGATGCGGGCCAGCAGACCCGGCAAGTAATTCGTGTCGACGCCGCCGGCCTGAAACGCGGCGTCGTCCATGATCGCCATGTGGAGCGGCGCGTTGGTGGTCACGCCCGTCAGTTCCGTGACCCTGAGCGCGGTCGCCATGACCTCCACCGCCTTTTCGCGCGTCTCGCCAAAGGCGATGAGCTTCGCGACCATGCTGTCGTAATAGGGCGAGATCATCGCGCCGGGCTGCATATGCGTGTCCACGCGCAGGCCGGGGATCGGTGGGAACCACGCCTGCGTCACCCGACCGGGCGAGGGCATGAAATCGCGGTCCATGTCCTCGGCATTGAGCCGGCATTCGATGGCGTGACCGGTGAGGGTGATGTCGTCCTGGGTAAGCGCGAGCGCTTCGCCCTCGGCAATCGCGATCTGGAGAGCGATGAGGTCAAGGCCCGTGATCGCCTCGGTCACGGGATGTTCGACCTGCACACGGGCATTCATTTCCAGGAAATAGAATTCCTCGCGTTCCACATCGACGAGAAACTCTACCGTGCCCAGCGAGACATAGTTGATGTGGCGTGCGTATTTCACCGCCGCATCGAGCAGACCCTGCCGCAGCTTCGGTGGCAGACCCGGCGCGGGGGCCTCTTCCACCACCTTCTGATATCGCCGCTGGACGGAACAGTCGCGCTCGCCCGCGTGGATTACGGTCTCGCCGTCCGAGATGATCTGCACCTCGACGTGACGACCCACGGTCACGAACCGCTCCATGTAGATGCGCCCGTCGCCAAAGGCGGCCGATGCCTCGGAAATCGCCATGTCGATCTGCTTGGGCAGTTCCTCCGCCGAATTGACACGCTTCATGCCGCGTCCGCCGCCGCCCGAGACGGCCTTGATGAGCATCGGAAAACCCACGTCCTTGGCAATCGCGAGGCCCTCTTCGGCGGTCTCGATCGACCCGCCGGGGACCAGCGGCACGCCGGCCGCTTCGGCGTGGTTTCGGGCCGTCAGCTTGTCGCCCACGGCGTCGAGGTTGTCGGGAGACGGGCCGATGAAGACGATCCCTTCCTTGGCGCAGGCCTCGGCCAGGCGTTTGTTCTCCGAAAGAAAGCCATAGCCAGGATGCAGCGCGTCGCAACCCGTGCCCTTGGCCGCTTCCACGACTGTCTCGACCTTGAGGTAACTTTGCGTGGCCGCCGCCGGTCCCAGACAGACGGTTCGCGTGGCCAGCTTTGCGCCCAGCGTGTCGCGATCGGCCTCGGACACGCCGAGAACGGTTTCGATGCCAAGTGCGCGCGCCGTGCGGATCACGCGCACCGCGATCTCGCCCCGGTTGGCGATGAAGATGCGTCTGATCTTGGTCATGGGCTCAATCCGGCTGGATGCGGATAAGCGTCTGGCCGTGTTCGACAAGCTCGCCGTTGGGCGCGACGAACTCGACCACGGTCCCCGCGATCCCGGCTTCGACCGAGTTCATCAGCTTCATCACTTCGATGATCCCGATGACGGTTTCCGCCGTCACCCGGTCGCCGGGTTTGACGAAGGGGTCAGCGCCGGGTTTGGGCGCGTGGTAGAAGGTGCCTAACAACGGCGCGGGCACTTCCGAGCCGCCACCCGATGCCACGACAGGCGCCTGCACGGCGGCGGCGGTTTTTTCGCTCGCCGGGGTGGCGGGTGCCGGCGCCGGCGCCGCGGGCGCGGCCGCAGGCGCGGCAGGGGCAGCCCCCCGGCGGCGCAATTCGATCCTGGTATCACCGATCTCGAGTTTCAACTCGTCAAAATCGGAGGCGTCGATCAGGCGTAGAATATCGTCGATGTCGGAGCGCGTGAGGCCGCTCATGGTGTCTCCTCCCGAGGCACTTGTCTGGATTTACCCGGACGCTACGGGGGAGGGGCCACGCGCTCAATCGTGCGGGGGCAAAGGTTTCACTTGATGAAACTAGCCGGGAAGCTACCCGGAAAACCGTGCCGCGATTTCGGCCGCGGCCGCCTGCGCGGGACCGGAAAGGCGCGGAACCGCCTCGTCGCGCAGGTAGGCGCGTTTGGACCATGTGATGTTGATCGTCGCGGGCACATGGCCGGTCAGCCGGATCGGCACGGCGATGGAATCCCGTCCGTCGTCCACCACGTCGCGGCCCTCGTCGTAGTCGCCCCCGAAATCCGGGTCGCGCAGGGCGTAGCCCGCCGCCCGCGTTTCCGTCAGCACCCGCTCGATATAGGCGTCGGATTTGGCGATCCGGTCGCCCTTGCGCTCGGACCGGCGAAGCGCGTCGAGCATGGCGGCGCGCGTCGCGTCGTCACAGAACGACAGGAAAGCCCGGCCAGAGGCCGAACGCAGGATGTTCACCTGATAGCCGACGGGACCGACCGCGATATGGTCGAAGTAGGACCGCGTGACATTGGTCTCGAGCACCTCCATATGAGTGAGCCGCGGCACGGCAAGGACCGAGGGCCATTCGATCCGATCGGTCAGCGCGGCAAGCACGGGCCCCGCCGTTTCGACCAATGCCACCTCGCGGTCCATCCGGCCCGCCAGTTCCGCCAGCGAATAGGACGGCATATAGGCCCCGTCCACCATCCGCTGCCAGACGACGCCCTGTTCCATCAGCGTCTTGAGGATCCTGAGGAGCGACGCCTTGGGCAATCCCGTTTCCCGGTGCAGGTCCTGCAACCGCTGCGCGCCCGCGCGTTGCAGAAGCTGCAACACGTCCAACCCGCGCGCCAGCGCCCGGATCGTCTTGACCTGACTTTCGGCCATCTGCTCCTCCGTTTCACCAGACGTTACTGGCGGACATCTCCGGTTGCCAGAGCCCGTGCGCCACGGGCAGTCTTCGTCGGACGAGGGAGGACGCGATGCAGGACATGACAGGCGATCAGGCGCATGAGATCCACGAGGGCGGCTGCCACTGTGGCGGCGTGCGCTACCGCACCACGGGCCGACCGCACAAATCGGCCATCTGTCATTGCCGGTATTGCCAGACCCGGACCGGCAGCGCCTTTGGCGTGTCGGCCTATTTTGACGCGGCCCAGGTGACGGTCCTGTCTGGCGATCTCAAGAGCTATGCCTTCACCACCGAAAGCGGGCGGTCCTTCGAGACACAGTCCTGCACGACCTGCGGGCAAGCGTGTTCTGGACGCTGGGGATGTGGGACGACGTGATCGGCATAGCGGGCGGAACCTTCGATCCGCCCTCGTTCTGGTTCGATCCACGGCGCGAGGTCTTTGCCCGCTCCAAGGCGCCTTTCGTGCAACTCGACATGGATGAGAGCCACGAAACGACGGCGAGCTACGCGCCCGTCGCCGACGATCTCACGCGACTCAGCGGGGAATGATCCGGGGCGCGCGCGTCTTTCCGGCAAAAGGTCGTTTTCGGATGACATTGCGCCGCGCCACGGCGCGTGGCCGCACGGCGCTTGGATTTGATGAGCGCCAGACGGGAGGAACGGGTTTTCCGTTGCGAAACGCCGATGTCACCATCGGAAACTTGTGACCCGAAAACCGCCGCGGAATGCCCAAAATGAATGGGCGAGACGCGGATTTGAGCTTAACGCCCCTGCGCGCCCGTGGAATGGAGCGCAGGGTAAAAAGACCGGGCGCGAACCGAGAGAACGAAAGAAGAGAGCCGCATGTCGAAATATGTTCTGACTGTCACCTGCAAATCCACGCGAGGGATCGTTGCCGCGATTTCGAATTTCCTCGCCGACCACGACTGCAACATCACCGACTCGAGCCAGTTCGATGATTTCGAAACCGGCAAGTTCTTCATGCGGGTGAGCTTCGCCTCCGAAGGCGGCGTTGATCGCGATGTGCTGGAAAAGGATTTCGCCCCGGTTGCCGCGCCCTTCGACATGTATTTCGCCTTCCATGACGAGGGCGAGAAGGTCAAGGTCGTGATCATGGTCAGCCGCTTTGGCCATTGCCTGAACGATCTGCTCTACCGCTGGCGCATCGGGGCGCTGCCGATCGACATCGTGGCGGTCATCTCGAACCACATGGATTACCAGAAGCTCGTGGTGAACCACGACATTCCCTTCCACTGCATCAAGGTGACGAAAGAGAACAAGCCGCAGGCCGAAGCCCAGATCATGCAAGTGGTCGAGGACAGCGGCGCGGAGCTCATCGTGCTGGCGCGCTACATGCAGATCCTCTCGGACCAGATGTGCCAGAAGATGTCGGGGCGGATCATCAACATTCACCACTCGTTCCTGCCGTCCTTCAAGGGGGCGAACCCCTACAAGCAGGCCTTCGAGCGCGGTGTGAAGCTGATCGGGGCAACGGCCCATTACGTGACCGCCGATCTCGACGAGGGTCCGATCATCGAACAGGACACCGTGCGCATCACGCACGCCCAATCCCCCGACGACTATGTCTCGCTGGGCCGGGACGTCGAGGCGCAGGTGTTTTCCCGCGCGATCCACGCCCATATCCACCGCCGCGTGTTCCTCAACGGGAACAAGACGGTGGTCTTCCCGGCCTCGCCGGGCGGCTATGCGTCCGAACGGATGGGCTGAGGCCGCAGAGGAAACAGGGAGGGGCGCTCAGGCGCCCCTTTCCTTTTCTTGCTCCATGTCCGCGCGCAACCGGGCGCGAAGCTCGGTCTTGAGCACCTTGCCGTAGTTGTTCTTTGGCAGTTCGCCCACAAAGACATAGCGTTTGGGTTTCTTGAACCGCGCGATCCGGTCCGCGCAATGGGCGTCGAGCGCCTCAGGCGTGGCGCGGCCCACAACGAAGGCCACGACGATTTCGCCCCATTCAGGATCGGGCGTGCCGACCACGGAAACCTCTGTGACGCCCGGATGGGTCAAGAGCGCCTCTTCGACTTCGCGTGGATAGATGTTGGACCCGCCCGACACCACCATGTCCTTGGCCCGGTCGTGGAGCGTGAGGTAGCCGTCGGGGTCAAGGTGACCGACATCGCCCGTGAGGAGCCAGCCGTCGCGGATCGCCTGCGCGTTGGCCTCGGGTGAGTCGAGGTAGCCTTTCATCACGATGGGGCCCTTCACCGCGATTTCGCCGACCTTGCCCGCCGGCAGGGGTTCGCCCTCGGGCGACAGGATCGCGACGGCGGCCACGCTTTGCGCCCGCCCGACCGAGGCGAGGCGGCGCTCCCAATCCGGGTGGTGGCGGTCCGCGATATCCGCGCGAGAGAGCGCCGTGATCGACATCGGTGCCTCGCCCTGACCGTAGATCTGCACGAACTTCGGACCGAAGGTGTCGAGCGCGGCCTTGATGTCGGCCACATACATCGGGCCGCCGCCATAGACGATTGTCTTGATCCCGTCGCCATCCGCGCCCGTGTCCCGCGCCGCCGCGACCATGCGCTTCACCATCGTCGGCGCCGCGAACATCGACACGTCCCGGTGTTGGGCGGCGAGGGTGAATATCTCTGCCGGATCAAACCCGCCTGATCGGGGGATCACGTGCCGCGCGCCCATGAGGACATGGACCAGCGCGTAGAGCCCCGCGCCATGCGACATGGGTGCTGCATAAAGCGCTGCGTCGCCCGCCGTCACACGGTCCACATCCGCGAGATAGGCAAGGCTCATGGCCGTCAGGTTCGCGCCGGTCTGACAGGCCCCCTTGGGCTTGCCCGTCGTGCCCGAGGTGTAGAAAAGCCAAAGTGTGTCGTCGGGGGCCGTGACGGCGGGGGCGGGCAGGGGATCGGTGCCGGTCAGGGCGGCAAAGGCCCCTGACCCTGGTTCAATGAGCGGCAGGTCCACGTCATGCGCCGTTTTATCGACGACGAATGCAAGCCGTGCGCCGGATGCGCCAAGGATATAGTCCACCTCTTTCGGATGCAATTTCGCATTGATCGGCACGGCCGTCGCGCCCGCGTACCAGATGCCGAAAAGGATCGGCAGCACTTCGGGACTGTTGGGCAGAAAGAGCGCCACCCGTTCGCCGGGTCCGATACCCCGGGCGCAAAGTCCCGCTCCGATGGCGGCGGACTGGCGGTCAAAGCCCGCGTAGGTCAGGACGAGGTCCGTCCCGTGAAAGATAGCCGGGGCCTCAGGTGTGCGGATCGCGGTCCGGGCGAGCCAGAGCGCCGGGTTCATCGGGTCGCCTCGCGGGGCTGTCTTGCTGTCATGAGGTCCTCCGCCGCCAGAATAGCTGAGCCTCTGACCGGGTAAAGTGGCGGGTCGTGCCGAGGGACAAGGGCCGGGCGGCGCGCGCACCGTCCGGCCCCTTGGGTCAGGGCGTCGCCGTAGCGGGCCTTGCGCGTCCGGACATGAAGTTCAGCCCAAGGACCAGCGCGATCACCGCAGCGCCGGCGGCTTCGACGGGAACCGACTGCCAGAACACCGCGACCACGGCGGGCACCAGCAGCACGCGCTGCCGGATCGGCATCGGCGCGAACAGGAACCCCTCGAGCGTGGCGGCAAAGGCTACCAGCGCCATGATCACGATCAGCCCGTTCCACAGGACGAGCGGCAGCGGCCCGCCCTCGATGATGACCGGGTTGAACACCATGAAGAGCGGGATGAGATAGAGCCCCTTGGCGTATTTCCACGCCTGCACCGAGGTCTCCATCGGCGAGGATCGCGCGATCGCCGCGCCCGCAAAGCCCGCCAGCGCCACGGGTGGTGTCACGTTGCTGTCCTGTGACCACCAGAACACCACGAGATGCGCGATGAGCAGCGGCACGCCGAAGTCTTCGGTCAGTGCGGGGCCGACGAGGATGATCAGCACGATATAGGCCGCCGTCACCGGCAGACCCATCCCGAGGATGAGCGAGGCGATGATCACAAGCAGCAGGGCGAGGAGGATGTTGCCGCCGGAGAAAGCGAGCATCATGGCCGAGAACTTGAGGCCGAGGCCGGTGAGTCCCACGACACCGACCACGATCCCCGCCACGGCACAGGCCATGGACACCGCGACCGCGTTGCGCGCGCCCAGCTCCAGCGCCTCGCCGGTCTTGATCACCCCCGCCTTGGCGAGCGCGATGAGCCCCTGCATCGACGCGCCTTCCGAGATCCAGTTCAGCACCCCGCGCAGCACAGCGGCGGCGATGACGGCAAGGATTGCGTAATAGCCCACGCGCATCGGTGAAAAGCCCTGCACAAGGAACCAGACCAGCGCGACGAGCGGCAGCAGGAAATGCCAGCCTTCGGCCAGCACCTCGCGCACCTTGGGAAGCTCGGCGGCGGGGATGCCGGTCATGCCCTGTTTCACGGCGGCGATATGCACGAGCAGGTAGACCGCACCGAAGTAAAGGATCGCCGGGAAGATCGAGATGAGGACGATGTCGATATAGGGCGTGCGCGTGAACTCGGCCATGAGAAAGGCGCCCGCGCCCATGAGCGGCGGCATGATCTGCCCGCCGGTCGAGGCCGCGGCCTCGATCCCGCCCGCCTGCGCCGGGCGGTAGCCAAGTTTCTTCATGAGCGGGATGGTAAAGGCCCCGGTGGTCACCACGTTGGCGATGGCGGACCCGGAGATCGACCCCATGCCAGCCGACGCGATGACGGCGGCTTTCGCGGGGCCGCCGCGCTGGCGCCCCGTCGCGGCATAGGCGAGGTCGATGAAAAACTTGCCGGCCCCGGTGACTTCAAGAAACGCCCCGAAGAGCACGAAGACGAAGATGAAGGTCGCGGCGACGCCCAGCGGCAGGCCGTAGACCCCTTCGGCCCCCAGCGTAAGCTGCGAGGCGAGGCGGTCGAGCGAATAGCCGCGGTGGTTGAGGATGCCGGGCATGAAATCGGCCAAGAACGGAAGCTCGCCCCGGTTGCCGGCAAAGGCATACAGGATGAACACCACGCCCACGATGGTCATGCCCAGACCGATGGCGCGCCGCGCGGCCTCGAGCACCACGAGTACCGTGACGATCCCCACGGTCACGTCGACCTGGCGCGGCACGATGGCGTTCGCGATGGCGTCGATATTGGCGGGCACCCAGTAGCCCACGAGCACCCCGCAGAGAATGAGCGGCGCGTCGATGAGCCAGCCGATCACGCCGCGTGGACGGCTGCCCGTGACCGGGAACATGAGGAAGGCGAGAACGAGGATGAAGCCCAGATGGATCGGGCGCTGGAAGAACAGACCGAGCGGCTGGATGCCGGCGGCATAAAGTTGGAAAAGGGAAAGCGTGATGCCGACAATGGTGATAATGCGCATGACATACATCGGTTGCGTGACATAAGCCGGGCCGTCCGAAGGGGCGTCAACAGGGTCTGTTTTCTGATCCGTCATCCTAATCTTCCAGTGAAATGCGCACCCTTTCGTGCGCCGCTTGAGACGAGAGCGAGACCTCTCCGCTCGCGGCAGAGAGGCGGTGATCGACCTTCATCGTTCCGGGGCGCAGGACATAGGCATCGCCGGGCACCGGCTCGTCGATGTCCTCGATCCAGTAGCCGCCTTGACCGTCCGAGGTCTGCCTGCCGCGCCCCTCGATATGGCCGAGGCCCGCGGCGAAATCCGGTTGGTGGGACCGGGCAAGGACCATGTGGCCGCCCCGGTTCTCATAGCAGTCCTGCACCTCGAAGCCCTTGACCGAGTGCCGCCACAACACGCACCAGCCGGTGCCCTCGGGAACGTCGAGACGGGCGATTTCGGGCCCGTCGGGCAGCACCGTCGCGACGAGCGACCCGGCTGCTACAGGAAAAGAGAGGAGGGCCAGAAGCCCCCCTCCCAACAGTCTTGTCCAGACCGGTGAGGGCATCACTCGCGCAGCTTGTCCGGGATGGTTGCGCCCGCTTCCTCGAAGTAGCGGATCGCGCCGGGATGCAGCGGAACCGGCGTCGCATTCATGGTGAACTCGACGGTGGTCTCGTTGGCCGCCGGGTGGATCGCCTGCATCTCGGCGATGTTCTCATACATCGCCTTGGTGATCAGGTAGACGGTTTCTTCGTCCATTTCCGATGACACGACGAGCACGTTGGGCACGCCCACTGTGGCGATCTCGCCCTCGACGCCGTCATAGGTGCCCTCGGGCAGCGACAGCGCCGCAAAGGTCGGATCGGCTCCCATCGCCGCCTCGACCTCTTCCGGCGAGAGCGAGACCATCGCGATGTCCTTGGTCGTGGCGAGGTTCAGGATCGACGACGTCGGCGCGCCGACGGACAGGAAGCCCGCGTCGATGTCGCCGTTGTTGATCGCGTCGGTCGTTTCGTTGAAGTTCAGGCGCTGGGCGTCGAGGTCGTCAAAGCTGATGCCGTTGGCTTCGAGCAGCGTCTGGGCGTTCACCTCGGTGCCCGACCCCGGTGCGCCCACCGACACGCGCTTGCCCTTCAGATCGGCGATCGTGGTGATGCCGCTGTCAGCGAGCGTCACGATCTGCACCATGTTGGCGTAAAGCGAACCAACCGCGCGCACCATCGGCAGTTGCTGACCCTCGAACCGGCCCGTGCCCATGTAGGCCTGCTGCACCGTATCGGCGAGCGCGATGGCAAGATCGGCGTCGCCGGTGGCTATCAGACCCATGTTCTCGACCGAGGCGCCGGTGACTTCGGCGGTGGCCGAGTATCCCTCGACATGGTTGTTGATGACCTCGGCAAGGCCGCCGCCCATCGGGTAATACACACCGCCAGTGCCCCCCGTCGCGATGGACAGCTGGGTCTGGGCCGAAGCTGCGCTCGCGCCAATGGCCATGGTTGCCGCCAATGCGGCGGTTCTGATCATGTTCATGGTATCCTCCCTGTTATGGCGTTTACGCTAACAGGCGAGTCCTTTCATGCAAGCCCTTTGGCATTGCTTTGGGCACCCTGCTGCCGCCAACGTGGGGTGCCGCTACGTCAATCGTGATCCCGTGGGTGGAGGGTCAGGGTCGGCCGGGAATATCCTGCCCAATCAATGGGCAGTCGGGTCTGAATACGGGCGATCTGGCCACCCGAAAATTTTTGAACGCAAGGTCAAATCCCGGCGAAATTCCAAAATCTATCAAGTGTCTTGCAAAATCCCGTGCTACGCTTTCGCATGATCCCAGGGGGAATCGCTGCCAGGCGCTTTGGTGCGACGTTGTCGGTTACCTGTAAAAAAATACACAACCATCCCGCCCAACACGTCAGGGCGAGGACGACATGGAGGATTACATGACGTTTCTGAGCAAACTTTCGGTCCGCACGGGGCTTGCCGCCGCACTCATGGCAGGCACCGTGATGACCGCGTCCGCGTTCACCGCCTGCCAGGTGACCGACACCGGCGGGATTGACGACGCGGGCTTCAACCAGACCGCGTGGAAGGGCGTGCAGGATGCGATGGCCGCCAACAGCGAAGTCGAAGGGCGCTTCCTCGAGTCGCAGGCCGAAACCGACTACGAAGCCAACATCAACTCGCTCATCTCCGAACAGTGCGACGTGATCATCACCGTGGGCTTCCTCATGGGCGACGCGACCAAGGCCGCCGCCGAAGCCAACCCGGACGTGAAATTCTCGATCGTCGACTTCGCCTATGATCCGACGATCCCGAACGTGCTGGGTCAGGTGTTCGCCACCGATCAGGGTGCCTTCCTCGCGGGCTACCTGGCTGCGGGCATGTCCACCACCGGCGTGATCGGCACCTTCGGCGGGATCAACATTCCGCCGGTTACGGCATTCATGGACGGCCTCTACTACGGCGTTCAGTATTACAACGAACAGAAGGGCACCGACGTGCAGGTTCTGGGCTGGAACCCGGAATCGAAAGAGGGCCTCTTCACGGGCAACTTCGACAGCCTCGACGACGGCCGTGCCTTTGCCCAGAACCTCTACGACGAAGGCGCGGACATCGTGATGCCGGTCGCCGGTCCCGTGGGCCTTGGCTCCGCCACGCTCGCCAAGGAGCTTGGCCCGGAAGAGCTCAAGATCATCGGCGTGGACGCCGACCAGACCCAGACCGACCCCGAGAACGCCGACGTCTACCTGACCTCGGTCCTCAAGCGCATGGATTCGACCGTGACCCAGGTCATCGACATGGCGATGGCGGACGAGTTCGAGGGCGGCCTGACTGTCGGCACGCTGGAAAACGACGGCGTCGGCCTTGCCGGTTTCGGCGCCTTTGACGGCGACGTGCCGGACGAACTGAAAGCCGAGCTTGAAGCCGTGAAAGCCGGCATCATCGACGGTTCGATCAAAGTCGGCATGTAATCCGACCCTTGGCCGCTGCCGGGTTCACCTCGGCAGCGGCTTTTTTCCGTTTAGAGTTCCGAACACATAAGGGTGGGGTGCCGATGGACGTCGAACTGCGCGGGATAACCAAGCGTTTCGGGCCGGTCGTGGCCAACGACAAGGTGGACCTGCATATTCGCGCGGGCGAGGTGCTGGGGCTGCTTGGCGAAAATGGCGCCGGTAAATCCACCATGATGAACATGCTCTCTGGGCTCTATACGCCCGACGAGGGCGAGATCCTGATCGACGGCAAGCCGGTGGTCTTTGACGGTCCCGGCGATGGGATCGCGGCAGGGATCGGTATGGTCCACCAGCACTTCATGCTCGTGCCCGTGTTCACCGTGGCCGAGAACGTGGTGCTGGGCGTCGAGCCGACCGGCACGCTCGGCTCCCTCGACATCAAGCGCGCGCGCCGTCAGGTCGAGGAGATCAACGAGAAATACGGGCTGCATGTGCCGCCCGACGAATTGATCGAGGACCTCCCCGTGGGCATCCAGCAGCGGGTCGAGATCCTCAAGGTGCTCTTCCGCTCCGCCGATGTGCTGATCCTTGACGAACCGACCGCCGTGCTCACCCCGCAGGAGGTGCGCGAGTTCTTCGGCATCGTCGAGAGCCTGAAACAGGCGGGCAAGGCCATCGTCTTTATCACCCACAAGCTGCACGAGGTTCTGGAAATCTCGGACCGGATCGCTGTTCTGCGGCAGGGGCGGATCACCGGGCACGGCGACCCCAAGGAACTGACCGAGGCCGATCTGGCCGAGATGATGGTGGGCCGCCCGGTGAGCTTTACCGTGGCCAAGGAGCCGGCCAAGCCCGGGCGCGACATGCTGGTGATGGACAATGTCACCATGCTCGACGAGACCGACGAAAAGGTATTGGACCACGTGTCGATCCGCGTCCGCTCGGGCGAGGTGGTGGGGATCGCAGGGGTGCAGGGCAACGGCCAGACCGAGCTTGTCGAGGCGATCACGGGTCTCGAACGTGTCGCATCCGGCAAGATCACCTTCGACGGCTCCGATATCACCACGGCCAGCGTGCGCGAGCGGCACAAGTTGGGGATGGCCCATATCCCCGAAGATCGGCACAAATCCGGCATGGTCGACAGCTTCACCGTGGCCGAAAACATGGTGCTCAACACCTATTATTCCGAGGAATATTCGAAAGGCTGGGCGATCGACTGGACCAAGGTCAACGAGACCGCCGCCAAGTTCTGCGTCGAATTCGACGTGCGCACGCCAAGCGTGTTTCTCGAAGGCGGTAGCCTCTCGGGCGGCAACCAGCAGAAAATGGTCGTGGCGCGGGAACTGGAGCGACAGACGAAGCTCGTCATCGCAAGTCAGCCCACGCGCGGGGTCGACGTAGGGTCCATCGAATACATCCATAAACGCCTGATCATCTCGCGCGACGAAGGCGACGGGGTCGTGATCGTGTCCTCGGAACTGGACGAGATCATGGGACTGGCCGACCGCATCTACGTCATGTTCGACGGGCGCATCGTGGCCGAGTTCGACAACACCGGCGGCAAGGCCGACCGCAACGCCGTTGGCCTCGCCATGGCCGGGGCGCATGAAGGCGACAAGCAGGACGGGGCGGCGGCATGAGCGATACGCTGAAAGACGTGAACGAACGGATGCGCGGGCTTCTGGCCCGCACCTCGCATGGCCGCGACGATTTCGAGGATCTCGTGATCGTGCCACTTTTTGCGGTCGTCGCAGCGCTCGTCATCGGGGCGCTGGTGATGCTGGCCACCGCTGTTGATCTTCCGACCATCGGGCGCAGTTTCGTTGCGCTCGCGGTCGGAGCCTTTGGTTCGGTCAACGCGATTTCCGAAACGCTGACAGCCTCGATCCCGCTGGTCCTGGCGGGGCTTGGTCTTGGCCTTGGCTTCCGGGCAGGGCTCTTCAACATCGGCGCCGAAGGGCAGCTCATCATGGGCGGTCTGGCCGCCGTGATCGTGGGTTTCACGCTCACCGGCCTGCCGTGGGTCATCCACCTGCCGCTCGCGCTGCTCGCCGGCATCCTCGTTGGCGCGGCCTATGCAGCCATCGCGGGCATCCTCAAGGCCACAACCGGCGCGCACGAAGTCATCTCGACCATCATGCTCAACCTCATATCCTATGAACTGCTCAACTGGCTCCTGCGCCAGCCCTGGATCCAGCGCGAGGGGCGGTCCGACCCGATCTCGAAATCCGTGCCCGACACAGCGCAACTGCCGCGCCTGCTTACGCAACTCGACCCGAACCTGCGGCTGCACGCGGGCATCCTCGTCATGCTGCTCGCCGTCGCGCTGATCTACTGGCTGCTGTTCAAGTCGAAACTGGGCTTTGCCTTCCGCACCTCGGGCGAAAACCCCTCTGCCGCGAACTACGCCGGGATGAAAGCGGGGCTGGTTATCGTGCTGGCCATGGGGGTCGCTGGGGGTCTTGCCGGTCTCGCCGGTGCCTCGCAGATCACCGGCGTTCTGGGCCGCGCCTCGCCCGGCTTTTCGGCCGGTATCGGCTTTGACGCCATCGCGGTCGCGCTTCTGGGCCGAAGTCACCCCATCGGCATCCTCTTCGCCGGCATCCTCTTTGGCGCGCTCGAAGCGGGCGGGCGGCAGATGCAGGTTTCCGCTGGCGTGTCCATCGATCTGATCGGCATCATTCAGGCACTCATCATCGTGTTCATCGCGGCCCCGCTCCTGGTCCGTGCGATCTTTCCCTGGGGCTTCCAGCGCAAGAAAGGCGGTGCCGCATGACCGACATGACCGCTCACGAAGTCCGTTCGGAAAAGCTCGAAGGGGCTGCCGCCCGCAAGGCCCGCGTGATGGGTGTGATTCTCATTCTTCTGTCGCTGCTCGTCCTTTTCGTCCTGAATGTCGCCCCGGGTGAAAGTGCGACCTTCAACCTGACCACCCGGCGTGACGCGATCCAGCTTCCGCCGCTGGTTGTGCCGGGGGCGTTCAACATGATCGCCGCCGCGCTGCTTGCCTTTCTCGGTGTGCGCCAGTTCCTGAGGGGCGGGGGGCGCTGGACGGCGCTGTCCCTGGGCCTCGGCCTGCTCTTGCTCGTCCTCGCGTTCCTCGTCTGGGCGACGGCGGGCAAGTCCTTCAATCTCACGGGGATGCTGCAGGCCACCGTGGTGCGCGCGATCCCGATTGCGCTGGGTGGCCTAGCGGGCGTGCTGTCCGAACGCGTCGCGGTGGTGAACATCGCCATCGAAGGAATGCTGCTCGCAGGCGCCTTCACCGGCGCGCTCATCGGGTCGCTCATGGGCGGCTGGGTCGGACTCGTCGCTGCCGTCATCGTCGGCGGGTTCTTCGGCCTGCTCCTCGCGCTTCTCGTGGTGCGCTTTCGCATGGACCAGATCATCGCAGGCGTGGTGATCAACCTCTTCGTGCTCGGGGTGACGAGCTACGTCTCGAGCCAGGTATTTTCGCAGTACCGCAGCCTCAACAACGCGCCGGTGTTCCGGTCGTGGGAGATCCCGATCCTCTCGGACATTCCCGTCATCGGGCCGATGCTCTTTGACCAGAACATCTTTGTCTACGGGGCCTTCATCCTCGTCGCGCTGTCGACCTACTATCTCTTCCACACCAAGAACGGCCTGCGAGCTCGTGCCGTGGGCGAACACCCCCGCGCCGCCGATACGCTGGGCATCGACGTCTACCGCACCCGGTATGTCCACGTGACGCTCGCCGGTATGGTCGCGGGCTTTGGTGGCGCGTTCTTCACGCTGGGCTCGGTGGGCCGGTTCGAGGAAAACATGACCAACGGGCGTGGCTACATCGGGCTTGCCGCCATGATCTTTGGCCGCTGGCATCCGGTGGGTGCGCTTTCTGCCGCGCTGGTCTTTGGCTTTGCGGATTCGCTCCAGCAAAAACTGGCGTTGCTCAACACGCCGATCCCGTCGGAGTTTCTCGCCATGGCGCCCTACGTCGCCACGATCATCGTGGTGGCTGGCCTTGTCGGTCGCGCGCGTCCGCCCGCAGCCAACGGCAAACCCTACGTGAAGGAATAGTGGAGGCCCCGGGTCGAGAGGTGAATCCTGCTGACGGGTGTTGCGTGACCGTGGATCAGAAGACCGAAGAAACCCGGCCCGAAGCGCTCCTGCGACGCGCGGCTGGGGTCGAACCACTACGAAGAACCCCGGTTAACGCGAACCGCACTCGACGCTAACCGGCAAGCCTCCCGGACGGAAATGGTGGGAAACCACCATGTTCCGGCCAAGGGGCTGATATAGCACGGAAAGTTACCAATGACAGATGTTACGAGATGCACTGGTGACCGCGAATTTCTGAAATCTCTCTTCGACGAGGCGATTCGGGCCGCAGATCCGGCGACGGCGCTTGCTTCGGCACTGCCCGAGGTGCCCAAGGGACGGACGGTTGTCGTGGGCGCGGGCAAGGGTGTCGCGCAACTGGCGGCGGCTTTCGAGGATCTCTGGCCCGGTGACGTGACCGGAACCGTCGTGACACGCTATGGATACGGCGCCGAAACCCGGCGGATCGAGGTGCTGGAGGCCAGCCATCCGGTGCCGGACGCCGCCGGCGAAGCCGCCGCCCGCCGCCTGTTCGAACGGGTAGAGGGCCTTGGTCCCGACGATCTTGTCATCGCGCTGGTGACTGGCGGTGGATCGGCGCTCCTGCCAGCGCCACCCGAAGGGTTCACGCTGGCCGACGAACAGGCGCTTAACGAGGCGTTGCTGGCCTCGGGCGCGCCGATCTCGGCGATGAACGCGATCCGGAAGTGCTTTTCGCGGATCAAGGGCGGACAACTGGCCGTCGCTGCCCATCCGGCGCGGGTCGTGACGCTCGTGGTGTCGGATGTTCCGGGCGACGACCCGGCGCAGGTCGCCTCTGGCCCCACCGTCCCGGATCGCTCGGGGGCCGAAGCCGCTCTGGCCGCGATCCGGGCCTATCGCATCGACCTGCCGGATCGCATCCTGTCGGAGATTTCCGCAGCCATGCCGCCCGATCCCGCGGCCCCGGCGTTTCAGGCCAACGATGTCCGCGTGATCGCCTCTGCCGCGCTGTCGCTCGACGCGGCGGCGCGAGCGGCAGAGGCTCTGGGCCTGCCTGCCGTGATCCTGTCCGACGCTATCGAGGGCGAGGCGCGCGACGTGGCCCGCGTCCATGCCGCCATCGCGCGGGAGGTTGCCTCCAAGGACCGGCCCTTCAAGAAACCCGTGGTGATCCTTTCGGGGGGCGAGACCACCGTGACCCTGAGGGGCAAGGGAAAGGGAGGCCGCAATACCGAGTTTCTCCTGGCTTTCGCTCTTGCCATCGACGGTATGGACGGCATCACCGCGCTTGCCGCCGACACCGACGGCATCGACGGATCAGAGGACAACGCAGGTGCCTTTGCCGACGGCCGGACCGCCAGACAGATTCGCGAGACGGGGCGCGATCCGGCCGATATGCTCGCCGAGAACGATGCGTTCTCCGCCTTTGCGGCGATCGGCGGCTTGTTTTCGCCGGGGCCGACCGGCACCAATGTGAACGATTTTCGGGCCATAATCGTTCGTTAAGCTGCTGGATAGGAACGGTATTCGGTGTGGGGCAGGCGTCATCATCGCGCGCGCCAAGGTCCAGATTGCGCCCGGCGCCTCACAACCGAGACTCCATGTGACAGGTGGCGGCGTCCCGTGCTATGGTGGTCCATAGCAAGTGGCAATCTGAGGTCCACTTATGTTTACACTCGTAGATTCTGCCGATACCGCACATGATCTCGTTCTGGTCAGCCGCCATTGGCGGCCCCTCGTGCGCGAGATACGGCGGGCTGGTCTCTTGCGCGACGAACGTGCGAAGGCCATCGGATACCATGATCTTACTGCGGTCTCGCCCTGCGAGGCCAAGGCGATTTCCGATCATTTCAAACGGATGCTGGACGAAGCCGGCCTGCCGCTGGACGTCGACCTCGACACGGCGGAGCGCTTTTCGGTGTTTGCGGCACAGAGCCAAGGGTTCGAGATCAGCTGAAACGAAAAGGGCCGCGCGGAACGCGCGGCCCTTGGATCATCCAATACTGGATGGCTCAGCTCTTGAAGCTCTTCTCGATCTTGTCGAGCGTCTTCATCGCGGGCAGCACTTGGGCCACCGCACCATTGGGTTCCCGGCCTTCCTTGATGGCCGAGACGAACTCGCGGTCGATGAGCTCGATCCCATTGTTCGACACGGCCACGTCCGACAGGTCGATCGGATTTTCCTTGCCATCGAAAAGATCGTCGTAACGGGCGATATATGTGCCGTTGTCGCAGATGTAGCGGAAGAAGGTGCCGAGCGGCCCGTCATTGTTGAAGGACAGCGACAGAGTGCAGATCGCGCCCGAAGGGGTCTTCATCCCGATGGACATGTCCATCGCGATGTCGAGGTCCGGGTGATGCGGCCCTTGCAGGCCGAACGCCTCCGACACGGTCTCGCCGGTCTGATACTGGAACAGATCGACCGTGTGACAGGCATGGTGCCACAGCAGGTGATCCGTCCACGACCGCGGTTCGCCCTTGGCGTTGGTGTTCGTGCGCCGGAAGAAATAGGTCTGCACGTCCATCTGCTGGACCTTCAACTCGCCCGCGTCGATCTTGTTCTTGATCCACTGGTGCGAGGGGTTGAAGCGACGCACCTGGCCCGCCATGGCGACCAGCCCGGTTTCCTTCTGCTTCTCCACCACCGCGATGGAATCGGCAAGGTTGTCGGCCATCGGGATTTCGACAAGCACGTGCTTGCCCGCATCCATGCAGGCGATGGCCTGCTCGGCGTGCATCTGGGTGGGGGTCGACAGGATTACGGCGTCCACGTCGTCGCGCGCGAGACATTCGTCCAGCGACGTCGCCCAATGGCCAACCCCGCGGTCCTTGGCGAAGGCTTCGATCTTTTCCGCCGTCGGCCCCATGACCGAGGTGACTTCGACACCCTCGATATTGGCGAGGGCGTCCATGTGCTTGATCCCGAAGGCGCCGTAAGCGCCTGCAACACAAATCCGCATGTGGTCTCCTTATGCGTGGTTTTCGAGGATGAGGTGGCCGACCGCCGTGTTCGAGGCAGGCACGTGATAGTGGCGATGCACTTCGGTGACTTTCTCTTCAAGCGCCCCGCGCATGACCAGCCACATGACCATCTCGATGCCTTCCGAGCCGGTTTCACGCAGGAACTCGAGGTGCGAGATCTTGCGGGCCTTTTCGGGCTCGTTCACGAGAATATCCATGAACTGCTGGTCCCAGGTCGCGTTAATCAGCCCGGCGCGCTGCGCCTGCAACTGGTGCGACATGCCGCCGGTGCCGTAGATGTGGACGTTGATGTCCTCGGGCCAGCTTTCGACGGCGCGTTTGATCGCCTGACCCAGCGCATAGCAGCGGTTCGCCGTCGGGGCCGGATATTGAACCACGTTGACGGCGAGCGGGATCACGAGCGTGCCCCAGTCGTCCTCGGGCGTCTTGTCGCCGAACATGACTGACAGAGGCACGGTCAGACCGTGGTCCACTTCCATCTCGTTCATGATCGTCATGTCGAACTCGTCGAGGATGAGCGATTGCGCGATGTGGCTTGCCAGTTCCTGATGGTTCTTGACCACCGGCACCGGGCGCGCACCCCAGCCTTCGTCGGCGGGCGCGAACTCGGCCGCGCAGCCCAAAGCAAAGGTAGGGATGCAGGAGGCGTCGAACACCGTGCAGTGGTCATTGTAGACGAGGAACACCACGTCGGGCTTGTTCTTCTTGTTCCACTCGCGCGAGAACTCGAAGCCCTCGAACACGGGGACCCAGTAGGGCTGTTCGGTGATGTGCTGGTCCATGGCCACGCCGATGGCGGGCACATGGCTGCACGCGATACCTGCTGTGATCTTGGCCATTATTTCTTCTCCCATTCGGATTTGTAGCGGTTGCCGTCGGGGCTGCGGCCCCCGGCGACCATCATCGCGCGATAGTCGTCGCGGCTCATGCCCGACATCATCGCGGCGAGGTCCTGAAACACGATGCCGTCGAAGGCGCCGAGCTTGGACGTGTAGTAAATGTTGCCACCCAGTTCGAGCAACCGGTTCCAGTCGCGGTCGCGGACGGCCTGTTTCTGTTCCTCGGTCATCTTGAACTTGGCCATATGCGCTTCGGGGTCGTCCCGGAACGCCTGACGGTTCGCTTCCTTGCCGAGCGAGATGCAGAATTGATTGAGCCAATAGCCCTGACGGGACCGGTCTGCGTCGAAAACGTAGGTGCCGGGAATGTCGTCGTATTCCTTCTCCGCCATGAGTTCCTCCTGTTACGCGTGTTTGAGTGTGTCGGTATCTGTAAGGCCAAGTGCGGCCAGAACGGCATCGGCGCGGGCAGCGAGGTCTTCGGGGCCGGGGGGCAGCCCCAGCGCGCCCATGTCCGCTTGCCAGTCCACCGTAGCTTGCGCCATTCGGGGCGGCAGGCCAAGAGCGGCGACGGTCTTGGCAACCTCCCGCATCTCGGCGGCGCGGCGGGTGCCGTGGGTCGTGGTGCGTTCTATGTTGTAGGCGGCGCGCTTCGCCCAATCCCAGCCGGGCATCGTGTCGTCGAGGGCCGCCACGATGTCATCTTCGCAGCCGGCGGCACGGGCCGCGAGCAGGCTCTCGAGCGTCAGCGCCTCGATCCCCTTGATCATCACCGAGCGCAGCATCTTGACGGTAGACGCGCGACCGACGGAGCCGGGCATTACCTGCGTGTCCATCGAATGCGCCTCGGCGGTTCTCAGTGCTGCCTCGGCATGGGGACCGGACAGCAGCATCCGCGTCTGGTGCAGCTTCGGATGGATCGGGGCCATGATCGCGCAATCCACGTAGCGCGCGCCCGCCGCCTCAATGGCTTCGGCAGCCTCGCTCTTGGTGCCAGGCGCGCAGGAATTGCCGTCGAAATAGAGCGCGTCAGCGGCAAGCAAGCCGGCCGCAGCCCGCGCCACGTCCCCCGCGCAATCGGCGGTTACGACCGAGAAAACCACAGGCGCCCCCGCCAGCGCCTCGGCAAGGCTTTCGGACCCCTCGACCCCAAGGCGCGCATAGTCCGCGCGCTTAGCCTCTGCCGTCTCGGGGCGGGCGGTCTTGATGTCATGGGCGGTGATGCGCAGACCTGGCACATCGCGCAGCCAGCCCCGGGCGAGGGCCTGACCCGCCTCACCGAATCCGATGAGCGCAATATGTCCGGGGTTCATCTGCATTGAGGGTCATGTAGGTGCGGCACCGGGATTTGTGAAATTCGTTGCCCGGATGCGTTATTCATTCTGGGTATAGAGGCGCGGTTTCGCCGAGGGTGGCCGCAGCGCGGATCAGGTCGATAAATCGGGCCTGCGTGGCTGTTGGCACCCATCCGGTCCGTGTGGTCAGGCCGATGGGCCGGGCGCTTTCGGGCAGCGCGATGTCGAGCGGCACCATGTCGCCCCGCGCGATCTCGACCGCCGCCTGATTGGGCGACAGGATGGTGAGGTAGTCACCCCGTGCCAGCAGCCCCCGCACCAGCACCATGGACGAGGACACGATGCGCACCGGTGTGCGCCTGAGATCCCCGATACCCAGCGTGCGATAGAGGAAACTGCCCCCCGGCGTTTCCTTGGGCGGGGCGATCCAAGGATAGTCGAGCAGTTCTTCGACCCTCACGGCCAACCGCGTGGCCAGCGGATGGGCAGGACCGGCCACCACACTCAGGTGGTCCTGAAACAGCACCGATTGCTCCACATCCTCGACCGGCACCGGGTCGCGCAGCGCCCCGATCAGCACGTCGATCTCGCCATAGCGCAGACCTCGCAGAAGCTCGGTATAGGGTGCGTCGATGGTACGGATCTGCACGCCCGCGCTTTCCTGCAAGAGCGCATGGATCGCGGTCGGCAAAATATGGGTGCGCGACAGCGGCATCGACCCGATGGTGATGCGCGTGGAATCCCGGCCCGCGAGCCGCGTGAGGTCGTCGAACCCCTGCTTCAACTCGGCCTCGGCCAGTTTGACCGAGCGGGCAAAGGCTTCGGCCTGCTGGGTCAGTTCGATCCCCCGCCGGCCCGCCACGAAAAGCGGCATCCCCGAGAGCTTTTCCAGATCGCGGCCCGCCCGGTGAATGGACGGCTGGGAGATGTCGAGCATTCGGGCGGCGAGCGAGAAATTCCCCGCCTCGCGGATCGCGATCAGGGCGCGAAGCTGCGCCGCTGTCACACGGCTGTGGAAATCCGCGATCGGCTTGCCCTCACGCCGTGCGAGCCGCACCGCGAGCGCGCCGCCATGGGCGAGATGGGCGAACATCCGGCGCACCCGCGCGAGCAGAAGTTCGCCCGCATCCGTGGGAAACATCCCCTCGGCCCGGCGGTCGAAGAGCGCGGTGCCCAGCCGCTCCTCCAGCCCCGAGATCGCCTGCGTCACGGCGGGCTGGGACAGGTGAACCCGGTGGGCCGCCGCCGAGATGCCACGGGCGTCGGCGACCTCCATAAAAGCCTTCAAGTGACGGAGGTTCGGAAATTCAACAGTCATGTCAGGTGGTTGACCTTTGTGAAGTGACTCGGGTCCATGCCAAGCTATAGCAAATATTTATGATGACGCGCCGCATTTCAAATGGTCTCTTTGTCCGTGGGGACTTATCCGATGCGCAAAGTGCAACCGACCCTCAGGGAGACGTCATGTCCGACAAGAAAACCGCCCTCGTCATTTCCGCCCATTCTGCCGACTTCGTCTGGCGGGCCGGCGGTGCCATCGCGCTTCACCAGGCCAAAGGTTACGAGGTGACGGTGGTCTGCCTGTCCTACGGCGAGCGCGGCGAAAGCGCGAAGCTGTGGAAACAGGAAGGCATGACGCTGGACAAGGTGAAGGCAGCGCGTCGCGAGGAGGCCGAGAACGCCGCCGCCGCGCTGGGCATCAACGACATCCGGTTCCTCGACCGGGGCGACTACCCGCTCGATCTGGGCCGCGAGACCGTCGACATGATGGTCGACATCATCCGCGAAGTGCAGCCCCGGTTCATGTTCTCGCACTCGAAATGGGACCCCTACAACACCGACCACATGCGCACGACCGACTTTGCGCTCGAGGCCCGGATGGTTGCGCAGGCCTGGGGCCACAACCCCGGCCAGAAGGTGCTGGGTGCGCCGCAGCTTTACCTCTTCGAGCCGCATCAGACCGAACAGATGGGCTGGAAGCCCAATGTCTTCCTCGACATCACTGAGGTTTGGGACAAGAAATGGGCGGCGATCCAATGCATGCAGGGGCAGGAGCACCTGTGGCATTTCTACGAGAACGTGGCCGAGAACCGCGCCAACCACTTCAAGCGCAACTCGGGCGGCCAGTCGGGCGGCAAGAACGCGAAATACGCGGAAGGCTTCGAGGCGATCTTCCCGCGCACCGTGGAGGAACTGGACTGATGACCTATCAGCCGGGCACCACGGGGATCGTGGTTCAGAACATCGAACGTGCTGATCAAGCGGTGATCGACGGGCTCGCGAAATGCGGCGTCGCCACGGTGCATGAGGCGCAAGGTCGCAAGGGGCTTTTGAACAGCTACATGCGCCCGATCTACCCCGGCGCACGCATTGCCGGGTCGGCGGTCACGATCCTCGCCCCACCGATGGACAACTGGATGATCCATGTGGCCATCGAGCAGTTGCAGTCCGGGGACGTGCTGTGCCTTGGGACGATTTCGCCGTCGGACGCCGGGTATTTCGGCGACCTTCTGGCGACCTCGGCCATGGCGCGGGGCTGCCGCGGGCTGATCATCGACGCGGGCGTGCGTGACGTGCGTGACCTGACCGAGATGGGCTTTCCGGTCTGGTCCAAGGCCGTTGGCGCGCAGGGCACGATCAAGGAGACGCTGGGCTCGGTCAACGTGCCGGTCGTCTGCGCCGACGAGCTGGTGAACGCCGGTGACATCATCGTGGCCGATGACGACGGCGTGGTCGTGGTGCGGCGCGAGGAAGCGGCGGATGTGCTGAAGAAGGCGCAGGCGCGCGAGGCGAACGAGGGCGAGAAACGCGCCAAGTTCGAGGCGGGCGAGCTGGGGCTCGACATCTACAAGATGCGCGAGCGGCTGGCCGAGAAGGGCCTCAAGTACGTGTGAGGTTTCGCCCCGGACTGTCGTCCGGGACGACCGGCTGGGGGAGGCTTTGCCTCCCCCAGACCCCCTCCAAGGTATTTATGAAGCAGTGAAGGAGCGGCGATGTCTGACGGTGTGCGGTGCATGTGGATGCGGGGCGGGACGTCGAAGGGCGGGTATTTCCTGTCTGACGACTTGCCGGTGGACGAGGCCTCGCGGGACGCGTTTCTGCTGCGCGTCATGGGGTCGCCAGACGTGCGCCAGATCGACGGGATGGGCGGGGCCGATCCTTTGACGGCGAAGGTCGCGGTGGTGAAAAAGTCCGAGCGCGAGGGGGTCGATGTCGATTACCTGTTCCTGCAGGTCTTCGTCGATCAGCCCATCGTTACGGACAAGCAGAACTGCGGCAACATGCTCGCCGGTGTCGGCCCCTACGCCATCGAACGGGGACTTGTCGAGGCAACCGGCGATGTGACCGAGGTTTCGATCTACATGGAGAACACCGGTCAAGTGGCGATTGCTTCGGTGCAGACGCCGGGCGGGATGGTCACTTACAAGGGAGACGCGCGGATCGACGGGGTTCCGGGGACGTCGGCGCCCATTCCGCTGGAGTTCAAGGACACCGCGGGATCGTCCTGCGGGGCGCTCTTGCCGACCGGGAATGTGGTCGATGTGGTCGAGGGTGTCGAGGTCACGATGATCGACAACGGGATGCCCTGCGTGGTGATGCGGGGTGCGGACCTTGGGATCACGGGCGACGAGACGCCGGAGGAGCTTGAGGGCAACAAGAAGTTGCGCGCGAAGTTGGAGGCCATTCGGCTCGCCTGTGGCCCGATGATGAACCTGGGCGACGTGACCGAGAAATCCGTGCCCAAGATGACCATGGTCACGGCCCCGAAGAACGGCGGCGCGATCAACACGCGCACCTTCATTCCGCACCGCTGCCACAAGACGATCGGCGTGCTGGGCGCGGTGAGCGTCGCGACCGCCTGCCTGCTCGACGGCTCTCCCGCCGCCGAACTGGCCGATGTGGGCGAGGGCGATGAGCGCAGCCTGTCGGTCGAACATCCGACGGGCGAGATGACTGTCATTGCGAAACTCGATAGCAACGGAACCCCGGCGTCCGCCGCCATCCTGCGCACGGCGCGCAAGCTGATGGACGGCATGGTTTTTGGAGACTGATATGACCGAAGTGCAAGTGAAAGACGCCGACTGGCTGGATTTCCACCCGAACCCCTCGAAACCGGCTTTCACGCTGCCCGAGGGCGCGGTGGATGCGCATTGCCACGTGTTCGGACCGAGCCCCGAGTTCCCCTTTGCGCCCGAGCGGAAATACACGCCGTGCAACGCGGGCAAGGACGAGCTCTACAAGCTGCGGGATTACCTTGGGTTTTCCCGCAACGTGATCGTGCAGGCGACCTGTCACGGCAAGGACAACCGCGCGATGGTCGATGCCTGCCGCACTGCCGGTGACCTTGCCCGTGGGATCGCCAGTGTCGGCCCGGACATCACCGAGGACGAGATCCGCGAGATGGACGCGGCGGGCGTGCGCGGAGTGCGGTTCAACTTTGTGAAGCGCCTCGTCGATGCGACGCCGAAAGAGGTCTTCCTGTCGATTGCCGAGAAGATCAAACCCTTCGGCTGGCACATCGTGGTCTACTTCGAGGCGCAGGATCTCGAGGAACTCGTTCCCTTCCTCGAGCAGCTGCCGACGGTGATCGTGGTCGATCATATGGGGCGGCCCGACGTGGAAAAGGGCGTGGATCACCCGGACTTCCAGCGCTTCCTCGACCTGATGGCCCGCAATGAGAACATCTGGTCGAAAGTGACCTGCCCGGAGCGGCTGTCAAAGGTCGGGCCGGACACCTATGACGACGTCGTGCCCTTTGCGAAGAAGGTGGTCGAGATGTTCCCCGACCGCGTGCTCTGGGGCACCGACTGGCCGCATCCGAACATGAAGAGCCATATGCCGGATGACGGCAAGCTCGTGGACTTCATCCCCCGGATCGCGCCCACGGCCGAGGAGCAGCAGAAGCTGCTCGTGGACAACCCGATGCGGCTTTACTGGGCGCGCTGAGGGCCGGATTGAATTCAGGTAGGGGAGGGGTCGCGGTCAGCGGCCCCTTTCGCGTTTTGGGCATGCGGGACTGGGGCGCCTGCGTGACGGGTTATAAGATTTGCGTTCACCTCATCCAAACCGCGTGCCCCGCCACGCGGCTTGATCCACGTCAAATTCCATGCCTCCGGTCCGTGGCAAACAGCCTCAGGACGGATAAAAGGAGGAACCGGCGATGCATGACATGCCGAGCCACGATTACCACATCGACATTCCCGGAACGACGATCTTCGACGGCAAGCAGGCCATGAAAGGCTATGCGCTGAACAAGATGTGCTACGACTTCAACAAGGCTGAGAACCGCGAGGGTTTCCGCGCGGACGAAGAAGCCTGGATGGAGAGATACGGTCTCAACGATCAGCAGAAGGCTGCCGTACGCGCGCGGGACGTTCTCGGTCTGATCGACGCGGGGGGAAACATCTATTACCTCGCGAAGTTCGCCGGCATCTTTGGCCTCGGTGTGCAGGACGTGGGCGGGCTGCAGACCGGTCGCACCAAGCAAGAATTCCAAGATTACCTTTTGAGCCAAGCGTAAGGGAGCGGACCATGGCCAAGATTCTCGGCGGGATCACCACCTCGCACATCCCCGCAGTCGGAAACGCGATCCAGAACGGTTTGCAGGACGACCCCTATTGGAAGCCCTTCTTCGACGGTTATCCGAAGGTTCACCAGTGGATCCGCGACACCAAACCCGACTACTGCATCAACATCTACAACGACCACGGGCTTGGGTTTTTTCTGGACCGGATGCCGACCTTTGCGATCGGCTGTGCGCATGAATATCGCAACGAGGACGAAGGCTGGGGCTTGCCTGCGCTGGACCCGTTTCCTGGCGCGCCAGAATTGTCGTGGCACATCGCGGAATCGATGGTGGCTGACCACTTCGACCTGACCACCTGTCAGGAGCTTGCCGTGGACCACGGGTTCGTCGTGCCGATGCAGCTATTCTGGCCCGGTGCGCCGCACCATCCGGATATGCCGAAGACGGTGCCGATTTCGGCCAACACCGTGCAGCATCCGATCCCGACGCTGGCGCGCGCGCTGGAGTTCGGGCGGGCGCTGGGCAAGGCGCTGCGGTCCTTCCCCGAGGATGCGACCGTCGTGGTTCTCGGCACTGGGGGGCTTAGCCACCAGCTCGATGGGCAACGGGCGGGCTTCATCAACAAGGAGTTCGACCAGTATTGCCTCGACAATATCGTGTCCGACCCGGATGCGCTGACCAAGATCACGCGGATGGAGCTGGTCGAAAAGGCCGGGGCGCAGGGGACCGAGTTCCTGATGTGGATGATGATGCGCGGGGCGCTGGGTGACAGCGTGACCGAGATCACGCGTAATTATCATATTCCGATCTCGAACACCGCTGCTGGCACGCTTTTGCTGGAATGCGCTGCCTAGATCGAACAATCGCGTAGGGTGGGGTTCAACCCCATCCTACGATACGTTCCGCTGTCTCGCGCAGGGTCGGCTCCGACAGATCAGGCAGGTCCAGCACCGCGCGCGGCTCGACATCGCCGCGGATGCGTTTGTAGGCGGCGTCGTAGTGCGTAGCGATCAGGTCGGAGGCGAGGGCCATGCCGTCCCGCGCGGTCGCAAGTGCTTGCCACCCCTCGACCTTGGCGTGCCCATGATAACGGGCGAGCTTCTCCAGCGTAGCCGCCAGCCGCTCGGGGTCCTCGGCGATGTCCGGGTAAGCCTCGATCAGATGCGCCGCACGGGCGGCGAGGGGGGCCTGAACTTCGTAGTAGTCAGCCGCAAGCATGGCTTTCCAGAGCGCCGGCGGAATGAGCAGGCTTCCAATCTTGGAGCTTTCCGCCTCGACATAAACCGGTCGCGCCGGGTCAAGGGCGGTCAACTCCATGGCGATCCGGCTCTCGAAGGTTTTCTGCGCGGGCTGTGCGCCACCGACGAGACCGAAGAGCGACCCCCGGTGCTCGGCCATGGCTTCAAGGTCGATGACCTGCCCGCCCGCCGCCGCGATATGATGCAGGAGCCTGGTCTTGGCAGTCCCGGTGCCGCCGTCGATCAGGATCGGGCGAAAGTCGAGCGGCCTGTCGTGGAGCATCCCGACCACCAGCCGCCGGAACGTCTTGTAACCGCCCTGCACGGTATCGGCCCGCCAGCCGATGTTCTGCAATAGCGCGGCAAAGGAGCCGGACCTTTGTCCGCCGCGCCAGCAGTAGACCAAGGGACGCCAGCCGCCGGGGCGGTCCGCCAGCGTTTCCTCCAGATGCCGGGCGGCATTTCGGGCGACCAGCGCCGCGCCGACCTTGCGCGCCTTGAACGGGTCCTCTTGCACATAGATTGTGCCCACGATGGCGCGTTCCTCGTTCGACAGCACCGGCAGGTTGATCGCACCGGGCACATGATCCTCGGCGAACTCTGCGGGCGAACGCACGTCGATGATCTCGTCGAAGGGCAGAGCAGCGAGGGCGTTGAGGCTGTCGAGTGCGATGGGCATGGCAATTCCTGATCGGACGGGAGCGTCGCCCTTCTAGTGCGCAAGGCGCCGAAGCCCAAGCGCAATCGCCTCAGGCGTAGTCGTCGTAGTCCGCGCGCACGGCCGCCTGCAGATCCTTGAGGAAATTCGGGTCCGCCGCGTGAACGCGGTTCCATGTCGGAATGAACGGCGTCTCGTGCGGGTTGTCGAGAAAGACATTTCCCGCGCGGATGATGTTCTCCGCGAAAAGCTCGATCGACTTTTCCTCAGAATGTCGGTCGAGGATCAGCCCGTTCATCTTGGCGTCGTTGTAATAGCCGTCGAGCAGATCCAGGGCGGACCGGTAGTAGGTGGCCTTGAGCGTGCGGAACACGTTGGGCGTGAACACCGTGCCATCGGCGGCAAGCTTGCGAAAGATCGCCTTGCAGATGTCGGTGGACATGCGCGACAGGCCCGTGGTCGCGTCCTCTGTGGACAGGTCCTGATGCTTGTGGTCATAGGCGTCCGAGATTTCCACCTGACAGACGCTCTTCGGCGCGAGGTTGCGCCAGGCCTCGGACAGCACCCCGATTTCCAGCCCCCAATCGGACGGGATGCGCAGATCAGGCAGGATCGCGGTGCGCATGGCGAATTCGCCCGACAGCGGGTAGCGGAACGAGCGCAGGTAATCAAGGTAATCGCGATCCCCGATCACGCGCTTCAGGGCGATGAGCAGCGGCGAGACGAGCAGCCGTGTGACCCGCCCGTTGAGCTTCCCCTCGCCGATGCGCGGGTAGTAGCCCTTGGCCACCTGATAGGGAAACGACGGGTTCGCGACCGGGTAGACGAGGCGTGCAAGCATCTCGTTCGTATAGGTGACGATGTCGCAGTCATGGATCGCCATGACTGCGCTGTCGGCGCAGCCGATGAGATATCCCATGGATGTCCAGACGTTCTTGCCCTTGCCCGGCTCCTGCGGCGCAAGCCCAAGTTCACCGAGCCGCTGTTGCAGGGCGATCATTCGGGGACTGTCATTCCAGATCACCACGTGGTTCTGGTTCAGATCCGCGAAAAACGCACGCGCGTGGCGATATTGCGCCTCGTCCGCGCGGTCGAGGCCGATGACGATGCGGTGCAGATAGGGGACCGGGGCCAGTTCCTTGACGATATTGGCAAGGGCGGGGCCTTCGAGTTCGGAATAGAGCGAAGGTAAGATAAGGCTGATCTTGCGGGTCTGGGCAAAGGCGGCCAGTTCGTAGTCAAGCTCATCGACCGAGCGGGAACGCAGGTTGTGAAGCGTGGTTATGTTGCCGTTCTGGTGAAAGTCAGCCATGCCGCGCCTCTTCTGGATTATGACATGTCATCAATAATTTGCTGGATGGCCCGGTTCCAGCCGACCGGTCCGGGCAGGGGTTCGCGCCACACTCTGCCTGTTTTTTCACCACTCAGGGGGGCAAGCGGCGCGTGATCGGGATTGCGAATGACGATCCCGATGTCGCCGGCTTCGAGCATCTCGACATCATTGGGTGCGTCGCCCAGCGCGACGGTGAGGGCAGGGGCAAGGCGGGCGGTGATCGCCGCCATGGCATCCGCCTTGGTCCGACCGAAAGACAGGGTAAGGAATCGGCCTCCCATCCTCGCGCGGATGCCCTGCGCCTCGAGAGCAGCGATGAAGCCGGCGCGGGCCTCCTCCGGACCGGTCCAGACCCCCGGCTCGGAAAAGCTGCGCATCTTTGCCCGACGCGCGGCCGGCAGGGACAAGCCAGTCGTCCGCGCGACCTCTGGGTCGGTCATGTCACCGAAGCCCGTGAACTGCCCGCGCAGCGATCCGGGCAATGCGTCAAGGGCGGCGCGAATGGCGGCGTAGTCTGGCGCGTCGGGCAGATCGTCGGATCCGCCGGCCAGCGTGCCCGCGCCGTTCTCCACGATCGCGGGCCAGTCGGAGAGGCCCATCTCGGACCGCAGTTGCACGACTTCCGGCGCGGTCTTCGACGTGGCGAGGATCACGCCGCATCCTAGGGCAGCGAGCCGATCAAGCGCGGGTCGTGCCGGGTGCCAGTCGTAGCTGTGGTGATCCAGCAGCGTGCCGTCGAGATCGGTGAATATCAGGATCGGCAGGCGGCGCGAGTCGGTCATGGGGAAAGAATGGCAGGTTCGCGCGAAACCCGCACCCTGTTTTCTGCAATGCAGCGAGGCTTGACTGGGTCCCCGGCCGGACGTTTTCCTGGCCTGCTACCGAGGGTCGCGCCCGGCCGCCTGCCCGGCCGCTTTGGCGAGAAGCGTCACGAGCGTCTCCGCCTCCTCCGGCGTGAGCCCACCCAGCAGCTCGTCCTGCAGGTCGCGGACCGTTGGTCGCGCCCGGTCCAGAAGCACGGTTCCGGTCTGGGTGAGCCGTAACACCTTGGCGCGCCTGTCGATTTTCGAAGGCCGCCGATCCACCAGCCCCTTGGCTACCAGCCGATCGACAACGCCGCCAATCGTCACCTTGTCATAGGCGACGAGGACCGCGAGCTTGGCTTGATCCGTCTCGCCCACCTCATCGAGTGCGGCAAGCACCGCGAACTGAACCGGGGTCAGGTCGAGGTTCATGGCCCCCATGCGGTCGCGAAACAGCGCGGTCACATTCTGGTTCATCCGGCGGATGAGATGGCCGGGCATGGCCCTGAAATCGGCATCGGTCGCGGCGTAGTCCATTGTGCGAGCCTAGCACGGGACGCTCATCTGGCAAGTATGCTTACGTTTTCCCCTTTCCCTCTCATTCGGCCTGGGGAATCATGGAGCATGACCGATTACCTTTTCGACCCCGCGCCACCCGTCTCGCTGCCGCTTTCGGGCACCACTGTCCGCTACCCGGTGACAAGGATATTCTGTGTCGGGCGCAACTATGCCGCCCACGCCGCCGAAATGGGGGTCGAAGTCGATCACGAGGCGCCGTTCTATTTCACAAAGACCCCCGCGCATCTCGTGGAGAGCGGCACGACGCTCGCCTATCCCCCCGGGACGGCGAAGCTCCATCACGAGATGGAGCTGGCCTTTGTCATCGGCGCCCCGGTGTTTCGCGCCGATCGGGACCGGGCAGGCGCCGCGATCCACGCATATGCCACGGCGCTCGACATGACCCGGCGTGACCTGCAGGACGAGGCCAAGGACAGACGCAGGCCCTGGGACACGGGCAAGGACTTCGAGGGCAGCGTGGTGCTGTCATCCTTGGTCCCCGCGACCGTCTTCACCCCCGGTGACCAGCGCATCCGTCTCACGGTGAACGGGCAGGGGCGTCAGGAGGGTCGGCTGTCCGACATGATCCACGACTGCAACGGAATCGTGGCGCATCTCTCGACGCTCTACCACCTCGCCCCCGGCGACCTTGTCCTGACCGGCACGCCCGAAGGCGTGGGGCCGGTTGTTGCGGGGGACAGGATCACGGGGCAGATCGAGGGGCTGCCTGACGTGCGCCTTGCTTACAGCGCGGGGTGAGTGATCCCGGAATGGAAAACGGGGCCACAGGGGCCCCGTCGAAAGTCATCGCTCAGGTCCGGTCCATTCGTCGCCGGACCTAGTCTTCACCAGCCGCTTTCTTCGGTGCAGCTTTCTTGGCCGGGGCTTTCTTTGCGGCGGTCTTTTTTGCGGGCGCCTTCTTGGCCGTCGTCTTCGCTGCCGCCTTTTTCGGCGCGGCTTTCTTCTTGCCGCCCTTCGTCGCCTTTTCCGCGATCAGCGCCACGGCCTGTTCCATGGTCAGCTCTTCGGGCTTGATGTCCTTGGGCAGGGTCGCGTTGACCTTTTCCCATTTGACATAAGGCCCGTAGCGCCCCTCCATCACGTTCACGGCGCCGCCGCTCTCGGGATGTTCGCCCAGTTCTTTCAACGCCTTGGCCGTCGCCCCCCGGCCACGCCCCGGATTGAGGCGTTTCTCGGTGATCAGCTCGACCGCCCGGTTCATCCCGATCTCGAAGACGTCGTTCGGATCCTTGAGGTTGGCATATACCGGTTTGGCCTCATCGGGCAGTTGGTGCATCAGATAGGGCCCGAAGCGTCCGAAGTTGGCCGCGATCGGCGCACCCTCGTGCACCCCGATCTCGCGCGGCAGCGACAGGAGACGCAGCGCCTTCTCGAGGTCCATGTCGTCGGCAGACCAGCCCTTGGGCAGGCTCGCGCGCGGCGGCTTCTTGTTCTCCTCGGTCACTTCGCCTTTCTGGACGTAGGGGCCGAAACGGCCCGAGCGCAGGCTCACGTCCTCGCCGTCGACCTGTCCAAGCACCCGGTCGCCGGGCTCGTCGCCGCCGCCGATGGGACGGGTGTAGCGACATTCGGGATAGTTCGAGCAGCCGATGAAGCCCCCGGTCCGCGAGGTCTTGAGATGCAGGTCGCCGTTGCCGCAGACCGGGCATTTGCGCGGGTCGGTGCCATCCTCGCGCGGCGGGTAAAGCTGCGGGGCAAGCGCCGCGTCGAGCTTGTCGAGCACCTCGGAAATGCGCAGTTCCGAGGTTTCGGAGATTGCCGCCGAGAAGTCGCGCCAGAAGCGGGCGAGCACCTTCTTGTAGTCCAGATCGCCCGCCGAGATTTCGTCGAGTTCTTCTTCGAGTTCGGCGGTGAAGTCATACTCCACGTAGCGCTTGAAGAAGTTCATCAGGAAGATCGTGACGATCCGCCCCTTGTCGTCGGGGATGAGCCGGCCCTTGTCCTTATGGACGTATTCCCGGTCCTGAATGGTCGTGACGATCGAGGCATAGGTTGACGGGCGCCCGATCCCCAGCTCCTCCATCCGCTTGACGAGCGTCGCCTCGGTATAGCGCGGCGGCGGCTGGGTGTGGTGCTGCTCGGGCGTGACGCCGGTCTTGGCCGTGGCCTCGCCCGTTGACATCTGCGGCAGGCGGTTGCCGTCATCCTCGTCGTCGGAGACGATGTCGTCGCGGCCCTCTTCGTAGACCTTGAGGAACCCGTCGAAAAGCACGACTTGCCCGGTGGCCCTGAGCACGACCTGACTGTCCGAGGATCCGATGTCCACGGCGGTGCGTTCGAGCCGCGCGCCCTCCATCTGGCAGGCGAGCGTGCGCTTCCAGATGAGGTCATAGAGCTTGCGCTGATCGGGTTCGAGCTTGGCCAACTGGCCCGCGTCCACGCTCATATCCGTGGGGCGGATACATTCGTGCGCTTCCTGCGCGTTCTTGGCCTTGTTCTTGTAGACGCGGGGCGAGGCCGGCACGTATTCCTTGCCATAGCGGCTCGCGATCTCGTCGCGCGCGGCGGCCACGGCCTCGGGCGCCATGTCAATGCCGTCGGTCCGCATGTAGGTGATGTAGCCCGCTTCATAAAGCCGCTGCGCCGCGTTCATCGCCTGACGCGCGCCCATGCCGAACTTGCGGCTCGCCTCCTGCTGGAGCGTCGAGGTCATGAAGGGGGCAGAGGGGTTGCGCGAGGCAGGCTTGGCCTCGACAGACAGGACAGCGAGATCACGTTTCTCGATCGCGGCCACGGCGAGGTTCGCGTCCTCTTCGGTGGCGAGGTCGAAACGGTCCAGTTTCTTGCCCGCGAGAGAGGTGAGCCGCGCCTCGAAGGTCTGTCCGCGCGGCGTGGTCAGTTCCGCCTTCACGCTCCAGTATTCCCGGGCATTGAAGGCCTCGATCTCCATCTCGCGCTCGACGATGAGGCGCAGGCAGACCGACTGCACCCGACCGGCGGAGCGGGCACCCGGCAGCTTGCGCCAGAGGACCGGCGACAGGTTGAAGCCGACGAGGTAATCGAGCGCCCGGCGCGCGAGATAGGCATCGACCAGCGGCTGATCGACCTGGCGCGGGTTCTTCATTGCCTCGGTCACCGCCGTCTTTGTGATCGCGTTGAACACCACGCGGCTCACGGACGTGTCCTTCTTGATCGCACGGCGTTTGCGCAGCGTTTCTTCGAGGTGCCATGAAATCGCCTCGCCCTCACGATCAGGGTCGGTGGCGAGGATGAGGGTATCGTCATTGGCGAGCGCATCGGCGATGGCCTTGACGTGCTTGCGGCTGTCCGCGCCGACCTCCCACGTCATGTCGAACTCGTTGTCGGTATCGACCGAGCCGTCCTTGGGCGGCAGGTCCCGCACGTGGCCGTAGGAGGCCAGAACGATGTAGTCGCTGCCAAGGTACTTGTTGATTGTTTTGGCCTTGGCCGGGCTTTCGACGACTACTACGGGCATCAAATCCTCACGACTCGAAAAGGGGTGCTTCGGGGGCTGTAGATGGGTCGCGGTCGGGGGGCTTGTCAATGCCAGCCGGGGAAAGGGTGTCTCACGAAGGGGTCAGGGGGGCGGCGATTGGCCGGGGTTTCGATCAGAAAGGGCAGCGACCCCGACGGCGGGCCGGTCGGATGGGCGGAGCTATCGGAATGGCCCACGCCCGAGGTCCGGCAGACCCTGCTTGCAAGGTCGGTCGGGTTGATTGGCCGGGGCGAGGACCCTGATGGCGCCGGTCACGTCTGCGGGTTCACAGGCGGACCCTGCCAGTCACAGGCGCGTGGTGGATCAGAGGGTTCATGTGGGTCGCGCACTCCATTCGCTACATGCGGCTCTCACCGGTCGTGCGGTCCTTGTGGAACAGCGGCGGCTCGTAGATCGCGCGGACCATGCAGATCATGGCTATTTCACCGATCACGCAGACGCCGTTGTCACTCTGGCCGATCCGGCGTCCGCCCCCACTGATGCTCTTCCTCGCGGTTGCTCCGCCACGCACGATGCCGTCTCCCAGCCGCCGCTCCAGTGGTCTTCGGCTCGACCCCGGCTGGCCACGCGCCGCGCCGCGCTATTTGCAACGCACGAGCGTTCCGCCCGGTCCGCGCGCGATCATCCCTTCGAGCTCCAGCGTGGTCAGCTCCGCCGCCACGTCCCCGGTTCGCAGCGACACGTCACGCAGGATGAGGTCCTCCTGCACCGGCGTTGGCCCGAGCCGCGCGAGAATCTCCTGGTGCAGCTTCCTCGTTTCCGCAAGGGTGCGCCGCTCTTGCGGGGCGGGCGGGATCGTGACGGGCGCTCTCGCCGGAGCGCACTTCTGCGTCCTTGGCTTCGCGGCTTTTTCCTTCGGTCCCGGTCGGGGACCCTCTGCCACGTCCTGCGTCTGCACCGGCGCCACCGATGGGGTGGCGGGTGCATCCGCCACGGAGTCCGCAGTCTGGGCCACCTCGGGCACGGACTCGAGAACATCAAGCACATCCCGCGCCCCGCGCAAGAGCGCCGCTCCGTCGCGGATCAACCGGTTGCAGCCTGAAGCCCGCGCGTCGAAGGGATGGCCGGGAACGGCAAAGACCTCGCGCCCCTGCTCGAGCGCCATGTCGGCGGTGATGAGCGAGCCTGACTTGGCTGCCGCCTCGACCACCACGACCGCGCGCGACAGGCCCGAGATGATCCGGTTGCGCGCCGGGAAATGCCGGGCCTGCGGTGACAGACCCATCGGCCCTTCGGACAGGCGCAGCCCGCGCCGGCCGATTTCTTCGCCCAGAACGGTGTTCTCGGACGGATAGATCACGTCGACCCCGCCCGCGAGCACCGCGATGGTCCCTGTCGCAAGACCGGCTTCATGGGCCGCCGTGTCGATGCCGCGTGCGAGCCCCGAGACGATCACATGGCCCTCGCGCCCCAGGTCCTCGGCCAGTCGGCGAGCCATGCGGATACCCAACGACGAGGCATTTCGCGCACCCACGAGCGCCACCGACGATCTCTCGAGCAGCCCGAGGTCACCGATTGCCCAGAGAACCGGCGGGGCATCGACGAGGTCGAGCAAGCGGCGCGGATAATCCTTGTCCCCGTAACACAACTGGACCGCGCCGCATTTTGCCGCCCAGTCCATTTCCTGTTCGACGACGGGCAGGGGGCAGACCTGGTAATCGCGCACGCCCGCTTCGGCGGCGATCTCGGGGAGCACTGCCAGCGCCGCCTGCGCCGTGCCATGTTCGCCCATCAGTCTGAAAAACGTGCTCACGCCGACGCGGCGGGAGCGCAAGAGACGAAGCCAAGCCACCCTGTCTTCCGTGCTTTGGGGTGGGGTGAGGGGGTGGGTGGAAGGGAAAAGTTCCAAGGGGTCACCTGATTCCGTCTCTTGCCCCTTGACCATGCGCCCGATTGGTTAATGCCCCGTGAATCCTCTCGCACAAATCGCGAACGTCCCTCGCTTCTCTGGTTCATAAATATCCTCGGGGGAGTGTGAGGGGGCAGACAGCCCCCTCATCATGGGGAGCTTGAGGGGAACGAGTTCCCCTCAAATTCCACCGCGACGCGCGACGCGCGGCGCAAACCCTCAGGTCTGCGATCCACCTACGGTCAACCCGCCGATCATCAGCGTCGGCTGACCGACGCCCACCGGCACCCACTGACCGGCCTTGCCGCAATTGCCGATACCGGGGTCCAGGCGCATGTCGTTGCCGACCGCACGCACCTGCTTCATCGCCTTGGGACCGTCGCCGATCAGCGTGGCGCCTTTGACCGGTGCCCCCACGACGCCGTTCTTCACCCGGTAAGCCTCGGTGCAGGAGAACACGAACTTGCCGTTGGTGATGTCCACTTGGCCGCCGCCAAAACCGACGGCATAGATCCCGTCCTTCAGGTCCGCCACGATCTCGGCCGGCGAGGCATCGCCTCCTTCCATGATCGTGTTGGTCATCCGCGGCATCGGGGCATGGGCATAGCTCTCGCGCCGACCGTTGCCGGTGGCCTCGACCCCCATCAGTCGGGCGTTCTGCCGGTCCTGCATGTAGCCCACGAGCACCCCGTCCTCGATGAGCGTGGTGCGACCCGAGGGCGTGCCCTCGTCGTCCACCGTGATCGACCCGCGCCGGTCGGGGATGGTGCCGTCATCGACCACCGTGACCCCCTTGGCCGCGACCTGCTGACCGATCATTCCGGAGAAGGCAGAGGTGCCCTTGCGGTTGAAATCGCCCTCGAGCCCGTGGCCCACCGCCTCGTGCAGCAGGATCCCTGGCCAGCCGTTGCCCAGCACCACGTCCATCTGGCCCGCAGGCGCCGCCTCGGCCTCGAGGTTGACGAGCGCAATGCGCAGCGCCTCGTCCACGCTCGCCTTCCATTGCTCGGGCTGGATGAGCGCGGTCAGCCCCGCGCGCCCGCCGCCGCCGTGGCCGCCCGCCTCGCGCCGCCCGTCCTTTTCCACGATGACGCTCACGTTGACGCGGGACATGGGCCGCACGTCCGACACCAGTGTTCCGTCGGGCTGCAGGATGAACACCTCCTGCAGGCTCGCCGCGATGGTCGCCGAGACCTGCACCACGCGGGGGTCTTTCCCACGCGCATAGGCGTCGATCTCGCGCAGCGTCTCGACCTTCACCGGAAAGGCCGCGTCGGTCATCGGGTCATTGTCGGTGTAGAGCCGCCGGTTCGTCCTGGCCGGGCTGTCCGCGAGCACACCGCCCCCTGCACCGACGGCGAGACGCGCGGTCTCGGACGCGCGTATCAGCGATGCCTCGGAAATCTCCGTCGAATGGGCATAACCGGCGGTCTCGCCGCGCACGGCGCGCAGGCCGAACCCCTCGGAGGCGTCATAACTCGCGGTCTTGAGCCGCCCGTCGTCGAACACCAGCGCCTCGCTCCGGCGACGTTCGAAGAACACTTCTCCGTCATCGGCCCCGTCGGTCGCGGCCCGCAGCACGGCGAGCGCGCGGCCTTCGTCCAGATGGGTCTCGAAGGGGCGGAAGGGGGTCTGATCGGTCATGTGATCCTTTCGTCCTGCTTTGACATGGCTCAAATAAATGCAATCAACTGCATCCGTGCGGCTCCATGTCGCAGGAATTATCTTGTTCCTAACAGACTAATATGGTTTGAGACCGGCGGGAGACAACGGGATTCCCGCAACAATACGGCGAACCCTCGATTGGGGCGCGGAAACGCGCCAAACAGGAAGAAACGGAATGCAAGCAATGATGAAAGCCATGCGGCCCTTGACCCTTCTGGCGGCGACCTTCCTCGGGGCCGGCGCCGCCTTTGCTCAGACGGCCGCAGAGGTCATCGGGAAACCGATCCCCGGCGCCACGGGCTTCCAGCCCGCCGCCACCGATATTTCGCAGGCGACGTTCGCGCTGGATGATCTGCTGCTCTACATCATCATCGCCATTTCGGTTTTCGTGGCCGCTCTCCTGCTCTGGATCATCGTGTTCCACAACGCCAAGATGAACCCGACGCCCAAGACGTTTACCCACAACACCCCGATCGAGATTGCCTGGACGCTTATCCCGATCCTGATCCTCGTCTTCATCGGTGCGAACTCGCTTCCCGTCCTGTTCAAGCAGCAGGAAATCCCGGAAGGCGACGTGGTCATCAAGGTCACCGGTTATCAGTGGTACTGGGGCTATGAATACGTGAACGAGGAATTCGGTTTCGAGAGCTTCATGATCGGCCAGGGCCTGCCCGAAGAAGAGGCGAAGGCCGAGGTCGAGGCAGCCGGCTACACCCCCGACCTGTGGAAGCTCGCCACCGACACCGTCGTGGTCGTGCCCACCGGCAAGAAGGTCGTGATGCAGGTCACCGGTGCCGACGTGATCCATTCCTGGACCATCCCGGCCTTCGGCGTGAAGCAGGATGCGGTTCCCGGCCGTCTCGCCGAACTTTGGTTCACCGTCGAGCCGGGGATGGAAGGCATCTACTTCGGCCAGTGCTCCGAGCTGTGCGGCAAAGATCACGCTTACATGCCGATCACCGTTCAGGCCGTGACCGAGGCCGAATACGAGGAATGGCTCGCCGGTGCGAAAGAGGAATACGCAGGTATTCCGCGCACCTTGACCGTTGCTTCGGCCGAGTAAGCCGCCGTTACGACAGGGCAGGGGGCGCGGCGCGTCCCCGGTCCATCGACCAGACTGAAGACCGACTGAAAGCCGGGCGACCGGAATAGGCAGATGAGCGACAGCACCTTCACCACCGATCAGGACCGCGAGGCGGGCTTCGGCGATTACTTCGCCCTGCTCAAGCCGCGCGTGATGTCGCTCGTCGTCTTCACCGCCTTCGTGGGGATGCTGGTGGCGCCTGCCCCGATCAACCCCTTCGTGGGACTCGTCGCGATCCTCTTCATCGCGATTGGTGGCGGTGCCTCGGGTGCGCTCAACATGTGGTGGGATGCCGACATCGACGCCAAGATGAAGCGCACCCTCAAACGCCCGACCGTGACCGGCAAGGTCACGCCCGACGAGGCCAAGGTGCTGGGCTTTGCCCTCTCGGGCCTCTCGGTCATCATGCTCTTTCTTGCGACCAACTGGGTCGCCGCCGCGCTGCTTGCCTTCACCATATTCTTCTACGTGGTCATCTACACCATGTGGCTGAAACGCTGGACGCCGCAGAACATCGTGATCGGCGGTGCCGCGGGCGCTTTTCCACCCATGATCGGCTGGGCCGCTGCGACGGGTGATGTCACGCTCGCCTCCGTGCTCATGTTCGCGCTGACCTTCGCCTGGACGCCGCCGCATTTCTGGGCGCTCGCGCTCTTCGTCAAGAATGACTACGCCAATGCCGACGTGCCCATGTTGACCGTGACCCACGGTCGCCGGGTCACGCGCAATCATATCCTGGGCTACACGATCGTCCTCGCCGCCGTGGCCATCGGGCTTGGGCTGACCTCCATCGGCGGTCCCGCATACATGGCCGTTGCGGTCGCGATGAACGCCTGGTTCATCAAGGGCGCGGTGGACATCTGGCGCCGCGACGATGCCGACAGCGAGGCCGACAATCACCTCACCGAGCGCAAGTTCTTCAAGTTCTCGCTGCTCTATCTTTTCCTGCACTTCGGTATGCTGCTCGTCGAGCACACGCTGATGCGCTTTGGGCTGGGAGGCTGGTAGCATGGCAACCACACCGATCCGCGCTACGCATGAAATCCACACGCGCCGCTTGTCCCGTAACCTGGGGCTGGGCATTGTGCTCGTCCTTTTCGTGGGTCTCGTCTACGGGCTGACCATCGCCAAGGTCGGCACCGACCCGCGCGACGATCTGGGGGCCGACTGGGCCGCCGGTCAGGAAAGGGCCGCGAAATGAAGATCGAGGCGACCACCAAGTCCGCAATGAAACTCGCCGGTGTCGTCGTGTTCATGGGCGCGATGGCTTGGGCTGCCGTGCCGTTCTACGACTGGTTCTGCCGCGTGACCGGCTTTGGCGGCACCACGGGTGTGGCCGAGGCCGGGTCTGACACGATCCTCGACAAGACGATCAAGGTCCGCTTCGACGCTTCGGTCGAGCGCGAATTTGCCTGGGATTTCAAACCCGTGCAGCGCGAGATGACCGTGCGCATCGGCGAGACGGGACTGGCCTTCTACGAGGCGACGAACCCCACCGACCGCCCGATTGCGGGCACGGCGAGCTACAACGTCGCGCCCTACAGCGCCGGCGGCTATTTCACCAAGATCGACTGCTTCTGTTTCGAGATGCAGGTCCTTCAGCCCGGCGAGACGGTCATGATGCCCGTGACCTTCTACGTCGACCCCGAGATCACCCAAGACAACGACGCGAAGTTTGCCAAGGTGATCACGCTCTCCTACACTTTCCATGAAACCGACCTGCCCGAGGACGACGTGGCATCGCTCGACGATGAAACGACCCCGACGGTGGGACAGAACTAAGATCAGGGATGGAACCGATGGCCCACGCCAAGAACCATGACTACCACATCCTGCCGCCGTCGATTAACCCGCTTCTCGCGTCGGTCGGTGCCTTTGTTATGCTCTTCGGAGCCGTGAAGTGGATGCACGACGCAGGCCCCTGGGTGTTCCTCGCCGGCCTTCTGATCGTGCTCTACACGATGTTCACCTGGTGGTCCGCCGTGGTCCACGAAGGACAGACGGGCGATCATACGCCGGTCGTGCGCATCGGTCTGAAATACGGGTTCATCCTGTTCATCATGTCCGAGATCATGTTCTTCGCGGCATGGTTCTGGAGCTTCTTCAAGCACGCCATGTATCCGATGGGGCCGGAAAGCCCCGCCGTGGACGGCGTCTGGCCGCCCGCCGGGATCGAGACCTTCGATCCCTGGCACCTGCCGCTGATGAACACGCTGATCCTGCTCCTTTCGGGTGCGGCAGCGACCTGGGCGCACCACGCGCTGGTGCATGAGAACAACCGCAAGGACGTCAAGACCGGCTTGATCATCGCGATCCTGCTCGGGATGCTCTTCACCGTGTTCCAGGCCTATGAATACTCGCACGCCGCCTTCGGCCTCTCGGGCAACATCTACGGTGCGAACTTCTTCATGGCGACCGGCTTCCACGGCTTCCACGTCATCATCGGGACGATCTTCCTCTTCGTCTGCCTGATGCGCGTCTATGCCGGTCACTTCACGCAGGAACAGCATGTCGGCTTCGAGGCCGCCGCCTGGTACTGGCACTTCGTGGACGTGGTCTGGCTGTTCCTCTTCGCCGCTGTCTACATCTGGGGTCAGTAACCCCCGCCGCAGGGCAATCAAGATGACAGACGGGCGGGGGAGACCTCGCCCGTTCTGCATTTGTGCACAGCCAATCCCCTCGCACCCCGCGCTCGACGGGTGTAGATGACCCCCATGAAAAAGCAGATCGTCACCGGTTTCCTCCTTCTCGCGGGCTTCGCGGTCTTCGTGAGCCTCGGCGTCTGGCAGCTTCAGCGCCTTGCTTGGAAAGAGGGCGTGCTGGCCGAGATCGAGGCGCGCATCGGCGCCGACCCCGTGCCGCTGCCCGAAGAGACCGACCCCGAGGCGGACCGCTACCTTCCCGTGACGGTCAGCGGCACGATGGAGGAGGGCGAGCTTCATGTGCTCGTGAGCCATGTGGACTATGGTCCCGGTTTTCGCATCATCTCGCCCTTCGTCAACGAGGATGGCCGCAAAATCCTGATCGACCGGGGCTTCGTCCCCGACGCGAAAAAGGCTGACCCTCACCAGACAGGCGAAATGACCGTCACCGGCAACCTGCACTGGCCGGACGAGCGCGACAGCTTCACGCCCGCCGACGACCCGCAGGCCAACTATTGGTATGCCCGCGACGTCGACGCGATGAGCGCCGCACTCGACACCGACCCGTTGCTCGTGATCGCCCGGACCGAGACCGATCCGGCGATCCTGCCGCTCCCCGTCACGTCGGAGGGGATCCGCAACAAGCACTTCGAATACGCGATGACATGGTTTCTCTTCGCTGCCACATGGGTCGGGATGACAGGCTTTGCGCTTTGGCGTATACGGCGCCGACCCACCGCGCAGGGAAACTGATCCGGGCGCGTGAACAAGAACAAGGACGAGCGGATGAAATACGTCTCCACCCGTGGCGCGGCACCCGTGCTGAATTTTGAGGAAGCGATGCTGACGGGTCTTGCCCGTGACGGCGGCCTCTATGTGCCCGAGGCCGTGCCGACCTTCGCGGTGGACGAGATCGCCGCCATGGCGGGCCTCAGCTACGAGGACACGGCCTTTCGCGTCATGCGCCCTTTCATAGGAGATGAGTTTTCCGACGCGGAACTGACCAGCGCGATCCGCAAGGCCTATCAGGGATTCGGCCATGCCGCCCGCGCGCCGCTCGTGCAACTGGGCCCGAACCATTTCCTGCTGGAGCTTTTCCACGGCCCGACGCTCGCGTTCAAGGATTTCGCGATGCAGCTCATCGGCCAGCTGTTCCAGACCGCGCTCGAACGCCGGGGTGAGAAGATCACCATCGTCGGCGCCACCTCGGGCGACACCGGCTCGGCGGCGATCGAGGCGTTCCGGGGCCTCGACAACGTCGACGTCTTCATCCTCTTCCCCGATGGCCGTGTGTCCGACGTGCAGCGTCGTCAGATGACGACGCCAGTTGAAAAGAACGTCCATGCCCTCGCGCTCGACGGCGACTTTGACGACTGCCAGGCCAAGCTCAAAGATATGTTCAACGACTTCGAGTTCCGCGATGCCGTCGGCCTCGCCGGTGTGAACTCGATCAACTGGGCGCGGGTGCTGGCGCAGGTCGTCTATTACTTCACCTCCGCCGTGGCCTTGGGTGCGCCGCACCGCAAGGTGAGCTTCACCGTGCCCACGGGCAACTTCGGCGATATATTCGCGGGCTACATCGCGAAACAGATGGGCCTGCCCATCGAGAAACTGGTGATCGCGACGAACCAGAACGATATCCTGCACCGCACGATGGAGACGGGCGCCTATACCAAGGCGGGGGTCACTCCCTCGATCAGCCCCTCTATGGACATTCAGGTGTCCTCGAACTTCGAGCGCGCGCTGTTCGATGCCTACGGGCGCGATGGCAACGCAGTCGCCGGCCAGATGACCGACCTCGCCTCGGGCGGGTTCGAGATCAGCCAGGGCGCCTACGACTTCCTCAAGGATCACTTCGCCTCGGGCCGCGCGTCGGAAGAGGAAACCATGGCGACGATCAAGTCGACCTACGACCGCACTGGCGAAGTGCTCTGCCCGCATTCCGCCGTGGGCGTGAAGGTCGCGGACGACCACCTCGGCGCCACGCCCATGATCACGCTGGCCACCGCCCACCCGGCGAAATTCCCGGCGGCGGTGAAAGAAGCCTCGGGACGTGACGCAGCGCTCCCCCCGCGCATGTCCGACCTCATGAACCGCGAAGAGCGCGTGACCAAGGTGCCCAACGACCTCAATACCATCGAAATGCTCATCCACAACGTGACAGGCCGCTGACCCCCATGACCATTCGCTTCGATACGCTTCCCAACGGCTTCCGCGTCGTGACCGAATCCATGCCGGGGATCGAGAGCGCCTCGTTGGGCGTCTGGATCACCGCGGGTGGTCGCCATGAGCGGATCGAGCAGAACGGGATCGCGCATTTCCTCGAACATATGGCGTTCAAGGGCACCACGACCCGCTCGCCGCTCCAGATCGCGGAAGAGATCGAGGATGTGGGCGGCTACCTCAACGCCTACACGGGCCGCGAAGTTACCGCCTACTACGCCCGCGTTTTGAAAGAGGACGTGGCGCTGGCCTTGGATGTGGTGTCGGACATCGTGCTCAATCCGATCTTCGATGCCCGTGAGCTCGAGGTCGAGCGCGGCGTGATCCTGCAGGAAATCGGTCAGGCGCTCGATACCCCCGACGACGTGATCTTCGACTGGCTGCAGGAAGCGGCCTACCCGGAGCAGGCCATCGGGCGCACGATCCTTGGCCCCGCCGAGCGCGTGTCGAATTTTTCTCGCGATGACCTCGCGGGTTTCGTGGCCGAACACTACGGCCCCGAGCGCATGATCCTCGCCGCCGCCGGTGCGGTGGACCATGACGAGATCATGCGGCTCATCGAGACGACCTTCGGTGCGATGACGCGCAAATCCTCGCCCCTCATCCAGCCCGCCGGGTTCATCGGCGGCGAACGGCGCGAGATCAAGAAACTCGAGCAGGTCCATTTCACGCTGGGCTTCGAGGGGCCGAGCTATTCCGACGACGCGATCTACACCGCGCAGGTCTATGCCAATGCGCTGGGCGGCGGCATGTCTTCGCGTCTCTTCCAGGAAGCCCGGGAAAAACGCGGGCTCTGCTACTCGATTTACGCGAGCGCCGGGGCATGGTCGGACACCGGCCTCATGACGATTTACGCGGGCACCTCGGCGGGCGAGATCGCGGGGCTTGCCGAACTGACCGTGGACGAACTGCGCCGCGCCGCCTCCGACATGACGGTGGCCGAGGTCGACCGCGCCCGTGCCCAGATGAAGGCGGGCACCCTCATGGGGCTGGAATCGGCTTCGTCCCGCGCCGAACGGCTTGCCCGGCAGGTCGCCGTCTGGAACCGCGTGATCCCGATCGAGGAAACCGTCCAGCGCCTCGATGCCGTCGACCTCGCCGCCGTGAAAGCCTATGCTGAAAAGACCGTGACCGAGGCCCGCGCCGCCATGGCGCTCTACGGCCCCGCGAAAAAGGCACCGGCGCTCGACATCCTCACGGAGCGTCTGGCGGCCTGATGTTCGGACGAAGCAAGACGGTTCGGATCTCCACACCGCGCCTCCTGCTGCGCCCGCTTGTCCATGCCGATTTCCCCGCCTGGCGCGAATTGCGCATCGCCTCGCGCGACTTCCTCACGCCGTGGGAGCCTACATGGGCGGCCGATCACCTCGACCGCAAAGGCTTCACCAACCGGGTGAACTGGGTGAACCGGTCGATCGGCAACGGGTCTGCCGTTCCCCTCGCCATCATCGGGGCCGGGGACAACGTGCTCTTGGGTGCGATCACGCTCGACAATATCCGCCGCGGCCCGGCGCAATCGGCCACGGTGGGCTACTGGATCGGCGAACCCTATGCCCGCATGGGTTACATGCGCGAGGCGCTCTCGGCGGTCGTCGATTACGCCTTCCGCGACCTCGATCTCTCGCGGATCGAAGCAGGGTGCCTCCCGGAAAACACCGCCTCGCGCGGGGTTCTCGAGAAATGCGGCTTCAAATACGAAGGCGTCGCGCAAAGCTACCTCCAGATCAACGCCCGCTGGCGCACCCATGTCCTTTACGCCGCGCTGCGCTTTGACCGGCGCGGCAGAACGGATGCGGGATAGGGGATGATGGCGGAGGCGGTGGGATTCGAACCCACGAGACGGTCTCCCGCCCGCTGGTTTTCAAGACCAGTGCCTTCAACCACTCGGCCACACCTCCGGCAGGGGACGGATAGCCCGGTGGATTCGATTCTGAAAGGGCGCTCGTGATGCCTTGTGTCGCGACGATGGAACGAGACGGCAGACCTGAAGGACGGGGCGGGGCGCTCGGGCATGGCGGGCATCTCCCGCCATTGTGACCCGTGCAGACGCGCCGGAACCCGCGCATGCCCGTCCGCGAGGCTTTTCATGCCCCCCCGCTTTCGCTAAACTCCCCGCAAATCGCACGCCATAGGTGCGGATACGGGCAGAGCGGCGGCAGGTCGCGATCAGGGGCAAGACAGATGCACAGCGGGACCACAGGTTTGGCCATTGCGCTCGGCGCGATATTGGCGCTTTCGGGATGCGAGGACGGGAACATGCCCGCTTTTCTGCAAGGTTCCGGGGGCGGGGCCGAGAACACCTCTTCCGCGAACCGCTCGACCCGCTCCGTCGAACGCGACGTAGAAGCTCCCGAGATCTTTCAGGTTTCCGACAAGGGCCTTTGGGACGGCCGTCCGTCGCTGGGCGGCGTCTGGGTCGCGCACCCCGATGCGACCAACCCCGAGCGGGTGATCATCCGCAACGAAACCAATCAGAAATTCGTCGTGGGCGTGCTTTACCGCCCCGAGCGCCAACAGCCCGGCCCGGCCTTTCAGGTCTCGTCCGATGCCGCTGATGCGCTCGAGATGCTCGCGGGCAGCCCCGCCACGATCAGCGTGACCGCACTCAAACGCGAGGAAACTGCGGCCGAGCCGGATACCCAGGTGGCCGCTGCCGGGACCGACGCCGATGCGCCCACAGCCACCACAGCCGCCGCGCCCGACGTGTCGACCTCGGCGCTCGATCCGGTCGCGGCCGCCTCGGTCGCGCTCGACCGGGTAGAGGGTCGCCCGGGTGCCGTCACCTCGCCCGACGCGATCTCGGCAAGTCTCGGAGGAACCACCGCGGCACCGGCCACGCCGACCGTGCCGCCGCGCGCGGCAGCCCCGGCAGCGACGGCGCCTGCGGGCAACCTGTCCAAGGCCTACATCCAGATCGGTATCTTCTCGGTCGAGCAGAATGCCAACAACACCGCCGAAAGCATGCGCCGCGCGGGCATGGTGCCGACCGTGAAACCCGGCAAGACCAGCGGCAAGGATTTCTGGCGCGTGGTCGTCGGGCCTGCGAGCTCCACCGGTGAACGCGCGCAGCTCTTGAAGAAAATCAAGGACCTGGGTTTCAACGACGCCTACTTTGTGTCGAACTGACCCTGACAATTTGACCGGGCCCGCCCGGACGGATGCAAGACGAAAGAGACCGAACATGACGCGACGCTGCCACGTCCTCGCCCGCACCGGGCTTGCCGCACTCCTCGCCCTGTCCACGACGCTGCCCGGCTGGGCCTTCGAGACCGCCGCGACCTCGGCCTATGTGGTCGATCTGACCACCGACACGGTGCTGATGGAAAAGAACGCCGACGTGCCGCTGCCGCCCGCGTCGATGTCCAAGCTGATGACGCTCAACATGCTCTTCGAGGCGCTGGAGGACGGGCGCGTCTCGCTCGACACCCGCTTCAACGTGAGCGAACGGGCCATGGCCATGGGCGGCTCGACGATGTTTCTCAACACGCAGGACAAGCCCACGGTCGAAGAACTGATAAAGGGCATCATCGTTCTGTCGGGCAACGACGCCTGCGTCGTGGTGGCCGAAGGGCTGGGCGGCACCGAAGACGCATTTTCAAGCCAGATGACCGAACGCGCGCGGGCCTTGGGCATGTCCAATTCGACCTTCGGCAACTCCTCGGGCTGGCCGCATCCGGCGCAGCGCATGAGTATGCACGACCTTGGTATTCTCGCGGAGCGGCTGATCGAGCATTTCCCGCAGTATTATCATTACTTCGGCATCCAGGAGTTCGATTTCGACGGACGCGCGCCGGACAATCGCCACAACCGCAACCCGCTTCTGTCGCTGGGCATGGGGGCCGACGGGCTCAAGACCGGCCATACCGAAGAGGCGGGCTATGGCCTCGTCGGGTCTGCGATGCAGGGGAGCCGCCGCATCGTGTTCGTGATCTCGGGCCTCTCCTCGGATGTGGAGCGGCGCAACGAAAGCGCCTCGATCCTCAACTGGTCGTTCCGCCAGTTCGCCATGCGCACGCCGGTCAAGGCAGGGCAGGTGATTGCCGAGGTGCCCGTCTGGCTTGGCGACGCCGCCACCGTGGCGCTGGCACCTGCCGAGGATCTGGAGCTGCTGATGCCCGTCACCGCCTCGGGTTCGATTGAGGGCAAGGTCGACTGGACCGGCCCGATCGAGGCACCCGTGGCACAGGGCACCCAGCTTGCCACGCTTACCATCACCCGTGCGGGCATGGGGGAAACCGTGGTGCCGCTCGTGGCGACGACCAGCGTGGCCGAGGCGGGTTTCGGCCCCAAGTTCAAGGCCGCCGCGACCCAGGCGCTCGTAATGGCGCGTAACCTCGCCGACCGGGACGGCGCAGGAGACACGACGTCAGAGACGCCCTCCGTGACGCCTGCGGCGACGGACGCACCCGCTGCCCCGGCAGACGCCGCGCCCGCTGCCGCCGCCAACTGACCCGGATGGCCGGATATTTCATCACCTTCGAGGGCATCGACGGCTCCGGCAAGTCGACGCAGGCCCGGATGCTGGCCGATACGCTGTCGGCGCGCCGCCTCGACGTGGTCGCGACGCGCGAACCCGGCGGCTCGCCGGGGGCCGAACAGATCCGCGCACTGGTGCTCGAAGGCGACCCGGACCGCTGGTCCGCCGAGACCGAGATCTTGCTCTTCACCGCCGCGAGGCGCGACCACCTCGAACGGTTGATCGAACCCTCGCTTGCGGCGGGTAAGGTCGTCGTCTGCGACCGTTTCGCGGATTCCACGCGGATGTATCAGGGTCTGCGCGGCCCCGGCCTGCGCGACACGGTGGATGCGCTTCACGCCCTGATGATCCGGCGCGAACCGGACCTCACCGTCATCATCGACATGGACCCCTCCAAGGGCCACGCCCGCGCCAAGGGCCGTCGCACCGCCGAGGAACGGTTCGAGGATTTCGGCGCCGATCTTCAGGTGCGGATGCGGCAGGGCTTTCTCGACCTCGCCGCCGCAAACCCCGACCGCTGCGTCGTGATCGACGGCGACCGCACGCCCGAGGCTGTGGCAAATGACGTGCTGGCAATCGCATTGGATCGTCTCGCCACGACTTGACTGGTTCTGCACCGCGCAAGGCCGGAGAGATTCCAACCTATTGATATTAAGGTGGAAACGTCTTCCGGTGCAGCGCTCGCCCCTCCCGTGGCACATCTGGCTATCCCTCCGGGCGGCCTGTCCCCTGTGCCCCCTCCACACCGCCCGACCCCAATCTCCCGGTGCAGGCCGCTTGCGCCCGTGAGGCGCATCCGGCCATCTCTTAACAATCAATCCGTTGCCAGCCGTCTGCCTGATTTTGGAAGTTTCATGATTCGAGTCCTTGTCGCCGCCGCCAGTTTCGGCCTGATGTCTGCCTGCACCGAGCGTGGCGATCTTATCTTCTCCTTCGACTGGATGGACGGATTTCAGGCCGCGCCTGCGGGCTTGACGCTCGATCGGGCGCGGGGCCGCGCGACCCCGGTCGTGTCCAAGACCAACGAGGCGGGCGAGGTTGTCGAGGTGGATGCCTACGCCGACCTGCGCGCGCGTGTGGAGGCGGGCGAGCTGACCCAGGCCGAGGCGGTCGCGGAACTGCGCCGGCTCGAAGAGGAACAATTCGTCGAAATGGCCGCGCTTGAGACCGGCGAGGGGGAGGTGCCCGCGACCCCGGCCATGGCCCCGACCCGCGAAACCGACGAGACCCAAGCGAACACCACCGCGCGCCGCGCCATCGGGACGGCGCAGGTGCGTGCGGGCGCCATGGCCTCGGTCAGCTGCGAGGACGGCACCACCGCCCCTACGCTCGCCACGTGCCCCGCCGCCGCCGAGTCGGGCTGGTAATGGCCGACCGGGGGGCAGGCGCGCCATGACGCGAAACTGGTCCCTGATCCTCGCCGTCGTCAGCTTCGTCTTCGGTCTGACCTCCTACCTGCTCGTCTGGGTGCCGCAGGCCACCGGGCCCTGGATGGTCCTGCAATCGCTGCTCGACGGAATATTCTATACCTTCAAGCTCTTCGCCAGCGTCGCCCCGATCCAGATCCGGCCCGAGGGACCTAATGGGACGCTCTCCGCCGCGCTCCTCAACGTCGCGCGCTTCACCGCGCCCGCCGCACTTCTCTGGGCCTTCTTCGCGCGCTTTTCCGAAATCTGGCAGCCGGGCTACGTCGCGTGGAAGCTGCGCCAGCTTCGCCATTTCGACCTGCTCTATGGGGCGGGCGAGGTGGCCGAGCGGTTTCACGAACGCAACCGCCGCGATGGGATATGGACCGTGCAGGTGCAGCCGCACCGCCCCGGACAGACCGCCCAGCCGCGTGACTACGACCGCTCCGAGGCCGTGATCCGGCTGTCCGAGGTGGATTTCGAGGACCTCACCGCCCGTCGCGCGCTTGCCCCGCGCGCGCTGCTTCTCGTCGATGCCGACGATGGGCTGGGTGAAATGGCCGAACGCTGGAGCCGCTCGGCCCGGCTGGGCGCGCAGCCCCTGCGCGGGCGCGACCTCGAGGATGCCGAACGCTGGCTCGTGGAACAGCCCGCCTCGGCGCCGCGCCCGACCGAACTGCAACGGCGCTACATCCTCGAAAGCCGCCGCACCTCGAACCGCCGGGCGCGTTATGTCGCCGCCGGGTCGGTCGCGGGTCTCGTCGTCGTGGGGGCGCTGGGAGGCTTTGCCTGGGTCCAGCGCGGCGCGGCGCTCGAAGCGCAGGCGCAGGCGGAACGGGCGCTCCGCACCGCCGTGTCGGTCGCGGATTCCATGTCCTACGGCATCGTCGAGAGCTTTCAGGACTACGCGCTGCCGCTGTCGGTGCGCGAGGCCATTCTGGGCGAGGTCGAGACGCTGCAAACCGCGCTCGCCGAGGGGTTCGAGGGCGATGATGTGCTCAAGGGCTCGACCGCCGTGCGCCTCACCATGCAGGGCGACGTGCGCCGGTCGCAGGGCGATATGGAAGCCGCGCAATCGGCCTATGCCGAGGCGCTTGCGATCACCACCTCGCTGCTCGAAAGCGACCCCGCCAACGAAACCTTCCGCCGCGATCAGGCGCTGGCATTGGACCGGCTCGCCAATATGGCCGAGGCGCGGGGCGACCTGCCCGAGGCGCGCGACTACTACGACCAGAGCCTCGAGGTCTGGCGCAAGCTCTACAGCTTTGCACCCTCCGACACCCGCTGGCGGCGCGGCATGTCCGCGGCGCTCGTGCGGCTGGGCGCGCTTCAGCAGCGGACCGGCGATCTGCCGGCCGCGCGGGCGACCTATGAGGAAACCGTGGCGCTGTCGCGCGCCTCGGTCGGGCTCAACGCGAGCGGCACCGACACCCGCCGCGATCTGGCGCTGTCTCTGGGCCTTTACGGCGATCTCCTGCGCGAAACCGGCGATATGGATGGGGCGCAGGCGGCCTATCAGGAAAATTTCGACATCAACGGGGCGCTTACGCAGGCGGACCCTGCCAATACCGAGCTTCAACGCGGGCTGCTCGTGTCGCTCGACCAGCTTGGCGGCATCGCCGAGGCCAAGGGCGACCTCGCCGCGGCGCGGGCGGCCTATACCGAAAGCCTCACGATCAATCGGCGGCTTCTGCAAAGCGATCCGGCCAATATCGACTGGCAGCGCGATCTTGCGCTTTCCCTGGGGCGTCTGGGCGATGTGAACCGCACGCTGGGTGATCTGGCGGCGGCCCAGACCGCCTATGAAGAAAGCCTGTCCATCGTGCGCGCCCTCGCCGCGCAGGAACCCGACACGGTGCAAAGGCAGCGCGACCTGTCCAACTGGCTGGGCCGTCTGGGCGAGGTGCGCCGGTCCTCGGGCGACGTGGAAGGCGCGCTTGCGGCCTTTGCCGAGGCGCTCAGGATCGACCAGGCACTTGCCATGCGCGATCCCCAGAACGTGGAATGGCAGCGCGACCATGCGGGTTCGCTCGAGAGCCTCGCGGACGTGCTTTAGGCGCTGGGCGATGTGGAATCCGCCCTCGCCACGTTCGATATCGCGCTCACCATCCGCACGGCGCTTCTGGAACGTGACCCGACCAGCAGCGGCTGGCAGCGCGACCTCGCTGTGACCCTGGGCCGGATCGGCGACCTGCGCCGCGCGACCTCGGATCTCGACGGTGCGCGGGACGTCTTTGCACGCCAACTGGGCATCACCACGACGCTGGCCGAGGCAAGCCCAGAGAACACCCAATGGCAGCGCGACCTGGCTGTGGCGCTGAACAAATCGGGCGATCTGGCATACGCCTTGGGTGATCTCGATGCGGCGGCGGCGGATTTTGAACGCAGCCTCGCGATCCGCCAGGACCTCGCCGCCATCGACCCGCAGAACACGGTCTGGAAGCGTGACGTGTCGGTGGCGCTGAACGCGGTGGGAGACATCCGGTGCGAGCTCGGCGACGGGAGCGGGGCGCTCGACGCCTATCAGGCCGGGCTTGCGCTGCGGCGCGAGCTTGCCGCGCTTGATGATGCGAATGTGGACTGGCAACGGGACTTTGCCGTCTCGCTTGAACGGGTGGGATTGGCGAGACAAGCCGCCGGCGATCTGATCGGTGCGCTCGAGGCAGCACAGGAGGGCGTCGCGGTGCGCGCGGCCCTGGTCGAACGCGCGCCCGACAACGCGGGCTGGCAGCGCGACCTCGCCGCCGCTTACGACCGGCTTGCCCGTGGTAGCGACCGAGGCGGGGAACGACGCTGCCGCACGCGATGCTCGCGCCGCCGGTCTGGTGATCGGCGAGTCCCTGATCGCTGCCGAGCCCGGCAACCCGACGCGGATGCGCGAACAGGCGACCGCCTGGGGCGCGCAGGCCATGACGCTGATACGGCTGGGTGAGGTCGAAGCTGCCCGCGAGGCATTTGACAGCCAGATCGGGTTTCTGCGGGACATCGCTGCGGCAGACAATAGTGGCCAGGTGCCCCTGCAGGCCGCCGTGATCCGTGCGGGGCGGGCGCTGGGGCTTGCCGGTCTGGGCGAGGCCGCGCGCGGCTACCTGGACGAGGGGGTGACCCTTGCCCGCGACATCGCGGCGCGCCAGCCCGATGACACGGACGCAAGGCTGCAATTCGCCTCGGCGCTTTCGACCCTTGCCACGGTGGCGGGCCGGGACGGTGACAGCGCCACGATCCGCGCTGCGCTGACCGAGGCGGCAGAGACGTTGCGCGGCGCAGGTGCGGCGGGGCGGCACGATCTGGTCGTCGTTCTTGCCCGCCTTGGCGACACGGCCCTGGCGGCGGATGATGTGACGGCGGCAGGCGACGCTTACCGCGAGGCGCAAGACCTCGCAGAGACTGCTCTGACGGAGGCTGGTGACGATCCGGCTGCCGTGACCGTGGCGCAGCGCGACCTCATCCTTGCCCTGAACGCGCAGGGACAGCTCGAGGGCACGCGAGGCGATCTGAGGGTTGCCTATGACGCCTTTGCGCAGGCAATCGCCGTCGCCCGCGACCTGCGGGCGCTGGCGGGCGACACCGCTTATCCCGACCCGAGCTTTGCCGAGCTCCTGGCGCGGCAGGCGACCTACGGCATCTTTGTTTCCGAGGACGAGGCAGCCGAAACGGCGGCCCGCGCGGCGCTCGACCTCCTGCCAGACAGTCCCGCCGCGACCCGTGCGCTGGCCCATGCGCTCATGTTCAAGGGCGACACCGACGCGGCCCGCGCGATCTACGACCCGCTCATGGCCAACGAAGAGGGACGCGCGGCGGTCCTGAGTGACTTTGCCGCGCTCGCCTTCCTGGGGCGGCAGGCGACGCTCATGGATGAACTGCGCGACATCGCGGCGGAATAGGGGCCGGACATGATCACGCAACGCGACAGGCGGTTCTTTCTTTCGCTGACCCAATGGCTTCTGGGTCTCGCGGTGCTTCTGGGCGTGGCGGGCTATCTCCTGGTCATGCCCTTCGGGCAGGCGACCGGGCCGGGACAGTTCCTGCTCATGCTCACGGATGCCGCCTATCTGACGGCGCGGATGTTCATCCTTGAAGACCCCGACGATCTGGGCGGGCAGGGCAGCACGCTGGCACTCTGGATGATCGGGGTGGCGCGGCTGCTGGTTCCGCTGGCGCTGGCAGGCTACGCGGTCACGGTGTCCGAGCGCCTTTGGCGTCCGCTATTGACGGCCTTCGAAGCGCGCAGGCTCTCCGATCACTACGTGATCTTCGGCTGGGACGCCTATGCGACCGAGCTTGCCCGCGACCTGCGCCACGAGGGCGTGCCCATGGCCATCATGGTGCCGCCCGACGAAGACGCCGACGCCGTGCGACGCACCCTCGGGCAGGACGTGATCGTGATGCAGGGCGACATCTACGACCGCCGGTCGTGGAGCCGCATTCGCATGATGGCGGCCCGCGCCATCGTCGTCTTTGCCTCGGACCTCGAACTTCTGCGCATCGTCGAGACGTTTCGCGATTTCGAACCCACCCGCTTTGACCGCGACATTGACCCCGAGACCCCGACGCGGGTGTTCCTGAGGGTGACGAGCCGGTCGCTCAAACGCCAACTCATCGTGCGGCAGGGGCTTTTCGCCTCGTCCAAACGGTTCCGTTTCGAGCCCTTCAATATCGAGGAACTGTCGGCGCGCACCTTTTTCCACAAGCGAAACCTGTTTCTGGACGCCAAGAACGCGGGCCACGCGGGGCTGCATTGGGTCTTTGTCGGCTGGAGCGACTCGCTCTCGGCACTGTCCGAGCAATTGGTCAAGGTCTCGCCTTTTCCGGGCCTGAGACCGCCGCGCATCACGGTTTTTGCCCGCGACATGAACCGGGTGCGCGCGCAGATCGGGGACGTTCTGGGGCCGGTGCAGGGCTATGTGCGCTGGGCCGTGCATGAATGGGCGGCGGGCGGCGTGCTGCCGCCGATGGCGGAGCTGCGCATCGCCTCGGACGAGGCTCCGCTGATGGGCGTTTTCCTCGCCAGTGGCGAGGCGAGCGACCTGACGCGGGCGCTCGCGCTCGAAAGCGCGATGGATCAGGGGCGGGTGCCGCGTGCGCCGATCTGGATCGAACGGGCGCATGAGAGCGAGATCGCGGAAACCCTGTCGCGCGCCGGTGTCGAAAGCGCGCCGCGCCGCCCGGTGCTGACCGCGACCATGCTCTTTGGCAGCCTCGACCGTGCCGCGCGGGGGTTTCACGAGGCCTATACGACCTATGCCAAGCAATCCAATCCGTGGGAGGATCTGGACGAGAACTTCCGCAACGCGAACCGCCGCGCCGCCGATCACGCCAAGACCAAGCTCGAGGCGCTGGGGCTGACCGAAAAGGTAAATTCCAACATGTCAGAGGCCGATTTGCGCAAGCTGGTCGAGGCCAATCTGGAGCCGCTCGCCATGGTCGAACACGACTCGTGGAGCATCGACCGGCTGTTCAACGGCTGGCAATACGGCCCCGAACGCGACGACACCGCGCGGCTGCACCCGAGCCTCATTCCCTACGAGGAACTCGATCAATACCAGAAGGACCTCGACCGCTGGCAGGTCGAGCAGCTGCCCAAGATCGTGGGCAAATAGCGTCTAGCTCACCGGAACCCAGAGGATGTCGTCGATCTTCGGCGCGCCGGTGGCGAGCATCACGAGCCGGTCAAAGCCCATCGCGATACCCGATGCGTCCGGCATGATCGCCAGCGCCGCGAGGAAATCCTCGTCGAGCGGATAACGCGTGCCGTAGATGCGCTCCTTCTCGTCCATGTCGGCCATGAAGCGGCGGCGTTGTTCGACCGGGTCGGTCAATTCCCCGAACCCGTTCGCCAGTTCAACGCCACAGGCATAGACCTCGAACCGCTCCGCCTCGCGCGGGTCGTCGGCGCAGGTGCGGGCAAGGGCTGCCTCGCAGGCGGGGTAGCGGTCGAGCACCGTGATCCTCTCACGCCCCAGATGCGGCTCGACCCGTTCGGCCAGCACGCGGGCAAAGATGTCGGACCAGTTTTCGTCGGGACCAAAGGCAACACCGACGCGCGCCGTTTGAGTGGCCAGTGCGTTGCGGTCGGGGATGGCGTCGGCCGAAACGGTGGCCAGCAGGTCGATGCCCGCGTGGAGGTCAAAGGCCTCGGCCACGGACAGGCGCTCGTAGGGCAGGGCTGGGTCGCAGACCGCCTCGCCATGGCGCAGCAGGTCCACCCCCACGACCCCGGCGGCGAGACGGATCATCGCGGCCACGTCGTCCATGAGCACCGCGTAATCCTCGCCCGCCCGATACCATTCGAGCATGGTGAACTCGGGGCTGTGGCGCGCGCCGCGTTCACGGTTGCGCCAGACATGGGTGAAGGCCGCGATCCGCCCCTCGCCCGCGGCGAGCAGTTTCTTCATCGCGAACTCGGGCGAGGTGTGCAGATACATGGGCCGCGCCACGCCGTCATTTCCGATGGCCTGCGTCTCGAAGGCATGCAAATGCGTCTCGTTCCCCGGGCTCACCACCAGCGCAGGGGGATCGACCTCGGTGAACCCGGCGCCGATCAGGTAGCCGCGAATGGCCGCCTGCACCCGGTTGCGTGCCAGCAGCATGGGGCGGCGGTCGGCGTGTCGCTCCGGGCTCCACCACTGGTTTTCGGACATTTTCGTGCCTCGTGACTGGATTTTCGCGCGCCGATGGGCTAGGGCCTAGCGCCGAACGGGGGCTTTTCGCGTCCCGCATACGTCAAAGGATCATCCGGTGAAAGTCATCGCTTCCTCTCTTCGCAAGGGCAACGTCGTCGATATCGACGGTCGGCTCTGTGTCGTTCTCAAGGCCGAGAACTTTCACCCCGGCAAGGGCACGCCGACGACCTCGGCCGACCTGCGCCGGATCGACGACGGGGTGAAGGTGTCGGCCCGCTGGAAAACCACCGAACAGGTGGAAAAGGCCGATGTGGACGAGCGCGAGTGGGATTTCCTTTATGACGATCCCGAGGGCTATCATTTCATGAACCCCGAGACCTACGATCAGGTTGCCGCCCCGGCCGATGTGATCGGGGACGCTGCCGCATTTCTCGAACCCGGTATGCGCGTGTTCCTGCAGACCTTCGAAGGCGCCGCAATTTCAGTGGAACTGCCGCAGAAAACGACGGTCGAAATCACCGAGACCGAACCGGTGGTCAAGGGCCAGACCGCGTCGTCCTCCTACAAGCCCGCGATGACCAACGTGGGCGTGCGGGTCATGGTGCCGCCGCATATCGGCGTGGGCACCCGCGTGGTGATCAACACCGCCGACAACAGCTATGTGGAACGTGCCAAGGACTGATCGTCCTGCACCACGGATACGCAAAACGGGCGGCCTATGGGTCGCCCGTTTCGTTATCAGCCGGGACAGGGGTTAACCCAGGCTGATGTAGATGTCCCGCCCGTCGATCCGGACCGGATAGCTCCGGGTCGACCCCTCGTCCGCGCCCTGCGCGGTGCCGTCTTCGAGGCGGATGACCCAGTTGTGCAGCGGGCAGGTGACACAGCCGTCATGCACGATCCCCTCCGACAGCGGTCCGTTCTTGTGCGGGCAGCGGTCCTCGAGCGCAAAGATCGCGTCGGCGCCGGTGCGAAACACCGCGATGGTCATGTCGCCCCAGCGGACCTTGCGGGCGCCCTGCGGCTTGATGTCGTCGATGGTGCCGATGTGGCGCCAGTCAAGGTCGGTTTTGGCAAGCTGGACGTTCATTCGGCGGGCTCCATGACGGTCTTGGTGGATGCGCCCTCGGGGGCGTCGATGACGGCGAGGGGTGCAAACTCGTGTGCCTCGGCCCCGGCTACGCGCTCGGCCCAGGGGTCGATCTGGGCAAATGTCTGCGAAAAGGCGAAGCGTTCCGCCAGCGCGCGGCGCTCGTCCAAGTCGTCGAGCACCACCGACCTGATGTGGTCGTATCCCACGCGGTCGGCCCATTTGTAGATACGTTCGAGGTAGAAGCCGCTCTCGCGGTAGTATTGCGTGAGCGCGCCGATGACCTCGATCACCTCCTCCTCGGTCTTGACCGTGCCAAGCTCGGTCGTGCCCTGAATGTGCAGGCCAGCGGCACCGCCATAGACGATCTGGAACCCGCTATCGACGCAGATGACGCCGATGTCCTTGCAGGTCGCCTCGGCACAATTGCGCGGGCAGCCAGTGACGGCGAGCTTCAGTTTCGCGGGCGACCACGCGCCCCAGAGATATTTCTCGAGCTTGATGCCCAGCCCCATGCTGTCCTGCGTCCCGAAGCGGCACCAGTCCTTGCCGACACAGGTCTTTACCGTGCGCAGACCCTTGGCATATGCCGCGCCCGAGATCATCCCGGCGTCGCCCAGATCCTTCCACACGGGGATCAGGTCCTCTTTCCTGACGCCCAGAAGGTCGATGCGCTGGCCACCCGTGACCTTGACGGTCGGAATGTCATAACGGTCCGCGATGTCGGCGATTGCGCGAAGCTGGTCGGGGGTCGTAAGGCCGCCGAGCATCCGCGGCACGACCGAATAGGTGCCGTCCTTCTGGATGTTGGCGTGGACGCGTTCGTTGATGAAACGCGATTGCTGGTGATCCTCGTATTCTCCCGGCCAGTCCGCGACGAGGTAGTAATTGAGCGCCGGACGGCATTTCGCGCAGCCCTCGGGCGTGGTCCATTCGAGCGCCTGCATCACGGCGGGGATCGACTTCAGCTCCATCGCGCGGATCAGGCGGCGCACGTCGCCGTGGGTATGGTGGGTGCAGCCGCACAGGCCCTCGGGGGCGGATTGCACCGCGTCACCCAGCGTCAGCGCCATGAGGTTCTCGACAAGGTTGGTGCAGGTCCCGCAGGACGCCGACGCCTTGGTATGCGCGCGGACCTCTGCCAACGAGGTCAGGCCCTTGTCATTGATCGCGGTCACGATCTGGCCCTTGCAGATGCCGTTGCAGCCGCAGATTTCGGCATCGTCAGGCAGGTTCGCGACGGCGGCCAGCGGATCGATCGCGCCGCCGCCCTGATGGTTCTGGCCGAAGATGAGTGTGTCGCGAAAGCCGCTTACGTCCTCGCCGGACTTGAGCATCTCGTTGTACCAGCCGCCGTCGGCGACATCGCCGTAGAGAACCGCGCCGATGACGTGGTTGTCCTTCAGAATCACGCGCTTGTAGCTGCCGCGCGCCGCATCGCGCAGGACCACGTCCTCGTAGCCGGGGCCGTCGTCGAAGGTGCCGACAGAGTAGAGATTGATCCCCGTTACCTTGAGCTTGGTCGGCGTCTCGGTGTGGCTGAAACCGGCCTCGGTCCCCGTCAGCGTTTGCGCCGCAACCCGCGCCATCTGGTAGAGGGGCGCGACAAGGCCATAGACCCGGCCATCGACCTGAACACATTCGCCCACCGACAGGATGTCGGGGTCCGAAGTGCGCATCGCGGCGTCGGTGACGATGCCACGCTCGACGCTCAGGCCGGCCTCTTTCGCCAGCGCCACATTGGGGCGGATACCCACGGCCATGACCACGACGGACGCCTCGATCAGCGTGCCGTCATCGAGCTCGACGCCCTCGACCGCATCGGTGCCGAGGATCTGTTTCGTGTTTGCCTTGCAGCGGATGTCGATGCCGCGGCCCTCGAGTTCCTTCTGCAAGAGGTAGCCCGCCGCCGGGTCGAGCTGGCGCTCCAGAAGCGTCGGCATGAGGTGGAGGACCGTGACCTCCATCCCCTGTGCCTTGAGGCCAGCGGCAGCCTCGAGCCCCAGAAGCCCGCCGCCGATGACCACGGCCCGGCCTCCTTTGGCGGCAGCGGCTTTCATCCGCTCCACGTCATCCAGATCGCGGTAGGCGAGCACACCGGGCAACTGGTGGCCGGGCACCGGGATGATGAAGGGGTCCGACCCCGTGGCGATGACGAGCTTGTCGTAGGCGGCCGTGATGCCACCTGCCGAGGTGACGGTCTTCGCGTCACGGTCGATCCGGGCGACCTTGTGCCCCCGGTGCAGCGTGATTGCGTGGCCGGCATACCAGGCATCGTCGTGGATCACGATGTCCTCGAAGCTCTTCTCGCCGGACAGCACGGGCGACAACATGATCCGGTCGTAGTTCACGCGCGGTTCGGCGTTGAAGATGGTGACGTCATAGGCGCCCGCGTCGATATCGAAAAGATGATCGAGCATTCGGCCCGGTGCCATGCCATTGCCCACGATGACGAGTTTCTGTCTGGACATGCTGTCCTCCGGTATCTGACGGACCCGAGAGACTGGGCCGCGGCGGTTTCTGTCGGTGGGAGGGCACAGCAGGGGTGGCCCGTTCCCCACGTTCGATTGTTGATCGAGAGGGCAGCATCGTTGCTGCGGGACCGGAGCCGGGCCTGCGGCCTGACCGGGTCTGACAAGAAACGCCGCGCCGTTGCGGCATTGGGGCGAGACAAACGTCGCGCGACCCTTGGCTTGGTTATCCGGTGGGCATCGCCACGGTGCAAGCGGTCGCGGAAGCGGAAGGGGGCCTGCCATGCTGCCATGCGGCATGAACGGACTGCCTTGCCCAAAACTTGGGCGTCGAGGTTGGCCGGCTGCTATTTCGCAGGCAGAAACGAAGCAGCGGCGCACCTCGCGACACGGGCGTGATTCGTCATGTCCGCGTCCGCTGCGTCACGTTGGCCCGGTGTCAGCAGCCCAGCCGCTTTGGTTGCCCAGAAGCAGGCCAAGGGTCCGCGGATGCGCGTTCAACGCATCGGCTACGGTCCATTGGTCGAGATGGGTGTAGAAGGCGATCTGAGCCTCGCGCAGGGCACGGGTCAGGCCGCAGGAACCGCACAGCAGGCAGCACGCGCAGTCGACCACGGCCGTCTCGCCCTCCATGAACCGGGCCACCTCACCCATCCTTATGTCCTGGGGCGCAAAGGCCAGTGTGACGCCGCCGCTGCGCCCGCGCTGGCTGCGCAGGTAACCGCCATCGACAAGGCGGTTGACCACCTTCATCAGGTTGGACTGCGACAGGGAATAGGCCTGCGCGATCTCGCTGATCTTCACGGTGTCGCCCTGCCGGACTCCGAGATAAAGGCAAACGCGGATGGCGTAGTCGGTGAATTTTGACAAGTGCATCCGCGTGTCCCGTGAAACCATCCGACCGGTGCACGGACCGTACAGTCACGAGGCGGTCTGTCAACGCGACGGCGCGTCTCGTTATCCGGGTCTTCCGGTCGACCCGGCAAGGTGCCTGCGCCGAAACCGGTGCGGCGCGGCGACAGATGGGCAATCCCTGCTGAGGGCGATAAGACGATGGCAGGAGGCGCCCGATGCAGACCCAGATACCCCTGACCCGAGACCTCGTGCTGATCGGAGGAGGCCACGCCCACGCGCTTGTCCTGCGCATGTGGGCGATGAAGCCTCTCGCCGGCGTCCGGGTCACGCTGATCAATCCCGGACCGACCGCGCCCTATTCCGGCATGTTGCCCGGACATATCGCAGGGCATTACCGGCGTGCAGATCTGGATATCGACCTCGTGCGGCTCGCCCGGTTTGCAGGGTCACGTCTGGTGCGCGGCGCGGCTTGCCGCGTGGATGCCATGTCCAGGCGCGTCTTCCTGACGGACGGGCGCGAGATCGCTTATGACGTCGCCTCGCTCGACGTGGGCATCCATGCGGAACTGCCGGGTGTCGCGGGGTTCGGTGCCCATGGGCTGGGCGTGAAGCCGCTGGATCGTTTCGCTTCGGCCTTTGCCCGGTTTCGCGACAGGGTCGCGGCGGGCGAGGTCCCGCCCGAAGTCTGCGTGATCGGCGCTGGCGTGGCGGGATGCGAAGTGGCATTGGCCATGCACCACGCATTGGCGCGCGACGGTGCCGTGCCGAAGGTCGCCTTGGTCGAGGCAACCGGATCGCTTTCGGGATTCGCCCCGCGTGCCGAGGCCCGGATGCGCGCGGCGCTGGCGGAGGCTGGCGTCGACCTGCGGCTCTCTTCCAGCGTGGCGCGGATCGAGGCGGACCGAGTGCTCCCGGCGGCGGGCGATGCCCTGCCTTCTCGCTTCACCGTGGGGGCGACGGGCGCGGTGGCACATGGATGGCTGTCCGAGACGGGACTTCCGGTGACCGACGATGGGTTCGTCCTGACCGGCGCGGATTGCCGGGTCTCGGGGCAGGCGGATTTGTTCGCCGTGGGCGACTGTGCCCATTTCTCACCAAGACCTCTCGTCAAGGCGGGTGTCTATGCGGTGCGCGTGGCACCGGTGCTCTTGCACAACTTGCGGGCGCGACTCGCGGGTGGCGAGATGCGGGCTTTCAAACCGCAGCGCGATTTTCTCAAGCTCGTCTCGCTGGGTGGCCAATCTGCGATTGCCCAGCGGGGGCGGTTCTCGCTGTCAGGGCCGCTCCTGTGGCGCTGGAAGGACCGGATCGACCAGCGGTTCATGGACAAGTTCCGCGACCTGCCCCCGATGAAAGGCACGCCACTGCCGCGCGTCGTTGCGGAGGGGGTGCGTGATGAATTGGGCGGGGCCGAACAGATGCTCTGCGCGGGCTGCGGGTCGAAGGTGGGGCCGGGTGTGCTGTCGGCTACGCTTGGCCGGATGCCCCGGGTCGGGCGGGCGGACATCCTGACCGGACCGGGGGACGATGCCGCCGTGCTCGACATGGGTGGGCAGCGGCAGGTGCTGACCACCGATCACCTGCGGGCGTTTACCGAGGACTACGGCCTCTTTGCCAAAATTGCCGCCCATCACGCGCTGGGCGACGTGCTGGCCATGGGGGCCGCGCCGCAGGCGGTGCTGGCGCAGGTGACGCTGCCGCGCCAGACCGAGACGCTGCAGGCTCGCGCGATGGAAGAGATCATGGGGGCCGCGGCCGAGGTCTTTGCCGCCGAGGGGGCCGAAATCGCCGGCGGCCACACCACCATGGGGGCGGAATGCACCGTGGGCTTTACGGTCACCGGCCTCGTCGACCGGGCGATCACTGTGGGGGGCGCGAAGCCGGGGGATGCGCTGGTGCTGACCCGCCCGATCGGATCGGGCACGCTGCTGGCCGCCGAGATGAAGGGTGCGGCGCGGGGCGCGGACCTGGCGGCGATGCTCGACATCATGGCGACGGGGCAGGGAGCGGTGGCAAGGGCCCTGGGCGCAGCGCGGGCGATGACCGACGTGACCGGCTTCGGGCTGGCCGGGCATCTGGGCGCGATCTGCCGCGCCTCGGGTCTGGGGGGCGAGGTGGTCCTGTCGGAGGTGCCGTTCTATGACGGTGCATTTGCGCTCGCCGAGGCCGGGCATCGCTCGACGATCTTTCCGGCGAACAAGGCGGCGGCGCCTGTTGAGGGCGCTGTGGGCGCGGCAGCGGATCTGCTCTGGGACCCGCAGACGGCAGGCGGGTTCCTCGCCTGTGTCGCGCCGGGCGATCTGGACGCGGCGCTCGCTGGGATCGCAGCGGCTGGCGCGCAGGGGCATGTGATCGGGCGGATGGTCGAGGGATCGGGCCTTCGGCTGGTGTGACTGGCCCATCTGCATGGTTCGATCCGGGCTAGGGCGCGGGCCGAGCCATGCGAGAGACCAGTCTCTCGCGCTCTCTGAAGTATTTATGAAGCAGTGAAGGGGGCGCGGTTTCGCGTTGCGGGGGCGAGCGGCTGACGGTATGGAACGAAGGATGAACACCTATGTCCTGTCCTGCCTCGATGTCGCGCTGACGGTCCTGCCGTCGGGCGGGCTCTATTGGCCTGAGGAAGGCGCTCTGGTGGTCTCCGACCTGCACCTCGGGCGGTCCGAGCGTTATGCCCGGCGGGCGGGCGCGCTCTTGCCGCCCTACGAGGTCCAGGACACGCTCACGCGGCTCGAGGCGGATATCGAGGCGGTCGCGGCGCGGGTCGTGATCTGTCTTGGTGACAGTTTCGACGATGATGCAGCGGTGGGCGGGCTGGATGACGACCTGTCGCTCTGGATTGCGCGGCTCATGGCCGGTCGGCGCTGGATCTGGGTCGAGGGCAACCATGATCCTGCACCCGTGGCGCTGGGCGGCGAGCATCGCGCCGAGGTGCAGCTTGGCCCGCTGGTGTTTCGCCATATTGCCGTGCCCGGCGCGGTGGGCGAGGTGTCGGGGCACTACCATCCCAAGGCGCGGGTGGCGGGCCGGTCGCGGCCCTGCCTGCTGTCCGACGGCGAGCGGGTGATCCTGCCGGCCTATGGCACCTATACCGGGGGGCTTCGGGTCTCGGACAAGGCACTGGCGGCGCTGATGAAGCCGGGCGCAATTGCGGTGCTGACCGGGGCCAGGCCGGTGCCGATCCCAATGCCGCGATAGACGAGCCCCGCGTGCCGCGCCGTCACGCTTGCCGGTCTGGATGGCGCTGGGCAGGGTATCGGTGGGAGGCATCATGCAGGACTTCACCCCGAGAAACCCGGACTTCGCCCGCGTCGTGGCCGACAGTTTTGCCCGTCAGTCGATGATGGAGACGCTGGGAGCGCGACTGGTCAGCGTGGCGCCAGGCCATGTGGCCATCGAAAGCACCATGCCCGCCCATGTGCGCCAGCAACAAGGGTTGGCCCACGCCGGGCTCGCCTTTTCCATCGGGGACTCGGCGGCGGGGTTCTCGGGCCTGACGCTTCTGCCGCCGGCGCAGGAGATCGTGACCTCGGAGATGAAAATCCACCTGCTCGCCCCCGGCGCGGGCGAACGGATGCTGGCCGAGGGGCGCGTGCTGCGCGCCGGGAAACGGCAGCTTGTATGCGAGGCCGAGGTCTGGGCCCTTGCCGGGCCGCGCAAAACTCTGATCGCCAAACTGATCGGAACCATGGTTCCGGTGAACCTTCAGGAGGAGTGAGAGATGTCGCAACGTGTGACCATCGACATTCAGGATCATATTGCCGTCGTGACCATGGCGCGGCACGACAAGATGAACGCGCTCGACCGCGAACAGATCGAGGCGATCATCGAGGCGGGGCGCGAGGTGTCGCAGGCGAAGGGCGTGCGCGCCGTGGTGCTCACGGGCGGCGAGCGGGCGTTTTGCGCGGGCCTCGACATGGCCGCGATGGCGTCCATCGCACAGGATGCGCAGGCCGGGTTTCAGGACCGGACCCATGGGCGGTCCAACATCTATCAGGCGACGAGCATGGTCTGGGCGGAATGCCCGGTGCCGGTGATCGCGGCGATCCGGGGCTATACCTTCGGCGGCGGGTTCCAGATCGCGCTGGGCGCGGACATGCGGATCGCGTCGCCCGATGCGTCGTTCTCGATCATGGAGATGAAGTGGGGCATCATCCCCGACATGGGGGGAATGCATCTGGCACGGCGGCTGTTGCGGGGCGACGTGCTCCGGCGGTTGACCTATACCGCCGAAGTGTTCGGGGCCGAGGCGGCGCTGGGCTGGGGTGTTGTGACCGAGGTGGTGGACGATCCGCTGGCCCGCGCGATGGACCTAGCGGGCATCATCGCGGGGCGCTCGCCCGATGCGATCCGCGCGGCAAAGGCGCTGATCGACGAGACGGAACGCGCGTCGGCCGAGGATGTGCTGAAGGCGGAAAGCCGGGTGCAACAGGACCTTATCGGCGGCGCGAACCAGATGGAGGCCGTGTTGGCCGGGATGCAGAAACGGGCGCCCGCCTTCAAGGATTGAATTGCATTATTCTAACATTCTTGACTGACAGAGGCTCATACTTTGGTCAGTTTCTTGCGTAATTCGAACTTCTGGATCTTCCCGGTCGAGGTCTTGGGAAGCTCCTCGAACAGCACCTGCTTGGGCGTCTTGAAGCCCGCGAGCCGTTCGCGGACGAAGGCGATCAGCTCGGCCTCGGTCGCCGTCGCCCCTTCTTTCAACTCGACGAAGGCGCAAGGCACTTCACCCCATTTCTCGTCCGGTTTCGCCACCACGGCGCAGAGCGACACGGCCGGGTGGTGCATGAGGGCGTTCTCGACTTCGACCGAGGACACGTTCTCGCCGCCCGAGATGATGATGTCCTTGGCGCGGTCGGTGATCTTGATGTAGCCGTCCGGGTGCTGGAACGCGATGTCTCCAGTGTGGAAATAGCCGCCGCGAAACGCTTCGGTGGTCGCCTCCGGGTTTCTCAGGTAACCTTTCATCACGATGTTCCCGCGCGCCATGATCTCGCCCACGGTCTCGCCGTCCATCGGGACCTGCTCCATGGTCTCGGCGTCCATCACGGTGACCGCTTCCATGTCCGCGTTCAGAACCCCGGTTCGCGCTTTGATCGCGTAACGGTCATCGTCGGGCAGGGCGTCCCAGTCCTCGCGCCAGAGACATTCGGTGCCGTGGCCATAGATCTCGGTCAGCCCGTAGACCTGCGTGACGTTGAAGCCCAGAGGCTCGATCCCGGCTAGCGTCGCGGCGGGCGGGGGTGCGCCTGCGGTATAGACCTCGACCACGTGGTCGAACGCGCGCCGGTCGGCGGGTTTCGCGTTGATGAGGGAATTCAGCACGATGGGCGCGCCGCCGAAATGTGTGACGCCATGGTCCGCGATGGCGTCGTAGATCGCCTTGGCCGTTATGTCGCGACAGGTGATGACCGTGCCGCCGACCGCCGGGATCGTCCACGTGTGGCACCAGTTGTTGCAGTGAAAGAGCGGCACGATGGTCAGGTAGCGCGTGTCCTTGTTCAGACCCCAGGCCACCGCGACGCCCAGCGTGTGCAGGTAAGCACCTCGGTGCGAATAGACCACGCCCTTCGGCCGCCCGGTGGTGCCGGAGGTGTAATTGAGCGCGAGGCTTTCCCATTCGTCCTCGGGCATGACCCAGGCGAAATCCGGATCGCCCGATGCGACGAGCGCCTCATACTCCCGATGCGCGCCGGTGGCGGGGTATCCCGCGCTTGCGTCGGAGACCTCGATCACGAGGGGCGCAGGTCCCTCCATGCGCTTCAGCGCAGCTTCGAGGGGGCCGAGGAACTGGGTGTCCACCAGCACCACCTTGGCCTCGCCGTGGCCCAGGATATAGGCGACGCTGTCCACGTCGAGCCGCGTGTTGATCGTGTTCAGGATCGCGCCAAGGGCCGGGACGGCCCAATGCGCTTCGACCTGCGCGAGCGTGTTGGGCAGGATCGTTGCGACCACGTCACCCGAGGCCACGCCAAGGCCGGACAGCCCAGAGGCAAGCTGGCTCACCCGCCCGTGCAACTCGGCATAGGTAAAGCGCCGGTCGCCGTCGATCACGGCCATCCGGTCGGGAAAGACGGCCTTGGCGCGGCGCAGATGCGACAGCACGGTGAGCGGCACGAAATTCGCCGGTGTCTTGTCCAGACCTGTTTCGTCGCGCAGCCAGCCCATGTGATCCTCCCTCATGTCCTTCGGGAAAATCTAAACCCGGCCCCGCGCAGGTCAATGCGGCTTTTCGGTTGGCACGCGGGCGGTTAGGGTTGCACCATGATCATCTCGCACGGTCGTCGCTACATCTTTGTTCATGCGCCCAAGACCGGGGGCACGAGCCTTGCGCTCATGCTCGAAGGCAAGGCGATGAAGGATGACATCCTGCTGGGCGACACGCCCAAGGCGCGCAATCGGCGCGGACGGGTCAAGGATGTCGAAACTTCGGGGCGACTGTGGAAACATTCCATGCTGACCGATATCTACGGACTCGTGACACAGGCCGAGATCGAGGATTTCTTCGTCTTCACGCTGGTGCGTAATCCTTGGGACCGGATGGTGAGCTATTATCACTGGCTCCGGGCGCAGGATTTCGACCATCCGGCGGTGGAACGGGCCAAGGCGCTCGAGTTCCGGCCCTTCGTTCTGGACCCGCTGATCCTTGCCTCGATGGAGGCGAACCCCTTCACCCGCTACGTGACCGACCGAGACGGAGTCCTGCGCGGCGATCATTTCGTGCGGCTCGATCACATGGCGCAGGACCTCGAGATGGTCGAGGCGCGGATCGGCTGCAAGCTGGGACCTGTGGCGCACGAGAACGCTTCGAATCGCGACCGCGACTACCGGCACTACTACGGCGCGGTCGAGGCTGAAGCCCTTGCCAAAGCTTGCAAATCGGACATCGAGCGCTTCGGATACGCCTTTGATCCGGCCTGAGGCGTGGCACCGGTAAATGCGCCGGAAACATTGACCTGCGTCAAAGTGAGACTGTCGGCGGTTTCGTAACAGTGCCGCGCAATCGCCATATTTGTGCCCGAGTTTTTCCCCTCGGCACGCTTCCAATGAACCACACGACCGCAGCGGGCTGCCACCTTGCCCGGTCGAATGAACGCCTGGGGAAGACGACATGCTTGGTCTGCTCGACAAGCGAGATGTGCGCGCGACGCGCCGGATGGCCGACATGGGGTCATGGGAAGGGGACGCTGCCGGGTCCCTTGCCGCCCGTGGTCTGCCTTCCGGGACGCAGTTCGCCACCACATCCGGCTGGCAATCCGTGGAAACGGTCGCGGTGAGGGATGAGGTCCTCACATTCGATAATGGCCACGGGCCTGTCGTTGCGATGACGAGACCACCGATTGCCAGCCAGTTTTCCCGACAGCCGGACTTTGCCAGACCCGTTCATGTGCCCGCCGACGCGCCGGACAGCGTGACCTGGCTTCTCGGTGCAGCGACTGGCTTGCCTGCGCCCTATCCGACATTTCGTGGTGATACCGCGCGGCGCCTCGTCGCCGCCATCGCCGCAGAAGATGCCCGACAAGTGGAGGGGGGGATACCCGCCGCATGACGGGCCGCGGCGCGCGCGCATGTATGCATCCCAAGCGCGCGCCGCGATCCAGACACAGAACAGTTTCGCGTTGATCCTGCCCCCCAAACTCACCAGCGCGAAATTGAGCCCCGTCCGCCCCCCTTGCCGGACGGGGCTTTTTGTTGGGCGGTGTCAGTGGATGAAGCGTTGGGCCGGGAAAGCGATGATGCCGTCCTCGGCGAGCGTTTGCGCCGCCTTTGTGGACCCGGACCGTGCCGTGTCGATCAGGGATTTGAGCCCGTCGGGCGCATGACCCGTGGCTGCCGCGAGCACATCGCGCATATGGGGAAAGGAGTAGGCCTGTTCGGTCATATAGGCCGCGTCATAGGCGGTCTGGCCCAGCCCCGCATAATGGCGTAGCGACCCGCCCGCGTGGCGCAGCCGCGCCTCGAAGATCGAGCAGGCAATGAGACAGGCATCGGCCAGCCCGCGCAGCTCGCCTTGGTCGGCGCGGCGATCCATCGCGTCCACGATGCGGATAGTCAGCCGATCCACGCTCAGATGTTCGCGCATGTAGCGCGCCAGCGTGATCGCCGCGTAGTGCCGCAGGTTGTCCGTGAGCGGTATTCCGGTGTCCCGGATGCCATCGCCGACAAGGTCGTCGGCAGCGGCGACAAGATGGTCCTGCATCGCGTGCCCTCCAATGGTCTTGCCTTCAGCCCGGATCAGTCTGCGCCCGGACCCTGAGAAAAATGTTAATCGGGCGCGAAATTTGATCAAAAGAAAAAAGCGTGAGCGGCAGGGGTGGTTCCACTTTGCAGCGCGTGCGGGCGGTTTTTGGGGATTTGCGTGTTATTTCCGCATCATGCGGCTGCGCTCAGAGCGCGTCCCTGATCGTGTATCCCGCATAGGCCCCGGCGAGCAGAAGGCGACGGAAACGACCCAGCGGGAAGCGCCCTGGCGGGGTCGCGATCACCTCGGGACGGCGATCTTCGCCCCGGGTCAGTCCGGCGGCCAGCGCCCCGCAGTAGCTGCCCATTGCGACCCCGTTGCCGTGATAGGCAAAGGCGGCAGTGACCCCCTCCATCCCTGGCACCGGCCCCACATGGGGCGTGAACCGGCGGGCAAGGCAGGCGAGGCCCGACCAGCTATGGTTGACCTCGACGCTCTGCCACGCTGGGAACAGCCGGTGGAAATGGCGCAGGAGACGCGCGCGCGTCGCCGCCTCGGCTGCCTGCGAGGACCGGATGCCGCCGCGCATCCCGAACAGGAACCGCCCGTCCGGCAACTTTCGGAAGTAGTGGAGCAGGGTCCGCGTGTCATAGGCCATGAGGTCCGATGTCCAGCCTTGGGCCGCCTGTTCGTCGGGCGTGAGGGGGCGGGTCATCAGCGCACTCGACTGCACCGGCAGAAAGCGCCCCGCCATCCAGCGGGGCAGGTTGTCCGAGGAATAGCCGTTCGTGGCGAGGATCACCCGTTGCGCGGTGACCGTCCCGCCGGGGGTGGCGAGCCGCCAGCCGCCTGCGCCGCGGTCGAGCGTCGTGACCGGCGCGCGGGCGAATACCTGCGCGCCCGCGTCCCGCGCCGCACGAGCGAGGCCGGCGACATAAAGACCGGGATCAAGCGCGAAGCCCGCTCTTACATGCAATCCGCCGTGGGTTCCGGTCATGCCAAGGCCACGCTCGGCAAGCGCCCCCTGCGACAGGCGTTCGGTCGCGACCCCGATCCGCGCAAGCGTTGCCGCCTCGCGGTCAAAGGCCAGCGCCGCGCGCGGGTGGTGGGCCAGTTGCATCTCGCCGTCCGAATGGCGGTTCACGTCTATGCCATGGGCATTGGTGATGGCCTCGACCAGATCAATCGCCGCGACCTCGGCCCTGAGGAAATCATCCGCCGCTTGGGTCCCGTGTCGCCGCGCAAGAGTCGCGTGTTCCACTTTGGCCCCGCCCATGCAGCAAAACCCACCATTACGGCCCGAGGCACCCCAGCCGGGCGTCTGCGCCTCCAGCACCGCGACCGATGTGCCCGCCTGCGCCAGATGCAGCGCAGCGGAGAGGCCGGTAAAGCCGCCGCCGATCACCGCGACCTCGACGCCCAGGTCCGCCTCAAGCACCGGCCAGCCATCCGACAGCGACCAGGCGCAGGCCACCCTGGGCCCGTCGCCATAGGCGAAATCCTCGTAAAGCCGGGTCACAGCCGCCCGAGGTACGTGCGATACTCGATCTGCGAAATCGCGCTGGTGAGCTGCGAAATCTCGTCCCGGCGCACGGCGGCATAGATGTCGCGGTAGCCCGGCATGAACATCTCCCGCGCGATCTCGCTTTCGGCAAAACACTCGACCGCCGTCCCCCAGTCCGAGGTCAGCGCATCCGAAAACTCGCCGTTCATCTCTTCGAGCGGGGCGACGAGCGGCAGGTCGGGGTTGTCGAGACCGTAGATCATGCCCCCCAGCACGCCCGCGATGGCGAGGTAAGGATTCGCATCCGCCCCCGCGATCCGATGTTCGAGCCGCGCGCCGGGGCCAGACACCTCGGGCAGGCGGACGGCGGCGGCGCGGTTGTCCCAGCCCCAGTCCGGGGTATGCGGGGCAAAGCTGCCGCGCTGGAACCGCCGGTAGCTGTTCATATGCGGGGCAAAGATCGCCTGCAGGTCGTCCATCGTGTCGAGCGTGCCTGCGACGGCCTGTTTCAGCGTCGCCGAGGGTTCGTCCGTCCCCGCGTCAAAGATGTTGCGCCCGTCCTTGTCCACGACCGAGACATGCACATGCATCCCGTTGCCGGGATAATCGGCATAGGGCTTGGCCATGAAGGTCGCACTCATCCCGTGCTTGCGCGCGACGCCGCGCACGAGCCGGCGGAAGTAGAGCGCATCGTCGGCGGCGGCCATGACGTTGTCCGTGTGGTGAAAGTTCACCTCGAACTGACCGGGGCCGTATTCCGCGATGAGCGTATCGGGGGTCATCGACTGGTCCCAGGCCGCGTCGAGAATGTCGTCGAGGATCGCCTGCGTGCGGTCGAGCACCTCGAGGTCGTAGTTCTGCGCGGTGGGCGATTTGTCCGGCGGCACGGGCGCGTCGTTCTGGTCGTCGCGCGGCTTGTAGAGGTAGAACTCAAGCTCGGTGGCGACGACCGGGTTCAGCCCGCGCTCGTGGAACCGTTCGAGCACATGCTGAAGCTGGCGGCGCGGCGAATAGGGGGCCACGTCGCCGTCGTCGTCATGCATCTCGCAGAGCACTTGCGCCACCGTCCCGCCCGAGGCCGAAGCCCATGGCACGGGCCTGAGGCTGCCGGGCACGGGGATAAGGTTCCCGTCGGGGTCACCGATGGCGATGCCCAGACCCGTGGCCTCAACTTCCTCGCCGAGGATGTTGGGGGCATAGGTCGACAGCGGCATCCGAACGCCACCCTTGGCGATCTTGTCCTCGTCGTCACCGGGGAGCCATTTGCCACGCAGGATCGCGTTGATGTCGCACATCATCAACTCGACCCGTTCGGGCCGCCCGTGCTGGTCACAGAAGGCGGCGTATTCTTCTAAAAAGTCCTGCATCAGTTGGCCTGATTTTCTTCTCTCTGCCGGCGTGTGATCGACCGTTTCGAGCTGATCGAAAAGGTTATCACGCCGATCGTTACCATCCCGATCAGGATCGAGGACAGCGCGTTGATCTCGGGGCTGACGCCAAGTCGGACCGCCGAGAAGATCTTGATGGGCAGCGTCGTCGAGGACGGACCCGAGGCGAAGCTCGCGATCACGAGGTCGTCCAGTGACAGCGTGAAGCCCAGAAGCCACCCGGATACGACGGCGGGCGCGATGATGGGAAGCGTGACGGAGCGGAACGCGTCCCAGGGCGAACAGCCAAGGTCGAGCGCGGCCTCTTCAAGCGACTGGTCGAAGGTCGCCAGACGTGACGACACCACCACGGCGACATAGGCCATGCAAAAGGTCGTATGGGCGAGAATGATCGTCACCATGCCCCGGTCGAGCCCGATGGCAATGAAGAGGAGGAGGAGCGACAGGCCAAGGATGACGTCGGGCATGACGAGCGGCGCATACATCATGCCGGAAAACAGCGTCCGGCCGGGGAAACGCCCGGCGCGGATCAGCACGTAGGCCGCCGCCGTGCCAAGGATTGTCGCCAGCGTCGACGACACGACGGCCACCCGAAGCGTGACCCAGGCGGCGTCGAGAAACGCCTCGTTGCGCAGAAGCTCGCCATACCATTTGGTCGAGAACCCGGCCCAGACCGTGACCAGCCGGGATTCGTTGAACGAATAGACGACGAGGATCACCATGGGCAGGTAGAGGAACGCGAACCCGAGGGTCAGCGACGTGGCGTTGAACCAGCTCAGACGTCTCATGCCCCCGCCTCCCGCTGTTTCTGCTCGTTCCTGAGGTACAGGATGATGGGCACGATAAGGAGGAGGAGCAGGATCACGGCCACAGCTGACGCCACCGGCCAGTCACGGTTCGAGAAGAACTCCTCCCACAGGACCTTGCCGATCATCAGCGTGCCGGAGCCGCCGAGAAGCTCGGGGATCACGAACTCGCCCATGACGGGGATGAACACGAGGAAACAGCCCGCGATGATGCCGCCCCGCGACAGCGGAAAGGTGACGAGCCAGAAGGCCTGAAGCCGCGTGCAGCCAAGATCCTCGGCGGCCTCCAGAAGCGAGGTGTCGAGCCGGTCGAGCGCGGCATAGATCGGCAGGATCATGAAGGGCAGGTAGGTATAGACGATGCCGATATAGACCGCCGTCGTCGTGTTGAGAATCGTTAGCGGCGTGTCGATGACGCCGATCCAGAGCAGGAACTGGTTGAGCAGACCCTCTTGGGCGAGGATGGCCTTCCACGAATAGACCCGGATCAGGAAGGACGACCAGAACGGCAGGATGACGAGCATCATCAGCGTCGGGCGCCATTCATCCGGGGCCCGGGCCATGCCGTAAGCGATCGGGTAGGCCACGCAGAGCGCGAGGAAGGTCGAGGTCACCGCGATCTGGAGCGACGAAAGATAGGCTTTCCAGTAAAGGTTGTCGCTCGCCAGAAACTTGAAGTTGTCGAAATCGAGCCCGGCGAAGAAGGCCTTGACCCCCGCCCAGCCCTCGCTCAGGTCGAGGAGCGGCGTATAGGGCGGGATCGCGAGCGCCGGGTCCGAGACGCTGATCTTGAGCACGATCAGGAACGGGATCAGAAAGAATGCAAACAGCCACGAATAGGGCAGGAGGATAAGGGCCGCGCGTCTCATTCGGGCAATACCACGCCAGCCGAGGAGCGGAAGCTCACCCAGACCGTGTCGTCCCAAGTAAAGGACCGCCGGTCGATCCGGGTCGCGTTGGTCATCGCCGCCTTGATCATCTGACCGTTGGGCAGTTCGACGTGATAAGTCGAGATGTTGCCCAGATAGCCGATGTCGATGATCTTGCCTTCCATCGCGTTGGCGCGGTCCTGGGGGGCGGTTTCCGACACGAGCAGTTTCTCGGGCCGGATCGCGAAGGTGACCTTGTCCCCGTCCGAGAATTCACGTGCACATTCCGTTACTTCGATGGGGGGCACGTTGTCGGCATACTGGATCTGGTAGGCCTCCGGCCCGGTCTTCCTGATCGTGCCTTTGATCAGGTTCACGTCGCCGATGAAATCCGCGACATAGACGCTGCCGGGGGCTTCGTAGATGCGGGGCGGTGTGTCCACCTGAATGATTTTGCCATGGTCCATCACGGCCACGCGGGAGGCGACGGTCATCGCCTCTTCTTGGTCGTGGGTCACGATGACAAAGGTGGTGCCGGTCTTTTCCTGAATGTCCATCAACTCGAACTGCGTCTCTTCGCGCAGCTTCTTGTCGAGCGCGCCGAGCGGTTCATCGAGCAGCAGCAGTTTCGGTGCCTTGGCGAGCGAACGCGCCAGCGCCACGCGCTGCCGCTGGCCGCCGGAAATCTGGTGCGGCTTGCGCTTGGCGAACTGTTCAAGCCGGGTGAGGCGCAGCATCTCTTCGACCCGTGCGTTCAGCCGCTCCTTGTCCATGTTGGCCTCGCGTTTGAGGCCGAAGGCGATGTTGTCCCAGACCGACAGATGCGGGAACAGCGCGTAGGACTGGAACATCATGTTCACCGCGCGCTTGTTGGGCGGCACGTCGGCCATGTCCTTGCCGCCGATGGTGATGGTGCCCTCGGTCGGCGTCTCGAACCCCGCGAGCATCCGCATCATCGTTGTCTTGCCGCAGCCCGACGGGCCGAGGAGCGCAAAGAACTCGCGCTCATAGATGTCGATGGTCTGGTCGTCTATGGCAGTGAAGGTGCCGTATCGCTTGGTGACGTTCTTGAACTGGATGAGCGGCACCGCGTTCGGGTCGGCCCATGGCGCAAAGACGTTCGCCGGTTTCTTGATCGGTTGTGCCATTTTCACCCACACTATCCCTGACAGGCAAAACCCCGCGCGGAGGCTCCGCGCGGGGGGTAGATCGTTCGGATCAGGTGCCCGATTTGACCTTGGTCCAGAGCCGCGTGACGGTGCGCTGCACCTGCGCGTCATAGGGCCCTTTGGTGTAGAGGTTCTCCAGCGTCGCCTCGTCCGGGTAGATGGCGGTGTCGCCGATCACGTCCTCGTTCAGGAACTCCTGTGAGGCTTTGTTGCCGTTGGCGTAGTAGACGTAGTTCGACGCCGCCGCCATGTTCTCGGGGTCCATGATGAAGTTGAGGAAGGCATGCGCACCTTCCGGGTTCGGTGCGTCCACCGGGATCGCCATCTGGTCGAACCACATCAGCGCGCCTTCCTTGGGCGCGTTGTAGACGATCTCGTTGCCATTGTCGGCTTCCGCCGCGCGGTCACGCGATTGCAGGATGTCGCCGGACCAGCCGAAGGCCACGCAGATGTCGCCGTTCGCCAGCGCCTCGATGTATTCCGAGGAGTGGAACTTCTGCACATAGGGGGCGATGGCGGCAAAGACCGGCTCGACCTTTGCAATCACCTCGGGGTCCTTGGTGTCCGGGTCCTCGCCGATGTAGGTCAGCGCGGCCGGGATCATCTCGTCCGGCGCGTCGAGCATCATCACGCCGCAGGAGGCGAGCTTTTCCATGTTCGCCGGATCGAAGACCAGCGCGAGACTGTCGATGGGCGCATCCTCGCCCAGCACTTCGGTCACCTTGCCGACGTTCGCGCCGATGCCCGTGGTGCCCCACATGTAGTTGATCGCGTATTCGTTGCCCGGATCGTATTGCGAAGTCCGCTCTTCGATCACGTCCCACATGTTTTCGATGTTAGGCAGCTTCGACTTGTCGAGCTTCTGGAACGCGCCCGCCGCGATCTGGCGCTGCAGGAAAGATCCCGTCGGCACCACGACGTCATAGCCGGACCCGCCCGCGAGCATCTTGGTTTCAAGCAGTTCGTTCGAATCGAACACGTCGTAGATCAGCTCGATCCCGGTCTCTTCCTCGAACTTGGTCAGAAGCTCTTCGTCGATGTAGTCGGACCAGTTGTAGACGCGCACTTCGTCGGCCATCGCGGCCTGCGCACCCATCGCGGTCGCTGCAAGGAGCAGGGTTTTGAGTTTCATGATTGCCTTCCTGTTGGTTCTTAGGCCTGTGTTTTCGTTGCGAAACGCGAACCTCACGGGTCGGATGACTCGTCGCGCGGTTGGGTTTCGTCCGGGGCATTTGATCAAAACGACCTCAAGCAGGCAATGGGCAATATCCCGCGATCCGCCGCAAAGTGGCTCACACATTGGGCATTGCTCAAGTTTTGGGCGGCGCCAGAACCGCATCCGGTGTCTGCCCGCACGCCCCTGACGCGCGTTCGCCCCGTGCCAGAAGGCGGTCCATAAGGAACGCGCGTTCGCCGCCCTGTGACCTCATCGCCAAAGCATTTGATCAAATGGACAGGGGGCGTCTATGGTGCGTTTCGTTGGTCAGACCAGCCCCCACTGCACCGACCGGAAAGCACTCGATGAACCAGACCCACGCCAAACTGCCCGATCACGAACGTGCCTATCGCGCGCTCAGGGACATGATTCTCACCGGCGAACTTGCACCTGGGCAGGCCGTGACCATCCAGGGACTGGTCGATCTGCTGGGCCTTGGCATGACCCCCGCGCGCGAGGCGATCCGCCGCCTGACCTCGGAAGGGGCATTGAGCTTCAAGGGAAACCGCCGGGTCAGCGTGCCAGAGATGGACGCCCACACCTATGATCAACTGGCCTTTGCGCGTCTCGCGGTAGAGCCGGAACTGGCCCGCCGCGCGGTGCCCCGTCTGGACCAGTCGACCATTGCCACGCTCGAAACCCTTGATGCAAAGGTGGACGATGCGATCTCCAAGGGGGACGTGCGGGGGTATCTCGAAGGCAACCGGCTGTTTCACGTCCGGCTCTACGAACGCGCCGAGGCCCCGGTGCTCCTCTCGATCTCCAACATGTTGTGGCTGCGCACCGGCCCGTCCCTTCGGGTCATGCTGGGCCGTGCGGGCACCGCGAACCTGCCCGACCAGCATCAGGAAGCGCTGGCGGCAATGCGCGCGGGCGATGCCGAGGGCGTGGCACAGGCGATCCGCGCCGACATCGAGCAAGGCATCCGGCAGGTGCGCTCGTCGCTCGCCACCGAGGACGAAGGCAAAGCCCCCGATTTCCTTTGACCCTGACCCCGCACCTGCGTTGACACGGAAAAATTTGATCATATTGTGACCGGCGACGCCCGGCGCAGCCTTCTTGCGACGCCGGATCCCACTCACGACCCCTCGCGCACAGGCCATCTTGAAGAGGCGGCGCGCACGACCCGACCGGGAGGCCCCATGAACAATATCACGAATCACATGCCCACCGCCGAGCTTCAGGCCATCGACGCGGCGCACCATATGCATCCCTTCTCGGCGAACAAATCGCTGGGCGAAAAGGGCGCGCGCATCATCACTCGGGCCGAGGGCGTGACGCTGACCGACAGCGAGGGGCAAAGCATCCTCGACGCGATGGCGGGCCTCTGGTGCGTCAACATCGGCTACGGGCGCGACGAGCTGGCCGATGTGGCGGCCCGTCAGATGAAGGAACTACCCTACTACAACACCTTCTTCATGTCCTCCCACGTGCCCGCCATCGCGCTGTCACAGAAGCTGGCCGAGCTCGCGCCGGGCGACCTGAACCACGTGTTCTACGCTTCGGGCGGCTCCGAGGCGAACGACACCAACCTGCGCATGGTTCGCGCCTACTGGGCCGCGCTGGGCAAGCCAGAAAAGTTCAACGTGATCAGCCGCAAAAATGCCTACCACGGGACCTCTATGGGGTCGGGAAGCCTGGGCGGCATGGCGTCGATCCACTCGCAGGGCGGTCTGCCGATCCCCGGCATCCACCACATTGGTCAGCCCTACTGGTATCTCGAAGGCGGCGACATGAGCCCCGAAGAGTTCGGGATCATGCGCGCCCGCGAGCTTGAGCAGAAGATCGACGAGTTGGGCGAGGACAAGGTCGCGGCCTTCATTGCCGAACCCATTCAGGGCGCAGGCGGCGTGATCATCCCGCCCTCGACCTACTGGCCCGAAGTGAACCGCATCTGCCGTGAGCGTGACATTCTGCTCATCGCGGACGAGGTCATCACCGGCTTTGGCCGCACGGGCGAATGGTTCGGGTCCGAGTATTACGACATCCAGCCCGACATCATGACTGTCGCCAAGGGCATCACCTCAGGCTACATCCCGCTGGGCGCGTCGATCGTGTCGGACAAAGTGGCCGAGGTCATCGGGCGCGACGACTTCAACCACGGCTACACCTATTCCGGCCACCCGGTCGCCTGTGCCGTGGCACTCGAGAACCTGCGGATCATCGAAGAGGAAAAGATCGTCGATCACGTGCGCGACGAGGCGGGGCCCTATCTGGCCGAGAAATGGCACCAGCTGGCCGATCACCCCTTCGTGGGCGAGACGACCATCGTGGGCATGATGGCCTCGCTCGCGCTCACCGCCGACAAATCCTCGCGCAAGCCGTTCAAGGCCAAGCCTGGAACCGTGGGCCTCATGACCCGTGAACGCTGCTTTGGCAACAACCTGATCATGCGCCACGTCTACGACCGCATGATCGTCGCCCCGCCGCTTGTGATGACGAAATCCGACATCGACGTGCTCTTTGAACGCGCGGTGCAGTCGCTCGACGAGGCCTACAAGAATGTCAAGGACGCAGGGCTTCTGGAAACGGCGGACTGATCGCGAACCCATGGCGCTCGACATCCTCACAGTGAACGACAGGCCGGGTGAATACCCGGCCTCTTACTATGCGGCGACGGTGGATCTGTTGCCCCCGATGGACCCGGCCGAGGGGGCCCTTTCTGCGGATGTGGTCGTGATTGGCGGCGGCTTTACCGGCCTGTCCGCCGCGCTCCACATGGCGCGGGCGGGGCTCGACGTGGTGCTGCTCGAAGCCTCGCGCGTTGGCTTCGGCGCATCGGGGCGCAACGGCGGGCAGGTCTCCGTTGGCCAGCGGATCGAACAGGATACGCTCGAGAAACTCGTGGGCGTGGAACGCGCGCGGGCACTGTGGGACATCGGCTGCGAGGCGGTCGACCTGACCCGCGCCTTGGCGGACGAGTTCGCGGGTGGGGCGGAGTGGGTGCCGGGGGTGATCCACGCCGACCACAAGCCGGGCTTCGTGAAACATACGCATGCTTACGTTCGCAAGATGAAAGAGGAGTACGGCCACAATTCCATGTCGGCCCTGGACCGCGAAGAACTCCGCGCGCTCTGCGCCTCGGACGCCTACCACGGCGGCCTCATCGACACGGCATCCGGCCATATCCACCCCTTGAAACTTGCGCTGGGACTGGCGCGGGGCGCCCTCGCCGCCGGGGCGCGGCTCTTTGAAACCTCGCGCGTCCTGTCGGTCACCGAAGGCCCGCGCGTGACAGTCAAGACCAACCGCGCCACCATCAAAGCCGATAACGTCCTATGGGCCACGAATGGTTATCTCGGCAAGGCCGAGCCGCGCACCGCCGCGCGCGTGATGCCCATCAACAATTTCATCGTAGCGACCGAGCCGCTCGGCGCGCTTGCCGACGACCTGCTTCCCGGCAATCACGCCGTGGCCGACAGCAAGTTCGTCATCAACTACTTCCGCCTCTCCGCCGACAAGCGGATGCTTTTCGGGGGCGGCGAGTCCTACGGCTACAAGTTCCCCGACGACATCGCGGCCAAGGCGGGCAAGCCGATGGTCGAGATTTTCCCCCAGCTTCGTGACGTGAAAATCGACTATGCTTGGGGTGGCACGCTGGGCATCACGATGAGCCGCCTGCCGCATGTGGCGCGGCTGTCGTCCAAGGTCTACGACATCTCCGGTTACTCGGGGCAGGGCGTGGCGCTGGGCACCATGGCGGGCAAGATCATGGCCGAGGCGCTGGCGGGACAGGCGGGGCGGTTCGACCTCATGGCCAGCGTGCCGACCCCGCGTTTTCCGGGCGGTGCCGCGCTGCGTGCGCCGCTTCTGGCCGCCGCGATGCTCTGGTATTCAATCCGGGACAAGCTTTAAGCTTCGGGAAACTCGAGGTGCCCGTCCGGCACCCAGCCAGTTTCGCCCGAACCGCTCCGGCACAGCGTCCAGCCGTGGGTGCGCTCGATGGCCGTCAGCACCTCGCCCGCCTGGCAGGTGAGTTCCACCGCCGAATGATCATGAAGCGCGTAGGGCGTGCGGTCGACAAAGGCCACGACCCCGTCCGGCACCCAGCCCTCGCGCCCTTCCGCGATGGCCCAGAGCCAGCGATGCCCGTGCCGCACCTCCTCGCGCCCCGTCAGGTCGATCGGGGTGCCGGAGGTGAAGCGGATCGGGTCCGATACGCTCGATACCCAGTCGCGCGTGACGACCAGCTCCCGCGCCACCCTCGCACTTTTCGCGTATACGCTGACCGGATGATGGGGCATAGGCCCCAAATTCTTGTCCTTTTCCGACATTCGCGCTAGTCGCCCCGCGCCGCCGCCAATGCCTCTGGCAAGGCGCTCGCAAGGACGTCGAGGTCCTCGGGCTCGCCCACCGACACCCGGATGCAGCGGTCCTGCGGCTCTGCAAAGGGCATCCGCACGAACACATCGCGCGCGATCAACTCGCCCAGCACGGCGCGGGCAAATGCCCCGTCCGACCCGCAGTCTATGGTCACGAAATTGGTGGCCGAGGGCAGAGAGGTCAACCCGTTCGCCGCCGCGATTTCCGCGATCCGGCCCCGCGCCACGACGACCTTGGCCTGCACCTCGGCGAGGTAATCCTCGTCTTCGAGCGCCGCCAGCGCCCCGACCTGCGACAGCCGCGCCATGCCGAAGTGGTTGCGCACCTTGTTGAAGGCCGAGATCAGATCGGCGGTCCCGATGGCATAGCCGACCCGCGCCCCCGCCAGGCCATAGGCCTTGGAAAACGTCCGCATCCGGATCACACGCGGATCGGTCACGTCGAGCGCGGGTGCGGTGCCTTCGGGCGCGAACTCGAGATAGGCCTCGTCCAGCACCAGAAGCGTCCCCTCCGGCACCGTTTCGATCATCCGCTGCATCGTGGCCGCGTCGTGCCATGTGCCCATCGGGTTGTCGGGGTTCGCGATATAGACGAGCTTCGCGCCCACTTCGCGCGCCTTGTCGATCAGCGCCACCGGGTCCTCGTGGTCGTCCCTGTAGGGGACCGTGACCAGATCACCGCCAAAGCCCGCCACATGGTAGTTGAAGGTCGGATAGGCGCCGAGCGAGGTCACCACCTTGTCCCCCGGTCCGACGACAAGCCGCACGAGATAGCCCAGAAGGCCGTCGATGCCTTCCCCCACCATGATGTTGTCCATTGATACGCCGAGCCGCCCGGCCAGAGCGGCCCGCAGGTCCCAGCTTTGCGCGTCGCCATATTTCCACGTCTCGCCCGTCGCCGCGGCCATCGCGGCCACCGCGCGGGGCGAGGGGCCAAAGAGGCTCTCGTTCGCACCGAGGCGCGCGCTGAACGGGTGACCACGGTCACGCTCCTGCGTCTCTGGCCCCACGAAGGGCACCGAGGCGGGAAGCGAGGCGGCAAGATCGGTATAGCGGGGGCCTGAGTGGCCAATGTCTCGTGTCATGGCCGCATCTTCGTGGAAGCGCACAACGACGACAAGGGGGCGACCTTGGGGACGGGGCGCCGTCAGTCGAACTTCTTCGAGGGGGCCAGCACCGTCGCCTCGCCCTTGAGCACCGGCTTGCCCGCCACGTGGCACTCGGTCTTGAGCGTCACGCGGCGTTTGGCGTGGTCGATCTCCATCACCGTCACCTCGGCGCGCACCACATCGCCGGGACGCACGGGGGCCAGGAACTTGAGGCTCTGGCCCATGTAGATCGTGCCATGACCCGGAAGCTGCTCGCCGATGACCGCCGATATCAGCCCCGCCGTCAGCATCCCGTGGGCGATCCGGCCCTCGAAGATCGTGTCCTGCGCGTATGCCTCGTCCAGATGGACGGGGTTGCGATCGGTCGAGACCTCGGCAAAGAGCTCGATATCCCGGTCAGTGACTTCCTTGGTGAGGTGCCGCTGCATCCCGATCTCGAGATCCTCGATGCAGATCGTGCCTCGGGGGAAATTATCCAACATTGGCTCCTCGCTCCTGCGTTCCGGGGTCAAAAGATCCGGTGGGTAATAAATGGCGGTTTATTGCCGTGTTCCAGCAATAATATTACTTTGCAGTTGCAGAAATCAAGTGCCAATTGGTCTTAGCGCAGATAGCCGATGGCATAGGTCGGTGCGACCATTTCCCTTGAAACAAAGGCGCTGAGCAGGTCTGCGTCCGGTTGCCGCGTGGTGCCAGTGTCAGCGCGCGCGAGACCGCCGGTGATGAAGAGGGAATCGATATCCTCTCCCAGCGCACCCTTTATGTCGGTCAGGATACCGTCCCCTATGGCAAGGATCCGGTTGTCCGCTGGCAGGGACCCCATGGCCGCCAGCCGCCGCCGGGCAAGGTCGTAGATCGGCGGATGGGGCTTTCCGAAATAGAGGCTCTCGCCCCCCATCTCGGTATAGATCGCCGCGACCGCCCCGGCGCACCATTCCCGCGTCTCGCCGCGGTCCACGACGATATCGGGGTTGGCACAAAGGAGCTTCAGCCCCTTCTGCTTGGCCAGCAGCAGCGCGGGCCGCAGGTCGTTCGGATCGGCCAGCGGATCGAAGGGACCGCAACAGACGATCCCCTCCGCCTCGTCCAGCGGTACTTCACGGATATCCACGGGGTTCTCGATGAGTTTCATCGGGTCGAAAAACACCCGGTCATCCGGCTCGCCCATGAACCAGACCTTCGACCCCACCGCGCCCGTGAACATCGCCACCCGTGCGGCATCGCCCGAGGTCGCAATGGCGTCCCAGGTATCCGTGGGCAGGCCCATCTTGGCCAGTTGCCGCCCCACGCTCGCCCGATGACGCGGCGCATTGGTGACGAGGATGACCTGCTTGCCCATAGCGCGAAACGCTTGCAGCGCCGCCACGGCCTCGGGAAAGGGCGTGTGGCCGTCATGGACACAGCCCCAAAGGTCGCAAAACAGCGCATCGTAGGGCGCGGCAATGTCGGCAAGGCTTTCGATGATACGGGTCATGGCGGCTCCTTCGTCGGCTGACCAAAGGCTTAGCCGATGTGAACCGCAGGGGCAGCCGGAAACGACAGCGTTCCGCAACGAAAAAGGGCGGCCCGAAAGCCGCCCGTCGTGGTCCGATCAGTCCTGCGATCAGAGCGCGAGGTTCGGAATGATCTGCTTTTTGCGCGACATGATGCCCGGCAGCACGACCGTGTCGCCCGACACGGCGGTGGCAAAGCTCTTCTCGGCTACGGTCTTGACCAGATCGTTGGGGACGAGCAGCGTCGCCTCTTCCTTCAGAATGTCGACGATGAACAGAAGCACCTGATCGACGCCGTCTTCTTCGGCCACCTTGGGCATCGAGGACATCAGGCTGTCCTTGCGGTCGAGCACGATCTTGGGCGCGGTGGTTTCGAGCACCGAGACGCGGAACGACTTGCCGCCCACTTCGTATTCCTTTGAGTCCATGCGCAGAAGCTCGGCATCCGAAAAGGCGCTCACGTCCGACTTGGCCGCAAACATCTCGGCGGCATAGTCGGGGATCGACAGGCCCAGCTCCTTGGCCAGCGTCTTGGCCACGTCCACGTCGTGGTCGGTCGTGGTGGGCGAACGGAACTCCAGCGTGTCCGACAGGATGCAGGACAGGGCGAGCGCCTTGATCTCCTTGGGCATCCGGGCCGTGTCGTCGCCCATCAGGTCATACATGATGGTCGCGGTGCAGGCGAGCGGGCGGATCGTGATGTCGATCGGCCCTTTGGTTTCGAGCCCGCCGACGAGTTTGTGGTGGTCGATGATCTGCACCACGTCCGCGTCGTTGATCGCGGAGGGCAGCTCGGCGGGGTTGTTGGTGTCCACGATCACGCAACGCTGACCGGGGGCCAACTCGCTGATGATCTCGGGCTTCGTTTGTTCCCAACGGTCGAGCATGAACAGCGCCTCGGTGTTGGGTTCCCCCAGCAGCACGGCCTTGGCGTCGACGCCTTTGACCTCGTTCAGATACCAGGCCCAGATCAGCGGCGAGCCGGTGGAATCGGTGTCAGGAGATTTATGTCCGAAAACGAGCGTGGTCATGTGCGTGTCCCTCGAGGCGAGCAAAGCGGTTTCAAAGTCGCGCGCCTTATAGGTTCACGGGCAGACCTTGTCACCACCCCCTGTGTTGGCCCCTTTGTCGCGGTCGCAAACCGCGCTAGGATGGCGCATGGCGAAACGAGCAGAGACCGCACTTTATCCACCCGTGAAGAGGTGGCTCGAGGCGGCGGGATACGAGGTGAAATCCGAAATCGGGCCGGTCGATGTGCTGGCTTGCCGCGAGGGGTCAGAGCCGCTCGTGGTCGAACTCAAGGCGGGCTTCTCGCTCACGCTCCTGCAACAGGCCGTGGCGCGGCAGGCCGTCACCGACAGCGTCTATGTGGCCGTGCCGCGCTGGTCGGGCAAGTCGGGGTGGAAGGCCTTCAAGGAAAACATCGGTTTGTGCAAGAGATTGGGCCTCGGTGTCCTCTCTGTGCGTGAAAAAGATGGATTTGTGGAAGTCCACTGCGACCCGGTCCCCTTCACGCCGCGCAAGTCCACGGCCCGAAAGACCCGCCTTCTGTCCGAATTTGCCCGCCGGGAGGGCGATCCCAACATGGGAGGCACCAAGGGGCAGATCATTACCGCCTGGAAACAGGACTGCGCGAAGATCGCCGCCCACCTCTCGGCCCATGGCCCCTCCAAAGGCGCCGCCATCGCCAAGGTAACCGGCGTCACCCGCGCCACGCGGATCATGTATCTCAATCAACTGGGCTGGTTCGCGCGCCTCGACAAGGGCCTCTACGACCTCACCGAAGCGGGCCGTGCGGCAAACGCGGCCACGCACGAACCCGCCTCCTTCTCTGGTTCATAAATATCCCGGAGGGGGTCTGGGGGAGGCAGAGCCTCCCCCAGTGCCGCGACGCCGTCAGGCGGCGCAACACCTCAGTTCTCGATGATCGTCTTCACGTTGACGAATTCCTTCATGCCGAAGCCACCGTGTTCACGCCCGTAGCCGGAGTTCTTGACCCCGCCAAAGGGCATGTTCGGCGTCGCCACGTTGAACCCGTTCACAAAGACCATGCCGGTGTCGAACTCCTCGCGCGCGAGCGTCACCGCTCGCTCCACGTCACGCGAAAAAATCCCGCCGCCCAGTCCGAATTTCGAATCGTTCGCAATCCGCATCGCGTCCTTGTCGTCCTTGGCGCGGATCACGCTCGCGACCGGGCCGAACAGCTCCTCGTCATAGGCGGGCTGACCGGGCGCCACGTCTTCGAGCACCGTGGCCGGGTAGAAGGCACCGCGCCGGTCGGGGACCTTGCCGCCGCAGGACAGCTTCGCGCCCTTCGCGATCGACTTCCACACCTGATCATGGAGCTTGTCGCGCAGCTCCTCGCGCGACATCGGACCCAACTTGGTGGATGCGTCGCGGGGATCGCCAAGCTCGATCTTCGACATCGCCTCGACAAATCCCGAGATGAACTGGTCGTAGACCGCATCGACAACCACGAAGCGTTTCGCGTTCACACAGGTCTGCCCGTTGTTGTAGAGCCGCCCCATCACGCAGGTCTTGACCGCCAGCTCCAGATCCGCGTCCGACAGCACGAGGTAGGCGTCGTTCGAGCCAAGCTCCATCACGGTCTTTTTCAGCGCCGCGCCGGCTTTCTCCGCCACATGCCGCCCGGCGCCCTCGGACCCGGTAAGGGTCACGCCGCGCACCTTGTCATGGGCGATGACCTCGTCCGAGAGGTCATGGTCGATTACGAGAACGGTGAAGAGATCCTTGGGCAGGCCCGCCTCCTCCATGAGGTCGCGCAGAAACAGCCCCGACCCAGTGCAGCTTGCCGCATGTTTCAAAAGTACGCCGTTGCCCGCCATGAGGTTCGCGATGGCATAGCGGATCGCCTGGTAGGCCGGGAAATTCCACGGCTGGATGCCGTAGATCACACCGATGGGCGCATATTCGATATGGCCCTTTTCGCCGTTCTCCACGTCGCGGGTCTCGCCAGCAAGCTCCTTTGGCCCGGTCTCGGCGGTCCATTTGCAGATCGCGGCGCAAAGCTCGATCTCGGTCTTGCCGTCTTTCAGGAGCTTCCCGGTCTCTTCCGTCATCAGCGTCGCAAAATCTTCGGCCTTGGCGGTCAGCGCCTCGCCGATCTTGCCGATGACCTTGGCCCGCTCCTGAGGTGCCACGCGGCGCCAGTCGAGAAAGGCCTCGTGGCACCGCTCGACGGCGGCGAAGGCCTCGTGTTTCGACATGAGGTCGTAGCTCTTGATCGGCTCATTGGTGAAGGGGTTGATCGTGGTGATCTGGTTCTTGTCGACGCTGTCTTTCACGGCGTGTCCTCCTGTTCGTTGGCCGCGCGTCTGGCGCGGCGTCAGGAGGGACAACGAAGGACCGGCGCACTCCGTTCCGAGTGCGCCGGTCCCGATTTCGCGATCCGGCGTTGAACCGCCGGTGGGAAGCCTCTGTCAGGCGACCTGAGCCAGCGTCATTTTGGGCGTGACGCCCAGCGCATGGACGATGTCGCGGGTGATGTCGGTCTTGTTCAGCGTGTAGAAATGCAAGTCTTCCACGCCGCCCTCAATCAGCTCGGAACAGAGTTCCGTGGCGAGCGACACCGACAGAAGCTCCTCGCGCCCGTCACGGAGCGCCCGCTCATAGGCCTCGTCAAGCCAGAGCGGCACCGGCGCGCCGCAACGCTGGGCAAATTTCTTCACGCCCGTCCACGACTGGATCGGCAGGATGCCCGGAATGATCGGCGCGTCGATCCCGGCCGCCACGCATTTGTCACGGAAGCGGAAAAACGTGTCGGCCTCGAAAAAGAACTGGGTGATCGCCGAGGACGCGCCCGCGTCGATCTTGCGCTTGAGCCACTCGACGTCGGCGTCGGTGTGGCCCGCATCGGGGTGCGGGTCGGGATAGGCGCCGACGCGGATGTTGAACTTGCCGGTCTTGGCCAGTGCCTCGATCAATTCGACCGAATTGGCAAAGCCGTTTTCATAGGCCTTGAACTTGTCCGCGCCCTTCGGCGGATCGCCCCGGAGCGCCACGATCTCGGTCACGCCCGCCTCGGCATACTGATGCGCGATCTCCAGGGTCTCTTCCCGCGTCGCGTTCACGCAGGTCAGATGCGCGGCGACGTTGAGGCCATAGCGTCGGTGGATCGTGCCCACGGCGTCATGGGTCAGCTCCCGCGTCGTGCCGCCCGCGCCATAGGTGACCGAGACAAAGCTGGGGTCTAGCGGGGCAAGCTCGCGTACGGTGTCGGCAAGGCGGAAGGCGCCCTCGATGTTCTGCGGCGGGAAGAATTCGAAGCTGATGTTGGGCGTGGTCATGTCGCAATTCCATATCTTTGGTTGATCTCAAGCTAGGGGCTTCCATCATCTGAGACAAATTCATAATATTCAGAAAGATTATGAGGGCTGCTCAAGATGTATCTGGAATTTCGCCACCTGCGCACAATCCGCGCCATCCACGAGGCGGGCGGGCTGGCGCGTGCCGCCGACATGCTTCACATTACACAGTCCGCTTTGTCCCATCAGGTCAAAGGGTTGGAAGAGCAGGTCGGGATGGAGTTGTTTCTCCGGCGCTCCAAGCCCATGAAGCTCTCGCCCGCCGGGCAAAAGCTCCTGCGCCTCGCCGAAACGATCCTGCCCGAGGTCGCGCGGGTCGAGGAGGAGTTTCGCAACATGCAGTCGGGCCGGTCGGGCCGGATGCATATCGCCATCGAATGCCACGCCTGTTTCGATTGGCTCTTTCCGGTGCTCGACGGCTTTCGCGCGGTCTGGCCAGATGTGGACGTGGACATTAGGATGCGGCTGGCCTTCGACGCGATGGAGGCGCTAAGGCGCGAGGAGGTGGACTTCGTCATCTCCTCGGACCCGGTGTCGATCCCTGGGGTCACCTTCACGCCGCTCTTCGACTACGAGCCGAAATTCGTCTGCCCGCGCGGGCACCGGCTGGCCGAGAACGACTGGATCGAGGCCGAGGATTTCGCGGAAGAGATCCTGCTCCATTACCCGGTCGAGCGCGCGAAACTCGACATCTTCACCCAACTCCTGACGCCTGCCAAGGTCGAGCCGCGCGGGACAAGGCCGGTGGAACTGACCGAAGTCATCCTGATGCTGGTCGCCGCCGGGCGCGGGGTCACGGTGCTGCCCGACTGGGTGCTGGGGAAATATCGCGACAACCCGGACTACGTGATCTTGCCGATCACCGAAGGCGGGCTCACCAAACGGATGCACGCGGCCACGCGGGACGAGGAGGTGGCCAAGCCCTACATCGCCCACATGATGCGGCTCGCCCGGACCGAGCCGGTGAAGCTTCAGCGCCGGATGGGGTAAGCGGATCACGCCGGTGGAGTGCGATGCCATCTCCGGCTTGGTCCTTGGACCGAAGGCAGGGCGCCCTTGCGCGGGAAAAGGCAGGGCGCCCTTGCGCGGGAAAAGGCAGGGCGCCCTTGCGCGGGAAAAGGCAGGGCGCCCTTGCGCGGGAAACCGCTCTAAGCGGGCGCTTATGCCGATCGGTCTAAGCCCTGCGCCAATCGCGGCGGGCTGGCTGGCGGGGCATGTCAGGTGCGAGACGACGGGCATCCCGCCCGCCGCTCGCGCCTGAAAGGAAACACCATGAACAAGTTTACCCTGACCCTTGCCGCCCTTGCCGTCGCGCTGCCCGCCGCCGGCTTTGCTTCGAACGATGACGGCACCGCCATGGCCGCGCCCACCGATCTCGCCATGGGCACCATTCTGGGCACGGACGAAGCCTCCGTGCGCAACGCGCTCACGGGCCTTGGCTACGAGGTCCGCAAGATGGACATGGAGGATGGGGCGATCGAGGCTTACGTCGTGAAGGACAAATTCATGGCCGAGGTCTATGTCAACGCCAAGACGGGCGAGGTCATCAAGGTCTCGGGCAATGACTGATCGTTTCCTGACGCAGGCCGTCACGGACGCGGGAACGGGGGCGGCGCAAACGCCGTCCCGACCCGACCGGGGCGTGCGGGTCTGGGATCCACTCGTGCGATTCATTCACTGGGGTCTCGCGGCCGCGGTGCTGACCAACGCGCTTCTGGACGACCCGGACTCGAAGCTCCATGAGGCACTGGGCTACGTGGCCGTCGGGCTGGTGGCGCTGCGGGTGCTCTGGGGGCTGATCGGCACCGAACACGCGCGGTTCGCGGCCTTTCCGCTCAACCCGCTCGCCGCCCTGCGCCACTTTGGCGACTTGATCCGCGGGCGACACAGCGTGCATCTTTCCCATAACCCTGCCGGCGCGCTCATGGCCTACAACCTGTGGCTTTCCGTGATCGGCATGGGGGTGACGGGGTACATGATGGGAACCGTGGCGTTTTTCGGGATGGACTGGGTCGAGGAACTGCATGAGGCGATCTATGCCTGGATCATGGCCTCCGTTTTGCTGCACCTTGGCGGCGTCCTGCTCGACAGTCTCGTCACGCGCCTGAGCCTCGTGGGGGCGATGATCCACGGGCGCAAGCGGCTGCCGGGGCGGCGTTCTTGAGCATGAAGCGGGCCCGGACAGCACGGACACCGGAGCGGCGGGCCATTCTGCTCGCCGCTGTCATCCTCGTGCAATCGGTCTGTGCCGCGGTGTTTCTGGCCGACGTGATCGGGGATCTCGCGACTGACGGCGCCTTCGAGGGCGGGCACCGCTATGTCGAGGTCGCGGCTTCCGTCTCGCTCATCGCGGGCGTCGTCTTCCTTGCGCTCGAGCTGCGCCGGGTCATGGACCGCATGGCGATCCTCGAAACCGCTACACAGGCGGCACGAGGCGAGATGGCCGAGGTCATAGACGGGTTCTTCACCGGCTGGGGGCTCACGCCGTCCGAGCGCGACGTGGCGCTCATGGTGCTCAAGGGCATCGAGAACGACGAGATCGCGCGGATCCGGGGCACGGCGGCGGGGACCGTGCGGGCGCAATGCGCGGCGATCTATGCGAAGGCCGGCGTCGAGGGGCGGGCGCAGCTTTTTTCCGTCTTCATGGATGAATTGCTGGCGGGCTAGGTCGGCTCGTCGTCTGGGCGGAGGCCCGCCGCCGAGCCGACGAGGGGCGCTGCGATGTGAGGTTTGCATGCAAACCTCACAAACCTCGCGCTCCCCGGATATTTATGAACCAGAGAAGTCAGGACCTGCGTGGTCAGCCGACCGGGTGCAGGAGCCGCCAGTAGACCAGCGCGGCGAGGACGGCGACGAGCGCCACCGTGATCGCGGCGGAAATGATGCGCGCGCGGGCGGCAGATTTTTTCTCATGAAAGGTGCGCGGCGTGATGCCCCGGGTGAACATGACGGCTTGGGCGGCAAGGTTCACGCAGACCACGTTGACGGCCAGAAGCGTGGCCGCACCCATGGCGAGATCAGGGCGGGCAAAGCCCAGGAACATGCCGATGGCCGCCGTGGGGGGCAGGAGGGCCACCGCCACCATGACGCCCACGAGGGCCGAGGAAATGCCGGTGACGAGCGACAGCGCCGCGGCGGCGCCGGAGGCGAGCGCAATGGCCATGCCGTCAAAGCCCACGATAGACCGGGACATGAGTTCCTTGGACTCGAAATCGGGTGTGGCGACAAAGCCGATCAGGACCGACAGGCCGAGCGCGATCACGACACCGGCGAGGTTCGTTCGGATCGCGCGACCGATCAGCGCGCCGTCCCCCAGCGCGATGCCCACTGCGAGCGCCAGGTTCGGGCCAAGAAGCGGCGCGATGACCATGGCGCCCACCACGACGGCCACATTGTCCGACAGCAGGCCGAAGGCGGCCACCACGGTCGAAAGCACCACGAAGGTGATGTAATTGCGGTCGGTGCGGGCATTTTCCCAGACCTTGGTCTGGATTTCCTCGCGGGTGAGGCCCGAGGAGCCGATCTCACGGCGCTCGGGTTTGCCCGTCTCGTCGCTGTCGTCCTCCTCCTCGATCCGGGGGATCGTCGCCTCGACGGGGAGAAGCGTGATGCGCCAGTCGCCCTCGTTCTCCGGCCCGAAGACGCCCTGCATCCGGTCCAGAAGCGCCTGCCTGTTGTCGGCATCGGCGAGGACCAGCAGAACCGCGTCACCTTCGGGTTGGGTGGTGAGCACCCGCATCTCGACGCAGCCCTCCGCCTCGATCGCGCGGACGAGGTAGGGCAGGGTGGCGGCGGGGGCGGTGACGAGGATCTGGCGCAGCGACATGGGGCGACAGTGGCGGTGGGGCGGGGCGGGCGCAAGCCCCGGGGTAAATAGGGCGGGCGCAAGCCCCGTCGCGGGCGCGGGCGGCGCGTGGGTTGGCGGGGTGGCGCAGGCCCTTGGCAAGCGGGGCCGTGGCGTCTATACGCCCGACCTGATCCAAACCAATCTGTTTCCCTACGCCCGACCGGAGCCGAACCCATGCAAGGCAGCGCCAATCTCAACGTCATGATCAAGGCCGCCCGCAAGGCCGGGCGCTCGCTGGTCAAGGACTTCCGCGAGGTGGAGAACCTTCAGGTCTCGATGAAGGGCGCGGGCGACTTTGTGTCCAAGGCCGACATCGCCGCCGAAAACATCATCAAGGAAGAGCTGATGGAGGCGCGGCCGAACTACGGCTGGCTCGGCGAAGAGGGCGGCGGCGAAGAAGGCAAGGACCCGACCCGGCGCTGGATCGTCGACCCATTGGACGGCACCACGAACTTTCTGCATGGCTTGCCGCATTGGGCGGTGTCCATCGCCCTCGAGCACAAGGGCGAGATCGTCGCGGGCGTCGTTTACGACCCGGCCAAGGACGAGATGTTCTTTGCCGAAAAGGGCGCCGGTGCCTGGATGAACGACAAGCAACGCCTGCGGGTTTCGGGGCGGCGCGACATGATCCAGTCGATCTTCGCGACCGGCGTGCCCTTTGGCGGGCGGGGTGATCTGCCCGAGACGCTGAAGGACCTCGCGCGGATCATGCCGACCTGCGCTGGTGTGCGGCGCTGGGGGGCGGCGGCGCTCGACCTCGCCTATGTTGCCGCGGGCCGCTACGAGGGCTTCTGGGAGCGGCGTCTGAATCCTTGGGACATCGGGGCCGGTCTGCTCATCGTCAAGGAAGCGGGCGGTCTGGTCGAGGCGCTCGACCCAACCGAGGACCCGCTGGTGTCGGGCGAGATCATCGCCGCCAACGAACAGATCTTCGACAAGTTCGCCAAGACGGTCCGGGGCTGAGCGCGGGTCCGGCCTGGTTCTGGTTCCGGGTGTCGTCGCGGCGGCGTAATCCTCGACAGAGCTGTGCCGAAACCGTCCCTTCGGTGCGGTTCCCCTGACTTATGGGCCGCGCGATAGGCGCGATTGTCGCATCGCCGGCCTCAGCTTGCCGCACTTCTGCCCGGATCGTCCGTTATCCGGACCGACATCAATGGAGGACGCGATGGCGCAAGGACATGACATGCCGGGATTTCTGCGAGACGAAGACGGGGCCGTGACGGTCGACTGGGTCGTGCTGGCCGCCGGTATCGTCTTGCTTGGCGTCGCCATGGGGTTCACCGTGACCGCGTCGCTTCCCTCGCTTGCGGACAAGGCGTCCTCCGTGGTGGCGAACCGCCCGGTCGGAGGCAACTAGGCTTACCCCTGTCTGGCGCCTCGGACGCTCGCCCTGCGGCAAACGGGGCCTGTCGCGCAGGTTCCCGACGGTCGGGCTCAGCGGCGCGGCACCGTGGGGATGCGAGACCGGCTCAGGTCGTATTTCGCTTCCGGGTGCGGTGGATGTCCATGGGTGCGTCGCCAGAACGCGGGCCCGCCTTCGCGAAGCCACTTCGGCAGGACAAAGATGAACCCTGCGACGAACCCGCCGGCATGGGCCAGGTAGGCGACGCCTTCGTCGAGTTGCGAGGCCGAGTTCAGAAGCTGCAGCCCGAACCACGCCCCCAGGACGAGCCATGCGGGCAGCGGGAAAATCTTGAAGATGATAATGAAGATGAACAGCACGTCCACCTTCGCCTTGGGAAAGAGCAGGAGATAGCCGCCCAGTAGACCGGCGATGGCACCCGAGGCTCCGACCATCGGCACCCCCGAATAGGGATCGGGCAATGCCTGCGCAAACGCGGCGGCCACGCCCGAGGCGATGTAGAAACCGAGAAACCCCATGTGCCCCAGCTCGTCCTCCAGGTTGTCACCGAAGATCCACAGATAAAGCATGTTGCCCGCGATGTGCATGAAGCCTGAATGCAGGAACATCGAGGTGAAGATCGTCTCGTAGCCGTAGCCTTCCATGATCCGGCCCGGCACGAAGCCCCATGTGTAGAGGAACTGGTTGATCTCCTGCTCGGGCAGAGTGATCTGGCCCAGAAAGATCACCACGTTGATCGCGATCAACGCATAGGTGACGAAGGGCGTGCGCTCGGACGGGTTGTGGTCGCGGATCGGGAACATGCGTGCAGAAGGCACAGGGCCGGGCCGCGCGTCAAGCGAATGTCGGCCGGTCAAGGTGGTGGCGGATGCTTGTTCGGATCACTTGACCGGCGGGGTCGCGCGGGCGCAGGTTCGGGTCATGCGAAATTTCGTCCTCCCTCTGTTTGTGTTCGCTTCCGGTCCCGCGGCGCTTCTGGCCGAGACCTGCCCGCCCGGCCCGGACATCGAGCCGGCGCTGGCGACGCTCATTGCCGAAGGCCAGGCTGCCGATCGTTACATGCCCGCCCGCGATGCGCTGCGCGACATGTGGGCGCTGTGGAAAACGCCGCCCGACACCTGGTCGGGCGAACTCCTGGATGTGGGTAAGGAGCGGCTCGACGTGGCCGACTACGAGGGGGCGCTCAAGGCCTTTGACGCGCTCGTCGCCTATTGCCCCACATGGGCCGAGGGCTGGAACCAGCGCGCCTATGTCTTCTTCAATCAGGAGCGCTACGGCGAGGCGCTGGTCGACCTCGACCGGGCCATCGCGCTCTCGCCGAACCACATCCCGGCGCTGTCGGGCAAGGGGGCGACGCTTCTCAGGATGGGCCGGGTGGACGAGGGCGAGGTCTGGCTCAAGAAGGCCGTCGATCTGCACCCCTGGCTGCCCGAAAGGGGCCTTATCCGCGAACTTTACGGCGCGCCGCGATAGCCCGGCGTCGGGCCAGCGTCGCGTGAAGACTGCGTATTTTCGGACAGATGAAAGGGGGGTGGATGCAGGACGGTGAGCCTTTGGTGGATATGAACGCGCCGGTGCGGCTCAGGGACCGGCCCGGCTGGATCTATCTGATCCAGGAGTTCGAGATGATGTATCGGCTTGGGTCCGCAGGTGGGTCCAAGGCCATCCCCTCGCACCGCAAACGGGTGCGCGACGCGCTTGGCAAGGTCATCGACGAGGGGCCGGAAGTGATCGCCCGAACCCCCGAGGACAAGCCGGTGACGGCGCATCTGGGGCGCGCTTTCGATCTGGGCGACCGGGGACCCATGTCGGGCATGAGCCGGGCGCTCGAACGTGTGGCACCTCTTCTGACGTGGGAATACGGTTACGAGAAGGTGCCCAAGGCGCTCGCCCAGAAATACGCCTATTGCGAGGTATTGGGTCCGCGCGGCCCGGTGGTGTCGGACCGCATCACGCTGGGGTTCGTCCTTTTCGCGCCAAACACCACCTATCCCCAGCACAGCCACCACGATATCGAAGAAAGCTATGTCTCGGTCGCGGGCGCGTGGTCCGAGAACGAGCTTGCCGTCTACGCGCCGGGATCGCTCATCCTCAACGTCCCCGGTCACGAGCACCGGATCACCACCGGCGAGCACGACCCCTGCCTGCTGGCCTATGCCTGGATCGGGCCTGCGGACAAGCTGACGGCACCGGGGATGAAGTTCTCGAAGACGAAGAAACGGGTCGAGCAGGGCATCTGAACCGCTTTTCCTTTCCCGGTGCCTCCGCTAGGGTCGCCCGCGCTGGCCCGCGTGATGGAATGGTAGACATCGGGGACTTAAAATCCCTTGGCCTTAGTGCCGTGCCGGTTCGAGTCCGGCCGCGGGTACCAGCGATATGACCCCTCGTGCCTCGAGGGACAAAAGGCTGTTTCCCCGGGGCCGCGCGCTTAGTAGAGAGCGCGGTGAACATTGCCCTCTGGACCGAAGCGAAATCCCGTGTCTCCTGCTGTGCCTCTTTCCGATCTTCTCGACCTTCTTGCCGCCGTTGACGGTGACCCGCGTCCGGTCGATGCGGTGACCTCCGGCTGGCTACGGGGGCGGCGCGATCTGGACGACGAAACGCGTGGCGCACTGATCGGGGCGCTTTATGGGCTACTGCGCCATCACGCGCGGCTGGGCTGGTGGCTTGACCGGATGCATATGGAGGACGGCCCGCGCGAGCGGGCGCTCGCCTGGCTCGTCCTTGTCGAGGGCCTCTGGCCCGAGGCCGTTACGCGGCGTTTTCCGGCGCTGACCGAGGACGAGGCCGGGATGCTAGCAGACCTCAAGGGCCAGCCTCTCGATCACCCTGACATGCCCGAAACGACGCGGCTCGAATGTCCCGGCTGGGCCGAGGCGTCGCTGCGGGCCCGCTTTGGCGCGGCCTTCGCGGCCGAGATGGCCGCCTGCCTCGCGCCCCCGCCGCTTGACCTGCGGATCAATCCGAACCGCACGACGCAAAAGGCGGTGTTGCGCGAACTGGCCGACATGGGCCTGCGTGCCGAGAAAACACCGCACGCCCCCCACGGGATCCGGGTGCCCGAGCGGTTCTCGCTCGCCCGCCTCGCCTCGCTCAAATCGGGCGCGGTCGAGATTCAGGACGAGGGATCGCAACTTGTGGCCGCGCTCGTCGATGCCCGACCCGGCGAACGGGTCGCGGATTTCTGCGCGGGCGCGGGCGGCAAGACGCTTGCCATGGCCGCTCAGATGCAGGGTCGGGGACGCATCGTCGCCTGTGACGTGAGCGAAGGCAGGCTCAAACGCTGCGCCGAACGGTTGAAGGCGGCGGGGCTGCACAACACCGAGACCAGGCTCCTCACGAGCGAGACCGACAAATGGGTCAAACGGCGCAAAGGCACCTTCGACCGCGTGCTGATCGACGCGCCCTGTTCGGGGACGGGGACATGGCGGCGCAACCCCGACACCCGCTGGCGGGGGTCCGGGGCGGCGGGCCTGGCCGATCTCGTTGCGCTCCAGTCCCGCATCTTTGCGAGCGCCGCGCGGCTGGTGAAGCCGGGCGGGCGGCTCGTCTATGCCACCTGTTCGCTCTTGCCGGAGGAGAACGAGGTGCAGGTCGCGGCCTTTCTCGCCGCGCACCCCGCGTTCCGGCTGGTGCCGTTGGGAGACGTGATGCCTGACATCGCATCCATCTCACCGGGGGATTTCCTCTCGCTCACGCCCGCGTGCCATGACACGGACGGGTTCTTTGCCGCTGTCCTCGAACGCGCGTCCGTTCCGGCACCCCCCGCCTGACGGAGCAAGGGTCGCTTTCACCCCGGCCCTCTGTCGGCTAGAACCGGGGAATGACCAGCCCAGCGGATGCCATGATGACCCAAGCCGACGCCAAAGCCGCGCGCCTGATCGAGACGCGCGAGATCCTCGACCGTCTCATCGCTTTTCCGACGGTGTCCATAGACCCGAACCTCGACATGATCCGCTGGATCGCGGGCTATCTGGAAGGAATCGGCGCAAGGGTCGAGATTTTCGAAAGCCCGGACGGCACCAAGGCGAACCTCTTTGCCACACTGGGGCCAGAGGGCGACGGCGGTATCGTCCTCTCGGGCCATTCCGACGTGGTTCCGGTCGAGGGACAGGCCTGGTCGTCCGATCCCTTCACGATGCGCGAGGAGGACGGGCTGCTCTACGGGCGCGGCACCTGCGACATGAAGGGCTTCATCGCCTGCACCTTGGCCATGGCGCGGGTCTATGCGACGCGCGATCTGTCACGCCCGGTCCACTTCGCCTTTACCCATGACGAAGAGGTCGGCTGCCTCGGGGCGCAGGACCTCGTGGCCGCCTTGCGCGCGCGGGGCGTCAGGCCGGCGATGGCCATCATCGGCGAACCCACCGAAATGCGGGTAATCGAGGGGCACAAGGGCTGCTGCGAATACACCACGCGCTTCACCGGGCTCGAGGGCCACGGGTCGCGCCCCGATCTGGGGGTGAACGCCGCAGAATACGCCGCACGCTACGTGATGAAGCTGCTCGAGCTGCGCGAGGCGCTGAAATCCCGCGCGCCCATGGGCAGCCCCTTCGAGCCGCCCTATACCACGCTCAACATCGGCGGGATCAATGGCGGCTTTGCGCATAACGTGATCGTGGCGCAGGCGGAGGTGGAATGGGAGTTCCGCCCGGTCCAGCCCGACGACATGGACTTCGTCAAGTCCGAGGTCGCGGCGTACGTGGATGACGTGCTCCTGCCCGCCATGCGCGCCGTGGACCCCGAAGCCGGGATCGTGACCGAAACCATCGGCGAAGTCGCGGGTTTCGAGCCGATGGAAACCAACGCCGCGCGCGACCTCGTGGCGCGGCTTACGGGGGCGAACGAAGCCGGTGTTGTTGCCTTCGCAACTGAGGCGGGGCTCTTCCAATCGCTCGGATGCGACGTGGTGGTCTGCGGACCGGGGTCGATTGCACAGGCGCATATGGCGGATGAATTTGTCGCCATCGACCAGCTTGCCGCCTGCCTGGACCTCCTCGATCGCCTGGTCTGAGGCGACTCGCGGCGCCTGCTAACCCCCTCGAATCCCCGGTTTTTTGACCGTTCAATCAAGAATGCTCAAAACGCGGGCGGCATGGCGCGTGACCAATGTCGCTTTCGGTTTCGATAGCTTCGTCTTTGAGCAACCGCTCATTTAGCTGGCAAAACCCGGTTGAAATCCTTGGTTCAATCGTGTTGCCTTGGGACAAAGGCGCAAAAAGCGTCACTCATAACCAACAGGGAAACCGGGGGGTCGCTTGGCCAACTCAGATACAAACGACGGTTTCGTCGTGTTTGATCGCGTTCAGAAAAGCTATGACGGCGAGAACCTCGTCGTGAAGGATCTGAACCTCTCCATCGGCAGGGGCGAGTTCCTCACCATGCTGGGACCGTCGGGGTCGGGCAAGACCACCTGCCTGATGATGCTCGCGGGGTTCGAAACGGCGACCCACGGCGACATTCTTCTGGGTGGTCAGCCGATCAACAACATCCCGCCGCACAAACGCGGCATCGGCATGGTGTTTCAGAACTACGCGCTGTTCCCGCACATGACCGTGGGCGAGAACCTGTCCTTCCCGCTCGAGGTGCGCAAGATCGCCAAGTCCGACCGCGAGGCCAAGGTCAAGCGGGCGCTCGACATGGTGCAGATGGGCAGCTTCATCAACCGCCGCCCCGCCCAGCTTTCCGGCGGTCAGCAGCAGAGGATCGCGCTGGCGCGTGCGCTCGTGTTCGAGCCGGAGCTCGTGCTGATGGACGAACCGCTGGGGGCGCTCGACAAGCAGCTGCGCGAACACATGCAGTTCGAGATCACGCGCCTTGCGCATGACCTGGGCATCACCACCGTCTACGTGACCCACGACCAGACCGAGGCGCTGACCATGTCGGACCGCGTTGCGGTCTTCGACGATGGCCGCATCCAGCAACTCGATCCGCCGGACGTGCTGTACGAAGAACCCAAGAACAGCTTCGTGGCCCAGTTCATCGGCGAGAACAACACGCTCGAGGGCGTGGTGAAAGAGATGCGCGGCGACGTCTGCACCGTCGAGCTTGACGGGGGCGAGATCATCGACGCCAAGCCCGTCAACGTGGCCGAGGCCGGTCAACGCACCAAGGTTTCGATCCGCCCCGAACGCGTCGAATACAACAAGGAACGCCTTCAGGAAGGTGCCCATACGCTCAAGGCCGAAGTGCTCGAGTTCATCTACATGGGCGACATCTTCCGCACGCGGCTTCGGGTCGCGGGCAACGAGGAATTCGTGATCAAGACGCGCAACGCCCCCGATCAGGTCAAGCTGCAGCGGGGCCAGCAGATCGAAATCGGCTGGCTGCCGGGCGACTGCCGGGCGCTCGACGCGTAATCGGATACCCCCGCGTGCGCCGCCAAACGGGCGCGCGGGCGGCATGGGGACGAGGGCAGGCCCGGTCCTACGTTCCCCCAAATCCCAATCGGGCAAACAACTGGGAGTATCTAAATGAAACTCAAGACCATCCTCATGGGCTCCGCCATCGCCGGCGTCAGCTCCATGGCTTTCGCGCAGGACATGGCCTCGGACATGACGCTCGTGTCCTGGGGCGGCGCCTATCAGGCGAGCCAGCAGAAAGCCTATGTCGAACCCTACCTCGAAATGAACCCGGACGTGTCGATCACCTGGGACGAAAGCTCGGCCGAAGCCGTGGCGAAACTGCGGGCGATGAACGAAGCCGGCAACATCACCTGGGACCTCGTCGACGTCGTGGCCTCGGACGCCATCCGCCTGTGCGACGAAGGCCTCGCGATGGAAATCGACTTCAACGAGATGCTGGCCGAAGGTGATGACGGCTCGTCCGCGGAAGACGACTTCGGCGACTTCATCGTGTCGGATTGCTATATTCCTCAGATCGTCTATTCGACCGCCGCCGCCTACCGCCCGGACCTCCTGCCCGAAGGCGCCCCGGCGCCCGACAGCATCTGTGCCTTCTTCGACACCGAAACCTATCCGGGCAAGCGCGCGCTGGAACAGCGCCCGATCAACAACCTCGAATGGGCGCTGCTTTGCGACGGCGTCGCCAAGGACGACATCTACGACGTTCTCGAAACCGAGGAAGGTCAGGATCAGGCTTTCGCCAAGCTCGACACCATCAAGGACGATATCGTCTGGTGGTCCGCTGCTGCCGAGCCGCCGCAGCTCCTGGCCGACGGCGAGATCGTGATGGGCTCGTCCTACAACGGTCGCTGGTTCTCGGCCATCGAAGAGCAGGACCAGCCCTTCGAGATGCTCTGGGACGCGCAGGTGTTCGACCTTGACGGCTGGATCATCCCGACCGGCCTGCCGGAAGACCGTCTGGCCCGCGTGATGGACTTCGTCCGCTACGCCACCGACACCCAGCGTCTCGCCGATCAGGCGAAATACATCTCCTACGGCCCGGCCCGTGCGTCGTCCGCGCCGCTCGTGGGCGATCACGCCGAACTGGGGATCCCGATGGGTCCGCATATGCCGACCGCGCCCGAGAACTCGGAAAACGTGTTCGTCTACAACTACACTTGGTGGGCTGACTACCGCGACGATCTGGACTCGAAGTTCCAGGCCTGGCTCGCGCAGTAAGCCGACCCGCGCATAGGGGAGGGGCCTTCCGGCCCCTCCTACCCCATCCTCAAGACACCTCAGGATACCGATCATGAGCGACGCGACCCAGAACGGACCGATGCTTGCCGCCGACGGCAGGCCCCTCAAGGCCTCGCTGAGACGGGCGCTGCGGCGGCAAAAGATGCGCGCCCTCATGCTCATCGCGCCGCTTCTGATCTTTATCCTGATCACCTTCATCGCGCCCATCGCGGACATGCTGTTCCGCTCGGTGGAAAACAACATCGTCTCCGATACGCTGCCCCGCACGGTCGAGGCTCTGGACGACTGGGAATACGCCTCGGGCGAAACCCCCGGTGAACCCGTCTTCGACGCGATGTTCGTGGACCTGTTCATCGCTGCCGAACGCAAGGAGCACACGCGCCTCGGCTCGCGGCTCAACTACCAGGAAACCGGGATTTCCTCGCTCTTTCGCCAGACCGGCCGCGATGTCGAAGACATGGCAGAAGTCTACGAAGACCAGTTCGACGCGCTGAACGAGATCTGGCGCGACGGGGCGTTCTGGGCCGAGCTCATGGGCGATCCCGACTGGTTTGCCGAGGCACAGGGCGCCGAAGATGCCGGTCCCCGTTTCCGGATCAACGACGAGATGGAGGACCGCCTGCCGCGCACGGCGGAAGCCTATCGGGTCTTCGCCCGCTTTACTCAGAACGAGGACGAGGACAACCCTGCCTCCGAACGCCCCTGGCCGCTCGTCCACGCGATGCTCTACGCCGATCTGACCGACGGCGCCGCCATCGACGCCTACACGGGCTTCGGAGCCGAGGAACTCACGGCGGCGAAAGAGGCGGTGCCGGGGTTCGAGGCGCCGACCTACCGCGAGGCGTTCCTCGAGGTGGACGAAGATTGGGCCAGCGTCGAGATGTGGGGCACCATCAAGGCCTACTCGGGCGAATTCACCTCCGGCTATTTCCTCAACGCCGTGGACCGCGAACTGACCCCCCACGGGATCGAAACGCTGCCGTCGGATCAGTCCGTTTACCTCAAGCTCTTCTGGCGCACGATCTGGATGTCCTTGACGATCACCTTCATGACGATCCTCCTGGGCTACCCGGTCGCCTATCTGCTGGCGAACCTGCCAATGCGGAAATCCTCGCTCCTGATGATCCTCGTGCTCCTGCCGTTCTGGACCTCGCTCCTCGTGCGGACGAGCGCGTGGAAGGTGCTGCTCCAGCAGCAGGGGGTGATCAACGACATCCTCGTCTGGGCGGGCATCCTGTCCGACAGCGGGCGGCTCGTGATGATCAATAACCAGCTGGGCACCATCATCGCGATGACGCACATCCTGCTGCCCTTCATGATCCTGCCGCTCTATTCGGTCATGGCGACCATTCCGCCCAGCTTCGTACGCGCGTCGAAGTCACTGGGGGCCACGAACTGGACGACCTTCTGGCGGGTCTATTTCCCGCAATCGGTGCCGGGTATCGGCGCGGGGTCGATCCTCGTCTTCATCCTTGCCATCGGCTACTACATCACCCCCGCGCTCGTGGGTGGCACCGACGGTATCTTTATCTCGAACCGCATCGCCTATCACATCTCGTCGTCGCTCAACTGGGGCCTTGCCGCCGCGCTGGGGTCCATCCTCCTCGCCGCCGTGCTGGTGCTCTACTGGGCCTATGACCGGATCGTGGGCATCGACAACGTGAAGCTGGGGTAAGCCATGACAGATGCAACAGCCGACGAACTGATCGTGGACAAGGGTACGCCGCCCCTCTGGGGCTTCACCGTGCCGATGAGCGCGGCGATGGGGGGCTTCTTCGGCTTCCTCGCAGGCAACACGGCGGACAACGGCCTCATGGGCTTTGTCATCGGCTTGATCTACGGCGCCGTCGCGGGCTTCGTCCTGATGAGCTTCGTGCCCAACCGCACCGCCGGACGGCTCGGGCTGATCGTGCTCACCGCCGTGGTCGGCTTTGTCCTTGGCACATGGGGCGGGGCGGTTGCCGGGATCATCGTCGGGGCCGTGGTCAGCTGGTGGATCTACTGGATCGGGCGGGGGGATTACCGTTCGGGCGTGCCGATCTACGCCACCGCCGGCCAGACGCTCTGGCACAACACTTATCTGTTCATCTGCGGCTTCATCTTCTTTTTCCTGATCGCGCCGATCATCACGATCATCCCGCTGTCGTTCAACGCCGAGAACTTCTTCACCTTCACGCCCGAGATGCTGGCGCTCGACCCGGACGGCTACAGCCTCAAGCATTACCGCGACTTCTTCTCGAACTCCGACTGGCAGAGCGCCATGTGGAACTCGCTCAAGATCGCCCCCGTCGCGACGATCCTCGCCGTGGGCTTCGGCACGCTGGCCGCGATCGGGCTGAGCCAGCCGCATGTGCCGTTCCGCCGGGCGATCATGGCCGTGCTCATCTCGCCCATGATCGTGCCGCTCATCATCTCGGCGGCAGGGATGTATTTCTTTTACTCCCGCGCAGGTCTTCAGGGCACCTATCTGGGCGTTGTGCTGGCCCATGCCGCCCTCGGTATCCCCTTCGTGATCATCACGGTGACGGCGACGCTCGTGGGCTTTGACCGCTCGCTCACGCGGGCCTCGGCCAACCTTGGCGCGGACCCCGTGACGACCTTCCTGCGCATTCAGATGCCGCTCATCCTGCCGGGGGTGATCTCGGGCGGGCTCTTCGCCTTCATCACCTCGTTTGACGAAGTCGTGGTGGTGCTCTTCGTGGGCTCGGCACAGCAAAAGACGCTGCCGTGGCAGATGTTTATCGGGCTGCGAGAGCAGATTTCGCCCACGATCCTTGCCGTGGCGACGATCCTCGTGGCCATCTCGATCGCGCTTCTCACCACGGTCGAGCTTCTGCGTCGCCGGTCCGAGCGCCTGCGTGGTCTCAGCCCGAGCTAGGGTGCGAACCCGATCTTAACCTTTCTGCCCCATGTGACGGAACACGGTCCGGGGGGGCCTTGAAGCCCCCCTCAACCGTGACTAGGATTCATCCTACGCCGCCCCGTCCGGGGCGACCTCAGATAGAACAAGGGCAGGCGGACAATGAAAGACCCCATCGACACTTACATGAACACGCTCGTTCCCATGGTCGTGGAGCAGACGAGCCGGGGCGAACGCGCCTACGACATTTTCTCGCGTCTGCTGAAAGAGCGGATCATCTTCCTCAACGGCCCGGTGCATGACGGCATGTCGTCGCTCATTTGCGCCCAGCTGCTGTTTCTCGAGGCGGAAAATCCCTCGAAGGAAATCGCGATGTACATCAACTCGCCCGGTGGCGTCGTCACCAGCGGTTTGTCAATCTACGACACGATGCAATACATCCGGCCCAAGGTCTCGACCCTCGTGATGGGCCAGGCGGCCTCAATGGGGTCGCTCCTGCTCACCGCGGGCGAAAAGGGGATGCGCTTCTCGCTGCCCAACTCGCGCATCATGGTCCACCAGCCCTCGGGCGGGTATCAGGGCCAGGCGACCGACATCATGATCCACGCGCAGGAAACGCAGAAGCTCAAGGATCGCCTCAACAACATCTACGTCAAACACACCGGCCAGAAACTCAAGGCCGTGGTGGATGCGCTGGAACGCGACAACTTCATGGACGCCGAGACCGCCAAGGACTGGGGTCTGATCGATGAGATCGTCGAAAACCGCGCGGCCATCGAAGCGTAAGCGGGGCGTAAACAAACCGTGCGCCCCCGCCGATGACCCAATCGGGCATTGCGGGGGCGGATGGGCTGCCCTAAACTCGGGCGAACCAAAAGGCTCTGGCGCGTGCGCGCGCGACATAAGCGGGGCAGGGGCCCCGGATTGGACGACGATATGGCGAATAACTCCGGTGGTGACAGCAAGAACACCCTCTATTGCTCCTTCTGCGGGAAGAGCCAGCATGAGGTGCGAAAGCTGATCGCGGGACCGACAGTCTTCATCTGCGATGAATGTGTCGAGTTGTGCATGGACATCATCCGGGAAGAGACGAAGGGGTCCGGCCTCAAGTCCACCGATGGCGTTCCGACCCCGCAGGACATCTGCGACGTGCTGGACGATTATGTCATCGGGCAGATGCACGCCAAGCGCGTCCTCTCTGTCGCCGTCCACAACCACTACAAACGCCTGAACCACGCCGCGAAGTCGGGCGAGGATATTGAACTGGCGAAGTCGAACATCCTGCTCATCGGCCCCACGGGCTGCGGCAAGACGCTCCTCGCCCAGACGCTCGCCCGGATTCTCGACGTGCCCTTCACGATGGCCGACGCGACCACGCTGACCGAAGCCGGCTACGTGGGCGAAGATGTCGAAAACATCATTCTCAAGCTGCTCCAGGCGTCGGAATACAACGTCGAACGGGCGCAGCGCGGCATCGTCTATATCGACGAGGTCGACAAGATCACGCGCAAGTCCGACAACCCCTCGATCACCCGCGACGTGTCGGGTGAGGGTGTGCAACAGGCGCTGCTCAAGATCATGGAAGGCACCGTGGCCAGTGTTCCGCCGCAGGGTGGGCGCAAGCATCCGCAGCAGGAATTCCTGCAAGTGGACACCACGAACATCCTCTTCATTTGCGGCGGTGCGTTTGCCGGTCTCGACCGGATCATCGCGCAGCGGGGCAAGGGCACGGCCATCGGCTTCGGCGCCGACGTGAAGGATGACGAGGCCCGCAAGACCGGGGAATGGTTCAAGTCGCTCGAACCCGAGGACCTGCTGAAATTCGGCCTGATCCCGGAATTCGTCGGCCGTCTTCCGGTGCTCGCCACGCTCGAGGACCTCGACGAGGACGCGCTCGTGACGATCCTCACCCAGCCAAAGAACGCGCTCGTGAAGCAGTATCAGCGCCTGTTCGATATCGAGGACGCAAAGCTCACCTTCACCGATGACGCTCTGTCGGCCATCGCGAAGCGTGCCATCCAGCGCAAGACCGGTGCGCGTGGCCTGCGCTCGATCATGGAGGACATCCTGCTCGACACGATGTTCGAACTGCCGAGCATGTCCAACGTGAACGAGGTCGTCGTTAACGAAGAGGCGGTGAATTCCGCCGCCAAGCCGCTCCTCATCTACGCCGAAGAGCAAGGCAAGAAAGAGGGCGCCTCGGCCTGATCCCGCCCGTTAGAGCAGACGAAAAGGCGCCCGCTGTGGCGCCTTTTTCATCGGATCAACAAGCCTCTTGCCGCCCTCGCGATTCCCAATACAAGGGCGGCGTAGTTACCCATCCATGAGGCACACATGACCCGCAAACTCATCTCTTCCGGCTCTCCCTTCGAGGCCCAGATCGGCTATTCCCGCGCTGTCGCGGTGGATGGATGGGTCTTTGTCTCGGGCACCACCGGCTACGATTACGCGACCATGGTGATGCCCGATGACGTGGCCGAGCAGGCGGCCAACGCGCTCGCCACGATCGAGAAGGCGTTGAAAGAAGCTGGCGCAACGCTCGATGACGTGGTGCAGGTGAAATACATTCTCTCCGACGGCAACGACTTCGAAGCCTGCTGGCCGGTGTTGTCCAAGGCCTTTGCCACGGCCATGCCCGCCGCCACGATGATCGAGGCGCGGCTCATGAACCCGGAAATGAAGATCGAGATCGAAGCGGTCGCGAGAATTCTTTCCTGACCGATCCCGCTGTTATCGGCCGGGCGCTAGTCCTCTAGCGCCCGCCACACCTCCTGCGCGCCAAAAACAGCGCGGTCGCGTAGGTCGGCGGCAAAGACGATGGCGGTCTCGAACCCGTTGGGCTCGCCCTCGTCCACCTGGGCAAAGCTGCCAAGCGACGTGGTCGAGATCGCGGTGTCGGTGGCATGACGACCGGACACGGCGACGAATTTCGCGCCGTCCATCCGGGCCTCTTCCTGAAACGGGTTTTCCTGAAATCCCTTGGTTTCCACCGCGCCGATAATGAGCGCGCCAAGGCCGATGGCGGCAAGCTGGGGGGCATCAAACATTTGTCGGTCCTGTTCTGTCTTTCGCAATAGTTGAGGGAGTCTGGTCTCGACCGTTGCCGTATCGCGGACAATCGGGGCTAAAATGTGAAAATGGGCGAACTATTTCATTCCCACGTGAACCTTTTTGTCCAGTCCGTGAACAATCGCGCCATTTCAGCCACGATAGCCGTTCACTTCTCCGCCGACCTGCCCGGCCGGGCCCCGGAAACGGCTGGACCTCACCGGGCCTTGCTGGCATAGGAAAGGAGAACAACCGGAGGCTTTCCATGCGCTTCATCCTGTCGCTTCTCACCTGGTGGCACCGCGAAACACTCGGCACCCGGCTCTTTACCGCGCGCCGTGGGGTCAAGGTCGGCGAAGACGCGCAAGGCAACACCTTCTACACCACACGCGATGGCAAGAAACGCTGGGTGATCTATGCGGGCGAACCGGAAGCGAGCCGGATTTCCGCCGACTGGCACGGCTGGCTGCATTTCACCTTCGATGAGAACCCCGCCGAAGCGCCGCTCGTGCATAAGGACTGGGAAAAGCCGCATCTCGACAACATGACCGGCACCGCGCTGGCCTATGTCCCCGCCGGGTCGATCCGCCGTGAAGCCCCGGTGGAACGCCGCGACTACGAGGCATGGCAGCCGGAGTGATCCCACCCCGGTCGCCACTGGAGGCCGCGACGTGACCTACCGCTCATCCGACATAGTGGACATCGTGACGGGCGCCGTCGTGATCGCGCTCGTCGCCGCGGCGCTCGTCTATGCCTCGACGATCCTTGGCTGGTTCTCCGGTCCTACCGACGCCGCGCGCTACCGCGTGTCGCTCGCCAGCGCCGAGGGCATTTCCGAGGGCACCGACGTGCGCATCGCGGGCATCCCGGTGGGCCACGTGAGCTGGCTCACACTCAACCCCGAAACCTTCGGGGCCGAAACGGAACTGACCGTGGAAGGCCCCTACCAGTTTCCGTCCGACAGCCTCGCCGTCGTCTCGTCCGAGGGCCTTCTGGGCGGAACCTACGTCGAAATCATCCCCGGCACGGCCTCCGGGACACTGGCCCCCGGTGGTCAGTTCCGCACCGCCGAGCCGGAGTTCAGCATCGTCGACCTTCTCCTCGACCGGCTGAACAACAACGGGAGCCGCTAATGCTGCGTCAATTCCTTCTCGTGACGGCCTGCGCCGTTGCCCCTTTCGCAACCCTCGCGCAGGACGACGGCGTCGACGTGCCACCGGACTTTCAGCCGCTCGACGTGATCGAGGGCCCGATCGACGAACCAGAAGATCAGGTCTTTGAGGAAAACGTCCCCTTCGACGAATACGGCAACCCCATCGCGCCCAACCCGGACGACCCCAACGCGCCGCTCCGCCCCGGCGAGGGCGAGACGGTGACGACCGTGCAGGAGGGGCCCGAAGTGGTCGAGGGCACCGGGGCCAACATCCGGGGCCTGGACAAGCTGTCGGGCAAGACTGTCGATCTGTCGCTCAAGACCGGCGAAACGGGCGAGATCGGCTGGCTCCAGATCACGCTGGGCGATTGCCGCTACCCCACCGACAACCCGGTGGGCGACGCCTTTGCCCATCTCGTGATCCGCGAGAACAACGACGAAACGCCGCTTTTCGATGCCTGGATGGTGGCCTCGAGCCCGGCGCTCTCGGCGCTGGATCACGCGCGTTTCGACGTCTGGGTGATGCGCTGCACGACCGAATGAGCATCAGGCAGGGGCCGTGCCCCGATCCGCGCGTCTGACCCGGCGAGCGCCAGTTCGAGAAGCTGGTGATAGCGTGCCCGCGGCACCTCGATCCCGCCAAGGCTCGCGAGGTGCTCGGTCAGGAACTGCGTGTCGAACAGCTCGAACCCGGTCTGTGCGAGATGGGCGACGAGATAGGCCAGCGCCACCTTGGACGCATCGCGGCGGCGTGAGAACATGCTCTCGCCGAAGAACGCCCGCCCCAGTGTGACGCCATAGACGCCCCCGACCAGCGCCTCGCCCTCCCACAGTTCCAGCGAATGGGCGTGCCCGCGGGCGTGAAGGGCCCCGTAGGCCTCAAAGATCGGACCGTTGATCCAGGTCGTTTCGCGCTCGCCACAGCCGGTGACAACACCCGCGAAGTCCTCGTTCAAAGACACCCGAAAAGGCTCGGCCCGGATGCGCCGGGCCAGCGAGCGCGACATGTGGAACCCGTCGAGCGGCATGACCCCGCGAAACTTCGGGTCCACCCAGTAGATCCGGGGATCGTCGCGGGCATCCGCCATGGGAAAGATGCCCGCGCCGTAAGCGCGTAGAAGGAGTTCGGGCGTCAGCTTCACCTCGCCGCCCGACACGTCCTAACCTATGTTCTCGGCGAGCCAGTGCTCCAGCCAATGGATGTCGTAGTTGCCGGTGAGGATGTCCTCCTCCTGAAGCAACGCATGGAACAGCGGGATCGTGGTCTCGATCCCGTCCACCACCAGCTCGCCCAGCGCCCGGTGGAGACGCGATAGCGCCTCGGGCCGGTCCCGCCCATGCACGATGAGCTTGCCGATCAGGCTGTCGTAGTAGGGCGGGATGGAATAGCCGCCATAAAGCGCCGAATCCATCCGCACGCCCAGTCCGCCCGGGGCATGGAACTGCGTCACCTTGCCGGGGCAGGGGGCGAAATTCGGCAGCCGCTCGGCGTTGATCCGGATCTCGATGGCATGGCCGTTGATCGTCAAGTCGTCCTGCCCGAAAGACAGCGGCATACCGGAGGCCACGCGGATCTGTTCGCGCACGAGATCGACGCCAAAGATACCCTCGGTCACCGGATGTTCGACCTGAAGCCGCGTGTTCATCTCGATGAAATAGAACTCGCCGTCCTCGTAAAGGAACTCGACGGTGCCCGCGCCGGAATAGCCCATGTCGCCGATCGCCTTGGCGCAGATACCGCCAATGCGCGCGCGCTCCTCGGGGCTGATCGAGGGGCCGGGCGCCTCTTCAAAGACCTTCTGGTGGCGCCGCTGCAGCGAACAGTCGCGTTCGGCCAGATGGACTCCGCCCCCCTTGCCGTCGCCAAAGACCTGCACCTCGATGTGACGCGGCTTCTGGAGGTATTTCTCCATATAGACTTCGTCGTTGCCAAAGGCCGACTTGGCCTCGGACCGCGCCGTGCGGAAGGCGGTTTCGAGCTTGGATTCGTTTCCGGCCACCTTCATGCCGCGGCCACCGCCCCCGGCGGTCGCCTTGATGATGACGGGATAGCCCATCTCGGCCGCCGTCGCCCGAGCGGTCTCGAGATCGGGAACCCCGCCCTTCGACCCCGGCACGACCGGGATCCCGAGGTTCTCGGCGGTTTCCTTGGCGGTGATTTTGTCGCCCATCATGCGGATATGCGCCGCCGACGGCCCGATGAAGGTGATCCCGTGGTCCTCGACGATCTGCACGAAATTGGCATTCTCGGACAGAAAGCCGTAGCCCGGATGGATCGCCTGCGCGCCGGTCACTTCGCAGGCCGCGATGATCGCGGGAATGGACAGGTAGCTGTCGGTGCCTGGCGGCGGCCCGATACAGACGCTTTCGTCGGCCATGCGCACATGCATGGCGTCAGCGTCGGCGGTGGAATGCACCGCGACGGTCTGGATGCCCATTTCGCGCGCCGCGCGGATGACGCGCAACGCGATTTCGCCCCGGTTGGCGATAAGGATCTTGTCAAACATGGCCACGACCCCGGATCACTCCAGAATGACCAGCGGCGCGCCGTATTCGACGGGCGAGCCATCCTCGACGAGGATGCGCTTCACGGTGCCCGCGCGCGGCGAGGGGATCTGGTTCATGGTCTTCATCGCCTCGACGATGAGCAGCGTGTCGCCTTCGGCCACCTTGTCGCCGATCTTGATGAAGGCGGGCGCGCCCGGTTCGGACTGCATGTAGACCGTGCCGACCATGGGCGAGGTCACGGCGCCCGGATGATCCGCCGGATCGTCGCTCGCAGATGCGGCCGGGGCCGGCGCCGCCGAAGGCGCATGGGCCGGGGCCGGCGCGTAGGAGGGGGCATAGGACGGAGCGACCATCTGCGTCACGACCCCGCCACCGCGGCTCACACGAACATTGAGCCGGTCGGCCTCGCCATATTCGCGTTTGACCTCCAGTTCGGTCAGATCGTTCTCGCGCAGGAGTTCCGCAAGCGCCTGGATAAAGGCGACGTCGCTATCGTGGTCTTTCTTGGTCATTGGTTCGGCACCGTCTCTCTCAATGGGCTGGTCTTGCGACGGGTTCGTCCGAACCCTCTGTCGCCGCGCGCTCCACCCGTGGCACCCCCCGTCTTGTCGCGGGGGAAATTTCTCTGTCGCTTATAGGCCGGGGGCCGGGGGAAGGGAAAGCCCCCGATGCAATTGCCGTGGAAAAGGCGAAAGCGTGCGGTCCGCGCCCGAACCTGGCCCGGCTCCCCTTCACTGGTTCCTGAATACTTCGGGAGGATCCGGGAGGGCAGGGCCCTCCCGGCGGGTCGGATTTTGCACAGCAAAATTCGAACACCGACGAGGATCGGTCCGAACACAAGGATGAACGCCGCCGGTGGAGGGGGGAACACCGGCGGCGCGGCGCGAGGGGTCTCTGACCCCGCGCGGCGTGGGCCCGGATGTGGCGAGCCAGACGCCTATGTTCAAATCTACGGTGGCTTAGGGGGGGCGTCGCACTACGCCGTGCGCCACGGCCTTGTGTGCTTCGACAGCCTGTCGTTCCAGGGGCTCATCACCCTATGACACGCTCGCGCCATCCACAGCGCACCGCTTTCACGGTGAACCGCTACCCCGTCACCACCAAGGGATTCACAAACCTGCGCGCGACCCCTCATCCGCAGTCGTCCGGCGGGACGGCTCCGCCGATCCTGCGGCGGATCCCTGCGCCGGCGCGTCCTCGGAAACCGTCTTTGCCCGTTCCACCACCGCCGCGACCGCTTCGGCGCTCTCGGCCTCTGCCGTGGCGCGCAGCGCGTCGGCATCTGCCGCCCGTGCCGTCGCATGGGCCGCTTCCGACGTCTGGATCGCGTCATGGTCGCGGCTCTTTGCCCGGTCCGCCTCCATCCGCGCGAGGATCTGCTTCAGGTCCCGGTCCATTTCGAGGATGCTCACGTCGAACGAGGGCGGTGGCCCCGCGGGCCGATTGCCGTCCTCGACCGCCCGTCTCAGGGCGAGAAGGTCGCGAGACGTGGCCGAATGCTGGTCCTGCTCGGGCGTGTCATGGGCATCGGTGCCGGCGCCGGAGGACCCGGACTGTTTCTGCACTTGCGTCACCGCCGTCACGCGGGTTTCCGGCGCCATCACGGGCAGCGCCCATCTGGCACCGATTGGGGCAGCTCCGGACAGATCCATAGCAATTCTCCGATCTCGGTGCCCCCACCTGATCGTCTATGAACCTGCGCGCCTGTGTAGGATTTGTCCAAGTCTTTCCGGGCACTTGGTTAAGATACCCTTGCCGGGGTTGGCCGCCGACAGTCCCGGCCCGCTACGGCGTCAGGGCGGCTGTATACATATGCACGAGAAACCGGCGTGCGTCGTCGAAATGGTCATCGCCGCTGTCCTTGCCCAGAACGCCCCGCACCTGGATGTCGAAATCGGCGTAGTGCTGCGTCGTGGCCCAGATCGAGAAGATCAGGTGATAGGGATCGACTCGTGCGATCCGCCCCTGGTCCTGCCAATCGCGGATGAGCCGCGCCTTCTCGTCCACCAGATCCCGCAACTCGCCCGTGATCATGTCGAGGATGCGCGGCGCGCCCTGTACGATCTCGTTGGCGAAGAGCCGGGATTCGCGCGGCATTTCGCGCGCCATGTCGAGCTTGCGCACGACGTAGTCGACCAGTTCCTCTACCGGCTCGCCTTCGGGCACCACGGCGCGCAGGGGTTCGAGCCAGTCGGTCATCAGATGCGACAGAAGCTCCACATGGATCGCTTCCTTCGAGGGGAAGTAATAGAGCAGGTTGGGCTTGGACAGCCCTGCCGCCTGGGCGATCTGGTCGAGCGTCGCCCCCCGGAAGCCGTGCTGGGAAAAAACGTCGAGCGCCGCCTCGCGGATGGTTTCACGGTTCTTGCGCTGGATGCGGGTCGCAGGTTTTTCCATGTTCATGCCGGGGTCCCTTCGCGTCGGATCGACACAATGCACGGGCCTCCGACATCTTTCAACCATCTGGTAAAGTTTCTGCCCTGCAGCAATCGCCTCTGGCAGATCGTCGCACCCCGTCCTAACCTTGGAACCAAGGGCAGCTGGCGCGCCTTGGGTGGCACGGACACGCGCGGCGCTCTCGCCGCAATCTGGAACCGGGGCGGGCCTGCGTGCCGACTTCGCCCCGAACACGTTGAACAACACGGGTGACCCTCACCCGAAGGAGCAGAACATGTCCTTCCTCACTGGAAAAACCGCCCTCGTGACCGGCTCGACCTCGGGCATCGGCCTTGGCATTGCGACCGAGCTTGCCAAGGCCGGCATCAGGATCGCCGTTCATTCGATCCCCGGCGACAAACATGCCGAGGATGCCGTCAAGGCGGTGAAAGAGGCCGGTGCCCCGGACGCGAAATTCTTTGCCGCCGATGTGTCGAAACCCGACGCGATCCATGACCTCATCGCCGAGGTCGAGGCATGGTCGCCGATCGACATCCTCGTCAACAACGCGGGGATCCAGTTCACAGCGGGCATCACGGACATGCCCGACGAGAAATGGGATGCGATCATCGCGATCAACCTGTCGGCCAGTTTCCACACCATGAAGGCCGCGCTGCCGCTGATGGAGAAACGCGGCTACGGACGCATCATCAACGTGGCCTCGGTCCACGGCCTCGTCGCGTCGAAGGACAAGGTGCCCTATGTGGCGGCCAAGCACGGGCTTGTCGGCATGTCCAAGGTCGTGGCGCTGGAATATGCCGCCAAGGGCGACGCTGAGGCAGGCGGGATCACCGTGAACTGCATCGCACCGGGCTTCACCGAAACCCCGCTTATCGAAGACCAGATCCAAGCGGCGGCAAAACGCGCGGGCGGGGACCGGGACGCGGGCATCGCGGAACTGCTTTCGGAAAAACAGCCCTCGCTGCGCATGACACAGACCTCGGATCTGGGGGCGCTCGCCGTGTTCCTCTGCGGCCATGCCGCGCAGAACCTGACCGGGGCCACGATCCCCGTGGACGGCGGCTGGACCGCTCAATAGGGCCGCGGCAACCGGTATCTGATCCGGATCATTGAACCGAACCCGGTGTTCCGCGCACTCTTTCCCTGAAGGGCAGAGGCATGGATCACCGGGACCAAACCAGAAAGCGCGCACTATCCGCATTTCTCGTCGCTTCGGCGCGGACCGGAGACAGGGGGGCGGCCGCGCGGCTCATCGACCTGCACGCGGGCCGCATCCTCGCCCATGCCACCCGGCTCATGGGCGACCGCGAAGCCGCGCGCGACATCGCGCAGGAGGCCTGGGTCGAAATCCTGCGCGGGCTGCGCGGCCTGCGCGACGATCACGCTTTTCTTCCTTGGGCCTTGCGCATCACCACCCGCCGCGTGGCCCGTGAAATCCGGCGGCGGCAGGTGGATCGCAGTCTCGCCAGCGCCTATGCCGCCGAAGCCGACAAGGTCACGGGAGAGACCGGCCCCGACGCCGTGGATGCGGCCCGCGTGCGCCATGCCATATCGCGGCTTCCCCCCGATCAGGCCGCCACGATCGCGCTTTTCTACCTCGACGACCTCACCGTGACCGAGGTCGCCACCGCCCTCGACGTGCCCATGGGCACCGTCAAGACCCGCCTCATGCACGCGCGCCGGAAACTGCGCGCTCTTCTGGAAGGAGAGAACAATGGACAAACTTGACCGCATGATCGAAGAGGCGCTCAGCGCCGAGGACCGCGACATCCTCGACGCCACCGCCGAAAAAGGCTGGTTCCAGCAGAGCTTCGACCTGTTTCGGGGCAAGAACGGCTGGGTGGCCTGGGTGCTCATGGTGACCCAGACCGCGCTCTTCATCGCGGGGGCGTGGTGCGCCGTCCGCTTCTATGGCGCGACCGAGGTGTTGCCTGCCCTTCGTTGGGGCATTTCCGGCGCGGTGCTCCTGATCCTCGCCACCTCGCTCAAACTCAGCCTCATGCCACAGATCCAGGCCGACAGGGTGCTGCGCGAGATGCGGCGTCTGGAACTCATGCTCGCGAAACGCGATCATCTGTCCTGATTGCGATAGGCGCCAGACGAAACCCCCAGCGCCTTGCGGCACTGGGGGCTGAGTGGACTTCGCCTTCGTAATCGGCAGCAGTATCGGTGCAGTATGGCTTTTGAAAATCCCAGGTGATGCAACACGTCTCATTCCCACCGATTCTTGCCGTTGCGTCAAGATAATTTTACCAATCGGTTCAAAACCGAGACTCCCGGCGGTCAAGCAATCGTCCAGTCTCTGTGCTGAAAAGCGGAAAGGGCCGGCGCAAGGCCGACCCTTCCCTGGATCCTGAGAGACAGGCGATTACATGTTCATCGCGCTGCGCAGGCTGGTCGAGCTGTCGATCACGGCGGCCGATTCCGTATCGAACTCGGTCATCGACTTGAGGTCTTCCTCGGTGTAGCCGGTGATCATGAACTGGGTCGGCTCGCCCGCGTCGTTGGTTTCCGCAACGGCGAGGTTGTCGAGGCCAATGGCCACGTCATGTTCGCCGATCCCGAGGAACCCGCCGATGCCGACAACGGCAACGATCTCGCCGGTCATGTCGTAGAAGTTGTCGATTTCGCCAACGTCATTGCCGTCCTGGCTCACAACCGGCGTGCCGATGAGGGTCGAGATTTCGAGGTCGGCGGCGGCTTCGAGGTCATCGGACATCTCGGTCGCGGCCATCTGGTCGCCTTCGCCTTCAACCGCGGTGTCCATGTCGGTGTCCGCAGCCATGTCGGCATCGGCGTCCATCTCGGCATCCACGTCCGCCGCCATGTCATCGGCGGCGTTTTCCATATCGTCCGCGGTCTCTTCCGCGGCCTGTTCCACGTCATCTGCTGCGTCTTCCGCGGCATTGGCCACGTCGTCAGCGGTGTTTTCGATCGCGTCGCCGGTGTTTTCAGCCGCGCTTTCGAGGTCGTCGGCAGCCTGATCCATGTTGGATTCGGTGCTGACTTGGGCCTCGGTCGTGGTATCCATCTCGGTATCGGTCGTCACGTCTTGGGCGAAAGCGGAGCCAGCAGCGATAATGAGGGCGGCGGCGCTCGTCATGACGGTCTTGTTCAGCGGTTTCATTGAAAGATCTCCTCTTGAGCAGTCGGCGCTTTCCTCGCGCCGTTGTGGTGACAATGCCGCACCAAGGGATTTGTTCCTGATATTGCGCCACTCACTTCCTGCGTTGGCGCGCCACCGCCTGAACGGCCCGGAAACCGGGGCTTCTTGGCATCCTCCGGATCGGGGAGCTATGGGGCCGATGCTGCCAACCAGTTGTTTCGAAAGCCGTTGGTCGCCTGCGGCACGACAGGCGCACCCGCGCCATGAAAACGGCCGGCGCTGGATGCGCCGGCCGGTGTTCGCCGTTACCTGGAATGGTCCGACGAGGAGGTCCCTATTTCACCATCCGGTTTTCGATTAGGTCATCGACCACCGACGGATCGGCGAGCGTGGAGGTATCCCCCAACGCGCCATAGTCGTTCTCGGCGATCTTGCGCAGAATACGGCGCATAATCTTGCCCGACCGTGTTTTCGGCAGACCGGGGGCCCATTGGATGTGATCGGGCGAGGCGATCGGGCCGATTTCGGACCGGACCCAGTTGCGAAGCTCGGTCTTGAGTTCGTCGGTATATTCTTCGCCTTCCATCAGGGTGACGTAGCAATAGATGCCCTGACCCTTGATCTCATGCGGGAAGCCGACGACGGCGGCCTCGGCCACCTTGGGGTGGGCGACCAGGGCCGATTCCACTTCCGCCGTGCCCATCCGGTGCCCGGAGACGTTGATCACGTCATCGACGCGGCCGGTGATCCAGTAGTAGCCATCCGCGTCGCGGCGGCATCCGTCGCCCGAGAAGTAGTAGCCCTTGTAGTCAGAGAAATAGGTCTTCACGAACCGCTCGTGGTCGCCATAGACCGTGCGCATCTGACCCGGCCAGCTGTCCTTGAGGCAGAGCACACCCTCGCAGGCGATCTCGTCGATCTCCTGCCCGCTCGTCGGATCCAGAACCACCGGCTGCACGCCGAAGAAGGGCGTCGTGGCCGATCCCGGCTTGGTCGGCGTCGCGCCGGGTAGGGGGGTCAGCAAGTGGCCGCCGGTTTCCGTCTGCCACCAGGTATCGACGATGGGGCAGGTGCCCTTGCCCACCACGTCGTTATACCAGTTCCAGGCTTCCGGGTTGATCGGCTCTCCCACGGTGCCCAGCACCTTGAGGCTCGACAGGTCGTGCTTTTCCACGAAGTCCTTGCCTTGCCCCATGAGCGCGCGGATCGCGGTGGGGGCGGTGTAGAACTGGTTTACACCATGCTTGGCGCAGACCTGCCAGAACCGGCCCGCGTCGGGATAGGTCGGCACGCCCTCGAACATGAGCGTGGTCGCGCCATTGGCGAGCGGGCCATAGACGATATAGCTGTGCCCCGTGACCCAGCCCACGTCCGCCGTGCACCAGTAGATGTCGCCTTCGTGGTAGTCGAAGACATACTCATGGGTCATCGCGGCATAGAGAAGATAGCCGCCCGTGGTGTGCAGCACGCCCTTGGGTTTGCCGGTCGAGCCGGAGGTATAAAGGATGAAGAGCGGGTCTTCCGCATTCATCGGTTCCGGCGCGCAGTCCTCCGACGCATCTGCCATCTTCGCGTTGTAGCTGATGTCGAACTCGCCCAGACCCACGTCATTGCCGGTGCGCTCGACCACCAGACAGGGGACGTTGCCGCAATGTTTGCGCGCCTTGTCCACGTTGGCCTTGAGCGGCGTGTTGCGCCCGCCGCGAGGTGCCTCGTCCGCCGTGATGATGAGCTTCGCGCCGCAATCCGCAACCCGCGTCCCCAGCGCCTCGGGCGAGAAGCCCGCGAAGACAATGGAATGAACCGCCCCGATCCGGGTGCAGGCGAGCATGGCATAGGCTGCCTCGGGGATCATCGGGAGATAAAGCACCACGCGGTCGCCCTTGCCGATCCCCATGTCCTTCATCACGTTGGCGAGCTTGTTCACGTTTCGGGACAGCTCATTGTAGGTGATGTGCTTGTCCACGTCCGGGTTGTCGCTTTCCCAGATGATCGCGGTCTGATCGCCGCGCGTGGCCAGATGCCGGTCGACGCAGTTGGCCGAGACGTTGAGCTCGCCATCCTCGAACCATTTGATCGACACGTCGGGGTAGGCGAAGCTCACGTTCTTGATCTTGGTCGGGGTCTTTGACCAGTCGAGCCGCGTCATATGCTCGGACCAGAACCCTTCGGGGTCGTTCACCGATTGCGCATACCAGTCCTTGTATTTGGCTGCGTCGATATGGGCGTTCTTCACAAACGCCTCGGAAGGCGGATACATTTTGTCGGACATGGGGTCCTCCTCCGTGCCGTAACTTTGCCCAGATACCGGGCATTGAGACGCCAGCCGTTCTGACCGGCTGGCGCTTGGACGATTGGGCAACGGCCCCTCCTGACCGTCGCGGCTCTGCTCGCCGTCGTCAGATGGCGAGGTATTCGTGACGCAGCTCTTCGTTGTCGAGCACCTCTTTGGCGGTGCCGTCGAACACCACTGTCCCGGTATCGAGGATCACGGCACGGTCTGCAAGTTCAAGCGCCCGAACCGCGTTCTGTTCCACGAGGACCGTGGTGATGCCCTGCGCCTTGATGACATTCAAGGTTTTCTCGATTTCGTCAACGATGACAGGGGCTAGACCTTCGTAGGGCTCGTCAAGAAGCAGAACCTTGATATCACGGACCAGAGCGCGTGCGATGGCCAGCATCTGCTGTTCGCCGCCCGACAGCGTCGTGCCTTCCTGCGTGCGCCGTTCGCCCAGCCGCGGGAAAAGCTCGTAGACCCGCTCCAGCGACCAGCCGATCGGCGGGGCGATCTGGGCGAGCTTGAGGTTCTCTTCCACGGTGAGGCCCTGGATGATCCGGCGATCTTCCGGCACCAGCGCCAGCCCGTTCTGCGCCGCCTCGTAGGAGGCCATTTTGTGCAGGGGCTGGTGGTCGAGCCAGATTTCCCCGTGCGTCACCATGGGTGATCCAGTCCGCGCGAGCGCGCGCAGGGTCGAGGTCTTGCCCGCCCCGTTGCGACCCAGGAGCGCGAGGATCTCGCCTTCGTGGACGTTGAAGCTCACGCCCTGCACAATATAGCTCTCGCCGTAATAGGCGTGAATGTCCCAGACCGAGAAAAAGGCCGGCGCGGTGGCCGCGTGGTTGGCGTTCTTCGAATGGTCCATCGGCGCCCGACGGCTGGCTTCGCCCGCGATCTTGTCGTTCATGTCTTTCATCCTTCCGCTCCCTCAGGCTGCTTGGGTCACGCCGGTTTCGCCAAGATAGGCTTCTTTCACCTTGGGGTGGCCCTTGATCTTTTCGGGCACATCCTCGACCAGCGGCGTGCCTTGGGCGAGCACCGTGATCCGGTCGGCGAGGCTGAACACCACGTGCATATCGTGCTCGATGATCGCCATGGTAATGTCGCGCTTCTCGCGGATCTCTTTCAGCAGGTCGATCGTGTTGTTCGTATCGGCGCGCGCCATGCCGGCGGTCGGTTCGTCAAGCAACAGGAGCTTGGGGTCCTGGCTCAGGCACATGGCCATTTCGAGCCGCCGCTTGTCACCGCGCGACAGGGACGAGGCCTGCATGTGGCGCTTGTCGGCCATGTTGACGTCGATGAGCATCTGCTCGGCCTTGTCGACGATGTCCACCTCATGCGCCACAGTCTCGAAGGGATGCAGCCGGAACGACCCGTCGCGCTTGGCAAAGCACGAGATCATCACGTTCTCCATCACCGTGAGGTCACCGAAAATCTCGGGCGTCTGGAACACGCGGGAAATGCCCATCTGGTTGATCTGGTGGGGCTTCAGCCCCAGCACGGACTGACCGTTGAACATCACCGACCCGGTGTCGGGGATCAGCTTGCCCACGAAGCAGTTGAGCAGGGTGGACTTGCCTGCACCGTTCGGTCCGATGATCGCGTGGACGGTGTTTTCCTGAACGCTCAGGTTCACGTCCGACAGGGCTTGCAGGCCGCCAAAGCGTTTGCCCACGTTCTTGACTTCAAGGATTCCCATATCCGTTTCTCCTTATTCGGCCGCCGAGGGCTGCGTTTTCGCTGCGTGGGTCGCATCGTCCTTGGCCTTGCGCCCACGGAACCGGGCCGCGATGCGCTGTCCGCCTTCGACGAGACCGCCGGGCAGGAAGATGACGACCAGCATGAACAGCAGGCCCAGGGTCAGGTGCCAGGATTTGCCGACGAAGAAGTGCGAGATGGTGATGATCACGTTCTCGAGCCCGTCGGGCATCCAGGCAAACCACTGATGCAGCACGCCGTCGTTGATCTTCGAGAAAATGTTCTCGAAATACTTGATGAAGCCTGCGCCCAGCACCGGACCCATGAGGGTGCCAGCCCCGCCAAGGATCACCATGAGCACGACCTCGCCAGAGGCGGTCCACTGCATCCGCTCGGCGCCCGCAAGCGGGTCCATCGCGGCGAGAAGGCCACCCGCGAGCCCCGCATACATGCCCGAGATGACGAAGGCCGCGAGCGTATAGGGACGGGTGTTGATGCCGGTATAGTTGAGCCGGGTCTGGTTCGTCTTGATCGCGCGCAGCATGAGGCCGAAGGGCGAGCGGAAGATGCGCAAGCTGATGTAGAAGGCGATGATCGCGATGACGGCGGTAAAGTAGTAACCGGCCGACAGCGTGAACTCCCACCCGCCGAGCGTCAGCTTTGTCGAGTCAGTCATCTTGAACAGGTTGAAGAAATGCGGCGCGTCGAGGTGCTCGGGCCCGCGCAGGACCTGCGGGTCGTTGGAATAGACCTGAAGCCCGGTCTCCCCGTTGGTGAGCGGCGTCAGCACCGAATAGGCGAGGTTATACATCATCTGCGCGAAGGCGAGCGTGAGGATCGAGAAGTAGATCCCCGACCGGCGCAGCGAGATATAGCCGATGAGAAGCGCAAAGAGCGCCGAGACGATGATCGCGAGGATGAGACCGGGGACCACGTTGTAGCCCAGCAGTTTGTACATCCAAACGACCGAATAGGACCCGACACCGAGGAAGGCAGCGTGCCCGAAAGACAAGTATCCGGTGAGGCCGAAGAGGATGTTGAAGCCGATTGCAAAGATCCCGAAGATCGCGAACCGCTGCATCAGGTCCGGGTAGCCTGCGTTGAACATGTTTCCGCCCGAGGCCACCGGAAACGGTTGCAGCAGGAAGGGGGTGAGCAACGTCAGGCCGACCACGATCAGCAGGAAAGTTGTGTCTTTGTTGGAAAGTCCGAGCATTTTCATGGTGTTATTCCTCCATCACGCCGGCGCGGCCCAAGAGCCCGCGGGGACGGGTGAGCAGAATGAGGATGGCGACGAGGTAGATGATGACCTGGTCGATCCCCGGAATGAGGCTTTTGATTTCGTTCATCGAGGCAAAGCTCTGCAGGATGCCCAAGAGGAACCCGGCGGCGACGGCTCCGGGCAGGCTGCCCATGCCGCCGACCACGACCACGACGAACGACAGCACGAGGAAATCCATCCCCATGTGATAGTTCGGGGCGAGGATCGGCGTATACATCACCCCCGCGACCCCCGCGACGGCGGCGGCGAGGCCGAACATCAGCGTGAAGCGGCGGTCGATGTTGATGCCCAGAAGACCGACCGTCTCGCGGTCCGCCATACCGGCGCGCACGACCATCCCGAAGGTGGTGAACTGGAGAAAGGCAAAGACGCCAAAGATCACCACGGCGGCGAAGAGGAAATAGACCAGCCGCCAGTAGGGATACATGATTGCCATCGGGTCAAAACCCAGAAGCACGCCGAAATCCATCGAGCCCGAGAATTGCGACGGAGCGCCAGTCTGGATCGGGTTCGCGCCGAAGAAATATTTCACCAGCTCCTGCAACACGATCGCGAGGCCGAAGGTCACGAGGATCTGGTCGGCATGGGGCCGTTTGTAGAAATGCTTGATCAGGCCGCGCTCCATGACGAAGCCGACGATCAGCATGACCGGAATGGCGAGCAGGATCGACAGTGGCACCTGCCAGTTGATCAGCCAGGCGCCGAAGTCCGCGCCGAACCAGCTTTCGACATAGGGGACCTTGACCACCAGCGGCTTGCCCAGGAAGTCGGTCTTGGTCGGATCGACCTGTTCGAACGAAAGCCCCATGATTTTCTGGAGCGTCACGGCGCAGAAGGCACCGATCATGAAAAGCGCGCCGTGCGCGAAGTTCACGACCCCGAGCGTGCCGAAAATGAGCGTCAGACCCAGCGCGATGAGCGCGTAGGCCGACCCCTTGTCGAGCCCGTTCAGGAGTTGAAGAATGATGGCGTCCATGTCGTCCCCACCCAAGCGATTGGTTGTCAGCGATAAGCCCGGTGCAGGTCTTGGCGCCCGCTACCGGTCAATGAAGTCAGGGCGGGGGATGCCCCCCGCCCTCTGTGGAGTAGTGGCTTACGCGCCCGCGTTGCACTCGCCCAGCGAGGCTTCCGCGCCGCCGAACATCGGGTGATCGGGGGCATACATGACCTGATCCACCGGCGTCGTTTCGACGATTTCCAGCGTGTCGTATTCGGTCGTCGGGCTTTCGGCGCCTTTCATCACGAGCACATCCTTGAAGCACTGGTGATCTTCGGCACGGTAGAGCACGTCGCCGTTGCCCATGCCCGAGAACTCGAAGCCTTCGAGCGCTTCGGCCACGGCACAGGGGTTGAACGACCCGGCGCGCGCCACGGCATCCGCATAGAGCAGCGTTTGGACATAGCAGGTGTGGGCCGAGTTCGACGGCGGACGGCCGTATTTCTCGCCGAAGGATTTGACGAACGCCTGCGTGCCTTCGTCGGTCAGTTGCCAGTTCCAGTTCATCGAGCCATAGACGCCCTTGATGTTGTCGCCGGCACCGGCGGCCATCAGTTCCGAATAGAGCGGCACGACGATCTCGAAGTTCTTGCCGTTGGCTTGGGCGTCACGCAGACCGAATTGCACGGCTTGGGTGAGCGAGTTCACCATGTCGCCGCCGTAGTGGTTGAGCACGAGGATATCGGCGCCCGAGTTCAGGACCGGCGCGATGTAGGACGAGAAGTCGCCAGCCGAGAGCGGGGTGAGAACGTTGTTCACCGTCTCCCAGCCCATCGCCTCGGTCGCGGCCTGGATCGATTCCTGCTGTGTCCAGCCCCATGTGTAGTCGGCGGTCAGGTGATAGGCGCGGCGATCCGTGCCGTAGGCGTTCTTCAGCACCGGTGCGAGGGCGGCTGCCGACATGTAGGCGTTGAAGAAGTGGCGGAAGCCGTTCGCCTTGCGGTCCTTGCCGGTGGTGTCGTTCGAGTGGGTGAGACCCGCCATGAAGATGATGCCGGCCGACTGGCACAGCTCCTGCACGGCCACGGCAACGCCCGAGGACGAGCCGCCGTTGATCATCACGACGCCGTCTTTCTCGATCATCGACTTGGCCGCGGCGCGGGCGGCGTCGGATTTCGTCTGGGTGTCACCGGTGACGAATTCGACCTTTCTGCCGAGGATGCCGGTGCCGTCCAGTGCTTTCGATGAGAAGGTGGACAGCATACCGCCGTCGCCTTCGCCGTTGATGTGCTGAACAGCCAGTTCCTGCGCGCGCAGCTCGTCGAGCCCTTCTTCCGCGTAGGGACCGGTCTGCGGCACGTTGAAGCCGAATTTCACCGTCGAGCCGGTCGGCTCGTTCGTGAAGGCCGAAGCGGCCGAGGTAAAGATGGTGGGCAGCGCAAGACCGGCACCGGTCACGGCACCCGTCTTCAGCAGTCCACGACGCGTGAAGTTGGATTTGGACATACGTCTCCTCCCTTTTGAAAAATACGGCAAGGCCTCCCCGCACATGCCGCGCGCCTTTTACAGGCTGTGGGGAGTATGAGGGACGATATGAAAATGAAGCAACAAATCGTTATAGAACAATGATATTTTTGTAAACAAATGAACTCAAGAGATGCTAAGTTAGTAAATAAATTTTCGCGCATCTGCAGAAAGCCGCGATTATCAAAGGAAAATCCGGCAACCGGATGGGGGAGGAACACATGCCCGAGACGCGCCTGACAGGCAGTCGTATTCGTGAAAGGCGGCTTGCCCAGGGGGTGCGGCAGGCCGACCTGGCCCGCGATGTCGGGATCTCGCCCGCCTATCTCAATCTCATCGAACACAACCGCAGGAGAATCGGGGGCAAGCTGCTCGTCGATCTCGCGCGCCATCTCGACGTCGAACCGTCGCAACTGTCGCAGGGCGCTGGGCAGGCGCTGGTGACCGGGTTGCGCGACGCGGCGGCGCGGGTGTCGTCAGGGGCCGCGGTCGATCTGCCGGAACGCGAACGGGCCGAGGATTTCGCCGGACGGTTTCCCGGATGGGCCGGGCTCGTCACCGCGCAGGCGCGGCGGATCGATGACCTCGAGAGGGTGGTGGAGACGCTGTCTGACCGGCTGACCCATGATCCACATCTCGCCGCGTCCCTGCACGAGGTGATCTCGACCGTGACCGCGATCCGTTCGACCGCGGCGATCCTCGCCGATACGGCCGACATCGACCCGGACTGGCAGGCCCGTTTCCTGCGCAACATGCGGGAAGAGGCGCAGCGGCTGTCCCATTCCGCGTCGGGACTTGTGAACTACCTCGATGCGGGCGCGGATGCGCGCGAGATGCAGGTCTCCGCGGTCGACGACATGGCCGCGATGGTCGAGGCGGCGCAGTATCACTTCCCGCCGCTCGAGAAACCCGCGGTGGGCGAGGGGGAACTGGCGCTGCTTCTGGACGGGGCGGAGGCCCTGCGCGACCGGGGTGCGCGCGATCTCGCCCGCATGATGCTCGTGCGCTACCTCGCCGATGCGCGGGCGATGCCGGAGCGGGCCTTCCGCGCCTCGCTCGACGGGGCTGGGGGCGATCCGGTGCGGCTGGCCGCCGGGTTCGGCGTCGGGCTCGATGCGGTGCTGCGCCGGATGGCGTCTCTGTCGGAGGCGGGGCTCGTGGTCTGCGACGGGTCGGGCACGATCACCCTGCGCAAGCCGGTTGAGGGATTCCCTCTGCCGCGTTTTGGGGCGGCCTGTCCTCTCTGGCCGCTCTATCAGGCGCTAGGCCGACCCGCGCAGCCCGTGGTGCAGGTGGTCGAGATGCCGGGGCGGGAGGGGCGGCTCTTTCGCTGTGTCGCCGTGTCGCTGCCCCGCCCCGCCGCCAGTATCGACGAGCCACCGGTGCAAGAAGCGACGATGCTGATCGAGCCGCTGGCGGAAAGTCCGGGCCGGGCACTCGGGGTCGGGACCTCCTGCCGGATCTGCCCGCGCGAAACCTGCGGGGCGCGGCGTGAGCCGTCCATCCTTGGGGCAAGGCTATAAGGGGTTCGCCTTTCGTTGGCGCGAAAGCCGACCGGTTGGGGAGAGGCTCTGCCTCTCCCCAAATCCCTCTCCGGGATACTTATGAACCAGTGAAGGGGGGACCTCGCTTGGGAATGTTGCCGTCAGCCGCGAAAGATAAAGGCGGCCCCGGCGGCGATGAGACCGAAGCCGATCGCGTGGTTCCAGCCCAGCGGCTCCTTGAGCACGAGGACCGAGAAGCCTGCAAAGACGATGAGGGTGATGACCTCCTGTATCGTCTTGAGCTGCGCGGCGGAATAGACCGTGTGGCCAATCCGGTTCGCGGGCACGGCGAGGCAGTATTCGAAGAACGCGATCCCCCAGCTTGCGAGGATGACGAGGAGCAGGGGTGCGGACTTGACCGTGAGGTGTCCATACCACGCGAGGGTCATGAAGACGTTGGAGAGACCGAGCAGGAGGATCGGGAGCAGGCTGGCGGCGGTCGGGGAAAGCGAGGTCGGGAACATGGGGGCATCCGTGGTTGGAGATGCGGCGAGATTGGACTTTGCCCCGGCTTTGTAAAGCGGCCTCGCGACGGTGCGGCGGCGGGGAAGCCGGGGGCGGCCCCTCAGACCTCCATCCAGATCGTGACCGGCCCGTCGTTCACGAGCGCGACCTTCATGTCGGCGCCGAAGCGGCCCTGCGCGGTGGTGATGCCCTGCGCGCGCAGTTGGTCCGCGAAATGTTCGTAAAGCGTTTCGCCCTCCTCGGGCCTTGCCGCGGTCGAAAAGCCGGGACGGTTGCCGGAACGGGTGTCGGCGGAGAGTGTGAACTGGCTGACCACCAGCGCCTCGCCCCCGGTATCGAGAAGCGCGCGGTTCATCTTGCCCGCCTCGTCCTTGAAGATCCGGCATTTGGCGACCTTGGCGGCGAGGCTTTCTGCATTGGCCGTGGTGTCGCCCTGCATGGCGCAGACGAGGATGAGAAGACCGGGGCCGATCTGGCCGATGACCTCGCCGTCAACGGTGACGGAGGCTGCGGAAACACGTTGGAGGAGTGCGCGCATGGTCCGGGCTTTCGATCAAAGTTCGTGTTTCCAGGGCGGATTGGCGCCCGCACGTGACACGGTGACGGCGGCGGCGCGCGCGCCGAGGTCGAGCGCGGGGACGAGCGCCATCGGGTCGATCCCGTCGAGGATGGTCTTGTCCAGAAGGCCGTCGTCGGCAAGGCCTGCGAGGAAGCCCGCGTTGAACGTGTCGCCTGCGCCCACGGTATCGACGACCGTGACACGGGTGGCTGACACCTGCACCTGCCCCTTCGAGGTATGTGCGGTCACGCCCTTGGCGCCTTCGGTCACGCAGACGACCTTGGGACCCATGCCCAGAAGCGTGGTGACGTCGAAGCCGAGCCAGTCGAGATCCTCGTCCGAGATCTTCACGATATCCGCGGCGGCGAGCATCCGGTCCATCCGGGCGCGGAACGCGGCTTCGTCGCGGATGAAGCCGGGCCGGATGTTGGGGTCGATCATCGTGACGCAGGCGCGCGCGTTTCGGATCAGGAGCGCCTCGTAGGCGGTGGCGCAGGGTTCGACGGCGAGGGAGATGCCGCCGACGAAGAGCGCGCTGAGGCTATCAGGGAGCGGGGGCAGGTCCTCGGGCGTGATCATGCGGCCCGCCGTGTTCTCGTCGTAGAAGGCATAGGTGGCATGGCCGTCCGTGAGCGTGACGAAAGCGAGCGTGGTGGGCCGGTCCGAGCGAATGGCGAGGCCCGCGTCCACGTCGGAGGCGGCGAGCGCGTCGGTCAAGAGCGTGCCGAAGAGATCGGTGGAGAGGCCCGAGAGGAACCCGGTGGCCTGCCCCAGACGGCCAAGTGCGATGGCTGTGTTGAAGACCGCGCCGCCGGCATAGGGCGCGAAGGCCGGTTCGCCACCGGTCGTGTCGCGGGGCAGCATGTCGATCAGGGCTTCGCCGGCGCAGAGGATCATGGGCTTCTCCGGTTCATGTTAGCGGTCACATGTCCGTTTAGCCGAGGGGGGCGGGGCGCGCAATCGGTGCCGTCACGCTTTAGGTGGGGGCTCTGCCACCACACCCCCGGCGTATTGGGGGAAAGATGAAAGGATTGCAGAAGGCTGCGGGCCCGGTCGGGCCGGTGCCGTCAGTCGAGGATGCTGGCCCAGTCTTCAAGCGGCGCACGTTCTGTGCGGAAGCTGTTGGCGGGGTGGTCGGAGTCCGCGTATCCGAAGGAGATCACGCAGAGCGCGAGCCGGTCGTCGCCCAGACTGAAGTGGTCGTGCAGGAAGGGGGCGAAGCCCGCCGGAGCGGCCTGCGCGATGGTGGCGATGCCGCGCGCCTGTGCGGCGAGGCAGAATGCGGTGATGAAGCCGCCGGTGTCGAGCGCGCCGTAAGGCCCAAGCTCGGCCCCTGACGAGATCATCGCCACATGCGGCGCGCCGAAGAAGCTGTAGTTCTTCATCATCTCGCGGGCCGACCCTGAGCGGTCACCCTTCTCCACGCCGACTGCTTCGTAAAGCTGCCAGCCGCAGGTGCGGCGGCGGTCGCGGTGCGCGCCGGTGTAGCCGGTGGGAAACGGAAGGTCGCTGCCCGAGCGGCCCTCGGCAATGGCCTTGGCCATGCCCTCGCGCAGTTCTTCCGTGGAGGCACCCGAGGTGATCTGGACCTGCCACGGCTGGGCGTTGCACCAGCTGGGAACCCGCTGGGCAGCGGTCAGGATGGCCTCGATGTCGGCGCGGGCGATTTGGTCGGGTTTGAAGGCCCGGCAGGAATGGCGGGCCTTGAGCAGCGAAAAGAGCGTGTCGTAATCGGTCACCGGGTGGCCTTATTGATACTGGCTGAAGAAATAGCCTGCCGCCGCCGCGACGATAAGGCCTGCGAGGACCGCGAAGGTGATCTTCCACGCCGAATAGGGGCGTTCGCCCTGCACCTTGCCGGACTGGCCGTTCACGACGAAGCGGTAGGTCTTGCCGCGATACTTGTAGGCGGCGAGCCAGACCGGCAGGAGAATATGCTTGAAGGTCACGTCCGAGACGCTGGTGTTCACCTGATGCACTCGCTGGCGGTCGCCGCCGATGTCGAACTTCACGTCGCGCAGGATGACCGCGTCCATGTAGCGCCGCGCCTCGTCATAGCCTTCGGCCAGTTCGACGGTGTAGCCCTCGGCCCGGAAGCCCGCGAGGTATTCGGGGCGGTAGGGTTCGAGATGGGACAGGTTCCAGGGCGCGAGGCCGTCCGTGTAGGTCTTGGGCAGCGACCGCGAGGCGAGCACGAGCACATCGTCAAAAAACCGCGCGACGCGGCCCGAGGCGGGGCGCCAGCGCACCCGTTGTTCGCGCACCTGCTCGGACTTGCCGTTGCGCATCACGGTGCGGGTCACGTAGTAGACCGTGCCGTGTTCGCCCGTGTAGGATGACTTGGTGTCCGCGTCATAGGTCCAGTAGGGCACGTAAATGCCGTCCATCTTGCGTCCCTTGCGCGCGTATTCCTGCAAGCCGTTGGGCGCGAACCAGAGCCGGCCCAGCCACTTGTTCATCGCATCGTGAGCAGCGCGTTCCGGGATGCCGAAGGGCAGGACCGCCCTGGGCTTGATCTGTCGATGCAAGCCGGTGTCGGTGACGAGGGGGGTGGCGCAGAACGGACATTCTCTGGCATGGGTGTCGGCGTCGAACTCCACCTGCGCGCCGCAGTTGGTGCATTTGGCGATCCGGGTTTCCTCGATCTCGGCCTCGGGCAGGCGGGCCTCGAGCGCCGCCTTGAAGTCAAGCTCGCGGATCGCGGGGACTTCGCCGCCGTGGCCTTCGATCTTGATCACGTTCCCGCAGTGGTCGCAGACCAACTCGCCCGCCTTCGCGTTGAACCGCATGTCCGCGCCGCATTGGTCGCAGGGGAAACGGTGCTCCTCGACCGGGGCGGTGACGTCGAAGGGGTTGGGTTCATCCTGCATGGTCGAAGCTCACGATTTGGGCGATCTGCCTGGCCGAGGCCGAGGTGAAACGGATGACATGGCAAAAGAGTTTCGGCTTTTCTCCCGCGCGTTTGAACCGGCCCGAAACCGAACCCGCCTTGCCGTGGGTCACGACCTCGGTCACCTCGATCCACTCGTGATCCGCGGGCGTTTCGAGCTCGGCCATGATCGCGGCGCGCCCCACGAGCGCGCCACCGGGTTTTTCCCAACTCGCGCCTTCGGACAGGAGGTCCGGGTCGAGGCGCGTCTGCCCCATGAGGGCGAGCGCTATCTCTTCAGCCTTCTGGTTCTTGGGGGAATTGCCGCAATCGGGCGAGCGGGTGATGCGGGTCAAGTCGGGGCTCCGTTTGCCGGTGTCGGGCGGGTGTCGCGAGGTTGGTAGCACGGGCGGGCGCGGGTCGGAACCCGGAGGCGTGACAGCCCCGCCTTGTATCGCGCGCGTGTTCGAGCGAGGGTTCGCCATGCGCTGGTCTTTCCTCCTACTCTTCTGCACCGCTGGTCCCGTGATGGCGGAGGATGTCACCTATCGGTTCCAGTGGCAGGGCGCGGGCGGGTATTCGCTGCGCGGGGTCATGTCCTTTGACGAGAGCCTCGCGGGGGCGGACGTGGTCTATGAAGGCGACCTCACCTGCTTTGCCATCGAGGGCTACGAGGGCAAGAAACCGATCGGGCGCTGGGCCTTGGGAATGCTGACCGAGGAAACCTCGTGGACCGTGACCTTTCTGCCCGAACCGTCGCAGTTCGTGGTCTATTCCGATGCCGCGCAGATGCCGCAGGCCTGGAACATGAACGGTCTGGGCGAGGATTGCGGGACCCCCGGCTTCGGGTTCAACATCGGCAATCAGGCGCAGGATCTGTGCCTCAATGGCGAATGGGTCTGGGAAAGCCAGGTTGAGCCGTCGCGTCCCTTTCCGGCGGTGCGGGATGACAACGTCGAGTTTCCGCCCGACGCCTGCCGCGAGACCATGATGTTGAGCGGTTTGCGATAGCTACGCAGTGAATGCGCACCCTACGGCGTGCAGGGTGCGCAATATTGCGCACCGTCAGACGCCGGGCGGCGGGGGTGGCGGCATCACGGTGAAGAGGGTGGCAAGATCGGTGTCCTCGGCCTTGACCCAGCCATCCTGACCGGCGGTCCAGACCAGCGTCTCGCGCGTGACTTCCCCGGCGCCGGCCTTCTGCCCCATTGTGGCGCGCGAGAACGGACCCTGCGTCGCGCCGTTCACCGCGATATGCCAGACCTTTTCCGTGGGTGGCGGCGGCGGGGAAGGCGGGGCCATTCCGGTCCCGGCAGGGGCCGCGCCCCAAGGACCAGCCACGCCGCCTGCGCGCGCAGCTCCCCCCATCGCCATGCCCATCCCCATGCCGAGCCCGGCGCCCATGCCCTCGGACATCGCACCGCCCTTGGACAGCGCTTCGGCGGTCGACCACTTCATGTGCTCGTCGAGGTTGCCCGCCAGCCCGCGCGAGGTGCGCTTGTCGAGCGCCTCTTCCACGGCAGGAGGGAGCGAGATGTTCTCGATGTAGAACTCGGGGATCGACAGGCCGTAGTCGGCCACGACCTTGGTCAGCTCGGCGGCGACCATCTTGCCCAGCTCGTCGGTGTTCGCCGCCATGTCGAGCACTGGAATACCCGATCCCGCGATGATGCGCGAAAAGCTCTGCACGATCACGTTGCGGATCTGGAAGCTGATCTCGTCGGCCGTGAACTCGCCGTCCGTGCCCACGATTTCGAGCAAAAATTTGCCCGGATCGGCCACCCGCGTCGCATAGGTGCCGAAGGCGCGCAGGCGCACCGGGCCGAACTCGGGATCGCGGCACATGATCGGGTTCTTCGTGCCCCATTTGAGGTCGGTAAACCGGGTCGTGTTGACGAAATAGATCTCGGACTTGAAGGGCGATTTGAAGCCGTGGTCCCAATGCTGAAGAGTCGTGAGGATCGGCATGTTGTTCGTCTCGAGCATATACATGCCCGGCGTGAACACATCGGCCAGCTGCCCCTCGTGGACAAAGACCGCCGCCTGTCCTTCGCGCACCGTGAGCTTGGCGCCATATTTGATTTCATGCCCGTGGCGTTCGAAACGCCAGACCATCGTGTCGCGGGTGTCGTCCGTCCAGTGAATGACGTCGATGAATTGCCCGCTCAGGAAATCGAGAATGCCCATGTGTCCCTCCAGGAATGTCCCATCGGGGAGGCGACCCTCAGGCCTCGCCCCCCATCAATTCGGCTGCGATCCGCTCCACGATAGGCCGTGCTTCGCCTTCCGTCATCCCCGGACGCAACCGCCGGTCATAGAGCATCTTGAGCAGGATCTCGTCATGTCCGGTCAGGAAACCGAATTCCTCGTCGTCGTTGAAAATCGACGGGCGCGCGAGCGGGAAGTCGTTGGACAGGCCCAGACCTTGCGTAACCTCCTCGTGGATGCAGGAGGCCCGCAAGAGGTCCGGGTGTTCGGCGCGGATGATCGCGATCGCCTGATCGTAGGTGCCGTCCTGTTCCGGATCCGTCGCGAAGGCGAGGCAATAGGTCGATTCGGGCAGGTTGATCACGGTATTCAATGCGGTGCGCGAGATGTTGGGCATGATCTGGCGCAGGCGCGGCTCGAGCGCGCGGCGTTCGTTCTCACTGACCACGAAGACGTGGAAATTCCCGTTGCGCCCGGTCGAGATCGGGTGGCCCGAGACCCGCGCGAGCCGCTGGGCAAAGCTGTTGAGGATCGCGGTGTCCTTGGACTTGTCGCGCGCGGACATGCTGTCGCCGAACTCGATGGTCAGCCGCACCGGCTTGTCCCAGCGGTGCATCCGACTCGCCGCCTCGCGCGCGACGAGGCGCCCGCCCGCGTCAGTGTATTCCTCGTAAAAGGCGATGCGCAGGAAATTGCGCACCACGTCGCGCTGCGTGAATGGCGCATCCGGCCCGCCGCCATCGGTGCGCAGCAGACCCTGCTGCAAGAGCCCGTTCTGAAGCCGCCCGTAGTAATCGACCAGTTCCGGTGACAGGGCCCCGGCGGGCGGCACGGCCATGGCCACTTCGGGACGGTCAACGGGCACGGGCGATGTCAGCACGGCGCCGCGCCCTGCCATGTCACAGGCCGACAACATGAGGGCCCCGATGAGGGCCGGGGCCATGGCGAGATTGGTCTTCAAGGTTAAACGGCGCTCCCGATGTTCGCTCCCGAAGCGGTATCACGTGCCTTGGCGGCGGCAAGAGTCTCTTTTAATTCGCCTTCCATTTTGACCAATTCCTGCTCAGCGGCCGCCCGTTTCGCCTTGCCTTCGTCGGCGATCGCAAGACTTTCCTGAATCGTGGCGATCAGATCGGCATTCGCGGTCTTGATCGCCTCGATATCGAACACGCCGCGTTCCATTTCCTGGCGCACCACTGCATTCGCCTCGCGCAGGTTCTTGGCGTTCGAGGTCAGAAGCTCGTTGGTCAGGTCGTTGGCCTCCTTCACAGCGCCGGCGGCTTCGGCCGACCGCTGGATCGTCACCGCCTGCGCCAGTTGCGTCTCCCACAGCGGTACGGTGTTCACGAGGGTCGAGTTGATCTTGGTCACCAGCGACTTGTCGTTCTCCTGCACGAGCCGGATCGAGGGCAGGGACTGCATCGTCACCTGACGTGTGAGCTTGAGGTCATGGACCCGCCGTTCCAGATCGTCGCGGGCCGCGCGCAGGTCGCGCAGCTCCTGCGCCTTCTTGATGCCCTCTTCCTCGGGCGCGGCGTCCACCTCGGCCTGCTTGGCCGGGATTGTGGTGGCGTCGAGGTCCGCGATCTTGGCCTCGCCCGCCGCGATGTAGAGGGCAAGCTCGTCGTAGAAGGCGAGCGTTTTGTCATAGAGGATATCGAGCGACTTGATGTCCTTGAGCAGCGTGTGCTCGTGACGCAAAAGGTTGTCGGTCACCCGGTCGATCTGGCCCTGCACCTCTTCGTAGCGCGCGGCAAATTTCGCGGCGGGGGCCATCTTGCCGGTGATCTTTTCCCAGAATGACCGGCTGCGGCGCATGTCGAGCTCGCTGACCGAAAAGCCGCGGATGGCGGTGACGATGTCGCGCAGGCTGTCGCCCGCAGGACCCACGTCCTTGTTGCGCACGCCGGTCAGCATTTCCTGGCTGATGGTCTGCAATTCCGCCTGCGCCGAGGACCCGAACTCGATGATCGACTGGCTGTTCGTCACGTCGATCTCGTCCATCCGCTTGCGGATCTCGGCGCCCTGCGTCGCGTCCGCCCGTTCCAGTGGCACAAGCTCGGTCGAGGGTTCGCGCAGGACGACGGCGGTCACCTCGTCCACTTCGGCGGTCTTCACGGCTGCCGTCTTCAATGTCTTATCGTCCATGTCCTGTCCCCTGTCCTGTCCCCTAAAGGACGCAATTTACCCGCGTCCTGCCACAACGCCCTCGCGGGCGAGCCGTTCCCGCAGCACCTCGATCTCGACGTTGAGATCGTCCTGATCGGCCGTCAGCATCTTCTGCGTCCGCGCCGTGAACCCGCGTTCCAGGTCGTCGAGCAGCGCGAAGTAATCCGACTTGGCCTTCTGGTCGCGCGACCTTGCGTAGACGTCGGCGAACTTGGCCGTCGCGTCCCGTGCGCCCATCAAATAGACGGTCAGATACTTGCGCGCCGCCGACAGGTCGCGCGGATCGTCCTCGATGGTGCGGAACATGGCGCGCGCCGTGACGAGGAAACTGTCCACGCGGGCCTCGGCCTGCCGGTCGCGGGCGCGCATGACCGCATCCTTCATCGCAGCAAGCAACTTTTCGGCTTCGCCCACGGCGCGGGCCACGCGATCCGTCTGGAACTCGTCCACACCCTCCATGCCTTTCGACCGCATCGGATCGGGGCCGAAAGCCATGAAATGCAAACCGACGCCCAGCACGGCGAAGATCACCGCGTTCACGGGACCCGAGGCGAGTCCGGCCAGCCCCAGCCCGGCCCCGGTCAGCAGGCTGCCGGCGATCTTGCGGGGAAAGGCGGGACGGCGCGCGATCTTGCGCGCATCATAGGCCTCTTGCGCCGCGACGCCTTCGCGGGTGAGCCAGGCCGCGAGAATGAGCGTGCCGAAAGCCACGAGCCGGAGCGCCAGTCCCGCAGGGTCCAGAAAGAACGCGGAAATGGCGAGGGGCAGGGGCGCCACGAACAGGAAATTCACCCGCCCGCCCGCACGTGCACGCACCTTTCCGTCGAAGGCATTGCGTTGCGGGTGGTTCGTGACGGGGCCGCCGCCGTCAGGCGAGTATTTGCCTCCGAAGCGTTCGGCCATCAGCCGCCCCCCGTGATCGCGACATAGAGTATGAGCGCGACGAGCAGGAAATAGCTCAGACGCTGCAACGCAGATCCGGACAAGCGGCACCCCCTTTGCGACCTAAGTGCTGTCTTTGGAAAGATATAGGCGGGATGCGCCGGGGCGCAAAGGGCAAGGGACAGAACTTGTCCGCAAAGCCGGATTTCGCTGATGATCGGGGCGCTGCGTTAACGCTTGGGGCCAGGCTTGGACCCGGGCTTTCCGCCCGTGCGTTCCCCGGCGCTCCCACGCGAGCGCCCACCGCCGGGTTTTCGGTTGAACGTCCCGCCGGGCTTTCCCGTCGCGCGGTCAATGGGCTTGCTCCCCGAGGACCGCCCCGGGCCCTTCCCGCCCCGCTCGTCGGGCACGCCGTCGCGTGCCGGACCGGCCCGCTTGCCCGAGGGCTTCGCGGCGAAACCGCCACCCTTTGCCCCGCTGGCCTTGGCCGCCAAAGCGTTCTTGCGCGTGCGACCCTGTTCGCTGGGTTTGCGGCTGCGCACTACCGTTGGCTTCGGCGCCTCTTCCGGCGGTGCCTCCAGCCCAAGCTGGTCGCGCAAGACCCGTGCCTTGACCTCTTCGACCGCGCCGGGCTTCAACTCGCCCAAACGGAACGGCCCGTAGGATATCCGGATCAGCCGGTTCACGGTCAGCCCGACCGCCTCCATCGCCCGCCGGATTTCGCGGTTCTTGCCCTCGCGCAAACCCACCGTGAGCCAGGCGTTCGCGCCCTGCTGCCGGTCGATGGTCACGCTCATGCCCTGGAATGTCTCGCCTTCGACGGTCACGCCCCGCCGCAGCGGTTCGAACGTGTCATCGCCCGGACGCCCGTTCACCCGTACGCGATACTTGCGCACCCAGCCGGTCGAAGGCAGCTCCAGCTTGCGCTTCACCTCGCCATCGTTGGTCAGAAGCAGGAGCCCCTCCGAGTTCAGGTCGAGCCGACCGACACTCATCACCCGCGGCATGTCCTCGGGCAACTTGTCAAAGACAGTCTCGCGCCCCTTCTCGTCGCGGGCCGAGGTCACGAGGCCAAGGGGCTTGTGATAGAGCCACAGCCGCGCCGGTTCGGCGGCAGCGAGAGGCGCGCCGTCCACCTCGACCTTGTCCCGACCCGTCACGTTGAGCGCCGGACTGTCGATCACCTTGCCGTTCACCGACACCCGGCCCTCGGCAATGATCTTCTCGGCGTCCCGGCGCGAGGCGACACCCGCGCGCGCCAGCACCTTGGCGATGCGGTCGCCTTCCGACGCCGATGCCGCAGGCTTGGCCGCGGGCTTCGGACCAGACTTCGGCCCCTTCTTGGGTGCAGATTTGGGACCGGGTCCGGGGGCGGATTTAGGTGTATCGCTCATGCTTTCCCGGATAGGCCCCGGCCTTACACTTGTCCAGCAATCAAAACCGGGTCACATGGGGACATGACCGCCTTCCGCTCACATATGGACGTAGCCTTGGCTGAAGCCCGCGCTGCCGCCACGCGCGGCGAAGTGCCCGTGGGCGCGGTGCTCGTCGGCCCTTCAGGCGACATTGTCGCCCGCGCCGGCAACCGCACGCGGGAACTTAGCGACCCGACCGCCCATGCCGAAACCCTGGTCATCCGCGCCGCCTGCGCGGCAAGCGGATCCGAACGCCTTGCCGACCACGACCTCTACGTCACGCTCGAACCTTGCCCGATGTGCGCCGCCGTCATCTCCTTCGCCCGAATACGGAGGCTCTACTACGGCGCCTCCGATCCGAAATCCGGCGGCACCGCCCATGGCGCGCGGGTCTTCAGCCACCCGCAATGCCACCACGCGCCCGAGGTCTACGACGGCATCGCCGCCACCGAGGCCGAAACGCTCCTCAAGGGTTTCTTCGCGACTCGCCGCTAGAACGCGGGTCCATCCTTCTCTGGTTCATAAATATCCCGGAGGGGGTCTGGGGGAGGCAGAGCCTCCCCCAGTCGGTCGCCAGCGCGTCAGCGCGGCGAAACCCTAGACTTCGATCGCCACGAGAACCTCCGGCTCGATCACATCGACACCGGGCAGGCCAGCCGCCAGCGCCTCTGCCGATTGCTCGAGCGCCCCGAAGGTCTTGTAGTGATAGGGGATCACGGTCCTGAAATCGAAATAGCGCTTGGCCGCATAGGCCGCGCGTTTCATGTCCATGGTGAAATGCCCGCCGGCGCAGAGGATCCCGATGTCGGGTTTGTGCAGATCGCCCATCCACTCCATGTCGGCCATGATGTCGGTGTCGCCCGAGACATAGATCACATGGCCCTCGCCCTCGATCATGTACCCGCTCTCGTGTCCGGCATAGACCGGGCCATCCTCACCCGAGAAGGACGAGCTATGGGTGGCGTTGACCATCGTCACCTTCACGCCGCCCAGATCCACCGTGCCGCCCTTGTTAAAGCCGACCACGTCGATCCCGTGCTTTTCCTCCCAATAGCCCATGAGGTCGAAGATCCCGACCGCCGGCACACCGAGCGTCTTGCACAACTCCGCCCCCGAGGAGGCATGATCGCCGTGACCATGGGTGATGAGCACATGGGTCGCGCCTTTCGTTGCCTCGTCGTAACGGTCATCGGGCAGCATCGGGTTTCCGTCGAGCCAGGGGTCGATCAGCAGAACCTGACCTTCGAGTTCGATCCGCAGGCTTGCGTGTCCGAGCCAGATGATTTTCATGGGGCGTCTCCTTTGCTTTGATCCCGAGCCTACCAGCGCCCGACGCCCCAACAACCGGAAAGACATGACCATGGACTGGACTGCTGCCGTCGATGCCTATTGCGAACGTATGGGGCCGGGGTTCTGGGCCGAACCCCTCAACGCGGTGACGAACCTTGCGTTCCTTGTCTCGGCCTTCGTTCTGTGGCGGCAGGTGCGCCATCGCCCCGATCTGCCGCTGGCGCTGCTTCTGACCGGCATCCTCGCGGCCATCGGGGTCGGGTCCTTTCTGTTTCACACCTTCGCCACACGCTGGGCCGGGGTCGCCGATACTGCGCCGATCCTGATCTTCGTGCTCGTGTTCACCTTCGCCACCGCGCATGACCTGATGAAGCAGCCGCTTCTCTACGCCGCCGCAATCACCCTCGGCTTCTTTCCCTTCACCGCTCTCGTGGCGCAGGCCGCGCCGATGTTTCCCTGGCTCGGCTCTTCGGCGGGCTACCTGCCGATCCTCTTGTGGCTTGCCGGTTTCGCCGTCATGGCGTCTGGAAAGCTCGCGTGGGATCTCTGGACGGCGACCGCGTTGCTGGCCATGTCGCTGTTCCTGCGCACGCTCGATGAACCCATGTGCAGCCAGTTGCCCATCGGCACGCATTTCCTGTGGCACTGCCTGAACGCGCTACTCCTGGGCTGGCTCATCGCCACCTACCTGCGCAACCACCCCGGACCAGGCCCGACGCTTGGCCAGCCGCTTGCGAAGCCCGGCCCACAAAGCTAAACCGCCCCGGAACAAGGCCCGCATATCACGGAGACCATGATGTCGATCGACAAGGACACCGCGCGCAAGGTCGCGCATCTGGCCCGGATCCGGGTGGAAGAGGACGCGCTGCCCGCGCTCGCCGAAGAGTTCAACAACATTCTCGGGTTCATCGAGCAGTTGAACGAAGTGAATGTGGACGGGATCGAGCCGATGACCTCGGTCACACCCATGCGGCTCAAACGCCGCGCGGACGTGGTGACCGAAGGCGATCAGGCCGACAAGATCCTGAAGAATGCCCCCGATGCCCGCGAGGGCTTTTTCGCCGTGCCGAAGGTGGTGGAATAATGTCTGACCTGAACAAGCTGACGATTGCCGAAGCCCGTGATGCGCTGAAGAAGGGCGACGTGACATCGGTCGAACTGACACAAGCCTGCCTCACGGCCATCGACGGCGCTGATGCGCTGGGCGCCTTTGTCCACAAGACCCCTGAAATCGCGCTGGAGCGTGCCGCCACTGCGGATGAGCGGATCAAGTCGGGCGATGCGCCCGCGATGTGCGGCATCCCGGTGGGGATCAAGGACCTTTTCTGCACCAAGGGCGTCGCCTCGCAGGCGGCATCGAACATCCTCGAGGGCTTCAAGCCGGAATACGAATCAACCGTGTCCGGCAAGCTCGCGGACGCGGGCGCCGTCATGTTGGGCAAGCTCAACATGGACGAATTTGCCATGGGCTCGTCGAACGAAACCTCGGCCTATGGCAATGCCGTGAACCCTTGGAAGGTCGATGACCGCAACCTGACCCCCGGTGGTTCATCCGGCGGGTCGGCCAGTGCCGTCGCCGCCGACCTTTGTCTTGCCGCCACCGGCACCGACACCGGCGGCTCGATCCGCCAGCCCGCCGCACTCACCGGCACCGTGGGCATCAAGCCGACCTATGGCCGCTGCTCGCGCTGGGGCATCATCGCCTTTGCCTCTTCGCTCGATCAGGCCGGTCCGATGACCAAGACCGTGCGCGACGCGGCGATCATGCTCGAAGCCATGTCGGGCCATGACGAGAAGGATTCGACCTCCGCCGACCTCGCCGTCCCGAATTTCGAGGCAATGCTCACCGGCGACATTCGCGGCAAGGTCATCGGCATCCCGCGCGAATACCGCGTGGACGGCATGTCGGACGAGATCGAGGCGCTCTGGCAGACCGGGCGCAAGATGCTCGAGGACGCAGGTGCCAGGATCGTGGACATCTCGCTCCCCCACACGAAATACGCGCTGCCGGCCTATTACGTGATCGCGCCCGCCGAGGCGTCCTCGAACCTCGCCCGCTATGACGGCGTGCGCTACGGCCATCGTGCCAAGCTCGGTCGTGGTGAGGGCATCGTCGACATGTATGAAAAGACCCGCGCCGAGGGCTTTGGCCCCGAAGTGCAGCGCCGCATCATGGTCGGCACCTATGTCCTGTCGGCGGGCTTCTACGACGCCTATTACAACCGCGCCCGCCGTGTGCGCGCGCTGATCAAGCGCGACTTCGACGAGGCGTTCGCGCAAGGAGTGGATGCGATCCTGACGCCAGCGACCCCCGGCGCGGCCTTTGGTCTTGGGTCCATGGCGGATGCCGACCCGGTCGAGATGTATCTTCAGGACGTGTTCACCGTGACCGTGAACCTCGCCGGTCTGCCGGGTATCTCGGTGCCTGCCGGGCTCGACAAGCAGGGACTGCCGCTCGGACTGCAACTCATCGGCAAACCCTGGGAAGAGGGCGATCTGCTGAATACCGCCTATGCGCTGGAACAGGCCGCGGGTTTTGTTTCCAAGCCGGAAAAATGGTGGTAGAGCGCCGGGACGTTTCCCCTTAGGATCAAGCTCATGCGCAGTCTGGCAGCTTCCGTATCGTCTATTGCTCTGGCCGGCCTCCTGTCGGCCTGCGCGTCGTCCATGCCCAGCAACGTGTTCGAGAACACCGAGTCCGTGATGCCCGCCGCCGCACCGGTGAGCGCGCAGCCGCTGTCGTCGACTGCGGGCGGTGCGCCGACGTCGGAAGGCGCCGCAATCGCCGCCGAGGCCGGGCAGGTGCTGGGATTCCAGACGACGCCTGCACCCGCATCGGCCATGCCTGCCGCCTCGACCTTTGCCGCGCCGGTGGCGACGGGTCCCGCCACGGTCGGTACTTCGGTCGCGGCGGTCGAAACGGGGACGGCGGCCTCGGTGTCGTCGATATCGGACGAACAGAACTTCAACGCGGTGGCCGAGCGCGAGTCGATCGAAAGCGACGCCGCGCGTCTGGCGCAGAACCGCGCGCAATACGTCGTGATCCAGCCCACCGCGCTGCCCCAGCGCGAAGGGGGCGGCGGGGCGTCGATCGTGCATTACGCGTTGCAGACCACGAACGCCAAGGGCCAGCAGATGTATTCCCGTTCCTCCATCGCGGCCAATTCCCGCTTTGAACGCAACTGCGGCAAGTTCACCTCGCAGGACCGCGCGCAGGAGGCGTTTCTCGACGCCGGTGGCCCGAACCGTGACCCCAAGGGGATGGACCCGGACGGCGACGGTTTCGCCTGTTTCTGGGATCCGGCACCGTTCCGCGCCGCCCGCAACGCGGTGCCCGCGCAACCCGACTATGTCACGACCTCGACGGCCACGGCCCAGTAGCGCTCCCGCGCAGGGCGCAGAGGGGGCGATCTGGCATCCCTCGCCTAATTGCGGGCCCCGCCGGGACGGGATCGTTCCGAACCTGATCGTTTTGCACTACACGGCCATGGCGAGCGCCGAGTCGGCGCTGGAGCGGCTGTGCTCGGAACTGCACGAGGTCTCGGCCCACTACCTCATCGGGCGGGACGGGACCCTGTGGCAACTGGTCGACGAAGAGGCGCGCGCCTGGCACGCGGGGGCAGGGGAGTGGGGTGGATCGGGCGATCTGAACTCGCGCTCGATCGGGATCGAGTTGGACAACTCCGGCATTGTCCCCTTCTCTCACCCCCTGATGACCACGTTGAGCTTGCTTTTATCGAACATTCGGTCGCGGTGGGATGTCCCTGACCACGGTATCCTCGCGCATTCCGATTTCGCGCCCTCGCGCAAGGCCGATCCCGGCCGTCGCTTCGACTGGCGTGGGCTCGCGCGGGCGGGCCACGGGGTGTGGCCCATCCTTGCCGACGGGAAAGGGTCCCCCACCGAGACCGCGTTTCTCGAGGCTGCCGGGCGCTTTGGCTACCCGGTGGGCGAGGGAGCCGAGGCCGTGTTGGGCGCGCTCCGCCAGCGATTCCGCCCTTGGACGCGGGGGCGGCTCGACGCGACCGACATGGCCATCGCGCTGGACCTCGCCGCGCGCTTTCCCGTTGACCCGGTGATCCGTCAAGCCTAATTCCAATCCCGCGCGGATGGCCGGACGGTCGCGGTGCGTCCAATCAGCGATGACGTATCGAGGAAAGTCCGGACTCCACAAGGCAACGGTGCCGGGTAACGCCCGGCTGGGGAAACCCAAGGGAAAGCGCCACAGAGAACAGACCGCCCCGCATGTCGGGGTAAGGGTGAAACGGTGGGGTAAGAGCCCACCGCGGGACTGGCAACAGGACCGGCATGGCAAGCCCCACCGGGAGCAACGCCGAATAGGGACCTCGCGGGCCGCGCGCCCAAGACCGCCTTGGTCTGGAGGTCCGGGTTGGCAGCTAGAGGGCACCGGCAACGGTGTCACCAGAGGAATGATCGTCGAACCGGAGCAATCCGGGGAACAGAATCCGGCTTACAGGCCATCCGCGCATGGTCCCCCGCCCCATCGGCCTTGGCCGCTCTCGCTTGCTTTCAGGCCCGCCCCGGCGCAGGCTGGGATCAGACCAGCATGGAGATATATCATGAGCTTTGTTCGGACATTGGCCACCTTGGCCGTCGGTTTCGCGGCGGCGCGCGGCGTTCAGAAAGTGCGCGACATGGGCGGCATGGACGCGGTGCGCGCGCAAATGCGCAGCGCGGGGACCTCGGGGCCCTTCGCCGACCAGATGGCGCAGATGGCCGAACGCTTCGGCGTGCCGGGCGGGGCGGACGCCATGAAGAGCATGATGGGCAAATGGGGCAATCAGGCCGCCGACATGTCGGAGGCGACCGAGGCAGGGATGGCGAGCCTCATGGCGGCAATGACAAGCGCGGCCAAGGCCGGCTCCGGCCAGATGAGCGACATGTTCGCCTCGATGACGGCGGGAACCCCCGTGGGGCGCGCGACCGAGGAAAACGCCAAGCTCATGATCAGCGCGATGATCATGGCCGCCAAGGCCGACGGCGAGATCGATGCGAGCGAACGCAAGACGATCCTCGATTCGCTCGACGATGCTTCCGACGAGGAACTGGCCTTTGTCGAGGCGCAGCTCAACGCGCCGGTCGATCCCATGGCGCTTGCCACTTCGGCGGGCGAGAACGCGAAGGCACAGGTCTATTCCTCGGCGCTCATGGGGATCACCGTGGACACCGAGGCCGAGAAGATGTTCCTCAGGAATCTCGCGACCGGCCTGCAACTGACCGACGCGCAGGTTGCCGAGATCCACGACACGATGGGCAAGCCGAAACCCTGACCAAATGGCGTCCGCTGACGCGGACACAGATTTTGCGCCGTCTCGGCTGCGCCTCGCCCACGCGGTGGGCGCCCCTGTCAGCGGAATCTTGTCGTCCCGGCGCTTTCCCCTGTTGACTCGCGGGCTGGCGTCGGTAAAAGGCGGGCTTCAAGGAATTCGACCGGGCGCAGGCCCGATGAGGAGCTGGAACCATGGCGAAGCCGACCACGATCAAAATCCGCCTGAACTCGACCGCGGACACGGGCCACTTCTACGTGACCAAGAAAAACGCACGCACCATGACCGAAAAGATGGTCGTAAAGAAATACGACCCGGTCGCGCGCAAGCACGTCGAGTACAAAGAAGGCAAGATCAAGTAAGCCTTCTTCGGAACAAGACCGAAAAAGCCGCGCGACCCCCACGGGCCGCGCGGTTTTTCATTTGAAGACCTGATTTCCCCCCGCGCGGTCCCGGCAAAAACCCAGCCCAAGGACCGACAGGATGATACACCAACCCGAAATTTTCGCCGGGCTCCCCCGGCACCCGCTCCCTCCCTTTACGATCCGGCGCGCCCGGCTCACGGACGAGGCGGCGGTCACCCGTCTCTTGACCGAGAGCTACGGCACGCTCCTTGCCCCGGATTACCACCCCAACGTCCTCGCCGCCGCCCTGCCGACCATCGGCGTGGCGCAGCCCGCGCTGCTGGCGGGCACCGGCTACCACGTGGCCGAGGCGGGCAATGGCGAAATCATCGCGGCGGGCGGCTGGACATGGCTCGGTCCGACCGGAGGGGCCGCGCCCGTGGACTGGGGGCACATGCGCCACGTGGCGGTGGAGCCGCGTTTGGCGGGCATGGGCATCGGGTCGGTTCTGGTGGCGCATGTGGTCGACCATGCGCGCTGCGAAGGGGTCCGCGTGCTCAACTGTCTCTCGACACTGACCGCGCGGGGGTTCTATGCCCGTCAGGGTTTTGCGGACTTCGGCGGCGTGGAATTGTCGCTGGCGCCGGGGCTGCGGTTCCCTGCAGTTCAGATGCGCCTGATGTTGTAGGGGCGTACGGCCGTTCAGAACACCGCAACAAAAAACGGGCCGCCTGCTTTCCACAGACGGCCCGTTCCCCCTCTGGGTGGCGGATCTCAGATCTCGCCGCCCTCAAGCGCGTCGAGGCGCCGTTTCCGCGTGCGTTGCATCACGAGATAGAGCAGGGCGACGCCGCAGAAGAACGCCCCGGTGCCGACGAGTGTGATGGTCGTCATGGTTGCTTCCTCATTTACCATTGTGCCCCCACCCCGGAATGGCCCTCGATTACGTCTGAAATGCGACCCCGTGCGGAAGGTTTCTTGCCAAAATTTCCAAGGTCAAAACGAAAGGGCCGGTCGTTTCCGACCGGCCCCGTTTGGGCGACAATGCCGCCCGGATGTGCTGTGCGCGGTTACTCGCGGTTGCCCAGGAACTGCAGCAGGAACATGAACAGGTTCACGAAGTCCAGATACAGGTTGAGCGCCCCGATGATGGCCGATTTGGCCAGCCATTCCGCGTCCATCGCATGGGCGTGGGCGAGGTATTCGTTCTTGAGCTTCTGTGTGTCATAGGCGGTGAGGCCCGCGAAGATCAGAACACCGATGGCCGAGATCGCGAAGTGGATCGCGGGCGAGCCAAGGAAGATGTTCACGATCGACGCCACGATCAGGCCGATAAGGCCCATGATCAGGAACGACCCCCAGCCGGAGATGTCCTTTTTCGTGGTGTAGCCCCAGAGCGACAGGCCCGCAAAGGCGATCGCGGTAATGAGGAAAGTCTGCGCGATCGAGAAGCCGGTGAAGGCCACGAAGATCCACGACAGCGACAGGCCCATCACGGCGGCGTAGACGTAGAAGTAAAGCTGCGCACCGGCGGCGGAGAGGCGATTGATCGCCGCGCCGAAAGCGAACACCATCACCAGCGGCAGGAACATGACGATCCAGCCGAAGATGTTCGGCGACAGCGTCACCGGATCACGCAGGATGGAGAGCAGGGCCGGCGACGAGCCAAAGGCCCAGGCCACCGCTGCCGTCACCAAAAGGCCCACGGACATGGTCCCGTAGACCTTGTTCATATGGGCGCGAAGCCCCTCGTCGATCTGTCCGGCGCGGGTGCCTACACCTGCGCGGGCAGTTTGATACTCAGCCATCAGCTGCCTCCGTTAGAGTTATCCCAGGACCGTCGTGCGGACTGCACTCGGGTTCGGATGAAATATTGGCAGAGCCGGCTTGCAATTCAAGGATTTCCGGAGGCCAAAGATGACCCCCGGCATAACATTTTCGCCAGATTACCAGCGGTGGCGTTCGGGAAGCTCCCAGAAGGGCCGGTTTGTTTCCGACCAGGCCTCACGACGGGTGATCCCGATGTCCTTCAACTGCGCGTCCGTGAGCCGTGCCAGCGCCGCGCGCGACCGGCGGGTCGCTACCATGCGCGTGATGAATTGGGCGACGAGGGCGATGGGCGAAAAGCGTCGGCGGGCGCCACGGGCGATGACGGCGGAGGAGCGGAGGGCGGGCATGGTCTTACCTTTGCGAAATGTGATGTTTCCATCGTGCTTGATCAGGATGCTTGATGTTTGCGACAGAACGGTGAATTATCAAAACGAATGATTTTGAACTAATCCATCACGAGGGGTGATATGGCGCGAAATCTCGATCTGACGGCGCTGCGCGCCTTTGTCACCGTGGTCGATGTGGGTGGCGTGACACGGGCGGCTGGGCTCTTGCACCTGTCACAATCGGCGGTGTCCATGCAGCTCAAACGGCTCGAGGAATCGGTCAATGCGTCGCTCTTTGACCGGACCGGTCGATCGCTCGATCTGACCGCCGAGGGCGAGCAGCTGCTGTCCTATGCGCGCCGAATGCTGGAACTCAACGACACGATCTGGGCCAAGCTCACCGATGCCGGGCTCGAGGGCGAGATCACGCTGGGGGTGCCCCATGACGTCGTGCTGCCCGCGTTGCCGCCGGTGCTGCAGCTCTTCAATGCCGAGTTTCCGCGCATGAAGATCACCCTGATTTCTTCCTTCACCAAGGCTCTGAAAGAGGAGTTCACACGTGGCAACTGCGACGTGATCCTGACGACCGAAGAGCCGGGCGAGGGCAATGGCGAAACGCTGTGCAAGCTGCCCCTCACCTGGGTCGGGGCGCCTGGGGGCAAGGCCTGGCGCCAGCGGCCCGTGCGTCTCGCCTTTGAAGAACGCTGCAAGTTCCGCGCGGGCGTGCAGGCCGCGCTCGATGCGGCCGGTATCCCTTGGGAAATGGCGGTGACGAGCGAGATGAGCCGCACCATCGACGCCACGGTGGTGGCCGATCTCGCAATTCACGCGCGGCTAGCGGGAACGCAGATGGAACCCCTGGCCTCGATCGACCATTGCGGCGCGCTGCCCGATCTGGGCGAGAACCACGTCAATCTCTACGTGGCCGAGAGCCTGAGGGGCGAGCCTGCCGAAGCGCTGTTGCGGATGCTCCGGCAGGCCTATTCCGGTCTCGGGTCGGCGCTGTCTCAGCCCCGCCCGGTGGTCACGACGACCTTGCCGGTGGATTTCCGCGAGCGCAGAAGCTCGTAAGCCTCGCCTGCCTGTTCGAGCGGCAACGCGTGCGAGACATGCGGCTTGAGCTTGCCCTCGGAATACCACGCGATGAGCTGGCGCATCGAGTTCTGGATGACCTCGGGCTTGAAGGCGTTATAGCCGCCCCAGTAATAGCCCATGATGTTGAGGTTCTTCACGAGCAGGTGGTTGGCCGGGATCTGCGGCACCTCGCCCGAGGCGAAGCCCACGATCAGGATTCGCGCCTCGGGGTTGCAGGCCCGCATCGCGGCCTTGAACTGCTCGCCCCCGATGGGGTCGTAGACCACGTCCGCACCCCCCAGGTCCTTGACCGCCTCGCGGATGTCGTCGGTGTCGCTGTCGATCAAGTGATCGGCGCCCGCATCCTTGCAGACCGCGAGCTTGTCCTTGCCGCGCGCGCAGGCGATCACGGTGGCGCCCATCATCTTGCCGATCTCGATGGCGGTCATGCCCACGCCGCCGGCTGCGCCCAGAACGAGCAGGTTTTCGCCGGGTTGCAGACGGCACCGGTAATCGAGCCCCACATGGGACGTGCCATATGCGACGTTGAAGGCGGCGGCGTCCGAATAGGGCATCTCGTCCGGAATCGGCTGCGCCTTGTTCGCCGGGAACACGCCGAAATCGGCCAGCCCGCCGTGACCGGACCCGACGATAACCCGTTGACCTACTTCGACATTGTCGACACCTTCACCAAGTGCCGCGACACGCCCCGCGACCTCCATCCCCAGCGTGAGGGGAAGCGGCGGCTTTTCCTGATACTGGCCCTTGGCCATCAGAAGATCGCCGAAGTTCAGCCCGCAGGCTGCGATTTCCACGAGGATCTGACCCGCGGAAGGCGAGGGTTTTTCAACCTCTGCAATCACAGGGGGTTCGTCGTAGGAAAGAATCTGGTATGCTTTCATCATGTCCTCCTTGGTGGTGACGCTACCTTCGGCGGGCAGCAGGATGCGAGCGGGACGCTACGTGACATTTCGCGTGAACTGGCATGGATCGCCCGCAAGCAGAAACTGAACCTTGAAACGGGGCAAGACGCGGCGCGACGAACAGGGCGGCTTTCCCGGACATACAACTGGACAGGTAACCGGACCAATAACCCAAAAGTCGATTCCCAAAATGCAATTCCCGATACGCGAAACACGCTATGCGCGTATTTCGTAGGGGGTAGGAGTCGGCCAAATCGCACAGGGCTGCGGGATCACCCGTTGCTAGAAAACTGAAAATAAACAAAATTTCGTCAGGTTGTGCGACTGGCCAAAAAGACAGGTTGTGGTTGAACGGGAACAGGCGCTCTCTGTTGATGTTGTGGACCGAGTGATTGGAGACCGTGATGAAACATCCCGTGGATGTACATGTAGGTAAACGCGTGCGGCATCGCCGCTGGATGGTGGGCATGACCCAGCAGCAGTTGGCGGAACGTGTCGGGATCAAGTTCCAGCAGATCCAGAAGTACGAGACCGGCATGAACCGGGTCTCGGCCTCGCGGCTCTGGGATATCTCGGATGCGCTCGGCGTCCCGATCAGCTTTTTCTTCGAGGGGCTCGAGGGCGGCGTGGAACGCGGCATGGAGCAGCATTTGCCCGACGACATTCTGGCCGACAAGGAAGCCCTCGAACTGATCCGCAGCTATTACTCGATCCCAGAGAACCAGCGTCGGCGCTTGTTCGAACTGGCAAGGGTCCTGTCGGACGCAGCCTGACGCGCCCGCGCACTTGACGCGCGACCGGTGACATTCTACCGCCGAACGGCAAGCCCGGAGGCGGTATGATTATTTCCGACACAGTATTGCAGGCTGATCTCGTCGCCACGGCTCAGGCCATGGCCGATGCGGCGCGCTTGGCGATCCTGCCCCATTTCCGCAGCGGCGTGACGGCGGACAACAAGCTGGCCCAAGGTTTCGATCCGGTGACCGAGGCCGACCGCGCCGCCGAACGGGCGATGCGCGCAGTGCTGGCCGAGCGGCGTCCTGACGACGGGATCTTTGGCGAGGAATACGGCAGGAGCGCCGGGACCAGCGGGCTTGTCTGGGTGCTCGACCCCATCGACGGCACGCGGGCCTTCATCTCGGGCACGCCGACCTGGGGTGTGCTCATCGCCGTGGGCGACGGGGACGGCCCGGCTTACGGCATCGTCGACCAGCCCTTTATCGGTGAACGCTTCGAGGGCGGCTTCGGCATCGCGCGGGTCACGGGGCCACAGGGCGAGGCGACTTTGGCCACGCGGCAGACCGCAGCGCTCGACGCCGCCACGATCTTCACCACTTTTCCCGAAGTCGGGTCCGAGGCGGAGCGCGCGGCTTTCCACGACCTCGCCGGGCGCTGCAAGCTCACACGCTACGGCATGGACTGCTACGCCTATGCGCTGCTCGCAGCGGGGCAGGTGGATCTGGTGGTCGAGGCGGGGCTTCAGGCCTACGACATCCAAGGCCCCATGGCGGTTGTCCAGGCGGCGGGCGGTATCGTCACCGACTGGCGCGGCGGGTCGGCGGCCCAAGGCGGCCGTGTGATCGCCGCCGCGAACTCCAAGATTCACGCGGCCGCATTGGCGATACTGGAGCGTGCGCCCGCATGACCGACTTGCACATTCGCAACGCCCGACTGGTCCTGACCATGGACGACACCAGGTCGGAGTTGTCGGATTGCGATATTCAGGTCTCGGATGGGGTGATCACCGCGATCGGGCGGGATCTGCCGCAAAAAGGCGAGGTGATCGAAGGGGGCGGGTGCCTTGTCACCCCCGGTCTCGTCAACACCCACCACCACCTCTACCAGACCCTCACCCGCGCCGTGCCGGGCGGGCAGGACGCGCTGCTCTTTGGCTGGCTCAAGACGCTCTATCCGACCTGGTCCCGTTTCGGACCTGAGGAGATTCGGGTCTCGGCGCTCACGGGGCTTGCCGAACTCGCCCTCTCTGGCTGCACGCTGACCTCGGACCACCTTTACCTCTTCCCCAATGGCGCCCGGCTCGATGACACCATCGACGCGGCGCGCGAAATCGGGCTGCGCTTTCATCCCACGCGCGGCGCCATGTCGATCGGAGAAAGCGCCGGTGGCCTGCCGCCCGACAGCCTTGTCGAGCGCGAGGCGGACATCCTCAACGACTGCATCCGGGTGATCGACACGCACCACGATACCCGCGAGGGGGCGATGGTCCGCGTCGGCGTCGCGCCCTGTTCGCCCTTTTCCGTGACCCGCGAGTTGATGCGCGACGCGGCCATCCTCGCCCGCGACAAGGGCGTGATGCTGCACACCCATCTGGCCGAGAACGACGAGGATATCGCCTACAGCGAGCAGATGTTCGGCTGTCGTCCCGGCCAATATGCCGAGGATCTGGGATGGACCGGCGATGACGTCTGGCACGCCCACTGCGTAAAGCTCGACGGGGCAGAGATCGACCTCTTCGCCCGCTCGGGCACCGGTGTCGCCCATTGCCCCTGTTCGAACTGCCGTCTCGGATCCGGCATCGCGCCGATCCGGGCGATGCGGGACGCGGGCGTCAAGGTCGGGCTTGGCGTCGATGGCTCGGCCTCGAACGACGCGAGCAACCTCGTGGCCGAAGCGCGGATGGCGATGCTTCTGCAACGGGTCGCTTATGGCGCCGACAAGATGAGCGCGCGCGAGGCGCTGTGGATCGCGACGCGGGGCGGGGCCGAGGTGCTCGGCCGTGACGACTGCGGCCAGATCGCTGTCGGCAAACGCGCCGATATCGCGTTCTGGGACATGGCGTCCATCGAGGCGGCGGGGAATTGGGACGCGGGCGCGCTGCTTCTGGCCGGGCCGCCGCGGGTCAAACACCTGATCGTCGAGGGGCGGCAGGTGGTGCGCGACGGTCACCTGACCACCATCGACCTGCCCGGAACGATCGAGGCGCAGAACCGGCTGGCCCTGCGCCTCCTGTCATAGGGCCGTAAGCCCGCTTACTGTGCGGGCTGCTGAACCGGCGTTTCGTCCGAAATCGGCTCGTCCACGTTCTCGGGGTTGCCCGCATAGAACAGGACAAAGAACCCGATCAGGCCCGAGATAAGCGATGCGACCAGCACGCCCAGTCGCACGTGGTTCATATCGGCCGCTTCCGAGAAGCTCAGGCCACCGATGAAGAGCGACATGGTGAAGCCGATGCCCGCGAGCGCCGAGACGCCATAGACATGCTTCCAGTTCACGCCGTAAGGCAGCTGCGCGAGGTTCATCTTGACCACGAGCCAGGTCAGACCGAGTACACCAATCTGCTTGCCCAGCACGAGGCCGAGGATGATGCCCAGCGTGATGGGTGCGAAAAGATCGCCCAGCGTCAGCCCAGCGACGACGACCCCCGCGTTGGCGAAGGCAAAGACAGGGATGATGAAGAAGCTCACCCAGGGGTGCAACATATGCTCGAGCGAGCGCAGCGGCGACTTGCCCCAGCGGTCGTTGAGCGGGATGAAGAACGCGGTGACCACACCCGCCAGCGTCGCGTGGACGCCTGACTTCAGCACCAGCACCCAGAGCACGAGGCCAAGGATGATGATCGGCCCGATCCGGTGCACGGCGCGGAAGTTGAGCCAGGCCATGAGCGCGAGCGGGATCAGCGACAGGAGCAGATACTTGGTCTGCAGATCGGCCGTGTAGAACAGCGCGATGATCAGGATCGCGCCCATGTCGTCGAGGATCGCGAGCGTCAGCAGAAAGATCTTGAGACCGGTCGGTGCCCGGCTGCCCACCAGCGCCAGAAGACCCAGTGCAAAGGCGATGTCGGTGGCCGCGGGAATAGCCCAGCCGACGATCGACGGCTCGCCCCAGTTCACCGCCGCGTAGAGAACGGCAGGCACAGCCATACCGCCCACGGCGGCAAGCCCCGGCAACATGATGTCGCGCGGGTTCTTGAGCTTGCCTTCCAGCATCTCGCGCTTCAGCTCAAGCCCGATGTAGAAGAAGAAGATCGCCATGAGGCCGTCGTTGATCCACAGGATCAGCGGTTTGGACAGGCCTTCGCCGGCGATGGTGACGGAGAGGATCGAATTCAGCCCGAGATCGTAGTAGGTCGACAATCCGGAGTTCGCGATGATCAGCGCGGCAATCGCCGCGAGCATCAGCGCAATCCCCCCTGCGGCCTCGTGTTTGAAGAACTTCTCGAGCATAGATGCGATCCCCTTTCTTTCTGTTTGTTCAGGTTACTTTCTGGCAGTCCGCGAACATTTCTCCAATGTTCAATCCTTCGTGACCATATAGGGGCACAAAGCCGGGCCGCCCACGATCTGCCGGCCCCTAAAGCGCCGTTCCAGATAACATTTTCGTTGGAAAGCGTTTCATGCCAAACTGTTCACCGGAGATTGGGAACATGTTTGCACAACTTGACCATCTGGTGGTCACGACCCCGGCGCTGGCCGACGGCGTGACGCTTGTTGAAACCGCGCTCGGCCATCCGATGGATGGGGGCGGGGACCATGTGGCAATGGGGACGCACAATCGGCTGATGTCGATGGGGCCCGAGGAGTACCTCGAGGTCATCGCGGTGAACCCGGCGGCGACTGCACCCGGGCGCCCCCGGTTTTTCGATCTCGACACACCGCGTGACGAACCGCGGCTTACCAACTGGGTGCTGAGGGTGCCCAACCTTCAGGCCGCGCTCGACCTCGCGCCCCCCGGCATGGGCACCGGCACGGCACTCTCGCGTGGGGCCTACAGCTGGCGCATGGCGGTGCCGCCCGACGGCAAGCTGCCCTTCGACGGGCTCTTTCCTAGCCTCATCCAATGGGACGGCTCGCATCCGGGGCCGGACATTCCCGATGCCAGGCTCAGGCTCGCGTCGCTCGTGCTCACCCATCCAGACGGGGTGGCCCTGGCCAGCGCGCTCGACCCGTTCCTGTCGGACCCGCACCTGCGTGAACGGCTGCGGGTCGAAGTCGGGCCGCTTGCCATGTCCGCGCGGATCGAAACGCCCAGCGGGATGCGCGAACTTTGCCGGGCCTGCGCCGATATGCACCTGTAATCATCCGGTCATTTGGTGTTAGATCGGGGCATGTCCCTCTGGTCGCGCATCACCGAAGCCCTGGCGGCCCTCGCGAACGGCGAAAGCCTGTCCGAGGTCTTTTCGCGCTTTTCCTCCACGCCCCCCGAACGCTCGGCAGCCTTTGCCATCGCGGTGATCGCGTTGGGGGCGAAAATGGCCAAGGCGGACGGCGAAGTGACAAGGAACGAGGTGTCGGCCTTCCGCGAGGTCTTCACGATTCCGCCCTCAGAGGAAAAAAGCGCGGCGCGGGTCTTCAACCTCGCCCGGACCGACGTGGCCGGGTTCGAGCTTTACGCCGAAAAAATCGCGCGAATGTTCGGGCGTGGCGATCCGGCGCTCTGCGATCTGATGGAGGGGCTTTTCTACATCGCCATGGCGGACGGGCAGTATCACCCGGCAGAGAACGAGTTTCTGTTTCAGGTCTCTTCGATCTTCGGCATCGACGAACGGCGGTTCCGGGCGATGCGGGCCCGCTTCGTGCCCGACGCGCAACCGGACCCCTACAGCGTGCTGGGCGTCAGCCCCGACATGTCGATGGAGGACATTCGCGCCGAATGGCGGCGGCAAGTGCGCGAAAGTCACCCCGACCGGCTGATCGCGCGGGGCGTGCCGGAAGAGGCGGTGAAAATCGCCGAAAAGCAGCTCATCGCGATCAACCGTGCCTGGGAAGAGATACAGGGTGCCGCCGCCTGATGCGGATCGCGACCTACAACGTCGAATGGTTCGACAATCTTTTCGACAACGACGGGATGCTACTGGCCGACGACGAATGGTCCGCACGCCATGATGTGACGCGGGCCGATCAACTGGCGGCGCTGGGCATCGTCTTCACCGCGATGGACGCGGACGCGGTGATGATCATCGAGGCGCCGGACGACAGCCGCCGCCGCTCGACCGTCAAGGCGCTCGAAGCCTTTGCCCGCACCTTTGGCCTGCGCACCTCGCGGGCGCTCATGGGGTTCCAGAATCAGACACAGCAGGAAATTGCGCTTCTTTATGACCCCGAGGTGATCGCGGCGCGCCACGACCCCATCGGGCATGAGACCGGGAAGAAAGGCGCCCCGGATGCCCCCCGGTTCGACGGCACCTTTCGTATCGACCTGAACGTCGATGCCGCCCCCGACCTCGTCACATGGTCGAAACCGCCGCTCGAGGTCGCGCTGACTCACAAGCCTTCGGGCCGCGAAATGAGGCTCATCGGCGTTCATGCCAAGTCCAAGGCCCCTTACGGATCGAACGACCCCGCCGAGATCACGCGCATCGCGATCGAGAACCGGCGCAAGCAGATGGCGCAGTGCATCTGGCTGCGCCAGCGTGTCGATGAACACCTGATCGCTGGCGACAGCCTGATCGTGCTGGGCGATTTCAACGATGGTCCGGGGCTGGATGAATACGAAAAGCTCTTTGGCCGGTCCGGGGTCGAGATCGTGCTGGGCGAGGGGGGCGCAGCGCAGTTGACGGACCCCCACGCGCGGCTTGCCCTGTCGCAACGGGTGGGGGCCATGCCGGTCACCGCGCGGTTCTACATCCGGCAGGAAAGACGCTATCTTCAGGCGCTGCTCGACTACATCATGGTCTCGCCCGACCTGGCTGCGCTGACACCCGACTGGCGCATCTGGCACCCGTTCGACGATCCGGTCTGTTACGAGACCCCGGAACTGCGCGAGGCGCTTCTCGCGGCGTCCGACCATTTCCCGGTGAGCGTCGATCTGCCGGTCTGACGTGCGCGTGATCACAGGACGCTTGGCAGGCAAAGACGGCTCACCCATACTCAACGCATGAAAAAGATCATCGTTCTTGTCATCTGCGTCCTCATGGCGCTTCCCGTGATAGCGAAACCGGCCGCTGCGCAGGCAGACACAGAGTCTGCTGAGACCGGACGCGAAAAGATCGGGGAGGGGTTCCGCATGTTGCTCGACGGTCTGGCCGACGAGCTTGGTCCGCTGTCCGAGGATGTGGCCGACGCCTGGCGCGACATGCTCGACGATATCGAGGACCTGAATGCCTACGAGGCGCCCGAGCGGCTGCCAAATGGCGACATCATCATCCGGCGCAAGGTTCCGCTGCCCGAGGGCGAGGCGACCGAGGTTCCGGGCGAGGGCACCGAGCTTTAGGGTTTTGCGTCAGGCCTCAGCCCGCGCTGATCTTGACCACCGGCTGCGCGTTCAGCGCCTGACACAGGCTCTGGAACCGGGCTTCGGCGACCTCGCCATATAGCCCCGCCGCTTCGGGCTTGATCGTCAGATGAAGCTCGTGCTTCTTCGGGCGATACATCAGCTCCGCCTTCTTGTGCGGCTCGTCCACGGCGAGCATCGCCCCGAAGCGCATTGCCTTGCCCACGATTTCCGCCTTGGCGATATCCTTTTCCGACAGCATCCCGAACAGGTCCTCGAAGGGGCTGTCCTCGCGGCTGTTCTTGTAACGGTGCAGAAGCGACAGACCCAGAAACACCCGTTCCTGATGGGTAAGCCCGCCAAGGTTCGCGCGCGTGGCGTTGTCGAAACAGACCTCGTGCCGGTAGTCGGGGTGTGCCCGCCATGTCACGTCATGGAGCAGGCAGGCGGCTTTCACGATCCGGCGGCGCGGGGCCGGATCATTGGCCACCAAGGGCCGGATGAAGGCATAGAGCGACTTGCCGAACCCCGGCATCCGCGCGTCCTTCTGTTCCGCGAAACGGCAGGCTTCGATCAGCGGATCGCGGGCGCGCAGACGGTCGGGCATCTGCTCGTAGAGCATCCCCTCGCGGATACCATAGGAGGACACCGCGATTTCCCTGGGCCGGAAGGTGCGTGTGAGGCGTTTCAATACCTCGGCGGCGGTGGGAACGAGCGCCATCCGCGACGACGAGGTGCCGGTGTGGGCGCGCACCTCCTCCAGGTCGACTTTGCCGATCCATTTCAGTGTCGAGGCAAGGGACGAGGGTGACATCCGGTATTCGTGCAGCACGGTGAGCGGGTAATTCCGGCGGTGCATGTCGAGCCGCGCAATCGCCCGCCACGAGCCACCGACGAGGTAGAGGCGTTGATGATGGGTGCCGATTTCCGCCGCCAGGTCCGCGAGCGTCGCGTCGATATGCGCCTTCAGCGCCTTTTTTCCGCCCTTGATCCCGGCGAGTTTGAGCGGACCCAGACCCGATGTGACACGCTTTCCCACCTCGCCGTTCTCGATCACGGCAAGCTCCATGGACGAGCCGCCGATGTCGCACATGAGCCCGTTCGCATCGGGCCAGCCGAGCAGAACTCCCTGCGCTGACAGCCGCGCCTCTTCGGTGCCGTCGATCACATGCATGGACAGCCCGGTCTCGCGCAGCACCTCTTCGCGAAACTCCGGTCCATCCTCGGCGTCGCGCACGGCGGCGGTGGCCACGGCGGTGAGCGGCGGCATGTTCATGCCCGCAGCCAGAAGCTGGAACCGCTTGATCGCCTTCAACGCCCGGATGCGCCCTTCGGGGTGAAGCCGCCCGGTCTCGGCGATCCCGGTGCCCAGCCCGCACATGATCTTTTCGTTGTAGAAATAGGCGGGCGAACGCGCCGCCCCGTCAAAGACGACCATGCGGACCGAGTTTGACCCGATGTCGACCACACCCACGCGGGACAGGTTGCGGGCGGAGGGGTCCTCGAACAGGGGCCGACCGAAAGGGCCCCAGTTGCGTTCTTCGGTTCCGTCCATGCGGGTCTCCCGATTGGCCTTTGTCCCGCTTATGGCCCGCGTTTGCGCCGTGTCGCAAGACGTTTCTGCCCAACGCGGGGAGGGATCGTTTGTTCAGAACGTGGCGTCAGTCGTGGCTGTGGGCAAGCTCGGGGACGTCCGATGCACCTGCGCTGCCCCGACCCGAGAGCGAGGGATATTCCATGAAGAAGCGGTGGCAGGAAAACGGGTTCTCCATCGCCGCCACGTCCGGGCGCAGAAACGATCCGTCCGGCTGCATGACCCAGCTTTGCGCCTGATCGTGCAGGTTGGCTGCCATGATCTGCGACACGATCTGCGCCTTCACGGTAGGGTTCGTGGTTTCCACCAGCGTTTCCACCCGGCGGTTGAGGTTGCGACCCATCCAGTCGGCGGACGACATGAACACGCGGCATTTCTTGGACGGCAGCCCATGGCCATTGCCGAAACAGACGATGCGCGAATGTTCGAGGAACCGGCCCACGATGGACTTGACCCGAATGTTTTCCGAAAATCCCGCGATGCCGGGACGAAGCCCGCAGATACCGCGCACGACAAGCGTGATCTTCACGCCGCGCTGCGAGGCCGCATAAAGCGCGTCGATCACGTCCTCTTCCACAAGGCTGTTCATCTTGGCCCAGATTTCCGCCGGACGCCCCGCCTCGGCATGTTCGGCCTCGGCCTCGATCATCTCGATCAGCGTGGACTTGAGCGTGAGCGGCGATATGGCGAGCTTTTCCAGACCCTCGGGCTGGGCATAACCCGATAGGTAGTTGAACACCCGCGTCGCGTCGCGCCCCAGCGCGCTGTCACAGGTGAAGAGCGATACGTCGGTATAGATCCGCGCCGTGATCGGGTGGTAGTTGCCCGTGCCGAAGTGGGTATAAGTGACAAGGTCATCGCCCTCGCGCCGCACCACGGTCGAGATTTTCGCGTGGGTCTTGTAGTTCATGAACCCGTAGACGACATGAGCGCCTGCGCGTTCCAGACGCCGGGACTGGCGAATGTTCGCAGCCTCGTCAAAGCGCGCCTTCAGTTCCACAAGCGCGGTGACGGACTTGCCCGCCTCCGCCGCTTCGCACAGCGCGCCCACGATGGGGGAATTGCGCGAGGTGCGGTAGAGCGTCTGCTTGATCGCCACCACGTCGGGGTCGAGCGCCGCCTGTTCGAGGAACTTCACCACCATGTCGAAGGTCTCGTAGGGGTGGTGTAGCAACATGTCCTTTTGCCGGATCGCGGCAAAGATGTCGCCCTCGTGGTCACGCACCCGTTCCGGCACGCGGGGGGAAAAGGACGGCCAGAGCAGGTCAGGGCGCTCGTCGAGCACCAATTCCTTGAGATCGGACATGCCGATCAGCCCGTCCACCTCGACCACCTCGTCGTCGGTGACGTGCAGCTCGCGCTTGATCAGCGCCTCGAGCGACGGCGGCGCCTTGGCCGAGATCTTCATCCGCACGACCTCGCCTCGGCGGCGGCGTTTGAGGGCGGTCTCGAATTCGCGGACCAGATCCTCAGCCTCGTCCTCGACCTCGAGATCGCTGTCACGCAGCACGCGAAAGGCACAGTGGCCCGCAACCGTGTAGCCGGGAAAGAGCGAGGAAATGTTGAGAAGCAGCAGTTCCTCGAGTGGCAGGAATCGCGCCGCACCGTTGCGTTCAGGCAGCCGCACGAAGCGGTCGATCTGATGCGGGATCGGCAAAAGCGCCTGAAGCTTGCGTTTGTCGTTCGTCCTCTCCAGCGTCAGCGCAAGCGAGAAGCCAGTGTTGGGAATGAACGGAAACGGATGCGCCGGGTCGATCGCGAGGGGCGAGAGCACGGGAAACACGCGGTTCAGGAAGACCCCGTCGAGATAGGTGTGATCCGCCTTGGTCAGTTTGCCGCGTGTGCAGATGATGATGCCCTGCTCGGCCATCTCGGCGGTCAGCGCATCAAAGGTCTCCTGCTGCTGCGCCATGAGCCGGCGCGCGTCGGCGTTGATCAGCACCAATTGCTCGGCAGGCGACAGCCCGTCAGACCCCGGCGTGGTATTGCCCGCCTTGGCCAGTTCGCGCAGGCCCGCGACGCGCACGGTGTAGAACTCGTCAAGGTTCGTCGCACTGATCGACAGGAATCGCAGCCGCTCGAGCAGCGGGACGCGCATGTTCGCCGCCTCTTCCAGCACGCGCCAGTTGAACCCGAGCCACGACAGCTCGCGATTGAAGAACCGCTTCGGTCCCTCGTAGTCCTCGGGCGGCAGGCTCATGGGGGTCGGGAACGCGGTTTCGAGGAAATCCGGGTTCAGGGCAGGTTCGGGGATGATCGTGCTATCGTCTGGCATGGGCGCTGTATCCGGCATGAACGTAACCGTTCCATGACGTTATGCCGTCCCGGTGCCATCCTTGTCCAGCAAACGCGCGGCGAGCCGCCGACCGACCGGCTTGCCCTCGGCCAGCGCCTCGCGGTCGAGACGCGCCACGAAGTCCTGCGCAGCGGCAAGCGAGCGGGGCAGGCGGGGCGCGAGGTAGGCGACAAGCGGCGGTGTCACCGCGATCTGGCGGTCGTCGAAGAGCTTGACCAGAACCGCGCTCATCAGGTCCTCGTCTGGAGTGTCGAGCGCGATCGCCGTCGTGCCCTCCATCCGGCTCGCGAGGTCGGGCAGGTCGAGGCCCCAGCGCGAGGGCGCGAGCCGCGAGGTGACGAGCAGCGCGCCGCCCTCGGCCAGGACGAGGTTGTGCAGGTGAAAAAGCGCGGTTTCGGCAGCATCGTCGCCCGCGATCCGGTCGGCATCCTCTACCGCGACATGGCGACCCGCGAGCGGCGCGACGATATCCTCGGTCAGGATGCGAGCCGGCACGATCTCGGCCCCCGAGAGCGTCGCCCAGACTTCGACCAGATGGGATTTTCCCGACCCCTCGGGACCGGTAAGCACCATCTTGCGACCGGGCCAGTCGCGCCAGCGCTCCACCGCCGCGAGCGCGACGGCATTCGACTGCGCGATGAAGTAGTCTCCCCGCTCCCGCGACGTTCGCACGGGCAGGTCAAAGGCCAGTTGTTTCGGCATTCTGCGCCCGCCTTACTCTACCGTGTCTTCCGGCAGGATCGCGGCGTCGGAGTAGCCCTTGTAAAGCCTGCCCTCCTTGTAACGCGAAATGAGGTAGCGCAGCACGACCCCCAGCGCGGCGGCGACCGGGACGGCCACGAGCATCCCGACGAATCCAAAGAGCGTGCCAAAGGCGGACAGGGCGAAGATCAGCCAGACCGGATGCAAGCCCACGGACGAGCCGACGAGGTTGGGAGTCAGGAAATTGCCCTCGAGGAACTGGCCGATGACGAAGATTCCCGCAACGATGCCGACGTGCCACCATTCGCCCCAGAACTGGAAGAGCGCGAGTCCGATGGCCAGCGCGCCCCCCACGAGCGCCCCGATATAGGGGATGAAGGTCAGCGCCCCCGCGATGGCCCCGACGATCAGGCCAAAGGACAGTCCGGCCACCATGAGCGCGATGGCGTAGAAGGCGCCAAGGATCAAACAGACGGTGCCTTGCCCCCGGATAAAGCTCGCCAGCGTCCGGTCGATGTCGCTCGCCAGTTTGCGGATCGTGGGGGCGTGGTCGCGCGGCAGAAGGTCGTCGATCGCCGCCACCATCCGGTCCCAGTCCCACAGGAGGTAAAAGGTCACCACCGGCACGACGACGATCAGCACCACGACCGAGAACACCGATTGGGCCGAGGTCAGGACCGCATTGACCAGCTCGCCGCCCTTTTCCTGCACGGTCTTGGCCACGCTATCGAGCGACTGGCGCAGCACGCTGCCCTCGTCCACCACGTCGGGAAACTTGGTCACGAGCCATTCGCGAATGTTGGTCGCGATCTGCGGCACGGCGTCGAACAGCGCCGTCGTCTGCTGCACGAGCGTCGGCACGATGAGCAGGATCATGAGGGCAAAGACCAGAAGCCCGACGAGCGTGATCGTGACCGTCGCCCAGATCCGCTTGAACCCCATCGCCTCGAGCTTGTCGGCCAGCGGGTCGAGGAAATAGGCGATGGCCATACCGAGGATGAACGGCAGGATCACGTCGCCCAGGAGGTAAAGCAAAGCGAAAAAGACGAGCGCCGCGATGCCCCAATATTTCGCTTGCGTGCTGACGGGTAGGGTCATGGTCGGTCCTCAGGTCGCGTTGGGGCAGTCTTGGCGGAGTTGGGCACAAGGATCAAGGTTGATCGGTCCCCCGACGCGTCGCATACCTCCCACATGAACATCCTTCTCATCCACACAGGCGGCACCATCGGCATGGTGCCCGGACCTGACGGCCTGACCCCCGAGAAAGGCCGGGTCGAGGCCGCTGTCGCCGGTATGCTGCCCGACGGCGTTCGCCTCACCACCCATGTCTTCGACCCGCTCGTGGACAGTTCCGATGTCGGCCCCACAGACTGGAACACGATCCTCGACCTCATCGACGCCCACCCCGATCATTCGGTCCTCGTCACCCATGGCACCGATACGATGAGCTACACGGGCGCGGCGTTGGCGCAGGCGCTCGCCGGAACCGAGGCGCGGGTAATGCTCTGCGGCGCGATGGCGCCGCTCGGCGCGGGCGAGGGGGCGCGGGCGAACCTCAACCTCGCCGTGGTGACGCTCCTCGATCCGCGTTGGCGCGGCGTGAAATGCGCCTTTGCCAGCCGGGTGATGGAGGCGGGGGGACTCGTCAAGCACGACACCATTGGCGACGACAGTTTCCGCGCCGTGCCGCAGGACCCGCTGCCCCCGCCGCCGACACGGCGCTTCGATCCGGGCCGGCGGGTGACGATGCTCGTGTTGACGCCGGGGTTGCCCGCCGAGAGCCTCGCCGCCGCGCTAAAGACGCTGGATGCCGCCGTGCTGCGGGTTTTCGGCTCGGGCACGGTGATGAACGACCCCGCCGTGCTTGCCGCCCTCGTGGACGCCGCCGCGCGGGGTGTTCGCATCCGGGCGGTGAGTCAATGCGAGGCGGGTGGGCTCGTCCCCGGCTCCTATGCGGCGGGGGCGCCGCTTTGGAATACAGGTGTCGAGAACGGTGGGCGCGAGACCCCCGAGGCGGCGCTGGTGCGGCTCTGGCTCGGCACGCCGCACGCCTGACGTCGAAAGCCTGTCGTTCAGGAATGGCCTCCCGGAAAAGGTAGACCCGAAGCCGGGACAGGCTTCGGGTCTGGTGGCCGGGGAGGGTAGGGAAACCCCGGCCGGGACAGTCATGGGACATCTCATATACGCGCGGGCGTCTCATTTGGTTCCCCGCGCGAGAGAAAAAGTTCGCAACACCGCCGATCAAACCTCAACCACCTGAGGCGAAAAGGAAAAGCCCGGAGCCTTGGGGGCTCCGGGCTTGGCCGGGAGGGTAGGGGGTTCCCGGCCGGGACAGTCATGGGACGTAGATGAGACGCGCGAACCCGGGACTTGGTTCCGTGAGGAGGGAAAAAAGTTCGCGCCCCTCAAGAACCGCCCCATGACATGCCGGGGGTCGTCAGCAGCTCGCGCCGCTCTCGCCGGGCATTACCACCGTGTCGATCACGTGGATGACGCCGTTGTCGGCCTCGATGTCCGCAGTCACCACGGTGGCCGTCGCGCCCGCGCCGTCCATGAGGGTGACGCCGTTCGCGTCCTTCATCACGCAGAGCGTCGGGCCGGCGACGGTATCGACGGCAGTCGTGCCCTCGGCGATGTCACCGGACATGATCGCACCCGACACAACGTGATAGGTGAGAATGGTGGTGAGGTCGCCCTTCATCTCGGGGGTCAGGAGGCTGTCGACCGTGCCCTCGGGCAGCGCGGCGAAGGCGTCGTTCGTGGGCGCGAAGACCGTGAAGGGGCCCTCGCCCGCGAGGGTTTCGCCCAGACCGGCGGCCTCGACGGCAGCCATCAGGGTCGAGAAGTCCTCGTTGCCCGCCGCGATCTCCGCGATGGTTTCGGCATTGGCGGTGGTTGCGAAAAGGGCAGCGGTCATGGTTCCCGCAATCGCGAGTTTCTTGAACGATTTCATGGTGTTCTCCAGTTGGTTGTCAGTCCGTGTTGGTATGATGATTACGCACGGTCAGGCGGACTGGATGACCGTTTCACCGTTCCGTGATCAGTCGTTATCACGAGGAGACGTTCGCAAGAGGCGGGAGTGTCGCGCTCATATGCAGGCCCATGGCCCGCAATCGAAGGGATCAGCGGGTCGTCCAAAGACCCTCGCGTCGTGTGAAGCGGTCGTGCGCAGACGACCGGCCGGGGCTTACTCCGCCGGTTCCCGCACCATGGCCATGGCCTCGATCACCAAGGGGTCAAGCCCCGCGCCGCCTGCCGCCACGTGGTCGAACAATTGACGCCGCATCCGGGGTTCCCAGAAATCGTTGATATGGGCCGCGACCAGCGCCGCGCGGTCGCCCGGTTGGCTCGCAAAGAAGGTGGCGATCTGGTTGGCCATCATGACCATCTTGTCAGGCGACATCGGCGGCTCCGGTCTGGATACGTTCAGGATGGGTGAAAAGGTCGAAGCCGTCGCCGCGCGCAAAGGCGGCGAGGGTGATCCCCGCGTCCTCGGCCAACGTGAGTGCGCGGGCGGTGGGGGCGGAAACGGCGATGATCACGGGCGATCCGGCGCGGGCGGTCTTTTGCACCATCTCGACCGAGATGCGGCTGGTCAGCACAATGGCCCCCGTGGCCGGGTCGATGCCCGCCCGCCCGAGCGCCCCGATGAGCTTGTCGAGCGCATTGTGTCGCCCCACATCCTCGCGCGCCATGACGATTCCCTGATTGGGGATCAGGAACCCCGCCGCATGGACCGCGCGGGTCCGGTCATGGAGCGGCTGGTTCTCACGCAGCTCATCGGTCGCGGCCGCGACGTCCTCCTGCGTGAGGCGCAGCTCCGAGGTCACGCGGGGCAGGGGCGGAAGCGCCCCTTCGAGCGAGTCGATCCCGCAGAGCCCGCAGCCCACCGGCCCCATCAGCGCCCGTTGCCGGGCCTTCAACTCTGCCGACTTGTCTGTCCGCAACCAGAAGCGGGCCTCGGTCCCCGTTTCGTGGGTCAGAACCTCCATGTCCTCGACGTCGTCGGGTCCGGTTACCACGCCCTCGGTCAAGGCGAACCCCCAGGCGAAATCCTCGATATCGGCGGGCGTCGCCATCATTACGGCAAGGGTCGTTCCGTCAAAGGACACGGCGACGGGCACCTCTTCGGGCAGAGCGCGGGTCATCGCCCGCGCCCCGTCCCGCCCGACCGAGAGGCCGGAGACAGAGGTGTAGCCCGTCATGCCCGTCTTACTCCGCCGCCAGAATACGCCGCGACGCCTCGGCCTGCGCGTTGTAACGCTCCTGCCAGTCTGTCGGGCCGTTGGAGGGCGACACCTGCACCGCCGTCACCTTGTATTCCGGGCAGTTCGTGGCCCAGTCGGAGTAATCCGTGGTGATGACGTTGGCCTGCGTGTCGGGGTGGTGGAAGGTGGTATAGACCACGCCCGGCGACACCCGATCGGTGAGCGTCGCGCGTAGCGTCGTTTCGCCCGAGCGCGAGGCGAGCTTGACAAAGTCGCCCTCTTTCACGCCCCGCACCTCGGCATCATGGGGATGGATCTCCAACAGATCCTCGCCGTGCCACGTGCTGTTGGCGGTGCGCCGCGTCTGCGCACCGACATTATACTGCGACAGGATCCGCCCGGTGGTGAGCAGCAGCGGGAAACGCGGCCCGGTTTTCTCCTCGGTCGCCACGTATTCCGTGATCATGAGCCGCCCCTTGCCGCGCACGAACCCGTCCACATGCATGAGCGGCGTGCCCTCCGGCGCGTCCTCGTTGCAGGGCCATTGCACCGACCCCATCGCATCGAGCTTTTCATAAGTCACGCCCGAGAAGGACGGCGTGGTTGCCGCGATTTCCGCCATGATCTCGCGCGGGTGTGAATAGGACCAATCCGCGCCCATGGCATTGGCGAGCAACTGGGTCACTTCCCAGTCGGCATAGGTCGCTTTCGGCGCCATCACCTTTCGCACCATGTTGATGCGCCGCTCGGCGTTGGTGAAGGTCCCGTCCTTTTCAAGGAACGACGACCCCGGCAGGAACACATGGGCGTAGTTCGCCGTCTCATTGAGGAACAGGTCATGCACGATGACGCAGTCCATCGCGGCAAGCCCCGCCATGACGTGTTTGGTGTCGGGATCGGACTGGAGGATATCCTCGCCCTGGCAGTAAAGCCCCTTGAAGGTGCCTTCGACGGCGGCATCCAGCATGTTGGGAATGCGCAGCCCGGGTTCCGGGTCGATGGTCACGCCCCAGAGGCTTTCAAAGATTTCACGCACCTCGGGGTTCTTTACGTGCCGATAGCCCGGCAATTCATGCGGGAAGGACCCCATGTCGCAGGACCCCTGCACGTTGTTCTGTCCACGGAGCGGGTTCACCCCTACGCCGGGACGGCCCACGTTGCCGGTGAGCATGGCGAGGTTGGCGATCCCCATGACGGTCGTGGACCCCTGGCTGTGCTCGGTCACGCCCAGCCCATAGTAGATCGCCCCGTTGCCGCCACGCGCAAAGGTCCGCGCGGCCTTGCGCAGTTCTTCGGCGGGCACGCCCGTCAGCATCTCGGTCGCTTCCGGCGAATGACGCGGGGCGCGCACGAACTCGGCATATTCGAGGAACTCGTTCCAATCGCAACGCTCGCGGATATAGGCCTCGTCCATCAGCCCCTCGGTCACGATGACGTGGGCCAGCGCCGTGACCACGGCCACGTTGGTGCCGGGCTTCAGCGCAAGATGATGCGCCGCCTTGATGTGCGGCGACTTCACGAGGTCGATCCGCCGGGGGTCGATGACGATGAGCTTCGCACCCGCCCGCAGCCGTTTCTTCAGCCGCGAGGCAAAGACCGGGTGCCCGTCGGTCGGATTGGCCCCGATCACGATCACCACATCCGTCTGCTCGACCGAATCGAAATCCTGCGTTCCGGCACTGGTGCCGAAGGTCTGCCCCAGACCGTAGCCGGTCGGCGAATGGCAAACCCGCGCACAGGTGTCGGTGTTGTTGTTCAGGAACACGCCACGGGCGAGCTTCTGGACGAGGTAAGTCTCCTCGTTCGTGCAACGCGACGACGTGATGACACCGATGGACCGCCGTCCGTGCTTTTCCTGAATGCCCTTGAGACGGTTTGCCGCAAACCCCAGCGCCTCGTCCCACGACACCTCGCGCCACGGCTGGTCGATGGACTCGCGGATCATCGGCGACAGGATGCGGTCCTGATGGGTGGCATAGCCATAAGCGAACCGCCCCTTCACGCAGGAATGGCCACGGTTCGCCTTGCCGTTCTTCCACGGCGTCATGCGGACAAGCTGATCGCCATTGAGTTCCGCCTTGAACGAACAGCCCACGCCGCAATAGGCGCAGGTCGTGATCACCGACCGGGTCGGCGTGCCCAGCTCGGCCACGCTCTTTTCCTGCAAGGTCGCGGTCGGACAGGCCTGCACACAGGCACCACAGGAGACGCAATCCGAGCCAAGGAAATCGTCCGTCACGGTTCCCGCCGACACCCGGCTTTCGAAGCCGCGCCCCTGAATGGTCAGCGCAAAGGTGCCCTGCACCTCTTCACAGGCCCGCACGCAGCGCGAACAGACGATGCATTTCGACGGATCGTAGGTGAAATAGGGATTCGACTCGTCCTTCGGCATGTAGCGGAAGTTCCCCGGCCCATCGCCTGCCCGCCGCTTGGCATCCGCCATCGACAAAGCCCCGTCGCCGGTCGGGTCAAAATGGTTGTCGCCGTATTCATAGCGCACATCGCGCAGCCCCACGGCCCCGGCCATGTCCTGCAACTCGCAATCGCCATTGGCTGAACAGGTCAGGCAATCGAGCGGGTGATCCGAGATATAAAGCTCCATCACACCCTTGCGGATCCTCTGGACCTTCGCGGACTGGGTGCGCACCACCATGCCTTCCGTCACCGGCGTCGTGCAGGAGGCGGGCGTGCCGCGCCGCCCCTCGATCTCGACCACGCACAGCCGGCAGGACCCGAACGCCTCGACCGAATCCGTCGCGCAGAGCTTCGGCACCGTGATCCCGGACTCCGCCGCCGCGCGCATCACGGACGTTCCCTCGGGCACCGTGACCTCGGCCCCGTCGATCACCAGCGTGACCGGCGCGCCCACCTTGGCGGGCGTGCCCATGTCGCTGTCGTTCCAGGGAATGATGAAGTCCTTCATGGTCTCACCCTTTCTTCGCGAGCTGATAGGCGACGATGGCATTGGCATGTCCATGCCCCAGCCCATGCTCGGCCTTCAGCCAGTTCACGATTTCCATATGCTTCATGTCGGTCTTGCCCGCCACGATCCCAAGCCAGTGGTCGATGGGCTGGCCATATTTCGCCTCGATCGACGGAAAGTAGGACGCCGGACCCTTAACCGTGTCGGTCATGCCCGTGCCCCCTTCACTGCTTCAAAAATACTTTGGGGGTCTGGGGGCAAAGCCCCCAGTCGGTCGGATTTTGCGCAGCAAAGTTCGAAACCGATCATTCCGCCGCCTCCCGCGCACCCGCGAATTCCTCCGGGAAATGGGTGAGCGCCGACATCACCGGGTAGGGCGTAAAGCCCCCAAGCGCACAGAGCGACCCGTCCTTCATCGTCTCGCAGAGGTCGGTCAAAAGCGGCACCGCCAGCGGATCGCCCGCTGCGATTCGGTCGATGGTCTCGACCCCCCGCACCGCGCCGATCCGGCAGGGGGTGCATTTGCCGCAGGATTCCACCGCGCAGAACTCCATGGCGAAGCGCGCCATGCCCAGCATGTCGGCGTCCTCGTCAAAGACCACGATTCCTGCGTGCCCGATCAGCCCACCGGCTCCGTCGAACTCTTCATAGCCGAAGGGCACATCGAACTGGCTCACCGGGAAATAAGCCCCGAGCGGCCCGCCGACCTGCACCGCCTTGACGGGCTTGCCGGTGAAACATCCGCCACCGATCACATTGACGATTTCACCCAATGGCATCCCGAAAGCGGTCTCGAACAGCCCGCCGAATTGCACATTTCCCGCAATCTGCAACGGAATGGTCCCCTTCGACCGGCCCAGCCCGAAGTCCGCATAGAACGCCGCGCCCTTCTCGAAAATCACCGGAATGGTGGCCAGCGAAATCACGTTGTTCACGACCGTGGGCTTGCCGAACGCCCCTTCAAGCGCGGGCAAAGGCGGTTTCGCCCGGACCACGCCACGCTTGCCTTCGAGGCTGTTGAGCAGAGACGTTTCTTCGCCACAGACATAAGCCCCGGCGCCCACACGCACTTCCATGTCGAAGGCCGGACCCCGGCCCATCACCGCCGCGCCCAGAACGCCGCGTGCCCGCGCCACGTCGATGGCCGCGCGCATCACCCGGATCGCGTCGGGATATTCGGACCGGATGTAGACAAAACCCTTGGTCGCACCGACGCCGATCCCGGCAATCGCCATGCCTTCTATCAGGCAGAAGGGGTCGCCCTCCATGATCATCCGGTCGGCGAAGGTGCCACTGTCGCCCTCGTCGGCGTTGCAGACGATATACTTGCGGTCGGCCTTGGCCTTGGCCACCGTTTCCCACTTGATGCCGGTCGGAAAGCCCGCGCCCCCGCGCCCGCGCAGGCCCGAGGCTTTGACCTCCTCGACCACACCGAGCCCCTCCATCCCGAGCGCGCGCTCGAGCCCCGCGAGGCCCCCATGCGCGCGGTAGGCGTCCAGATCGAGCGGATCGATCACGCCGCAGCGCTGAAACGTGAGCCGAGTCTGCTTGGCGAAGAACGGGAAGTCTTCGGTCGGACCGTGATGCTTGTCGTGACCCTCGATGTCGCCCGAGACAAGCGTCGCCACATCGGAGGCGGTCACCGGACCGAACGCGTGACGCACCCCGTCCACCGCGACCTCGGCCAGGGGTTCGAGCCAGACCATCCCGCGCGAACCGACGCGGATCACCTCGACATCGTGCTTGGCGAGTTCCGCGGCAACCGCGTCGACCCCCAGCGCCCGGGCCACGGCGTCCTGAGACAGATAGATCTTCATCACATCACCTCGCCCAGCAGCGTTTCGATCTTGCCCGCGTCCAGTTGCGCGTGCAGCCGGTCGTCCACCATTGCGGCGGGGCCAGAGGCGCACAGTCCAAGGCAATAGACCGGTTCGATCGTTACCGATCCGTTCGCCGTCGTGCCGTGCCACGTTGTGCCCAGCTTTGAGAGTGCCGCCGCCTCCACATCCCGGCCACCGGCGGCCTGACAGGCCTCTGCCCGGCAGATCTTGACCACATGGCGCCCGGCGGGGGCAGACCGGAAATCGTGGTAAAAGCTCATTACTCCATGCACTTCGGCGCGCGAAATGTTCAGCGCGTCGGCAATCGGCTGGATGGCGGTTTGCGGCACGAAACCGAAGTCCTCCTGCATCCCGTGCAGGATCGGCAGAAGGGGGCCTTCGAGATGGGTGAAACGGGCGATCACGTCCGCGATCTGCGTGGCGTCCGGCTGCTGGGCGGGCGCGAGGGCTGGCGAATGGGCTGGCATATGTCCTCCGAATTGCGCGGACCTTCGGTCATTATGCGCGGCAAATCAATATCGCAGAACCGTCAGGCGATAGAGATATCCTATCAATCGACGAGCGCCGCCGCTGCCGCCATCAGCGCCGCAATCACCGGGGTCTGCGGCTCCTGGTAGGGGGCGACAAGACCCACGGAGGGCCCTTCGGATTGCCCGACGATGGGCTTAACCGTTATGTCGCGTCCCTGTGCCAATGTCTCGGCCATATCCGTGGGCAGAATCGTCGCCCAGCCGCCGCGCTCCACATGGCTCACGAGCACGACGGTCGAGTTCGATTCCATCCGTGCGGACGGGGCCACGCCCGCCTCCATGAAGGCGCGGTTGATGATGCGACGGTTCTGCATCTCGGGCGTGAGCAGGCAGAGCGGTTCCGCCGCCGCCTGCGCCCATGACACGCTGTCCTGCGCCGCAAGCGCGCTGCCCGCGTGACACACGAGCGCATAGGTTTCCCGGTAGAGCCGCTGGGTCGCGACCCGGCCCAGGGGTTCGTTGTCTAGGTAGGACAGGCCCACGTCCGCCTCGAGGTTTTCGAGCATGTCGAGGATCTCCGACGAGGCACGCGAGAAGATCGTGAAGCTCACGTTGGGATGTTCGGCGGCAAAGCCCGACGACAGGCGCGAGGCCCAGGTCAGCGCCGTCGGAATGACCGCGAGCGTCAGATGCCCCGACAGCCCCTCGCGCGAGAACCGCATCTCGTCCTTCAATCGCCGCGCATCCCCCACGATCTGCCGCGCCCAGACCAGCGCGCGGCTCCCCTCGGGTGTGAGCCCGCCAAACCGGGCCCCACGCGACACGAGCTTCACGCCCAGCTCGGCTTCAAGCTGCTTGATCCCCGCCGATAGCGTGGGCTGCGTGATGCCAAGGCTTTCGGCGGCGCGGCCGAAATGGCGATGCTTGGCCAAGGCGAGGAACATTTCGAGTTTCGGGAGCATTGGCCTCGACACGCAGAAGGACAGTCAAAAGGGGCGATTTCGATTGGAATTTACGATCATTGGGCGCGGGGCGATAGGCCCGCTGCCGATGGGTGACATGTTTTTGCCACAAATGACTCGGCTCGAATCGCGCGCCGCGCTAGTCAGAACGAAACTGGTGGGGGCCAGGAGTTGAATATGTCTGCGTCCTTGCACCGCCAGTCGCATCTCGCCTTGCGTTCCGTTTGCATCGTTCTTGCCGTCCTGATCGGGCTTTCGGCCGTTCCGGTCCGCGCCCAGTCGGAGGTGGCCTTCGGGTTCGTGGGTTGGGGCACGCTCGCCAACAACGATTTCTTCGGTGACCGTCAGGACCGCTGGCAGACCACGTCCAATTCCCTGTCGCTGCTCTTCGGTCCCAAGGGGTCCAAGTCGCCGCCCTATGCCTTTGGCAAGCTCTGGGAACTGCGGGCCGGGTTCCAGATCATCACGCCCGCCAACACAGCGAACCCCGCGGCAGGCGACCGTCGGGCCGCGGGCGTTCTGCGTGGCGCCATCCACAACCGCACCATGCGCGGGGCCTGGGAATTCGACCTGGGCGTGGGCGTCGAGGCGGTCGGGCCGCAGACCGGTGTGCTGGCGCTGCAGGACCGCATCCATGCCCGGTTCGGGCGCGACCGGGCCTCTGCCGCCGTGCTGGGCGCGCAGATCGGCAACCGGGTGATGCCGCTTCTTCATGCCGAGGTCGCCTATCGCTGGCCGCTGACCGAGGGCCTCACGCTGCGCAACTACGCCGTGGTTCACGCGGGGCTCGAGGGTTACGCGCAGATCGGGTTCGACCTGCTCATCGGCAACGGCTTCAGGAACGGCATCTTCGGCCGCGACACCGTGACCGGGCAGCTTTACGGCACGGTCAAGAACGCGAATCCGCCGGGACTGTCGGGCCTCGTGGGCATGGACGTGAGCCGGGTGTTCTACTCGACCTACCTGCCGTCGCCCGCCTACAGCTTCGAACCGCTGCGCGCGCGTATCCGGGGCGGGATCATGTATGATTGGGGCGGTTATTCGATCTTCTATGGCGCGACCTACCTCTCGCGCGAGTTCGCGGGCCAGCCGCAAGGACAGGTGGTGGGTTCGGTGCAGCTGCGCTTCAGCTTCTGACGGATTTCCCGAGGTCAACCGCCCGTCACATGAGGCGCGTTTGCCACGGCCTTGGACTCTTTGGATAAAATTCTTAACAGGATCGTTCAGACATGATAGCCTGCGCTCATAATGATCGGAACGGGCACAGACCCGTCCGGCACGAGCAAAGGCAGGCATATAGGCATGATGACGGGCATTCGTGGCTCGTTTGTCATCTCCTGGCATCAGACGGAAGTCGACGGCTTGGCGCGCGCGCCTCGCGGGTCGCTGGGCGTGGGTGCGAGTTGGCGCTGGCAGGGAACGGCGGTGCGGGTCGATGGTCCGCAGGACGTTCTCAGGCTGGCGATGAACGCGGGAGAGGCAGACATTCGGGGAAGAGCGGCGCGCAAGGTGCGCCGGTTTCTGGGACCGGCTTTGCCGATCGAGCCGGAGCCATTGCGCGAACCGCCACCGGTCTTTGAACAGGGCTTCGTGATCACCGATGGCTATCGCAGCTATACCGCGATGATCGTGGACCGCGACGGGCGGGAGCCGCTCGTGATGTTTTCCGAAGGGGTGCCGCCTGCCGACACCGACCTCTGGGTTGTGCAGGCCACGGTCGAGGCGGCCGAGGTGAACCGGGTGGTGGACCAGCCGACCGGTGTCATCTGCTTCACGCCCGGCACGCGCATCCGCTGCGAGACGGGCGACGTGGCCGTCGAGGACATCCGCGAAGGCGACCGGGTCCAGACCAAGGACAACGGGATGCAGGAGGTGCTCTGGATCGGGGCGAAGCGCGTCACGGGGGCGCGGCTCTTCGCGATGCCGGAGCTGCGGCCCGTCCGGCTTGCGCGCGGCGCGCTCGGGGTGGACCGGCCGGACGGCACGCTCGTCGTGTCGCCTGCGCATCGGCTGCTTCTGAAGGGGCGCCGGGCGATGGACCTTTTCGGCACCGACGAGGTGCTGGTGGCGGCACGCGACCTCATCGACGACCGCCATGTGATGCGGGATCATGCTGCCAGTTCGGTGACCTACGTGCATCTCATGCTGCCGCGTCACGAGGTGGTGTTCGCAAATGGCCTGGAAACCGAAAGCTTCCTGCCCGAGGGCGATGCGCTGGCGGCGGTCGAGGCCGTGCAACGCGATCGGCTCTTCGCGGTCGCGCCAGAGTTGAGCGCAGGCATGGAGAGCTACGGCGCGCCGGCGCGCCGGCTTCTGACCCAGGCCGAAGCGGCGATCATGGGCGCGCGGTTTTAGAAGGATTGCGCCGTCTGCTTCGCAGACGTCGCGGCGCTGGAGGGGCTTTGCCCCTCCAGACCACCCCAAGGTATTTATGAAGCAGTGAAGCAGCACCGATCAGCGGCGGTTCTTTTTTGCGCCCTGGATGCGTTTGTGGAGCTTCGTGGTCGAGCGCTGTTTTTCCCGCCGTTCGGCAAGCGTCGCAGTATTGAGTTCGTCCTCGCGGGCGAGCTTGTTGTAGCGGTCGAGCCGGGCGGAATCGAGCGTGCCGTCCGCGATGGCCGCCTGCACCGCGCAGCCCGGTTCGCCCTCATGCGCGCAATTGCGGAATTTGCACTGGGTGGCCAAGGTCTCGATATCGTCGAAGAGCTCCGACACCCCGGCGGCGGCATCGGTCAGTTGCAACTCCCGCATCCCCGGCGTGTCGAGCACCGCGGGGCCGTTCGGTGTCAGGTGAAGCTGGCGGTGACGCGTGGTGTGGCGTCCGCGCGCGTCGTCCAGCCGGATGTCCGAGGTTTCCGCATTGGCCCCGGTCATCAGGTTCGTGAGGGTCGATTTTCCCACGCCCGACGTGCCGACGAAGGCGACAGTCTGGCCCGGTTTCGCCCAAGGCGCGAGGCGCTCCGCTGTTTCGGGCGCCTTGGCGTTGAGCGTCATCACGATGACCCGCGGGGAAATTGCCTGCGCCTCGCGCTCGAAGTCCTCGGGCGTTTCGGTCTGGTCGGCCTTGGTGACCAGGATCACCGGCTCGACATCGGCCTCGAAGGCGAGCGCAACGTAGCGTTCAAGCCGGGGCACGTTGAAGTCCGCGTTGCAGGAGGTGACGATGAAGAGCGTGTCGACATTGGCGGCGATGAGCTGTTCGCGCACCTCGCGCCCGGCTGCGCGGCGTTTGATCAGGCTCTTGCGGTCGAGCAGGCGGGACCGGGAGGGCAGGGTGGCGTCGTAAAGAAGCCAGTCGCCGACCGTGATCTCCTCATTGGGCGGCAGATCGACGGTCAGGGTCGCGCCAAGCGCGGTGAGGCCGGAGCGGTGCACCTCGGTCACTCGAACGGGCGGATGAGCGGCGCTTTCCTCCGTATCGGTCTGGGTCGCGAAGAAGGGCTGCCAGCCAAGTTGGCGCAGGCGGTCGGGAGAGGTATCTTGCGGTGTCTGGTCGGACGCCATGGATCGTGTCTTTCTGAAAAGGTCATGTGGAAGGCGCGCGCATGAAGACAGCCGGGTGGCCGGCATTCGGGTCGTGTCATGCGAGGGGCGGCGCTTCTGGCGAAGGGGCCGCCCGGCCTTAACAGGTCATAGACGCTCCATGGTTGTGAATCCGATGATACCCTGCGCGTCCCGCTTGGCAAGCCGGAAGGCGCGGCCGCGGGGTGGGATGTTGACAGCAGGGCTGTTGACGAAGCTCTGTTGACTTCGGGGAAAACCCCCGTATAAGCCCGCCATCGGTCCCGCCTGCGGGGCCGTATTTCATTGGTGTTGGTGGCTCCCGCGAGGGACAGCCTGTCAACCCGGGTCGCTGGTCTCGCAAAAGGGCAGTCCGGGGAGAGGACAACGCCCTTATACAACGGCACGAGGCCCGCTCCGGGTCCGGCTCACACCGACGGTCGAGCGGCGACGCGATTTCGATCCGAGAAGTGGGAACCGGTTTTCGGATCAGACTGAAATGCCACTCAGTAAGGAGATCAGCCGTGACCAAACGCACGTCTGCCAAGTACAAGATCGACCGCCGCATGGGCGAAAACATCTGGGGCCGTCCGAAGTCCCCGGTCAACCGCCGCGAATACGGCCCGGGCCAGCACGGCCAGCGCCGCAAGGGCAAGATGTCGGACTTCGGTCTGCAGCTGCGCGCCAAGCAGAAGCTCAAGGGCTACTACGGCGACCTGACCGAAAAGCAGTTCCGCCGCATCTTCGCGGAAGCCGAGCGTCTCAAGGGCGACACCGGTGAGAACCTGATCGGCCTGCTCGAGCGCCGCCTCGACGCCGTCGTCTACCGCGCGAAATTCGTGCCGACCATCTTTGCCGCCCGTCAGTTCGTGAACCACGCCCATGTGCTCGTGAACGGTCAGCGCGTGAACATCCCCTCCTACCGCGTGAAAGAGGGCGACGTGATCGAGGTCCGTGAAAAGTCGCGTCAGATGGCTCTGGTCATCGAAGCGTCGCAGCTTCCCGAGCGTGACGTTCCCGACTACCTCGAGGTCGACCACAACAAGATGAAGGCGACCTTCGTGCGCACCCCGGGCCTCTCCGACGTGCCCTATGCCGTCGTCATGGAACCGAACCTCGTCATCGAATACTACGCGCAGAACTAAGCGTTCCTGTCGCGAGAGACTGGAAGGGCCGTCCGTTTGGGCGGCCCTTTTGCTTGAGGGGCGGCTCAGTTCTGCTCAGGGCAGGAGCACCGAATGGCTGAAGGTGGACAGGGCCTCGGGCCGATGCACGGTGTAGACCCGCAGTGGATCGACCCGCACCGTGCAGCGCACCGTGTCGGGGGGCAGGATCAGGGGCTTCGGGTTGCCCTCGGGCAGGATGGCCTTGAGGATCACGATGCTCGCCGAATTGGGGTCGAAGGTCTGGTAGGCCATCGGCCGCACCCGCTGGATTTCGGTCGCCGCGTCGGTGACGGCGAGCGGGCTTTGGCCCTCGGACAGAGGCACCCAGCCCTCGCCGGTGATCCCGTCCCCATCGAACCTCCAGGTGTCGAGCGTCAGCAGAAAGGCGTCGCCGCTCACCAGCCCCGGAAACCTTTGTTCATTGCGCACCATCACGGCGGCGGACACCTCGGGCCAAGCGCGCAGGTCGCAGGTCGCGCCAGACAGCATGATCCCGCGTCCCTTGCGCAGGCTCTCGAGCGTATTCGTGGCCCAGAGCGTTGCGGAGAGCATCCCGAAGAACACTGCCGAGGTGACGACGGTCCAGCCCGCCATGCGCAGTCGCCAGCCGACGCCGCCCGGTGGCCGGGTCAGGGCGGTGGGCGAGAACAAAAGCCGCGTGACCGGCCAAAAGGGCGGGGCCATGAAGACGAAGAAGCCCAGCACCACGAGGGGGAAGGCGACCAGCACGGCAATGAAGATGCCGCCCCACGGCCCCGCCGCCATGAAATTCGTGTCCGCGAGCAGCGAGAAAAGGCTCATCGCCCCGGTCTCGATCATCCGGTAGAAGACCGGCGTTGCGAGAAACAGCGCGATGCCCGCGTTGATGCCGATGAGGGCGAAGGCTGCCGTATAGGGAAGGGCGCGGTAACGCGCGGTGATCAGCGGCTCTTCGGGGGGCAGCCGTCTGCGCCTGCGATCAGCCGGTTTCCCCGCCCGCCGCCAGCGCCGCACCACCCGCACCACCCAGAAGCCCAGCGTGATGAGTGCGAGCAGGAAGAGCGCGGTGGAAAGGTAGATGTTGACCTGCGCATCGGTGCCACCGTCGAGCAGCCCTTGGGCCAGCAGCGTCCGGTCGTCGGTCGCGATCCCGAAGGCGATCACATAGGCCAGCGACGAGGTGAAGAAGAACAGAAGCGGCGGCATCGCCCGCCGGTCGCCCACGGCCTGCTTGCGGGCGAGGAACTGCGGCCCCCGGATCGGGTGGCGGAGCGTCATCCACAGCGTGAAGAGCCATGACAGCAGGAAATCGACCAGAACGGCCTGTGCCAGATCGAAATACTTCCGGATGAAATCCACGGCGCGTCCCCGAACGCTCACAACCGGGGAAACTATAGGACGGGCAGGGGCCTGGCCCAACATTTATCGTAGCGCGGCAACGAAAAGGGGCCGCCCATCGGGCGACCCCTTTCCCCGGCCCCGCGTTCCGTGAGTGGATGGGGCCGGACGTTGCAGAGGGAATTACATGCCCATCGAGGCCGCAAAGCCCGAGAAGCCGCCCATGCCGAGATCGGCGAGCATCGTGGCTTCCCCGGATTCGAGGTCGATCATGTAAAGACCGGCGGTGTCCGCGCCTTCCATCTGAAGCACGGCGTAGGCCGCGTTTTCCCCTTCGGCCGCCGAGACGATGTCCATGCCGCCCCAGGCCGAGATGTCGGCTTCCGCGCCGTCGACCATGATCGTGGCCACGGTGCCCAGCGTGCCGTCATTGTTGGCCAGCGTCACCAGCGAGTCCGTTTCGGCGTCGAGCGCATACTGCGCGGTTTCCGAGGCCTTCGCGCCCGGGATCGCGTTGGTATAGGCGTTGGCGAAGATCATCGGCGTGGTGCCTTCGTTCGCGTCACCGGCACCGTAGGCCGCATCGGTGAAGCGGAGCACCTGTCCGGCGCGCTCGTCGCCGTCACCGAAGCCTTCGGGGAAGTAGACGAGGTTCGCACCGTCCGACCCCACGGCGCGCACGGCGTCAATGGCGTTGTTGAAGTCGAAGGCCACGTAATCGCCCCCGGTCATCGCGTTCTCGCCAAACGTCGCGTCCAGATCGGTGATCTCGCCGGTCATGGCGTTTACGGACACGATCTTGCCGTCACCAAAGCCCAGAAGCTCGCCCGTCACGGGGCGGTAGGCGATCGCGTGCAGCTTTTCCGACAGGTCATAGGTTTCGACCGTGCCCGGTTCGGCAAGGCTCGCCATGGTGACAAGCGTCATGCCGTCATTGGCCAGCGCATAGCCCATGGTGCCCGCGTGGGACTCGGCGAAAGCAGGCAGGGCGGCGGCCCCGGTCAGCGCGGTGGTCGCGAGAATTGCGGCAAGGCGTTGGGTTTTCATGAGTAAATCCTCTCTGTTTTCGTCAAAAGACTGTATTGTCCCGCCAGAAGTGTTCTGGTCGCCCGAAGGAACGACAGGGCGGCGCAAAAAGTTTTCGTCCTGACGATTTGGTTATCTGATGTTACCGAAGCCCGTCTCGCCGGTCGTGGTTCTGCCCGGTCACGGCACGGCTGTCATGGCTCCGGATCCACCGGATCATGCGGTGCCTCGGCGACACCTTTCCACTGGCCCTGACACCCGCCCGCCGTTATGACGGGCACGGGATTTATCGGGGATAGAGATGAAGCAATCGCCCAAGCCGCAGCCCGGCATCATGGACATCGCGCTTTACGAAAGTGGCGCCGCCACCGTGGACGGCGTGGCAAATGTCGTGAAGATGTCGTCGAACGAAAACCCCTTCGGTCCGTCGGATGCCGCGACCGAGGCTTACGCGCGCGCAGCCCACAACCTTCATCGATACCCCTCCACCGATCACGCGAGCCTTCGGGCCGCGATCGGGCAGGTCCATGGTCTCGACCCGGAACGGATCATCTGCGGCGCTGGCTCGGACGAAATCATCGCCTTCATCTGCCAGGCCTACGCCGGCGTGAAGGACGAGGTCATCTACACCGAGCACGGCTTCTCGATGTACAAGATCTCGGCCTCTGCAGTCGGCGCGAAACCGGTCAAGGTGCCCGAGCGCGAGCGCGTGGTGGACGTGGACGCGATCCTCGCCGCCGTGACCAAGAAGACGCGCATCGTCTTCATCGCAAACCCGGCCAATCCGACCGGCACCATGGTGGCGGTCAAGGATCTCATGCGGCTCGCCCGCGAACTGCCCGAGGACGTGGTGCTGGTGCTCGACGGGGCCTATGCCGAATATGTCGAGGGGTTCGACGGCGGCGCGGCGATGGTTGACATGTTCCCCAACGTGATCATGACGCGGACCTTTTCCAAGATCTACGGTCTCGGGGGGCTGCGCATCGGCTGGGGCTACGCCCAGCAGGAGATCATCGAGGTTCTGAACCGCATCAGGGGGCCGTTCAACCTGTCAAACACCCAGCTTGCCGTGGCCGAGGCCGCCGTGCGCGACCAGGCCTGGGTGGACAAGTGCCGCAACGACAACACTCGCCTGCGCGCCTGGCTCGCTGAGGCATTGGCCGAACGCGGCGTGCCGTCGGATACGTCCTGCGCGAACTTCGTCTTGGCCCGTTTCACCGACGAGAACGAGGCGAACGCGGTCGATAACTACCTGAAATCCCACGGCATCATCGTGCGCCGCGTGGCGGGCTACGGTCTGCCCCATTGCCTGCGCATCACGGTGGGGGACGAGCCGTCCTGCCGCCGGGTCGCGCATCTGGTGGGCGAGTTCAAGGGGAGCGTGGCCGATGCAGGTTGAGGCCCCGATCTACGGTCGAGTCGCGCTGATCGGCCTTGGCCTCATTGCGGGCTCCATGTCGCTGGCCATGCGCCGGGCAGGGCTTGCCAGTGAAATTGTGGGCACCGCGCGCTCGGCTGACACCCGCGCCGTGGCCGCCGAGATCGGGCTCGTTGACCGGGTCGTCGACACCGCCGCCGAAGCCGTGGCCGATGCCGACCTCGTCGTTCTTGCCGTGCCGGTGGGGGCCATGGGCGCGGTTGCCGCCGAAATCGCGCCGCACCTCAAGCCCGGCGCGACCGTTACCGACGTCGGCTCCGTCAAGCGTGCGGTGATCGAGGCGGTCGGCCCGCACATCCCCGAGGGCGTCCACTTCATCCCGGCCCACCCTCTGGCGGGCACCGAGCATTCCGGCCCGCGCTCGGGCTTTGCGAGCCTTTTCGACAACCGCTGGTGCCTGATCGTCCCGGTCGATGGCACCGATCTGGCTGCGACCGAGGCCCTGCGCGCGCTCTGGGAAGGCATGGGGGCGCATGTGGACGTGATGGACGCCGACCACCACGACCTCGTCCTCGCCGTGACGAGCCACACGCCGCACCTCATCGCCTATACGATGGTGGGCGTGGCCGACGACCTGCGCCGCGTGACCGACAGCGAAGTCATCAAATATTCCGCTGCCGGTTTCCGCGACTTCACTCGGATCGCGGCCTCGGACCCGACCATGTGGCGCGACGTGTTCCTGACCAACAAGGACGCGACACTCGAGATTCTCGGCCGCTTCACCGAGGAGCTTTTCGCGCTGCAACGGGCGATCCGCACCGGCGATGGCGATCTTCTCCACGATTATTTCACCCGCACCCGCGCGATCCGTCGCGGGATCATCGAGGCGGGACAGGACACCGCCGCGCCGGACTTTGGTCGCAGCGTCAAGACCGAGGCGAAAGCGGGGTCCGGGGCGTGAGGCCGCGCGCGGGCATATCCGCGCTCGCGCTGGGCCTCTGCCTCGTCGGCTCGCTTGCCGTGGCAGAGGCACCGACATCGTCCCTCGTGCCACCTGCGCGGCCCGGCGCTGCCGCCATCGACACCGCGCCGGTGCCCGAGGAACCCGCCGCCGTGAATCCGCCCGCGCCGAGCGAGGATGCGGCGCGTGCGGCAAGCGATCTGGCCGAGGACACGCAGGGTTTGGGCGAAAACGCCGCTCCTGCGGAACCGGCCACTGCCGAAGCGCCTGCACAGCCGGCTGCACCAGCAGACATCGCTGCGACCACGACGACCGAGAGGGGAGCGACCGAGGCCGATATGCCCGAGACGGCCCCCGAAGCCGCCGCTGCGCCGACCGAGACCGCCGAGACTGCGACCGGGACGCCCGCAGCGACCACCGACGCCCAGACCGTTGATGCGCCAGAAACCGACGAGGCCAGCGCGGGGACCGAAACCGCTGCATCGCCCGCGACCGCATCCGTGACGGATACGCCGGCCCAGGCGGACGAGGCCGCCACCGCCGAGGGCCAGACACCTCAGCCAGAGGCGCCGGAAACGGCGACCGCCGCCCCCGAGACGGCGACCGCCCCGACCACTGTCACCGAGGTGCAGGGCCAACACTCCGCCCAGCCCACGTTGGAAACGAAGACGGACACAGGTGCGCAGACGGGGGCGGAAACAGCTTCGGAAGAAGGCACGGAAGCGACAACGGAACCGGCGGCCCCGCCTGTGGCTGACGAAACCCTCGCGGGCATCCGGCCCAAGCCCCGGCCCGAGACAGGAACCGAGGCTCCCGCCGCCGACGCCCGTCCCACGCTGCGCCCGAAACCGCGCCCGACCCGGACCGAAACGCCCGCACAGCCACAAGTGGTGCAGGTCACCGCGGCGGCCTCCGCCGCCAGCGCGCTGGCCGTCCCGATTTCGATCCGGCCCCTGCCGCGCCCGGAAAACCTCCAGCGCCGCAACACGGTCGTGCGCACCGGCCTGTCGCAATCGGGCGACGAGGCGCGGCGCGTGACCGCCGGCGGATCGGTCTGCGGACGGCCCGAGATCAAGGGCGTCGCGATCCAGCCGATCCCGGGCAAGGTGTCGGGCTGCGGGCTCTCGGACGGGGTGAAGGTGACGAGCGTCTCTGGTATCCCGCTCTCGACCCCGATCACCGTAGACTGCAACACGGCAGTCACCTTCAACGCCTGGGTCGGACAGGCGCTCATCCCGCTCGTCGGTCGCACGGGCGGCGGCATCCGCGAGATCAACATCATGGCGAGCTACGCCTGCCGCCCGCGCAACAACCAGCGCGGGGCCAAGATTTCGGAACATGGCAAGGGCCACGCGGTCGATTTCGGCGGCTTCACCCTCGCCAACGGCGTGCAGGTCTCGGTGCTCAAGCATTGGTCCGACAGCCAGTTCGGCCCGACCATGCAGGCGCTCCACAAGGCCGCCTGCGGACCCTTCGGCACCGTTCTGGGGCCGAAGAGCGACCGCTATCACCAGAACCATTTCCATTTCGACACCGCGTCCTATCGGTCGGGGAGCTATTGTCGCTAGCCAATGTCGCCCCTTCGCCTTATCCAAAAGGCACGATCAGGAGGAGACGACCATGGCCCTGCGCAACGATATCGACCCGGACGGGCTGCTCGAGTTTTCGGTGGTCTTCACCGACCGTTCGCTCAACCACATGAGCAAAGCGTTTCAGGCCGTGATGCTCGACATCAACGAAGGGCTCCGCGCGGTCTACAATGCCGATGCGGTTGCCATCGTCCCCGGCGGCGGCACCTACGCGATGGAGGCCGTGGCGCGCCAGTTCGCGACCGGCAAACGCGTGATGGTGATCCGCAACGGGTTCTTTTCCTACCGCTGGAGCCAGATCTTCGAAGCAGGCAGCATGCCCGCGGAGGAAACCGTGGTCATGGCCCGGCGGTCAGGGAACGGCGCGCAGGACCCGTTCGCACCGGCCCCGATCGAAGAAGTGGTGGCCAAGATACACGAGGTGAAACCCGACGTGGTCTTTGCCCCCCATGTGGAAACCGCGAGCGGGATCATCTTGCCCGACGACTACATCGCGGCGGTGGCCGAGGCCGTCCATGCCGAGGGCGGGCTGTTCGTGCTCGACTGCATCGCGTCCGGCTGCATCTGGGTCGACATGGCGGGGACCGGCGTGGACGTGCTCATCTCGGCCCCGCAAAAAGGCTGGTCGGCGCAGCCCTCTGCCGGTCTCGTCATGATGAACGCGGCAGCAGAGGCGGTCTGCAAGGCGTCGAAATCCACGAGCTTTGCGATCGATCTGGCCAAGTGGCGTTCGATCATGGAGGCCTATGAAAATGGCGGCCACGCCTATCACGCGACGATGCCCACCGATGCGCTCCGGGCGTTCCGCGATGCGTTGGTGGAAACGCGGGACTATGGGTTTGCGCGCCTGAAGGACGCCCAGTGGGACCAAGGACGACAGGTCCGCGCCATGCTGGCCGAACGGGACTTCCGCTCGGTCGCGGCACCGGGGTTCGAGGCGCCGGGCGTGGTCGTCGTCTATACCGACGATCCCGCGATGCAGACCGGCAAGCCCTTCTTGGCCGAGAGCGTGCAGATCGCCGCGGGCGTGCCGCTGATGATCGGCGAGGGCGAGGGTTACCGCAGCTTCCGGCTGGGTCTCTTTGGGTTGGACAAGCTCTATGATGTCGAGGCGAGCGTCGCGCGGCTCACCGCCGCCTTCGACGCCATCGCCCCTACGGGAAAGTGACCGGTGCTGGGGCGTCCCGATGTTAGGCTCCTTGCGACCAGCACGGAGGATGCCAGATGAACGAACACACGACGCCCCGCCGCCTGACCGCCGCGGATTTCGATCAGGAACTGCTCGACCTTTACGACTACTATGCCCATGGCAAGATTTCGAAACGCGAGTTTCTGGACCGCGCCGGGAAATGGGCCGTGGGCGGGCTGACCGCCGCCGCGATCCTCGGCACGCTCGCGCCCAACTATGCGCTGGCCCAGCAGGTGGCCGAGGATGACGCGGACATTGTGGGTGAGGACATCACCTATCCCAGCCCCGACGGGACCGGCGACATCACCGCCTACCTCGTCCGTCCCGCCAATTCCGACCCCGACAACCTGCCTGCCGCCGTGCTGGTGGTGCACGAGAACCGGGGATTGAACCCCTATATCCGCGACGTGGTGCGGCGCCTCGCGAAGGCGGGCTTTGTCGCCATGGGGCCGGACGGGCTGTCATCGCTCGGGGGATACCCCGGCAACGACGATCAGGGGCGCGACATGCAGCGCAGCCTCGATCAGGCGGCGCTGCTCAACGATTTCTTCGCGGGCTTCGAATACCTCGTCGCGCTTGAGGGCACCAATGGCAAGGTGGGCGCGACGGGGTTCTGCTACGGCGGCGGCGTGGTGAACAAGCTCGCCGTGGCCTATCCCGAGATGGGGGCAGGGGTGCCCTTTTACGGAGCCGCTCCGGATGCGGCGCAGGTCGCCCAGATCGAGGCGCCGCTCATGGTGCAACTGGCCGCGCTCGACCAACGGATCAACGCGATGTGGCCCGACTTCCAGAAGGCGCTCGAAGAGAACGACAAACGATATGAGGCCCACATCTATCCGAACGTGAACCACGGCTTTCACAACGACACGACGCCCCGCTACGACGAGGCCGCCGCACGGCTCGCCGAGGAGCGCATGATCGCGTGGTTCAGGACCTATCTGGCCTGATCCTGGCGGCCTTACCTGCCGACCGAAATCGCGATCAGGACGACGAAGATCACCGGAACCAAGGCGACCATCACCATGGTCAAACCGGCGAGGCCAAAGCCCACGAAGGCAACGACGAGCGCCGCGACGAGGACGAGCGCGAGGACAAAGGCGTTGCGGGTGGCGTGACGGTCGGTCGAAGGGGCGGTGGACGCATGGTCGGCCATCGGGTGCTCCTGTTCAGGTTGGGCGCGTTTGCAAAGGTTCGGGTGTTTCGCCTGATTCACGCGGGCAGGCCATGTGCGTTCCCGTCGCGCGGCGGCATGTCGCAGGGGCAGTCTGCCGGTCATGTTCTGAGGCCGTGACGGCGAGGCCGCATCGGAAATAACCGAGGCGGGATCACGGATATGTCCGGGCGGCCGCAGAGCGGCCTTGCACGACAAGATGGTTTCGGGATTCTGGAATTCCAGAATCCCGGAATTTTCAAGACACTGAAAATAAATTCTTTTACCGGCGGCCGTTAACGAAGAGATTAACGCGGCCCCAGACCGACCCGCATGACGCCGTGCCGCACAGGGGCGATGTCATGCACTGCACGCAGGCCCAGAAGCCGCACCGCCTGCATCCCGGCATCGCCCGACCCGGCCACCCGGTTGAACAGGTCGATGACCCGTGCCCGCCGCGCGATGTCGGGCAGGCGCGCGGCCTCGAACCGGGCCAGCGTCGCCGCGTCGCCGGGATCGTCGGCCCCGCTCACCGCCTCGACCAGCGCCGCGATGTCGTTCAGGGAGGTGTTCAGCCCCTGCGCCCCGATGGGGGGCAGCGCATGGGCAGCCTCGGCCACCACGGTCACGCGGCCTTCGACCAGCCGATCCGCCGTCTGGGTCACGATGGGCCAGATCGACCGGTTGCCCTTGAGCCTGAGACGGCCGAGCAGGTTCACGGACCGCGCCTGCATCACGTCCTCGAAGTCAGGGACCGCCATATCCATCAGTTCGACCGAGCGGGGACCCTGGTTCATCCAGACCACCGCGCTCGCCGGAGACCCATCGACATCGGGCAAGGGCACGATGGTGAAGGGTCCGCCCTCGTTGTAGATTTCGGTCGAGATATTGTCGTGTGGCACGTCATGGGTGACGGTAAAGGCCAGCGATTTCTGCCCGTAGCGTGTGGTCCGCACGCCGATCCCCGCAGTCTCGCGCAGTGGGGACATCTTGCCATCCGCCGCCACCGCGAGCCGCGCCCGGACGCTCGTCCCATCGGTCAGCCCCACGATGACCCCGGAGGTCCGGTTCACCAGCGTGCGAAACCCGGTGCCGTAGAGCGCGGTGACGCGTTCGGCCCCCTGCAGATACCGCCAGAGCTCGCGCCGCACGAGCCAGTTCATCAGGTTCCAGCCGAAGGGCTCGTCGCTCATGTCGGCGGACCGAAACAGCCGCCGGTCACGCTCCACCGGCGGCCAGCCGGTCGTGTCGATGACCTGCAACGTGTCGAGGGGCCGTGAGTGCGGTTCGAGCAGGTCCCACAGACCGCAGGCCTGAAACAACTCGCGCGCGGGCTGAAGAAATGCGGTCGAGCGCAGGTCGGAGCCGTCGAGATCGGCCTCGGTCACCGGGGGCACGGGGTCCGCCATGACCACGAAAAATCCCCGCGCGGCCAGCACGGCGGCGGCCACTTGCCCGGCGATCCCGCCGCCGGAGATAAAGATATCGGCGTCACGCTGTTCCATGTCCTAATCCATACGCCCCTTCGCGGGTTCGGGGAATCCCTCTCCCAGCACCTGCGACAGGAAGTCCGACAGGTCGTCGGTGTGGTGATGGATATGTGCGGCGGGATGCGGATGGGGCGCGACATGCACCGTGGCCATGCCCATGTCATGTGGCACGGCGAGGTTCTTGGGGTCGTCCTCGAACATCGCGGCGGCGGTCGGGTCAAGACCGTCCTTGCCAAAGACGATCTCGAAGGCGCGGCGCTGCGGCTTTGGGTGGAACTCGGCGTGTTCGACGCCGTAGATCGCATCGAACAGCCCCGCGAGACCGCGCGCTTCGAGGACCTTTTCGGCATAGGGTGCGGAACCATTGGTATAAACGATCCGCCGTCCGGGTAGGTCGGCGATCCGGCCCGCCAACACTTCGTCGCGCAGGAGCGGGGCGAATGAGATATCATGCACCTCGACGAGATAAGCCCCGGGGTCCGCCCCGTGCTCGGCCATCAGCCCGGCCAGCGTCGTGCCGTAGCTTTGCCAGTAGTGGGCGCGCAGCCGATCAGCCTCGGCCCGGTCGCAGCCGACGATGCGCATGACCCAATCGGTCATCTTGACCTCGATCTGGTCGAAAAGCCGCGCCTCGGGCGGGTAGAGCGTGTTGTCGAGGTCGAAGACCCAGGTGGTCACGTGGGAAAAACGGTCGCGGATCATGCCTCTCTTCTACTGCGACCCGTCGTCGCCCGCACCCGCGAAATGGCGGGCTTGCTTGATTAGGGGGCGGCTTTCGGCATAGTCCACCCATGCAGATGAAGGAGCCGACAGTGGCCGAGCAGAAATCCGGGCCTAAAGACGCCTACGAAATGATCCTCGAGGCCATCGACGCGGGCCTTTACCAACCGGGCGACCGGATGGTGGAAAGCGAGCTGGCCGACCGCTTCGGCGTGTCGCGCACGCCCATCCGCGAGGCGTTGCAACGGCTGGAGACGCAGAGCCTGCTCAATCGCGACGGGCGTTCGCTGATCGTGGCCTCATTGGACCACAACCAGCTGGCCGAACTTTACACCGTGCGCGCGGAACTGGAGGGGCTGGCGGCCCGGCTCGCCGCCCAACATGCCGCGCCCGAGGAAATGAAGCTCCTGCGCCAGATGGTCGAGGCCGACAAAGGTCTCATCAACGACGCCAAGGCGCTGTCGCGGGCCAACCGGCGGTTTCACCGGCAGATCCACCTCGCCTCGCACAACCGCTATCTCTTGCAGCAACTCGACCTCGTGCATCGGACCATGGCGCTGCTGGCCACCACGTCGCTCGCAGCCGAGGGGCGCCCGGAACTGACCATTGCAGAGCACGACGCCATCGTGCGCGCGATCGAGACCCGCGACGGCGACGCGGCCGATGATGCGCTGCGCACCCATATCTCCAAGGCCTTCGAGACCCGGCTCAAGCTGGATTCGCAGCGGGAGTGACGGGCCGCGCCAGGTGGGTGCCGGTGTCCCAAGTGGACTTCGTGCACAAGACGCCTTGGGCCTCTTCCGTGTCGTCCGTGACCCCGTGCTGGGTCTTGTCCCAGTAGAAGGGCTTCACAAAAACCTCTGCCACACCCTTGAGCGCCGCGAGCGTCGCGAAGGGATAGTAGAAATGCATGAGCGGCACGTAGGGCAGAAGCGTCCATGCGCTCCGTCCACCCAGTCCGCCGCGCGCCGCCTCCCGCGCCCTCAGCCCCGCCACGTTGACGATCAGATTGAGCCCCTCCGAGACGACGAACAACACGCCCAGACCAAGAAACAGGCCGGGGTCCATGACCCGGTAAAGCGGGTGCAGCGCCGGGTCCAGGGTCACGATCCAGAACGACCAGAGCACTGGGGCGAGGATCGTCTGGGTCAGGGTGCCGAGGAAAAGGACCTGCACCCCGATGAACCCGCGCAGGCCCAGTTGCCGATAGAGCAGGGGCGGGTTGCGCATGTGGACGCCGTAGGTGATCGCGTAGCCCTTGATCCAGCGCGACCGTTGCTTGATCCAGGGCCAGAGCCGGCAGTTGGCCTCTTCGAGTGTCGTGGTTTCGACCATCTCGGTCGTGTAGTCATGGCGGGCGAGCCGGATGCCGAGGTCGGCATCTTCAGTCACGTTATGCGCGTCCCAGCGCCCCAGCCGTTCGAGCGCCGCTCGTCGAAAGAACAGCGTCGTGCCGCCGAGCGGGATGACGAAGCCGAGGCGCAGAAGCCCCGGCAGCACGACCCGGAACCAGGCCGCATATTCGATCGTGAAACTGCGTGATAGCCAGTTGGTGCGCGCGTTGTAGTAGTCGAGCCGCCCCTGCAGGCAGGCCACCCATGGCCCGGCCTCCTGAAACCGGCGCACGACCTTGCGGATCTGGTCCGGCTCGGGGGCATCCTCGGCGTCATAGACCCCGATGATTGAACCGCGGGCAAAATCGAGCGCGTAGTTCAGCGCGCGCGGCTTGGTCTTGACCCCACCACGCGGCACCTCGACGACGCGGATCCAGGGCGGCAGGCTGCTCGCGGTGATGGTGTCCTGCGTGGTCTTGTCGTCGGCCTCGACCACAAGGCAGATATCGAGAAGCTCGCGGGGATAATCGAGCAAAGACAGACGTTTGACGAGCCGCCACGCGATCTGGTTCTCGCGAAACAGTGGCACAAGGACCGAGACGACAGGCATGGCAGCGCCCTGTCCAGAGATGGGCGGCGTCTCCATGATCGGTGACCTTCGCAACATGGCGAGCGTGGCGGCGAGCTTGACCAATGACAGGGCGACCAGCGTGGTGACGGCCAGCGCAAGCGCCGCCGACAAGAGCGCGACCGGGGCCAGAATCAGCGCAAGCACCAAGGCAAGGGCGGCGCTCAGGGCCACCAGACGCCCGCGCGACATGCGTTGGCTCCGGCAGGATTCCCGTGCAGGCACCCGCATTTCGGCGGACCGGGCGAGAACCTCGCCCCGCAGATCCGAAATCGCCGCCTGTATCGCCCGTTCCGGGGCCAGCGTCACGTGGTGCGTGACCCAGTCAGCAGGCAGCAGGGTCAGGATGCGCCCCAGATCTTCGGGCCGGGCACAGGCCAGCACGATCCGTGACCCGATCCGTTGCCACGGCACGAACCCGTATGCGAGGCAGGTCTCGATCCCTACGGCGTCAATCAGCCGGACATCGGGCGGCGTCGCGGCGAGATCCGCGCGCGCCACGCCCCATTGGACCGCCAGAGCGTCGCATACGGCATCTTCCGTGGCGAACCCGTTGCGGATGATGACTTCGGCAGGCCGTTCGTCCGACAGCGCCGCGAGGTCGAGCGCCCGACGCAGGTCCTCGGCGCTGATCGCGCCATTCTCGAGCAGGATCCGCCCGAGCGGCTGTCGAAGGTCCATGAGGCGAACGACCTTGCGGCCCTGCCGAAGTTCCGATCCGGGCGGAGGCAGGGCGATCGCCTCGATTCCCGGAGCCGGTTCTGGCTCGGGTCCTGCCGCGACCCTTTGGGCCGCGCGGATCTGGACAAGGTTTGCCGGGGTCATGGCCGCTCCGAAACGTGCGGCCAGTCTGCGCCCGGATGGTTAACGAAGCCTTAAGATGGCTTCAGATGCCAGGTTGAACGACCTCAGGTCCGCGCCGCCATTGCCTCGGCAAACCGCTCGAACAGATAATAGCTGTCCATCGGCCCCGGCGAGGCTTCGGGGTGATACTGCACCGAGAACACCGGGCGGTCGCGCATCGCGATGCCGCAGTTCGACCCGTCGAAGAGCGAGATATGGGTCTCGTTCACGCCGTCGGGCAGGGTCTGGGCATCGACCGTGAAGCCGTGGTTCATCGAGGTGATCTCGACCTTGCCCGTCGTCTTGTCCTTGACCGGATGGTTCGCGCCGTGGTGGCCGTGGTTCATCTTGATGGTCTTGGCGCCGAGCGCGAGGGCGAGCATCTGGTGGCCGAGGCAGATGCCGAAGATCGGCAGATCGGTGGTGTCGAGCACCTGCTTGATCATCGGCACGGCATAGGCACCCGTTGCCGCCGGATCTCCCGGACCGTTGGATAGAAACACCCCGTCCGGGTTGAGCGCGAGCACCTCTTCCGCCGTCGCGGTCGCGGGCAGCACGGTCACGTCACAGCCCGCCGAGGCGAGGCAGCGCAGGATGTTGCGCTTGGCGCCGTAGTCGATGGCCACGACCTTGTGCTTCGGGTTCTCGAGCTTGGGGAACCCGTCCGGCCAGGCCCAGCGCATCTCGTCCCAGCGGTAGCTCTGCGCGCAGGTCACGTCCTTGGCGAGGTCGAGACCCACGAGACCCGGGAAGCTGCGCGCCTTGGCGACCAGCGCCTCAAGGTCGAAGTGGCCGTCCGGGTCGTGGGCGAGCGCCACATGCGGCGCGCCCTGCTGGCGGATCGCGCGGGTCAGCCGCCGGGTGTCGAGCCCGCCGATCCCGATCCGGCCCCGCTTGGCCAGCCACGCGGCAAGGTCTTCGGCGGCGCGCCAGTTTGAGGGCTCGGTCGGATCCCATTTCACCACCATGCCAGCGGCGACCGGGTCCTGCGTCTCGTCGTCCTCGGGGTTTACGCCAGTGTTGCCGATGTGAGGGAAAGTGAAGGTCACGACCTGTCCGGCATAGGAGGGGTCCGTCATGATCTCCTGATAGCCCGTCATCGCGGTGTTGAAGCAAAGCTCGGCGGTGGTGGTGCCCGTGGCCCCGAACCCCTTGCCGTAAAACACGGTCCCATCGGCAAGAGCGAGGCAGGCGGTCGGTTTCGGCTTGGTCGGCATGAGGGCACCTCTGGCAGCGGCGTGTGTCGGCGGATAAATCGGGCGATACCTACGAGGGGCGGTTCGGAGCGTCAAGTGGGGAAGGGGCGCGACCGGCTACGAAACGGGATGGTTAACCAGAGATGAAGAACCCGGTGGGTCACGCGGCGGCAGCGCTTGTTTCCGCAGGTGCGAAGGTGTATTTTCGGGACTTCGCGACTGCCTCGGGCCGGTCAAACGGCGCGCGGCGGTCCAAGGCAACCCAAGAGGCAATTCATGCGTAACCGGCTGAGCGATGCGCTCAAAACGGCGATGAAGGAGAAGGACAAGGACCGCCTGTCCACGCTCCGACTGATCAATGCGGCGCTCAAGGATCGCGAAATCGCGCTCCGCGGCGAAGGCGAGGACCAGACGCTGTCCGACGAGATGATCCTCGGGATTCTCGGCAAGATGGTCAAACAGCGACAGGAAAGCGCGAAAGCCTATGAAGAGGCCGGGCGGCTCGAGCTGGCCGAAAAGGAACGCTCGGAAATCAAGGTGATCGAGGAGTTCCTGCCCAAGCAGCTCTCGGACGCCGAAGTGGCCACCGCCGTCGATGCCGCCGTCAAGGAAGTCGGCGCCTCGTCCATCCGTGACATGGGCAAGGTGATGGGGGCATTGAAGGCCCGCTACACCGGCCAGATGGATTTCGGCGCCGTCGGCCCGATGGTCAAGGCGCGGCTGGGCTGACCACGGCCCCCGTCGCAACATCGTAGGGTGCGCCATGCGGCGCACCTTTTTTTCATGTCCGGCGGTCCGGGCCTTCGCGCAAAGGTGCGTCTGAAAACGCACCCTACGGCTGCTGGAGGGAGCTCCGCATTTGCGCACATCTTATGCGGGGCGACCTTGCAGACGTGCAGGTTGACTTGCCCCCGTGTCGCGAGGATTTTGGCCGCGCGGTCAAATCCCTCTCCCCCCGGACCGCGAAGTGAGGTCGCATGTCCAGTTCCACCGCGCTCCCCGGCGCCCCCGATACCTTATTGCCCAAGGGCACCGATCATTCCGCGCGCAACCGCGTGGTGATCGCGCTCCTGCTCGTGTCGACCTTCACGATGATCCTCAACGAGACGATCATGTCCGTCGCGCTGCCGCGGCTGATGACGGACCTCGGTGTGACGGCGAGCGCGGCCCAATGGCTCACCACCGCCTTCCTGCTTACCATGGCCGTGGTCATCCCGGTGACCGGGTTCCTGCTGCAACGGTTCCACACCCGCAGCGTGTTCATCGCGGCGCTAACGTTCTTCTCGGCGGGCACGCTCCTGTGCGCCATCGCGCCGGGACTGCCCGCGCTGATCACGGGCCGGATCGTGCAGGCCTGCGGCACCGCGATCATGATGCCGCTTCTCATGACGACCGTGATGACGTTGGTGCCGCCGGAAAGCCGGGGCAAGACGATGGGCAATATCTCGATCGTGATCTCGGTCGCCCCTGCGATCGGCCCCACGATCTCGGGCATCATCCTCAACCTCTTGGACTGGCGCTGGATGTTCTGGCTCGTCCTGCCCATCGGTCTGGGCTGTCTCGCGCTGGGCTACGCGCGGCTCGTCAATGTGACCGAGCCGAAAAAGGTGCCGCTCGACGTGATCTCGGTGCCGCTCTCGGCCATCGGCTTCGGCGGGCTGGTCTATGGCCTGTCCACCATCGGCGAAGGCCATGGCGAGGGCGGCGGCGTTCCCCTTTGGCTGCCGCTCGCGGTGGGAGGCGTCGTGCTCGTCGCCTTTATCCTGCGCCAAGTCGCGCTGGGGCCGAAGGACCGCGCGCTTCTCGACCTGCGCACCTTCAAGCACCCGATCTTCACCGTCGCCGTCATCATGATGGGCCTCGCCATGATGGCGCTTTTCGGGATGATCATCCTCCTGCCGATCTACATGCAGAACGTCCTTGGGATGGAGCCCTTGCAGGCGGGCCTCATGCTCCTGCCCGGCGGGTTGCTCATGGGACTGTTGGCCCCGGTGGTCGGGCGGCTCTTTGACGCCTACGGGGCGCGCAAGCTGGTCATTCCGGGGTCGCTCGCCGTGTCGGTCGCGCTCTGGCTGATGGTGACCTTCACCCCCGAGACCGGCATCGCCAAGGTGCTGGCCGCGCATATCATCCTTTCGGCGGGGCTTGCCTTCATGTTCACGCCGCTCTTCACCTCGTCGCTGGGCGCGCTGCCGCAGGCGCTCTATTCCCATGGCTCTGCCGTCATCGGCACGGTTCAGCAGGTGGCCGGCGCCGCCGGGATCGCGCTCTTCGTGTCGATCATGTCGGTCATCACGGCAGCAGGTCTGGAGCGCGGGCTGGATCAAGCCCACGCCCTGTCCGAAGGTCTGTCGGCGGGCTTCATGGTGGGCGCCATCGCCTCGCTCGCCATGCTCATCGCCGGGTTCTTCGTGCGCCGCCCGCCCGACATGGTGCCGGGGGCTGCGCCGTTGGGGCACTGAGACGGGCGCATCTGCCTGACCGTGGCGCAGGCGGCGCGGTTGCAATGCGTATTTTTCGGAAAGATGAAAGGGGCGCGATGTCGCGGCCCTTTTCTGATCGGTTAGTCGGTCGTGCGCCGCGACTTGGCCAAGACAAGCGCCCGGTCCAGCTCGTCATAAAGCTTCGGGCGCTCGTCCTCGTGCAGAAACGCCCCGATCTCGACCTCGCGGCCCGCGCCCTTGAGCGTGACGTAGTTTTTGACCGGCCCCCGGTCGCTGTCTTGGGCCACTGTCACCCAATGCGGGTTCGCCTCCCACTCCGCATGCAGCCCGCGCGGCCCGTCGCGGGTGAGGCGGATCACGTCCGGCCAGATGATCAGTTCCTCCAGGATCTCGCCGTCCCGGTAGCTTTTCCCGATGAACCACCACAGGCCAAAGATCGCCACCATGCCCGGTCCCAGCAGCCACCAGAGCGCCGAGGTCCCGACAAACGCGGACAGCGGGATCAGGAACATGACATAGGCAAACCCTACGGCAAAGGCGAAGCCGCGTTTGGGCAACGACCGGAACGGCCACAGATGCAGCTCGGCAATCGGTGCGCCCCCGTCGTCCCGCCCCGGCGCATCGGGGGGCGGCGAGCGGTCGATGTGCTGCGTCCATTCATAGGGCATCAGCCGCGCCCCCTCATCCAGCGCAAGACGGGGGCGAGCAGGATCACCCAGATCAGCCCGATCAGCCCGCCAAGCGCAAGGACACCGCCGACCTCGGCCACCCAGGATACCGCGGTGGTCAGGCCAGAGGTCATGCCGCCGACACGGCCAAAGGTGAGGGGCGCGAGCATCAGCGCCATCCCCCCGATCAGCAAGGCAAAGAGCGCGAGCGTCGTCTGCCGCGCCTCTTCCCCGCGTCGCGCCTTGACCGCCTGCGCCGCGGCCAGAACGGCGACAAGCAGGCAGAGGGGCATCACGTAGCGCCAATGCGCCACGACGTAGTAGGTGTCCTGCACGTCCTCCTGCCGGGCAAAGGGCCAGACCCCGGCCAGCGTCATCCAGAGCACGATCCCGAACAGCGCGAGCCCCGCGACCCCTGCCGCCATGATCCAGACCACGCGCATCCCGCGCCAGACCGCGAGCGCAGGCGGCAGCACGATCAGGAACAGGCTCAGGGGTGCGATCATAACGGTGCCTCTCATGTAAAAGGCCCGGACGTTTCCATCCGGGCCTTTCAACTCTGTCTGTCGTCCGCCCTTAGTGCGCGTGCGACTTGTCCCAGTCCTCACGCTTCGGGAGCTGTTCGAAGGTGTGCTCCGGCGGCGGCGAGGGCAGGGTCCATTCCAGGGTATCCGCGTATTCGTTCCAGTAGTTGTTCTCGGTCACGCGACGGCCGGCAAAGACCGTGTAGATCATGATCCCGAAGAACAGGATGAACGAGGCGAAGGACAGGAAGGCACCCATCGACGAAATGTGGTTCCAGTAGGCGAAGGCCTCCGGATAGTCGATGTAGCGGCGCGGCATGCCCTGACGGCCGAGGAAGTGCTGCGGGAAGAACGTCAGGTTCACACCGATGAAGAACAGCCAGAAGTGCAGCTTGCCCAGCATCTCGGGATACTGACGGCCCGACATCTTGCCGACCCAGTAGTAGCAGCCCGCGAAGATGGTGAAGGCCGCGCCCATGGACATGGTGTAGTGGAAGTGCGCCACGACGTAGTAGGTGTCGTGATAGACGCGGTCCACACCAGCCTGCGACAGCACGACGCCGGTCACACCGCCCACGGTGAAGAGGAACAGGAAGCCGAAGGCAAAGAGCATCGGCGTCTTGAACTCGATCGACCCGCCCCACATCGTCGCGATCCACGAGAAGATCTTGATGCCGGTCGGCACCGCGATGACCATCGTGGCGAGCATGAAGTAGGACTGCTGCTGGAGCGACATCCCCACGGTGTACATGTGGTGCGCCCAGACGACGAAGCCGATGACACCGATGGCGATGAGCGCCCAGACCATCGGCAGGTAGCCGAAGATCGGTTTCTTGGCGAAGGTCGCAAAGACGTGGGAGACGAGGCCGAAGCCCGGCAGAACCACGATGTAGACTTCGGGGTGGCCGAAGAACCACAGGATGTGCTGGTAGAGGATCGGGTCACCACCGCCCGACGGGTCGAAGAAGGTCGTCCCGAAGTTGCGGTCCATGAGCAGCATCGTGATCGCACCGGCCAGAACGGGCAGGGCGAGCAGGATGAGCCAGGCGGTGACAAAGATCGACCAGGCAAAGAGCGGCACCTTGAACATGGTCATGCCGGGGGCACGCATGTTGAGGAAGGTGGTGATCATGTTGATCGCGCCCAGGATCGACGAAGCACCCGACACGTGAACCGCGAAGATCGCGAGGTCCATCGAGTAGCCGCCTTCGGTCGTCGACAGGGGCGGGTAGAGCACCCAGCCCACGCCCGAGCCCATCTGGTCATTGCCGCCAGGCGACAGGAGCGAGGCGACGCCAAGCGCGGTGCCGGTGACATAGAGCCAGAACGACAGGTTGTTCATCCGCGGGAACGCCATGTCCGGCGCACCGATCTGCAGCGGCATGAAGTAGTTGCCGAAACCGCCGAAGAGCGCCGGGATCACGACGAAGAACATCATGAGCACACCGTGGTAGGTGATCATCACGTTCCAGAAGTGGCCGTTGGGCGTGCACTCCGCGCTTGCATCCGTGAACAGGCGGAAGCCCTCGAGGCACATGTGCTGGACACCGGGGTCCATGAGCTCGAGGCGCATGAGCACCGTGAAGCTCACCGAGATCAGGCCGACGATCGCCGACGTGATCAGGTAGAGGATACCGATATCCTTGTGGTTGGTGGACATGAACCAGCGGGTGAAAAACCCGCGATCGTCGTGATGTTCATGACCGTGAATGGCTGCGTCCGCCATGAAGGTCTCCCTTTCTTGCTCGATCCCGACAGGCTGAAAAGCTGCCGACACCCGTAGCTCCCTTCCCGTGCATGACTCGCATCATGCCCGAAATTAAACGGCTTTTACTGCGACAATTCGCGCAGGGCAATGTTGACCGAGATCAAATGTTCACTTTTTTGCATGTTTTGCAGGGGCATGGACCGGATTTGCGACCTTGGTCCGGGGGGCGAAAACCCGTGTTTCCGCTACGATTTTCCGCAGCTTACCGCGGCCATCCCGCTGCGGGCTGCCGGGATTCAACCCCTGCGTCCGGATGTCGCGGGATGCGTGGCGTGGCGCGGTCGCGACCTGTGATCGACGCGGCGTTGTCCGGTTGGCGCGGTCACGCCGTTTGCATCGCACCGGATCCTTCAGAACGGGCAGCCCCTGTCAGACCTTTTCGTCGTCCGTCGCCGCAACCTCCGGGTCGCTGTAGCTTGCGGGGTCGAAATCCTCGGGATCGTAGCTTTCGCGTCCCTCTTCTATGCCCGCGACATAGCTCGTCCCGGTGTCTTCGTCATACATTAGCCCATAGGTCGCCTTGCCTTCGGAGCGGTAGCGCAGGAGTTCGTGAATCCCTGCGTAGAGAAAGGCGATGACGAAAGGCGAGATGACGATGGCGGCGATCAGTCTGGCGTCCAAAACGGCTCCTCGGTGGTCGGATCTGCATGGTTCGTCCCTCCCAACGCGGGCAGCCGGGCGTTTGGTTCCGGATGCCTGGCTTTGCCTGTAGAGGCGCGGCGGCGACGACGTGGCGGGCGCGGCTGGATTACTGTGTCAGTGTCCCGGCCATGATCACAACCCGTCGGGGAGCCTTTCGGCAAAGTTCCAGACCCTGTCCAGTGGCCCGTCGCAATAGCCCCAGACCATCTTGAACCCCGGATACTGGTCGGAGTTGGCCAGTTGCAACTTGCCCCAGTAGTAACTGCCCATGAGCGGTGTCGGGCATTCCACGTCCGACATGTCTTCGGCCCAGTAGCCCTCGAATACGTGGTCGGTGAACTCGAGGACGAAACGCCCGTTGTCGCTCAGGTAATAGCCCTCGTAGGCAGCCCCGTCTTCCGACTGGAACGCCCATGTCTCGCCCCAGTCCGTCTCCCACGCGCCGCCGAAGGTCTCGATGCTGTCCTGCGCCAGAGCTCGCGACCCGGCGGGCGCGCTTGCGAGGAGCGGGGCGAGAAGCGCGGCGAAGGCGAGGGGCCGGATCATTGGTTCAGCCTGATCTTGTCCACGCGCATCCCGCGCGAAGTGACGGTGTAGGGGATGACGTTCTGCGAATAGACGCCATGCTTGAAGTAGAACTGTTTCGACCGCCACAGGCGTGGATCGCTGCCCGGGCGATAGGCTCCGGTCACCTGAAGCGTGCCGTCAAGGTAAAGGAACACGCGAAACCCGCTCTGCCCGTCGAAGTCGATGATGACCTCCAGCTTGTGCGCCGTCCCGTCGCGCGGCAGCCGTGCCGCCGATTTCCCGCTCGCCGACAGCACGTCGCGGATGCAGTTCTCGCCCGGCTGGTCGCCCACCTTGTAGTCGCCCGTGATGAAAAGCCGCCCGTCACCGCCCAACCGCACCATGAGCGGCGGACCGCAACCCAGACGCCCGTCGTGGATCTGAAACAGCGTCAGCGTCTCGGACGAGGCCGAGGTGATCGCGAGCGTGGTCGAGAACCGGTAGGCGCCCTTCTGGGTCGGCGCGATCTTGTCGCTTTCAAGCTCCGCACGCTGTTTGAAGATGCCGCCGGGGCACAGGTTGCGGCTGGTCTTGAAGGTCCAGTCTTTGCCCGACCGGGTGATCGCACCGGCCTCCGCGCCGCAGGACACGCGCCAGCGGTCGAGCGGATTGGCCTTGGCCGCAGGGGCGGCCATCAGGGCAAAGGCTACGGCAGGACCGAGACAAAGCGCGCTAATAAGATTGCCAGTGGTTCTCATGTCGTGTCCCCCCGACAGATCCCTACCGGCAGGAGGTTAGTGACGGGACACCGGCTTGTCAAAGATACCCGCCACGGCAGCGGGCAGGGGGCAGCGGACACTGGTCCAAGGAAAAACCCCGCCCGGTGGTGCCGGACGGGGTCGGAGGCGCACGGGCGAAACCGCAAGCGCGGGATCAGTTCGAGGCGGGCGTCTCTTCCGCCGCACCCTCTTCCGCCGGCATGTCGGGCGAGAAGGTGGCGAGGTAGGCGGCCACGTCGGCCCCGTCCTTCAGCTTGAAGGTCATCTTCGACTTGGCACCGTCATCACCCGTCTGTTCCTTCACGAAGGCGGTCGGGTCCGTGAGATAGGCGGTGAGCAGTTCCTCGGTCCAGATCATGCCGGTCTCGCCAAGCTCGACGAGGCCATCGCCATAGTTGAAATCGGTGCCCGCGGCATGACGGCCGATGACGCCATAGAGGTTCGGGCCGGTCTTGCCGCCCTTCACGATCGCTTCGCCCGAGTCGTCGATGATGGCGTGGCAGCTCTTGCACTTCTTGAAATCGTTCTCGCCCGCGGCGGCGTCGCCCATTCCCCCGTGGTTTTCGGCAAAGGCCGGGACGGCGAGCACGACGAGCGCGGCAGTTGTGCTGAGGGCGGTTTTCAGGATGGCTTTCATGGCGTTCCTCTTTGTTCGCTTGATGAGGGTCAAGTCTCTCCCTCCGGGAATCGCGGGACCCCCGGTTTGACTTCGGAACCATGGCGGCTCGGGGGTAGCAGGGCAAGCGGGCGGTTGGTCGCATGCCGGCGTGTTCGCCAATGCGCTGAATTGCGGTTGCCTATGCGGCTTTCGCGCGGCCCGGAGGGTTTATTTCACCGGTTTCGCGCCGGGCCTGGCCACGGGGGCGGTTTCGCCCCGGATCGGCCGCCACGTCAGGTCATGGACGAGCCCCCCCGCCATGGGCGCGGGCGGGCTGTGCAGTTGCCATTGCCCCTGGCGACCGATGGCCTTGGTCCCGGCCTCCCAGTGCGCCGCCCAGATTCCCAGCGCAAGGGGCGCGTAGAACCGCGATCCTTCCTCGGCACAAAGACGCGCCGAGCGCAGCCCTTGGGCATCCTCGCGAAGGATCAGCCGCGTGGTCTGGCCGTTGTAGGACGATGGCGCGCGGCGGCAGGCCTCGATCACCGGGCGGTAGGGCTTCAGCCCCTTGTGGTGCAGCGGCGCGGGCAGCCCGGGGGCCACGTCGAACACCAGATCTGCCAGCGGCTTGCGCCGGTGCATCGCGACCCGCATGAGCCGGACCAGCAGTGGCTTCCAGCGGCTTTCGTAGCCGATGGCGATGGTGCAGAGCACATGATCGCGCGCGGGATCGAAGCGCCCGCCAAGCGCCTCCTGCGCCGAGCGCAGATCGGTGCCCGGTCCGATCCAGCAGGTCGCGACCCCCCGCGCGGTCAGCCCCAACACCACATGCTCGAGCGCGCGCCCGGCCTCGATCACCGCGAGCCGGTCATATACCTTTGGCACCACGACGATCAGGAAATTCTGCGCCCCAATGCCGGGCCAGACCGTGATCCGCTGCTCCACGAACTCGGCCCGCACCTCGCCCTGGACGAGCGTATGGGCCGCGTCGAGGCTTACATGTTGCGTGAGAAGCGAGCGGACGGCGGACAGATCGGCGGGGGCGAGCGGCACGGGCTGAAACGACCGCACGGATCGGCGTTTCGCCATGACCTCGAAAATATCGCCTGGGATCGGGCGGTGGTCGCGGTCGGGCAGGGTGAAAAGCCGCAGCTTGAGAGCCGCGACCTCGAAGACGCCGAGCACAAGCGCCAGACCCGAGAGCACCGTCAGCACCCGCGATCCTCCCGCAAAGCCAAAGGCCAAGAGGATCAGCGACAGGAGCCCCAGCGCTAGCGCCAGTCCGAAGGGCAGGGCGAACTGCAACCAGCCCGAGAACTGGAGCCGCCGCTTCAGCGCCGCCAGCGCGGGCGGCATCGGAGCGGCGATATCCTCGTCATTGGCCCCGCGGTTGGTCGCAGACAGGCTCATGCGCTCTTCCGGCCCTGATCCGTCGACAACTCCGGCAGTTCGCCGAAGACCTCGTCAAAGGTCCGGCGCAGCGCCACGTCCACATCCGCCATCGTGACCGGCAGGCCCAGGTCGACCAGCGATGTGACGCCGTATTCGGTGATCCCGCAGGGCACGATCCCTGTGAAATGGTCAAGCTCCGGCTCTACGTTGATCGACAGGCCGTGAAAGCTCACCCATTTGCGCAGCCGCACGCCGATGGCCGCGATCTTGTCTTCGGCCATCTTGCCGGTCACGGTGCGCGGCCTGTCGGGCCGTTCGACCCAGACGCCCACGCGGCCCTCGCGCACCTCGCCCTTGATGTTGAAGGCATCGAGAGTCGCGATAACCCAATCCTCCATCTTCTGGACAAAGGCGCGGATGTCGCGCCCGCGCCGGTTGAGGTCGAGCATGACATAGACGACGCGCTGGCCCGGGCCGTGATAGGTATACTGGCCGCCGCGCTTGGTCACATGGACCGGAAAACGGTCGGGATCGACAAGGTCGGCGGGCTTCGCGCTGGTGCCTGCGGTATAGAGCGGCGGATGTTCGACGAGCCAGATCAACTCGTCCGCCTCGCCCGCCGCGATGGCCGCCGCGCGCGCCTCCATAAAGGCGACCGCGTCGTCGTAGTCGGTCAGCCCGTCCGTGATGTTCCATTCGACCATCGGGTTCATCCGGGCAAAAGCCCGGCCTCCTTCACGGCGGGCAGATAGGTCCGCGAGACGGGAATGTCACGCCCATTGGTCAGGGTGAGGGTCGCTTTCGCGCCGTCGCGTCTCGCAGCTGCAACGGCGGGGATGGCCACCCAATGCGACCGGTGAACCTGCAGTCCCGGGGTTGCGCCGACCTCTTCGATCGCGTCCGACAGCCGCAGGAGCACGAGTTCCGTCCCCCGATCGGTGATGACCTCGACGTAGTGATCCTGCACCGACAGCGCCATGAGCGCGCCGCGTTTCTCGATCGGCACACGGGCAAGGATACGGGGCGCGCCGCCCGACACCATCGGCGAAGCGGGCGGCTGGTCCGGGGCAGACCCCGCCTGCGCGCGCGCGTGGTCGTGCATCGCGACATAGGCCACCGAGATGATGACCGAGATCACGATGACATTGATCCAGAGCGGGACAAGGAGTTCGGGATCGAGGAACCCGATCCCGAACACCGCCGTGTTCACGACGGTGAGGAGCGCCGTCAGCACCACCCCGGCAAGCGCGCCGGAGACGACGACGGCCGGCCAGCGCGGCACACCCGCCCGGCGCAGCACCTCGGACAGAAACGTCGAGACCAGCGATCCGACCCCGAAGCCGATCATCGTGATGAAGGTCCAGTAGACGACGCTGGGCAAGGGCCGCATAACCTCGTCCGTGTCGAAGGGACCGGCAAGGCCAAGGACCACGCCCGCCGCAACCAGCCCGATCCAGACCCCGCGCCGGCCAAAGGTCGCCCGCATTTCGCGCTTCGTGAAGTGCATGAGGCTGTCGTTCACGGTCCCGGATGTCCCTCTGCGTATTCCCGGTCGCGCCACGCCGACCGGCCTGAGAAAGAGGTGCCAGACCCGATACCCGATGGCAAGGAACCCAGACCATGTTCGACCTCTCCCCGCTCCTCGACGCACCGGCCCCCGTGCAGGCCCATGTGATCAGCGCCCTCGCGGCGCTCGCGGCCACCCCCGTGGTGATCTTTCGCCGCCGCCGGGACCGTCTGCACAAGACGCTGGGCTATGTCTGGGCGAGCGCCATGGCCCTCACTGCCGCGTCGTCCTTCCTGATCATGGAAATCCGCCTCATCGGTCCCTTCAGCCCGATCCATATCCTCTCCGCCGTCACCCTCGTGAACCTCGTGCTCGCGATCAGCGCGATCCGGCGGAAAAACCGCAGGATGCACGAGACGATCCTGCGCCAGACCGCCTTCTGGGCGCTGGGCGTCGCGGGCGGCTTCACGCTGCTCCCCGGTCGCCGGATGCACGAGGTGCTCTTCGGCGCGGCCGAGGACGGCACCAGCATCGCCGCGGCCGCAAGCCTCGCGGTGCTGGCCGCCGTGCTTCTCTGGACCGGTTGGAAGCTCTTTTCCACCCGTCCGACGCTGCCCGCCGAATAGCCGCGACGGGCGCGCGCCCGCCTCGGGACGCCCCGGAAAAAGAAATTCGCCAATTCGGAAAATTCCCCTTCACATCATCCGAATCCCACGCTATTCAGCGCGCCACCAAGCCAAGACAGTGCGGTCGTGGCGGAATTGGTAGACGCGCAGCGTTGAGGTCGCTGTGGGGTAACTCCCGTGGAAGTTCGAGTCTTCTCGACCGCACCATTTGGACCCTTGGTCCAGCAAAAAGCCCCGCCGGCAACGGTGGGGCTTTTGGTTTTCGGCCGGTCATGTTCCCTCTCCACCTGCCCACCGGATCGACCCGCCGCAAAAACCGGCACAGGAGTGCAGGCCCCGTCCAGACCGACTTCTACGCAAGACTACTTACTTGCCCCTGCGCCACCCGGCACGATACCACACGTCAGACGCGCGGGCGACGGAGGACGAGCGCCCGCGACGCGCCATCAGTGAGGACCAGACCATATGCAGAAAGTCTACGACACGGCCGACGCGGCCCTGGAGGGCATCCTGAAGGACGGGATGCTGATTGCCGCCGGGGGCTTTGGCCTTTGCGGCATCCCCGAACTGCTCATCGACGCCATCGTGAAGAGCGGGGTCAAGGATCTGACCGTTGCTTCCAACAACGCGGGCGTGGACGGCTTCGGGCTGGGCAAGCTGCTCGATACCCGTCAGGTGAAAAAGATGATGTCGTCCTACGTGGGCGAGAACGCCGAATTCATGCGCCAGTATCTGTCGGGCGAGCTCGAGCTCGAGTTCAACCCGCAGGGCACGCTCGCCGAACGGATGCGCGCGGGCGGCGCGGGCATCCCGGGGTTCTACACCAAGACCGGCGTGGGCACGGTCATCGCCGAGGGCAAGGAGCACAAGGACTTCGGCGGCGAGACCTACATCATGGAAGAGGGCATCTTCGCCGACCTCTCGATCGTCAAGGCGTGGAAGGCCGACGACACCGGCAACCTCGTCTTTCGCAAGACCGCCCGAAACTTCAACCCGCCTGCTGCCATGTGCGGCAAGATCTGCGTCGTGGAGGTCGAGGAAATCGTGCCGCGCGGCTCGCTCGATCCCGACCACATCCACCTGCCGGGCATCTACGTGCACCGGATCATCCAGGGCGAACACGAGAAACGGATCGAACAGCGCACGACGCGCAAGCGGGAGGAAGCATAATGCCCTGGGATCGTAACCAAATGGCGGCACGGGCCGCGGAAGAGCTTGAAGACGGCATGTATGTGAACCTCGGCATCGGGATCCCGACGCTGGTGGCCAACTACGTGGGCGACAAGGACATCACGCTGCAATCCGAGAACGGGATGCTCGGCATGGGTCCGTTCCCCTTCGAGGGCGAGGAAGACCCGGACCTGATCAACGCGGGCAAGCAGACGATCACCGAGCTGAACCGCACGTCCTATTTTGACAGCGCCATGTCCTTCGGCATGATCCGGGGCGGCAAGATTGCCGCCGCGATCCTGGGCGCGATGGAAGTGGCCGAAAACGGCGACCTCGCGAACTGGATGATCCCCGGCAAGCTCGTCAAGGGCATGGGCGGGGCCATGGACCTCGTCGCTGGTGTCGAGAAGGTCGTCGTGGTGATGGACCACACCAACAAGGCGGGCGAGACGAAACTCCTCAAGGCCTGCACGCTGCCGCTGACCGGCGCGGGCGTGGTGGACCGGATCATCACCGATCTGGGTGTGTTCGACGTGGTCGAGGGCGGGCTTCGCATCGTGGAATGTGCCCCCGGCGTGACCGAGGATGAGATCCGCTCGAAAACCGAGGCGACGCTGGTCTGAGAGCTGGTCTGACACCGGCCGCCGGAAACGACGAAGGGCCACGCAATCGCGTGGCCCTTTTCGTTTGCCGGGGCAGGGAGCCGCTTACAGCTCGCCCAGAATATCCCGCGCCGCGGCGCAATCGGCATCCATCTGGGTGATCAGTGCCTCGAGACTGTCGAATTTATCTTCGGGCCGCAGATAGGCGACCAGCGCCACCGACAGATGCGCGCCGTACAGATCGCCTTTGAAATCGAAGACATAGCTTTCGATGTTAGGCTGGTTCTCTCCAAACATCGGCCTGACCCCGATGCTGGCCGCGCCGCCATACTCGCCCTTGTGCGGCCCGGTCAGCACGTCGACCTTGACCGCATAGACCCCGAACTTTGGCGGGTGCAGCCCGGCGATCGACATATTCGCCGTCGGATAGCCCAGATCGCGCCCGCGCTGGTCGCCCCGGATCACCACGCCGTCGATCCGGTGCCAGTGCCCCAGCATCCGCGCGGCATCGCGGGGACGGCCCTCGGTCAGCGCATCGCGGATCGCGGTCGAGGAAATCTCGACCTCGCTGTCGCGCAGAAGATCGGCAACGGTCACGCCAAAGCCCATCTCGGCGCCCAGCGCGACCAATGTCTCGACATCGCCCGCGCGCCCCTTGCCGAAATGGAAATCCTGCCCGACGACGACGTGGCGCAGGCCAAGCCCCTCGACCAGCACGCGGCGGGCAAAGTCCTCGGGTGTGAGGGCAGAGAGCGTGTCGTTGAAAGTCATCTCGTAGAGCTTCTCGACCCCCAGCCACTCCAGCCGGTTGGCCCGCGCCTCGGCGTTCATCAGGCGAAAGTCCGGGGCCTTGGGCGCGAAATACTGACGCGGATGCGGCTCGAAGGTCATCACACCCAGCGGCGCGCCGAGATCGGCTGCCTTTGTCCGCGCTATGTCGATGACAAACTGATGCCCGCGATGCACGCCGTCGAAGTTCCCGATCGCGGCAGAGGCGCCCCGGTCAGCTTCGTCGACGAACTGGAAATCCCGAATGATCTTCATGCTATGGCAAGTAGCGGGGCAGGGCGGAAACCACAAGCGGCGGCTGCGGGCATGGCGGACCGCTCTTTCATCTTTCCCCAAATATGCCCGCCGGAGGCAACGTTGACGCCCGTTCCACGCAAGGACAATGAGCGCCTGCGGCGCACAGGGTTTCTCGCGTCCATCCTTGCGGATGGACGCGACCGACTTGCATACTTGTGGAAAGATGAAAGGGGGGCGCCGAGCGCAGCGAGGCGCCCCCACCGCGACGGGGCGAAGCCCCGGCGCAACACCTCAGGCGACCTCGGCCAGCCGCCTCAGCGCCTCTTCAAGCTTGGCCGCTTCCTCTTCGCGCGCGGCGAGGTTGGCCTTGGCTTCCTCGACCACCTCTTCGGGCGCATTGACCGCGAAGTTCGGGTTGTTCAGCCGTCCCTTCAGACCGCCGATCTCCTTCTGGAGCTTGCCCAGCGTCTTCTCGAGCCGCGCTTTTTCCTCGGCCACGTCGATGATGTCAGCGAGCGGCAGCGCAAAGGTGCCGCCCTCGACCGGGATGGTCACGCAGCCCTTGGGAAGTTCCGCCATCTCGGTAATGCTGTCGATCCGCGCGAGCTTCACGATGAGCGCCTCGTTGGTGGCGAGCGCCTGTCGCCCGGCGTCGTCGAGGTCACGCAGAATGACCGGGATCTGGAGGCCCGCCGGCACATGCATCTGGGCGCGGGCGGAGCGGATTTCCTCGATGAGCTTCACGACCCAGTTCATCTCGCGGTCCGCGCCCGTGTCGATCAGTTCCGCGCCATAGGTCGGCCAGTCCGTGTGGACGAGCAACTTGGGTCGCTCCGCGATCTGGCCCCAGAGCTCTTCGGTGATGAAGGGCATGATCGGGTGCAAGAGGATCAGGCACTGGTCGATGACCCAGGCCATCGTCGCGCGCGTTTCTGCTACCACGGCGGGGTCGTCGGAACCGAGCAGGGGCTTTGAGAACTCCACATACCAGTCGCAGACCTTGCCCCAGACGTAAGCATACAAACCATTCGCCGCATCGTTGAAGCGGTAGCCGACGAGCGCCTCGTCCACGGCGTCGCGGATACGTGCGGTTTCGCCGATAATCCAACGGTTTACCGTCTGGGTCACCGCGGCGGGGTCAAAGCCCGGCACCGGTTTGCAGTCGTTCATCTCGGCGAACCGCGCGGCGTTCCAGAGCTTCGTGCCGAAGTTCCGGTAGCCCTTGATCCGCTCCTCCGACAGCTTCAGTACGCCGCCCAGTGCCGCCATCGAGGCATTGGTTAACCGCAGCGCATCGGCCCCGTATTGGTCGATGATCTCCAGCGGGTCGATGACGTTGCCGGTGGTCTTGGACATCTTCTTGCCCTTCTCGTCGCGGACGAGCTGGTGCAGATAGACAGTGTGGAACGGCACCTCGTTCACCACGGCAAGCTGCATCATCATCATCCGGGCGACCCAGAAGAAGAGGATGTCGAAACCGGTGACGAGCACATCGGTGGGGAAATACTCCTGCAGCTCGGGCGACTGCTCCGGCCAACCGAGCGTTCCGATGGGCCAGAGACCCGAAGAAAACCACGTATCCAGCACATCGGCGTCGCGCCACACCGGATAAACCAGCTTGGTCGGGTCCTGCTCGATCGCGTAGGTGGCGAGGCTTTCAGCCAGCATGTCGATGGCGGCGGCGCGGTCCGCAACCTCGACCACGCGCGAGTGGCCGAGCGGCATGGGCGTGTCTGCGATCTCGTCCTGAAAGGCAGGCACGATCTCTTCGAAGGACGAGCCTGCGTGATGCACGACGCCGCGATGCACCATGCCGTCGACCAGCGTTTTCAGCAGGTCGACCTCGTCGAGGTCCCCGTCCGTGCCGATCTGTTTCTCGTAGCCAAGGTCGAGACCATACCACACCGGGATCTGGTGCCCCCACCAGAGCTGGCGCGAGATGCACCAAGGTTCAATGTTCTCGAGCCAGTGGTAATAGGTCTTCTCACCCGATTCCGGGATGATCCTGGTCTGGCCCGTGCGCACGGCGTCCAGCGCCGGACCCACGACCTTTTCGGCGTCCACGAACCACTGGTCGGTCAGCATCGGCTCGATCACGACCTTCGAGCGGTCGCCAAAGGGCTGCATGATCGGCTTGTCCTCGACGTAAGGCACCTGTGCCTCGGTCACGGTGCCGTCTTCGTCGGTCGTCGTCACGGCGCGCATGACCGCGAGCCCTTCGTCGGTGATCTGCTTCACGACCGCCTTGCGGGCCTCGAACCGGTCCTGACCGCGCAGCTCGTCGGGGACGAGGTTTAGGGCATCGACCTCCATCTCCTCGAAGTCTGCGCCATTCGCGATCTCCTGCGCGCGGGTGGCACAGGTGGCGTAATCGTCGCCATCCGCCCGCATGTGCCCGCGCATGTCCATGAGCCGATACATCGGGATACCGCCGCGCTTGGCGACCTCGTAGTCGTTGAAGTCATGCGCCCCGGTGATCTTGACCGCGCCGGACCCGAAGGTCGGGTCGGGGTATTCGTCGGTGATGATCGGGATCAGGCGGCGGTGTTCCTTGGGCCCCACGGGAATTTCGCAGAGCATCCCCACGATGGGCGCATAGCGTTCGTCCGACGGATGCACCGCGACCGCGCCGTCGCCCAGCATCGTTTCGGGCCGCGTGGTGGCGATCGAGATATAGTCGCGTTCCTCGGTAAAGGTGACGGTCCCGTCCTCGTCTTTCTCGACATAGGTATAGGTCACCCCATTCGCGAGCGGGTATTTGAAGTGCCACATGTGGCCCGCGACTTCGATGTTCTCGACCTCGAGATCGGAGATCGCCGTTTCGAAATGCGGGTCCCAGTTGACGAGCCGCTTGCCGCGATAGATGAGGCCCTTGTTGTACATTTCGACAAAGACCTTGATCACCGCGTCGTGGAAATTGCCGTCCGGCTCACCCTCGGGCGCATTGGGGGCGCCGGACATGGTAAATGCGTTGCGGTCCCAATCGCAGCTGTCACCGAGCCGCTTCATCTGCTCGATGATCGTGCCGCCCTTTTCCGCCTTCCATTCCCAGACCTTGTCGAGAAACGCCTCCCGGCCCAGCTCGCGGCGCGGCGGCTGGCCGTCGGCGGCGAGTTTCTTTTCGACCTGAAGCTGCGTCGCGATCCCCGCATGGTCCTGACCGGGCTGCCAGAGGGTGTCGAACCCGCGCATCCGGTGCCAGCGCGTGAGGATGTCCATGATCGTATGGTTGAAGGCATGGCCCACATGCAGCGCGCCCGTCACGTTGGGGGGGGGCAGCATGATGCAGAAGGTCTCGTCGCGCGACGCGTTCGCGCCCGCCGCAAAGGCTTTCGCCTCTTCCCACATCGCGGAAATGCGCGGCTCGACGGCATTCGCGTCAAAGGTCTTGTCCATGGCCATGGGTCACCTGTCTTTCTCTGGTCGCGCCGGGTTTAGCGGTTGGGGGCCGGAAGGGGAAGGGGAGAGGGTGGGGCGCAGGGCCGGAACATGGGCTCCTGCGCTTCACGCTTCGCGAACGGCATCTGCGTAGCGGGCGCGCCCATTCACGCAGACGCGCTGGCGGACCCGCCTGCCGGTCCCGCATCAGGGACACATCCAACGACAGACACAGGAAGTGCCCCATGCCCCTCAACGACAGGATCAACGCCCGGATCGCCCGCCTCGTCGGCCCCAACCGCATCGCGCAACGCAAGGTCCGGCTTTTCATCGGCATTACTGCGATCATCCTCGCCAACACGACCCTCGGCCCCCTCATCGGTCACGGCATCGCCGCCGCGCTGGGCGTCGCCGTCTTCTTGCTCATGCTCGACATGGGGGAGGGGAAATGACCGCTCTTGCCCATGTGCCCTTCTGGGACTGGCCGCTCGGGCTGCTCCTCCTCTGGGTCTGCCTGCGTGCCCTGCGCGACCGCCGCACGCCGCTCGTTCTGGTCTATCTCCTGCCGCTGCTGGGCCTTCTGACCCTGCGCAGCGTGGCGAGTTTCGGGGTCGGGCCGCTCGTCTGGTCAGCGCTCGCGCTGGGCTACGGTCTGGGCGCGATGATCGGCTGGAAACGGCAGTCGGGACGCACACTTGCCAAAACCGCCCGCCATGTGGTGCAGCGGGGCGAGGGCATGACCGCGCTCGCCATCCTCACGCTCTTTGCCCTCAATGCCGCGATCGGCACGGTGACGGCGGTGGCGCCCGATCTACTGGTGAGCTATCCGCTCCCCCTGGTGCTCTCCGCGATGGCCGGGCTGGCCTCGGGCACCTTCGGCGGGCGGGCGCTGTTTATCGCCTCGATGCCGGTCACGTCGCAGCGGTCTCTTACTTAATATATGATAATAAATAAAAAAACCTTCCCTGCAGGCAAGGTTTCTCAGGTGCTCGGATGGAAAAGACTCTCAGGTCACGACGTCCGGCCCCGCGCGCCCCGTGCGTTCCTTCAGCCCGGACAGCGCATCCGCCGCCTCGGCCACCGGGGCGAGTGCCACGGACGGGTCCATGCCCAGATCGCCCTCCGGCTCGACATGGTTTTCCAGGTAGAGCCGGATGGTCGCCCCCGCCGTGCCGGTGCCCGACAGGCGCAGCACCGCCCGCGCACCGCCCTCGAAATTCAGGATGATGCCCTGCGAGGTCGCGGTCGAGCCATCGACCGGGTCCACGTAGTCGAAATCTTCGGCATCGGCGACCACCAGACCCGCGGCCTTGGTTCCGCCCAGATCATCGAGCTTGTCGCTCAGGTCCGACATGATCTCGCCCGCCACCTCGGCGTCCACTTCCTCGTAGTCGTGGCGCGAATAATAGGTGCGTCCATACATCTGCCAATGGGCGTCCATGATCTCGGCTACGCTCTGCTTCTTCACCGCGAGGATGTTGAGCCAAAGGAGCACCGCCCAAAGCCCATCCTTTTCGCGCACATGGTTCGACCCGGTGCCCGCGCTTTCCTCGCCGCAAATCGTGGCGCGGCCGGCGTCGAGCAGCGTGCCGAAGAACTTCCAGCCGGTTGGCGTCTGGTGGCATTCCACGCCCATCGCCTGCGCCACACGGTCCGCCGCGCCCGAGGTCGGCATCGACCGCGCGATCCCCTTGATCCCGTCGCGGTAGCCCGGCGCGAGGTGGGCGTTCGCGGCCAGTACGGCGAGGCTGTCGGACGGCGTGACATAGACGCCGCGCCCCACGATCATGTTGCGGTCGCCGTCCCCGTCGCTCGCCGCGCCGAAGTCCGGTGCGTCGTCCGCGAACATATGATCCATCAGGACCTTGGCCCAGACCGGGTTCGGGTCCGGGTGCCCGCCACCGAAGTCGGGCGAGGGCACGCCGTTCACCACGCTTCCCTTCGCCGCGCCCAGCCGGTTTTCGAGGATCTCGGTCGCATAGGGCCCGGTGACCGCGTGCATCGCGTCAAAGCGCAGCCGGAAGCCGCCCGCGATGAGTTTCGCGATGGCGGGAAAATCGAAAAGCGTCTCCATGAGGGCGGCGTAGTCGGTCACGGGGTCCACGACCGCGACCTCCATGTTTCCCATGGAAAAGGTTCCGATGGCGTCGATCCCCGGCGCGTCCTCGTCTGTGATCTTGTAGCGCGTGATCGTCCTGGTATTGGCAAAGATCGCGTCGGTGATCGCCTCGGGGGCCGGACCACCGTTCGCGATGTTGTATTTGAGGCCAAAGTCCCCGTCCTCGCCGCCGGGGTTGTGCGAGGCCGACAGAATGAGACCGCCGTCGGTTTCATTGAGCCGGATCAGGTGGCTCGCAGCAGGCGTCGACAGGATGCCGCCCTGGCCGACGATGACCTTCGCCACCCCATTGGCCGCCGCCATGCGCAGGATCGTCGCGATGGCCCGGTCGTTGAAATACCGCCCGTCGCCACCCACGACATAGGTTTTCCCGGCGGGCTCGATCGCATCGAAAATCGCCTGCACGTAGTTTTCGAGGTATCCCGGCTCGGCAAAGACGCGCGTCTTCTTGCGCAGGCCGCTGGTGCCGGGCTTCTGGCCCTCGATGGGCGCGGTCTTGATGGTCTGGATGGTCATGGCTCAACTCACTCGGTCAATCTTTGTCGATAGGTGTATCAGAGTTTCCGACCCCTTCACCCCCTCGATTGCGCCGATGATGTCGAGCGCTTCGTCGATGTGCGCCGTGGTCGGCGCGCCAAGGGTCAGGATCATGTCGGCCCGCCCCGAGACCGTATGCGCCGCCTCGACCACCAGCATCTTCTCGAGCTTGGCCAGCACCGCCGCCGTCGCACGCGGCTCGAGCATGAGGAGCACGGTCGCCCGGATCTGTCCGGCCCGGGTCGCATCCCCCAGCCGCAGAGCATAGCCCGCGATGGTCCCGTCCGCCTCCATCCTCTCGAGCCGCGCCTGTGCGGTCGATCGGGCGAGGCCGGTCTTGCGGGCGAGCGTCGCCACGGGCAGGCGCGCGTCCTCGGCCAGAAGCTGGAGCATTTTCCTGTCGATTTCGTCCATTCGTCGGTTCCGTCGTCGATATGACGAAAGAATGGCGCAAAAAACCCGATGTGTCTGTAGGAATCGTCGGAATTCGCGCCGATTCTCGTTGGTAATCGCAGCGAACAACCGACAGGCACCCCATGACAACGCATCCCCGCATCTGGGAGACGGAGATCGACCATCTGTCCCAGACCCGTCCCGAAGAGCCGATCCTCTATTTCTCGCCCGAGACACTTGCGGCCACCGCGCATCGGTTCCAGGCTGGGTTTCCGGGTCTCGTGACTTATGCGGTCAAGGCCAACGACAATCCAGGCGTGATCGAGACGCTGGCGCAGGCGGGCGTCACCACCTTCGACGTGGCCTCGCCCTATGAAATCGACCTCGTGCGTGGCCTCGTCCCCGGTGCGGGGCTGCACTACAACAACCCCGTGCGCTCGAAGTCCGAGATCGCGGCGGGTATCGCGGCGGGGGTCCTGTCGTGGTCGGTGGATGGGCTGGGCGAGCTTGCCAAGCTCGCCGCCCAGGTGCCCAAGGGCGCCGAGGTGGCGGTGCGGCTCGCGCTGCCGGTCAAGGGCGCGTCCTATGATTTCGGCTCCAAGTTCGGCGAGGGGCCGGAGGGCTGTGTGGAACTTCTGCGCGAGGTCGTCCGGCTGGGTTACACCCCCGCGATGACCTTTCATCCCGGCACCCAATGCACCAACCCCGCGGCGTGGCGGCGCTATATCGAGACCTGCGCGGACATTGCCCGGCAGGCGGGTGTCACGCTTGCGCGGCTCAACGTCGGCGGTGGTTTTCCCGCGGATCGAGGCACGGCCAGCGCGCAGATCGAAGAAATCTTCGCGATGATCGCCCAGACGGTGCGCAATGCCTTCGATACGGCGCCCGCGCTGGTCTGCGAGCCGGGGCGGGGGCTGGTGGCCGAAAGCTGTGCGGCCATGGTGCGCGTAAAGTCCGTGCGCGCCTGTGGCGGGCTGTTCCTGAATGACGGCATCTACGGGCTGCTCGCAGAGATCCCGATCATGGGGCCCTATCCGCGCATCCGGGTCATCGCCCCCGACGGCACGCCGCGCGATGGCGACAAGACCCCGCGCGTGCTTTACGGCCCGACCTGTGACAGCCTCGACCGCCTGCCGGGCGAGGTTCTGCTGGCTTCGGACGTGGCCGAGGACGACTACTTGATCTTCGACGGCATGGGGGCCTATTCCACCGCGACCAACACGCGCTTCAACGGCTATGGCGCACACCGCGTCGTGACATTGCGCAGATTGAACGGAGCGATGTCTGGACATCCCGCCCATGGGGGATAGTCTCGCCCGGAAACGCGGGAGTCCCTCATGGAAAAATTCGGCAAGAGCCAGCCCTTTGCACGGGTCGAAGATGTTCGATTTCTGAAAGGTGAAGGGCGTTATATTGACGATGTCGCCCCTGAAACATCCTATGTGGGCTATTTCCTGCGCTCGACCGTGGCCCATGCCGATTTCACCCTGTCGACCGAGGATGCGGCCGAGATCGAGGGCGTTCGCGCGATCCTGACCGCCGAGACGCTCGCGGCGGACGGTCTGGGCGTGGGCATGTTCGCGGCCGCCGCCCCGCAACGCGACGGCACGAGGGGCACGGTTGCCCCGCGTCCATGGCTGGCCAAGGACAGGGTGCGCTTCGTGGGCGAGGCGATGGCCTTTATCGTGGCCGACAGCCTCGACGCCGCGCGCGATGCCGCCGAACTGATCGAAGTCGATTACGACGAGCGCCCGGTCAAGCTCGACCTCGCGCCAGGTGGCGAGACGCTGCATGACGATATCCCCGACAACATGGCCTATGACTTTGGCCTGGGCGACGAGGCCGCGACCGAAGCCGCCATTGCCTCCGCTGCCCATGTGGTGACCCGCACCATCCCCGACACCCGCTGCTTCGCCGTGTCGATGGAGCCGCGGGGCGGCTATGCCGAGCCGCTGCCCGAGGGGCGGATGCATCTTGCCATGTCCGGGCAGGGGGTCTGGGGGCCGAAAGAGCAGATCATCAAGGCGCTGGGCATGGCGCCGGACCAGCTCAAGGTCACGACGCCGGACGTGGGCGGGGGCTTTGGCATGAAGGCGCAGATGTATCCCGAATACATCGTCCTTACCCATGCCGCGCGCAAGCTGGGCCATGCGGTGCGCTGGATGGCGGACCGGACGGAATCGCTGGTTTCGGACAACGCAGGCCGGGCGCTGATTTCGACCGCGACGCTGGCCTTTGACGCCGAGCACAAGATCCTCGCCTACAAGGTCGACACCCTGTCCGACATCGGGGCCTATTCGAGCCAGTTCGGCCAGATGATCCAGTCGAACCTCTTTGCCCGCGTGCTGACCGGGGTCTACGACATCCGGACGGCCTGGCAGAGCGCGCGGGGCATTCACACCAACACCACGCAGGTCGACGCCTACCGGGGCGCCGGGCGTCCCGAGGCGATCTACCTGCTCGAACGCATGATGGATGCCGCCGCCCGCGACCTGGGCGTCGATGCCTGGGACCTGCGGCGCAAGAACTTCATTCCGCCCGAGGCCTTTCCCTATACCACCGTCTCGGGCGAGACCTACGACGTGGGCGAGTTCAACCGGGTGCTGTCGCGCGTGGCCGACGAGGCCGATCTTGCCGGGTTCACGAAGCGCCGCGCCGACACGGCAGCCGAGGGCAAGCTCCGCGGGCTCGGGCTGGCCTTCTACATCGAGTCGATCCTCGGCAACCCGGAAGAGGACGCGACGGTCGAGTTCACCGAGGACGGGCGCGCGCTGCTCTACGTCGGCACCCAGTCGAATGGGCAGGGGCACGAGACGGTCTATGCCAAGTTCCTGTCCGACCAGACCGGCATCCCGTTCGAGCGGATCGAGGTCGTGCAAGGTGACAGCGACCGAATCGCGCGGGGCGGGGGCACGGGCGGTTCACGCTCGGTCACGGTGCAGAACAACGTGACGCTGGTCGCGGTCGAGGCGGTGGTCGCGGGCTTCAAGGGCTTTCTGGCGGAGCTTGAAGGCGTGGACGACGCCGACGTTTCATTCGACGACGAGGTATTCCGGATCAAGGGATCGAACCTCACGCCCACGATGCTGGACGCCGCCGCGCTCGCCCGCTCCAAGGGGCGAGACGACCTCCTGCGCGTGACCCAGACGGCCAAGCTGCCCGCCCGCAGTTTCCCCAACGGCGCACATGTGTGCGAAGTCGTCATTGACCCCGAGACCGGCGATACCCAGATCGAAAGATATACCGTCACCGACGATTTCGGGAACCTCATTAACCCGATGTTGGTTGAAGGTCAGGTACACGGTGGTGTTGTGCAGGGAATTGGGCAACTTATGCTGGAGCGCGTGGTATATGACGATGACGGTCAGCTTCTGACCGGGTCCTTCATGGACTACGGAATGCCGCGCGCCGACAACGTGCCCTTCATGAAGTTCACCACCGAAGCCGTGCCCTCGACCGCCAATGTCATGGGGATGAAGGGCTGTGGCGAGGCTGGCACCGTCGGCTCCATGGGCGCCTTCGGCAACGCCATGGCCGACGCGCTCTGGCAGGTGGGCGTGCGCGATGCGCAGATGCCGTTCAACCCGGAACGGGTCTGGCAGATGATCGAGGACGCCAAATCATGACGGACCCCGGCCCATGTCTTTGAAGGGCAGGGTCAACCGGGCCCTCCACGGGCTGACCGACGGGGGCTTTACCCGCCTGCGCCGTTGGGTGCGGGGGCGTATCTTTTCTGCCGGTGCAGACACGCCCGCGCGCGAACCCGTCATCCATGTCATCATCCTCGATGGCACCATGTCCTCGCTCACCGACGGGATGGAGACGAACGCGGGCCGCACCTACCGGCTGGTGGACGAGGTGCGGCGCACCCATGGCGGGGCCAAGGTGTCGGTCTACTACGAGGCGGGGATCCAGTGGCGGGGCTGGAAAAGCGCCTGGGGTGTGGCCATCGGCAAAGGCATCAACGCGCAGATCCGCCGGGCTTACGGCGTGCTCGCGGGGCGCTATCGACCGGGCGACAAGATCTTTCTCTTCGGCTATTCGCGCGGTGCCTTTGCCGTGCGCTCGCTCGCGGGTCTCATCGGGATGGTGGGGCTGCTCAAGGCGGAACATGCCACCGAGCGCAACCTGGCGACGGCCTACCGGCACTACCAGAAGCCCGCGGTCGATGACGCGGCGGCGGATTTCGCCCGCGCCTATTGCCACGAGGGCGTGGAGATCGAGGCGATCTGCGTCTGGGACACCGTCATGGCGCTTGGCCTGACCTGGCCGCTGATCTGGCGGCTCTTCGAACCGCAGCACAGGTTCCACGACGCCGAACTGGGGCCGCATGTGAAACACGGTTACCACGCGGTCGCCCGGGACGAAACGCGGGAGGCTTACGCCCCCGTGCTCTGGCGCGCGACGGACGATGTGCCGGGCCATGTCGAACAGGTCTGGTTCCCCGGCAGTCACGGCGACGTGGGCGGGCAACTGGGCGGTTACGAAGCGGCTCGACCGCTGTCCAACGTGCCACTGGTCTGGATGCTGTCGCGGGCCGAGGCGGCGGGGCTGCCCTTGCCCGAGGGCTGGGCCGACCGCTTTCCGGCCGACGACCGTGCGCCCAGGTTCGGCACATGGCGCGGCTGGGCAAAGATGTTCTTCTACCGGCGCCGTCGCCGTCGGGGCGGTGACCCGTCGGAGCGCGACTGGGTGACAGGCGAGCCGCTCTTCGCGCCGAAACCCGAGCCGGTGGTCGAGGGTGTGGAAGAGCCTGCGGCGTCACGCGGGATCATGGCCATGGCGGGGCCCGCAACCCATGTGGTCGCCCGCGTCCTGCAACTGCCGTTCAACCGCCGAGCGACATGACGATGCAGGTGGTCGATCCGGTGGCATAAAGCCGGCCGTCCGCGACGCCCCGTATTTCGCCATTGGCCACGCCGGTCGATCGCCCGCCATGCTGGATCGTCCCGATCGCCTCGACCTCGGTTCCGAGCGGGATCGCGCGGACGATGTTGATCTTGTATTCGAGCGTCGTATAGCTCGACCCCTTGGGCACGGTGGTCATCACCGCGCAGGCCATGCAGCTGTCCAGAAGCGTGCCATACCAGCCGCCATGGACGGTGCCAATCGGGTTGCAGAACTCGAATTTCGGGCTGCCGCGAAACACGACGCGGCCTGGAGCGACCTCGACACATTCGTAATTCATCAGGGCCGAGATCGGTGGACCGGCGAAGTCGCCCGCGAGCATCTTCTGCATGAATTCGAGGCCCGAGACGGCGCGCGCCTCGGCAAAGGTGGGCAGGTCTTCGGGGCGGGTCGCGTGTGTCATGGCTGTCTCCTGTCGCGCCTCAGGTTTGGGGGACGACGGGCGATGCGCAACCGTGACGTGGGGTTCCTAGCTGTCCGGAAAAGTGCCGAGCTGGTTGCCGACGAAATGGTCGAGCACCTGCGGGATGACGGGGTTCAGGCTGTCCACGCCTTTGAAATTCGCGCCCGCGTCCCGCAACACCGCGCGCACGTCGTGGCCGTTCCATGTCACGTCGCCGCGCAGGTCGATGGTGATATTGCCGTAGCAGCCGCCGTCGCGCGAAGCGTCGACAAACAGAAACAGGGTGGTCTTCGCCGCCACCGGATCGTCGGTATAGGCGATCCCCGCCGCCTCGAGCGCCGCCTTGGCCTGCGCGGGGGCCTCTGCGGCGTTGGTCCAGCAGCCGTCCTCGGCCTCGTCCCGCACGCCCAGGGTGACCGGGGCAATGTTGGACTTGGTGTAGGGGTGAACCTCTTCGTCCTGTGCCATAACGGGCAGGGGAAGCAGGCAAAGGGGGAGCAAAATTCGGTGCATTTGAAAGATCCTCTTTGAAATATGCGACTACTATCCCCACCTGTCAGGCGTGGCACAACGCGCATGGTGCGCCCGAGGCAAAAAAGTTCCCGGACGCGCAAAAATTTCCCGACACAAGTCGTTGACAGGCCCGTGACCACCTCCTAGCTATGCGTCGTTAGCACTCGCTGGACGTGAGTGCTAAGGGGCCACGGCCCCGCTAGAGACAACCGAGTTGAGGAGCCTCAGAGATGGCATTTACTCCCCTTCATGACCGCGTTCTCGTGGAACGCGTCGAGAGCGAAGAAAAAACCAAGGGCGGCCTGATCATCCCCGACAGCGCCAAAGAAAAACCCGCAGAAGGCAAAGTCGTTGCCGTTGGCGCCGGTGCCAAGGACGAAGACGGCGAGCGCATCGCGCTGGACGTCAAGGAAGGCGACCGCATCCTGTTCGGCAAATGGTCGGGCACCGAGATCACGCTCGACGGCAAAGAAATGCTGATCATGAAAGAATCCGACATCATGGGCATCATCGCCTGATCCGTCGCCGGTTCTCACACGAAATTTCAGACTTAGGAGCTGACAATGGCTAAAGAAGTCAAATTCAACACCGACGCGCGCAACAAGATGCTCAAGGGCGTCAACATCCTCGCCGACGCGGTGAAAGTGACCCTCGGCCCGAAAGGCCGCAACGTGGTTCTCGACAAATCCTTTGGCGCCCCGCGCATCACGAAGGACGGTGTCTCGGTCGCCAAGGAAATCGAACTGGAAGACAAGTTCGAGAACATGGGCGCCCAGATGGTCAAGGAAGTGGCCTCGCGCACCAATGACGAAGCCGGTGACGGCACCACCACCGCGACCGTTTTGGCCCAGGCCATCGTGACCGAAGGCATGAAAGCCGTCGCGGCCGGCATGAACCCCATGGACCTCAAGCGTGGCATCGACGTGGCGACCACCAAAGTCGTGGAAGCGATCAAGGCCGCTGCCCGTGACGTGACGGATTCGGACGAGGTTGCTCAGGTCGGCACCATTTCGGCCAACGGCGAAGCCCAGATCGGCCGTTTCATCGCTGACGCGATGCAGAAAGTCGGCAACGAGGGTGTCATCACCGTCGAAGAAAACAAGGGCATGGAAACCGAAGTGGATGTCGTCGAAGGCATGCAGTTCGACCGTGGCTACCTGTCGCCCTACTTCGTGACCAACCCCGACAAGATGATCGCTGAACTCGACGACTGCCTCGTGCTCCTGCACGAGAAGAAGCTCTCGTCGCTCCAGCCGCTCGTCCCGCTCCTCGAGCAGGTGATCCAGTCGCAGAAGCCGCTCCTCATCATTGCCGAGGACGTGGAAGGCGAAGCGCTTGCCACCCTCGTCGTGAACAAGCTGCGCGGCGGTCTGAAAATCGCTGCCGTCAAGGCGCCGGGCTTCGGCGATCGCCGCAAGGCCATGCTGCAGGACATCGCGATCCTCACCGGCGGTCAGGTCATTTCGGAAGATCTCGGCATGAAGCTCGAGAACGTGACGATGGACATGCTCGGCACCGCCAAGACCATCAACATCTCGAAAGAGAACACCACCATCGTTGACGGCGCCGGCGACAAGGCCGAGATCGAAGCCCGCGTGGCCCAGATCCGCACCCAGATCGAAGAAACCACCTCGGACTACGACCGTGAAAAGCTGCAGGAGCGTGTTGCGAAACTCGCCGGCGGTGTGGCCGTGATCAAGGTCGGCGGCATGACCGAAGTCGAAGTGAAAGAGCGCAAGGACCGCGTGGACGATGCGCTGAACGCGACCCGCGCTGCCGTGCAGGAAGGCGTGATCGTGGGCGGCGGTGTCGCTCTCGTGCAGGCTGGCAAGGCTCTCGAAGGTGTAACGGGCGCGAACAGCGACCAGAACGCGGGTATCGCCATCGTGCGCCGCGCGCTGGAAGCCCCGCTGCGTCAGATTGCCGAGAACGCCGGCGTGGACGGTGCAGTCGTGGCCGGCAAGGTCCGCGAATCCGACGACAAGAACTTTGGCTTCAACGCGCAGACCGAAGAATATGGCGACATGTTCAAGTTCGGCGTCATCGACCCGGCCAAGGTCACCCGGACCGCTCTGGAAGACGCGGCTTCGATCGCTGGTCTGCTGATCACGACGGAAGCCATGGTCGCCGAGAAGCCGGAGCCGAAAGGCGCTGGCGGCGGCATGCCCGACATGGGCGGCATGGGCGGCATGATGTAACCACCGCTCGCGCAAGCGAACGGTTGGCACATCGCCACAAAATCGGGGCCGGGCATCACGCTCGGCCCCTTTTTCGTGTGCGGGGGCGTGTGCGGCCAGAATCCGCGCGCCTCACGAAGCCGAGACTTGCCGGATTGCCTTGGGTGGGCCACATGACGGTCAGTTTGTGCAAAGGACCCGGCATGACCGTTCGACTATCCCTCGTCGCCTCTGTGGCGCTGGCCTTCGCCACTCCCGCTGCCGCCGATTGCGTCGTACTGATCCATGGCCTCGCCCGCACGCCCAATTCGATGATCGTGATGGAAGAGGCGCTCAAGGGCGCGGGCTATGACGTGGTGAACGTCGATTATCCCTCGACCGAGGCACCGATCGCCAAGCTCGTGCAGGATGCGGTGCCGGGCGGGGTCGCGACCTGCGGGGAGCATCGGGTGAATTTCGTGACGCACAGCTTGGGCGGCATCCTCGTGCGCGCGTGGCTCGAGACGAACCGGCCCGAGGACATGGGCCGCGTGGTCATGCTCGCCCCGCCCAACCAGGGGTCCGAGGTCGTGGACGTGATGCGCGACCTGCCGCCTTACGAGTGGATGATGGGGCCTGCCGGGCAACAGCTGGGCACCGGGCCGGGATCGACGCCTAACGCGCTGGGGCTGCCGGATTTCGAACTGGGGGTGATCGCGGGGAACCGGTCGCTCAACCCGGTGTTCTCGTCGATGCTGCCGGGGCCGGACGACGGCAAGGTGAGCGTGGAATCGACCAGGCTCGACGGGATGGACGACCATATCGTGCTGCCGGTCACCCATACCTTCATCATGTCAAACCCGACGGTGATCGCGCAGGTGCTCCTGTTCCTCGAGACCGGGGCATTCGACCACGATATGACCTTTACTGGCGCGGTCGAGGAGATCGTGGAAGAGGTCGAGGGGATTTTGCCGGGCAGCGAATGAACCGCTTCCCGACGTCAGGGCAGGGGGCTATGGTCCCGGCATGACGACGAAATTCCTGCTCCCGCTCCTCCTTGCGCTCCCCTCGGCTGCGTTCCCCCGCGATCCGATCCTGTCGGTCCCGCTCGATTGCACGCTGGGCGAGGACTGTTTCATCCTGAACTACATGGATGCCGATCCCGGTCCGGGGGCGGCGGATTTCACTTGCGGGCCGCAGAGCTACGACGGGCACAAGGGCACGGATTTCGCGCTCACTTCATTTGCGGCGATGGAGGCGGGGGTGCGGGTGTTTCCCGCCGCACCCGGTGTCGTGACCGCCGTGCGCGACGGGATGGAGGACACGGGGATGGACGGCACGCCCGAGGTCATCCTGCGGGCCAAGGAATGCGGCAACGGCGTCGTCATCGACCATGGCGGCGGCTGGGAGACGCAGTATTGCCACCTGAAGCAGGGGTCCCTGCTGGTCGAGGAAGGCCAGCGCGTCACCAACACCACCGTCCTGGGGCGGGTCGGCTATTCCGGAATGACGCAGTTTCCCCATGTCCATCTCGCGGTGCGCGAGAACGGCAAGCCGGTCGATCCCTTTAACACCGATGGCATCACCGACTGCGGGCGCGACGACGGGCCGGAGGATGACCTGTGGCGGGTGCGCATGGCCCATGTCCCCGGCGGGATCGTTTCGGTGGGCATGGACATCGCGGTGCCGGAGTATCAGGCGGTCAAGGACGGGACGGCGGCACATGCCTCGCTCCCCGCGATGGCGGATGCGCTGGTGGGCTGGGGCTTTGCCCATGGTGGGCGCGCGGGCGACGTGATGCGGATCACCATCACGATGCCGGACGGCTCCGTCCTCATCGACGCGCCGCAGGAGATCGAGGCGAAACAGGCGCTTTACTTCCGCGCGGCTGGCAAGCGGCAGCCGGTCGGTGGCTGGCCCGTGGGCGATTATGACGTGCGGGTCGAGGTCATGCGCGGCGGCGCGACGCTGGACGACAGCGTGACCACGGTCGCAATCGAATAGGGCGCGCTATTTCTCGGTCAGTTTCAACTCGATCCGGCGGTTGACGGCGCGGGCCTGCGCGCTGTCGCCGGGTTCGAGGGGCTGAAATTCGCCAAAGCCGGCGGCGACGAGGCGGTCGGGCGGGAAGCCGAGGTCGTCTTGCATGAAGCGCACGACCGACAGGGCGCGAGCTTGGCTCAACTGCCAGTTGTCCTCCCACCGTCCACCGCGCACGGGCTGGTTGTCGGTGTGACCATCGACGCGCAGGATCCAGTCGATGCCCTCGGGGATATCGCCCGCCACGTCGAGAAGGATTTCGGCAACCCCCGCGATCTGGCGCTGGCCCTCGGCAGACATCTGGGCCTCACCCACGTCGAAGAGGACTTCGGAGGAAAAGACGAAACGGTCGCCCTCGATCCGAACGCCCTCGCGGTCGCCAAGGACTTGCCGGAGTTTTCCAAAGAATTCAGAGCGGTAGGAGGCGAGGTCGAGGTTTTCTGCGGCGAGACGCTCGGCCTCGGCCGCAAGGCGCTCTGCCTCGGCCTGCTCCAGCGCGGCCCGGCGGCGCTGTTCGGCTGCGACTTGGGCGAGTGCCGTGTTGAGTCGGGACCCCAACGCCTCGATCTGGACCTGCTGGGCCTCGTCGCTGGCTTCGGCCTCGTTCAGCACGTCCTGCAGGTTGCCAAGCTGCGTGCGCAACGCCGCGACCTGTTCGTTGAGAAGCGCCACCTTTCGCTGGGCTTCCGCGCTCGCCGCCTCTTCGTCCGAGAGGGCCGTGTTCGCGGTGGCCAAGAGTGCTGCGCGGCGGTCAGCCTCGGAGAGCGCCTGATCGCGGGCGGCCTCAAGCTCCTCGACCGAGGCACGGGCGGCGGCAAGGAGCGTGAGGGTTTCCTCGGCCCGCTTGCGCTGTTCCTCGAGCGCGAGCGACATGGCGGTGATCTCGTCATCCGAGTTTTCAAGCCGCGCGCGCAGGGCTTCTAGCGCCGCGGCATCGGCCAGACGCGCGGCCTCTGCGTCGTCGATCGTGGTCTGCTGGTCGCTGATCTGCGCCTGAAGATCGGCGTTCGATGCCTGCATCTCGGCCAGCATCGCCTCGACCGCCTCGCGGCGGGCGGCAGCGAGACGGGCCGCTTCGGCTTCGGAATCAACCTCTTCGCGCGCGCGGGCGAGGGCCAATTGCAGCGCCTCTTTCTCGTCGATCAGAGTGGCGCGGGCCGCTTCGAGGTCCTCGATATCGGCGGCCAATTGCGCGCCCTCGGCAATCGCGCTGTCACGTTCGGCCATCAACGTCGCGACCTGATCCTCGAAAGACGCGATGCGCGCCGCCTGCGCCTCGGACTGGGCGGTGAGTTCCGCGATCCGCGCGACCTGCGCATCGTTTTCCGCGCGCACCCCCGTGAGCGTGGCTGAAAGGCTCCCAACCTCGTCGCGCAGATCGGCCGTGCGCTGGCGTTCCAGCCCCAGCGCATCGGCAAGGTCGGAGACCTGAAGGGACAGCGCGTCCAGTTCGGTCGCCTGCCCGGAGATCTGTTCACGCAGCACGTATTGCACGACCATGAAGATAGTCAGCACGAACATGAGCACGAGCAGGAGCGCCGTCATCGCATCGACGAAGCCGGGCCAGATCGTGCCCGAGACGTTGCGGGTGGACCGGCGGGCGAGCGCCATTACTTCTGCCCCCCGAGCTGACGAATGGCACGGGTGAGCGCGGTGATGTCAGCGCGCAGTTCCGACATGGTTTCCTGCCGTCCGGCGGCCATTTCTTCAAGAATACGCAGGAGCTGCACGTCGATCGAGCGCAAGCGCATCCGGGTTTCGGCATTGGTCGCCTGATCGGCGTCGCCATGCTGCACCTCGACCAGTGCGGCAACGCGCTCAGTTCCTTCCGCGATCCGGTTGAGTTGCGGCGAGGTATCGCGGGTTTCGGCAATGTTGGTGGCCAGTCGTTCGACGGCATCGACCATTTGCCAGAGCCGGGCGTCGGTGGTGGCGCGGCCTTGCTCGGACGTTTCGATGGCCTGCCGCATCCCGTCGATCTGTTCGGCCATATGCAGGAGATAGGCGGTCACGCCCGCCTCTTCGCCCTGGTTGTCGTCACCGGGGGCAAAGCCGACGCGGGTGATGGTCGACAGCCATTCCTCGAGCTCGCGGTAGAAGCGGTTCTGGCCGTGGGTCGCAAAAAGCTCGAGCAGTCCGACGACGAGCGACCCGGCGAGGCCCAGAAGAGACGAGGAGAACGCCGTGCCCATGCCGCCAAGCTGCGCTTCGAGCCCGGTCATCAGCCGGTCAAACACCTCGACTCCGGCTTCTCCATCGGAGGGGGCGAGCGAGCGGATGGTGTCCACCACGGCCGGAACGGTGGTGGCGAGGCCGAAGAATGTCCCCAGAAGGCCAAGGAAAATCAAAAGGTTGGTGATATAGCGCGTGATGTCGCGTTCTTCGTCGATCCGCTGGGCGACCGAGTCGAGGATCGAGCGGGCCGAGGAGGACCCGATCTGCATCCGGTCGCGCCGGTCGCGCAGAAGGGCGGCGAGCGGGGCCAGAAGGCGCGGCGGCGTGCGCGTGCCCTCGACCCCGCCCACGAAGCGTTTGATCCAGCTCACGGAATTGGCGATCTGGTAGACCTGCCACCAGCAGGCGATGAGGCCGATGACGAAAACGAAGGCGATGAAGCCGTTCAGGTAGAGGTTGGCGAGAAAGACCGGGAGCACTTTGGGCGCCGCAAAGACCACGCCGACCGCGAAGAGCCCCATCACGAGGATCATCGTCATGATCTGGCGGAAGGGACGGGTGAATTTCGGCTCGGCGCTGACCCGTCTGCGGGGCGCTACCAACGTCTGCCCGTCCTCGGAACCGGTGACCGGTCCACGCTCCGACTGCTCCATTGCGGAGGCTCCTCTGGCACGTTTCTTGTTGTGGCGAGGATAGGGGTTAACCCCCTTGCTCACAAGGCAAGTCTCATTCTGCGCGGCTCTGGCCGCCATGCGGTGCCGTGGTGAGCCTTCGGACCTCGGCGGCGAGCCGGGTAAGGTCGGCGTCCTCGATGCCGATCCGTGTCAGGTGGTCGGCGGTGTTGTAGAGGTATTCGCTGTTGGGGCCGCGTCCGCCGACCGCACGGGCGATGATGTTCGCCTGTTCGGTGAGGTCGAGGTGGCAGTATTGCACATGGTCCGGGTCGATGACGTAGACGACGGTTTCGACCTGCCGCCCGTCAGCCAATGTCAGGGGCAGCCATTTTTCGAGATAGGCGGAGGAGATGAGTTCGCGCTCGCGCAGATAGGCGAGGGTGTCGTCGCGGTGAGCGGCGGCCACGCGAAAGGCGAGACCCGCACAGGAGGCGGTGTCATCAGCGTCGAGCGCCAGGACGAGCCCCGGCTCCGCCTCGGTGCCCCGATGGTGGATCGAGCGCATGCAGAACGACCTCGCATAGCCTTGCAGGGTGGCGAGCACGGTTTCCTCGTGGGGAAAACCGGGGTTCCACAGAAGCGAGCCGTAGCCGAAAACCCAAAGATCGCCGCTCATGCTTTCCCTCTTTGCGCGGGGTGGATTAAGAGAGGCGGACCGTAACAGAGAGGTCATCATGCGCAACCCGATGTGGATACCCAAGGCGATCATCGCCGTGATCTTGCTGGTCTTTGTCGGCTGGGGCGGCTTCTGGGTCGTGGCCTCGCGCACGGCAGGCGGCGCCTTTTCCGGCTGGTTCGAGGATCGTCGCGCCGAAGGCTGGACGGCGGAATATGACGCGCTGGATGTCGCGGGCTTTCCCAACCGGCTCGACACCACGGTGACGGGGCTCAACGTCTATGACCCTGAGACGATGGTTGGGTGGGAGGCGCCGATCGTGCAGCTTCTGGCGCTGGTCTATCGGCCCAATCAGGTGATCGCGGTCTTTCCGGGGGAACAAACCTACAAGTCGCCGCGCGCGGATCACCTGATCACGACCGAGGACTTCCGCGCCTCGGCGCTGGTCAAGCCCGAGCGGTCGCTTCCCCTGGATCACGCGAACGTGGTGGCGAGCGGGGCCAAGATCACCTCGACCCGGGGGTGGGAGACGGAGGCGGAGGAGGTGAAGCTCTTCCTGCGCGAGACGCCCGAGGGGGACGAGAATCAATATGACATGGCGTTGAACGTGCAGGGATTCCGGCCGGACGCCGCGTTTCTGCGGCAAATTCAGGGATCTGGCGTTGTTGCCGATGTGATGGAGGATCTCGAGATCCGCGCGGCCGTGACCTTTGACGCGCCATGGGACAGAGCGGCGCTGGAGACCCGCCGACCTCAGCCGCGCGAGATCGAGCTGACCGCTTTCGCGGCGTCCTGGGGCAAGCTGGAGCTGAGCCTGACGGGCGATCTGAGCGTAGATGGGCGCGGGGTGCTGGAGGGAAAGGTGAAGCTCAAGGCCAGGAACTGGCAGCAGATCATCGACATCGCCGAGGCGACCGGAGCCCTGAACGGACTGATGGCGACGATGGCGGAGCGGGCGGCGCGGAGCCTCGCCGAGGCCTCGGGTGACCCCGACACGCTGGACGTGTCGTTGACCTTCGACGCCGGGCAGATGTCGTTGGGGCCGATCCCGCTGGGTCCTGCGCCGGTGTTCGTTATTCCTTAGCGAGCGGGCGCTTGCGCCAAACGAAAAGGACCGGCGCGAGGCCGGTCCTTTTTTTGTTGGGCTGAAGATCAGTCCGCGGTCAGAAGCGGCGGCTTTTTCTTCGAGGTGATCTGGGGCTTGCCCGGTTCCTCGATCTTGAGGTCGATCTTGCCGTCCTTCACGCCAACCTTCACATGACCGCCCTTGACGAGCTTGCCGAACAGCAGCTCTTCGGCGAGCGGCTTCTTGATGTGCTCCTGGATCACGCGACCAAGAGGGCGGGCGCCCATCTTGTCGTCGTAGCCCTTGTCCCCGAGCCATTCGGCCGCCTTCGGCGTCAGCTCGATGGACACGTGACGGTCCATGAGCTGGGCTTCGAGCTGCGTGACGAATTTCTCGACGATCTGGTTGATGACCTCTTTGCCCAGTGGGGCAAAGGCGATCACGGCGTCCAGACGGTTGCGGAATTCCGGCGTGAAGGTGCGTTCGATGGCGGCGGTATCCTCGCCCTCGCGACGCGCCCGGCCGAAACCGATCGCCTCTTTCGCCTGTTCAGTGGCCCCGGCGTTCGAGGTCATGATGAGCACCACGTTGCGGAAGTTCACCGTGCGGCCGTTGTGGTCGGTGAGCTGGCCGTGGTCCATGACCTGCAAGAGGATGTTGTAGACATCCGGGTGCGCCTTTTCGATTTCGTCGAGGAGCAGCACGCAATGCGGATGCTGGTCGACGCCATCGGTCAGAAGCCCGCCCTGGTCGAAGCCCACGTAGCCCGGAGGGGCACCGATGAGGCGCGAGACCGCGTGTTTCTCCATATACTCCGACATGTCGAAGCGCAGGAGTTCCACGCCCAGCGTGTCGGCCAGTTGCCGCGCCACTTCGGTCTTACCCACCCCGGTCGGACCGGCGAAGAGGTAGTTGCCGATGGGTTTTTCCGGGTCACGCAGACCGGCCCGCGACAGTTTGATTGCCGAGGACAGCGCGTCGATGGCGGCGTCCTGACCGAAGACCACGCGTTTCAGCGCGCCTTCGAGGTCGCGCAGCACCTCCTGATCGTCCTTGGAGACGGACTTCGGGGGGATGCGGGCGATCTTGGCGATGATTTCCTCGATCTCCTTCGCGCCGATCGACTTGCGGCGCTTGGACGCCGCGACGAGATGCTGGGCCGCGCCCGCCTCGTCGATCACGTCGATGGCCTTGTCGGGGAGTTTCCGGTCGTTGATGTAGCGGCTCGACAGCTCGACCGCGGTCTTGATCGCGTCGTTGGTATATTTGATGTGGTGGTGATCCTCGAAGTAGGGCTTGAGGCCCTTGAGGATCTTGATCGTGTCTTCCACCGTCGGTTCGTTCACGTCGATCTTCTGGAAGCGACGGGACAGGGCCCGGTCCTTCTCGAAGTGCTGGCGGAATTCCTTGTAGGTGGTCGAGCCCATGCAGCGGAGCTTGCCGCCCTGAAGCGCGGGCTTCAGGAGGTTGGAGGCATCCATCGCGCCGCCGGAGGTGGCACCGGCACCGATCACGGTGTGGATCTCGTCGATGAAGAGCACCGCGTCGGGGTGGTTCTCAAGCTCGGTCACGACCGCCTTCAGCCGTTCCTCGAAGTCGCCACGGTAGCGGGTGCCAGCGAGGAGCGCGCCCATGTCGAGCGAGAAGATGACGGTTTCCGACAGCACATCGGGCGTCTCGCCCGCCTCGATCTTCATGGCGAGGCCTTCGGCAATTGCCGTCTTGCCGACGCCGGGGTCACCCACGAGCAGCGGGTTGTTCTTGCGCCGGCGGCACAGGACCTGGATGCAGCGCTCGACCTCCTGGTCGCGCCCGATGAGAGGGTCGATATCGCCCGACCGTGCCTTGGCGTTGAGATCGACGCAATACTTGCCCAAGGCAGAGTCCTTTGCTTCCTCGTCCGCTCCCTCATTGGTGGCCTCCTCGAAGTCCGGGGAGCCGGAAACGGGGCGGGTTTCGCCGTAGGACGGGTCCTTTGCGACGCCGTGGGCGATGTAGTTGACCGCGTCGTAACGGGTCATGTCCTGCTCTTGCAGGAAGTAGGCGGCATTGCTTTCGCGCTCGGCAAAGATGGCGACGAGGACGTTTGCCCCGGTCACCTCGGTCCGGCCCGAGGATTGCACGTGGATCGCGGCGCGCTGGATGACGCGCTGGAAGGCGGCGGTCGGCACGGCTTCCGATCCCTCGATATTCGTCTCGAAGGCGGAGAGCTCGTCGTCGATATACTTGAGGAGCGTCTGGCGCAGCTCCTCCAGATCCACGCTGCAGGCTTTCATCACACGGGCCGCATCGGGCTCGTCGATCAAAGCCAGGAGCAGGTGCTCCAGCGTGGCAAGCTCATGTTGGCGTTCGTTGGCATGGGCGAGCGCGGCATGGATGGCCTGTTCAAGCGTGTTGGAAAAACTGGGCAAGTGGTTCACTCCTCGTGTCCGGGGCCGGGAGGACGTTTCAGGCCCGTCCGCTCCGACCTTGGCCTCATATGTTTAAGGATCGGTGTTCCCGGCCAATCTTCAAGTGTTTTCTCATCAGAAAACGCTCACGGCAGGGTGATCGTTGCAGCCGGGCCTAGAAATTATCCTTGGCACGGCGGATTGCGGCGAAAACCTCGGCATCGGAGTCATTTTCCTGACCCAGGGCTTTCTTGACCTCCGGCAGATGGGCGCGGAGGAATGGATTGGTCGCCTTCTCGAGCGAAAGCAGCGAGGGCACGGTAAATTCACCCCGCGCCCGGATCGCCGCGATGTCGTCGGCCCGCGCGATGAGGTCGGCGTTCTGCGGCTCGACCGTGAGGGCAAAGCGCGCGTTGGCGGCGGTGTATTCGTGGCCCGAGCAGATCAGCGTGTCGTCAGGCAGGGCCCTGAGCGTGGAAAGCGTGTCCCACATCTGGTCGGGCGTGCCCTCGAACAGGCGCCCGCAGCCAAGCGCCATCAGGCTGTCGCCGGTGAAGGCCGCGTTGGCGTCGGGCATGTAGAACGCGATGTGCCCGACGGTGTGACCGTCGGCGGCGAACACCTGCACGTCGTGGTTCGAGAAATTCACCAGTTCCCCCGGCGCGACGGCGAGGTCGAGATCGGGCAGGCGGTGCTTGTCGTGCCCGGCGCCGATGACGCGGGCGTCGTGGACGGCGAGAAGACCCGGCACACCGTCGATGTGATCGGGGTGGTGATGGGTGATGAAGATATCCGTGAGCCGCCAGCCGCGCGCGTCCAGTTCCGCAAGGATCGGCGCCGCCTCTGGCGCGTCGAACAGCGCGGTTTCCTGCGTCTCCTCATCATGGACGAGAAAGGCGTAGTTGTCGGAGCGGCAGGGGATCGTAACGAGTGTCAGGGTCATGTGGAACCAATATGGGGGCCAGATCTGCGCGGCTCAAGGGGGGATTGCGCCGTGGATCGAGCGCATGAATTGGGCACTGGTCACGGGCATGGGTTTCGCTAACGTGGGGCCATGCATCTGGATGTCCAAGACCTTCGTAATTTCTACTATCGCTCCGCGCTGGGCCGTTCGGCGCAACGCTATATCCGGGATGAGCTTACGCGGCTCTGGCCCGAAAGTGTGAAGGGGCAGACCGTCGTGGGGTTCGGCTTTGCCGTGCCGCTCCTGCGCCCGTTCCTGTCGGAGGCGCGGCGGGTGATCGGGCTGATGCCGGGGCCACAGGGCGTGATGCCCTGGCCCGCAGGGCTGCCAAATGTCTCGGTCCTCTGCGACGAGATGCTATGGCCCATCGACACGGGGATCGTGGACAAGCTCGTGGTGATGCACGGGCTCGAGACCTCGCAGAACGCCGATGCGCTGCTTCAAGAATGTTACCGGGTGCTGGGGCCAGGGGGGAAGGCGGTCTTCGTCGTGCCGAACCGGGCGGGGCTCTGGTCGCGCTCGGACAAGACGCCCTTCGGCTACGGCCGGCCCTATACGGCGGGGCAGCTCGAGGCACTGCTCAAGACGCATGGGTTTGCGGTCGAGCGGCACACGGGCGCGCTCTACCAGCCGCCGACGCATCGGCGGTTCTGGCTCAAGTCAGGGCAGATGTGGGAACGTTTCGGCAAGGGCGTGCCGTCCATCGTCGGCGGTGTGATCATCGTCGAGGTGTCCAAGCAGGTGCGCGCCCAGCACAAGGGCGGGTTGGGGGCGGCGGTGAAAAAGCCGCTTTCGGTGCTCGAGGGGTTGGGGGCGGCGGAACCGAAGCCGCAGGGGTAGGGTGCGCAATCTTTCGCACCGTGCTGGCTATGGCCGGAGCAGGGTGCAGGTGCGCAAAACTGCGCACCCTACGGGGTGGCAAGGGATTCGCCGGGCAGGGGGAAATCACCGCGCAAGAGCCCCGCCAACCCTCGCGCGCATGCGCGGACATAAGGGTGAAATTCCGGTTCGCACCGCCTTCACAACGCCGCGTGGTGAACGATCATTCATTTTTTGCTAACCAATTCGTCATCCGGCGCGGTGAGAGCGCTAAACCTGCCGTTCATAGTTGCAGGTGTCACATTTGCCTGCTAGACCCCCGCTGAATTTCAGATGGCGCACACAAGCGCGGCATCGCAAGGCCGCCCCGGACTGCCTCCACAGGCAGCCCAACCAAGGGGCTAAAGCATCGGAAGGGTGGACGTGTCGGAACCGGCTTCGATTACTTCTGGGATTGCCCAGCGTTATGCCTCGGCGGTTTTTGAACTGGCCAAGGAAGAAAAGAAACTCGCGGCTGTCGAAAGTGATCTCGACGCTCTGGACGCCGCTCTCGCCGACAGTGCCGATTTCAGGTCCCTGATCTCTTCGCCCGTCTATACGCGCGAAGAGCAGGCATCGGCGCTCGCGGCCCTGGCCACGAAAATGAAACTGTCTTCGCAGATGACGGGTGTCATGGGTGTGATGGCGCAGAAGCGTCGTCTGTTCGTCCTGCCCGCCCTGCTCACCGCGCTGCGCGACCGCATCGCGGAGGACAAGGGCGAAGTGACGGCGGACGTCACCTCGGCCAAGGCGCTGACCAAGGCGCAGTCCGACAAGCTCGCCAAGGCGCTGAAAGCCAGCGTCGGCAAGGACGTCAAGATCAACGCGGCCGTCGATGAAAGTCTCATCGGTGGTCTTATCGTCAAAGTGGGCTCGAAGATGATCGACAGTTCGATCCGCTCGCGCCTCAACGCACTTCAGAATTCCATGAAAGAGGTCGGGTAAGAATGGGTATCCAAGCAGCCGAAATCTCTGCGATCCTCAAGGAGCAGATCAAGAACTTTGGCCAGGAGGCGCAGGTCGCCGAAGTGGGTCGTGTACTGTCCGTCGGTGACGGTATCGCCCGCGTCTACGGCCTCGACAACGTGCAGGCCGGCGAGATGGTCGAATTCCCCGGCGGTATCCGGGGCATGGCGCTGAACCTCGAAGCCGACAACGTCGGCGTCGTTATCTTCGGCTCCGACCGCGACATCAAGGAAGGCGATACCGTCAAGCGCACCAACTCCATCGTGGACGTTCCGGTGGGTGAGGGCCTTCTTGGTCGCGTGGTCGACGGCCTTGGCAACCCGATCGACGGCAAGGGCCCGATCGCGTCCGACAAGCGTTCGGTTGCGGACGTGAAAGCTCCGGGCATCATCCCGCGTAAATCGGTGCACGAGCCCATGGCGACCGGCCTCAAGGCCATCGACGCCATGATCCCGATCGGCCGTGGCCAGCGCGAGCTGATCATCGGCGACCGCCAGACCGGCAAGACCGCCGTGGCGCTCGACACGATCCTGAACCAGAAGTCCTATAACGACGCCGCCGGCGACGATGAGTCCAAGAAACTCTACTGCATCTACGTCGCCGTGGGTCAGAAGCGTTCGACCGTTGCCCAGCTCGTGAAGAAGCTCGAAGAAACCGGTGCCATCGAATATTCGATCGTCGTCGCCGCGACCGCGTCGGACCCGGCGCCGATGCAGTATCTCGCCCCCTACACCGCGACCGCGATGGGCGAATACTTCCGCGACAACGGCCGTCACGGCCTGATGATCTACGATGACCTCTCGAAACAGGCCGTCGCCTACCGCCAGATGTCGCTCCTGCTGCGCCGTCCGCCGGGGCGTGAAGCCTATCCGGGCGACGTGTTCTACCTGCACTCCCGCCTGCTCGAGCGTTCGGCGAAGCTGAACGAGGATTTCGGTTCCGGCTCGCTCACCGCGCTGCCGATCATCGAAACCCAGGGCGGCGACGTGTCGGCGTTCATCCCGACCAACGTGATCTCGATCACCGACGGCCAGATCTTCCTCGAGACCGAACTCTTCTACCAGGGCATCCGTCCGGCGGTGAACACCGGTCTGTCGGTGTCGCGCGTGGGGTCGTCGGCTCAGACGAAAGCCATGTCCTCGGTCGCGGGTCCGGTGAAACTGTCGCTCGCCCAGTATCGCGAGATGGCCGCTTTCGCCCAGTTCGGTTCGGACCTCGACGCCGCCACCCAGCAGCTGCTGGCCCGTGGTGCCCGTCTGACCGAGCTGATGAAGCAGCCGCAGTATTCGCCGCTGACCAACGCGGAAATCGTCTGCGTGATCTTCGCGGGCACGAACGGCTTCCTCGACAAGGTTCCGGTGAAGGCCGTTCCCGCGTTTGAATCGGGCCTGCTGAACCACCTGCGCACGAAGCATGCCGCCCTGCTGGACGACATCACCAAGAACGACCGCAAAGTGAAGGACGAACTGGCCGACAAGATCAAGGCCGCGATCCAGGAATTTGCAGCGGGCTTCACGGCCTAATCGTTGGTGATTACCGGAGGAGGCAGTCATGCCAAGTCTTAAGGACCTGAAAAACCGGATCGCGAGCGTGAAGTCCACGCGCAAGATCACCAAGGCCATGCAGATGGTGTCTGCCGCGAAACTGCGGCGGGCACAGGAAGCGGCCGAGGCCTCGCGTCCCTATACCGAGCGGTTCAACGCCGTCCTCGGCGGTCTGGCGAAAGCCGCCGCCGGGTCGGAAGCGGCTCCCGTGCTTCTGCGCGGGACCGGGTCGGACAACGTTCACCTGTTGGTCGTGATGACCGCCGAGCGGGGCCTCTGCGGGGGCTTCAACTCGACGATCGTGCGTCTGGCACGCCAGCACATCCAGAAGCTCCAGTCCGAGGGCAAGACCGTCAAGGTCCTGACCGTGGGCAAGAAGGGGCGGGAGCAGCTGCGCCGTGACTACGGCGGCCTGCTCGTGGGTCACGTTGATCTCTCCGAGATCAAGACCGTGGGCTACGCCAATGCGCAGGCCATCGCCGCCGACATTCTGAACCGCTTCGACGCGGGTGAGTTCGACGTGGCGACGATCTTCTTCAACCGCTTCGAGAACGTGGTGACACAGGTGCCGACCGCGCAGCAGATCATCCCGGCGAAGTTCGACGCCGTGACGACCGACAGCGCGGACGCGAGCCTCGTCTACGACTACGAACCGTCGGAAGAGGGTGTGCTCGCCACGCTGCTGCCGTCGGGCGTGGCCACCGCGATCTTCTCGGCGCTGCTCGAGAACGGCGCGTCCGAACAGGGTGCGCGGATGTCCGCGATGGACAACGCGACGCGCAACGCGGGCGAGATGATCGACAAGCTGACGATCGAGTTCAACCGCTCGCGTCAGGCCGTCATCACCAACGAGCTGATCGAAATCATTTCGGGCGCGGAAGCGCTCTAGGATAACCGGAGAAACGAAACATGGCGAAAGCACCGACGAAAGCTGCCGCGGCGAAGGGCAAGGTGACGCAGGTCATCGGCGCCGTCGTGGACGTGCAGTTTGACGATCACCTGCCGGCGATCTTGAACGCGCTGGAAACCGACAACAACGGCTCGCGGCTCGTGCTCGAAGTGGCGCAGCACCTTGGCGAGAACACCGTGCGCACCATCGCGATGGACGCGACCGAAGGACTCGTGCGTGGCCACGTCGTGACCGACACAGGCAAGCCGATCTCGGTGCCCGTGGGCACCGCGACGCTGGGCCGCATCCTGAACGTCACCGGCGACCCGGTGGACGAAAAGGGCCCGATCGAAGCCGACGAATACCGCCCGATCCACGCCGATGCGCCCGACTTCGACGAACAGGCGACGGAAGCCGAGATCCTCGTCACCGGCATCAAGGTCATCGACCTTCTGGCCCCCTACGCCAAGGGCGGCAAGATCGGCCTCTTCGGTGGCGCCGGTGTGGGCAAGACCGTTCTCATCCAGGAACTCATCAACAACATCGCCAAGGTGCACTCGGGTCTCTCCGTGTTCGCCGGTGTGGGTGAGCGGACCCGTGAGGGCAACGACCTTTACCACGAGATGATCGAATCCGGCGTTCTGACCCCGGACAACCTGCCGGACTCGAAGATCGCGCTTGTCTACGGCCAGATGAACGAACCGCCGGGCGCCCGTGCCCGTATCGCGCTGACCGGCCTGACGTTGGCCGAGCAGTTCCGTGACGCGACCGGGACCGACGTTCTGTTCTTTGTCGACAACATCTTCCGCTTCACGCAGGCGGGTTCGGAAATGTCGGCGCTTCTGGGCCGTATCCCCTCCGCAGTGGGCTACCAGCCGACGCTGGCCACCGACATGGGCGCGATGCAGGAACGCATCACTTCGACCAAGAACGGCTCGATCACCTCGATCCAGGCCGTGTACGTGCCCGCGGACGACCTTACCGACCCCGCGCCCGCGACGACCTTTGCCCACCTCGACGCGACCACGGTTCTCAACCGCGCGATTTCCGAGCTTGGCATCTACCCGGCCGTTGACCCGCTCGACTCGACCTCGCGTCTCATGGACCCGCTGGTCATCGGTGAAGAGCACTACCAGGTTGCCCGTGACGTTCAGGGTATCCTCCAGCGCTACAAGTCGCTGCAGGACATCATCGCCATCCTCGGGATGGACGAACTGTCGGAAGAGGACAAACTCACCGTGGCCCGCGCCCGGAAGATCCAGCGCTTCCTGTCGCAGCCCTTCGACGTGGCGAAAGTCTTCACCGGTTCGGACGGCGTTCAGGTCCCGCTCGAGGACACCATCGCCTCGTTCAAGGCGGTTGTGGCCGGTGAATACGACCACCTGCCCGAAGGCGCCTTCTACATGGTTGGCGGCATCGAGGAAGTGAAAGCCAAGGCCGAGCGCATGGCGGCGGACGCGGCCTAATCAGTCTGCCTCCGCGCGTCGCCGGTCGGTGACGGGCGGGGGAGGCTCCATTCAGGAGACACCACATGGCTGACAAGATGCAATTCGACCTCGTGTCGCCCGAGCGCCGTCTGGCCTCGGTCGAAGCGACGGCGGTGCAGATCCCTGGCTCGGACGGCGATTTCACCGCCATGGCGAACCACGCCCCGGTGATCGCGACGCTGCGTCCGGGCATCGTGACGGTGCAGGGCGCAGGCACCGACGCCAAGTTCGTCGTGACCGGCGGCTTTGCCGAAGTGACCCCCGCGGGCACCACGGTTCTGGCCGAGCGCGCGCTGCCCGCCGGCGAAGTGACGCAAGAGGTGATCGACGAGTTCGTCGCCTCTGCCGTCGCTGCCCGCGATAACGCGACGCCCGAGATGCTCGACCAACTCACCAAACAGGTGGGTGACATCGCGCTCGTGGCCAGCGAACTGGGCCTTCAGGCGCGCCAGTAAGCGATACGCTTATGGAATTGGGAAACCCCGTGCGGCGACGCGCGGGGTTTTTCGTTGTGGCAAGCGAGATGCGCTTCCTCGTGACAGGTGGTGTTCAGGGCATCAGGGTTCGGCGGCGGCAAAGGCCATCGCCCGGATTTCGCGCAGGAGCTTGCGGCGCATCGCTTCGCCATAATCCTCGTAGCTCCCGGCAACCTCGACGAAAGCGCCGTCGCCCCGGATCACCTGTTCGCGGTAGTAGCGCGGCAGGTCGTCCTCGGTGCCTTCGATCACGAGGGCGTTGACCGTGATGCCGGTCAGGTCGTGGGCGGCATAGGCGCTTTTGGGCGGGAAGCCGTCGTTGTTGTCGCCGTCGGACGAGATGTCGATGACGGCGCGGTCGCAGGTCTCGGGGGCGCTGGCCAGCGTGATGAGACCGTATCCAAGCGCGTAGCCCAGCGATGTCGGGAAGTCGTCGGCGCGGCGGCGCATGGTGCGCAGCTCGCCTGCGGCGGCGGCGACGGTTTCCGCGCTGTCCACCCATGTCCAGGGGATCTGTTCATACTGGTGGCGCGCGCCGGACCATTCGTAGGCAGCAATCCAGATGCCGCCCGCCCCGACGATGGCACCGACCACCTGCGGGTCGGTGAGCGCCCAGGCAAGCCCCTCCTGCTGGAGCGCGTATTCGCGCGGGTCGATCGAGGCTGAGACGTCGAGCGCCAGCAGCAGCGCGAGCGAGCAGGCGGGGGCAGGGGCGGCCAGGCCGACCGCCGTCAGGGACGCCGCGAGCAGGGTCGAGGGGCGGTTCGGCACGCGGTTCGGCACGGGCGGGCTCCTTTCACGTGCCCCGACCCTAGCATGGCGGACAGGCTTTCCCCAAAGCCGGAAATGACGCGCGGTCGCGGTCCGGTTTTCGTTGCCTTGCCGGACGCTTGCGGTCATGGAATGGCCATTGTTCAGAGACTCCCGATGAAAAACCCGCCTGCCGTCTGGTTCATCCTGGCCACCATCCTGATCGACGCGATCGGCGTCGGCCTGATCTTTCCGCTCATGCCCGACCTGATGGATCGGGTCGGGGCAGGAGGCGCGGCCAATGGTGCGGTCTGGGGCGGGGTGCTCATGGCCTCGTACGCCGCGATGCAGTTCCTCTTCTCGCCCATCGTGGGAGGGCTGTCGGATGCCTTTGGCCGAAAGCCCGTGCTGCTCTTTGCGCTGGCCGCGCTCGCGCTCGATTACGTGTTGATGGCGCTGGCGGGCGTGTTCTGGCTGCTGCTCGTCGGGCGGCTCATCGCCGGGATCGCCGGGGCCACGCATATCACCGCCACCGCCTATCTCGCCGATGTGTCCCGACCCGAGGAGCGCGCGGCTAATTTCGGACTGATCGGCGCGACCTTTGGCGTGGGTTTCGTGCTGGGGCCGGCGATCGGCGGCTTGCTCGCCGGTATCTCGGTGACCGCGCCGTTCTGGGTAGCCGCCGCCCTCGCCGGGGCCAACGTGATCTTCGGCCTCTTCGTCCTGCCCGAGAGCCTGCCGCCCGAGAAACGCCGCGCCTTCACCCTGCGCGACGCGAACCCCTTTGCCACCATCGCCAAGATCGGGCGGCTGCCCGGCGTGGCGCTGCCGCTGGCGGTGCTCTTTGTGTTCGAGTTCGCCAACATGGTCTACCCAACCCTCTGGGCCTTTTGGGGCAGGGCGATGTTCGA